>Ga0214472_10000029_pt1 | contig 204729 bp, 207 predicted proteins | sample RVTome_6_FD_207662 | JGI IMG/M metagenome (GOLD analysis project Ga0214472, IMG submission 207662) | Soil microbial communities from uranium-contaminated site in the Upper Colorado River Basin, Wyoming, United States - RVT140D175 | ecosystem: Environmental > Terrestrial > Soil > Contaminated... | reverse complement strand
CGGGGATACCCGGGGCCACGTTGCATCTTCACAAGGATCAGGCTGGGATCCGGTAGGCCACCAGGTTCGAAGACGCGGGCACGTACAGGGTGTGGCGCGCGATCGCGATGCCCGCGCTGCTGAGCGCCACCGTCGAGCCGACGGTGTCGACGCCGATGTATCGACGCAACAGCGGCACGCCGGTGGTTGCGTCGAAGGCGTCGAGGAAGCCGATCGAATCCACCGTGTACACCACACCGTTCGCGGTGCTGACCGCCTGGTGGTGCAGACCATCGCCGATCGGCATGGCCCAGCGGTACGCACCACGGTGCGCTTCGAACGCGACCATCTGTCCGGGTGGGGTTCCCACACCGAAGATGGTCGAGCCGTCGGTCGCGGTCGACGAGAAGTTGCACTGCAGACACGGTGGAGCCAGGATCTGCGTCCACGCCTGCTGCATCGTGTCGGCGTAGAACACGTGGTACACGCCGGACTTCTGCAGGATCCCAACAAGCGTGTCCCCCTCGTCGTCGGTGAACAGGTTCGGCGAGGCACCGAAATCGAGGTCGAGTTGCGCGCAGGTGACGCTGAAGCCTGCGTACAGGATCTGGTCGCCGGTCTCACGGCACGCGGGTTGCCGGTCGAGCCCGGGGTAGTACTGGTCGTAATTTCCCTTCGCGTTGTCGACGACCTGACCGAAGGTCGGGCGGTTCCGATCGAGATCGATCTTCAACACTGCGTTGTGTTGGCGGTGCTCGATCTTCTTGCTCGTCGGGTTGCTGGTTCCGACGAAGACGTGCTTGCTGGTCGGATCGACTACGCCGGTCGTCCAGACGCCCCCTCCGCCGTAGCCTTCGTCCCAGTCTTCCGGCGGCACCACGTAGCCGTGCGCGAGCTGTTCACCCGTGCCCAGATCGAGGATCTGATAGCCGGCGTGCCCACCGACGTCTCCTTCGACGACCGAGTAGCCCATGAAGACGAGGCCGTCGAAAACGACCGGACTCGCGTTCGTGCGGAGTGCGGTGCGCGTCTGGGGTGGGTCCGCGCGCCAGATCTCACTCCCATCGGTGCGATCGAGCGCGGTCGCATAGGGCTCGTCGGTGTCGTTGACGAGTGCGACGATCGTGCCGTCGTCGGTGAGCGTGAGGCCGAAGACGCCGCCGGTCAGTTGCACCTTCCAGTTGAGTTCTCCATTATCGGCGTTGAGCGAGATCACCCAACCGGAGTCAGTCGCGATGTAGAGGCATCCGTCGGCGACGGCAGGCGTCGACTGGAAGGCGCCGTCGGCGCCGACGTCCGCGAGATCGAGGTTCCATCCGGCTGCCAGGGTCGCTACGTTGCTCGCGTCGATCTGGTCTTCGAGCGACTGCGTCCGAGTGTTCGAAAGATCGTGTCCGTACGATCGCCACTCACCGCCACTGGTTGGTCCGCCGCAGCTTTCGGCTGCGCCCGCCGGCATACCCAGCGACGTAGCGGTTAGTGCGACGATCGAGATGCCGCGCAGGAGATTCCCCCACTTCATGCGATGCCCCCTGACGTACGTGGAAGAAGGTTATGGAAGGTCGAGCGCGACTCCGGCGATGGACACCATCCCGTACGGGCCGGCGAAGCGCGCCGTGAAGTCGTGCGTTCCGATCGTCGAGACGAACGGTTCGAGCTCGTCCTCTAGCGTCCCGGTGACGGCGTTCGGCATGAGGAAGTCCAGCTCTGCTTCACCCTCGCCTTGGACGGCCGCATCGAGCAGACCGACGACGAGGCTGCGCTCCGAGGTGAACGAGAACGTCGACCCGTCGGCATAGCTGACGGGGCCGGCGTTGATCTGCGTGCCGCCTTCGAAATCGGCGTGGCTGTAATCGAACACCTCGCCTGAGCCTACGGCTGCGCACGAGTGCGAGCCACCGACGCGAAGGTCTGCCGACCACCATTCGTTCGGCAGCGCGCGACCCCCGTCCGTCCCGAACGCCACCACGTGGTATGTGCCTGGCGGAAGATCGGGGACCAGCTTCTTCTCGGCGTGGATCAGCTGCGCTTCGGGCGAGGTCACCGCCTGGTCGGCGACCGTCGTCCCGTCAGCGATCACCCGGACGCGGCGCGGGTCCGACCCGGCCGAGATGATCCGGAACGCGATGACCTCGAGCGTCTCCGCGTCGATCACGTAGATCCCCTGTGCAAGATGCCAGCTCGAGCCGTCCCGGACGGGGCGGGTTGCTCGCGTCCCGCGGAGCTCGATCCCCAAGAAGTCCGAGCCTTGGGGGAGGTCCAGGGTCACGGCGCGCCATCCGGGCGTCGGTCCGCCGAAGTGACACTCGGTGACGGATGCGCTGGCCGGAAGGGCGGCGCCCATCACGAGCACCACAACTGAGGCAACGGTCTGCTTGAGGCGCTGGGTGGGTCGCTTCAGAGTCTTCACCGCCTGAGAGATTGGCCATCGGACGCGCCGATTCCTGCCCGACTTGTCTGGGTTCTTTGAAGGGGTTTCCGTCTGGAGCGTGGAACTCAAGGGGTGCGAATCCATGAGGAGGGTCCGGGGAACATGATTACGGTCTTGCGTAGGGGTCCGGCGCGCGCGCTCGCCTGCCTCGCGGTGCTGCTGAGCTCGATGGGCGCGGTGTCCGCCCACGACGTTTCGTGCGCAACCAACGCCGGCGGTGGGGAGTGGCCCCGCTTCGGCAACCAGCTCGACGGCGATCGCGTGCAGGACAAGGAATTCTTCCTCGATGCCTCGCGCGCGGCCACGCTGCAACCTGTGTGGACCTTCGACGCGAACCGGTGGACCTACATGAGCAACAACGAGATCACCAGCTATCCGGTCGTCGTCGACGGCTGCGTCTACGTCGGGTCCTCCACCGGCACGCAGGGGACCGGCGGCGTACAAGCGCCGGGGTGGATCTTCGCCATGAACGCCGACGACGGCGATCTGGTGTGGAAGACCAAGGTCGGCGGTGGCGTGTACTCCACGATGGCGGTCGAGGACGGCGTAGTTTACGCCTTCGTCTCTCGGGTCGGGACGCCGTTCGTCGCCGCGCTCGATCAGGCAACCGGACGGATCCTCTGGGAGACCGTTGTCGACCGGCAGATCGGATCGGATGCAGTCTCGAGCCCCATCGTCTACGACGGTGTCGTGTGGGTGGGTCTGTCCGGCACGGCCGCCGAAGTGGGCGACGAAGGGGAGCGGCTCGGCTTCCAGGGGAGCCAGGTCTTCCTCGAAGCCGGCGCTACGTGCACGCCCTCGCAGAACACGACCTGCGGCGCTGGCGTTCCCGCCGGGCCCGGAGGCTCGATCCTTAAGAAGACCTGGACCATCCCCCCGGAGCTGTGGGAGGACGATTACTCAGGTGGTGCGGTCTGGTCCACGATCGCGATCGATCCCGAGTCCGGATTTGGATACGCAGGCGCCGGCAACCCGTTCGATTACCACGCCGAGCACATCAATACCAACGCGATCCTCAAGGTCGACATGAACCGGACCCTCCCGGACGGCGACACACTGAACCCTGAGTTCGGCGACATCGTCGGGGCGTACAAGGGGGACGTCGAGGAGTACTTCCCGGAGGCGGCCAACGTCGTTCCATGCGAAGAACTCGAGGAAGCTGACGCGGTGAACTTCCTCGGGATCGAGTGTCTTCGATTCGACCTGGACTTCGGAGCGCAACCGAACATCTTCAAGTTGAACGGCAAGACAGTCGTCGGATCCGGGCAGAAGTCCGGTGTCTACCACCTGATCGATGCCGAGACGATGGAGCCCGTCTGGAAGCAGTTGCTCGGGTTCCCGTCCGCCGTGGGAGGGATCGTAGGCTCGGCTGCCTTCGACGGCGAGTTCATCTACGGACCGCACACGATCGGCGGCTATCTCTGGTCGGTCGACAAGGACGACGGCGCATTGCGATGGGCCACTCCCGTCGGCGATGCGGTCCACTGGGGCAACCCCGTGACCTACGCCAACCGCGTGCTCTACACGGCGGACCTCAAGGGCTTCCTGAACGCTTACGACGCCCAGACCGGCGCGCAACTGCTCGCGCTGCCGATGTCGGTCGGCTCGGACACTCGTGAGAACCCCACGTTCTCGTGGGGTGGCGTCACGGTTGCCCGCCACACCGTGTTTGCGTCCATCGGTGTCGGGTTGACGTCCGCCGGGTTGCCGTCGATGCCGAACGGGTTCGTGATCGCGTACCGTCCGTTGCCCAACCCGTTGCCGTAGAGCACGTGTGAACACCATGGCGCGCCTGCCATCGATGGGGCTGGTTGCCGTGCTGGCTCTCGTTCCGTCGGGCCCTGCGCGCGCCGAGGCGACCTGCGCTCCCGCCCCCCACGCCGCCGGCTACTGGGGGTCCTACGGCAAGGACATCGCGAACACGCGTCACCAGGACGCCGAGAACGCCATCTCCGCGACCAACGCGGGATCGCTCCGGCCGGCCTGGACCTTCTCGGCCTCTGCCGCGGATGGAGCCGGTGACTTCACCGGCACACCGGTGATCGCCAACGGCTGCGGCTACGTCGGCTCGAACACGGGCTGGCTCTTCGCGTTCAACGCCGACACCGGCGACCCGGTCTGGTCCGTCCAGGTTCCCGAAGGCGGCGTCGTCAACAACACCCTCGCGGTCGACGGTGACACCCTGTACGCCTACGTCTCGCTCGAGGGCGCGCCCTACGTTGCCGCGCTCGACGCGCTCGACGGCTCGGTTCGCTGGTCCACACAGGTCGACGAGCAGCCCGGCTCGGACGCCTTCGCGAGCGCGACCGTTCACGACGGGATGGTCATCGTCGGGGTGTCAGGCGATGCGGCGCAGCACGGGGACGAGGACGAGCGCGACTTGTTCTTCGGCAGCTTCGTGATCGTCGATGCCGCGACAGGCGAGATCCTGAAGAAGACGTGGACGATCGATCCCTCAGAAGGCGAGGATGGGTTTGCGGGCGCGACCGTGACGACGAGCGCGGCGATCGATCCGGTCGCGAAGGTCGCCTACCTCGGCACCGGAAGCCCATTCCGACCGCAGTTCGAGCACGCGCGCGCGAACGCGCTGCTGAAGGTGGACTTTGACCGTGCGAGCGCAACGTTCGGCCAGATCCTCGCGAGCTACAAGGGCGACACGCTCGACGACGTGATCCCAGGATACAGCGCGTTGCCGTGCGAGGATCTGCCCACGCCCGCTCCTCCGCCGATCGTCCCCACCGGGCGCGGCGTCGGCGCGTGCGGCGACATCGACGTGGACTTCGCCGCATCACCGAATCTCTTCACCGGGGCCGGGGGGCGCGCGCTCGTGGGGACCTCGCAAAAATCGGGGGTCTTTCACGCGGTGGACGCGGCCTCGTTCGAGCCGGTTTGGACGGCGATGATCGGCCCGGCGCAGCCGTTCGGCGGTGTCTCGGCAGCGTACGACGGCACATCACTGTACGGCGGCGGCGCGCCACCCGGATACCTCGTCGCGCTCGAGCCGGAGGAAGGCGACCTCGAGTGGGCAGCGCCCATCGGAGACGGCGCCCACTACGGGATCCCCGTGGCGTCGGCGAACGGGGTCGTCTACTCGCTCGGGCTCACCGGGACCTTGAACGGCTACGACGCCGCGTCGGGCGCTCCCATCCTGACCTTCCCCCTCGCTACGGCCACAGGGTCCGACGGACCGTTCACGTTCGGTGGCGTGAGCGTGGCCAGGAACACGATCTACGCCGCCGTGGGCGTGCAGAACACTGGGCTCGACCCGGTCGGCTACTTCAACGGCTACGTCCTCGCGTTCCGCCTTGCGTAACGGCCCTGCCTGCTTTCACATCTTGCTCCTTGGAGGCAGGAGTGGCGGCCGCGCCCGCGAAGAAGACAAACGGGACCAATCGGAAGGGAGCCCAGGATGACCATGCGCGCGCGCGGACCGCGAGTCCGAACCTACCTCGCCTCAACGGCCGTGATCGCTCTCTTGTTCGGGGGATTCTCCGGACCGGCAACCGCTCTTGCTGATTGCGCCGACGACGGTCCGGCACCCGGAGGGGACTGGCCCGTGTTCCAGCACGACGTTACCGCTACGGGCTTCCAGCCCGAGGAGACCACGATCGGACCCGACAACGTTGGATCGCTCGAGCCGGCCTGGGCGGTCCCGATCGCCGGCACGATCGAATCCCCGGCGGTCGCCGATGGCGGCTGTGTGTTCATCGGCACTCAGAGCGGCCAGGTCTACGCCCTGGATATCGCGGACGGCAGCCTGGTCTGGGACGCGCAACTCTCCACGGCCACGACGCTGTCGGTCGCAGGCGGCCGCGTGTTCGTCCAGAGCGGCTCGATCGTGACCGCCTTGAACGAGTCCACCGGGCTCATCGAGTGGCAGAAGGACTTCGCGCCTTACTCCTCGATCGGGAGCCCGCTCGCGGCTGAGGACTGGGTGGTCTTCGGGATGTCGGGGTGCTCAGACCTCGGTTCGAGGCCGACACCCTGCCGCGGCTACTACGCGCTGCTCGATCAGGCAACCGGCGATGTCGTCGTGGACGGCTACGACGTGTCCGACGATGACGTGGAACGTGGGATGGAGGGACCCGGATTCTGGAGCCACCCCAGCTACGACCCCCTGCAGAAGTACGTGTACTTCGGAACCGCCAACGTCCGCAGCATCGCACCGGAGAATCCTCACTCGAACGCCTTGCTCAAGATCGATGTCGACCCGAACCGAGAGACGTACGGCGAGGTCGTGGGTTACTTCCACAGCCTCCCATCGAACCCGATCCACGACTACCCCGGTGGCCAAGAGCTCTGCGGTCCGAGTCCGGCCAGCCTCGCGATCGCTGCGGTCTGCATCGATGATGACGACTTCCCTACGACCGCCGTCATCTACGACGACTCCCATGGTGACCGCCGTCTGGGTGCGACCCACAGCGGGGCCGATCTGCCTTTGCGGACGTTCGGCTCGTTCTTGGTTCCGGTCGGCAATTTCTTCGGGCTCGATCCCGACACGATGGAGCCGGTGTGGAGTGCGCCCACGACGGCTGCGCGCGCTGCGGTCTCCGCCTACGACGGCGAGCGGATCTTCTACTCGGCCGGGTACGACGGGGGGCTCATCGCCGTGGACAAGGACAGCGGGGCCCAGCTGTGGCAGGCGAACACCTATCCCGTGAACGTCTGGCAGCACGTCTCGGCCGCCAACGGCGTCGTGTACACGCCGAGCGGAGCCGCCGGCGTCGCGGCCAATGCTGGCCCCGGGCTGCTAATGGCGTTCGACGCGGAAACCGGGACGACGCTCCTCGAGCGCCCCATCACGCTCGATATCGGTGACGTTGCGACTGGGACCATCTCTGGTGGCGTGACGATTGCGCGCAACACCGTGATTGTTCCGACCAACGGTGTGTCCAACGCCGCGTATCTAGTCGCGTATCGGCTTCCTGCGTGACGCCGACCACGAATGGGGAATGGGGGAGTGATGAGGATCAGACGATCGGTGACCGTCCTGGCCGCGCTCGCAGCCAGTCTGGCCGCGCTTGTAGGGGGAGGAGCACGCGCGCTCACGGCCTGCGACGACGGTCCGGCACCCGGAGGGGACTGGCCCGTGTTCCAGCACGACGTTACCGCTACGGGCTTCCAGCCGGAGGAGACCACGATCGGACCCGACAACGTTGGATCGCTCGAGCCGGCCTGGGCGGTCCCGGTTGCGGGCGCCATCGAGTCCCCAGCGGTGGTCCACGGCGGCTGCGTGTTCATCGGCACTCAGAGCGGCCAGGTCTACGCCCTGGATATCGCGGACGGCAGCCTGGTCTGGGACGCGCAACTCTCCACGGCCACGACGCTGTCGGTCGCAGGCCGCCGCGTGTTCGTCCAGAGCGGCTCGATCGTGACCGCCTTGAACGAGTCCACCGGGCTCATCGAGTGGCAGAAGGACTTCGCGCCCTACTCCTCGATCGGAAGCCCGCTCGCGGCCGAGGACTGGGTCGTCCTTGGGATGTCCGGATGCTCTGACTTCGGCTCACGGCCTGTGCCTTGCCGCGGTTACTACGCGCTGCTCGACCAGGCGACCGGTGACATTCTCGTTGACGGGTACGACGTATCGGAGGAAGACGTCGCGCAAGGGATGGAAGGCGCCGGGTTCTGGAGCCACCCGAGCTACGATCCCGAAGACAAGTACATCTACTTCGGTACGGCGAATGTTCGAAGCATCGCTCCCGAGAATCCCTACGCGAACGCACTATTGAAGATCGACGCCGACCCCATCCGCGACACGTACGGGGAGATCGTCGAGTCCTTTCACAACCTCCCCATCAGCCACCTGCATGATTACCCGGGCGGTCAGGAACTTTGCGGCCCGAGCCCGGCGAGCCTCGCGGTCTCGCTCGTGTGCATCGACGACGACGACTTCCCCTCCACCGCTGTCATCTATCGCGATTCTGACGGGCGGAAACTTCTTGGCGTAACCCACAGTGGTAACGACCTCCCCGTAAAGACCTTCGGTTCGGCGCTTCTTCCGGTGGGTGAGTTCTTCGGCATCGATCCAGCGACGATGGAGCAGGTCTGGTCGGCCCCCACTTCCGGGGCGCGCGCCGCGGTCGCCGCCTACGACGGAAGCCGGATCTACTACTCGAGCGGCATGGACGGCGGACTCATCGCCGTCGATAAGGACTCGGGCTCGATCGTCTGGGAAGGATTCACATACGGCAACAACCAGTGGCAGCATGTAACCGCCGCCAACGGCGTCGTCTACACTCCTAGCGGGACGCCCTCACTTTCGGAACCGGGGCCGGCGATGCTCCTGGCATTCGACGCCGAGACCGGTGAGGCGCTCCTCGAGCGTCCGATGTCGACCGACGTGGGAGACCTGGCAACGGGCACGGTTGCCGGCGGCGTCACGATCGCGCGCGGCACAGTCCTGATCCCAACGAACGCGGTCGCCAACGCCGCGTACCTGATGGCTTATCGGCTGCCTTGACCCTGGAGGAACCGTGAATAGATCGGCGCTCATCATCGCATCCGTCGCTCTGCTGGCGGCGCCGAGCGCCTCGCGGGCCGCGGCGCAGGTCGTCGTCGCGCCGCCGGGCTCTCAGCTCACGGGTGTTTACCTCGCCCCGGTGACCCTTGCCGTGCAGGCGCAACCCGTCACCTTCGTGAACCTCGATGTCGCGGCCACGGCTCCGCACAACATCAAGGCCGTCGACTACGGCCCCAACAATGCGCCGTGGTGCGGATCGTATCCCTCCGGGAAATGCCCCTTGTTCGTCTCCGACCTCGTTCCGGCAGGTGGGACGTCAACCGCAGACCTGCGGAACACCGCGACAGGAGAGACGTACCAGTTCGTCTGCACGCTTCACCCGAGCATGACGGGATCGTTGATGGTTGTCGCCTGAGTATCCACCACCCGGGTCCCTCCCGCGGCTCCTGACGGACATGAGGTAACCCCCAGTCGTCCTCGCCGGCCGTCCTGTTCGGACAAACCAGGAGGGAATTCACAGGTCGGCTCGAATTAGGCATAATGGGGAACGGTTGATGAGCCCGCGGTTGGGAACGACGTTTGGCCTCCGCCGCGCAGGGGCCTTGGCAGTGCTTTCCCTCCTGACGGCCATGACAGCGATCGTGCTCATCGCGCCGAACGCCGCCGCCGAGGGTGAAGAGGTCGTGATCACCGCGCGCCTGTTCAGCTACTCGCCGTCCAGCATCGAGATCGAGACCGGCACCACCGTGATCTGGCGCAACGAGGACCCGATGGACTATCCGCTTCTCGATGGCTCCCATCGGGTGAAGGCAACCGACAACTCCTTCGACTCCGGCGACATCCACCCCGGCCAGCAGTTCACGGAGACCTTCCTCGAGCCGGGCACGATCGAGTATGAGTGCGTGATCCATCCCAGCCTGATGACCGGCAGCATCACGGTCACCGGCGAGGCGATCGAGGAAGTGAGCGAGGTCGAGGTCGCCATCGTCGAGCCGAGCCAGAGCGACCTCGAGTCCTGGGGGTACCGGCCCGACGACCTGAAGATCGACGCCGGGACGACGGTCGTGTGGCGGAACAACGGCACGACCGAACACACGGTGACCGCCGACGACGGCGCTTTCGACTCGGGCGCTCTCCAGCCCGGCGAAACGTTCACCCGCACCTTCGACGACCCCGTGTCGCTTCGGTACCACTGCGAGCCGCACCCGTGGATGAAGGGGCTCGTTCGCGTCGCGGGCGCCGGCGGTGAACCTCCGCCCCCACCGCCACCGGACGATGACCGCGGTGGGAGCGAACCGATCCCTGTGTCCCAGCCGCAACAGCGCGAGGGGGACGGCCCGATGAGCTTCGACATCCAGATCGTCGAGCCGAGCCTGTCCGATCCGCAGAGCTGGGGGTATGCCCCGCCGGAGTTGAGCGCGCGCGTCGGGGACACGGTCGCATGGACCAACGCCGGCTCGACCCAGCACACCGCGACTGCGGACGGTGGTGAGTTCGACTCGGGCACCCTTGATCCGGACGGCACGTACTCGTTCACGTTGCAGAACGAAGGAACGCTCGTCTTCCATTGCGAGCCGCACCCGTGGATGACGGGAACGATCGTGGTGCGCGCGGCCGGTTCGCCGGCTCCTCCACCCGCAGATGAACAGGCGGGCGGTGTAACGTCGCCCGACGGCACCGGGGCCGTAGAAGGCACGTCCGGAGACTCCGGGTCACAAGGACCCGGCGAGGAAGCCGATCCGACGTCGGTCGCCAGGCATGCGGTTGCCACCGCGACGGCGATCGCGATCGTTGTGCTGGGCATGGCGCTCGCCGCGCCGGCGATCATCGAGATTCGGCGACGCCGCAAACTATTGCTTGGTCCGAGTCGGACGAATGCCGTCGAACCGGAACCCGAGCCCGAGCTCGTCGGCGCTACGCGCGATTGACGCCCTCGACGGAAGGTTTGTCCGGAAAAACCGCGAAGGAAGTTCCCGAAACACATCGAAATCTGTGACTGCTAGAGGATCGATCGTTCGCGTCGTGATGCGCGCGGACAGAGGGGGAGGATCGATGAGGAAGTACATCGCAGCAGCGGCGGTCGCCGTGATCGCCACATTCGCCGCCATCCCGGGTCAGGCAGCGGTGAACACAGTGGTTGCGGTCCCCGGCAGCGCGCTCGGTGGCTATGCGACGAGCATCGTGGTCGTGAACACCGCGGCGCCCGTCAACTTCGTGAACCTCGACGCAACCGCCTTCCACAACGTCGTATCGAAGGACAAGAAGGGGAGCACGAACCAACCTCTGTTCACCAGCGGCGCCGCGATAGGGCCGGGGGTCGCCGAGATCGAAGGACTCGAGAGCCTTCCGGCCGGCGACTACGACTTCTACTGCGCGCCACACGCAGGCTCGATGACCGGCACGATCACCATCGTCTGAACGACGACCCAACTCGGAGCGCCGCCATCGGGCGGCGCTTCTCCATTGGTCGATAGGATGCCGCGCCGTGGACGACATGGATCTGTCGAAGGCGAAGGCCTACATGGACAAGCTCGGCCTCGTCATCGAGGAGGCCTCGTCCGAACGAGTCGTCGCAACGATGCCGGTCGAGGGCAACACCCAACCCGACGGCTTCCTGCACGGCGGCGCGACCATGTCGCTGGTAGAGACGCTGGCCTCGACCGGCGCCGCGCTCGCGGCGGGCTGGCCGGACAACCTCGTCGTCGGTCAGCAGCAGACCTGCAACTTCCTCGCACCGGCCACCGAGGGCTCGGTCCGTGGGGTCGCGACGCCGGTGCACAGCGGACGGACAACCGCGGTGTGGGACGTCGAAGTCACCAGCGTCGAGACGGGGCGACGCATCGCGATGGGGCGCGTGACGCTCGCGGTCCGACAACGGCGCACCTGATTCGGAACGGCCAGGGCGCCCGGAGTAGGCTTAGAGGTCCGCAGGGGAATCGGGCGCAGATCGCCCGCGGAACGCACGAGGTGATCCGCATGAGTGACCTGAACAGCATCGCCAGAGCGATGGTCGCGCCCGGGAAAGGGATCCTGGCCGCAGACGAGAGCTCGGGCACGATCAAGAAGCGGTTCGACTCGATCGGCGTCTCCTCCACCGAGGAGAACCGGAGGGGCTACCGCGACATGCTCTTCACGACCGAGGGCGCCGAGGGGTTCATCTCGGGCGTGATCCTGTACGACGAGACCCTCCGGCAGTCGTCGGCCGACGGGACTCCGTTCCCCGAGGTGCTGGACAAGAAGGGAATCATCCCCGGCATCAAGGTCGACACCGGCGCCAAGGACCTGGCGGGCGCGCCCGGCGAGCAGGTGACCGAAGGGCTCGATGGGCTGCGCGAGCGGTTCGCGGAGTACCACGGCCTGGGAGCGCGCTTCAGCAAGTGGCGCGCGGTTATCACGATCGGCGACGGCATCCCGTCGGACTACTGCATCAGCGTCAACGCGCACGCGCTCGGCCGCTACGCAGCGCTCTCTCAAGAGGCGGGGATCGTTCCGATCGTCGAGCCGGAAGTCTTGATGGACGGCGATCACACGATCGAGCGCTGCTACGAGGTCACGTCACGAACGCTCAAGCGGGTGTTCGAGGAGCTGTACGACCAGCGCGTGGGGCTCGAAGGGATGCTGCTGAAGCCGAACATGGTTCTGTCGGGCAAGGAATGCCCACAGCAGGCGAGCGTGAAGGAGGTTGCCGAGGCGACCGTCCGGCTGTTCCGGGAGGTCGTCCCCGCCGCCGTGCCCGGCATCGTGTTCCTCTCGGGCGGCCAGTCGGACGAGGTGGCGACCGCGCACCTGAACGCGATGAACCAGATCGGGCCGCATCCCTGGGAGCTGTCGTTCAGCTACGGTCGAGCGCTGCAGGCGCCGGCGCTCAAGGCGTGGGGCGGCAAGGCGGAAACCATCGAGGCAGGCAAGAAGGCGTTCTACCACCGCGCGAAGCTCAACGGCGCGGCTCGCTACGGCAAGTACTCGGAGGCTATGGAGTCCGAGGTCGCCTGAGGCGGCGCGGACGGGGAGGCTGGGATGTCCGTCATCAAGACGATCGATCTGGTCGGCGTGTCGAACGAGTCCTGGCGTGACGCCGCCAACGCGGCGCTCGCCGAGGCATCCAAGACCTTGCGGGGGATCGAGGGCATGCAGGTGCTCGAGACGTCCGCTGTGGTCGAGGGCGACAAGATCAAGGAGTACCAGACCCACGTCCGGATCCGATTCCGCATCGACCGGTGAAGCGAGGGCCGCGAGGCTCGATCCGATATACTCGACGGAGGCGCCGAATGGCGCCTTCGTGATGTGGTGACTATCCCCAGCGGCCCTCGTGCCCGGGCGGCTGTGCCCGGCTCCTGCTGCCTACCCTGTGACCACTGATGCCTGCCACCGTGCTGGTCGGAACGCAGTGGGGTGACGAGGGTAAGGGGAAGGCCATCGACCTCCTCGCCCCGACCGTCGACATGGTCGTGCGCTACCAAGGCGGTAACAACGCCGGGCACACGGTGGTCGCCGGCGACACCAAGCTTGCGCTCCGGCTCATCCCGTCCAGCATCCTGCATGCGGCGGTCACGCCGGTGATCGGCGACGGCGTCGTCGTGGACCCGCAGACCTTGATCGGCGAGATCGATGCGCTCGGTGCGCAAGACATCTCGTGCGACCGATTGCTCGTCAGCGGCAACGCGCACCTGATCATGCCGTACCATCGCGTGCTCGACCGGGTGCAGGAGCGCTACTTGGGGAAGGCGCAACTCGGGGTCACCAAGAACGGCATCGGACCGGCTTACGCCGACAAAGCCTCGCGCATCGGGCTGCGCGTCCAGGACCTGACCGACATGAAGATCTTCGCGCAGAAGCTCGATTTCAACTTGAGCCAGAAGAACCCCGTGCTCGCGAAGATCTACAACCAGCTCCCGCTGGATGCGGCGAAGATCATCGACGAATACGAGGAGTACGCGCGCCGGCTCGGCCCGCACATCGGCGACTCGTCGCTGGCGATCCACGCCGCCCTGCGGCGCAACGAGCACGTCCTGTTCGAAGGCGGGCAAGGCACAATGCTCGACCTGGATCACGGCACCTATCCCTTCGTGACGTCGTCCAATCCCGTCGCGGGTGGCGCGTGCACCGGAGGGGGCGTCGGTCCGCGCGACATCGGCCGGGTGATCGGGCTGACCAAGGCCTACACGACCCGCGTCGGCGCCGGACCGTTCCCGACCGAGGATCACGGTGAGATCGGCGACTACCTCGGCAAGAAGGGTGACGAGTTCGGAACCGTCACCGGGCGGAAGCGGCGGTGCGGTTGGCTCGACGGCCCGTTGCTTCGCTACGCCGCGCGCCTCAACAGCTTGAGCGACCTGTTCATCACCAAGCTCGACGTGCTGTCGGGGCTCGAGAAGGTGCGGATCTGCGTCGCGTATCGGCACGAGGGCGAGACCCTCGAGGAGGTGCCGTATCACCAGTCGGTGTTCCACAAGTGCGAGCCGGTGTACACCGAGCTGGACGGCTGGTGGGAGGATCTGTCGGAGGCTCGCAGCTTCGATGCGCTCCCGGCCGCCGCGCAGCGGTACGTGCGGATGGTCGAAGAGGTGTCCGGCGTCGGGGTGTCGTGGATCTCGGTCGGCCCGGAACGCGACCAGACCATCGCCGTCCGGGAAGGCGTGACGACGGGATGAGGGTTTTGGTGCTCGGCGGCGGGGCGCGCGAGCACGCGCTCGCCTGGAAGATCGGGCAGTCCCCCTCGGTGGACAAGATCTTCGCGGTGCCGGGCAACGCCGGGATCGCCGAGGTGGCCGAGTGCATCGCCGGCTCACCGGCCGAGGGCACGGCGATGTCCGATCTCGCCGAGGACCTCGGCATCGACCTGGTCGTGGTGGGCCCCGAGGCGCCGTTGGTGGCCGGGATCGCCGACGAGATGGGCGCGCGCGGCCTGCGGGTGTTCGGCCCCTCGGCAGCGGCCGCGCGCATCGAGGGTTCGAAGGCATGGGCCAAGGAGATCCTGATGAAGGCGGGCGCGCCGACCGGTGCCGCGCGCAGCTTCACCGACCCCGCCGAGGCGACCGCGTATCTCGAAGGGCTCGAGCCGCCCTACGTGGTGAAGGCGGACGGTCTCGCTGCCGGCAAGGGCGTTGTCGTCGCGGCGACGCGCGCGGAGGCCGTCGAAGCCATCGAGGCGAGCCTGATCGGCAAGCGGTTCGGTGAGGCCGGCGCGCGCGTCCTGATCGAAGAGTTCCTCTCCGGTCAGGAGCTGTCGGTGTTCTGCCTGACCGACGGCCGCAGCGTGTTCCCGCTCGCGGCCGCGCAGGACTACAAGCGGATCTTCGACGGCGACGAGGGCCCGAACACCGGCGGCATGGGGGCGTACTCGCCGGTCCCGCATCTGCCGGCCGACACCGTCGGGCGCGCCGTCACCGAGATCTTCGAGCCGGTCGTGGCGACCATGGCGCGCGAAGGCGCGCGCTACCAAGGGCTGCTGTACGCCGGTCTGATGATCACGCCCGAGGGCCCCAAGGTGTTCGAGTTCAACTGCAGGTTCGGCGATCCCGAGGCGCAGGCCGTGCTGCCGCGCCTGGAAGGGGACGTGGTCGAGCTGATGCTCGCCTGCATCGAGGGGAAACTCGCCGACGCCGCGCCCGCGTGGTCGCCCGACGCCTGCGTAACGGTCGTACTGGCTTCGGGCGGGTACCCCGGCTCGTACCGGACGGGGCTGCCGATCACGGGTCTCGTCGAGGCTGCGGCGGTCGAGGGCGTGATGGTGTTCCACGCAGGCACCGAGGGACGCGACCCGGTCCGGACGGCCGGCGGACGCGTCCTGGCCGTCAGCGCGCTCGGGCGCGACATCGCGACGGCGCGCGCGCGCGCATACGATGCGGTCGAACGCATCGACTTTCCCGGGAAACACTTCCGTACGGATATCGCGCAGCGAGCGATCAGTCGGGGCGCGATCAAGGAGGGGTAGTGGGCGCACGCGTCGGGATCATCTACGGCAGCACCTCGGACCACGACACCATGTCGAAGGCAGGCGCGATCCTCGAGCGCTTCGGCGTCGAGTACGAGATGGAGGCGATGAGCGCGCATCGCAGCCCCGAGCGCGTGCACGAGTACGTGACGACCGCTGAAGATCGCGGGATCGAAGTGATCATCGCCGGCGCCGGCATGGCCGCGCACTTGCCGGGTGTCGCTGCCGCGCTCACGCCGCTACCGATCATCGGCGTCCCGCTGTCGGGCGGTATCCAAGACGGGCTCGATGCGTTGCTTGCGATCGTGCAGATGCCCCGTGGGGTTCCCGTGGCCACGGTTGCGGTCAACGGCGCGCAGAACGCGGCGGTGCTGGCGGTGCAGATCCTGTCGATCGGGGATGCCGACCTGCGCAAGAAGTTGCACGAGTACAAGCAGCAGTTGGCGGAGGGACTGAAGCTGTGAACAACGCGCGCACGGCGGAGGCCGCTCGATGATCCCGCGGTACACGCTCCCCGAGATGGGCGCGGTCTGGACCGAGGAGTCCAAGTACCGGCGCTGGATCCAGATCGAGTTGCTCGCGGTCGAGGCGTGGGTGTCGCTGGGCGTCGTGCCGGCCGAGGACTTCGAGGCGATCAAGGCGCGCGTCACCGAGGTGGATCCCGCGCGTGTCACCGAGATCGAGGAGCGCACCCAGCACGACGTGATCGCGTTCCTGACCGCGCTCGGCGAGCCGATCGGCGAGCCGGCGCGCTGGCTCCACCACGGGATGACCTCGTCGGACCTGCTGGACACCGCGCTCGCGGTTCAGCTGTGCGAAGCCGCCGACATCTTGATCGCCAAGTCCGAGCGCCTGGTCGCGGTGCTGAAGCGGCGCGCGCTCGAGTTCCGCGACACGGTGTGCGTGGGGCGGACCCACGGCATCCACGGCGAGCCGACCACGTTCGGGCTGAAGCTGGCGGTGTGGGCCTTCGAGGCGCAGCGCAACCTCGAGCGGCTGCGCGGGGCGCGCGAAACCGTCGCCGTCGGGACGATCAGCGGACCGGTGGGTACCTACGCCAACGTCGATCCGGCGGTCGAGGAGCACGTGTGCACCAAGCTCGGGCTCGTTCCCGAGGACGCTGCGAACCAGGTCGTTCAGCGCGATCGCCACGCCGTGTTCGTCGCGCGGTGCGCGATCGCGGCGGCGACGCTCGAGAAGATCGCGACCGAGATCCGCCACCTGCAACGCACCGAGGTGCGGGAAGCGGAGGAGCCGTTCGGGGAAGGACAGAAGGGCTCGAGCGCGATGCCGCACAAGCGCAACCCGATCCTGTGCGAGCGCATCACCGGGCTCGCGCGCGTGGTGCGTGGCGCGGTCGGGCCCGCGCTGGAGAACGTGGCCCTGTGGCACGAGCGCGACATCTCGCATTCCTCGGTCGAGCGTGTGATCCTGCCCGACGTGACCATCGCGCTCGACTACATGCTCCACCTGACCATCACGGTGATGGAAGGGCTGCGCGTGTATCCGCAACGGATGCGCGAGAACCTCGACCTGACCAAGGGGTTGGTGTACTCCGCCGCGGTGCTGCTGGCGTTGGTCGAGCGCGGGATGTCGCGCGAGGACGCCTACGCAGTGGTGCAGCGCGCGGCGATGCGGACCTGGGAGGAGGGCGTGCCGTTCCCCGACACGCTGCTGGCCGAGGAACGAGCCGCCGCGGTCATCGACGCCGGCGCGCTCGCCGACATCATGGATCCGATGCGCTACCTCGAGCACGCCGACGTGATCTTCAAGCGCCTCGAAGCGTTGGAGATCTAGGCCCGCCATCGGGGGATCCCGAAGAGTCGTGTGCACACATCGCACACCATGTGCGCCAGGCGCACACGACGCCGGCGGAGGCATGGGTCCGGAGGGGTCGCGACTGCGCGCGGGGACTGGATCGAGACTATCGAGCCCTCCGGGGGGCCGGGTTATGCTTCGAACCGACGACGCCTGGAAAGGATCGAACGTGCTCGAGGGACTCAAACACGTCAAGAAGGGCAAGGTCAGGGACCTGTACGAGACCGATGCGGGGATCCTCATGGTGGCGAGCGACCGAGTCTCGGTCTACGACGTCGTGCTACCGACCCCGATCCCCGACAAGGGGAAGGTCCTCACCGGACTATCGGTGTTCTGGTTCGACAAGCTCGGCGACATCGTCGGCAACCACCTGATCTCGACCAACGCCGACGACTTCCCGCCCGAGGCAAAGGAGCACGCCGACGCCCTGCGTGGGCGCACGATGTTGGTGCGCCCGGCCGAGGTCGTGCCGATCGAGTGCGTCGCGCGCGGTTACATCACCGGCTCGGGATGGAGGGAGTACCGCGAGTCGCGCTCGGTCTGCGGGATAGAGCTCCCGCACGGCCTGAAGGAATCGCAGAAGGTCCCCGAGCCGATCTTCACTCCTGCGACCAAGGCCGACGAGGGCCACGACGAGAACATCACGTTCGAGCAGGCCTGCGACATCGCCGGCGCCGAGAGGATGAAGAGCCTGCGCGAGCTGACCCTCGCGCTGTACTCGACCGCGGCGGCCTACGCCGAGGAACGCGGCATCATCATCGCCGACACCAAGTTCGAGTTCGGTGTGATCGACGGCGAGATCGCGCTCGTCGACGAAGCGCTGACCCCCGATTCGAGCCGGTTCTGGCCGGTCGACGCGTGGGAGCCCGGCGGCAGCGTCCCGAGCTTCGACAAGCAGTACGTGCGCGATTGGACCGACGCGCAAGGGTGGGACCACTCCCCGCCGGGGCCCGAGCTTCCCGACGACGTCGTGACGAACACCCGCGGGAAGTACGTCGAGGCGTACGAGCGCTTGACGAATCAACCGTTCGACGCATGGCTGAACGCATGAAGGTGTCCATCGACGTGATGCTGAAGGACGGGATCCTCGACCCGCAGGGCAAGACCGTCGAGGAGAACCTCCCCTCGATGGGGTTCGCGGGCGTTTCGGGAGTGCGCATCGGCAAGCACATCGAGCTCGAGATCGAGGCACCCGACCGCGCGACGGCGGCGCGCCACGTCGAGGAGATGGCCCAGCGCTTGCTGTCCAATCCCGTGATCGAGGACTTCACCTACCGCTTCGAGGACGGGGAATAGTGCCGGACGTCCCCGAGCCGGGCTCCGGCCCCCGGCTCGTCGAGGCGATGCCCCGGCTCTTGCTGATCCTGTTCGTCGTCCTCGGGGTCGTGGCGCTGGTCGGCTCGATCACGCTGCTGCTGCGTCCCCCCGACCGCGGCGAGGTCCCGCTGGGGGAGCGGCGCGCTCCGCCGGCTCCTCCGTTCTCGCATGACCCCGTCGAAGTCTTCGCGGCCCCCACGCCTCCGGCGATCCCCGCCACCGAGGCCCGGTGCGAGGAGGTCGCTGGGGTGCGCGCGATCGGCGGGGCTTCCTTCGTCCGACGGATGGAGCGTCTGTTGCAGCGAGCGTGCGAGGTTGCCGGTCCCGGCGTCCCGCAGGTCCTGGCGGAGTCGGTGGCCGGGCTGCGGGGAACGGAGCTGCGCATCGCCGAGTTCACCCGCTCGGGGCTCGAAACGACTGCCGATCGAGCCGAGGGCGTGATCTACGTGAACCTGAAGTTCACGCGGCGGGACACTCCCCTCGAGGATCTCCTTCCTCCGCTGCTGCATGACGCCTGGCACCTGTTGCGCCCGGGCTCCGAGATCACCGCCTCCGACGAGCTGGTGGCCCGCACGGTGGAGGTCGAGGCCTGCCGGGCGTTCATCAACCCGGACCGGTGGCCCCGGTGGTGCGCCGACGCCAAGGCCCTCACCGACCTCCCCAGCCAGGACGCGATCGAGCTCCTGGTCTCCGCGGGCTTCCGTCGCGAGATATCCTCGTAGCGTGAAGATCGGAGTCGTCCAGTTCCCCGGGTCCAACGACGAGCGCGATGCCGTCTGGGCCGTCGAGCGTCTGGGCGGCAATGGGGCGTTGCTGTGGCACCAGGACTCGGACCTGCGCGGCGTGGACGCGGTGATCCTTCCCGGCGGGTTCAGCTACGGCGACTATCTGCGATGCGGAGCCATCGCGCGCTTCGCGCCGCTGATGGGGGCCATCAAGACGTTCGCGCGCGACGGCGGGCCCGTGCTGGGGATCTGCAACGGGTTCCAGATCCTGTGCGAGTCGGGCCTGTTGCCGGGCGCGCTCACGCGCAACCAAGGCCTCAAGTTCATCTGCCGTGCGCAGCCGATCCGGCTCGAGAGCGCTCTTTCGCCGCTGGTGGACGCACCGGTCGGGACCGAGTTGGTGATCCCGATCAAGCACGGCGAGGGCCGGTACGTCGCCGACGAACGCACGCTCGCGGAGCTGCGCGAGCGTGGGCGGATCGTGTTCCGCTACATCGGGAACCCGAACGGTTCGGTCGACGACATCGCCGGCGTGTGCAACGAGGCCGGCAACGTGCTGGGCCTCATGCCGCATCCCGAGCACGCCGTGGACGAGACCATCGGCTTCCGCACCGCGGACGGGCGCGCGATCATCGGCGCGCTCGCGAAAGCAGGGGCGCGCGTCTAGATGTTCGAGCGCTTCACGGACAAGGCGCGCCGGGCGATCGTCCTGGCGCAGGAGGGATCGCGCGACTTCGGGCACGACTACATCGGGACCGAGCACATCTTGTTGGGCCTGCTGGGCGTGACCGACGGTGCCGCCACTCAGGTGCTGATCGCATCCGGCGTGGATGTTGACCGAACGCGCGCCAAGATCGTGGAAGTCATCGGCAAGGGGGACTCCCCGCCGGTCAGCCACATCCCCTTCACCCCGCGCGCCAAGAAGATCCTCGAGCTCTCGCTTCGCGAGGCGTTGGAGATGCACCACGACTTCATCGGAACGGAACACCTCCTCCTCGGGCTGCTCCGAGAGGGCGAAGGGGTCGCGGCCCAGATCCTCACGACCGAGGGCCTGTCCCTGGTGGATGCGCGCGCCAAGGTGATCGAGCTCCGTCCCCCCGAGGATGGCGGGACGCCGAACGGGAAGCCCACGGTTCCATCTTGACACCGCGGTAGCACGGTAGCAGAATGAACCAATGAACGAGGGCGAGACCAAGGCGATGACCGTCCGCCTCCCCCGAGAGCAAGCCGAGGCGCTCGAGGCCGTCGCCGAGATCGAGGATCGCCCGATCGCCGAGGTCATCCGCGCCGCGATCGACGAACACATCGAGTCGCGCCGACGCAACGCCGCGTTCCAGAAGCGCCTGAAGGCCTCGCTGGAGCGCAACCGCAGGATCTTGGAACGGCTGTCGAGACGCTGAACCGGGGGAAGACATGTTCGAACGCTTCACTGATCGCGCGCGCCGTGTGATCGTCGGCGCACAGGAGTACTCGCGGGAACTCGGTCACGACTACATCGGCACCGAGCACGTCTTGCTGGGTCTCATGGGCGAGCCGGACGGCGTTGCCGCGAAGGCCCTCGTGGGCCTAGGCGTCTCCGCGGAAGCCATCCACGAGCGAACCCTGCAGGTCGTCGAGCGCGGATCTGGAGCGCCGACCGGACACCTCCCGTTCACTCCTCGGGCCAAGAAGGTTCTCGAGCTCTCCCTCAGGGAGGCCGTCTCGCTGGGGCATAGCTACATCGGAACTGAGCACATCCTGCTCGGGGTCTTGCGCGACGGAGAGGGGATCGGCGCGAAGGTGCTGATGGGGGTGGGCATCGAGTTGGAACGCGCGCGCGAGGCCGTGCTCGAGCTGCTCCACGGCGAGCTCGGCCAGATCGCGTCCGGGGGTGGTCCGGTTCCTCGCATCCCGCGATCGGCCAAGCAGCGACGGAAGGCGTCCATCGGGCCGGCGTGCCCGGAGTGCTCCGCGTCGCTCGAGCGCGAATCTGCATACCGGATCGTCGACGTGCCCGAGTTCGGGGGCTCCGGTTCGGCGAAGGCCCTCTACCTGTTTTGCGTGGCCTGCGGCCATGTGCTCGACATCGTGTTCGCGCCCGACGACGGAGTCGATGAGGCACCGCCGCGCGCCCTATGATGCTGCCGTGGAACACGCGAGGAGTACGTCGCCGATCCATCCACCGTCGTTCTTGGGCCGGCCATACGCGCATAGGGCGTATGGCGAGCCCGAGAAGGCGAGCACGGTAGCCGGTCTCCCCACGAACGACCGGCGACCGAACCTGACGCGCGCATGAGGGTCGCCCAAGCCGAGTCCCTCGGGCTCACCGCCGAGGAGTACGAGCGCATCATCGCCACGCTGAAGCGCGAGCCGACTCCCACCGAGCTCGCGATGTACGCGGCGATGTGGTCGGAGCACTGCAGTTACAAGTCATCGAAGATCTACCTCAAGACGCTGCCGACCGAAGGGCCGCGCGTCGTGATGGGCCCCGGCGAATCGGCCGGGGTGGTGGACATCGGTGACGGCATGGTCGCGGTCTTCAAGCTCGAATCGCACAATCATCCGTCCTTCGTCGAGCCGGCCCAGGGCGCGGCCACCGGCGTCGGCGGGATCGTGCGCGACATCGTGGCCGCCGGCGCGCGCCCGATCGCGCTGCTCGATCCCTTGCGGTTCGGCTGGCCTGACGAGTGGCTCACCCGCCACCTCGTATCCGGTGTCGTCGCGGGCATCTCGCAGTACGGCAACTCGATAGGCATCCCCACCGTCGGCGGCGAGGTGAAGTTCGACCCCTGTTACCGCGGGAACCCGCTCGTGAACGTGATGTGCATCGGGCTCGCGCGCACCGAGGAGATCCAGCGCGCGCGCGCCACCGGGGAGGGCAACGTCGCGATCCTGATGGGCTCGAAGACCGGGCGCGACGGGATCGGCGGCGTCAGCGTGCTCGCGAGTCGGCCGTTCGACGCCGAAGCCGAGGCGAAGCGACCCAGCGTCCAGGTCGGTGACCCCTTCGAAGAGAAGGTCGTGATCGAGGCCTGCCTCGAGCTCGCCGCGCGCGGTTTGCTCGTGGGGTTGCAGGATCTCGGCGGCGCTGGCTTGAGCTGCGCGACGAGCGAGATGGCCGCGCGAGGCCGCGTCGGGCTGAGGATCGACCTCGACGCCGTGCCGCTGCGCGAGCGCGACATGGAGCCGTTCGAGATCCTCACCTCCGAGTCGCAGGAGCGCATGCTCGCCATCGTCGCGCCCGAGCACGAGGCCGAGGCGCTCGCCATCTGCCGGCGCTGGGGCGTGCTCGCCTCGCGCATCGGCACCGTGACGCCGGGCGAGAACCTGACGATCGACTTGGAAGGAGAGACGGTCGCCGACGTGCCGGCGCCCTCGCTGGCCGACGAAGGCCCGACCTACGACCGGCCGCGCATCGAGCCCGACTGGCTCGACAAGCTGCGCATCGATGCGCCCGACGACCTACCAGCGCCCAAGGACCTGGACCAGGCGTTGCTCGAGCTCCTCGCGAGCCCCAACATCTGCTCGAAGCGCTGGGTCTACGAGCAGTACGACTCGATCGTGCAGCACCGTACCCTGCAGGGACCGGGCAGCGACGCTGCGCTGTTGCAGGTGGAAGGAACCCGGCGCGCGCTCGCCGTCTCGACCGACGGCAACGGCCGGTTCGGTCAGCTCGATCCCCGGCTCGGAGCCATGCATGCGGTTGCGGAAGCCGCGCGCAACGTCGCATGCGTGGGCGCGCGCCCGGTCGCGGTCACCAACTGCCTCAACTTCGGCAACCCCGAGCACCCCGAGGTGATGTGGCAGTTCGGCGAGGCCGTCGCCGGCATGAGCGAAGCGTGCCGCGCGCTCGGCACGCCGGTCACCGGCGGGAACGTCAGCTTCTACAACCAGACCAACGAGACCCAGATCCATCCCACGCCGGTGGTTGGGATGCTGGGTGTGCTCGAGGACGCAGAGGCGCGCGTGGGTATCGCCTGGTCCGACGGCGACGCGATCGTGCTGCTGGGGAGAACAAAGGCGGAGCTCGGCGGCTCGGAGTGGGCATGGATCGCCCACGGTCACCTGGGCGGGGCACCCCCCGCGCTCGACCTGGGCGCCGAGAAGCGCCTGATCGATCTGCTGGCCGACCTAGCCGAGCGGCGCCTGATCTCGGCCGCGCATGACTGTTCCGAGGGCGGACTCGGCGTGACCCTGGCCGAGTGCGCGATCGCCGGCAACACCGGAGCCATCATCGACCACACTCCCCCGGACGTCCCTCTTCACGTTTGGGTGTTCAGCGAGACGGCGAGTCGCGCGGTGGTCGCTACGGTCGACGCCGAGGCCGTGCGCGCGGCCGCGGAGGCCGCCGGCGTCCCGGTAACGATCCTGGGTCGAGCCGGCGGCGACCGCCTCCGGATCGCTTCCGCCGTGGACCTGGAAGTCGCGCGGCTCGCGCACGCCTTCGAAGGGGCATTCCCGGCGTTCATGGCCTGAGGGATACGCTCGTTCCGCTGGTAAGATACAGCCGTGGTCGCCCCACACCCTGAGCTTCCCATCGACGACTCACCGCGTGAGGAATGCGGCCTGTTCGGCGTATGGGCGCCGGATGAGGACGTTGCCAACCTCATCTTCTTCGGGCTCTACGCGCAGCAGCATCGGGGCCAGGAAGCAGCCGGGATCGCGGTCTCGGACGGGCGCTCGATCGTGGTCTACAAGGACACAGGGCTGGTCGCCCAGGTCTTTACCGAGCCGACGCTGGCGGCCCTGCCCGGCCACCTCGGTATCGGTCACACCCGGTACTCGACGACCGGATCGGGCTCCTGGGAGAACGCGCAGCCGTCCTACCGGCCGGTACCCGGCCACGGCGGGATCGCGCTTGGCCACAACGGCAACCTGACCAACACGCTCGAGATCGCGCAGCGCGTGAAGCGCACCAACGGCGAGCCGCGCGCGACCACCGACTCGGACATGATCACGGCGCTGCTCGCGCAGCACGGCGGGACCGTCGAGGCTGCGCTCCTCGACGTCGCGCCGACGTTGCGCGGCGCGTTCTCGCTCGTCGTGATGGACGAGACCACGGTCTACGGCGTGCGCGACCCGAACGGAGTCCGGCCGCTGTCGATCGGGCGGCTCGCGGCGGGCGGCTGGGTCCTCGCCAGCGAGACGTGCGCGCTCGACATCGTCGGTGCACAGTTCGTCCGCGATGTCGAGCCGGGCGAGATCGTGATGATCGACGGCGAAGGGTTGCGCTCGAAGGTGTACGCGAGGCCCGAACCCAAGCTCTGCATCTTCGAGTACGTGTACCTCGCGCGCCCCGACTCGGTGCTGCAGGAGCGCACGGTGCACGACACGCGGCGCGAGATGGGACGGATCCTGGCCGAGGAGGCTCCGGTGGACGCCGACCTCGTGATCGGTGTACCCGACACGGGTCCGGTCGCCGCCGCCGGTTTCGCTGAAGTAAGCGGCATCCCCTACGGCGAGGGGTTGATCAAGAACCGCTACGTCGGCCGGACGTTCATCCAGCCAACTCAGTCGATCCGCCAGCAGGGCATCAGGCTGAAGCTGAACCCGTTGCGCGCGGCGGTGAAGGGCAAGCGGCTGGTCGTGGTGGACGATTCCATCGTGCGCGGCAACACCACGCGCGCGATCGTGCGGCTGCTGCGCGAGGCCGGTGCCACCGAGGTCCACCTGCGCATCACCAGCCCGCCGATCCGCTGGCCGTGCTACTACGGAATCGACATGGCCACACGCGCCGAGCTTGTCGCCAGCGACCTCAACATCGAAGAGATCGAGCAGTTCGTCGGCGCCGATTCGCTGGCGTACCTGTCGCTGCCGGCGTTGGTGCGCGCGGCCGGCGGCAACGCCGACAGCTTCTGCCGCGCGTGCTTCGACGGCATCTATCCGATCGAGATCCCCGAGTCGGTCGAGCAACCAAAGTTCGTGCTGGAAGAACGCGTTCCCGAAGCGTGACGCCGACCTACGAAGACGCCGGCGTCTCCCTGGAAGCCAACGACCTGGCCGTCGAGCTGATCTCGAAGCGCGTTGCGCGCGCGGGCGCCACCCGGCCCGAAGTCATCGGCACCCTCGGCGGCTTCGCCGGTGCGTTCTCGGGGGCTTTCGATGGGATCGTCGAGCCGGTGCTGGTGAGCGCGACCGACGGCGTCGGCACCAAGCTGCTCATCGCGCAGGCGCTGGACCGCCACGACACCGTCGGGTTCGACCTCGTCGCGATGGTGGTCGACGACATCGTGTGCGCGGGGGCCGAGCCGTTGTTCCTGCTCGACTACATCGCGTGCGGCCGTAACGTCCCCGAGCGCACCGCCGAGATCGTCGGCGGCATCGCCGACGCGTGCGCGGCGGCCGGCTGCGCGCTGCTGGGTGGCGAGACAGCCGAGCATCCCGGCGCGATGGACCCGGACGCGTACGACCTCGCGGCCTTCGGCGTGGGGGTGGTCGCGCGCGGCGCGATGCTCGGTCCAGAACGGGTGCACGAAGGTGATGCCGTCGTCGGCCTCGCCTCCAGCGGACCGCACTCCAACGGCTACTCCCTGGTCCGCAAGCTGATCCTGGACCATGACCTCGACCTGGACTTACAGGTGCCCGGCGCGCGCACCCTGGGGGAAGAACTGCTCGAGCCTTGCCGGATCCATGCTCCCGCCGTGATGGCTCTGACCAGCGAGATCGAGGTCCACTCGGCTGCCCACATCACCGGCGGCGGCCTTCCCGGCAATCTGATGCGAGCCCTCCCCGAGGGTCTGGGCGCCCGGCTCGACCCGACGAGGTGGACACGGCCCCCCATCTTCTCGTTTCTACAGGAAGCGGGCGGGCTTGCCGAAAGCGAGATGCGGAAGGTTTTCAACCTGGGGATCGGGATGGCGATCGTCCTGCCGGCCGCTCATGCCGAGCGTGCGATCGCGATCTGCGAGAGCCATGGTGAGCGGGCGACCGTGATCGGCGAGATCGTCGCCGAGCCTGGGGTCCGCCTGTGGTGAGGAGGGGATGTGCAGAGGGCGGTTGCTCATCAGCCGACGCTGGCCCAGATCGAGCGTCTGCGGCGGCACCTGTGGTGGACGGCGATGGTCGCGCTCGCTGCTGCGTCGGGCGCCGTCATCGCCATGTCGTTCTGGACCGACGTCTTCCCGGACGGGATCCGTGAGTTCGTCTCGTTACCCGGTTTCCGTTTCCTGTTCCTGTTCCTCGGAGTCGGCTTCGTCGCGTACGCGGTCCGGCGCGAGCGCGACCTGACCCGGCTGACGCGGATCCTCATCGTCGAGAAGGAGCGCTCGACCGCGCTTCAAGCCGCACTGCTCGAACAGCGCGCGCGCGCCCATCGGGTGACGGAACTGGAGGCTGCGCGCGCGGACGCGATCGCGAGCGTGACCCACGAACTCAAGACGCCTCTGACGTCGCTCATGGGGTACCTCACGATCTTCCGCCGCAAGGGCGATGAGATCTCCGCTGAGCAACGGGACGAATTCATCGGCGTGATGGAACGGCAAGGCGACAAGACCATCCGTCTGATCGAAGAACTCCTGCAATCGACGCGCGTAGAAGCCGATCTCTCGCGGCTGCAGCGTGTCCGCGTCGATCTTCCAGCCATCGCGCGGACGGTCGCCTCTGACCTCGGCACCGCCCGTGAGCGCTCGGTCGAGGTCGACGCCCCTCCCGGCGATCTCGGTCTGTACGGTGATCCGGCCGCGCTCGAGCACGTCGTTGCCAACCTCGTCGACAACGCGCTGAAGTATTCGCCGGACGACCGCACCGTTCGGGTCACGATCACCGACGACGAGCGAGCCGTGGTGCTGCAGGTGAGCGACGAAGGCCGAGGGATCCCGTCCGAGGAACTGCCGTTCGTCTTCGAGCGCTTCCAGCAGGCGGCCCATTCGCGGGGACGAGGCAGCGTCGGGTTGGGCTTGTACATCGTCCACGGTTTGGTGCGCGCGCACAACGGGACGGTGACCGTGGAGTCCGAGGTGGACAAAGGAACCACGTTCACCGTGGTGCTCCCCCGCCGTGCTGGCTAGAGGTCCGCGAAGGCCGTTCGGTAGGTCCGCTTGATGCAACCGGTCGCGGTGCAGACCGTTACCTCTGCGGTCGTGTCGGCGCTCATGCTGTCGTCGTAGCGAGCGTCGTTCCGGAACAGGACCCAGCCCGACGTCGGCGGATCTCCGGTGAAGTTGCCGCCTGCGAGATCGAACGTCTTCCAGGGGAACTTCACCTTGGCGCTCGTCACCGCGCCCTCGCCGAGCCACCGTACCGAGAAACTGTTGGACAGCGGAGCGACGTAGTCGGTGTTCGGCGTTCCTTCAGGCGTGGTCTTGTCCCGCGCACACCCAACGCTGCCGGTGTGGGCCGCGGGGTTGCCCACCTTGGCGCCGCTCTGAGGGTTGTCCACGTCGGTCGTGTACCTGGTGAACAGGTAGATGTCGGAGGCGTCGCAGTGGGCGGCCTGGCCGGGGATGCCGGGCGCCGCGATCGCCAATAGCGCTGCCGCCGCAAGGAGCTTCCTCATACCTTCCCCCTCGGGATCCGATTCCGCCTCCTAGATTCGGCCAGGTTATGCCCGATTCCTCCCGATCCGTCCCTGGGGAGCCTGAGCTGCGGGCCGGTCCCGCCCAGCGCCTGCCGACCGAGGATCGTCGCATGGCACTGCCCGACCGTCCGCATGGAAGCCCGAGGAGACTCGTCAGGCGGTGGGCGCCGGCAACGCCGCGAGCGCGCGCCGAACCCATTCCTTCTCGGCGTCGTAGGTCAGCGCCTCCAGCGCCACGTCGACCGGCAGGAAGTCGGGGAGGAACTCCTCTTCGTCCTCCGGCGGACGCTGGTAGCGCGAAGGGCTCGTCAGCCGCATCAGCCAGTAGTGCTCGGCTCGCACCATGTGGATGGTCGAACCATCCTCGTCGAGCCGGTCGAACTCGTTGGTGAGTGTGCCCAGATCCACCACCACCTCGAGGTCCGCGAATCCACCTTCCTCGCGAACCTCGCGGAGCGCGGTGTCGAGCTCGTCATCGCCGGGCTCGACCTTGCCCTTCGGCAAGCGCACCTCGCCGCGGGATGGACGCCGTAGCACCAGCACGCGATCCTCGGCGACGACCACGCCGCCCGCGGCGGTGTAGCGGATCTCTTTCACAGCACTCCGAACAGCCGCGCCGGCTTCTCGATCAGGTCGCCGAGGTACCGCAGGAACTGTCCGGCCTCGTAGCCGTCGATGAAACGATGATCGAACGACAGCGCCAGTGTCATCACCTTGCGCACGACGATCTCGCCTTCGACGACCCAGGGGCGGTCCGCGATCGCGCCCGGCGCCAGGATCGCCGCCTCGGGGTGATTGATGATCGGCGTGCCTGATGTCATCCCGAACGACCCGATGTTGGTGATCGTGATGGTCGAGCCGGTCAGATCGGCCGGCCCGATCTTGCCGTCGCGCGCGGCCGTTGCAAGGCGCTTGATCTCGGACGCGAGGTCGAACACGTTGAACTGATCTGCGTGCTTGATAACCGGAACGAGGAGACCGCGCTCGGTCGCCGAGGCGATCCCGATGTGATAGGAGCGCTTGACCACGATCTCGTTGGTGTCGTCGTCGAACGACGCGTTGATGTGCGGGTACTGACGCAGCGCAGCGATCAGCGCTTTGACGATCAGCGGGAGCGGCGAGATCTTCATGCCCTCGGCTTCGGGCGCGGCGTCGATGTCGGCGCGCAGTTGCATGAACTCGGTCGCGTCGACGTCCAGCCATTCGGTCACGTGCGGGATCGTGAACGCTGAGCGCACCATCTTCTCGGCGATCGAGCGCCGGATCGCGCGCACCGGGATCCGTTCTTCCTCCTCTTCGCCCTCGAGCCGCCGGATCCGCTGCGCCGGTGCGAGTTGCACGACCTCGGCCTCGCGCTCGACCGGTTTCGGCCCGTCGGCTGCCGCGACCACGTCCTCGCGCGTCACCCGTCCGTCCTTGCCGGTGCCGGCGATCTCTTCGATGTCGACACTCATCTCGCGCGCGAGCTTGCGCACCGGCGGCGTCGCCAGGGCCTTGCGCTTGGGCTCATCGTCGGCTTGCGGCTCGGCCCCTTCACGGCGCCCGATCCTGCGCTGCTTGCGCCGCTTGCCTTCGCCTTCCTCGGGACCGTACCCGACCAAGACCTCCTTGCGGCCGGTCTTCGGGGCATCGGCGGCAGTTTTGATCTTGATCAGGGTCTGGCCGACCTCGACCGACTCGCCGACCTCGCCGTGGATCGACTCGACCTCGCCGGCGAACGGCGAGGGGATCTCGACGAGAGCCTTCTCTGTTTCGACCTCGCAGATCGGCTGGTTCAGCTCGACGGTGTCGCCGGGCTTCACCAGCCACTGGACGATCTCGGCTTCGGTCAATCCCTCGCCGAGATCCGGCAGTTTGAACTCCCGGATCTCATCGGCCATGTGTCCCCCTCTAGTAGTTCAGAACCGAATCCACGGCGTCGAGCACCCGATCGAGGTCGGGGATGTACATGTCCTCGACCTTGGCCGGCGGGTACGGCGTGTCGTAGCCGCCGACGCGGATAACCGGTGCGTTCAGCGACAGGAAATCCTCTTCGGAGATGCGCGCGGCGATCTCGGCTGCGAACGATCCGGTGACCGGGGCCTCACTGACCACGACCGCGCGCCCCGTCTTCTTCACCGAGTCCATCACGGCCTCGTAGTCGAAAGGCACCAGGCTCCGCAGGTCGATCACCTCGCACGAGACTCCGTCGCCCTCGGCTTCGCGCGCGGCGTCCTCGACGGTGCGCAGCGATGGACCGTAGGTGATCAGTGTGACGTCCTCCCCCTCGCGCACGATGCGCGCCTTCCCCATCGGCAGCCCGTCGGTGATGGGAAGTTCGACGTCTTCTTTGATCCAGTAACGCCGTTTCGGCTCGAGGAAGATCACCGGATCGTCGTGCCGGATCGACTGCACCAACAGCGTGAACGCGTCCGACGGCGTCGCCGGCGTGACCACGCGCAAGCCCGCGGTGTGCGTGAAGTACGCCTCCAACGATTCCGAGTGGTGCTCGACCGCGCCGATACCGCCGCCGTAGGGGATCCGCACGACGACCGGAAGCGCGATCTTGCCCATCGTGCGCGACCGGTACTTCGCCAGGTGGCTGGTGATCTGCTCGAACGCGGGATAGGTGAACCCGTCGAACTGCATCTCGCAGACCGGACGGAACCCGTAGATCGCCAACCCGATCGCGGTGCCGACGATGCCGGACTCCGCCAGCGGCGTGTCGATGACGCGCTCCTCGCCGAACTCGGACTGCAGCCGGTCGGTGATGCGGAACACGCCGCCGGCTCGACCGACGTCTTCGCCCATCACGATGACGCGATCGTCGTCCTTCATGCAGTGGCGCAGCGCCTCGTTCAGGGCCTGGGCGAGCGTGACGGGCATAGCTACTCGCCCTCCCGGTCTCGGATGAACCGCGCGCGCTGACGCTCCAGCGTCGGTGGCATCTCGGCGTACACGTGATCGAAGATCAGCGTCGGCTCGAGCGGCCCGGCGCCGACGATGGCCTTGCGCAGCCCCGACGCGGCCTCCTTGCCTTCGTCGATGCAGCGCTGCTTGAAGTCGTCGTCCAGGATGCCCTCGTTGGCCAGGTAGGTCTCGAACCGGTTGATGGGGTCGAGCGCCTCCCACTGCTGCAACTCTTCGTCGGTGCGGTAGCGCTTGGGATCGTCGGCGGTCGAGTGCGGTCCCCGGCGATAGGTGACCGCCTCGATGAGCGTCGGTCCATCCCCGCGACGCCCGCGCTGAACCGCATCCCGTCCGACCGCGTAGGACGCGAGCACGTCGTTGCCGTCAACCCGCCAGCCGGGCATGCCGTATCCGAGCGCGCGCACGTGGAGCGTCGGTGCGGCGGTCTGCTTCGACAGCGGCACCGAGATCGCGTACTGGTTGTTCTGGCACAGGAAGATCACCGGAGCCTTCCAGGCGCCGGCGTAGTTGCATGCTTCGTGGAAGTCGCCCTCCGACGTGGCGCCGTCCCCGAAGCACGTCAGCACCACGATGTTTTCGCGGTCGAGCCGCGCCCCGGTGGCGAAGCCGACGGCGTGCAGCGTTTGGGTCGCGATCGGAACGGCGTAGGGCGCGAAGCAGTGCTTCCGGTAGTCGTACAGCCCGCCGTGCCAGGTTCCCCGGAACAGATGCATGATGTCGCCGGGATCGATCCCTCGGAGCATCGCGAGTCCGAGCTCGCGGTAGGAGGGGAAGACCCAGTCACGGGGCTCGAGGGCGTAGCCCACGCCGACCTGCGCGGCTTCCTGGCCCAGCGAGGGCGTGTAGACACCGAGTTCGCCCTGGCGCTGCAGGTTCGTGCTCTCTTGGTCGACGAGCCGGGTGAGGATCATCACCCGGTACATCTCGCGCAGGTCTTCGTCTTTGAGATCGAGGTCGAAGCCGTGATCGGCGACCAGCGTGCCGTCCGGCTTCAAGATCTGGACCATCTCGGCAGAGACGTCCGTTGGGTCGACGAAACCCTTCATCCATGCCCTCCTACACCGTCCGGGGTCGCCGGAAAGTGTGTCCGGTGCGTGTCATCGCGCAGGTTCGCTGCGACCTTCAGATTACCGTCCTTGCCGCTGGTGCCGCCCGGAGAGTCACCGAACCGTTACATCCTGCCGAGGACTTCGTGTTCGAGTAGGTCGAGCTGCCGGAGACGGCGTTCCATCTCTTTGGCTCCGACGCCGAACTCGCGCGCGAGGTCCTCGATGTCGAGGTTGTCATGCTCCTTCTGTGCCCGTTTCAACGAGCGCACCACCCACGGGTCCGGGATCAGGAGCTCCGCCGCCAACAGATCGGCTTCGTATTCGAGCTCGTGGGTTTCCCACGAGCTCCCGCGGAGATGCGGGACCGCGCCGTGCAGCACGTGGTGCGCGATCTCGTGCGCGAGCCGCCACCGCTGGCGCGGCGTGGTCCCGGACTCTTGGCGCTTGAAGCGAGTGCGCCCGCGCGAGGTGCGCCCGAGCGACGCCCAGACGTCCTCGGGAAGATGCCAGGGGCGCTCGTGATGGATACGCAGATACGCGAGCACGCGCTCGAGATCGGTCGGGGGCTCCTTCTGCGAGGCGCCCCGAAGGATCCCGCGCGCGATCTTCTTGTGGTCCTTCTCGATCATGGTAGCGCGTAGCCTATCGGCCGGATGAGCGCCGAACCAAGGGCACGATCACCTTCGCGCGCTTCGTATCCGGGCTTCGGCTAAACGGTCGGCGGCATCCGACGGAGTGAGACCGTCGCGCTCGGCGATCGTGAACACGTCGCGCAACGTGTCGGCGATGTGTTCTGCCTTGGCGTGCGCGCGCGCGGCGTCGTATCCGTGGAGCTCGTCTTCGACGTTGATCAATCCGCCTGCGTTGATGACGTAGTCGGGCGCGTACAGGATCCCGACGTCCGCGAGCGCGCGCCCGTGCGCGGGCGTCTCGAGCTGGTTGTTGGCGGCCCCGGCGATCGCCTTGCACTTGAGCGAGCCGAGGGTGGTATCGGTCACCACGGGCCCGAGCGCGCACGGGGCGAGCACATCGCATGGGACGGTGAGCGCTTCCTCGGGAGCGACGATGTCGGCGTGGAGTTCCGCGGCCAGGGCCTCCGCGACCTCACGCCGGATGTCGGCGACGGTGATGTGCGCTCCGTCGCCTGCCAGCTTCCGCGCCAGGGCCGAGCCGACCTTGCCGACACCATCCACCACCACGTGGCGCCCGGCCAGTGATGGCTCGCCGAACAGCACCTGCGCGACCGCGCGCATCCCGTGCCACACGCCGTGCGCGGTGACCGGCGAGGGGTCGCCAGATCCTGCCGAGGTCCCCGTGACGTGACGGGTCGTCTCGGCGATCAGATCGAGGTCGTGGACGGTCGTGCCGACGTCGGCCGTGGTGATGTAGGTCCCGGCCATCCGCTCGACCGCCCGCCCGTAGGCTCGGAAGAGCTCGGGCGTCTTGTCGGCAGCGGGATCCCCGATGACGACGGCTTTCCCGCCTCCGAGCGCCAGATCCGCGCAGGCGGCCTTGTAGGCCATGGCCTTCCCCAGGCGCAGGACGTCGGCCAGCGCGTCGTCTTCGCTCGTGTACGGCCACATCCTGGTGCCTCCCAGGGCCGGGCCCCGCGCGGTGGAATAGACGGCGATGATCGTCCGCAAGCCGGCGTCGGAGTCATGCCCGAACACGATCTGCTCGTACTCGTCTCCGAGCCGGTCGAAGACTCCCATGGGCCGTATCGTACCTGGGCCCTGACCGAGCCCATCCGGCTCTTTCCCGATCTGGAAGGCTCTCGCTGTCCGTGGCCGCATGGGTGGTGACCGTGCTGGGGCGCTGGTCATATCGGACTATTTTCCCAGAGCGGGTACCGCGCGTAGTATCCTTCTGACCAGGGGAAATGGCTGCGTATCCGCGAGATCGGCGTTCGAGCGAGTCGGATGGTGTGTCATAAAACGCTTCCCACATCGTTTATCGGGATGAGGGTACGTTCCCGGACAACAGGGGATGAATCGTCAGACAGGACATAGGGCTCTTTCCGGACGGCAGATCAAGACACCGTCCGGGTGGTCCGAAAACAGTCACAATGGGCCATTGTGACCCAAGAGGAACGGGTCGATGCTTAGACCCAGACGAACGAGACAAACTGCGGCACCGGGCCATGGGCCAGCCGCCAGGGAAGGAGGAAAGAAGCATGAAGCGCGACCAATCGTCGGGTGAGAATCTGCTCACCCCAGCCGAAGTCGCCGCCCTCTTCCGGGTTGACCCGAAGACGGTCACCCGCTGGGCGAAGGCCGGCAAGTTGAGCTCGATCCGGACCCTAGGCGGCCACCGCCGCTACCGCGAGTCCGAGGTCATGAGTCTGCTTGAGGGCGTCGCTTCCCGGAACGGCTAATACCCCCCAGGTTCCGGGCAGAACAACCCCACGAAACGCGAACGGCTGCGGGAGACCGCAGCCGTTCTTCGTTGCCTGGGCCTTTCGTCCCGATCCACTTCTAAAGGTGCATGTCCCGACAGCCGAATCTCGCTACGAGATGATCAGACGGGATGGATTCCTCTACGATCCTAGCGGCGCGGCTCGACCCTGGCAGTTCCAGGATGCGATGCGGCGGGAGATCGCGCGGGGTCGGCGGTACGGGGCGCGGTTCTCGTTCGTTTTGGTGGGCATCGACCACATCGAGACCCTAACGGCCAAGATCGGGCCGAACACCATGGCGATCCTGCGTGAGCGCGTCGCGGACCTGGTCCTTCGCGAGACCAGAACGACCGATGTGATCGCGCACATCAGCCACGGCAAGATCGGGGCGCTGTTGCCCGAGACACCGCCCGAAGGCGCATACCTACTGGCCGAGCGCGTCCGCCGTCACGTCGAGCGAGTGCTCACCCCGACCGCGCTCCAGCACGGCGAAGCGGTGCACGTGAGCGTGGGCGTGTCCGCCTGGCGCGACGACCCGAGCCTCACCGTCGACGCGCTGATGAAGGAAGCAGAAGACGCGCTCCTGAACGCGCAGTCCGAGGGCGGGAACCGCTCGAAGGTCTACCTGGTCGCCTGAGGCGATCGCGCGCGACGCGCGATCATGCGGTGGCCAGGGACGGATTTGAACCGCCGACACCCGGTTCTTCAGACCGGTGCTCTGCCAACTGAGCTACCTGGCCGCAGGCCGCACAGGATATCAAGCGGCGAGGTAGGGCATCGTGGTTTCGCGCACCCGGCCGACCCTCCAGCCAGTTGGTGCGGCAGGGTCGTGTTCGTCCGCCGATCAAGCTCTCCAGCGCCACCGGACTGTGACAGTCCCATATGTGGTCGTACGACCGCTGAAGGTGCGCCGGCGACGGGACTTGAACCCGCGACCTTCACCTTGACAGGGTGACGAGCACTCCACACTGCTCTACGCCGGCAACGAGCGCTTCAGTGTACCAGGACGGAACCCGGCTCAGATCGCGCGGGCGCGCCCGGCCCAGAACGGCGCGCGCAGCTCCGTTTTCCGGACCTTCCCGTTCGGGTCCCGAGGCAGAACGTCGACGACGTCCACGGTCCGCGGGCACTTGTAGTGGGCCAAGTGATCCCGGCAGAATCCGATCAGATCAGCCGGCTCGACCCCCGCGCGCAACTCCACGATCGCGTGCACGCGCTCGCCCCATTCGTCGTCGGGCACCCCGATCACGGCGCAGTCGGCCACCGCGTGATGGCCGTGCAGGACGGCTTCCACCTCGGCCGGGTACACGTTGGCGCCGCCGGAGATGATCATGTCGATCTTGCGATCGGTCAGGAACAGGTAGCCGTCGTTGTCCAGGAACCCCATGTCCCCCACCGTGAACACATCGTTGCGCCAGGCCTGCTCGGTCTTCTCGGGTGCGCCCGCGTAGGTGAAGCGCTCGTCCCCGACCGGCGTCATGTACACCAGGCCCACCTCGCCGGGCGGGACCTCCCGGCCGGTCACGTCGAGGACGCGTACCGTCACGCCTTCGATCGGACGACCCACACTCCCGGGCTTGCGCAGCCATTCCTCCGGAGAGATCAGCGTCCCGCGGCCTTCGGTCGAGCCGTAGAACTCCCAGATCGTCCCCGGCGGGAACCATTCGATCATCGCACGCTTCACCTCCGGCGGGCACGGCGCGCCGGCGTGCAGGACGCGACCCACCGACGACAGGTCGCGTCGCTTCTGCGCGTCGGGGAGCGCGAGCATCCGGATGAAGTGGATCGGCACCATGAACGTCCACGTAACGCGCTCGCGCTCGATCAGTTCGAGCGCAGCGGCCGGATCGAAGCGCGCAGGCAGCACCAGCGTTTGCCCGAGCAGCAGCGAATACACCGCGTACGACAAGGGTCCTGAGTGGTAGACGGGGCCGACCATAAGGTGCACCTGAGCGTCGCCGCCGACCGCCAGTCGGTCGCACGACGCCACGACCGAATCGAGGTAGTCGTCCGCGCGCCTCGGCGGCCGTTCCACCGCTTTCGGTCGCCCGGTCGTCCCGGACGTGTAGTATCGAAGCAGCGTCGGCGCGGGTTCGGGCGCGTCCTCCGGCGGCGTCGACGGCAGGTCGTCGAGCAGGTCCTCGTACTCGTCGAGGTAGATCGCCGGCATCCCGGCCGTGGCGGGTCGATGGTCTTGCTCGGCGAACACGATCGCCGCGCGCGAGTCGTCGACGTAGTAGGCGAACTCCTCGGGCGAGCAGTGCCACGACACCGGCACCACCTCGGCGCGCACCCGTGCAGTGGCGGTCAGCACCTCGAACGCCTCGACCCTGTTGCGGAACGCGAGCGCGATGCGGTCGCCCTCGCCGATCCCGCGCGCAGCCAGCGCGCGCGCGAGCCGATTCGCGCGCGCGTCCAGTTCGGCGTAGGCGACACGACGATCGTCGGCGACGATCGCGACCTTGTCCGGGTTCGCGCGCGCGTGCGCGGCGACCCCCAGTGCGTCCACGGCCGATAGGGTAACCCGCGTGATGAGTACCGGATGCACGTTCTGCGCGATCGCGCGGGACGAGGCCGAAGCGCCGGTCGTGTTCGCGGACGAGCGCACCGTCGCCTTCCTGGATCACCGGCCGGTCTTCCACGGCCACACGCTGCTGATCCCTCGCGCGCACCACGAGACGCTGACCGACCTCCCCGACGACCTCCTGGCACCGTTCTTCGCGATCCTGCGCTTGCTCGCCGGCGCCGTCCCGGAGGCGATGGACGCGCATGGCTCGTTCGTGGCGATGAACAACGTGGTGAGCCAAAGCGTCCCCCACCTGCACGCCCACGTCGTCCCCCGCCGCCGCAAGGACGGTCTGCGCGGGTTCTTCTGGCCGCGGGTGGCCTACGACGGACCCGGCCACGTCGAGGACGTCCGAGTCGCCGTGGCGGCTGCGGTGGAGGCGACCGCTCGGCGCTAGCGGCCGGGAGCCCAAGGATCACCGCGAGCCAAGGCTCGCCGCGAGTCAAGGATCAGCGTCCCCAGGCCGATATCACCGGTGAAAAGGGGAGCTGTCCTGAAGGTCCTTTCCGCGCTGGTCTCGGCCGCCGCTCTGATCGTGGGAGTGGCGTCGCCTGCGTTCCCGGTGGCCGGGTACGAGGACGTGCCGCGCAGCCACTGGGCGGCGCAGGCCGTCCGAACCGTTTCCGGGAACGGGTGGTTCGCTCCGAAGGGGACCTTGTTCCGCCCCGAGAAGCTGCTGACGCGTCTCCAGCTCGCGCGCGCGCTCGTGCGAGCCTTCCCGCCCGATCACGTCTCGAGTGAGCCGCTGGTTTTCGAGGACCTCAGCCCCGACGATCCGGGCTTCGAGGCGGCCAACCTCGCGGTTGCGAAGGGCTGGCAGCGCGCCAGGGGGACCCTGTTCGATCCGGCCGGCGCCGTGACCAAGCGCGATATGGACCGAGCGATCGTGCGCGCGCTGGGGCTGCGAGCCGCCGAGCTCGCGCTCGACCGACTCGCCGATCGAGACGGGGAACGGCTCGCAATCCCGAAGCGTTTCGGCGCGCTGGTGTTGGGCGACCAGCTGTACCTGCACTACAACCATCCCTCGCCCGAGGAAGGGCCCGAACGCCTGCCGCGGAGCCCGATCACGCGCGCGGACGCCGCCTATGCGCTTGCCGCCGCCGCCGCCGCATCATCGTCGTGGCTGCTGCCGTCGATGGACCGGTACACCACGATCGCGCTCCCGCGGATGAACGACCGGCGCCGCGCGGTCGTGGAGTTCGGGTTGCGGTGGACCGGGTGGGCGTACGTGTACGGCGGCGAGTGGCACCGCCCGACGCCCGACGGATACTGCTGCGGCGCGCAGACCGTCGGCGGGTTCGACTGCTCGGGGTTCGTGTGGTGGACGCTTCGCCGAGGCGACGAGTTGTACGACAACACCAACGTGCGGCCGTATCGCGGGTGGACCCTCGATGAGCGCACGGCGAGCACCCAGGCCGCCGCCGCGGACACCAGGATCAAGGTGGCCGACCTGAAGCCGGGGGACATCGTGTTCTTCGATACCGACGGCGAGGGCAGCGGGTGGCACTCGATCGATCATTCGGGGGTCGCGCTCGGCAACGGCTGGATGGTCCACTCGTCCGGCGGCCGAGCCGGTGTGACCGTCGACAAGATCGACGACGGCTGGTGGCGCGACGCTTACAAGTGGGGCCGTCGCGTGATCGGCACCTGAGGGCGTTCATCGCGCGCGCTGGCGCCGCACGCCCGACTTCGACCAGGATGGGGTCGTGACCACCCCCGACCCGCAGGCCATCGTGATTTTCGGCGCGTCGGGAGACCTCACCCGGCGCAAGATCCTGCCCGCGCTGTACGACCTGTCCTGCGCCGGGGTGCTCCCGGAGCGCTGCGCGATCGTGGGGTACGCGCGCTCGGACTGGGACGACGATCGGTTCCGCGAGATCGCGCGCCAGGCGATCGAGCAGCATGCGCGCGCGATCGTGGACGACGAACACTGGAAGCCGTTCTGCGAGGCGCTCAGCTACGTCTCGGGCCCGTTCGACTCCGAGCGCTGCTTCATGCCGCTGCGCGAGCACCTGCACGACGTCGATCGCGATCGGGGAACCGAGGAACGGCGGCTGTTCTATTGCGCGACGCCTCCATCGGCGTTCCCGTTGATCGTCCACCGTTTGGACGAAGCCGGGATGGCGGAAGGTAACCGGATCGTTGTCGAGAAACCGTTCGGCTCGGACCTGGCGAGCGCACGGAAGCTGTCCGACGAGATCCACCGAGCGTTCGACGAGTCCCGGGTCTTCCGCATCGACCATTACCTCGGCAAGGAAACGGTCCAGAACCTGCTGGTGTTCCGCTTCGCCAACTCCCTGTTCGAGCGCGTGTGGAACCGAGACACCGTCGACCACGTCCAGATCACGGTCGCGGAATCGGCCGGCATCGGGTCGCGCGCGGGCTACTACGAGGAGGCCGGCGTCATCCGCGACATGGTGCAGAACCACCTGATGCAACTTCTGTCGTTCCTCGCCATGGATCCCCCGCGTTCGTTCGAGCCCGAGGCGGTCCGTGACGAGAAGGTGAAACTGTTGCGCGCGATCCGTCCGTTCGAGCCAGACGACACGGTGTGGGGGCAGTACAGGGGAGGTCGCACCGCTTCGGAGGCTGCGGCCGGGTACCGCGACGAGCCCGGCGTCGACGACGGCTCGAACACCGCGACGTTCACGGCGGTGCGCGCGCGCATCGACAACTGGCGCTGGGACCGCGTCCCGTTCTACCTGCGTACCGGCAAGCGCTTGCCGCGGCGGGTAAGTGAGATCATGGTGGTGTTCAAGGAGGTGCCCGCGTATCTCCAGGACGAGATCGGGCGGCCGCCGGCCGACCACCTCGTGATCCGCGTACAGCCCGAGGAGGGGATCTCGTTCTCGTTCCAGGCGAAGCGTCCGGGGGCCGGCTTGCGCCCGAAGACCGTGAAGATGGAGTTCTCCTACTCCGAGGAGTTCCCGGCCGATCCAGCGGATGCGTACGAGCGCCTGCTAGAGGACGCCATGCGCGGCGACCTCACCCTGTTTACGCGCGCCGACGAGGTCGAGCGCGCGTGGGAGATCGTCGCGCCGCTGCTGGACGGAACGGTCGAGCCGGCGCCGTACGAGGCGGGATCATGGGGTCCGGAGGCGGCGGACGATCTGATCGCCCCGAGGCGGTGGCACCTCCATGAGTGAGGAGTCGGCGGATTGAAGCTGGGCATGGTCGGGTTGGGCCGGATGGGCGCCGGCCTGAGCGCGCGCCTCCGCGAGGGCGGTCACACCGTCGTCGGCTACGACCGCGACCCCGGCCTCACCGACGTCGGATCGCTCCAGGATCTGGTTGCAGCGCTCGGGGCGCCTCGAGCCGTGTGGCTGATGGTTCCCGCCGGCGGGCCCGTCGACGAGGTGCTCGGGACGCTGACCGATCTCCTCGAGCCGGACGATGTCATGGTCGACGGCGGCAACTCGTTCTTCCGCGACTCGATGCGCCGCGCGCAAGCGCTACAGGCACGCGGGCTGACCCTGTGCGACGTCGGTGTCTCGGGCGGGGTGTGGGGTCGCACCGAAGGGTTCTGCCTCATGGCTGGCGGACCGGCGGAGGCCATCCGTGCGCTCGAGCCGGTCTTCATGACGCTCGCACCCGACGGCGGCTACGCCCACGTCGGTCCGACGGGGGCCGGGCACTTCGTGAAGATGGTCCACAACGGCATCGAGTACGCATTGATGCAGGCCTACGCCGAGGGGTTCGATATCCTTCGGTCCTCGCGCGAGTTCGACCTCGACCTGGACCGCGTCGCGGAGGTGTGGCGGAACGGCTCGGTGATCCGGTCGTGGCTGCTGGATCTTGCCGCGCGCGCGCTCGCAGACGATCCCGAGCTCGGCTCGATCACCGGTTTCGTCGAGGACTCCGGCGAAGGGCGCTGGACGGTTCACGAGGCGATCGATGCAGAGGTCCCGGCCCCGCTGACCGCGCTCGCGCTGTTCCTGCGGTTCGCCTCGCGCCAAGAGGACTCGTTCGCGATGAAGCTGGTCGCCGCCCTGCGGCGGGAGTTCGGCGGCCACGCCGTGAAGGACCGATGAGCCGCGTGTTCGACATCTCGCTGCCGGTGTCGCCCGCCATGATGACGTGGCCGAGCGATCCGGCCGTCGATGTGGTCCGGACTAAGACGCTCGCGCGCGACGGATCGAACGTGTCCGAGTTGCGGATGGGAACCCACACCGGCACCCACGTCGATCCGCCCGCCCACTTCATCGACGGTGCCGGCGGCATCGACACGGTGTCGTTGGACGCGCTCGTCGGCCCGTGCCTGGTTGCCGACCTCACCCACGTGGAGCGTGACATCACCGCGGCTGAGCTCGACGCGCTTCCGCTCGATGGTGTCGAGCGGCTGCTGTGTAAGACGCGGAACTCCGCGATCTGGACGGATCCGGACCCGTCCTTTCCGGATGACTATGTCGCGATCACCCCGGATGGCGCGCGCGTTTTGGTCGAGCGCGGGATCCGACTGATCGGTGTGGACTTCCTCTCGGTCGAGCACCGCGGAGCGGACGGACATCCGACACATGTGACGTTCCTGGCGGCCGGCGTGGTGATCGTCGAAGGATTGAACCTTTCCTCCGTACCTCCGGGCTCATACTCGCTGGCGTGTCTGCCGATAAACCTCGTGGGAGGCGATGGTTCACCGGCCCGCGCAGTGCTCGTCGAACCCAAGGCGCCGGCGTCGCATCCCATGGAGGGGAATGCGGTGGCCCAGAACGTCCTGTAGTCCATCGACGCCACGAGAGATAGCCCGGTGTCGCCATAGAGGGCGGGTCCACAGAACCGACACTCCCCCAGAACGGCTGGAATGTAGGCGGTCCTTCGCCGAAACGGCGGAGATAGATGAGGTCGGTCATGGCTCAACGCTCGTCTCGTCTCGTTGCGATCGGTGCAGCCGTGTTTCTGGTTGGTGCCGGTCTGGTATTCGTCGGTCTCCGTTCCGGTGCGCCGGACGAGGGATCGGACGCGAACACGCCCACCGCGTCGGACGACTCCGGTTCGGATGTGACCGTGGTCGCCCAGGGTGGCACCACGGCGCTTCCCCAGGTCGCGGTACCCGATGGGCTCGACGCGGTCGCGGTGTCGCTTCCCCGCGTGCCGGGGCTGGCCGGATACGTCCAGCCGGGCGAACGGGTCAACATCTTCGCAACCGTGAAGGGGGGCGCGCGCGATCGCGGCCTCGAACCGCCGTACGCGAAGCTCATCCTTCCCAACGTGCTTGTGCTCGACGTCCAGCAAGAGGGTGATCCAACGTTCCTGTTGGCGTTGCCGGTGCGGGACGTGGAACGCGTGATCTTCCTGGCCAAGTACGAGTCTGTGTGGTTCACGCTGGCGGCCGAGGGCGCGCGGGCGTCCACGTCGGGTCGCGACTATGCGAACGTGCTGTGAGGCGGTGGCGACGTGACGAAGATCCTCGTCCTCGACCGTAGCGAAGTTCTCGCCGAGCAAACGCGAGGGGTCATCTCGGAACTCGACGGTGACGCCGAGGTCGTGTCGTGCACGCGGATCGGGTCGGTCGCTCACGTGCAGGAGCACGACGGACCCTTCTCGGTCGTACTGGCCGGCCCCTCGTTGGGAACGCGCGCGGGCCTCAAGCGGCTGGCCGCGCTGCATCGCGACATGCCGACGGCGGCGTTCGTGATCGGGCTCGAGCAGCGACCCGACGCGAGCCTGCGCGAGATCGTCCAGGTTGGGGCCGTCGATCTGATCGAAGTGCCGTGCGACGACCAAGTGCTTCGCGGTGCGTTGCGGAGGGCGTTGGACTTCGTCGAGGCGCGCCGCCGCCCCCAGGTGGTCATCGCCGCCCCCGACGGGCAGGTCCAGCGTCAGGCACGCGTCTTCACGGTGGGCTCGGCGACGGGCGGCTGCGGGAAGACCTTCTACGCGACCAACATGGCCCTGTTCCTCGCCGAACACACCGGCGAAAGGGTCGCCCTTGTCGACCTGGATCTGCAATTCGGCGAGATCACGACGGCGCTGCGCCTCCAGCCCGCGTACACGATCGTCGACGCGGTGTCACGCGAAGGCGAGGACGACCTCGAGAGCGCCGACGAGCTCGCCGAGCACATCGAGGACTACCTCGTCACCTACGACGGCAAGCTGTGGACGCTCCCGGCGCCGCGCGAGCCCGCGCAAGCGGACTTCATCACCCCGGTGGACGTTACCCGGGTGCTCGAGGCCATGCGAACCAGGTTCGATTACATCGTGGTGGACACCCCCACCGCGCTCGGCGAGCAGGTCCTCGCGGCGCTGGATCTGTCCGAGCACCTGTTCGTCATGGCGACGCTCGATCTACCGAGCGTCCGCAACCTCGGGATGTTCCTCCAGACGTTGCAGAGGCTGCAGATGCCCGTGGACAACATCTCGCTCGTGCTCAACAAGGTCGAGAACGACATCGGCATCGACCCGGGGCAGATCACGAAGCTGTTCCCGCAGGGCTTCCGATCGACGTTGCCGTATGCGAAAGAGGTATCTCGCTCGATCAACCTGGGCAAGCCCGTGATCTCGGGGTACCCCGAGGCGGAGGTCTCGCGTCTGCTTGTCGCGGGACTGGTCGACTTCTTGCCCGAGCACCTACGGGCGGGCTTCGACGCCGCACAGAAGCCACAGCACGGAAGCGTCCTGGGACGCTTCTTCCGCAAGCACGCGCCCGCCGAGGGGGGGATCCGTTGAAACTATCCGACCGGTTGGCTGCGGCCGAGCGCAAGAGCGCCGAAGCCGAGGCGGAGCGACCCGTCTCGCCGACGAAGCCGAAAGCCAAGCCGAAGACGAAGCAACGGAAACCCGAGCGCTCCTCGGGGATCTCCTGGAAGGAAGCGAAGCGACGTGTTCGCGATCTGGTCCTCGCCGAGATCGGGCCGAAGCTCTCGGGGCCCAAGGCGCTGAGCGGCCCCACCCTCGAGAAAGAGGTGCGCGCGTGCCTCGACCGCATCGTGCGCCGAGAAGAGGTCAAGGTCTCGCCGATCGAGCGCCAGCGTTTCGTCGGCGAGGTGATCAGCGACACCCTGGGCTACGGCCCCCTCGACGAGCCGCTGGCAGACCCGAGCGTCACCGAGATCATGTGCAACAGCCACGAGGAGATCTTCATCGAGCGCAGCGGGGTGATCGAGGAGACGGGTCTTTCGTTCGCCGACGAAGAGCAGTTCCGTCAGGTGATCGAGAAGATCGTATCGGCCGTCGGTCGTCGGGTCGACGAGTCGTCCCCGATGGTCGACGCGCGTCTGCCCGACGGCTCGCGCGTGAACGCCATCATCCCACCGCTGGCGCTGCGCGGTCCGGCCCTGACGATCCGCAAGTTCGCGGAGGATCCCTACACGGCGCGCGATCTGGTCAACCTGGGCGCGTTCAGCTTGGAGTTCGTCAACGTGCTCGAGGCATGCGTACGCGGCAAGCTCAACGTGCTGATCTCGGGAGGGACCGGCACTGGGAAGACGACGCTGCTGAACGCGCTGTCGTCGTTCATCCCGGATCGTGAACGCATCTTGACGATCGAGGACGCGGCGGAGTTGCAGCTCCAGCAACCGCACGTGGTTTCGCTCGAAGCGCGTCCCGCCAACGCCGAGGGCAAGGGCGAGGTGCGGATCCGCGACCTGGTCCGCAACGCGCTTCGGATGCGCCCCGACCGGATCGTGGTGGGCGAGGTCCGCGGAGCCGAGTCGCTCGACATGTTGCAAGCCATGAACACCGGCCACGAGGGTTCGCTCACCACGGTGCACGCGAACTCGCCGCGCGATGCGGTGTCCCGGCTCGAAACGATGGTTCTGATGGCCGGCTTCGAGCTTCCCGTGCGCGCCATCCGCGAGCAGATCGCTTCGGCGATCAACGTGATCATCCAGCTCGACCGCATGACCGACGGATCCCGCAAGGTCACGTCGGTGCAGGAGATCCAGGGGATGGAGGGTGACACCATCCTGTTGCAGGAGGTTTTCCGGTTCCGCCCGCAGCTCTCGCCCGACGGCCGGCAGGTCGGCCACCTCGAGGCGACCGGCCTGCGCCCCCGGTTCATGGATCGCCTGCAGGCGAACGGGGTCGAGCTCCCTGCGAAGGTCTTCCATCTCTCCGACGCCGCGCGCGCAGAGAAGGCCAGGGCGAAGGCTCCCCCGCCGCGCACCGGCCTCATGAGGAAGGTCCGCGGATGACCACGCTGGTCCCCTCGCTCGTGGTGGGGCTCGGCCTGGCGCTCATGGTCGTCGCCGTGTTGTTGCGCGCGCGCGAACGACAGGAAGAGCTCGCGCGCATCCTCGAGCTCCCTTACGGCGAGCACGACGCGGGTTTCGTCGAGCACCCGGACCGGCTGGCATTCTTCGAGCCGGGCGTCGCCGTGGCGACCGCGGCGCTCGAGCGGTTCAACCTAAAGCAGCGCGTCGCTGAGAACCTCGAGCGCGCGCGCATGCCGTTCCGACCGGGCGAGTACGTGCTCATCTCGGTCGGCGGCTCGTTGGCAGGGGCGATCCTGATCGGGCTGCTCACGAGTCAGGCGATCGTCGCCGCGATGGCGCTGGTGCTGTTCCTGTGGACGTCCTGGATCGTGGTGCAGGCGAAGGCCGCGCGCCGCGTCAAGGCCTTCGAGGAACAGATGCCCGACGCGCTCTCGTTGATCGGTTCCTCCCTCCAGGCGGGGCACACGTTCCTGCGAGCGATCGAGATGATGGTCGAGGAGAGCGAGGCGCCCCTTTGCGAGGAGTTCGAGCGGGTCCTGTCCGAGGTTCGCCTCGGTGATCCACTCATCGACGCGCTGCAGCGCATGAGCGATCGGCTCGGGCTGCGCGACGTTGCCTGGATCGTCCAGGCGATCCGCATCCAGCAATCGGTGGGGGGCAAGCTGGGCGATCTGTTGCTGACGCTTGCCGAGTTCATGCGTGCGCGCGAGGAAGTGCGGCGCGAGGTCAGGGTGCTCACGGCGGAGGGGCGCATGTCCGCGCGCGTCCTCGGCTTGCTGCCGATCGCCGTCTTCATGGTCTTCAAGACGATCAACCCCGATTACATGAAGCCGATGCAGCACGGTATCGGGCTCATGCTCTTGGGCGTCGCGGGCGCCTTCGTGTTGCTGGGGCTGTTCGTGATCCGGCGCATGGCCAGGATCGACGTCTGATGGCCGCCATGTGGGTTTCCCTTGGCACGTTCGCGGCGGTCGCCGGCGTGGTGATCTTCGCGTTCGCGGTGCGGTCGGATCGAGTCGGCGACCCGGCTGCCGTCCTTGCCGAGCTGGACCTTCCGACCGACGCGCACCTCGACGGATACACCGAGCGCCTCGCCCAACCACTCGGCCGCCGCTTGTTGCTGCCGGCCGGCGAGAAGATCACGAACGGCTTGCGTGGCCTGTTGCCCGGGAACTACCTGGATCGTCTCCGACACAAGCTGACGGTAGCGGGGCTCTCGGATCGCGTCGGCCCCGAGGAGTTCGTCGCGATGCAGGCCGTCGGGGTCGCCGCTGGCACGGTCGTCGGCCTCGTCCTGCCGGCGGTGATGGGATGGGGACCGATCGGGCTCGCGCGGTCGATCGGCATCCTGGCCGTCGGAGGATGGATGGTGCCGGTGAACTGGATGCAGCGCGCGCGCGAGAAGCGGGTCCTGCAGATCAAGCGCGACCTGCCCGACATCCTCGACCTGCTCGCTGTGTCGGTCGAAGCCGGCGTCGGGCTCGAGGGGGCGGTCGACGTCGTCACGAGCCATTTCGACACGCCGCTGGCGAACGAGATGGGGCGCATGCTGCGTGAGATGGAGCTCGGTGTGTCTCGACGGATCGGGCTGCAGCATCTGAAGCAGCGCATCGCCGTTCCCGAGGTCGGCAACTTCGTGTCGTCGTTGATCCAGGCGGATGCGCTCGGCATGCCGCTTGGGCGCGTGCTGCACGCCCAGGCGACCGAGATGCGGGCGAAGCGCCGACAGTGGGCGCGCGAGAGGGCCGCCAAGCTTCCCGTGAAGATCATCTTCCCGCTGATGACGTTCATCTTCCCCGCGTTGTTCGTCGTCGTCCTCGGCCCCGCGGTGCTGACGATCAAGGACTCGATCCTGTGATGCGCGCGCGCTTGGCGGACGACCGCGGGGTCGCCGCGGTGGAGTTCGCCTTCGTGTCGCTGCTGCTGCTGACGATCCTGTACGGGATGATCACCTTCGGGTTCGTGTTCGCGCTCGACCACAACCTGACGAACGCGGCGGCCGAAGGCGCGCGCTCGGCGATCTCCGAAGCGCGAGTGCAACCCGCGACGCCGGCCGGGGATCTGGCCGTCGAGCAGTTCGCGGTCGATGCGGCGAGGGACCGGCTCGCGTTCGCGGCCGCGCGCACGAACGCGGTGATCCAGGCGGAGAAAGATGACTGCGACTACGACCCGCAGATCCAGTGCATCACGGTGACCGTCGACTACGACTACGACACCTATCCGCTGGTGCCCGGTTACATGGGCTTCGACGCGTGGATCGGGGACCTGCACAACGAGGCGACCGTTCAGCTCGACTGATCCGAGGGCGAGACATGGCACGAGGGAGGGTCCGCGAGGAACGCGGTGCGGTCGCCGTCATGACCGCCGCGTCGATGGTGTTCGTGGTGGCAGCAGCCGCGCTCGCGGTGGACGTCGGACATATCACGTTCCGCAAGCGATGGGTCCAGGGCGTCTCCGACCTGATGGCGTTGGATGCGGTGCGCGCCGTGGGGGACCGATACGTGCCCGGCTCGAACCTTCAGGCGGCCGCTCAGACGTTCGCCGAAGAGAGCGCGAAACGCAACGGCTTCGAGTACACCGACCAGCTGCACGACATCGTGTCGGTCGAGGTCGGAGAGCTCGACTTCGCGACGAACACCTTCACGACGCCGCCGTCCAGCGACGCCTACGCCAACGCCGTGCGCGTGGTGCTGTCCTCCAACGTCGGTCACGGCTTCCTCCCGGGGACGTCGAGGGTGGAGGTCGAGGCCATCGCGGCGAACGATGCCATGGCCGGGTTCAGGATCGGATCCTCGCTCGCGCGGTTCGACCCGACGGTCTCGCCGTTGGGGGCCATCCTGGACGGCATGGTCGGGATCTCGCTCGACGCCGCCGGATACGAGAGCCTCGTTGGAGCGTCGGTGACACTCGGCGACCTGTGGGCCGAGCTCGGACTGGGCTCGTCCGACCAGATCCTGAACGGACAGGTGACCATGGCCGACCTCGTGGACGCGACGATCGCGGCGTTGAACGCCGATGGGTCCCCTTCCAGCGTGGCTGCCGCGACGGCCCTCGCAGGAACGACGGGCACGGTCGACGGGTCTTCGACCTTCACCTTCGGAGACATGTTCGAGATCGCGACCGGCTCGACGAAAGAGGTAGTAAGCGCTCGCATCAACGTGCTCGAGATGATCACCGCCGCAGCGACGATCGCCAACGGGGGTAACCTCGTCGACGTCGATCTACCGATCGACGTTCCCGGCGTCACGCTGACGAACCTGAAGATGGGTGTCATCGAGCCCGCGAAGCGAGCGTTCGGGCCGGCGCGCCGAAACGCGAACGGCGACTGGGTTACCTCGGCGAGGACCGCGCAGGTCCGGATGCAGCTGCGTCTCACGCTCAGCGAGCCCCTCACCGTGCTCGGGACCGCCCTCACCGTGACCGTGCCCGTCTACCTCGAGGCCGGCGGCGCGAGAGGGGAGCTGACCGGGATCGATTGCCTGATCCCCGAAACGGCTTCCCCCGTCGACATCTTGGTAGCGACCAGCACCTCGCAGGGCTACGTCGGGAAGGTGAACGACGCAACGTTGAGCGGTGGCACCGTCACGGTCCAAGACGCGGACATCGTGTCGTATCCCGCTCTGCTCACGGCCACGGGTTCGAGCTCGTACGAGATCGCGGGATCGTCTCAGACCCTGACCTTCGTCGGCCCCTTCGACGAGCCACCTCCGCCGGGCGCGCGGCCAACGCAGTCGGTCGGCGCCACGAACCCGGACCTCGACCAGCTCGCTGCGGATCTGACGTTGTCGCTCACGAGCCCCAACACCGTGGTCAACTCGAGCCTGTCGTTGATCACTCAGAACCTGCGGTCCATGGTCGTCGCAGCCATCGAGGAGATCGACGACGAGGTGCTCGCGCCGCTCATCAACACGCCGCTCGGGATCCAGTTCGGCGGCACCGACGTCACCAACACTTCGCTGGAGTGCAACCTCCGGCGCTTGATGAGCTGAGGCGTGTCGTGCTGTTTCCCGACCGATAGCTACCCGGCTGGAGTGACCGTGGATCGCCGGGCTCACGGGTACTCTTCGACAGAGTTCCGCAGCGATTGCAGGGTTCTGGCGAGGAGTCGCGAGATGTGCATCTGCGAGACGCCGAGCTCGGTCGCGATCTGGCTCTGGGTCATCCCGCGGATGAAGCGCAGATACAGGATCTTGCGTTGCCGATCCGGCAGCGCTCGGATCGCCGGAGCGACGCCGGCCCACTGCTCGAGCAGCTCCATGGTCTCGTCGCGCTCGCCGAGGCGCTCGCCGGCGGTCGTCCCTTCATCGGTGGGTTGATCCAGGGAATCCACCAGGTAGGCGTTGATCGTGTCGAGCCCGTCGAGGACCTCCTCCTCGGCCAGCCCGGCGCGCCTGGCGATCTCGGCGACCGTCGGCGAGCGGCCGAGGTCCTGTGAGAGACGCTCGACGACGTCACGGAGCTGCAGCCCGATCTCCTGCAGCCGCCGGGGCACGCGCATCGCCCAGCCGGCGTCGCGGAAATGTCGCTTCAGTTCCCCGATGATGGTGGGCGTCGCATAGGTCGAAAAGCGCACGCCGCGCTCGGGGTCGAAGCGGTCGACCGCCTTGATCAGCCCGATGCTCGCCACCTGGATCAAGTCGTCCAATGGCTCACCACGGCCCCGGAACCGACGCGCGAGATACTCGACGAGCGGATAGTTCATCCGAACGAGCTCTTCGCGTGCGCTTGGCTCGGTGTCACGGGCCGCGAAGAGCTCCTGGGATCGCTCGTCGAGCTGACCGAGGTCGAATTCGCTCACGGTGTCGCGCCCTCCCCAGGTGCGCTCATGACGGCGTCCGCTTCACGAATGTGATCGCAGGTCGTCCACCGACCTCGTCGAACGAAGCCTCATCGGTCAGGCCGGTCAGCACCTGCCAGGTGAGCGTGTGCTCGGCGTCTTCGGGCGGCCACACCGAAGGTGTTGCGTCGATGGCGCTCGTTACCTCGATACGGTCGGCCCCCGGTTCGATACGCAACTCGAGCGTGGTCGCGGTCCGGTCCAAGCGAAGCAGATGCCCGGCGGCCTCATCCACTGCGAGCCGGAGATCGTCGATCCCGTCGAAGGACAGATCCATACGCGAGGCCACGCTGGCGATGACCGAGCGAAGAACGGGCACGAACTCCGGCCTGGCCGGTATCTGGATCGAGATCTCATCCATGGCTTCCCCCCTCGAGCCTGCAGCGCACCGCGCCCGGCAGGTACGGCTTCCAGGCTACCCGGAACGTCTTACCATCAAACGGCGCATGTTTCCGCAGTTCGATCCCGCCTTCGGCAGTCGATCCTGGCCGGGCGACGCCGTGGTTCTGTACACATCGCCGAACGCGCCCGGACTGGATGCCGAAGCCATCGCCGGAACGATCGCCGACGCGGCCATGACCTGGCAGGAGGGTCGTCCTCGAGACGATGTCGCGATCGTGGTGCTTCGCGTTCCCCTCCTGGAGGAGCCTTCGGTTTCGCTGGACTCAGGCCGGGCACCCTAGGGATGAGTCGAGAAGGGGAGGCGGATCCCATGGCGGCCGGATCGACGCTGCGGTTCACGCTGCGGCTCCGGGTGGGGCCCGAGGCCCCGCGCGCCGCGCGCCACTGTCTTGCGAGCCTCGAGCCGCACATCGAACCGGAGACCTATGAGAGATCGCAGTTGCTTATCACCGAGCTCGTGACGAATTCCCTTCGTCACGGAGAGCTTCCTCGTGATGCGCGCATCACCGTGTCGGTCGTGGTCGATCGACGATGCGTGAGGGTCGAAGTGTCCGATCCGGGCGGTGGGTTCGATGCCGACCGTGCGCTCGTCCGCGAACGCACGACGCGCGAGGGCGGATGGGGGTTGCATCTGACGGATTCATTGGCTCGCCGCTGGGGTGTCATCCGAGGCACGCGGACCACGGTTTGGTTCGAGCTCGAACGGCCCGGCGTGAGTGCAGGTGTTTGACGTTTCCCAGTCGCCGTAGCGGGAACGGACCTTCGAGGATGACACAACTGGCGACACGGGGGCGACCACCGACACCTATTGGTCAGCGCAGCGCGGTTTCGAGCGAAGGGTGGACGTCGAAGACTCGGTCGAGCCCGGTGAGGCTGAAGAGGCTCACGACGGGGCGCGCAGATGCGACGACCCTGATCTGGCCATCGTGTTCGCGCGCGCGTTTGAGGCAACCGACCAAGGTTCCGAGACCCGTCGAGTCCATGAACGAGACGTTTTGCAGGTCGACCACGATCCGGGGCCGGCCGGCTTCGATCAATCCCACGATCCGATCGCGAAGCTGTGGCGATGTCAGCATGTCGATCTCGCCGCCGACATCCAGGATGGTCCAGTCGCCCTCATGGCGCGAACTGAGCTCAAGCTCCACCATCGTTCCTCCGGTCGCCGTTACGGGGGCTGGCTTCCCCAATGGTTCCCCCACGGCCTCCTGCTCAGCGCCCGACGCATACACGATAGCGGAACCGAGGCCCATCGAGGCCTCTGTGTTGGAGATTCCGGAATATCCGGCCCCCACATGTTTACGGGTCGGCCACCGGGGGTATCTGGGTTCGGACGGCGAAGACGCCGATACCCCGCGCGGTTGAGCGCCGCGCACGTAGAGGACCCCACGGTCCCCCATGTCGTGGCCCGCCATGGCCCCACGGCACCCCCAACCGTGGGGTCCTTTCCCTTTCCCCAGGACCGGAAGAAAGGGACATCTGGGATGCGCTAGCATGCCGAGCGCGTCCGAGGCAGCCTTCGCCCGTTGTGTTCAGCAGGACTTCACCCCCGGCTGCCGAACCGAGAGGGCGGACCGAAAGGGAAGCGGAGATGTTCCACAAGCGGCACCTACCTGCGGAACTGGACGGCGGGTACTCGGCGACGTTCGAGCGCCTGCGCCGCTTCTTCATGGCGCGCGGGGTCCCCCGGGAGGAAGCCGCCGACCTGGCACAGGAGTCGATCACCCGCGCACTGCTGCATATCCAGCGCCGCGGTACGAGCCCCGAATACGACGGCATCGGGCCCCTGCTGTCTCGGATCGGCATCAACCTGCTGATCGACCGCGCGCGCGCGGTGCGCCCGCGACTCGTGCCGATCGACAATGCGGAGAGCGTGCTCGCTCTCGACGCGGATCCCAGCGATCACATCACGCGGCTCGACCGTGATGCCACCGTCCGGGGCGCGATCGGGCAGCTGTCGGATCGTCACCGCCGCGCGCTCGAGTTGACGCTGCAAGGACTGACGCCCGCCGAGATCGCCGCGGACCTCGGGATCCGGCGCAACGCTGCCGATGCGCTGTTACACCGCGCGCGTCGTCGGCTCGCCGAACGACTCTCGAGCGCAGTGCTGACGGTGTTCGGCGCGATCAGCGTTCGTGCACGCATCGCCGCCCGCCGGGCTGCCTATGCCACTCGCTCGCTCGAGGCGCAGGCGGGGCCGGGGGCGCTGCAGATCGGCGCGTTCGCGGTCGCGGCGGCGCTGACCGTTCCCATACTGGTGCCGGGTGGGACCGGCTCGACGCCACCCGTCGATCGCGCCCCATCCCACCATCTGGCGCGCGGCACCGACGACGATGTGCGTCCTGGGCTCGTGGCTCCGGCCGTCGTGCGCACGTCCACCGCAGACGCCGACACCGGAGCCGACGATGCGACGCGGATTGACCTTCAGGTCGATCCCCACGGGCCGTCCGGGCGCGTCGACTCGACCTACGAAGACCCGATCGTTGATGAGCAACACCACGCATACGCCGGCGTCGAGCGTGAGAAGGAAGCAACGAACACGAGCACCACCGGACCCGTCCTGGACACGGTAACCGCCACCGCCTGCTCCATCGGGCCGTGTGACGTCATAGAGGAGGAATGATGACCCCCGTGCGCAAGTTGCTCGTCGCCCTCGCCCTCGTCGTCGCAACTGCAGCGGGCGGGTCGGCGCTTGCCGGGGGCGAGCTCGAAGCGATCGACCTCCCGAACGAGGCAGCGAACCCCCCGAGCGTGCCGATCCCCGACACGGGCGACCGGATCTGTGTGTTCGCCGGCCACGACGACGTCGAGGTCCGGCAATGCGTTCCGCTCCCGTAGTCCTACGGGGACGAGATCAGTCGGATCGGGGACCGAGACCCAGCAGCCGGTGGGTGGCCCGGATGCACGTGTCACTTACGAACGTGAGCCCGCCTTCCTCGGCGATCTGCTGGGCCTCGTCGGAATGGATGCCGACCTGCAGCCACAGGATGCGCGCGCCGGCCCCGACCGCTTCTCGCGCGATTCCGGGTGTTTCCTCGGCCGGGCGGAACACGTTCACGACATCGATGTCCCCCGGTACCTCGGGCAGCGACGTCGCCACCGGCTCGCCGAATAGCTCTCCGCCTCGCGGGGTCACCGGAACGATGCGGTACCCCTGCTCCTGAAGGTACAGGGGGATCGAATGCGCATCCTTCTCGGGGTCGGTCGATGCGCCGACGACGGCGATGGTTCGAGCCGTTGCGTAGACATCGCGAAGGGTTTCTTCGGTTGGCATGACCATGCGCGCGATCCTACTCGATGAACCCGAGCAGGCTCGCGGTCAGCGCCGCCCGATGCTCGCCGGTCTCGAACGACAGCAAAGGATCGCCGGGGAGCAGGTGCTCCTCCACGCGCCCCATTCGCCGCACGTACGCGGCGGGCCGGATGTCACCCTCGCCGTTGGTCTCGACCGTGACGGCTACGGCGTCCGAACCCGAGGCGTCCACGAACCAGGCGAGCGGGAGGATCCCTTCGTCGGCCGGCCCTCGCGCGGGATCGAAGGTGATCACGCGCGCGAGGTATGACATCTGGTTCCAGAGTTCGGGCGCCGTCGTGGCCTCGCGCAACAGGAAGTCGACCACTTCCGCGGGGGGGATCGGTCTCGTTTCCCACGCGCCGCCCAGCGCGCGCGCGATGTGACCCGCGAGCACGCGCGCGTTGTAACGGAACCCGTGCACCGCCGCGGAGTTGCTGGGGATCCCGTACTTCTTCAGCCCGATCGACCCCTGCGTGATCGAGCCGGCGAAGAACAGCCCGGGCATCGATGTGCTCTCCCAGAACGGGGTCTGGGACGGGAGCCGTCCCTGACTGAACGTCGCCATGCCGAGCGCCGCGAGATCGCGCATCGGGGTGGTGAAACCCGTGCAGGCGATGACCTCATCGGTCTCGAAGGTGAACGAGCCGGGAACGGATGTGCTTCGCGTGGAGACGCGGAACCGGTCGCCGATCCGCTCGATCCGCTCGATCGCCGCATCCAACACCACGTTGCCGCCGCCGAGCACGTGATCTTCGTACGGCTGCATGTAGCGCGCGCGGGCGGCCGCGGTCGTACGAGAGATGATCGAGATCCGGGCGGGCCGCGGCGATGCGAGCACGATCCTGCGAGCCCACGGGAGGAGCGCATCGGCGACTTCGAACCCGGAATTGCGCTTCCCGATGATGAAGATGTCCCTGTCGGCGTACGTGCGCGGTTCCTTCACGTCGACGTAATGGGTCGTGAGCTCGATCCCCGGTATCACCGGCGTCCATGCCTGTGTCATCCCCACCGCGCACACCAGGATGCGCGCGCGATACTCGCCGTCGGACGTACGGACGATCCATCCGTCGTCGGTTCGCTCCGTCGATCCCCACGTGCAGCCGTAGCGCACCGCGAGCCCGGCTCGAGCGACGAAATCGGCGATGCCGCCTTCCATCTCGTCCCGAGCCGGGAAGTACGTGGGGCCCTGGAGGCGCTCGGCCACGAGTGCCTGTTCCTCGGGGCGGGACCCGAGCAAGCTGTTCCAGTCGTAGCGTTCGTACTCACGGGTGCCGCGAGCCGATGGCGCGTAGGGCTTGGTCCAGGTGATGAGGCGCTGGAACAGGGGGAACCGGCGGAACATCCCTGCAGGCCCCGGATCCGACGAAAGCACCGCGTGCTCGACGCCCGACGCGCGCAAGTCGTGGGAAAGCTGCAAGCCACCCGGGCCGCTTCCGATGACCACGACGGGGTATGAGCCCGGCGGGAACGGTCGGTCGGTCACGCTCCCCTGATCCCGGATGTTCCGGCAGCGCGGCGAGCCATGGTCTGCAGCATCCGCAGCATCACCGGGGGATGGGCGAGCAGGAAGTCCTGGAGGTCGGAGCCGGCCAGCACGAGCGTTCGGAGCGGACCCTTCGCGACGATGTCCGCGATGGGCGCTCGACCGAGCAGGATCGAAACCTCCCCGAAGAAGTCTCCCCGGCGCAGGCGTGCGCGCTCGACCCCGTCGATGATCACGACCGCCTCGCCTTCCAGGATCACGTAGAAGCCCGCGCCGCTGAACCCTTGCCGCAGCACGCGCTGCTCGTCGGGGATCGACTCCTCTTCGAAGGTGTGCGCGACGCCTTCGAGCTGCGGCATCGACAGGTCGGCGAACAGCGTCAGGCTTGCGAGCGTGTCGACGATCTGGGTCTGGTCGGTCATAGGCCTCCGGTTCGTGTCGTGCAGGTGCTTACCACGGCGCGCCCGTGTGCGTCGAAGCGGACCATCCGGACGGGGCCGATCCGGTAGCTATCCGGGCTCGGATCGGGAGCGCGCCCGTCGCGCGCGCTCCTCGGCGAGGCGCTGTTCCGCCTCCTCGAACGTCGGGGCCGTCCCACCGAGATGCGCCGGCAGCCACCAGCGCTCGTCGTCGCTCGCCGGCTCGACCGGGTAACGAGCCTGCGCATCGGCGAGCAGCTCGGTGATGCGCGCCATGAGCCGGTCGGTTGCCTCTTGCGCATCATCGTCGGGCGGCACACTCATCGGCTCGCCGATGTTGACGATGATCGGGATGCCACGCCGGAAGTTCTTCGGTCGCCACTTCGTCAGGATGCGCTGGGTGCCCCACACGGCCACCGGGATCAACGGTGCGCCGGTCTCTTGGGCGAGCCGGACGGTGCCGGTCTTGCCGCGACGTGGGACGAACGACGGGCTGATCGTAGCCTCTGGGAACATCCCGACGATCTCGCCGCGACCGAGCTCGGAGATCGCAGCCCTCATGCTTTCCTTCGGCGCGCCGATGCGATCGACGGGGATGTGGCCCATCTGTCGCATCAACCATCCGGGCCCGGCTTTGTCGAAGATCTCCTTCTTGGCGAGGAACCTCACCCGCCGTCCGCGCTCGCGCGCGGCGTAACCGGAGAACACGAAATCAAGGTAGCCCACGTGGTTGGATGCGATGATCGCCGGTCCTTCGGTCGGGATATGCTCGGCGCCGACCACGGTGACCGGCCAGCGCATGCCCTTGATCGTGCCGAGCGCCGCCCCGATCACGACCGAGTAGACGCGTTCACCCATGAGGTTCCTTCCTGCCTGATACGCGGAGGCTATCGCGTTCCGGACGCCGCCCGCGATATGAGTGCGGTGATCGCGTCGGGTTGCTGCAGCGTCGGGGTGTGCCCGGCTCGAGGGATCGTCACGAACTCGACCACGTTCGGAAGCGTGGCCACCATCTGCTCGACCTCGTGGCGCTGTAGGGCGGCTCCGTCCTCCTCGCCGTAGGCCACCCATGCCGGCACGCGCACCTCGCCCAGTTGTTCCAGCAGGCTCTCGCGCCGAGTGAGGGAGTGCATGATCTCGAGGATGTCGTCCACGGGTTGCGCGCGCCAGTGTCCGATCCAGTGGTCGGTCAGTTCGGTGGGCGCGTTCGGGCCGAAGTTGATGAACGCCGTGCCGCGCAGCGCATCTTCGGTCCATCCCGTCGTTCCAACCTGCTCGCCGAAGGTCTCGTACATCGCGAGCCGCGTCGGGTGCTCGGCACCGGCCTGGGTGCCGATCAGGACGAGGCCCGAGATCCGATGTGGATGACGCAGCGCCGCGCGCAACGCGATCGGCCCGCCGACACTGGCGCCGACCCAGACGGCGTGCTCGACCCCGAGCGCGCCGAGGAGGGCGATCTGGTCCTCCGCTAGGTCCCAGAGCGAGCGTTCTTCGGCCCGGTGCTCCGACCGTCCGTGGCCGCGCAGGTCGGGCGCGATCACTCGATGGGTCTCGGCGAGCACCTCGATCTGTGGCTCGAAGATGGTGTGGTCCATCAGCAGGCCGTGGAGGAGAAGGAGCGGCGGCCCCTGCCCGCGATCCTCGTAGAACAGCTTCCATCCTTCGTGCTCGAAATGCGGCATGGACGTCCTCCTTCCCGGCCGGATGCTACCGGCCCGAGCGGCCGCAAGGAGATGGGACCTCCAGCGCGAATACTGCACCGACGCGAACGAGATGGAGGGGTCCATGAACGCGAAGCCTTCGTTACGCCGATGGAACATTGCAGCCGTCGTCCTGGTCGCCATGGCCATCACGGCGACGCTCGAGCCGGTGACAGCCGATCCGGCGATCCCGACCGGCGTCGTTACCGGGCTCAACGGTCCCGAGTCCGCGGTGTGGGACCAGGCCACCGACGCTTGGTACATCTCGGTCGGCGGGTTCAGCGGCTCGGGCGGCGTGATGAAGCTCGACTCCGGCTCGGACACGCCCGAGGTGTTCGTCGACGGGATGAGCGGACCGCAGGGAGTGTCGATCCACGAGGGCTTCATGTACGTCGCCGACGGCGATCATGTGCAGGTCATCGACATGGCCGATCCCGCCAATCAGCTCTCGATCCCGACCGGTGGCGGCGCGAGCGATCTTGACATCGATCCCGAGACCGGTGACATCTACGTGAGCGACCTCGGCGGCAACGCCGTCTGGCGCATCCACGGCGGCGTGTCGGAGCCGTTCGTGGAGATCAACCAGCCGGACGGACTCTACGTGCGCGACGGGGGCGTCTTCATCGCCAACTTCGCCCTGAGCGGCCCTGGCGGGATCTTCCGCTTCGATATCGAGACGAAGCAGCAGACCACCGTCGTCGAGATCCCCGGTGCGACGCTGGACGGGCTGGAGCCCGACGGCGATGACTGGCTCGCGACCGATTTCACCAAAGGTCACATCTGGCGCGTGACCGCCGACGGGTCACCGACGCCCGTGGGACAACTACTGCCGGGTGCGGCCGACCTCGGGCTCGATCCCGAGTCGCGCACGATTGCCGTCCCGAACCTGTTGCTCAACCACGTGACGTTCATGACGATCTGAGTTCGCCGGGACGTTCCGCGAGGAGGGAGAGGTCATGGGCGGCTTCCGCGCCGCGGCGATCGTCGGGGTTCTTGGCCTCGTTCTCGTTGGGGGAACGGCGCTCGCGAACCACAGCGGTCACGAGTTCGACACCGCAGAACAGTGCATCCAGAGCGGGGACGTCTTCAACATGCCGCGATGCAGCCGAAGCGGGAACGGCCCATGGGTGGCGCAATATCCCGGAGACCCTTCGCCAGGCATACCGGGCGGTGGGTTCTTCGCTACCTTCCTTGTGTTTGCCCTTCTGTGGTCGACGATCCCCGCCATCGCGGGAGGCATGATCGCGTCATCGCGCGGACAGAGCGTGGGCATTGCCGTGCTCCTCGGGATCGCACTGGGGTGGATCGGTTTGCTCATCGTGGTCCTCGCGTTCAAGCCTGAGGTCACCACCGCCGCGCGCAACGTCATCGGCGCGGCCGCGAACAGGGATGGATGGTCACCTCCCCCACCTCCTCGGCGCGATACGACATCGCGCCTTCAAGAGCTGGAGCGTCTGAAGCGAGAAGGACTCGTGACCGACGCCGAATACGCGTCGCGTCGCGAGCGGATCCTGAACGACCTCTGATCAGCTCGCGGCCCACCCTGCTCCGACAAGGGTGGCGTCAGACGTGCTGTCTCAGACCACGACCAGTGTCCCTTCCATCCACGTGTGGGGCGAACACCGGAAGGGATAGACCCCCGGCTCGACGTCGTCGAGCCCCTGAACCTCCGCGCTTTCACCCAGCACGATCTCCTCGGCGAAGAACAGCGGACACCGCGGGCCGTTCGCCGGGCACCACGGTGCGGTCCCCGGCGCGCGCGTCTCGTTCGAGACCACGTCGTGACCCTGGATGTCGGCGTTGGTGAACATCAACGGTGAACCCGGAGTCCACACGATCACGGCCGTCGTGTACGTCGTCATGTACGAGCCGGGGGCCGCGACGATGGGGCCTCCGGTCGCGCGCGCCGGCTGTGGCAGGGCGGCCATCGTGGCGATCAGCATCGCGAGGACAACCGCGCGCCGCCCCATCAGAAGACGACCTTCTGCGGATCCCATGGGCCCTCGCCCACACCGCTCTCGAGCACGTCGATCTCGGTTCCGACGATCCGCAGCAGCGCGTACGAGGTGTTGTCGCCCTCGTTCGACTCCTCCACGACGTTCTCGGGGTCCGCCGTCGTGCGGACGACGTAGAAGCCGTCTCGGCCGTCCCCGAACTCCACGAAGTTCCCCGGGCGCTGGTAGCGATACGCGTCACCCCACCCGACCGACATGCCCAAACGGTTACCGCTCTCGGGCGCGCAGTTGCCTGCGGACCCGCTCGTCCCCGGGGCCATCTGCGTGAAGGCGCCCCAATCCGCGATGCCTTGGTCGGCCGGGCTGTAGCCGATCTTCTTGCCCGTGCCGACGGGCTCGCGCGCCCAGGTCTGACGGTCGGTGATCCGCCACACGTCGTGGAAGATGATGTTGTCGTAGTGGAAATGCCCGTGCATCTGATGGAACGCGCCGGTGCCGGCCGGTCGCGCGCGCGGCGGCACTGCCGGATCGCTGTTCTGGATGCACTGGGTCATCGGCTGGGGCGCGCCCGTGCGCTCGGACGTGTAGCGGATGTCGAAGTTCCCCTCGCCGGCGTTCGCGAGCCCGAAGGAGTAGCGCAGACACCGCTGGGCAGCCTCGCCGTCGAACCCGAGTTGCTCGTCGATCGAGCACGACACGGGCTCGTTGCCGGCGACGGAAAGGGGCGGATTGACGTCGTCGGGCGGGAACAGGCCGTTGCCCAGGTTCGCCGGCGCCGCGAAACCAAACTCCCACAGGCGCGTCACACGCAGATTCGGCAGCAGGTCCCCCTGGGTAGCTGGGTACCAGGGGACCGCCTCGAGCTTCGCACGCATCCGGAAGGTGGCATGGTCGGCGCTGTAGGGCGCGACCGTGATCGTCCACGTGCCGGTTTCGGGGGCGTTGACGAAGATCTCCATGCTGTAGGAGTTGCCGTTCTGCCGCGATGCCCTCGTCCCCGACGGGCTCTGCACGACCATCTCGAATCCGTCGTCGCGTGCCGGCGTATCGAGCCCGACCCGCAGCCGCGCGTCCGGAGAGGTTTCCGAAACGTCCAGGGTGTAGGCGAAGCAGGGGTCGAACTCCGCACACCGGTCCGAAGATGGGAGCCCGACCAGCGGCGTGCTGTGCGTCGGCGCTGCCCCGACGTGCCCGCCGTCCCACCACACTGCGTCCTCGAGCGCGAGGCCGCCGACGTGGACGGGCGCCGACGGCGCTGCCTGTCCGGCGTGCGTGGCGAGCATCAACACAAGTGCCAATGATCCGAGGACCCTTTTCATCGTTGCCCCCCTGGATGCGTCCCGGTGCTTTCTGTCACCTTCGCCGTTCCCCGGTGGCTTCCTCCTCGAGGCTCACGAGCGCGCGACGCGCCAGACCACCTCGACCGGCGCCGGCTCGCCGGCTCCGTCCAGGTACGGGGCCGTCCCACCGAGGCTGGGCCAGATCATGCTCGCCTCTACGTCTCCCACCGAAGGCTTGGACCAGTCGCACACCCCGTCCGGGAAGATCTCCTGCAACTCGGCGATCTGCTCGGCGGAGAGCGCCGCCGCGTAGTCGGTCGGATCGACGGCTTTGAGCCGACACTTGATCACGTCGTCGCTCGCGGGCCCTCCCGCCGCGATACGCGTGGTAGTGACCGGCGGCATCGTCACCGAGCACGGACCGATCCCAAGCTCGTGATCCTCGGGCACGAACGCGCGCATGTGCACCATCGCATCCGGAGCCGGCGTTCCCGGTGCCACGGTGATGGGGATGGCGAGCGGCCCCCGCACCGTCGACGGCGCCTCGACGCGCCCGCCGAGCGTGCCGACCGCGCACTGGTCCAGCGACGTGAGCGGCTTCGCTGCGGTCACGTCCGCGATCCGATCGCCGCTGGGGGGCGTCGCGTTGAGCGTCGCGACCCACTGGTCGATCTCGTTGAAGCCATCGGCAGGGACGACGACCCCGCGCCAGATCGCCATCGTGGACGCGCCGCCACCTGCTTGGCGGACCCGCAGGCGATTGATGAACGGGCGGGCCGACTCGTGGATGTTCAGATCCGCCACCGGCACCAGATCCAGGTAAGGCGCGAAGTCGATGATCGGCGTCTCGGCGAGCGCGCCCCGGCCGATCACCTGGCCGATGCGATACACGATGGAAGCCGTCTGGTCTGCCATCGCGTGGCGCTCGGATTGGAACTTGCCGTCGATGTCGAAGCCGCCCATGTTCCGGTTCAGGTCCGAGAACTGCTCGAAACCGATCAACCCGTCGTTGAAGGCTCGCAGACCGTACTGCACCCCGACGTTGTCCAGCGGCCGGCGCGCGAAGCCGGTCTCGGGATCGATCCCGAGCCAGTTGACGTTGGCATCGGCGACCGTGCAGCGCGATCCCGTCGGGTTGTTCTCGGGGTGATACCGCTGTTCTGGAAGGAGTCCTCCGCAGCTCTGGGTCGCATCGAGTCCGTTGCGAGACCCGTTCGCCCAACTCTGGCAGATCGAGTTGACACCGTTTTCGGTCTGCGCGTTGTGGCCCGTGACGGATGCCCTCTGCAGCTCGTTCCAGTCGAGGTCGGTGCCGGCGAAGTAGTCGACGAACAGCACACAGTCGCTCGTCGTCATCGACAGCGTGGTCGTGTCGGCGAAGGAGGCGGAGGGCATCGCCGCGTCGAGGACGCCCGGCGCGTTGTTGACGAGATTGTACTGTTGAAGGGCGCCACCGGAGTTCCCGCTGCCGATGTACGTGGTGATCGGTCCCGTTCCGCCGGGTCGCGCATAGGTCTCGGCGATGTGCTCCTTGAGCATCATCGAGGTCTCGATGCTCACGAACGGGTTGCAGTGGTTACCGTAGCTCGTCAGCGTCGAGTGCACGACGGCGTCGCCTTCGCCGACGCGGATCACCAAGCCGAGTGCGTAGTCGGTGTCGACTGCGCCCGACTGCGGCGAGCCGAGCACGCTGCCGATGCTGTTCCGGCCCTGGTCGTAGCCCACACCGCACGCCTGACCGAAGGCGTGGTAGACGCGACCGTTCCAGTTGGGTGTGAAGTCGGTGGGATCGTCGCGTGCCGCCGGGTCGTCGAGCACGGCGATGCGCGCGACTCCCCGATTGATGATCGCCGTTTCGAGCCGCGCGACGAACGGCACCGGCGTTCCGTCCACCTCGGGATCCTCCGAGCGCAGCACGGTCGTGGCGACATCGGGTGGATATACGGACGGGTCGGCGAGCTCGTGCCACTGGAAGTCCTCGTTCGAGAACGCGAACCACTGATACGCCGCAGGCGCCCAGCAGGTCGCGGGATCCGCCGGCTCGCCAAGGCCCAGATCGACGGTGCGGCATCGGAATGGCATCTGGTGCGGCCCGCTGATCACGGGGCCGGAGATCGGGTGGTTGAGCACGGACAGCTCGGCCGTTCGGGAACCGAAGCTCGGCCCATCCACGGTCGCGGTCAGCGTGTTCGAGCCCTCAACGAGCCCTTCCACGAGGAAGTCGAACCCGTCCGGGTCGACCGGGATGGGCACGTTCACCGGGAACGGATCGCCGTTAACGAGGAAGCCAAGCGAGTCGCTGGGCTGCATGCCGCGGACCCTCACGAGCACGTCGCCCCCCGTCACCGTGTCGGGGAAGGTCGAGGTCGTCAGGAGCTCGACCTGTCCGGGCTCGAGCGGACCCGTCTCGAGCGTGTGCAGATCGGCCGCGATGTCATCCTCGACTCCCGACACTGCTGACGAGCCGGCGAGGACGACGATAGCGACGAGGGCGATCCGAGCCGTGAGGTGCGCGCGAGCTTTCATGTCGCTTGGTTCCCCGGCTCGAGCCCCGTACCTGCTGGAGATACAAGGAACCTCCGGCTCAAAGCCTCGGTGGATGCACAGGCGTCACCGGCGGGCACTGTCGAGGATGAACGCACGACACCGTCGCACTTGACGAAGGAGACCGTCCATTCGTGTTTCGCGTTCGCGCAGGTCAAGGAGTCGGTACCCCCAACGGGATTCGAACCCGTGTCACCACCTTGAAAGGGTGGGATCCTAGACCGCTGGACGATGGGGGCGGTCAGACAACAGGATAATGGGTCGGGCGCGGCGCGCGACCGGAAACGAGCCGATCGTCTGCAACGGGTCGAACGCTACGCGCCCGCCCGCGCCGTCGCGCGCTCGTCCACGAACCTGCCGATCTCGGCGAGCGCGTAGTCGACGACCTCGTCCGGGGTGAGGCGCGAGCCCAGCTCGGCGGCCTTCGACCACGCTTCCCCGAGCGTCTCCTCGAGCCGCGCGCGCAGCGCCGCCAAGCGCTCGGCCTGCGTGCCCCACGCCGCGCCGATGGCGGTGTCGGACTCGGTGGCGCCGTACAGGACGGCGGCCGCCTCCAGCTTCCCGACGTGCTCGAACTCTTCGACGACGTTGCGCAGGGTCACCCACTGCTGGCGCAGCGACCCCCGTCGCCGGAACTCCTTCAGGGCGTCCCGAAGCATCTGCAGCGAGCCGTCGTGGTCGCCGGTGCGTGCCATCACCGTCGCGAGCGCGACCAGCGAGATACCGACCACGAACCGGTTGTTCACCGAGCGCGCGACCTCGATCGCCTCGAGGAGCGCGTCGCGCGCACGCACCGGATCAGTCTCCTGCGTCACTTCGCCGAGCGTGTACAGCGACAACGTTCTCGCGGTGGGGTTGCACGACTTCTCGGCCAGCGCGCGCGCTTCCTCCGCGAGCGGGATGGCGTTCTGCGGGTTCCCCCGGTACGCGGTCAGCATCGCCTCGCCGCACGCGGCGAACGAGGCGCTCCACAGGTCGCCGGCGCCCAGGGCGAGCTCCTTGCTCTTGGTCATGTGGCCGATCGACTCGGCAACGTCTTGGGTGTATCCCCGACTCCCCATCGCGGCGTAGGCCTGCGCGCGGCGGGAATCGTCGGTTACGCCCTGGAGGGCGAGCGCTGCCAGCTCGTCCCCGCGATCGTTGTCGCCCTTCATCCCCGCATCCATCGCCGCGATGGCGCACGCGTTGGGATAGCCCGCGTCGTCCTCCGCGCCGGGCAGCTCCAGCGCCGCATCCAGCCATCCGAACGGTTCCGCGCGGATCCGCCAGCTCGCGAAGGGCTCGAGGTCGGCGGGTATCGACAGCGCGGCGGTCAGGGCGCGGTTGGTGGACGCCCATGCGTACGCGGCACGGAAGTTGTCGAACTCCAGATCGGCGACCAGGACCCATCGGGCTTCGTCTGGCCCGCGCGTCCCGGCGTACACCCGGCTCGCAAGCCTGGCGTAGTACTCCATGTGCCGTCGCCCGACGTCGTCGGCTTCCCCGCGTTCCATCAGCTGTTCCTCGCCGAACTGACGGATCGTCTCCAGCGTCACGTATCGGGTCGTGCCGTCGGGCTGCTCTTCCGCACCGACCATCGACTTCTCGGTCAGGCTCGCGACGAGATCGGCGACGTCGAGCTCGTCGATGGGATCGCCCGCGCAGACCTCCTCGGCCGCCTCCAGGATGAACCCGCCGGCGAAGACCGAGACCCGGTCGAACAGCACGCGTTCGTCCTCCGTGAGCAATCCGTAGGACCACTCGACCGTCGCGCGCAACGTCTGGTGTCGCTCCATGGCCGTGCGACGTCCGCTGCGCAGCAGCCGGAATCGTTCGTCCAGGCGCGCGGCGATCTCGGACGGCGCCATCGAGCGCACGCGCGCGGCGGCGAGTTCCAGCGCGAGGGCGACGCCGTCCAGCCGCCGACAGATCTCGGCGATCGAGGCCGCGTTGTCGCGCGTGAGCACGAAGTCGCGTCGCGCAGCCTGCGCGCGGTCCACGAAGAGCGTCACCGATGCGATACCGGCGAGCGCCTCGGGATCCGCCGGCTCGTCCCGGCCGGGAACGGCGAGCGAGGTCACCGGCCAGACGCGCTCCCCGCCGGCGGCCAGGGGCTCTCTGCTGGTCGCCAGGAGGGTTACGTGGGGGCAGGCGCGCAGGATGTGCTCGGTGAGGTGCCCGACCGCCTCGAGCAGATGCTCGCAGTTGTCGAAGATCAGAAGGGTCTGTCGTGGGCGCAGCGCCTCGACCACGCTCTCGGTGATGGTCCGGTTGGGCACCTCTTGCGCGCCGACGACGGCGGCCACCGCGTGGGGGACCGCGTCGGGGTCGCCGACCGGAGCCAGCTCGATCAACCAGGCGCCGTCGAGGTACCGCGGCAACACCTCCGAGGCAACCTGCAACGCGAGCCGGGTCTTCCCGACCCCACCGACACCGGTGAGGGTGACCAGTCGGTTCTCGATCACGGTCGTGGCGAGCTGCTCGAGCTGCTCCTCGCGACCGATGAACGTCGTCACTTGCAACGGCAGGTTGCCGGGAAGCGAATCGACCGAACGCACCGGCGGGAATTCGCGCGCGAGATCGGGATGGCACACCTGGAACACCTGCTCGGGTGTGGAGAGATCACGCAAGCGGTGCGACCCGAGGTCGAGGAGACGCACGTCGTCCGGGAGTCCATCGCGCGCCAGTCGCTCGGCTGCCGCAGACATCAGGATCTGTCCGCCGAACCCGGCGGACATCAACCGCGCGACTCGATTGAGCGCGGGCCCCAGATAGTCGCCGTCCTGCGCGCGCGCGGTTCCGGTGTGGATGCCCATGCGCGCGCGCAGTGGCTCTGCGAGGCCGTCCGGCCACGGCTCGGCGACGAGCGCGCGCTGTCCCTCGATCGCCGCCTCGATCGCCGCCGCGGGCGCGTCGAAGGCCGCACACAGTCCGTCGCCAACCTGCTTGAACACGGTGCCGCCGGTGCGCTCGATCGCCTCGGTCAGGATCTGGTCGTGCCGTCGGACGGCCTGTTCCATGGCGCGCGGCGACGCCTCCCACAGCCGCGTGCTGCCCTCGAGGTCGGTGAACAGAAACGTGACGGTGCCGCTGGGAAGTCGAGGCTCGTTCATCTCGGGCGTGATTCTCCCACAAGCTCCTCAGAGCGTGCGCTCGATGGTGCCGGGCACGCCTCCCACCTTCACCTCCTGCCCGGGCTCGAGACGTGCGCGCACGAACGCGATGCCCGCACCGTCCGCGGCGCTCGTCATCCGCCCGACATGGGCATCATCGACATGAACCGAGGCCGGCAGCGAGGACGGCGTTCCCTCCAGGCGCACGAGGACGAAGCGCCGCCGGATCGAGCCCAGGTTGTGCACACGGGCGACGGATTCTTGCCCCGGAAAGCATCCCTTGTCCATCGCGACCGCGCGCGCCAGCAGCGGTGTCTCATTGATGAGCATGTCGGGCGTGATGTCGACGCCGAAGCGGGGCCGCCCCGACGCGACACGCTCGGACTCCAGTTCCGACAGATCGGCTGCGCGCGCATCGAGCGCCACCGGGCGCGGTGCGAGCACGTCGAAACCGGGCCCTCCCCACTCGACGCGGACCACGCGCATCACGTCGGCGACGACGTGGTTATGCTCGGCGGTGGGAAGCGGTGCGACCGCGAACGCCCCAGCCGCGTCCTGCCCCCGCACGGCGGTCACGACGACGTCCTCTTCGGTGATCGAACAACCAGAAAGCGGTGCGATGCGCGCAAGCCAACCGGTCAGGTGCGCACGTGCCGCTTCTTCCGCGACCAGCAGCACGGTGCCGTCCTCGAGCAGGAGCGCGCGCGCCTCCGCTTGCACACGGCCCTTGTCGTCGAGGAAGCATGTGCGTGCGCCCGTTCCCGGCTCGAGCCCGAGAAGATCCTGGGTCGAGGTGTCGTGGAGGAAGCGCACGACGTCGTCCCCCTGCGCGCGCGCAGCCACAAGGGGCGAAACGGTCATCCACCGATCGGCCACGTTCCGCAGGGTAGCGCGGCTGGGAGTGCGCCATGACGTGGATAAGCGGTAGCCTTGCGCGATCCGTTACCGAACCGTAACCATCTCGCCGTTTCCTGATCTCATCCAGAGGGCAGGATAGAGGCGCCCATGAGGGGGAAGCTTCTGGGGAGGAGCGTGTGCCCGTGGCCGACGACGTGATGCGATTCGACCTGCCGTGGCTCACCGAGCGCGCGCAGCGCTGGGCGGCGCAGCGTACGTTCGGCGCGAACGATCTGCCCGATGCCCGCGACGTTGCCGCGCGCAAACGATCCTCGGGGGACCGCGTCAGCGTGGTCCTGCCGGCGCTCGACGAAGAAGCTACGGTCGGAGACATCTGCGGATCGATCGTGACCGAACTGATCGACGGCGTCGGGTTGGTCGATGAGTTGCTGGTGATCGACGGCGGTTCCTCCGACCGTACGGCGACGGTCGCGCGAGCCGCCGGAGCAAAGGTCGTTCCGATCTCCGACGTCATGTCCGAGGTGCCGCCCGTGCGGGGGAAGGGCGAGTCGCTATGGCGCAGCCTGTCGATCGCGACCGGTGACATCATCTGCTGGATCGACGCCGACATCCGCAACTTTCGGCCGCACTTCGTGACCCGGCTGATCACGCCGCTGCTGCTCGACACGGACGTCTCGTTCTCGAAAGCGTTCTACCGCCGTCCCATCGCGACGGGTGACCGGCTCGAGCCGCAAGGCGGCGGGCGGGTGACGGAGCTGCTCGCGCGCCCGCTGCTGAACGCACTGTTCCCCGAACTGTCCGGGATGCTGCAGCCGCTGTCGGGCGAGTACGCGGGGCGGCGCGAGATCCTCGAAAGCGTGCCGTTCTTCACCGGCTACAGCGTCGAGGTCGGTCTGCTGATCGATCTGGTCGCGCGCACCGGACTCGATGCGATGGTGCAGGTCGATCTGGACGAACGCGTGCATCGCAACCGCCCGTTGAGCGAGCTGACCCCGATGGCCTACGCGATCGCTCGGACGATCATGCAGCGCGCGGAGGAGCATGGACGCTTGCGCTCCGTGCTCGATCACGCGTCGTTGCCGTTGCTGCTCCCCACCGAGGCCGGCGACGCCGTGCAGAGCCGCGACGTCGTGGAGTTCGAGCGTCCGCCGCTGGCGATGATCCGGGAATCGGTTCGGATCCTGCGCTCGGGCGACGACGCGGTCGCGGCGCTGTAGGCGTCAAACGGTCTGCGAGCCGAGCTCGCCTTCGGTCATGCCCTCGTGCTCTTCGCCGTGCGGGGTCACCGTCTGCTCGGCCAGGCTCCGCTTCCGGCCGACCTCGTCCCAGCGATCCCGCAGGTACGGCTTGCGCCCGAGGAACAGGTCGGCGAACGCGCTGATGCGGTCCTCGGCTTGGGCGTGATCGTCGGAGGAGGCCTCGTGTACGAAGGTGGCCGTGCGCGCGAAGTACAGGGGGATCAGGGAATCCAGCAGCAATGAGACGTCGAGCTCGGCCTCGTTGAACGCGACCATGTAGTCGTAGACGATGTGCGCCCATAGCTCGGCGGGCAGGACGAAGCCTTCGGTCTTGTCGCCGGCTTCTTCGCTCGCGCGCGTCACGCCCCCGAGCGTGTGCGCTGACAGCACGTCTTGCCACACGCGCTCGTACTTCAGGTAGCCCTCGATGAAGCGCCACGTGAGGCGCCCCGAGCGAATGCGGACCTCTTCGGGCGATACCGCAGCGCGGAACCCGTAGGTGGGAACATCTTCGATGGTTCCCGTGTCGTACCACTGCCCCACGTAGCGACCGGCGAGCGCGAACAGGGATCCCACGACCTGTCGGAACATCGGCGCGAGGTGCAGCCCGGGGTCCTTGGCGTCGTGCACCTTGGCACCCAGGAGCGCCTGACACACCTGGAACCCCTCGGACAAAGCCGTGGTGGTCATCCAGATGTCGATCCCATAGCGAGCGACGTCGGTACGCCATACGTCCTGGCTCGCCCAGAACGACGCGAGCGCGCCCGAGAATCCGAACTCGCCGCCGATCGGCTGGCGGACGCGCTTGCCGTATAGCGCAGCCGTCAACGGGAACGCGATGGCGTTGGTGATGGTTCCGTCGAACTTGTGACGCGCATAGACCGGCGTCACGTGATCTCGCCCGTGAAGCAGCACCGGGGCTACCAGGTGCTCGACCCACTCGGGGCCGATCGAGCGCAGATCGGAGTCGAACACGGCACATGCGCGCGCGCCGATCAGGTCGGCGATCGTGAAGATCGTTCGGAAAGCGCTGCCCTTCCCCGAGATCCCCGCGTACCGGATCGCGATCCGCTTCGGGAGCGGCGCGCGCTCCGAGATGAGCAAGAATTCGTCATCCCCTTTGGTCGTGGCCTCGAGCGCGACCTGGATGGTCGCGTCCTCGGAGTGGCCGTCCGAGATCACGATCGCCGCCGGGATGTCGGGGAACGAGCGACGCAGACCCGCCTCTACCGCACGAACCACGTTCGCGACCGTGCGCTCGTTGTTGAACGAGGGGATCCCGCAGACGATCTGCGCGCCGTCGATCAACTCGGCGGTGTCGGCCAGACGCGCGCGGAAGGCCTCATGGTCGAGGTAAACGACCGCGCTCGTGCCGTCGGACATCCGGACCGATGCTAGCACCGCACGTTAGCCACATACTGCCCGGCAGGAGCCGATCGAACGGTACAGTCAGGACGGTGTGGACACGGTAGGGTTGCGAGACGGGCGGGCTCGAGTAGGAGGGCGGGTGCAGGACCGGGGGTCGTTGTTCCATACATTGGTCGAGTCGGCACCCGACGCGATGTTCGTCGTCGATGCCGACGGCCGCATCGTGCTCGCCAACGCGCGGACCGAGGCGCTCTTCCTCACCACGCCCGATGAGCTGATCGGACGGTCGATCGAGACGCTCATCCCCGAGCGCTACCATGGCCTGCACGCCCAGCACCGCGGGGGCTACGTCGCCGATCCCCGTGTACGCCCCATGGGCGCCGGGCTCGAACTGTTCGGTCTCAGGCGCGACGGCACCGAGTTCCCCGTAGAGATCTCGCTCAGCCCGATCTCGACCCCGGACGGCACGATGACCGCTGCCGCCGTGCGGGACGTGACCGATCGGGTACGCGATCGGCAGCAGCTTCGTCTGTTGCTCGACTCGACGCGCGCCATCAGCGAAGCGCACGACCTCGATGCCGCTCTGATCCGCGTGATCCGCTCGGTCTGCGAGATGACGGGGCTTCACTACGGTCAGGTCTGGTTGCCCTCGGACGAGGGCGATCTGGTGCTGGGTCCGCATTGGCATCGCGGCGACCCCGGCTCGGAGCGGTTCCGCGCCTCAAGCGAGACACATCCCTTCACCACCGGCGAAGGCACGGTATGGCTCGTATGGTCGACGGCCAAGCCGGTGCTGATCCGCGACATCCGGTCGGAGCCGACGTTCGCGCGCGCCGAGGAGGCGCGCGATGCGGGGTTCGGCGGATGCTTCCTAGTCCCGGTGGGAGGAACCGAGGGCCCGGTCGCCGTGATGGAGTTCTTCATGGGTGAGGGCGACGAAGCGGACGACCACTTGCTCGCCCTCGTGTCGGCGGTGGGCGCACAACTCGGCGTGGTGATCGAGCGCAAACGCGCGGTCGACGCGCTGCGCGACGCGTTGGACCGCGAGCAGGATGTCACCGAGCGGTTGCGGGAACTCGACCGCGTGAAGACTACGTTCCTGCACGCCGTGTCCCACGATTTGCGGAACCCGCTCGCCACCATCGGCGGTTTCGCCGAGACCCTGGACCTGCACTGGGGCAAGATGCCCGAGGAACAGGCGCGACTAGTCGTGCGCAAGATCGTGGAGGGGACCCATCGCGTGCACCGGATGTTGCGAGATCTCCTCGATCTCGACAGGCTCTCGAAGGGCACGATCGAGCCGCAACGCCAGAAGGTCGACGTGCGCGCGATCATCGACCGCCTTGCGGATGAACTCGACCTCGGCGATCACCCCCTGACGATCGAGTCCTTGGACGGACTCGCCGACGTGGACCCGGGCCAGGTCGAGCGCATCCTTGAGAACCTGCTCCTGAACGCCGCGCGCTATACGCCGGCGGGGACCCGGATAACGGTCAGACTCGAGCCGGCCGAGGGCGGCTTGCAGATAACCGTCGAGGATGAAGGTCCGGGCGTGCCGGACCGGATCAAGGGATCCATCTTCGAAGCGTTCCGGCGGGGTGACATGATCGAAGCGCCCGGGAGCGGGATCGGCCTATCGTTGGTGGCACGGTTCGCCACGCTCCACGGCGGGAGGGCCTGGGTCGAGGATCGACGCGGCGGCGGGTCTGCATTCAAGGTTCTGTTGCCTCCCGGGTGACCCGAAGAAGAAGGAGGGCCCGCGCCCCGGCCGCGGAGGGGTTGCGGCTGAAGCGCGGGCGTTCCCCTCTCTCGAGTGGCGGGCTACGCCGCGACTCTCATGAAGCGATCCGAGTCGACCCCAGGTATGTGTCTGCTGCTTCGAGCCTGGAATGCACACCCAGCTTCAGGTAGGCGTTCGCGAGGTGGCGCTCCACGGTCCTGCGGCTGATCGAGATACGTTCGGCGATCTCTCGCGCCTTCAATCCGATCACGAGCCACCGGAGGACCTCGTGCTCGCGTGAAGTGAGCGCGCGCGAGTCGGCTCGTCCCTGTTCGATAACGCGTAGGTGATCCATACCACGCACCCCATCGGTCATCCGCGTTCCGTCTCTTGGTAGGTCGGAATCGGGGCGGGATCGGCACAGCCCAAGGTTCGGCGAACCACCCCCCTAATCTTGGGGGTGCTGGAAGGGGCCGTTCAGGACGGACGGGGCAAGATGCCCATGCGTACGGCGGTGACGACCGCCTCGAGCTGGGAATGGACCCCCAGCTTCGCCAGGATGCTCTTCACGTGACCGCGGACGGTGTGGATGCTGATGACCAGGTCGCGCGCGATCGTCTGAACGTCGTGGCCCTGCCCAAGCAGCCGCAGCACGTCCAGCTCGCGTCCCGTCAGCGTGTCGCTGCGCCCCAGGCCCGGCGCCGCGGCGGGCGCCGCGCCTCGCTCGAGCCGCTCGAGGATGGACGCAAGCGTGGTGTTCGGGAGCTGCATGCCTCCCTCGTGCGTGGTCCGGATCGCCTGGAGGATCTCCGCGAACGGGCTCTCCTTCAGCAGGAAGCCGGAGGCTCCGACCGCGGCCGCGCGCGCCAAGATCGCCGGGTTCTGGTCGGCTGTCAGCACGAGCACCCCGACGGCCGGGTTGAGCTCCTTCACGCGCTGGGTTCCTTCGATCCCGTCGGCGTCGGGCAGATGGACGTCCATCAGAACGACGTCGGGCGCGCGCTCGTCGACCAACCCGATGGCCTCTTCGACCGAACCGGCCATGCCGACGCATTCCAAGTCGGGCTGCAGGTTGATCGCCATGCCGAGCGCGTCGGCGAACGACCGATGGTCGTCCACGATCAGGACCGTGGTCGTGTCGTCCCGCTCCTGCTTCGAGCCGTTCCCAGACGGTTCATCCATCGCCGCGACTATAGGTTGGCGTGATGCGCAGTAGCAAGGAACTACGGCGTCACGCGCTCGGCTACCCTTCCTGCGTGACCATCCGCACCGAGCGCATGACGCTCGAGCCTGCCCCCGAAGCGTTCATCCGAGCGCTCGACGCGTGCGATCGTGCGGCGGCCGCGCGCGCGCTGGATCTGCGGATCGAAGGCGATTGGTTCGACGGGCCGGCGGACTGGCTGAAGCTGCGCGTGCGCCAACTGACCGAGGACCCTGCGCTGGCGAGCTGGTTGGTGCACGTCATGGTTCTGTCCGACGGCAGCCGGTTGATGGTGGGGCATTGCGGATATCACGGCCGTCCCGACGATACGGGGATGGTCGAGGTCGGTTACCAGGTTGGGCAACCGTACCGCCGGCGTGGGTACGCGATCGAGTCGGCACGCGGGCTGATCGACAACGCGTTCGCGCATCCCGAGGTCACCCGGGTGCGCGCGAGCATCTCGCCGGAGAACGTTGCGTCGCTGGGACTGGTGGCGAAGCTCGGTTTCGTGCGCGTGGGCGAGCAGATCGATGAGGTTGACGGGCTCGAGCACCTGTTCGAGCTCGCGCGCTAACCGCGGATGCGTTCGCGCCGGAGCGGAATCGCTCCTCCGTCTCGGACACCTCCGCCCCCCAGGAGGTGTGGGATGCGAAGAGCGGCGGCGGCGGCGAACAGTACAGCGAAAGCGCAGCCGACGCCTGCGTATCCCCACTGCGACAGCACGGCTCCCCCCAGCAATGTCCCCAGCAGGTACCCGAACTGCAGCATCGCTGTTCGGACGCTCATGGCTGCCAGGCGGCGACCCTGCCCGAGCGTGAGGCCCAGCGCGGCTCCGGCGATCGTGCGTCCGGCCGCGAAGAAGGACAGGACGGAGAACACGATCGTGCTGAAAACCAATCCGGGGCGGATGCTTCCCAGCACGGCGACCGTGACAGCGGCCCCCGTGCTGGAGGCGAGGAGCACCACCGTCGGACCGGCGCGCAGCGATCGGCGCCCGAGGAAGTTCCCGGGGAGGTACGCGGCGGCGATCAGCCCGAGGATGGCCCCCGTCACGCCGACGCTCACACCGTAGGTCGTGATGAAGAACGCGCCCGCGTACACGAGGGTCCCCGCCCAGGCGGCGAAGGCGAGCAACTCTCCCACCGCCCATCCCTTGACTCCCGAGAGCTTCCACAGCCCCATGGGGTCGCACTCCCGGCCCCCGACCGGGATCGTCCGGTCGCGCGCGACGACGGTCCCGAGTGCCACCGCGCTCGAGGTGAACGGGACGGCGATCCATGCCCACCGCCAGTTCGAGCCCGCGACGAGGCCGACCAGCGGTTGCCCTACGATCCACGCCATCGGTTGCCCGATGAGGGCCCACGACAGCAACCTCGTGCTCTCTCCCGCCGCCGCCCACGCCTCGGACGCCGCCAGTCCGCCGGAGAGCACGAGCGCCAATCCCAGACCGGTGACGAACTGCGCGGCCATCAGGACGAAGAAGCTGGGGGTCGCCGCGCTCACCAGCGCGCCGGCGCCGAGGAGCGTCAAGCCGGCGGTCAGTAGTCGCGTCAGCCGGTACCGATCGCCGCGCGCGGCGAGGATCAACGCCACGATGCCGGCCGTGATCCCAGATACCGATCGCATCTGTGCGGCGGTGGCCGTGCTCACGCCGAACTCTTTCGCCACCTGGGGGAGGATCGGTGAGACGACAAGGAGGGAGGCCTGCGCTGCGAACAGGGAGGCGAACAGGATGACGCTCGGAGGCAGCCCCGATCGCTCGTTCACGTAGGGCGCCAGGGACTCGAACCCCGTCCGGCGGATTAAAAGTCCGCTGCTCTACCTGTTGAGCTAGCGCCCCGTGCCGGACAAGGGTACCGGGCTGCGCGCTAGCGTGTGGGCCGACGAAGGAGGCGGTATGCGGGACGTGGTCGAAGGCTTGATGGTGCGCGCGCGCGCCGACTTGGAGGCGCTGGTCCGGATCCCGAGCGTGAGCGCGCCCTCGTTCGCTCCCGCGCGCGTGCGCGAGTCGGCCGAGGCTACCGCAACGCTGTTCGAGGCCGAAGGCCTGGAGACGCGTCTGCTCGAGGTCGAGGGTGCGCATCCCGCGGTGCTCGCGACCGCCCGGGCACCCCAAGGCGCGCCGACCGTCTTGTTGTACGCGCACCACGACGTGCAGCCGCCGGGTGACGAGGCGCTATGGGAGTCGCCTCCGTTCGAGCCGACCGAGCGCGTCGGTCGCCTGTTCGGAAGGGGGGCGGCCGATGACAAGGCCGGCGCGGTGATGCACCTCACGGCGCTGCGCGCGTTCGCCGGTCGTCCTCCGATCGGAGTCACCGTGTTCATCGAGGGCGAGGAGGAAACCGGCTCGGAGCACCTCGACGCGTTCCTGGATGCCTACGGTGAGGAGCTGGGCGCCGATGCGGTCATCTTGGCGGATTCGAGCAATTGGCGCATCGGCACGCCAGCGCTGACGACGTCGTTGCGAGGACTGGTCGACTGCGTCGTCGAGGTCCGCACGCTCGATCACGCGGTCCATTCCGGGATGTACGGTGGGCCGTTGCCCGACGCGCTGACCGCGCTCGTGCGACTCCTGTCGAGCCTGCACGACGATGCCGGCAGTGTCGCGATCCCCGGCCTCGTCCACGGCGCAGCCGACCCGTTGGACCTGACCGAGCAGGAGTTGCGTACGCAAACCGGCGCGCTCGAAGGGGTCGCCTTGATCGGCGAGGGGTCGTTGACCGAGCGCCTCTGGTCTCGTCCGGCGGTGACGGTGCTCGGCATCGACGCCCCATCGGTCGATCAGGCCGTGAACAAGCTCCTTCCGGTCGCCCGGGCGAAAGTGTCGATGCGCATCGCGCCCGGTGAGGACCCCGCCGGCGCGATGGACGCGCTCGTGAAGCATCTGGAGGCGAACGCGCCGTGGGGCTCGCAGGTCCGCACGACGCCCGGCACCGCGGCACCGCCCTTCGCCGTCGACGCCGAGGGTTCCGCGTACGCGAAGGCAAAAGAAGCGATGGCCGAAGCCTGGGGGACCGAGCCGGTCGAGACGGGCGTCGGCGGCTCGATCCCGTTCGTGGCTGCGTTCGCGCATGCCTACCCCGGCGCCGCGCTCCTGCTGACCGGCGTGGAGGATCCCGACACGCGCGCGCACGGCGAGAACGAGTCCCTGCACCTCGGCGAGTGGACCAAGGCATGCGTCGCGGAGACGTTGTTCCTCGAGAAGATGGCGCGCGCGTGAAGTACCCCCTGAAGCCGCCTATCAAGCCGATGCTGTCCAAGCTCGAGCGTGAGATCCCCCACGGCGATGGGTGGCTGTACGAACCGAAATGGGATGGCTTCCGCGCGATCGTATTCCGATCCGGCGACGACCTCCGCGTCGATTCCCGTAACGGGCAACCGCTGCTGCGTTACTTCCCTGAGCTGACCAAGATCGCATCCGAGTCGTTCCCCGACCGCTGCGTGCTCGACGGCGAGATCGTGATCCCGTCCGAGCGCGGACTCGACTTCGACGCGCTGCAACTGCGCCTGCATCCGGCCGAGTCGCGCGTGCGCAAGCTCATGGACGAGATCCCGGCGGCCTTCGTGCCCTTCGACCTGCTCGCGATCGGCGACGACGACTTGCGCGGGCGCCCATTCGCAGAGCGGCGCGCGCGTCTGGTCGACGTGATCAGGGTGACCGAGCGCTGCTTCCCTACGCCGCAGACCGACGACGGAACGGTCGCCGAAGGATGGTTCGAGCGTTTCGAGGGGGCCGGGCTCGACGGCATCGTCGCCAAGCGCCCCGACCAGCGCTATGTCGAGGGCAAGCGAGAGATGGTCAAGATCAAGCACGAGCGCACCGCCGATTGCGTCGTCGGCGGGTACCGGCTCAACAAGGAACGCGACGGGATCGGCTCGCTGCTGCTCGGGGTTTACGACGACGAAGGGACGTTCCACTTCCTTGGGTTCACCTCCTCGTTCAAGGCGGCCGAGCGCCGCGAGATGCTGGCGCTGCTCGAGCCGATGCGCACAGGCGACTCGTTCGACGGCTTCCGCATGCCCGGCGAGTCGAGCCGTTGGTCGGCCGGCAAAGACGCGTCCTGGTTCCCCATCGAGCAGCGACTGGTGTGCGAGGTAGCGTTCGACCACCTACAGGGCGGCTGGCGGTTCCGCCACGGCACGACGTTCCGGCGCTGGCGCACCGACAAGGATCCGCGGGACTGCACCTTCGATCAGTTCGAAGAACCGCCGCCCTTCGCGCTCGGCGACATCCGGTCCCTCAGCGTTTCTTCTTCCTCGTGACGCGCCCGTCTTCGCGCGGTTTCCGTGCGCGCGACGGCGCGACGCGGCTGGGCTCACCGCGCGCTTTCGGGAAATGCGGTGGCCACGGTGCATCGCCGAGCCCGCCGGCTTCGTCCCGCTCGGCGAGCTCGAGCAAGGTGTCCAACGAGCCGGTGTGTCCGTCGATCGTCGCCATGGGATCACCCCGCTCTGCGAATCGAGCCGGGACGGTGCGTAGCGTCAGCTCCGACGGCTCGACGTCGGGGACCTCGTCCCACTCGAGCGGGCACGCGACGCGCGCCTCTTCGTTCGGGCGCACCGAGTACGGCGACGACAGCGTCCGATCGCGTGCGTTCATGTTGTAGTCGAGGAACACGCCCGTGCGTTCCTCCTTCCACCACGCGGTGGTCGCGCGCGCGTCGCGACGCTCCACCTCGCGCGAGAACGCCAGCGCGGCGCGGCGTACGGTGGTGAACTCCCACCGAGGCTCGATACGGGCGTAGATGTGCATGCCGCGGCTGCCGGTGGTCGTCGCGAAGCCGACGAGGCCGTGCTCGGCCAGCACGTCGCGTACAAGCAGCGCGATGTCGCGCACGTGCCCGAAGGGGATCCCCGGCGTAGGGTCCAGATCCACGCGCAACTCGTCCGGGCGATCGACGTCGGTCCTGCGCACGGCCCAGGGGTTCAGGTCGATGCATCCGAGGTTCACCATCCAGATGATGTGTGCGAGGTCGGCAGGCGCGATGAAGTCGGCCGTGCGCTCGCTGGGGAAGGTGACGCGCGCGGTCTGGATCCAGTCGGGACGCTTCGCTGCGACCCGCTTCTGGAAGAAGTGATCCTCGGCGATCCCGTTCGGGAAACGCTTCATGATCGTCGGGCGGTCGCGGCAGCCGTTGAGCGCGCCGGGGCCGACGGCGATGTAGTAGTCGACCAGCTGACGCTTCGTGATCCCCAACACCGGGAAGAAGATCTTCGCCGGGTTCGAGATCGATAGCGTTCGCCCATCGACCTCGATCTCTTCGCGCTCGGGCGTCATCAGCCCACGAGTGTAGGCGTGCCTCCAGCCGGTGAGCGGCAAGCCTCCGGTTGGCGCGCGCGCGCCGGCTGCGGTTGGATGAGGTTTCCGAACCTTGATTGGAGGCCGTCATGCCAGAGGCAGTCATCGTCGCCACCGCGCGCACCCCCATCGGACGCGCCTACAAGGGCTCGCTGATCGACGTCCGGCCCGACGACCTGGGCGGATTCGCGATCGCCGAGGCCATGAAGAAGGTGCCCGCGCTCGACCCGTCCGAGATCGAGGACGTGTACGTGGGCTGCGGGTTCCCCGAGGAAGAACAGGGGATGAACCTCGGCCGGCGCGTGGCGCTGCTGGCCGGCCTGCCCGACACGGTGCCCGGCGCGACCGTCAATCGTTTCTGTGCGTCGAGCCTGCAGACCCAGCGGATGGCGTTTCACGCTATCCGCTCGGGCGAGGGCGACGCATTCGTCGCGGCCGGCGTCGAGTCGATCACGCGCGTACCGCAACTCCCGCGCGGCGCCGATGCCGGCGACTTCAGCGCCTTCCATCCCGACCAGGGTCGGGATGGATTCAACAAGGTTTACATGCCTATGGGCATGACGGCCGAGAACGTGGCCGAGCGCTACGGCGTCACTCGCGAGGAGATGGACCGGTTCGCGAAGCGCTCACAGGATCGAGCCGTCGCGGCGCAGGAGCGCGGCTTCTTCGACAACGAGATCTCGCCGTACACGAAGCCCGACGGGACCGTGGTCGCCACCGACGACGGGCCGCGCGCGGGCACGACGCTCGAGAAGCTCGGTGGGCTGAAACCGGTGTTCAAACCCGACGGTAAGGTCACCGCCGGCAACGCGTGTCCCCTCAACGACGGGGCGGCAGCGGTCGTCATCATGAGCGACGATCGGGCCAAGCAGCTCGGCATCACGCCGCGCGCGCGCATCATCGCGACGGCCGTGTCGGGCATCGACCCCGAGATCATGGGCGTCGGGCCGATCGAGGCCATCAAGACGGTGCTCAAGCGCGCCAACATGACCATCAACGACATCGAGCAGTTCGAGCTCAACGAGGCCTTCGCCGCGCAGGTGATCCCGGTCTGCCGCGAGGTCGGCATCGACCCGTTCGACGACCGCGTGAACCCCAACGGCGGTGCGATCGCGCTCGGCCACCCCTACGGCATGACCGGCGCGCGCATCATGGGCACGCTGCTGAACGGCCTGACGGAGTCCGGCAAGACCATCGGGCTCGAAACGATGTGCGTCGGCGGCGGCCAGGGCATGGCCATGATCGTCGAGCGCCTCTCGTAGCACTGCCCGAACGGGCGTGGCGGGGGGATGGGGTCGGGCTGTACGCTGGCCGCCTGACCTCGACGGGTATGGCGCAGCGCAAGAACAACTCGCGGAACGGTGACTTCCCCACCGTTTTCGAAGGCTTGGCCGGCAACATCGAGCGAGTCATCCAGGGCAAAGATGGCCAGATCAGGCTCGCCCTCGTCTGCCTGCTCGCAGAGGGACACTTGCTGATCGAGGACGTTCCCGGCGTCGGGAAGACTCAGCTCGCCAAAGCCATCGCGCGCACGATCGGGTGTGACTGGCGGCGGATCCAGTTCACGCCCGACCTGCTGCCCACCGATGTCACCGGCGCGACCATCTACAACCAAGAGAACCACGAGTTCGAGTTCCGCCCCGGAGCCGTCTTCGCCAGCATCGTGCTCGGCGACGAGATCAACCGCGCGTCGCCGAAGACACAGTCGGCCTTGCTCGAGGCGATGGAGGAGCGACAGGTCACCGCCGAGGGCGTTGCCTATCCGCTCCCCGACCCGTTCATGGTCATCGCCACCCAGAACCCCATCGAGCACGAAGGCACCTATCCGCTGCCCTTCGCCCAGCTCGACCGGTTCTTGATGCGCATCTCGCTTGGGTATCCCGAGATCCGAGCCGAGATCGAGGTGTTGCACCGGCACGGCGACCATTCGGCGCTCCAGGACATCGAAGCGGTGGCCACCGCGAAGACGATCCGCCAGATGATCGGCGTGGCACGGGGCGTGCATGTTGACGAGTCGATCAACGAGTACATCGTTCGGCTCGTGTCGTCGACCCGTCAGGTCCCTGAGCTGTCCCTCGGCGCGAGCCCGCGCGCCGCGCTGGCGCTGCTTCGCTCCGCGCGCGTCCTGGCGGCCTCGACCGGGCGATCGTTCGTGACACCCGACAACGTGAAGGAGCTCGCGTCCGCTGTGCTGTGTCACCGCGTCATGCCTTCCCCCGAAGCAGAGATGAGCGGACTCGACGTCGGCGACGTCGTGCGCCAGCTGCTGGAGGCGGTACCGGTACCGGTCGGTAGATAGCGTGCCCACCCGGCGCGGCAAGATCCTGATCGCCGAAGGTCTCCTGCTGTACGTCCTCGCGCGCGCGCTCGCGATCCGCGAGCTGTTCCCGCTCGCGCTCGCTGCGGTGCTCTTCCCCTTCGTCGCCGTCGCTTTCGTGCGCTGGAGTCGTCACCGGGTGGGATTCCGTCGGACGATCAGCCCGCCGCGCGTGTTCGCGGGTTCGACGGTTCGGATCGAGTACAGCGTCCATAACAGCGGCAGGATGTCGAGCCCGCCTCTGGTCCTCGACGACGCGGCCGCGGCGGGCATCGGGGGCGCGATCCAGGTGTCGTTACCGTCGCTGCCGCCGGACAAGCGCGGATCGATCACGGTCGAGCGCACGGTCGGGCGACGCGGCTGGTACAGCATCGGCCCGATGCGCGCGCGTGTGGTAGACCCGTTCGGGCTCGCCGAGATGACCGGCACGGCCGGCACGGAGTCGCGGCTGGTCGTGTACCCACGGGTCGAGATGCTGCACGAGTCATCGCCTCCCGAGCCGCGTTCACACGGCGGAAGGTCGCATATCCATCGCCTGGCCAGTTCGTCTCAGGAGTTCTATGCCGTTCGCGAGTGGCAGGACGGGGACGACCTGCGGCGTATCCACTGGCGCTCGACCGCGCGTCGCGGCTCGCTGATGATCCGCCAGGATGAGATCAGGCCGCACCCGCGCGCGACCGTGCTCCTCGATACCCGGACCGAGGGCGACGACGAGCTCGAATGGATGATCACCTTCGGCGCATCGGTGCTTTGGGAGCTCGCGCGGCAAGGCTATTCGCTCCGGCTGTGTACCCCCGACGTCGCGCCGACGTCTCCGCGATGGGGAAAGGAGGCCACCGACCCCCTGCTCATGGCCCTCGCGGGGATCTCACGGTCACGAGTGCCCTCGGCCATGCGGGTCGTGCGGCAGCTCGCATCACCGCACAGCGCAGGCGGCGTGCTGATCGCGATCCTTCCCCCGCTGCACCCCCACGAGCTCGGAGCGCTCGCGCGTCTGCGGCGCCAGTACACGTGGGCAGGCGCGGTGTTCCTCGACTCGATCTCATTCGAAGACGGCTCGAGCCGGGAGCGCGCGCGATTCGACCAGCAGTTGGCAGAGGCCGAGCGCGCCCTCGCACGCGGGGGATGGCGCGTCGTCGTTGCCGGCTCGAACGATCATCCCTCACCGATATGGCAGTCACTACTCGCTTCCGGCACGTCCCACCCGAAGCCGGCGTCGTTGCCCTCGTAGGGGCTGCGACCCTGCCGATGTCCCGGCTGTTCCAGCCGGGGCAGTTGGGAGGTGTGGTCTTCTGGGCTCTGGCGGTGAGCGTGGGCATCGCGTGGGGAAGCCGTCGCCTCCGTCTGGCGCCGCTGGCGTCCTGGTCGCTCACGATGATCGCCCTGATCTGGTTCATCGGGGTTCGATTCTTCCCCGGCACGCTGTGGGGGCCATTCCCGGCCTGGAACACGATGCTCGCGATCGGCAAGGCGATCCGGGTCGGCGGTCGGCTCATCGCCGAAGAGGCCGCGCCGGTCGATCCGGTTGCACCGCTGATGATGTTCATCGCGGCCGGCGTCTGGATGACGGTCTGGCTCGTTCACACGTCGGTCGTCGCATTGCGGAATCCGCTGCTTGGGATCGCAAGCGTCGTTCCTCTGTTCGCGTTCCCCGGAACGTTGGTGACTTCCGAACGGCTGTGGTTCGAAGCGGGGCTCGTCCTCGTCGCCGGCGCGATCGTGGTCTTCGTCGATCAGCAAAGACGGTTGGAGCGGTGGGGGCCGTCGGGCTCCGAGCGACGATCGGGATGGCGCACGGGCCCCGCTCTTCGGCTCGGTCTCGCCGGTGTCGCCTTGTCCGTCGCGGTGGCCCCCCTGCTCCCGGGTTTCTTCGCCGAGCCCAGTTTCGGGGCCGGGCGCGGCGCATCGAGCACCTACTTCAACCCGTTGGTCGCGATCAAGCCGGCCTTGCGGAACATGTTCCCGCGCACGCTGTTCGCCGTCGAAGCAACCCGCCAGCAGTACTACCGACTGACATCGCTCGACGTCTTCGACGGTAGGGAATGGCGCCAGCTCCCGGATCGAAACCCTCAGCCCTTCCCCGACGGAGCCGTCCCGTCGGTGACCGGCCCGACCACGGAGACGGTTCAGACCATCACGATCGCAGCCCTCGCCGGCCCGTGGTTGCCGGCAGCCTACGAACCGCGCTCGATCGCAGGCGCGGCCGCGAGCATCGAACCCGCCTACCAGACCCTGCTCATCGATGGCGAGCTTTCAGCAGGCCTCACCTACGAGGTGGTCAGCGTCACGCCGGCGCTCTCGTCGGATCTGCTGGACGGATCGATCGAGTACCGGCAGCCGGGGCTCGAGCGATACCTGTCGCTTCCCTCCGGCGTCGTGCAGCTGCTCCGGCCCATCACAGAACAGATCGTCGACGATGCGCGCACCCCGTACCAGCAGGCGCTCGCGATCCAGTCTCACCTTCGCGGCTTCCGGTACGACGAGTCGATCGCGGCCGGGCACTCCTTCGATTCCATCCTCGAGTTCCTGACCGAAGTGAAGGCGGGGTATTGCGAGCAATTCGCCGGGACCATGGCGGTGCTCGCGCGCATCCAGGGGATCCCCTCCCGAGTCGCGATCGGTTTCGGGTACGGCCAGGACATCGATGGGAACCTCTACCGGATCACGACACGGGAGGCGCACGCGTGGGTCGAGCTGTGGTTCCCGCAAGCGGGGTGGGTGGCGTTCGAACCCACGCCGCGCGGCGGCGTGGCCGTCGTGCCCCAGCACGCACGACCCGAGCGCAACCCTGCGGACCCCAACCCTCCGGGGCAGAACGATCCCACCGGTGCCCCAACGCCCACTCCGTCGCGGGGGGCTCCACCGGAGCCAGATGTCGGCGCCGAGCCGAGGGGGGAGAGCTCGGAGCCGCGCTTCTCTTTCGTTCAACTCGTCCTGCTGTTCCTCGCCGCATCCCTCGCGGTAGCCCTCATCGTTGTCGCCGTGCCACGGGTGCGCGCGCTTGTTCGGCTGCGTCGAGCGCACGATCCACGAGGAACGGCGGCCGCCCACTACGTGGACTTCCTCGAATGGTGCGCCGCGGCCGGCCTGGGGCGTAACCGGGGCGAGACGCCCCGCGAGCACGCGGCTCGGCTCGGGCGCTACGTCGGGGACGCCAAGGACGCCGCCGATCGGCTCGCCTCGGCGGTGGAGGCTGCCCTGTGGGCGCCCCCGAACGGCGCGGACACGGGAGAGATCGCCGCGCTCACAGCGTCGATCCGCCGCGTGATCGGGTCCACCTTCACGCGGCGACGGCGGGCGATCACGGCAGCCAAACGCGTGGTCGCAGGGCCCGTGGGCTAGTCTGGCCCACGAACCTTCACCCATCCTCGCGCGTCTGACCTGGCGAGGGGAAGCAGGTATGTGAGCAGCTTTGGCCGACCGTGAGCGAGAGTTCCGCGAGTTCTTCGACGCCGAGTTCAGGCCCTTGCGGCGGCTCGCGTACATGCTGACCGGCGATTGGCAGGAAGCAGAAGACCTGGCGCAGGAGACGATGGTGAGGACCTACCGGGCGTGGAGCCGCATCCGCGAGCGCACGCGTCCCGACGCCTACGCCCGCACGGTGCTGGTGAACCGTCATCGCTCGCTGCTCCGCCGTTCGATGGTCGAGGCGAAGCACCGGGTCGCGCGCATGCCCGATCCGGCGCCCCCCTCGCAGTTGGACGATGATCACCTGCTCGTGTGGCAGGCCCTCGGCGAACTTCCGCCGCGCGAACGCGAGGCGGTGGTGCTGCGCTTCTTCGCGGACCTGTCGCAGGCCGAGATCGCCGAGGTGATGCGGTGCCCCGTGGGCACGGTGAAGTCGATGACCCATCGAGCGCTGGGGCGGTTGCGTGAGGCGCTCGGCTCCGAGGTGACGTTGCTGCTGACGGAGGACGTGTGAAGGACGACCTGCTGCGCGAGACGCTCACCGGCGCTGCCGCGCGCGGCGAGCCGCCGATCGGCGACGCGTTCGCGCGCTTCGAAGCCGCACGCGTGCGCTCCAACATCGCGCGCTCGGTCGTCGTGGCGTTGGTCGCGGTCGCGCTCGCGGCGTCGTTCGTGTGGGTGTTCCCGAACCCGTTCGATTCCGGGAGGCCGGCGGACTTCCAGGCCGGCGGCGAGCTCGACCCCACGCGCCGGTTCGTGGGTCGCTACTACGATCCGGAGGCGGGCTTCGCGCTCAATTTCCCCGCCGATTGGCATGCGCGCGGCGTCCACGGCGAGTACGCAGAGTTCTTCGTCGCGAACCTGGAGCGGGGCGAGCCCGTGAGCGACGTCATCGAAGACGGCGACGACGTCATCGAGCGTCCTCGCACGTTCTTCGTGCGCATCACGGCCTTGCCGGTGGTCGACGACGATCGAGCCGGCATCCCTGCCGCCACGTTGGACGAGATCAGGGACGCGGGCGGCTCGATCGATCTGGACGTGCTGGCCTCGACCGCGCCGGGCCAGTTCCGCGACGGGCAGGTCCTGGCGCGTTTCCCCACCGAGCCCGTGGGCGAGCGTCCCGACTACTGGTGCGAAGGCTGCCTCACCGAGCAGGTGGAGCTCGAGCTGATCCCGGAAGGACTCGATCGGCGCTACCCGGATCTGCTGGTTAGGATCGTCGCCTCGGATGAACGGACCTTCCGAGCATACGAGCCCTTCGCGCTCGACCTGCTGGACTCGATCGAACGGTTCTTCGGGGAGCCCGTGCGCGCGGACTGAGATCTTCGTGGCTTCAACTGCGCTCCTGCCAGAACGCGAGGCGCTACAGGATCGGCAGCGAGCGCTCGATCTCCCAGGGACTCACGTACGCCTTGTATGCCTCCCATTCCGCGCGCTTGTTGCGGATGACGTACTCGAACACATGGTCGCCCAGCGTCTCGCGCACGAGCTCGGACCGTTCCATCTCGGCGACGGCCTCGAACAGGTCCTCGGGCAGCGACCGGATCGCCGCCGCGCGCCGTTCGGCCTCGCTCATCGAATGGATGTCCTCGGTCGCCTCTTCCGGCAGCTCCGCGTTGTCGGCGATGCCCTTCAAGCCTGCCGATAGCAGCACCGCGAAGGCCAGGTACGGGTTGCACGCGGGATCGGGCGAGCGCACCTCGACCCGGGGGTCACCGCCCTTCTGGCCGGCCCCCGGCACCCGGAGCAACGCTGAGCGGTTCCGCCGCGCCCAGCACACGTACACCGGCGCCTCGAACCCCGGCACGAGCCGCTTGTAGGAGTTCACCCACTGGTTCAGCACCGCGGTGATGCCCGGCGCATGCTCGAGGATGCCTGCGATGAACGCGCGCGCGACCTTCGACAGCCCGATGGGGTCCTCGGGGTCGGCGAACGCGTTGCGGTCAGCCTCGTACAACGCCATGTGCGTGTGCATGCCCGAGCCCCACGCGCCCTGGATGGGCTTGGGCATGAACGTGGCGTAGAGACCGGCCTCTTGGGCGACCTCCTTCACGGCGAGGCGCGCCGTCATCACGTTGTCGGCCATCGTAAGCGCGTCGGCATCGCGCAGTACGATCTCGTGCTGGGAGGGCGCGACCTCGTGGTGCACGCTTTCGACGCTGATGCCCATCGACTCGAGGTACAGCACGGTGCGCTTGCGCAGGTCGCTCGCGACGTCCAGCGGCGTCAGATCGAAGTAGCCGCCTTGATCGAGCCCCTCGGTGCCCTGCGCGTTCCGGAAGTAGAAGTACTCGAGCTCGGGGCCGAGGTAGAACGTGAAGCCCATGTCTTGGGCGCGCATGATCTGGCGGCGCAACACCGTTCGCGGGTCACCGACGAAGGCCTCGCCCTCGGGCGTGAGGACGTCGCAGAACATCCGCGCCACGCCTTGCTGGTCGGGGCGCCAGGGCAGGATCTGGAACGTCGACGCATCGGGGCGCGCGAGCATGTCGGATTCCTGGACGCGCGCGAAGCCCTCGATCGCCGAGCCGTCGAAGCCCATGCCCTCGTCGAACGCGGCCTCGAGCTCGGCCGGCATGATCGCGAACGACTTCAGGAACCCGAGCACGTCGGTGAACCACAGCCGGATGAAGCGGATGTCACGCTCCTCGACCGTGCGGAGGACGTAATCGATGTCGGTTCTATCGGGCGTCATCGTGGTCTATGCGACTCCATCTTGTAGCCGACGTTGCGGATCGTGACGATCATCCCTTCGTGCTCGGCCCCGAGCTTCGCCCGGAGCCGCCGGATGTGCACGTCCACCGTACGCGTTCCGCCGAAGAAATCGTAGCCCCACACCTCTTGCAGCAGCTGCTGACGCGTGTAGACGCGTCCCGGCTTCTGCGCCAGGTAGAACAGCAGCTGGAACTCCTTGTAGGTCAGGTCGAGAGGGCGGCCCTTGATCCGCACCTGATAGGTCTCCGGGTCGATGGACAGATCCCCGACCCTCACCGTGCCCGAGGACTCCAGCAACTGCGAGCCGAGCGTGAGCCGGAGGCGCGCCAAGAGCTCCGGAACACCGGCGCCGTCGGCGATGAAGGTGTCGACTCCCCAATCGGGGCCGATTGCGTCGAAGGCCTCGGGTGCGATGATCGCGATCACGGGAAGACGCTCGTTGCGCGTGCGCAAGGCCCGGCATACGTCGCGCGCGCGGCTGAGGTCCTTGACGGCATCGACGATGGCCACGTCCGGGTCGGGTCCGTCACGTCGGATCTCGTCCGAGCCGGCGACCCCGGTTCGGTGACCCCCCGCCTCGAGCCCGCCCGCGATCGGCGACAGCTCCTCCGGCCGGTCGCTGACGATCAGGACGTCTGCCATGTCGCTCCCTCGAAACGCGAAACCCCCGGGATCGGATGAAACAGCGGCCGTATCGACGGTGATGCCGGCCTCCCGGGGTTCGCCGGTTGCGGGAACCGGCGCGCGCGGTCAAGGTAGCATGAGGATTCGGCTCCTACAACCGCAGGAGGACCAGGTGCCGCATCAACGTCGACATCATCGTCGCTGGCGGGGCCGCCATCCGGCGCTGCGCTGGAGATTGCAGAGGGTCGCGATGCGCGCGCGCGGCGAGCGCGACGCGTACGACGTTCCGCACTCGCACTTCTGGACTGACACCTCGGACGGGGTCCGCCTGGTGGGCAGCCGGCTCGGGACGAACGCCACCACTGCGATCGTGATCGCTCACGGTTTCATGGGCTACCGCACGAAACGGCCCTGGCGCGTGCTCGCCGAGGGGCTTGCGCGCCGGTTCACGGTGGTGACCTTCGACATGCGCGGGCATGGGCAATCCGCCGGCGCGTGCACCGGCGGCGAGCGCGAGATGCTCGACGTGCACGCGGTGGTGTCGCATGCGCGCGCGCGGGGGTTCGAGCGCGTCGTGACGCTCGGGGGGTCGCTGGGAGGGATCGCGGTCGTGCTCGAGGCGGCCAACTACCACGACACCGACGGGGTCGTTTCGATCTCGACGCCGGCGCTGTGGGGCCACTCGAAGAGCAAGTTCGTTCGCCGTGCCACTTGGCTGTTCGTGAGCCCGATCGGTCGCTCGATCGCGCGCAGGGTCATGGGGACGCGGATCCACCTGGATTGGGGGAAGCATCCCGAACCCCCAGCGGAAGTGATCGGCAAGATCGCGCCGACCCCGATCCTGATCGTGCACGGCGAGGACGATCACTTCTTCCCTGCTGCCGACGCGCGCATGTTGCACGAGCGCGCCGGCGAGCCCAAACGGCTCTGGCTGCTTCCCGAGTTCGGTCATGCCGAAGACGGGTTCACGCCCGAGTTCGCCGCGCTTCTGACTGAAGAGATCGAAACGATGCTGGGCACCAGGGAGCACGCCGAACCGTGATCGTGCTCGCTCTCGCACTCGCGGGGCTCGCCGCGCTGACGCTGTTCGGGGGTCCGGTCGGCGCTCTCGTCGCTGCTTCCGTGGTCGTCGCCTTGGCATCCGGTGAGCTGCTGCGTCTGGCTCGAGCCGGCGAGGTTCGTCCGTCCTCGGTCGTCGCCTTGGTCGGCGCGGTGATGCTGTTGGTGGTCGCGTACCTGCGCGACGAACGCGCGCCGCGCCTGTTCCCGGCCGTTATCGCGGCGGTGATCGGTCTGGCGTTCGTCGAGGTCCTCGCACGGCGCCAGCGACAGGAGGTGGTGCGCAGCATCGGGTCGGCGATGCTGCCGGTGTTCGTCGTGGGTCTGTTCGCCGCATACATGGTCTCCATGCGCGCGATGATCGACGGGTTCCGGCTCGTGCTCGCGGTGATCGCTTTCGTGGTGGCAGCACAGGTGGGGATCGTGATCGCTTCCCGGCGATCTGGACAGACACAGCCGCTTCGCGCCTGGCAACGGTACGTGGCGGCGCAGGTTGGAGCGTTCATCGCTGCGGTCGTGATCGCGATCACGTTGCCCGAGACGTTCACGTGGCCCACCGCCATCGTGCTCGGCGCCCTGATCGCCGTCGCCGCGCCCAGCGGAGCGTTGGCGCTGCGGATGCTCGCGGACGACCTGGGCAGGACCGAGCCGGGCACCAAGCGCGCGCCCCCGCGCGTCGTGCTCGCGCTGGACGGTGTGCTGGTGGCGGCGCCGGTCGCTTTCTACGCGTTCCGGGTCTTGGCCCGATAGGCTCGGCACCTCATGCGAAGCCTGCGGCGGCTCGCCATCGCGCTGGTCATCCTCGGCGGTTTGTTCGTGGGCGCGAACATCTACGCCGAACGCCTGGCCGAGGAGAGGTTGGGGGACGCGGTAGCCGTGGCGTTCGGGCTCTCAGAAGCACCCGAGGTCGACCTGTCGGTCTTCCCGATCGCGACACGGATCTTCACCGGAACCCTGCCGGAGGTCACGTTCACAGCGGATGACATCACCGTGGAGGATCTGACCGTTGCGTCGCTGACGGTCGAGCTACGCGACGTCGAGGTGGTCGGGGGTCTGCTGGGGAGCGGGAAGCTGGCCGTGGAGGTCGGCGAAGGCAACGTGACCGCGATCGTGAGCGAGGACGGGGTCAACGAACTGCTGGCGACGCGCGATCAGCGCGCAACTGTGCGCCTGCTGGCCGATGGGCGGGTGCGCGCGCGCGCGGTGCGCACGTTCTTGGGCGCGCGGCGAACGATCGTGTCGGTCGGCCGGCTCGAGCTGCGGAGGCGAACGCTGACCTACACCGCGGACGAGGTCACGGTCGACGGCGAGGAGCCGCCCTCCGTCCTGGAGCAGGAGGCGCGACGGCGCGCCACCTTAGCGGTGATGATCCCCGAGCTCCCGGGCGGCTTCCGCGCCCAGGAACTTCAGGTGGAAGAAGACCAGGTGACGCTGCTCGCATCGGTTTCTGGCTCGCGCATCAACCTCGTGAGCTGAACGTCCGAAACGTCCCGGATGACGGGTTGACCGGCGGGCTCAAGGTTATATACAGTAGTAACCGTATAAACCTAGGCTGACCTGGGGAAATCGAATGGCAGAGACCAAGGATGCGGTGGTTGCGCGGGCCTTATCGGCGCCGACGCGCGCTGAGATCCTCGACCACCTGCGCTCGAGCGGGCCGTGTTCGGTCAAGGAGGGAGCCGAGGCGGTGGGCGTCCATGCCAATGTCGCGCGCGGGCACCTCGATGTCCTGGTCTCGGCCGAGCTCGCGACGGTGTCGTGGCGACGCAATGCCGGCGGCGGTCGCCCGGCCAAGGTCTACGAAGCGACCCCGATGCATGTCGAGGAGGGGCCGCAACTCGTCAGCGACATCCTCGCGTCGCTGATCGAGGCCGCGGCGCCGGCGCCGGGAACTGCGAAGCGGATCGCCGAGACCACCGGCGAGCGCTTGGCCCGCAAGGTCCGGCCCGAGGGTGAGGGCTCGATCCCGTTCGAGGACCAGGTGGACCTGCTGCAGCGCGCGCTGTCATCGGTGTCCGGCGGCATCCGTATCGTCGGCCGTGGCGACGATTGGGTCGAGGTCGAGGACCTGGACTGTCCGTTCAAGGGCATCGCGCACTCGCATCCCGAGCTCGCGTGCTCGCTCGACAAGGCGCTGAAGGAGGGCATCATGCGGGGCCTCGGTGCGGACGCGTACGTCGAGGTCGTGACCTCGATCGCGTGGGGCGATCCCACCTGTCGGGAGGTCGTGCGGTGGCGCGCGCCCGTGGCGGCCGCCGCGGGGGCCCGGTCCTGATGGCAGCAAAGCGGATGGTGGATAAGAGCTCGATGCGCGCCGGCGCCGGGATCTCGGCGGTGGTCCTGTTGCTCGTGTTCGTGCTCCAGTGGCATCACGCGGTGCTGGCGATGGGACTGGTGCTCGGGATCGGCTCGATCTTCGGTCTGCGTTTCTCGCCGCTGGGTGCGACCTACCGGTTCGCGAAGAAGACCTTCAAGCTCTCCACCCCGGTCGAGCCCGAAGAGGAGCCGCCGCCGCGCTTCGCGCAGACGCTCGGGTTCGTCGTCCTGACGCTCGGGTGGATCTCGTTCTACGCCTTCTCGTCGGGTGCGATCGGATGGACGCTGACGCTGTTGGTCGCCGGCTTGCAAGGGCTGCTGGCCGCGACCGGCTTATGCATCGGATGCGAGATCTACATCTACACCCGCCGGTTCGCTGCCAAGGAAGCCTGAGGACGCCGTGGTCGCCCGCCTCCTCATCGTCGTCGCCGTCGTGGCGGTGAGCCTCGCGCTCGCGTGGTTCTGGCGCCGCCGTGAGGGCCGGTTCACCGAAGGGACGGGCCGGTTCGACCGGACCGACCTCGGGCTCGCGCGGCGCGAAAGGCCCTCGGCCGTCCTGGTCGAGTTCTACGGCGAGGATTGCGCACCGTGCACCGTGGTGCAGCAACGCATCGAGAAGCTCGCCGACGAGGTCCCCGACGTCAGCATCGTGTCGATCGATGCGGCCGCGCAGTTGTCGCTCGCCGAGCGCTACGACGTCCGGCGGGTTCCCACGCTGTTCGTGACGGACCCGGACCTGAAGATCATCTGGCGCGCGTCGGGCGTTCCCAGCGAAGAGGCGATCCGACGGGCGCTGTTGGGCCCGGATTGGGCCGGGCGGCCGCATCCGGCCGCGGCGGAACAGCCGCGCGCGTGATGGTACGCTGCGCGCGCCCGGCCTAAGGAGGCGACGTGCTCGCGGCGTTCAACGTTCTGGAGTGGACCTTCATCGGCATCCTCGCGCTGATGGTCGTCGTGTCCGGACTGTTCGGCCTGTTCGTGATCGCGCGCTTGGTCGAGCCGCGCGGGATGCGAACGCTGCTGCGCCGCATCGCCGGCAGGGCCTGAACCCGTGGCTCTCAGCTTCGATTTCACCGAGGAGCAACTGGCGTTCCGCAAGTCCGTGCAGGATCTCGCCGAGCGTGTGGTGCGGCCCGGCTCGGACGAACGCGATCGCGAAGGTCGTTGGGATCCCGAGGTCTGGCGCGCCGTCGGTGCGTTCGGCCTGTGCGGGCTGCCGATCCCGGAGGAGTACGGGGGCCAGGGCGCCGACATCATCACGACGTGCCTGGCGCTGGAAGGGCTCGAGCGCGGCGGACGTGATTCCGGGCTGCTGCTGTCGCTGGGCGCGCACGTGTGTATCGGCGCCGTGCCGATCTGGTTGCACGGCACCGAAGAGCAGAAGCAGAGGTACCTACCGAAGCTCGCCAGCGGAGAGTGGGTGGGCGCGTTCGCGATCACCGAGCCGGAAGCAGGCTCGGACGCGGCGGGGATCAAGACCACCGCACGCCGGAACGGTGACCACTGGATCATCAACGGCTCGAAGACCTTCATCACCAACGGACCGATCGCCGACGTGATCAGCGTCGTGGCCGTCACCGATCCGGATGCAGCCTCGTCGCAGCGGATGAGCTGCTTCATCGTCGAGCGCGACACGCCGGGGCTCGAGATCGGCAAGCACCTGGACAAGAGTGGGAACCGATCCTCGCCGACCTCGGAGCTGCACTTCACCGACATGGTGGTGCCGCATTCACGGATGCTCGGGCCCGAAGGTTCGGCGTTGTGGAAGGTCGCCTTCGAATGCTTCGACTGGGAACGCACGGTGATGGTCGCCGCGTCCATCGGCGGCATGGAGGCGCAGCTCGATGGCTGCGTGGCCTACGCCAAGGAGCGCAAGGCGTTCGGCAAGCCGATCGCCGACTTCGAGATGATCCAGGACAAGCTGGCGCGCATGCGTGTGTCGATCAACGCCGCGCGCTGGCTGCTCTACCACGCCGCCTGGCTCAAGCAAGAGGGGCGCCCGCACATGCAGGAAGCCTCGATCGCGAAGTACTTCGTGGCGGAGACCGCGGTGCAGAACGCGCTCGAAGCGGTTCAGATCTTCGGTGGCTACGGCTACATCAAGGAGTTCCCCGTCGAGCGCTCGATACGCGATGCGAAGCTGCTGGCGATCGGCGGGGGGACCAGCGAGATCCAGAAGCTGATCATCGCCCGGACGCTGCTGGGCGAGTAGGCGGCCCTAGCGCCCGACGCCGTGTGCTCGCTACAGTTCCCGCTGTGATCACCGAGCGCGACACCAGGGTTGGGGGCATCTCGTTCGGCTGGGCCGAGGCCGGCGAGGGCGATCCGCCGTTCGTCCTCATCCACGGCATGGGCTGGAGCTCCGGGCAGTGGTACGAGGCGATGACGCACCTCGGCGCCGAGCGCCGCGCGATCGCGGTCGATCTTCCCGGCTTCGGACGATGCGATCCTGTGCAGCGCGCGTGCACGCCCGGGTGGCTGGCCGGAGGCGTGCGTGCGTTCCTGGACGCGATCGGGGTCGAGCGCGCGATCCTGGTGGGCAACTCGCTGGGCGGCTTGGTGGCGTCCTGGTTCGCCGCGGCTTGGCCCGAGCGCACGGCCGGGCTCGTGCTCGCCGCTCCCGCGCTGCCGAGCGTCGGTCCGTCGGCGTCCCGGCGCACGGCGCTGGCCTACGCCGCGTCGATGGTGCCGGGTGTGGGTCTGCTGATGTCGCGACGGTTCTGGGATCGTGATCCGTCGATCGTGGTCGCCGAGCGACTTCGCAACAACTTCGTGGATCCGGGGCGCGCAACGGCCGAAGCGATCGCGCGCTACGAAGCCGATGCCGCGTTCCGGGCCCGGAGCATCCCACACCTGCGCGCGGCGCTGTCGGCGCAACGGAGGCTTGTGTGGGCGGTCTCGGCCGGCCGGGAGCGAACCTGGCGTGTGGTGCGCTCGATCCGCGTCCCGACCATGGTCCTGTGGGGAGCGCAGGACAGGATCCTGTCCCCCGCGATCGCAGAGCGCACGGCCGCCGAGATCGCCGGTGCGCACCTGGTGATGCTCGACGACGTCGGGCATAACCCGCAGGCCGAGAAGCCGGAGGAGTTCGCGCGTGCGGTCCTCGCCTTCACTCGCTCACTGGAGATGCGCGTCGCATGAACGAGCCCGCGTCGTCGAGCCGCCCCCGTCTGGAGCTGCAACCCGAGATGCAGAACACGCCGGTGCACCTCGAGAGGCCCGATCGGACCTGGCCCGAGCGGTTCGCCGCCGAGGCGGCGGTCATCAAGGGGGTTCTCGGAGACCAAGCGGTGGCCATCGAGCACGTGGGGAGCACGTCCGTGCAGGGCATCTACGCGAAGCCGATCATCGACATCGCGGTCGCGGTCGTGTCCTTCGATGAGGTGCCGAAGTGCGTGGAGCCGCTGGGACGGATCGGCTACGAGTATGTGCCGGAGTTCGAATCGACCCTACCCAATCGTCGGTACTTCCGGAAGGACTCCCCCGAAGGGATCCGGACCCACCACGTGCATATGTACGAGAAGGGCCACGTCGAGTTCGTCGAGTACCTGTTGTTCCGCGAATACCTCCGGCGCCACGCCGACGCCGCGCGCGACTACGAGCGACTGAAGCAGGACCTGGCCGCGCGTCTGGGCCGGCGGGATTACACCGCTGCGAAGGCGCCCTTCATCCGTTCGGTCATCGACCGCGCACGCGCCGAGGGCCTGTTGTAGTCACTGCCGGGCGAGGAACTCCAGCACGGCGTGATTGAACGCATCACGCTCTTCGATGGTGAAGGCGTGGCCGGTCTCCAGCAGGACGAACTCGGCGCCGGGGATGGCTGCGGCGATCTCCTCGGACAGTTCCGGGGGAACGAAGACGTCACGTCGTCCGACGATCACGAGCGTCGGGATCTCCAGCGAGCCGAGCGCCTCGCGGACGTCGTGCTCGAACAGAGCGCCCTGCTGGGCGGTGAACACTTCGGGATGGACCGCCTGGTCGAGCGCCATGGCTTCGATCGCATCCGCCATCTCGGAGTGCTCGAGTAGGAACTTCGGCGTGAACAGCCACAGCATCGAGGCGTGAACCACGGACTCCCGGCCGACCTGCTCGAGGATCTCGGTGCCGATCCGGCCGAGGCGTGGCAGGTAGGGGTTGCGCCGGCACCACGTAGCCGCCAGCACGAGTGATCGGATGCGCTCGGGTGCCTTCAGCGCGACGTGTTGAGCGATGGCTCCGCCGAGCGAGATCCCGAGCACGTGCGCGCGCTCGATCCCCTCGGCGTCCAGCACCGCCAGGGCATCCGACGCCATCTGTTCCATCGTGAGACCTTCGAGGGGACCGGTCGAGTTGCCCACCGCCCGGTTGTCGAAGGTGATGCAGCGGTAGCGCTCGGCGAACGTCGGCGTCTGGAACATCCACATCCGCGAATCCGCCGCGAATCCCATGATCATCAGCAGCGGTTCGCCGGAGCCGGCGACCTCGTAAGCGATGTCGGCGTCGCCCGCGCGCGCGATCGGCATGGTTGTTCGACTCTATCGGTTCGAGCGCGGGGAGGGCGGCGGCCCTTGCGGGCCGCCGCCCAGGGAGGGGACGGGTCTGCTAGGTCGAGGGGACGGGTCTGCTATCTCCGTCCGATGGTTCGCCGATGTCGATGTGCGCGCGCGGTCGCGACCGTGATCGCCGTCAGGGCCGCGGCCGCCAGCGCGAGGATCGGTCCTCGACCCAGCGCGTCGCCGGGTCCGCCGCCGGTCCGATCCGGATCGCCCTGGATGAAAGGCTCGCTTGGAAGACTCCCGTCGGTGAACGAGCACCGGGATCTTGCCGGGCAGGGGATCGCCAAGACGTAGTAGCGACCGGCGGGCAACGGCACCGGCTCGAAGCTCCCCCGTCCCTGCCATGGCTGGAACGTGTCCGGCCATGGGCGGCGCAGCTCGTAGCGGCCGGATCCATCGGCCTTGGTCGTGCCGAGGTGCTGGTCCCCGAGCCCGACGATCCTGCATCGCGAGTCGCCGTAGACGGCGACGATCTCGACGCGGCTGCCCGGCTCGACCCCGCTTCCCCGGACCAGGATCGCCGTTCCGGCCTCACCGGTGGCCGGGGTGACCTGGGGTGGCGGCAAGCTCGCGCTGTGGGTGCCGGTCTCGTTCCGGAGCAGTCCCGTGAGGCACGAAGGCGGTTCCGCGCCGGCCGGGGTGGGCCGAAGCAGCGATGCCAGTGCCGTGACGATCAGGAACGCGATCTGCACGGCCGCCTCACTCGCAGAAGCCGTAGGTGGCGTCGAGACGGTTGCCGATGTACATCCGCTGCTCGCACGGAGCGACGAACAGGACCCACCCCTCTTCGAAGTTCTGACGGTAGCGGCTCTCCGAGACCTTGAATCGGTTCGCCGTTGGGTAACCGATCCGGAACACCCAATCGTAGCCGCCGGTCAGTTCCGTGTAGGCGGCGAGGATCGCCCCGGTCACGGCCCACGACCTCGTCGAGCCCTTGGGGTGCATGATCGCGCGAGGCTCGTTGCGGGGCCCGAAGTATGTCTGGAGGCTGCCGTCGACGCCCTTGCGAGGGTTGCATCCGTAGCGCCACCAGGTTCCCTTGGCGCCGAACGCCCTGCAGGGCGACCATGCCTTGCCGATGTCGGCCGTGACGCCGAAGCCCTGGTAGCCGCCCGCGTCCGCATACGCGGCTTGCACCGATGACGACGGATTGCCACCGGCCGTGTAGCCGACGCCGGCGTTGTCCGAAAGGTACTCGGTGCGGGTCAATCGATCGCCGTCGCCGCCGTGTCCCGAGATCCGTGTCAGCCTGAGCGCGTCGGATGAGAACGATGGAGCGTCGTTGCGCTGGAAGTGGAGGTGGGCGCCGTTACAGTTGCCGGTGCACCCGCTCACCGCGATCGGCTGTCCGGCGACCACGGATCCCTTCGTGACCAGCGCCTGGGATAGGTGCTCGTAGACGAAGAAGGTTCCGTCGGCATCCTTGATCCGGAGGTACTTCCCGGCGCCGCCGCCGCTCGGCTCGTACCGTTCGACCCGCCCCGGGCCGATGGAGTAGACCGTCTCGTAGTACAAGGCGGCATCGATCGCTTTCCATGCCGAGCTGGATTGCACGCCCGGACAGTGTGGACACTCCCCGGGCAACGTCGTGAGCAGCCGATCCTGCCCGCCCTTCCACGGCCATTTCCGATACGCCCCGCCGTACTGGTTGTGCGCGTCGGCGGGAACCTGGATCATGAGCGTTGCCGCGCTCGCGAGGACGACGGCGAACGCCGCGCGCCGCCTCAGTAGGGACGGATGGTGCCGACGACCTGCCACAGCGTGTCCACCTCCTTCGGTGCCGAGAGAATGGAAGAACGGAGAACGACCTGGATCGCGGCCCCCTCGAGCGATGGCCCCCCGACGACATCCACCGGGGTCGATCGCAGCGGGACGTTCACCTTGTCCGCGCGCAACGATCCGGTCGCCGCGGGCAGACCGAAGAGGTCGTAGAACTGCGTGCAGGTGAGCACCTGAAGCGAGGACACGGCGCGTGGCGTCGCCGGTTCGCACTCGGTGGACGCTTCTGCTCCGGGCTCGAGCAGGTTCAGTTCGACATCGAGCAGGCCACGCGCGCGCACCGCGTCGAAGGGGAGCGTGCCCGGGACCCAGGGGAACGCGACATCGTTGACGAGGTGCAGGTTCGTCAGCATGACGCTGGGGATCTCTGCGAGCGGATCGGGGGCCGACAGGTCGGTGAAGCCCCAGCCCGGGGGAACGCACAGGCCGTAGTTCATGACCGGGTTGTCGAACCATGTCCAGCCTTCGGCGCATGACACACCCACGGGTGGTTCGGTTAGGGCTGGGACGGTGAACGCGTCGGGGATATCCGGTGCGCGCTCGCCGAGCGGCTCGGACGGCGGGGCAACGGCTGCGCCTTCGGCGTGGTAGGTGCCCGACGGCTTGCCGCCGCCGTCGTCGGGGAACGCCGCAACCGCCAAGCCGGTCAGGGCGGCGAGCACGGACAACGCCACCATCGCGGCGCGCAGACGCGCGCACCTCCGTGAGGATCGGTTCATCGGAGCCTCCTTCCAGCGAGAAGAACGGTCACGTCGCTGGAGACCGCGGAAGCGGCCGGGGAAGTCTGGGGTCGTGCTCCGCTGGAGGCGCGAAGGTGCGACGGGACTTCGCGTCGCGGCCACAACGGCCGCTGGGAGAGCGGAGCGTGTTCCGGAGCGCGCGCAACGATAGCCGTTCTGCGACGGGATTCAACTCCGGGAGGAACGGGAGAAGCGTGAGGCTATACCGGTGTAACCGGGCGACGCTTCGGCGCGCGTTCGCGCGCGCGCGACCCCGTCGCTTCGAGCCTGGCGATCAACTCCGCGCGCAACTCGTCCGGATCAACGATCGCATCCACGATCAGCTCCGAGGCGAGCCTGTAGATGTCGATGTCCTCCCGGTATTCCTCGCGCTTGGACTCGACGAACGCTGCGCGTTCGTTCTCCGGAAGCTCGGCGATCTTGTTCGCGTACACGGCGTTCACCGCGGCCTCTGGCCCCATCACGGCGATCATCGCGGTCGGCAGCGCGATGGTCGCCTCGGGATCGAACGCCGGTCCCGCCATGGCGTAGAGCCCAGCGCCGTAAGACTTGCGCACGATCACGCTGAGCTTCGGCACGGTCGCCTCGGTCACCGCGCTGATCATCTTCGCGCCGTGGCGGATGATGCCGTCGCGCTCGACCTTGGATCCGATCATGAAGCCCGGCACGTCCGACAGGAAGATCAACGGGATGTTGAACGCGTCGCACAGCCAGATGAAGCGCGCGGCCTTGTCGGCCGAGTCCACGAACAACACGCCGCCGCGCACTTTCGGCTGGTTCGCGAGCACGCCGACCACACGTCCCCCCAGGCGCGCGAGCCCGGTGATCAACTCGGCCGCGAACAGCTCCTTGATCTCACACCACGATCCTTCGTCGACGATCCCGAGAACGAGCTCGCGCATGTCGAACGGCTTGTTCTGGTTCGCTGGGATCATCTCGGCGATCGGACGGTGCTCGGCCGCTTCGCGCGCGTCGGCGCGAGCCGGCGCTTCCGTGAAGTTCTGCGGCATGAACGTCAGGTACCGGCGGCACCACTCCAGCGCTTCCTGCTCGGTTGGTACCAGCACGTCCCCGCAGCCCGAAACCGAGCAGTGCATGCGCGCGCCGCCCATCTCCTCGAGCGTGACCTTCTCGCCGATCACCTGCTCGGCCATGCGCGGAGAGCCGAGGTACATCGACGCGTTGCCCTCGACCATCACGACGATGTCGCAGAACGCGGGGATGTACGCGCCGCCGGCTGCCGAGGGACCGAACAACAGGCACACCTGCGGGATCATGCCGCTCATGTGCACCTGGTTCGAGAAGATGCGTCCCGCGCCGCGGCGCCCGGGGAACATCTGGATCTGGTCGGTGATGCGCGCGCCGGCCGAGTCCACCAGGTACAGCATCGGCACGCGCAGCCGCATCGCGGTTTCCTGGATGCGAAGGATCTTCTCGACCGTGCGCGCGCCCCACGAGCCGGCCTTCACCGTGGAGTCGTTGGCCATGACCGCGACCGCGCGACCGTGCACGCGGCCGAGTCCGGTGACGACCCCGTCGGCCGGCAGGTCGCCCGCTTGAACGTTCGCCAGCAAAGCGTCCTCGACGAACGAATCGGGATCGAGCACCAGATCCAACCGCGCGCGGCAGAATAGCTTGCCCTTGGCGGCCGCCGACTCGTGGTACTTCTGCGCGCCGCCTTGGCGCACCTCGTCGACGATCTTATGGAGCTCGCGCTCGTCGTGATCGGTCATCTCGCCTAACGATACCCGTCCTGCACGCGTGGCGGACCCCTCACATGGTCCCGGCGATACACTGGGTACCTCTCGTCTCGCGAAGGAGGGGCGGTGCCCACACGCGATCGGCTGACGCGCTCGACCCGGGACAAAGTGATCTTCGGGGTCGCGGGAGGCATGGCCGATTACTTCGGGATCGATCCGACGATCGTGCGAGTGCTGTGGGTCGTGGCGGCGGTCTTCGGGGGATTCGGCGTTCTGCTCTACCTCATCCTCGGTGTGGTCATCCCGCGCGATGACGAGATCGACGCGATCCGGGCGGACGAGCCCCTCAGGATCGCCGAAGAACGGTTCGCGCGCGGCGAGATCGACGCCGAGGAACTGCGCGCGATCCGCGAGACGTTGCGAGGCGAGTGATGCACTTCGACGTCTGGCCGAACTGGTGGGCCATCCTGTTGGGGTTCATCCCCATGGCGATGTTCCTCGGGGCGGTCGTGTGGCTCATCCTCGCCCTTGCCAGGCGGCCGGCCGCCCCATCGGTTCCGTCTTCGCATGCGCTGCGTATCCTCGAAGAACGCTTCGCCAAAGGCGAGATCGATCGCGACGAATTCCTCGAGCGCCGCCGAGTCCTGTCCGAGCGCTGATCAGTCGCCTCGATACTCGGGCGTGCGCTTCTCGCGGAACGCGGCCAGCCCTTCAAGCCGGTCCTTGGTGTCGATGGTGCGCTCGTACAGCTCGCCCTCGAGCGCCAACCCATCCGCCATCGACAGCTCGAGCCCCCGGTCGACCGCTTCTTTCGCCGCGCGCACCGCGACCGGTCCGTTTGCCGCGATCGTGGCCGCGAGCTCAGAAGCGCGCGCCAGCAGGTGATCCGGCTCGACGACTTCTTGCACGAGCCCGATGCGGAACGCTTCCTCGGCCGATAGGCGGCGCGCGGCGAAGATCAGCTCCTTCGCGCGCCCCGGACCGACCAGGCGCGCCAGCCGCTGCGTCCCACCACCACCGGGGATGATCGCGAGCGATGTCTCGGTCAGCCCCATCGACGCCGACGACGACGCGAGCCGGACGTCGCACGCAAGCGCGAGTTCCAGTCCCCCGCCGAACGCCGCGCCGTTGACCGCTGCGATCACCGGGACCGGCAGACGCGCGACGGCGTCGATCATGCCTCGGATCCGGTCGACGACCGCGCGCACCTCATCGGGCGGCATCCCGGCTCGCTCCTTCAGGTCGGCGCCCGCGCAGAACGCCCTCTCGCCCGAGCCGGTCACCACCACCGCGCGCGCCTCCCGGTCGCCCGCGAGCGTCCGCACGGCGGACCCGAACTGCTCGAGTAGCGCGCGACTGAAGGCGTTCGCCGCCTCGGGACGGTTCAACGTGAGCGTGACGACGTGCCCGTCGTGTTCGATCACCACCACCGTGTCGCTCATCGCTCGGTTGCCCGGCGCGCGGCGTCGGCGCGCGTTGCCTTCAGATACCTGCTCGGCACGGGAGAGCCGAGCGCCGCGGCGAGCAGCTCGGCCGCTTCCAGCAACACCTCCAGCGAGATCCCCGTCGACACGCCCATCTCCTCGAACATGAACACCAACTCGTCGGTCGCGACGTTGCCGGTCGCCCCCGGCGCGTACGGGCAGCCACCGACGCCGCCGGTGGACGCGTCGAAGGTCGTCACGCCCGCCTGCAGTCCGGCGAGCGCGTTCGCCAATCCCGTCCCGCGCGTGTCGTGCAGGTGCAACGCGACGCGATCCGATGGCGCGGCCAGCATCTCGACGGTGCGCGCGACCTGCGCCGGGTTGCCCATGCCCGTCGTGTCACCCAGCGACACCTGGTAGCAACCCATGTCGAGCAGACGTCGCGCGATCTCCACCACGTGCTCGGGCGGCACGAACCCTTCGTACGGACAACCGAACGCCGTCGACACGTACCCGCGCACGTCGACGCCGTCCGACGACGCGCGCGCGAGCACCGGCTCGAACCGCGCGAACGCTACGTCGATCGAGCACCCGATGTTGCGCTGGTTGTGGGTCTCAGAGGCGGACAGGAAGACGGCGATGTTGGACAGGCCTGCGTCGCGCGCGCGCTCGTACCCGTGCTCGTTCGGCACCAGCGCCGAGTACACGACGCCGTCGCGGCGCGCGATGCGCTTGCAGACCTCGTCGGCGTCGGCGAGCTGCGGCACGCGCTTGGGGTTCACGAACGCGGTTACTTCGATGTGGGGAAGACCGGACGCCGAGAGTCGATCGATGAAGGCGACCTTGGCCTCGGTCTTGATCGGGGTGTCCTCGTTCTGCAGGCCGTCGCGCGGCCCAACCTCGACGATTCGGACACGGTCGGGAAATTCGAGCATGGGCTCCCATTATCCCTGCTCTGGACCCTTTCCGACCCCCGGAGTAGGATTTGCCTCAGGCCAGTTTGTTAGGGCACCCTTACAAACCGACAAGGGGAGGCAGAATGGGGAAACGTTCGGCATCGGCCGTCGCGCTTGTCTTCGCCGCCCTCCTCACGGCGTGCGGGGGCGGCGGGGGTGCCGCGGGGGAGTCTTCGATCACCGTGTACTCCGGACGCAGCGAGGATCTGGTGGGTCCGCTGATCGAGGACTTCGAAGACGCCACTGGGATCGCCGTCGCCATCCGCTACGGTGACACCGCCGAGTTGGCGAGCACGATCCTAGAAGAGGGTGACAACACGCCTGCCGACGTGTTCTTCGGACAGGACGCGGGGGCGCTCGGCTTCCTCGAGCAGAACGGATCGTTCACGGCGCTACCCGCATCCCTCCTCGAAAGGGTCCCCGAGCGCTATCGGTCGGCCGGCGGCATGTGGGTCGGCACGTCCGGCCGTGTCCGGGTGATCGTGTACAACCCCGACCTCCTCTCCGAGTCGGAGGTGCCGGATTCGGTCTTCGGCCTCACCGACGCGCGCTGGAAGGGAAGGGTCGGCTGGGCGCCGACGAACGGGTCCTTCCAGATCTTCGTCACCGCGTTGCGCGCGATCGAGGGCGAGGAGCGCGCGCGCGACTGGCTCGAGGCGATGAAGCAGAATCGTACCCAGGTGTACGAGAGCAATACCCCCATCGTCGAGGCGGTCGCCGCCGGCGAGATCCCGTTGGGACTCGTCAATCACTACTACGCGTTCGAGCTCCGGACCGAGCGGCCGGACCTGCGCGCGCGCGATCGATTCCTCGCCGGGGGCGACCCCGGGGGCCTCGTCAACGTCGCAGGCGTCGGGATCCTCGAACAGAGCGACGACCGGTCCGCGGCGGAGCGCTTCGTCGAGTTCCTGCTGTCCGATCAGGCGCAGACGTTCTTCGTCGAGCGAACCTTCGAGTACCCGCTCGTTCCGGACGTCGAGCCGCACGCCGAGCTTCCCCCGATCGAGGAGCTCGAGCCTCCGGACATCGATCTCTCGCAGCTCGCGGACCTCGAGGGCACGCTGGATCTCCTCCAGGACGTCGGGCTGCTGTAGATGACGACGATCGAGCCGGCTTCCGTCCTGGGATCGAGGCCGGCTCGATCGCCTCGCCGGGTCTCCCGCGCGACCTTCGTCGCCGCGAGCGCGGTCGCGGCGGCCGTGCTGCTGCCGGCGGTCTATCTCGTCGTGCGCGCGTCGGGCGCGGGGGCCGGTGTGGCGACCGTGCTCACCGAGTCGCGCACGATGTGGTTACTCGTGCGGACGACGGGACTGGCCGCCGCGGTGACGGGGGCTTCCCTCGCGATCGGGGTCCCTCTGGCCTGGCTGACGGCTCGAACCGACCTGCCGGGCCGCAGGGCGTTCGCCGTCCTGACGGCCCTACCTCTTGTGATCCCCTCCTACGTCGGGGGGTACGTCTTCGTCGCGGCGCTTGGTCCGCGTGGGATCGTCCAGGGCTGGCTCGAGCCGCTCGGCGTGAACCGGTTGCCGTCGATCTATGGGTTCTGGGGAGCGTGGCTCGCGCTCACCTTGTTCACCTATCCGTACGTCCTCCTCACGGTCCGGGCTGCCGTGCGACGCCTCGATCCGGCGCTCGAGGAGGCCTCCGCGTCGCTCGGGCGGACCCGCGCCCAGACGTTCCGCCGGGTGATCGTGCCTCAGCTGCGGCCGGCCGCCGCCGCCGGGGGCCTTCTGGTCGCGCTGTACACCCTGCACGATTTCGGCGCCGTCTCGTTGCTGCGCTTCGACTCGTTCACGCGCGCGATCTACGTGTCCTACCGAGGCTCGTTCGATCGAAGCCGGGCCGCCGTGCTCGCGTTGGTCCTGGTCGCGATGGCCCTTGCCGTCGTCGTGGCCGAGTTCCGCACGCGAAGCAGAGGGGTGATCTACCGCGTCCACGGCGGCGGCGGTCGCGTCCCGGCGGTCACACGGCTGGGACGGTGGCGCTGGCCGGCGTTCGGGGCCTGCGCTTCGCTGGTGGCCGTCGCGCTGGTCATGCCGATGAGCGTGATCGGTTACTGGGTGGCACGAAGCGCGCGCGGCGGCGGGCCGGTGGCGGACACCATCAGCGCCGGGGTCAACAGCGTGCAGGTCGCCGCGCTCGCGGCGCTGGTCGCGGCAGCGGCAGCCTGGCCGGTGGCGTTCGTGGCCGCTCGTGCCCCCGGTCGTGCCTCGCGCTCCATCGAGCGTGCGTCCTACATCGGGTATGCGGTGCCCGGGATCGTCGTGGCTCTAGCGCTCGTCTTCTTCGGAGCGCGCTACGCGCCTGCGATCTACCAGACGCTGCCCCTGCTGGTCTTCGCCTACGTCGTTCTGTTCCTACCGCAAGCGACGGGCGCGATCCGCGCATCCTTCGAACAGGTGAACCCGGCCCTCGAGGATGCCGCTCGGTCCCTCGGCGCCCCTGCCGGCCGCGTTGCGCGCACCATCCTCTTCCCGTTGGTCCGACCCGGGATCGCCGCCGGGGCGGCGTTGGTGTTCCTCACCGTGATGAAGGAGCTACCCGCCACACTGCTGCTGGCGCCGACCGGCTTCTCGACGCTTGCTACCCAGGTGTGGAACTCCACGAGCGCTGCGTTCTTCGATCGGGCGGCTACACCGGCGCTCGCTCTGATCGTGCTCAGCTCCGTCCCGCTCGCGGTCTTGATGCTTCGCGACCGGGAGGCGCGCTGATGCGAGCGCTATCGTTGGGACGTGCCGGCGACGCGACTCCGATGACCCAGGCAACGACCCCCGCCGTCGCGTGCCGTGCGCTCACCAAGAGCTTCGGATTGGTGGTCGCCGTCCGAGACGTGACGTGCCACGCCCAGGACGGCGAGATCCTGGCGCTGCTGGGCCCCAGCGGCTGCGGGAAGACGACGTTCCTGCGGCTCGTCGCGGGATTCGAGGTACCGGATGCCGGCGAGATCGAGCTGGCCGGCCGCATCGTCGCCGGGAGCGGGCGTGGCGTTCCACCCGAGCGGCGCCGGGTCGGATTCGTGTTCCAGGACTACGCCCTCTTCCCGCACCTGACGGTGGCGGGTAACGTCGGGTACGGCGTTCGCGACCATCGGGCACGAGCCGAACGCGTTGCGCAGACCCTGGCCCTCGTCGGGCTCGAGGGGCTCGGTGATCGATATCCGCACGAGCTCTCCGGCGGGCAGCAGCAGCGGGTCGCCCTGGCGCGCGCGCTCGCGCCCGGGCCGTCGATCGTGCTGCTCGACGAGCCGTTCTCGAACCTGGATGCCGACCTGCGCGCGCGGGTGCGCACCGAGGTCCGGGGGATCCTGCGCGCCGCCGGGGCCACCGCGATCTTCGTGACTCACGACCAGGACGAGGCGCTGGAGATCGCCGACCGCGTCGCGGTGATGCGGGAGGGCAGGATCGAGCAGCTCGGCCGGCCCGAGGAGATCTATCACACCCCTGCCACACGATTCGTTGCCGATTTCGTCGGCGAGGCATGGTTCCTCCCGGCGACCGTCGATCGTGAGATCGTGACCTGTGAGCTGGGCACGTACTCGCTGGGCGGAGCAGCGGTCGAGCCCGGCGAAGCCGAGATCATGCTGCGTCCCGAGGACATCAGCCTCGAGCCCGACCCCGACGGGGCCGATCGCGTCGTCGAGCGTCGCTTCCAGGGTCCGGTCGTCCTGTCCGTCGTGCGTCTCGGGAGCGGCCGAACGGTTATGTCTGCGCACTCCTCGCAGATGCTCACGAGGCCCGGCGACCTCGTTCGCGCCGCCTTCCGTCCCGACCACATCGTGCTCTTCCGCGGGGAGCACCGGATCACGTGGGTCCCTCCGCGCGCGCGCAGCGATCAGGCCTGAGCGTGCTGGCGTGCGCACCCCGCGCACCCGTAGCATGGCGCGCCGCCATCGAGAACGACAGGAGCGCGCGCCCATGCTGAACGCCGGCTATCTCCAGACACCAACCGTCCGCGACGACACCGTCGTCTTCGTCGCAGAGGACGATCTGTGGAGCGTTCCCCTCGGAGGCGGTGTCGCGCGCAGGCTGACCGCGGGGCTCGGCCCATCCACGCGCCCCGCATTGTCTCCCGACGGCTCGCTCGTCGCGTTCTCGTCGCAGGAAGAGGGGCATTCCGAGATCTTCGTGATGCCGGCCGAGGGGGGCCAGGCGACGCGGCTGACCTTCCTCGGCGCGACCTCGGTCGTCGTTGGATGGACCCCCGAGGGCAGGATCGTGTTCCGCAGCGACGCGTCGCAGCCGTTCATGGGTCGCCGCGTCGAGCTGTGGACGATCGCGCCGGGCGGCGGCGAGCCCCGCAAGCTCGGCCTCGGCGTTGCCCACCTGATCTCGTACGGCCCCGACGGACGGACGGTGCTCGGGCGCCACACCATGGACCCGGCGACCTGGAAGCGCTACCGGGGCGGGCGCGCGGGCCAACTGTGGGTTGACGCGCAAGGCAAGGAGCGGTTCAAGCGCATCGCCGAGGATTTGCAGGGCAACCTGACCAGCCCGATGTGGATCGGGAAGCGGATCTATCTCATCTCGGATCACCAGGGGATCGGCAACCTGTACTCGTGCCGCCCCGACGGCAAGGACGTGCGGCGCCACACCGATCACGGCGAGTACTACGCGCGCTCGGCGACGACCGACGGCTCGACGATCGTGTACCAGCACGCGGCGGATCTTTGGGCGCTCGACGTCGCCGGCGACTCGACCGCGCGCATCGAGGTGGCCTTCCCGTCCCCGCGGACTCAGCGCAACCGCAAGTTCGTCGATGCGGCCGGGTACCTCCACGCGCTCTCCTTGCATCCCGACGGGCATTCGCTCGCGATCGAATCGCGCGGCAAGCCGTACACGATGCCGTTGTGGGATGGCGCCGTCCGCGAATACGGCGCGCGCGCGGGCGTGCGGTACCGGCTGCCGCAATGGCTCGCCGACGGAAAGCGGATCGTGTGCATCAGCGACGACGGTGGCGAGGAAGCGCTCGAGGTGTACGGCGAAGACGGGAAGCGGCTGAAGCGCCTCGACGACCTCGACATGGGCTTCGCGACGTTCATGCTGGCCAACCCGAAGTCCAGCACGGTCGCGCTCGCCAACCACCGGCTCGAGCTATTCGTGGTCGACCTGGACGCCGGCAAGGCCACGCTGCTGGACAAGGGCAAGCACGGCTTCTTCATGACGCCCGCGTGGTCGCCCGACGGCGCTTGGCTCGCGTACTCGGCGCAGGAGACACAGCGCACGCGTTCGATCAAGCTGGCTGAAGTGGCGACGGGCACAGCGACGGCGATCACCAGACCCGACTTCACCGACTGGAGCCCGTCGTTCGATCCCGAGGGCAAGTACCTGTACTTCATCTCCGCGCGCATCTTCGACCCCGTGTACGACGTGCACTTCTTCGAGGCGAGCTTCCCCGCCGGCATGAAGCCGTTCCTGGTCTCGTTGCAGGCCGACGCGCCGAACCCGTTCGTGCCCGAGCCGAAGGGCTTCGGGGATGCGGGCAAGGAGGACGACGAGGAGGCCGGCGACGCCAAGGGCCAGAAGGACGCCAAGGGCCAGAAGGACGCCAAGGGCAAGAAGAAGGTGAAGAAGGACGAACCGGAGCCTTTCCGGGTCGATCTCGACGGCATCGAGGAGCGCGTCTCCTCCTTCCCCGTTCCCGACAAGCGCTACAACCAGATCGCCGGCGTCAAGGGCAAGGCCTTGTTCACCTCGTTCCCCATCCGCGGCGCGTTGGGGATGTCCTTCACCGACACCGAGCCCGGCGGCGGCTCGCTCGAGGTCTACGACTTCGAGCAGCAGAAGCACGACGTCATCATCGGTGGCGTGACCGACTTCACCATCGCGCGCGACGGCGCCACGATGGTCTACCGCGACGTGTCGAGGCGGCTGCGCGCCCTCAAGGCAGGCGACAAGCCCGACCCCACCTACGAGAAGGACCCGCCCGGCCGCCGGTCGGGCTGGATCGACCTCGGGCGCGTGCGCGTGTCGGTCGAGCCGGCCGCCGAGTGGCGTCAGATGTTCCGGGAGGCCTGGCGCCTGCAGCGGGACCGGTTCTGGGACCCGAAGATGTCCGGGGTCGACTGGCAGCGTGTGCACGATCGCTACCTCCCGCTGGTCGAGAAGGTCGCGACGCGCGCGGAGTTCGGCGACCTGATGTGGGAGGTGCAGGGTGAGCTCGGAACCTCCCACGCCTACGAGATGATGGGCGACTACCGGCGACCGCCCGCCTACCACCTCGGTCACCTCGGTGCCGAGCTGGAGTGGGACCCCAAGGTGCGGGCCCACACGATCACCCACATCGTGCGCGGCGACCCTTGGGACGAGGACGGCACGTCGCCCCTGGCGCGGATCGGTGCGGGCGCGACCGAAGGGGAGACGTTGCTCGCGATCAACGGACGCCGATTGAGCGCCGACGAGCCACCCCGGGCGTCGCTCGTGCACCAGGCGGGCTCGTACGTCGAGCTGACGATCGGCGATGCGCGCGCGCGGAAGCCGCGCACGATCACGGTGCGCGCGCTGCGCGACGAGTGGGCTGCGCGCTACCGCGAGTGGGTCGAGGGCAATCGCGAGCGCGTGCACGAGGCCACCGGCGGGCGCGTCGGCTACATCCACATCCGCGACATGAGCCCGCCGGGCTACTCGGAGTTCCACCGCTACCTGTTCTCCGAGCTCGACCGCGAGGGCCTGATCGTGGACGTCCGGTACAACGGCGGCGGGCATTTCTCGTCCCTGGTGATCGAGAAGCTCGCGCGCCGACGGGTGGGGTACGCGGCGAAGCGCTGGGGGCTCCCCGAGCCCTACCCCGAGGACTCGGTGTTCGGGCCGCTGGTCGCGATCACGAACGAGAACGCGGGCTCGGACGGCGACATCTTCTCGCACGTGTTCAAGCTGCGGAAGCTCGGGCCGCTGGTCGGAAAGCGGACTTGGGGTGGGGTCGTCGGGATCTGGGTGCGTCACACGCTGGCCGACAACGGGATCGTGACGCAACCCGAGTTCTCGTTCTGGTTCGAAGATGTCGGCTGGCAGGTCGAGAATTACGGCACGGACCCCGACCACGACGTCGACATCGCGCCGCAGGACTACGCGGCCGGACGCGACCCGCAGATGGACAAGGCGCTCGCCCTGATCACCGCAGAGCTCAAGCGGAAGCCGCCGAAGTACCCGGATCTCTCCAAGCGTCCGAGCCTGAAACTGCCGAAGCTCCCGAAGCGCTAGTCCGCGAACAGGGCCGCAAGATCGATCGCCAGGCCGGGGAGGCGCTTGTAGGTCAGCGTCTCGCCCGGCTCGAGGATCTCGGGCTTGCCGTAGGAGTCGCCGCGCAAGCGGTACACCTCGACCCGGTCGGCGTCGGCGTCCACGATCCAATATCCGGGGACGCCGACGCGCGCGTACAGGTCTCGCTTACGCACACGGTCGAGCCGTGCCTGCGACAGCACCTCAACCACCAGTGCGGGCACGCCCTGCACGTTCTTCTCGGTGATGATGTCGTCCTGGTCGTCGGCGATGAACAGCAGGTCTGGCTCGACCACGTCGTGATCCGAGAACAGCACGTCGTAGGGCGCGAAGAACACACGCCCGCCGCCGTGCTGCGCGACGTGGCCGCCGAGCGCAAGGTGCAGGCGCGCCAGGACTTCCTGGTGCCGCGTGCGCGGAGACGGGGACACGATCAACTCCCCGCCGATGAGCTCGCGGCGCAGCCCATCGTCGGGGAACCGCTCGAGATCGGCGTAGGTGAGCAACGCCTGTTCCGCCATCGATGCGATGGTACCACCGCCTTCCGCGACCTTGGCCGGGCATCATGAACGGACGTGAACGACGTGCAAGTCCGGGAGCTTCGACTACTTCCGGCCGATCGTTGCGAGCCCGTCGTCATGTCGTACATCGATCGAGCCCGCGTCGTACCATCGTGCGACCATGCGGTTCGAGCGCGGGTCGGTGTCGGTCGAGTTCGCGGCCATCCTGCCGCTTGTCGCGGTCGCCATGCTCCTGGTCGCGCAGATCGGGTTGCTCGTCGCGCAGCAACTCACGGTGCAGCACGCGGCACGCGAAGGCGCGCGCAGCGCCGCAGTGACTAACGACGCCGCCGCCGCCCGCGACGCCGTCCACCGCGCCGGCAACCTCGACCCCGCGACTACGGATGTCGAGGTCTCACCGGGATCGCGCGCGGTCGGCGACCCGGTCACCGTGATGGTGACCTACCGTCCCGGCGCCATGCCGATGGTCGGTCGGTTCGTGCCCGACGGGTTCGTGCTGCGTGCCGCCGTCACGATGCGAACCGAACGCGAGGCATCATGAGCGAGCGCGGTGCTGTTTCACTCGTGGCCCTGACCGGAACATTGGTCCTGTGCTTGTTCGCTCTCGGCGCGGCCGACCTGGGCTCGATGCTGCTGGCGCGATCGCGCGCGCAGGCCGCCGCCGACGCCGCCGCGCTCGCGGCCGTCGTCGCGCAGACCGCTGTGCTCGGCCAGCAGGCGGATCCGACGGAGCGCGCGCGTGAGACGGCGGCGGCGAACGCCGCGCGGCTCGATCGATGCACGTGCGAGCCGGGCACCGTGTTCGCCGAGGTGGAGGTCAGCATCGCGCCTCGCCTGGCGTTCGTTCGTTCATGGTTCGGTCGGCGTGCGCGCGCGACCGCGCGCGCCGAGATCGATCCGGACGTGCTGTCGTATCGGACGCCGGAGTAGGCTGGCCGATATGCCGATCCCCAGGGGACAGCTGCGGCTGACCCATGAAGAGCTCGACGAGCTGATGACGTCGGAGCGAACGTTGCGCGCGGCTACCGTGGGCGATGACGGTTCGCCCCATTTGGCGCCGTTGTGGTTCGTATGGCACGACGGTGCAGTCTGGGTGAACAACCTGCGTCGCAGCAGACGCTCGCGGCACATCGGCGCCGGCTCGAAGACGGCCCTGTGCGTGGACACCGGGCACCAGTATGGAGAGCTGCGTGGGACCGTGCTCTACGGCTCGTTCGCCGAGGCGACCGACGATCCCCGGCTCGACGAGGTGCGGCGACGGTTCGCGGACAAGTACTGGGGCGGGCACTTCGTTCCCGACATCCCGAGCCACGTCTGGATCAGCCTGACCCCCGAGCGCGTCGTGTCGTGGGACTTCCGAAAGATTCCCAGCGGGCGTGACAAGCGACTGGACGAAGCGAAGCAAGCCGGCGCCTCCTGATCCGCACTCGCCGCAACCCTCGGCGACGCTCGGTCGTTGACCAGGTAAGAAGCCCCTAAGAACCCGGGAAACCCGGCGAAGAGGGCGTGTGGACCTCCTGAGCTGGTGGTACAAAGGAACCATGTCCGACTCCGACCACGTCAGCGAGTTCTCCGCCGGTGATGGCGGCGCCGAAACCTGGCCCGATGCAGGCGTCGGCGGTGCCGTTGCGCTGCCGGCTCGGCGGGAGAACCCGATCAAGCGCGCGTTGGGCGCGGTTGGGTTCGTTCTCGACGCGATCCGGCGCCGCCGGTCGGGCCGGATCGTCGCATGGTTCCTCGTGGTTGCGCTGGCGCTGACCGGCATCGGGCTGCTTGCCTACCCCTTCGCGACCGATATCTGGGCGGATCGGATCCAGGGCGACCTCGAGCAACAGTTCGGCGCCGGATCTGATCAGATCCAGGCCTACCGAAGCCGGTCGGTCGCGGTCGGGGATGCGCTGACGAAGATCAAGATCCCCGCCCTCGGGGGAACGGTCGGAACCAAGGGCGTCATCGTGGTCGAAGGCATCACGGGCAACGCGCTCCGAGCCGGCGCGGGGCACTATCCGAACTCCGCGCTGCCCGGCGATCCCACCGGCAACTTCGCCATCGCCGGGCACCGCACCGGCTTCGGCGAGCCGTTCCGGAACCTACACGTCCTGCGAGCGGGCGATCGCATCGAGGTCGCCACGCCGGTGGGCATCTACATCTACGAGGTGATCGGGGCCTTCGACGGTCACGACAACCCGTGGATCACCTCGGCCGACGACTGGTCGGTGGTCTCCCCCACCGCCGAGCCGATGCTCACGCTGACCACGTGCGATCCGCCAGGGACGTCCAAGAACCGCTTGATCGTGCGTGCGCGCCTGGTCGAGGCGCGTCCGGTCGCGTGACGCCGTGATCCGAGGGGGACAGATGGGGCGTTCCTGCATAACCAACGGGGCCAGGCGGGCGTTATACAACTGGATGTCGAACGTCCCGAACATGGCGCGCACAGGCAGAGTCTTCCTGGTGGCCGCGGCCGTCCTGGCCGTGGGCCTCGTCGCGCTCCCCGCTGCCGCGACGCCATCCAACGTCAAGGTCTCCCGTGTGCACGATCCGGCGCTTTGCGAGCAGAACTTCTGCACATCGGCCGACCCCAAGCTCGCGAGCGGCGCGGTGGTGACCCGGATGATCCAGATCCATGCGTCCGCAACCGCGCCCACCGGGAACTCGATCGCATGGATCGAGATCCAGGCGCGCGAGGCGGGATCTGGCGACCAGGGTTGGGTGTGCCTGCGCCGATGGGAGAGCCAGGCGACCACCCAGTGGTACGACTGGGACACCTACACGCTCGGGTCGATGAACGGCTGCGGCAGCACGAGCCGGGCCGGTGAGATGACCAAGAACAAGACCTACGACCTCCGGGTGCGCGCGCGCGACACCGGCCTGACCGCCGGCACCGCCGAGTCCAGCCTCTTCAGCCTGAGTCTCAGCAACCGTCCCACGGCGCCGTCCTGGCAGGCCGACCCGTCGGTATCCGGGGACGTCGCGGGCGATCCGGTCGTCGAGTTGCGGTGGAACCGCCAGGCGTCGGACTCGATCGTCGAGTACCACGTCGTGCGCGAGAACCCCGACGGCAGCGAGATCGAGTTCGCGTTCAACGCGAACAAGCCGGGCGCCCAGGGGTGCCGGTCGAGCTACGCCGACGGCTACGTGTGCTACGACGACTTCTTCCCGGGCAGCGGGTATGCCGGTGGCTACACCTACACCCTGTACGCGTACCGGCAGACGGCCGCGACCTCCGGCGCGAGCGTCACCTCGTGCATGATCTACTCCGGCAACTGCATCGAGTCGCAAGGGAGCAACACCGAGCAAGCCAGCCTCCGGCCCAAGCCCTCGCCCTCTCCCAGCTCCAGCGGCGGCACCTCGCCGTCCGCGACGCCGACCGGCTCGAGCTCGCCAGGCGGCTCGAACGACGACGGGCGAAGCGGCTCGAGGGTGCTCAGTACACGCCCGAGCCCGAGCGGCTCGGCCCCGGACTACAGCGAGTTCTATGAGGGCGAGTTCGACCAGACGCTGCCGTTCCAGGATCGCGGGGGTTTCGAAGGCATCGGTCCGGTGGACGGCGGCAATCTGCCGGGAGAACAGGCGCAGGCGTTCGCGCCTGGATACACCCCGATAGGAGAACGGGATCGTCGTCCATTCATGGCGCTCGCAGGCGGCTTGCTGATGCTGTTGTGCGCCGCGCACATGGGTCGTGTGCTGCTCCGTCAGGCGAACCGCGAGATCTGACCTCCATCCGGTGCGGCGACCGCCCCGGCGCTACCATTCCCGCATGCCCGAGCGCATCCTGTGCACCTGCGGTGGCGTCCTCGTCGAGGAGGTGACGGCGGAAGGCGTGCGTCCGGTCGGCGGCGACGAGGTCATCCCGTTCCGGCGCTCGACCGACTATGTGGTGTGCCCGGCATGCTTCACGTCCTACGACGTGCGCTCGCTGATCGCGCGCGCGACCGGTGATGACGCGATCGAGCACCTCCAGCGGATGGCCGAGGAGATCTCGGACAACGGAGCCTGACGGCCCCTCAGGCGCGCGCTTCGTCGTGCGCCAGGATGGTCCCGAGCAGTCGAACCGCGCCCGCCTTGTCCAAGGGCTCGTTCCCGTTGCCGCATTTCGGCGATTGCACGCACGACGGGCAGCCGTGCTCGCACGGACAGGCCGCGATGGTCTCCATGGTGGCGCGGAGGTGTTCGGCGCCCGCACCGAAGCTGCGCGCGGCGAACCCGGCGCCGCCCGGGTACCCATCGTAGATGAACACGGTGCACATACCGGTGTCGGGATGCATGGCCGTGGACACCCCGCCGATGTCCCAGCGATCGCACATCGCGAACAGGGGCATCAGACCAATCGCAGCGTGCTCGGCGGCGTGCGCCGCACCGGGCACCGCGATCGGAGGCAGATCGGCTTCGTCCAGCAACGCATCCGGCACCCCGTACCAGACCGCTTTGGTCACCAGCGCCTGACGGGGAAGATCCAAGGGGACCTCGTCGATCGTCTCGCCTGTGTACAAGCGCTTGCGGACGAACGACACCACCTGGTTCGACACTTCGACGTCGCCGAGGAACAACTCGACGCGACCGGCGCGCGCGCGTTCGTCCACCGCGACGATGCGGATGTCGGTGACGTCCCGCGCCGACGTGTGGTACTGCGCCTCGGTCGGCTCGACGAGCGCGACGCTCGCGCGCAGGTCGAGCGCGCGCACCAGGAACTGCTCGCCCTGATGGAGGTAGATCGCGCCCTCGTGCAACTGGTGCGGCGCGCGCGCGGCGTCGGCGGTTCCCAACAGACGGCCGGTGTCCTCTTCCACGATCTGCACGACGCCCCCGACCGAACGGATGTCGATGTCGGCGGCGGGAGAACCGCGACCGTTCCAGTAGCGCTTGTCGCCACGGCGCCGGAGTCTGCCCGCTTCGAGCAGGCGTCGATCCGCCTCGACGAACCCGGGGCCGAACACCGCGACGTCGTCGTCGGTCAGCGGGAGCTCGTAGGCGGCGCAGCCGAGATGACCGTCCAGGATCGCGGGGTTGGCGGGATCGATGACCGCCGCTTCGTGGGGTCTGCCGAAGATGTGGTCGGGGTGGGAGACGACGTACTGATCGAGGGGATCGTCCTGGGCGATCAGCACCGCGAGCGAGCCCGCTCGTGCGCGCCCGGCTCGACCCGCCTGCTGCCAGGTCGCTGCGACGGTCGACGGATACCCCGCAAGCAGGCACGCGTCGAGCCCGCCGATGTCGATGCCCAGCTCGAGCGCGGTCGTGGCGGCGACGCCGAGCAGCGTCCCGTCGGACAGGTCACGCTCGAGCGCGCGCCGTTCCTCGGGGAGATAGCCGGCACGGTACGCCGCGATCCGGCCCGCCACGTCCCCGCGGTCGTCGGCGAGCAGGTCTCGTGCGTGGCCGGCCACCAGCTCGGCGCCGCGCCGCGACCGGGTGAACGCGATCGTGCGGACCCGTTCCCGGGCGAGCCCGGCCAGCAGCGCGGCCGCCTGCGAGGAGGCGGTGTAGCGGACGGGAGCAGCCTCGGTTCCGGGGACGAACGGCGGGTTCCAGAACGCGAACAGCTTCTCGGCGCGAGGGGAGCCGTCGCGCACGATCTGGGAGAAGGGCAGCCCGGTCAGGCGCCCGGCCAGCTCGCCGGGGTTGCCGATCGTCGCGCTGGCCGCGCTGAAGTCGGGCTGCGCACCGTAGCGGACCGCGATCCGGCGCAGGCGGCGCAGGACGTTGGCCACGTGCGAGCCGAACACCCCGCGGAACGTGTGCATCTCGTCCACGACCACCATCGAGAGGTTCTTGAAGAAGTTCGCCCAGCGGTCGTGCTGGGGAAGGATGCCGATATGGAGCATGTCCGGGTTCGTGATCACGACGTTGGCGCTGCGGCGGACCCACGCGCGCTCGCCCGAGGGCGTGTCGCCGTCGTAGATGGCCGCGCGCGCCGCGGTGAAGGCGAAGGCGCGCAGGTGCCGCAGCTGGTCCTGGGCGAGCGCCTTGGTGGGGAACAGGTACAGGAAGGTCGCCTTCGGATCGGCCATGAGCCGCTCGAAGGTGGCGAGCTGATAGACCAGGCTCTTCCCGCTCGCCGTGCCGGTCGCCACCGCGACGTTGTGGCCGGCCCGAAGCGCCAACAGGCCCTCCGCCTGGTGAGACCACAGGCGCTCGATCCCGACGCGCTTCAGGCGCACCGACAGCTCGGGTGCGAACACAACGTCGGGCGCCGGCAGGGGCGCGCGGGCCGGCAGACGCTCGAGGTGCACGACGCTATCCGCATGGTCGCCCGATGCGAGCGCGGCGAGGACGCGTTCGGGATCCACGGGCTCGAGCCTACCCGGCGCGACCGACGTCGGCGGCGCTGGTATCGTTGCGCGCCGTGAACAGGTTGGACGAGCTGGCGAACACCCGGAAGCAGTGGGGATACATCGCCGTCGCAGCGGGCTTGGCATTCCCTGCGTTCCTGATGAAATGGCGGGTGTTCGGGACTCTCGAGCCGGAACCCGCCGCCCTCGAGACCGTCCTTTTCGGCGTCTCGATCCTCGGGGCCGCGTTCTTGCTCTCGTGGGGCGCGGAGGTGGCGCAACTCGACATCTCGCAAGGTCTCGCGATCGCGTTCCTCGCGTTCGTCGCGGTTCTCCCCGAGTACGCGGTGGATCTCGTGTTCACGTGGAAGGCGGGCGCGGACGACGGTCTCGCCCAGGCGGCCGGCTCCATCGATCCGTGTGTCGCCGCCCACAGTCTCGGGCGCGACTGCAACCGGGAACTGGCGATCGCCAACATGACGGGGGCGAATCGGCTGCTGATCGGGATCGGCTGGGCTGCCGTGGTGCTGGTCTGGTGGAAGAGGTCGGGCGAGAAGAAGGTCGTCCTGCCCCCGGAGCGAGCGATCGACCTGGGGTTCCTGTTGCTGGCGACGATCTGGGCTCTGAGCATCGTGATCCGGCAGACCGCGACGATCTTCGACACCGTCGTGTTGGTGGGGATGTTCGTCTGGTACATGTGGCACACCGCGAAAGAGGAGGCAGAGCATCCGGAACTGATCGGCCCTCCGGTCGCCATCGCGGCGCTGGGAAACCGCAATCGGCGGATCGTCACGCTTGCCATGTTCCTTTTCGCCGCCGCCGCCATCCTGCTGAGCGCCGAACCCTTCGCAGACGGCCTTGTCCATGTGGGAACCACGTTCGGCTACGACGAGTTCCTACTGGTTCAGTGGCTCGCTCCGCTCGCCTCCGAGGCCCCGGAGATGATCATCGCGATCCTGTTCGTCCTCCGTGCGAAGCCTCAGCAGGGCCTCGGCGCTCTGGTGTCGTCGAAGGTTAACCAATGGACGCTGCTTGTCGGGACACTTCCGCTCGTCTACGCGATCTCGTTCGGTTCTGCGACGCAAGGCTTCCACCTGAGCGGTCAACAGGTGGACGAGGTTCTCCTCACCGCCGCGCAGTCCCTGTTCGCGCTGGCCGTGGTCGCGAGCCTCAGCATCGGGCGAGGGGAGGCAATCGCACTACTCGGCCTGTTCCTCGGCCAGTTCGCGGTCGGAGCCATCCTGTCCGACCCCTCGGAGCTTGCCCTCAACACTGCGATACGTCACGGTTTCTCCGCCACATACTTCCTCTTGTTCCTGGCTTTGCTCTTCAAACAGGAGAACCGCGTGAACCTGTGGGTGTCGGTACGCCGCGCACTGAGCAAGCCCGGCGCTCGCTAGGCGTCCTGGCCGTTAGGAGTCCAGCAACCCGTCGGCGCAGACGTCGGTCAGCTGGGCGCGACCGGTCGAGGTGATGTTGACGATGCTTCCGGCCGAAGGGTGCGATCCGATGGTGCCGTCCACGACGAGATTCTTCACCCGATTGGGCTTCATCTGCAGCGCCATCAGTCCAAGCTCGAGCGACTCGGTGATCGGGATGTTGAGCCGGACGTGGCGGCGCACGGCGGCGATGTTGCGGATGGTGGTCAGCGGGTTGTCCTGGTAGTCCCGCCTCATCTCGGCGAGCGTGTCGATCATGAATCCCCCGTGCGCCTCCGATCGGCTGAAGTCACCCCGGGGACGCAGGCTCGTCTGGTAGCGCGCGCGCGCCCAGGCGAGCGCCTGCGGGCCGTTCAGCGTCTGGTTGCCTGACGGGATGGGATCCATCCGCTCGAGCGCGTTCTGGTCGGTGAGACCCGGCGACGGGATCCTCACCGTGACTCCGCCGAGCGCGTTGATCAGTCCGCCCTTCTCGTTCGAGGTGCGCCACCGAGGGCCTGCGAACCCTTCGAAACCGACGCGCATGTAGTAGTCGAATTCGCAGCCCGAGAGCCGTTCGACCGTGTCGATGAATTCCTCGTCGGAGCGGAAGTACCCCCACTCGGTGATCTTGCGGCCATCGACCAACGAGTCGCGTGGGATCCCGACGATCGTTCCGCGTCGCTTCACGGGGTCGATCCCGACGATGTGGATGGAGTCGTTGCGGCTCGTCTCGGGGTTACCGCTGCGCGCGTCGTTGCCCACCACCAGGACGAAGATGGGTTGGGCGAACGACGGCCGATGCGCGCCGTCGTGCGCACGCGAGACCGTGATGGTTTGCTCTTGGCCGGCCGCTGAGAACGTCCAAAGCAACTGCAGGGGCAGGGCGGCGGCCATGATCGTGGCGACGACGGTGATCAGGCGGCGGATCATGATCCCTCCGCGGTCGGCGAGGGCGAGGGCTCGACCGACTCTTGTTCCTGGTGAGCCTCGTAGAAGGAGATCAGCCAGCCTCCCTTGTCTTTGGTGAGGTGCAGGGTGGCCGTCTGCACGATCTCGACGGGGGCGGCTGTGTCATCGCGGAGGGTGCCGGTCGCCTCGAACGCCACGAAGACCGTTGCGACGGTGGGCTGGGTGCCTCCCGCGAACAGGATCGACACACGCGCGACCGTTCGGGTGGGATCCACGCGCTCGAACGTGCCTCGTTCCGAGCCGAGCGTGAGCGCGTCGACGTCGTCGTCCACGGTCGCGCGCGCCTCTTCGGCGAAGTGCACGAGCATCTCCTCGCGGGGGAACGGCGGCGGATCCTCCGCGCCCGGCTCGGGAACGACGAAGACCTCGGGACCCACGAAGGCGCCTTGGTACCAGTCGTTCAACAGCGCCGCGATCTGTTCCGCCTCGGGCCGCACTCGACGGTCCGGGACCCTTCTCGCGCCCGAGTCGGACGTGCCTTGGGCGCTCGTTGAGAACGCCACTCGAGAGACCGGCTCCTGCTCCTCGGGAGGGTCGTCGCCCGTGAGGAGCCCGAGGATGATCGCGATGATCCCCACGACGGCGACGACACCGAGGCCGGTCCTGATCAGGCGCTGTTGCCGCGTGCGGCGGGAACGGATGGTCGGCTGACGCATGTCGCGCGGACGATAGCGGGCGTGCGCTTAGCCCGCAACGAGGCCCGGGGGTCCGGGACTAGGCTCCCGGACGTTCGGCCGCCGCCCGGTCTTCGCTCGCGAACAACCGTTGGAGGAAGGGAGGAGCTGCCAGGGTCGTGACGATGACCATGATCAAGACGGCGCCGAAGAGGTCGACGTCGATGATCTCTCTGGTGAAGCCGATCCCGGCGACGATGATGCCGACCTCTCCACGTGGGATCATCCCGACGCCGATGATCAGGCGTTCGCGCCGCGTCAGGCCACGGGATCCCATGATCCCTCCGGCGAGCTTGCCGGCGATCGCCACGACGGTCAGGGCGCCGGCGAGCAGCAACACCGAGCCCTTCCCGAAGATCCCGACGTCGATCTGGGCGCCGGTGACGATGAAGAAGAACGGCGTCAGCAGGTCGGCGACCGGCTCGAACTGGTGCTCCAGCGCGTAGTGCTCGCGCGTCGTCGACAACACGGTGCCGGCGAGGAAGGCGCCCACGATCGCGGCCAACTGAAGCTCGGCGGCCGCGACCGACAAGCCCAGCAGGATCGCGACCGAGACGGCGAAGGGGGAGCGCGGGATCTTCGGCCATTCCAGCAAGTGGGCGATCCTGTTCATCAGGCGAGGGCCGAAGATCAGCAGGGCGCCCACGAATCCCAGGGCCTCCACGATCAGGAGGACCATCTCGGCCGGCTCGAGCGATCCCGCAGTCACGCCCACCACGACCGCGAGCACCATCAAGCCCAAGATGTCATCGATCACCGCGGCCCCGAGGATCACGCGGCTCGAGCGCTTCGTGGTCTTGCCGAGGTCGGCCAGGACGCGCGCGGTGATGCCGACGCTGGTGGCGACGAGCGCGGCCGCCACGAAGGCTGACTCTGCGCCCGAGTGCCCTGCGATCGCGGCCACGCCGTAGCCCAGCGCGAAGGGGAACACGACCCCGAGGACGGCGACGGCCATCGCCTGACCTCCCACGGCGCGCAGCTCGGACGGCTCCGTCTCGAGCCCGACCTGGAACAGCAGCACGATGACGCCGAGCTCCGCCAGCAGCAGCATGACGGTTCCGTCGGTTCCTTCGGTCGGGATCCATCCCAACACCGAGGGACCCACGATCACGCCGGCGATGAGCTCGCCGACGACGCGCGGCTGGTGGAGCCGCTCCATCAGCTCGCCGGCGACCTTGGCCGCGACGAAGGCGATGAACACGGCGATGAGGATCGGGCCGAGGTCGACCTCGCCCTCGGCGGCCAGGGGGATGGGTGGGAGGCTCATCGTCCGTTGTCAGGGATGGTGCGCCAAGATAGCATCGCCGACGCTCGGCACCACACCGAGGAAACCACGGTCATCCGTCGAAGGTACGAGGACATGTTCAAGCGGATCTTCAAGCGCCTGGCGCAGGACGAGGATGAGCTGCGCGCGCAGAAGCTGCGCGCCTGGGCGGCCACCGTCTCGGGCGTGACGCCGATCGCCGAGGTCGAGCCGCGCTCGGTCGCCCGGTTCGCCGGGGTCGTGGACCGCGTGCGCGTGCGCCCGCGCGAGGGCGTGCAGGCCTTCGAAGCCGTCGTGGACGACGGCACGGGGACGGTGACGGCGGTGTGGCTCGGACGCCGGTCGATCCCCGGCCTCGTCATCGGAGCGCGCCTGATCGTGGAGGGGCGACTCGGTGGGGATCGGAACGGTCTCCAGGTGATGAACCCAACCTTCGAGTTCATCCCGGTGGAGCACTAGAGCCTCAGTCGGTACCGGTCAGCGATCGCCGGAAGGTCTCGATGGCCTCGTTGGTGCATATGGCCATCACCTCGTCTCCGGCCGCGAGCGGGGTCTCCGGCTCGGGGATCACGACGTGCCCGTCCCGCACGATCGCCACGAGCGCGACGTCGTGGGGGAGCCGCAGGTCGTAGACGTGTCTGCCGGCCACCGGGGATCCCTCCGGCAGCGTCAGCTCGACCAGCTCCACCCGTCCGTGCTCGAGCCGGAACAGCTTCACGAGATCGCCGACCGACACGGCTTCCTCGATCAGCGACGCGAGGATGTGGGACGGGCTCATCGCGACGTCCACGCCCCAGCTCTCGTTGAACATCCAATGATTCGCCGGGTGGTTCGCGCGCGCGATCACGCGCGGAACGGCGAACTCCTGCTTGCCGAGGAGCGAGATCACTAGGTTGTCCTCGTCGTCGCCGGTCGCCGCGACCAAGACGTCGGAGCGCGCGAGCTCGGCGCGCTCGAGCACCCAGGGTTCGCACGCGTCGCCGTGGATCACCGTCGACGACGGCAGGGCCGACTTCGCCTTGTGCGCGATGTCCCCCGTCTGCTCGATCAGCACGACCTGGTGGTGACGGGTGGACAGGTCGCGCGCGAGGTACATCCCGACGTTCCCCGCTCCGGCTATCACGATCCGCATCAGAGCTCACCCGCCAAGCGCTCGCGCAGGGCATCGATGCCTTCGCGCGCCACGATGATGTGCGCGACGTCCCCTTCCTGCAGGGTGGCGTCCGGGCCGGGGATCGTGGCGGTGCCCTTGCGGTCGATCGCGACGACCATGGCCTTGGCCTTCTCCGCCAGGGCCGAGGCGAGGTGGCCCGCGAGGTGCTCACCGATCTCGACGCGCAGCAGCACCATCTGACCGTTCCCGATGGCCAGCTCGGCGTGCTCGATCCCGTGGAACAACAGGTCGTAGATCTCGGACGCGGCCCAGCGCACGGTGGCCACCGTGGGGATCCCCAGACGCTGGTAGATCTCGGCGCGGCGCGGATCGTAGATGCGCGCCACCACCTTCTCGACCTTGAAGTGCTCCTTGGCGACGCGCGCGGACACGATGTTGGAGTTGTCGCCGTTGGTGACCGCGATATAGGCGCCGGCGTCGGCGATCCCGGCCTCCTCGAGGATCTCGCGGTCGAACACCATGCCGACCAGCGTCTGACCTTCGAAGCCGGGAGGGAGCTTCTCGAATGCCGACGGATGCTTGTCGATGACCGAGATCGTGTGCCCCTGCCGGACGAGGTTGGCGGTCAGTTGCCGCCCGACCCGTCCGCATCCGCCGATCACCACGTGCATGCCGCACAGACTACTCTCGGCGGGTCGCCCCGCAACACGCTTACTCGAGGTGGAACGGGACGCTCGTGACGACGACGCCCGGCTCGAACAGCAAGGCCGCCTTGATCCCGAGCGGGGTCTGGTTGTGGAGGAACTGATGCCACCACCGACGCACCACGAACTCCGGGAGGATGATCGACACGACGGAATCGGGATACTGCCGGAGCAGCCGCCGTGCGTACTTCGCTGTTGGACCGGTGACCTCGCGGAAGGGAGAGTCCACGGCATCGATCGGGAGATCGATCCCTGCTCCTTCCCAGTCCGCCAGGACCCGAGCCGTCTCTTCCGGCTCGACGTTGAAGATGACCGCGCGCAGGTCGGTCGGGCTGAGCGCGCGCGCGAACTGCATGGCGCGCAGGGTCGCGTTGTGCACGCCCGACACCAGAACGACCGCGATCGTGCGAGCCGGGGCGTGCGCCTGCGGGGACGGGGTGAGGTTCTCGGCGACCGGCAGCGTCATGTCGGTCACCACCACCTGCCTCTCGAATAGCAGCGCCGCCTTCAGCAGCAGCGCGCGGCGCCGGCGGAAGAAGTGAGTGAAGCGGCTGCGATACACGACCTCGGGCATGACCACGTTGACGAACTCGTCCTCGGCCGGCGAGAGCGCGCGCACGTACGACCGGATCGGATCGATGATTTCGTCGGGGTTGCCCTCGATGATCTCGAGGGGGACCGGCAGCCGCCGCTCATCCCATGACTGTTGGACGAGCCGGGCCTCATCCCCGCCGCCGACGTGGACCGCGCGCACCTCTCGGGGTCGCAGCGCGCGCGAATAGCCGATCGCGCGCATGGTCACCTCGTCCACCCGCTTCACGAGCACGACCGCGCGCGTGTGGATCGTGCCCGCCGGGCGTCCCTCCGGTCTGCGGAGCTGCTCGGCGACGGATCGGTAGTGTCTGTTGACGCTCAAGAGCCACAGCACGATCAGCGGGATCGCGATCAGCATGATCCACGTGCCTTGGTTGAACCTGGTCGTCACGACCACGATCAGGACGACGCCGGTCGTGAAAGCCCCGATGCCGTTGAAGACCGCTCGGCGCCGCCACGAGGCGGGGTCTCGGCGCCGGAACCAGCGCATCACCATGCCCGACTGAGCGAGCGTGAACGTCGTGAACACCCCGACGAGGTACAGCGCGATCAACTCGGTGACCGCCGCCTCGTAGATCACGATCAGGATCGCCGACAGGACGGTGAGCACGAGGATGCCGTTCGAGAAAACGAGCTTGTCGCCCCGGTTGATGAACTGGCGGGGCATGAACCGATCCTTCGCGAGGATCGACGACAGCCGCGGGAAGTCCTGATACGCGGTGTTCGCGGCGAGGATCAGGATGAGGGCGGTGGCGATCTGGACGATGAAGAAGCCCGCGCCCCCGCCGAACGCGCCGTCGGCGATCTGAGCGACGACGGTCTTCTCCTCGCTCGGCAGCGCGCCCATGCGGTTGGCGAGGAACGTGATCCCGACGAACATCGTCGCCGAGATGACCAGGAGAGCCCCCAAGGTCGTCGCCGCGTTCTGGGCTTGCTCGGCCGGTCTGCGTCCTCGGAAGGCTTGAACACCGTCGGCGATGGCCTCCACCCCGGTGAGGGCCGTCGCTCCCGACGAGAACGCGCGCAGGACGAGGAAGATCCCGAGCGTCTGCGTGCCCACCTCGACGGTCTCGTGGGGGAGCACCGCTTGGGGACATCCCCCCGTCGCGCAGCGCGCCACGCCGAACCCGATCATCCCGAGGATCGCGATGACGAACGCGTACGTCGGCCCGGCGAACAGGGCGCCGGACTCCTTGGTCCCTCGAAGGTTCATCACGGTGATCACGCCCAGGAACACCAGCGCGATGCTGACTTTGTGGGGCAGCAGACTCGGGATGAACGAGACGACGGCCAGCGATCCCGCGGCCATGCTCACCGCCACCGTCAGGACGTACGCGGACAGGAGGGCGGCCGCGGCCACGAGGCTCGGCACCGTGCCCACGTTCTCGCGCGTCACGAGGTAACCGCCGCCGCCGCGCGGATAGGCGCGCACCGTCTGCCGGTACGAGGTCACGACGATGAACATCAGCACCACTACCGAAGCGGCGATCGGCTGCGAGGTCCGCAGGGCACCGGTCCCGGCCAGGATCAGCACCAGGAGGATCTCTTCGGTCGCGTACGCCACCGATGAGAGCGCATCCGATGCGAATACGGGGAGCGCCAGGATCTTCGGGAGGAGTTGGTGGCCGGCTTCCTCGCTGGCGATCGGGCGCCCCAAGAGGAGGCGCTTCAGCATGCCGCCAGGGGTCCCGCGGGAGGCCATGCGCCAAACCATATCCGGACACCGGCGGCGTGCGAATCGACCCGGAGGCGTCGACCGACCTCTCGCGCGCGCGGCCGGTACGATGACGCGTCATGGACCTCGAGCGAGCGCGCGCGCTGGCGCGCGAGAAGACCGAGAAGGACATCACGTACCGCCACCTCGTCTCGGTCGAGGGCGTGATGCGCCGGCTCGCCCGCCATTTCAACGAAGACGAAGACACGTGGGCGCTCACGGGACTGTTCCACGATCTCGATCAGGACCAGTCCGGTGAGGACATGGAGCGGCACGCGTACCTGGCGCGCGACTGGCTGGCCGAAGCCGGCGTCCCCGATCCCGTGATCAACGGCGTCCTGGCCCACGCCCACGCCGAGTACCGGACCGACCTGATGTCGCGGGCGATCGTGGCCGCCGACGCCGTGGCCGGGCTCCTGGTGGCGGCGGCACTGGTGCGACCCGAGAAGGCCAACGGGATGAAGGTCTCGTCGGTGAAGAAGAAACTGAAAGAGAAGTCCTTCGCCGCCGGCGTCAACCGAGACGAGATCCGGCAGTGCACGGACTTGGGGATCGAGCTCGAGGAGTTCATCGGCCTTGGGATCGAAGGGCTGCAGCGCGTCGCGGCCGACATCGACCTGGCCTAGGGGGACGGCCGTTCGTTCAGGGGCATGGTGACCCGAAGCCCGTAAAGTTCGCTCGTGTTCCGCCTGCGACTGCTTCCGATCTGGGCCCTCTTCGGCTGCGCCCTTCTCTCCGCCGCTCCCGCTCCAGCCCTATCGCCCACCCTTGTTCTCCGTACCAGTACCCTCATCGCCCTGCCCATGGAGGAAGCTCGAGCGCTCCTGGCGCGCCGAGGCGGGCTCGTCGGGCTCGGCGTATACCCGCCGTCCAGAACGCCACAGGACTTCTTGGTTGCCATCGGAAGGGTCGAGCCGGACGGCGATCCCCACCGGCTGGCCGACGCACTGGCCGAGCAAGGGATCGCGGTCGACGTGAGCGTTGCCCCGGCGATGCAGGGTCATCCCGCCGCCGCGCTCGCGACGATCTTCCGGTCGGGCGCGCCACCCGTGCCTTCGAAACAACCGCCGGTTCGCGTTGCCGTGCTCGAACGAGCAAGCGAGGCAGTCACGCTCATGCGCGGCCTGCCCCCCGGTGAGGGCTCCATCGTCCTTGGGGTCGGAGATGCAACGCCGGTCCTCGTGGGAGACATGCCGTTCGGATCGGAAGGTCCGCAGCCGTCCGTGGCGATCCACTCGGCGCTGACCCGAAGGCCGGGACTGGTGACGCCGTTCGACATCGCGGCGGTGTTCGCGTCCGGCGGCTTCCCCATGCTGCGGCTCGCCGGCCCGTTCGAGCGCAGGGGCTTCGACTACCTCGACGCGCTCGCCGCCCGGCTCGAGCGTGACGCGCACTACGAAGGCCCGGTGACGCGCACGACCGTCGCCTTCGGACTCGGCGGGCTGGCCCTCATGCTGCTGGGCCTGCAGGCCGGGCGCCGACGCATCGCCGCCGCCTTCCTGCGCGGGGCGGCGATGGCGCCGGCGGGATATCTGGGCGCGCTTTTCATTCCCCATGCACGGTGGCAGGCCCGCGCGCTCTCCATCCTCGTCGCGTTCCTCATCGGCTTCGCCTTCCCGGCTCGGAACACCCGTCGGTTCTGCGGGTGGGTGTTCTTGTCGACCGCCGCCGCGGTCCTCGCGCTCGAGGTCGCCGCCGCATCCGCCCCCGACGGGTTCGTTGCGCACTCACTGTGGGCGAACCCGCTGACGTCGTGGCGGTTCTTCGGGCTGCGCAACCACCTGGTCGCATTCGTGGCCGGGGGACTCGTCGCAGCCGCCGGCCTGCTCGTGATGCGGTGGTGGGTGCTGTGCATCGCGGCGGTGAGTGCCACGGTCGTGGTCGGGGCCGCATCCCTCGGCGCCAACTTCCTCGGCGTGCTCACGCTGACCTTCGGTGCTGCGATCGCCGCGCTCGGGATCGCGCGGGGGGGTGTGCGCGCGTGGCACGTGGCGGTGGCTGCCGTGGGCGCGACCGCGGCGACCGCGCTGGCGTTGCTGATCGATGCGGGCACGCCGGCCTCGCACGGCGGGCGCGCCGTCCAGACGATCCGGGGTGGCGGGCTCGACCAGGCATGGGAGATCTTCCGCCGACGGGCGGAGTTGAACTACCAGGAGATCACCTCGTTCGGATGGGCCGGGTTCGTCGCGATGGTGCTGCTCGCGATCGTGCTGGCGTCGTTGTTCGTGTGGGGTTGGCGCTCTCTGCGCGCGCATCCCTCGGTGCGAGCCTCGGCGGCGGGGACGGCCGCCGCCGCGTTGGCGGCGTTCGTCATGGAGGATTCCGGATTCCTGACCGCAGGCATCGTCGGCTTGTTCGCCTCGACGGTGTTCCTGGCGACGGTGATCGATCCGGTCGTGGAGCCGCCTATCGAGGGGTCTCACGACGAGCCGCGCTGAGGCCCAGACCCGCGACGAGAGCGGCGCAGGCGATGGCCAGGAGCACGGGGACCACGACATCCCCCGACGGAGTACCGATCGATGTGCCCGCCGTGCCCTCGGGCCACGGCCAGAGCACGCGCAGTGATCCCACCATCAGGCCGATCAGGATGGCCATCACCGTGCGCTCGTGGTGCTCCAGCATCCACTCCAGCAGGTTCGAGAACAGCGCGAGACCCACCACCGCACCGATGAGGAACACGATCAGCACCACGATCTGGCGTTCGTTGACGGCATCCAGGACGTAGTCGTACATCCCCAGCATCACGAGCAGGAACGAGCCGGAAACCCCAGGCAGGATCATCGCGCAGATCGCGACCATGCCCGCGCCGAGGACGATCGCTGTCGACGGGTCGGCGACCGGTCCCGCGCGCAACCCCAGGACGAAGAACGTCACGACGGCGACCCCGGCCAGCACGGCGAGGCGCAGCGCGTCGGGCCGGCCCAGCATGCGCCACACCACGATCATCGAGCCGACGATCAAGCCGAAGAAGGCTCCGGCCATGCGCACCGGCTGTTCCTCCAGGAGCGCGTCGATCACGTGGGCGAGCGTCAGGACCGCGAGCCCTATCCCACCGAGCAGGGGGATCAGGAAACCCCATGGGATCTCGCGCGCGATCCGGACGGCGGTCCTGAGGTCCAGCCGCACCAGGGAGCCAAGCGCGCGCGCGCCGGTGGCGATCGCGTCGACCAAGCGGGGGTAAATGCCGAGCACGAGAGCGACCGTGCCCCCCGACACCCCGGGGACGATGTCCGCGGATCCCATCAGGAATCCACGGAGGATCTGTGCCGTGACCTCGGTCCCCATGCGCGGGGGCGAGGCTACGGGCGGTTGCGGGACCGCGCAACCTCCCCAGGGAACCAGCGGACGCGCGCGTGGTACCCTGACCAGGCCAGATGGCACCTCCGGACACCGACGAGTCCTCGCAGCCCTACACCGCTCCGAGCGAGCGGCCGACCGGGCTCCTGGCGCTTCTTTCTCGCCGGTACTTCCGCCGCCTGTGGGCGGTCACGACCATCTCGAGCCTCGGTGATTGGGTCGGCGTCTTCGCGCTGACGATCTACGTCGCCGAGTTGTCGGGACGTCCGGAGTTCGCCGTCGGGGGTGTGCTGCTGTTCCGCGTGGTGCCGGGTCTGCTGTTCGGGCCGTTCGCAGGCGTGCTGGCCGACCGGTTCGACCGGCGACGGCTGATGGTATCCGCCGACGTCACGCGCGCGCTGCTGATCTGCACGATCCCGTTCATCGACAATCTGTGGGGGCTGTACGGGATCTCCGCCGCGCTCGAGGTGCTGCAGTTGCTGTGGGCACCCTCGAAGGATGCGACGGTCCCCAACGTGGTCGACCGCGAAGAGTTGCTGACCGCGAACCAGTTGATGTTGATCACGACGTACGCGACGTTCCCGCTCGGCGGTGCGCTCGTCGCCTTGCTGGCCGTGCCGGCTGCGTTCCTCGCGTCCCTCGACGTCCAACTGTTCCAAGGCCTCGCCGAGCAGCCGATCGCACTCGCCTTTTTCTTCGACGGAGCGTCGTTCCTTTTCTCGGCGCTCATGGTCGCGTCGTTCCCGGCCGAGAAGATGCGCGCGCGGCGAGTGCAGCGCAGCGTCGGCGGCTGGAACCCGTTCGCCGATCTCGCCGAGGGACTGCGCTTCATCGGCAAGCACCCCGTCATCCGCACGCTCGTGCTCGGCGCATGGGTCGCCTTCACCGGAGGCAGCGCCATCGTCGCGCTTGGCCCGATCTTCGCCGACGCTGTCGTGGGCGGCGGTTCGTCGGCCGCGCAGGCCGCCTGGGGCGGCTTGATCGTGGCCGTCGGGCTCGGGTTGGTGTTCGGGATGATCACCGCCGGACTCATCTCTCGCTACGTCAAGCGCGAGCGCATCTTCCCGATCGGGCTGATGGCAAGCGGCGCCGCCACGATCGCCACCGCCTCCATGAGCTCGATCAAGGCCGTGATCCCGTTCGTCGTGCTGATCGGCTTCGGCGCCGGTGTCGCGTGGGTCACGATCTTCACCCTGCTACAGGAGCGCACCGACGACCGGCTGCGCGGACGCACCTTCGCCACCCTCTACACCGGCATCCACCTCTCCCTGCTCATCGGCCTCGCGTCGTGGCCGTTGCTTGCCGGCGCGATCGGCAACCACGAAGTGACCACCGAGCGCTACGTGATCGACCTCTCGGGCTTCCGGATCGCCTTGTGGGGCGGTGGCGTGTTCCTGTTCTCCTCGGGGTTCATCGCCGCGCGCGGCATGAGCCCGAGGACCGGCAGGCGCGCCGCGCGCTTCCGCGGGCTGCGACTGACGCCGCACGTCGCCGGCGGCGCGCGCCGCGGCTTGTTCGTCGTCTTCGAGGGCGTCGAGGGCGCCGGCAAGTCCACGCAGATGAAGTTGCTCTACGAGTGGCTGCGGGGTCAAGGGCGCGAGGTCGTGGTGACGCGCGAGCCGGGGGGCACCCAGATCGCCGAGCGCGTTCGCCACATCCTGCTCGATCCCGCGAACAAGGCGATGGACCCCAAGACCGAGGCGCTGCTGTACGCCGCGAGCCGCGCGCAACACGTCGCCGAGACCATCCGGCCCGCGCTCGAGCGCAACGCGGTGGTGCTGTGCGACCGGTACATCGATTCGTCGCTGGCCTACCAGGGGCACGCTCGCGGCCTCGGCGAAGCAGACGTGTTGAACCTGAGCGTGTGGGCGACCGACGAGTTGCTCCCCGACGTCGTGGTGCTGCTGCACCTCGATCCTCAGGTGGGGCTGTCCCGGACCCAGGGGGATCCGGACCGGCTCGAACAGGAAGACATCGCGTTCCACCGCACGGTCGGAGAGGCCTACCTCCAGCTCGCGCGCTCGTACCCGAGCCGGTTCATGGTCGTCGACGCCGGTGGCTCGCTCGAGCAGGTCCAGCAGCAGATCCGCACCGCTATGCTTCCGTTCCTGCAAGCGGAATCGGCCTAGAGGGGCTGTTGGCGAAGAAGAAGCTCCCCGATATGTGGGCGCGCCTGGTGGGCCAGGACGCCGCGGTGCACGCGCTCCGTGACGCGGTCGCGACCGGGAAGTTCGGCCATGCGTACCTGTTCGCAGGGCCCGAGGGCGTGGGGCGCGAGCTGGCGGCGATCGCGCTGGCCGCATCGCTCAACTGCGACGACGGGGGATGTGGAACCTGCGACGTCTGCGCCAGGATCCTGCGCCGCGCGCATCCGGACGTTACGCGGATCCAGCCGCAAGGCGCGCAGATCCTGGTCGAGCAGGTTCGCGATCTCCGCCTCGCCGCGCACCGGACGCCTGTGGAGGGCCGCGTGAAGGTCTTCCTGATCGAAGATGCGCACCGCCTGAACCCTGCGGCCGCCAACGCGCTGCTGAAGGTGCTCGAAGAACCCCCCGGCGACGTCGTGTTCGTGCTCGTGACGAATTCCCCCGAGGACTTGCTGCCGACGATCGTGTCCCGCTGCCGCAGGGTGGACTTCTACGCTCTGGGCCCGCGCCAGATCGAACAAGTGCTGATCGACCACCATGGGATCGAGCCATCCGCGGCGGCGTGGGCAGCTCGTGCCGGCGGCGACCTGTCGCGCGCGCTGGGTCTGTCGAAGGATCCGGAAGGGCCGGCGCGCCGCGAAGCTCACGTCGAGATCCCCGGCCGGCTCGTGCGGGGCGGGCCGGGCGAAGCGGTCCGGATCGCCCGCGAGCTCACCGAGGAAGCCGGGCGCGCGCGCGAGGCGTCGACGGCGCAGCACCGGGCTGAGATCGACGCGCTGACGGAGTCGTTCGGCGATGCGCGGGGCTCGGCGGCTGCACGCAAACGGCTCGAGGAGCGCCACAAGCGGGAGCTCAGGCGTCGCGAGACTGAGGCCTACGATTCGGCGCTGCGCGACATCGGATCGTTCTTCCGGGATGTGCTCCTGCTCGGCGCGGGCGCTCCGGAGGACGTGTTGGTCAATGCCGAGATCGGCTCGAGGCTCCGTCGAGCCGCAGAGGTGGCCGATCCAGCGTGGCTCGCGCGCGCGATCGACCGGATCGAGTCGGTCCGGCGCGCCATCGGCCGAAGCGCGCAGCCGACGCTCGCGCTCGAGGCCTTGTTCATGGAGCTCGGCATGCCGCGCGCGCGCACCGCCGCACGCTGAATCGGGCGATCCGGCAGGAACGGAAGAAACGAACGTCGAAGCCAGGCCCCATGCCCCAGCGCATCGTTCCCCTCGATCTCGGCCGGCTGGTTGCGCGCCTCGGCGACCTGCCCGTCTTCGCAGACGTGCGCGTCGACGAGCTCGAACGAGCGATGTCCCGCGCGCAGTTGCTGACGTTCGAGCCCGGCGAGGTGATCGTGCGTGAAGGAGAGATGGGCTTGGGTTTCTACATCGTGCTCGAGGGTCAGGTGCGCGTGGACCGCGATGCGCTCACGTTCGTGCTCGGCCCCGGCGAATTCTTCGGTGAGATCGCGCTGATCGAGCGAACGCCGCGACTGGCGACGGTGATGGCCGACGGACCTGCGACGTGCTTCGGGATGTTGCGGACGCATTTCCGCGAGATGCTCGTTCGGAACCCGAGGGTGGCGATGCGCGTGCTCGACGTGGAGGCCGAGCGACTGCGCGGAGACGTCGGGTCCGAGGCGAAAGACGGCTGATACCATGGGCGCCGCGCCGACGGTCGGGCGCCCCGCCGGAGTAGCTCAGGGGTAGAGCATTCGATTCGTAATCGAATGGCCGGGGGTTCGAATCCCCCCTCCGGCTCGAGCCGAGTTCGTCGCCTAGCCGACCTCGGCCATCGAGTCCGCGAGCACGCGCTGCGCGACACCACGCCGGAACATGTCCTGGCGCTCCTTCTCGGTGACGCCGCCCCACACGCCGTACCGCTCACGGTTCTGCAGGGAGAAGATCAAGCACTCCTCGCGGACGCTGCAGGCGCCGCAGATCTGCTTCGCCCGCCCGGCGTCCTCCTCGGCGACGGGGAAGAAGACCTCAGGCTCGACACCGCGACACAGGCCGCGGGTCTGCCAGTCGAAGCGTTCGTCGTCCATTTGTGAACTCCTTCACAATCGCTTGCTGGAGTCTAACATGTATCCTCGCCCAGTTAAACCCTCCGGTAACTTGGATCGGCCACGAAAACCGGAAATCTCAGTGCTTTTTCGGTCGGGGATACCCAAAAGTTGACTGCTTGCTACGGTTGGTGGTCGCCGGGCGCGCGCAGGGGCGCCGGGAGCGCTGTGGTACCATTCCGGCCGCCATGAGGGTCCCTCGAGCGCTGTTCCTCGTCCTCTTCGCCCTGCTGTTGCTGATGACGGCGGTGGGTCCGGCCTTCGCCCAGGTCCTGGACGAGGCGCCCACACCCGAGCCCGGCATCTGCGCTCCGTGGCACCGATGCATCGCCTACGGGGCGATCGGCATGGCCGTGATCACTGTCCTTCTGTTCGGGGTGGGCTACCTCGTTCAGAGCCGGGGATTCCACAAGCTCGAGCACAAGCAGGGGAACCCCGAGGGCGTCCCCGCCAAACGCGACTAGTCTGGCCAGGTGGCCACCTCCCCCGACCTCGTCGACTGGGGCATCGCCGCGCGCGTCGCCGGTGTCGTCGCGGGCACGGGGCCCGAGACCACCCCGGCACAGCGCCGGCGGTTCCGCGCCGACATCCGCGAGTTCACCACGCTGTCCGACGAGCTCGTCGGACGTTTCACCGGGCTCGAGCCGAAGGAGCCCGCGCCCGAGGCCCACGTGCTGGATCGCGCCGGGTGGGTCCGCGCCAACATCGAAGGCTTCCGTGGCCTGATCCTGCCGCTGACCGAACGCCTCGCCGGTCACGCCGGCGGACTCGGGATCGGGCGCCGGATCACTTCGGGCGCCCTCGGTCTGCAGGTTGGCGTGCTGCTCGGGTACCTGGGACAGAAGGTGCTCGGCCAGTACGACCTGCTGCTGGCGAGCGAGAACGGCGGAGGACGTGTCTACTTCGTCGGTCCAAACATCGTCGCCGCCGAGCGCCGGTTCGGATTGAACCATCGAGACTTCCGCCTATGGATCGCGCTGCACGAGATCACGCACCGGACGCAGTTCACCGCCGTCCCGTGGCTCCGCGACAAGGTGCACGGGCTGATGACGCGCTCGATGGGATCCCTCGAGCTCGACGCGGCGACCGTTCGCACCATCGTCGAGCGCGGACGCGAGCTGCTGCTGAAGGGGCCTCGAGCGTGGAAGCAGACGTCGCTGATCGATCTGCTGATGCCGGAGGAGCAGAAGGGACTGCTCCACGAGATGCAGGCGTTGATGACGATCGTCGAGGGTCACGGAACCTTCGTCATGAATCGGATAGGGCGCGAGCGCATCGCCAGCTTCGATCGTATGCATCGGATGTTCGACGCGCGCCGCAGCCAGGTGGGCGGCGCCGAGCGAACGTTCCAGCGCTTGATCGGAATGGAGATGAAGTACCAGCAGTACACGGCCGGCGAGCTGTTCATGGAGGAGGTCGCTGCACGAGCCGGGACCGACGCCGTCAACCGGGTGTGGGAGCGCGAGGAGAACCTGCCGAGGTTCGACGAGCTGTCGGATCCCGACCGATGGCTCGCTCGCGTCGGAGGCTAAGCCGGTGCCCGAGCCGCGCGCGGTGCGAGAGCTGATCGCCCGGGTCCGCCGAACGATCGACGAGCGCGAGTTGGTGAAGAGCGGCGACCGCGTGCTGCTTGCCGTCTCGGGCGGGCCTGACTCCCTGGCGATGCTCCACGTTCTGGCGCGGCTGACCCGGCCGCTGAGCCTCGAGCTGCACGTCGCGCACTTCGACCACCGGTTGCGCGACGGATCCAACCGCGACGCCGCGTTCGTGGTGCGCCACGCCGCGCGGCTCGACCTCCCGGTCACGGTGGGCGCGGCCGAGACGACCGAGCGCGTGCCAGGCCGGTCGCCCGAGGAGGACGCGCGCATCAAGCGCAAGCGGTTCCTGGATGAGACCGCTGCGGGCCTCGACGCGACCCGCATCGCCGTCGCGCACACCCGCGACGATCAAGCAGAGACCGTCCTGATGCGCTTCCTGCAAGGAACCGGGACCCGGGGCTTGGCCGGCATCGATCCCCGCCGCTGGTACTACATCCGCCCGCTGATCGACGCCTCTCGAGCCCAGGTGGAAGCCTTCTGTCGCGCGCTTCGGCTGCGGCCCCGGCTCGACCCGACCAACGAAGATCCGGCGTTCCTGCGTAACGCGCTGCGCCACGAGACCATCCCGTACCTGCGCGCGACGATCAACGACCGTCTCCCCGAGGCGCTCGCCCGGATGACCGACGTGATGCGCGACGAGGACGCATACCTGGACCAGCGCGCCGCCGAAGGAGCCCCGATCTCGTGGGAGGGCGAGGACGCGCGGCTTGGCTTGGACGAGCTGCGCGCGCTCCCGCCGGCCCTGCAACGGCGCGCGCTCCGGCTGTTGTCGTGGTCGCATAACGGGCATTACCCGAACGCCGAGCGCACCGAGGCCGCGCGCATCCTGGCCCTGGATGGTCGCACCGGGGACCGGGTGGAACTGTCCGGGGGATTGAGTGTGTGGCTCGGATATGGTTTCCTTCTGATCGGTCGCTCGCGGCCTTCCTCCCCCGAACCGTCCCCGGTCGCGCTCGACGTGCCCGGACCGACGGAGCTTTCCCAGTGGGGCCTGGGCGTGCGGTCGTGGATCACCACGGAACCGCCGGGCACATGGCCGGATGGAAGGACGGTGTGCGTGCTGGATGCGGATCGGACCGAGTCACCGCTGCGCATGCGGCGCGCGCGCTCCGGCGATCGGTTCCGTCCCCTCGGGATGGCTCGATCCAAGAAGGTGAGCGATTTCTTCACCGACGAGCGCATCCCACGGGACCGGAGGTCACGCATCCCGCTGCTGGTGGACGCCGGCGATCGGATCGCGTGGATCGTCGGCCACCGGATCTCCGACACGTGCAAGGTGACCACTCGGACGAAGCGTTGCCTATGGATCGAGACGGAGGAGGCGTAGCGTGGCCGAAATCCATCCGGACATCGAACAGATCCTGCTCACCGAGGACGAGATCCAGACCAAGGTCGCCGAGATGGGCAAGCGCATCTCGGACGACTACCGGGGCGACGACCTGTTGCTGGTTGGGGTCCTCAAGGGGGCGTTCGTGCTGATGGCCGACATCGCGCGCGCGATGACCATCCCGGCAGAATTCGATTTCATGGCCGTGTCGAGCTACGGCTCGTCGACCAAGACCTCAGGGATCGTGCGGATCCTCAAGGACCTCGATCTGGACATCCGCGGACGCAAGGTCCTGATCATCGAGGACATCGTCGATTCCGGCCTGACCCTGTCGTATTTGCTGCGCAACCTCAGGGGTCGCGAGCCGGCCACCCTCGACATCTGTGCCCTCATGACCAAGCCGGACGTGCAAGAGGTGGACCTGGACATCCGCTACCACGGCTTCGCGATTCCCCCAACCTTCGTGGTGGGCTACGGACTGGACTACCGGCAGCGATACCGCAACCTGGCCTACGTCGGTACACTCAAGCCCCACATCTACGATGAGGGTTGATCCAGCGGCCCTCGCGGAGGGCTGATGGCGAGGACGTTCCGAGCGACGCTGACCATGTCCCTGCAGGGCAAGACCACGCAGGGGCGCGTCCCGATCGCGGAAGAGGTCGTCGAGGAGATGGGCCTCAAACCCGGCGAGACGGTGCGGGCGAGCATGCGCGGAACGGACTTCACGGCCAAGGTCTTCGGCTCGCTGAAGTCGCTTGGTCTGCTGGTCCCGATGGACATCATCAGCTCGCTGGGCCTGCGAGACGGCCAGGGTGTGCGGGTCACGGTCCACGGCCGCGCCTGAGGGACCACCTGGGCGAGACCGCCCCGGGGCCGGTAGAGTCGTGGGCAACACGAAGGACGCTTGATGCCGCCACTTCCCAGCAGACGCCCGCCGAGCAAGCCGCCGACGCCTATGTCCCGCCTGTTCCGCGGGCCGGTGTTGTGGTTGGTGCTGCTCGGGATCTTGGCCTGGATCCTGCTGAGCGCGAACCTGGGCCAGCCGGCCCCCAAGGACCTGTCGCTGCCCGAGTTCCAGCAGGCGCTGCGGACCGGGCAGGTCGAGGAGGCGAAGATCCTCGAGCGCGCGCAGGTCGTCGAGGGCACCCTCACCGACGGCACGCGGTATCGCGTCCGGTTCCTCGCCGAGTTCGCCGACGAGCTGGCGACCGAGCTGTCCGAGGCGCAGGTCAAGTTCACCGTCGACCCCCAGCAGGGAAACGCGATCGTCACGACGCTGCTGAACTTCCTCCCCTTCATCCTGATCTTCGGGCTGCTGTTCTTCTTCCTGAATTCCTCCCAGGCCGGAGGCAACCGCGTGATGAGCTTCGGCAAGTCGCGCGCGAAGCAGGTTTCGAAGGAATCGCCCAAGGTCACCTTCAAGGACGTCGCCGGCGTCGATGAAGCGGTCGAAGAGCTGGAAGAGATCAAGGAGTTCCTCGAGAACCCGTCCAAGTTCCAGTCCGTCGGCGCGAAGATCCCGAAGGGCGTGCTGCTCTACGGTCCGCCCGGCTCGGGCAAGACGTTGCTGGCGCGCGCGGTCGCTGGCGAGGCCGGCGTGCCGTTCTTCTCGATCTCGGGCTCGGACTTCGTCGAGATGTTCGTCGGCGTCGGCGCCGCGCGCGTGCGCGACCTGTTCGAGCAGGCCAAGCAGCACGCACCGGCGATCGTGTTCGTCGACGAGATCGATGCCGTGGGCCGTCAGCGCGGCGCGGGTCTCGGCGGCGGCCACGACGAGCGCGAGCAGACGCTGAACCAGCTGCTGGTTGAGATGGATGGCTTCGACGCGCGGACCGGCGTCATCCTGATCGCGGCCACCAACCGCCCCGACATCCTGGACCCGGCGCTGCTGCGCCCCGGCCGTTTCGACCGTCAGATCGTGGTCGACCGCCCCGACCTGAAGGGGCGCATCAACATCCTGCAGGTGCACGCTCGCGGCAAGCCGCTCGCCGATGGCGTGGACCTCGAGATCCTCGCTCGCCGCACGCCCGGGTTCACCGGCGCCGACCTGTCCAACGTGATGAACGAGGCTGCATTGCTCTCCGCCCGCCGCGGGATCAAGCAGATCTCGATGGGCGAGTTCGAGGAGGCCATCGATCGCGTGATCGCCGGTCCCGAGCGCAAGAGCCGCGTGATCAGCGACAAGGAGAAGCGCGTCATCGCCTACCACGAGGGCGGACACGCGTTGGTCGGGCACGCGCTGCCGAACGCCGACCCGGTGCACAAGATCTCGATCATCCCGCGCGGACGCGCGCTCGGCTACACGCTGTCATTGCCGACCGAGGACAAGTTCCTCGTCTCACGCTCGGAGATGATCGACGAGCTGTCGATGTTCCTGGGCGGCCGCGTCGCCGAGGAGCTGGTGTTCGAGGACCCCACCACCGGCGCGCAGGACGACATCGAGCGCGCGACGAAGATGGCGCGCCAGATGGTGACCGAGTACGGGATGAGTCCTCGCCTCGGGCCGATGGCGCTCGGGCAGAAGCACGATCAGGTGTTCCTGGGGCGCGACTTCGCCTCGACCCCGGACTATTCCGATTCGGTCGCCCAGGACATCGACCAAGAGGTCCGGCGCCTGCTCGACGAGGCCTATGCCGAGGCGCGCGAGATCCTGATCGAGTACCGAACAGTCCTGGACAACATCGTCGAGACTCTCCTCGAGAAGGAGAGCGTCGAGAAGGAACTGTTGACGGAGCTGCTCGGGCCGGTCACTAAACGCCCGCCGCGCGATGCGAACGGCTCCCGCCCGCGCCACCGGATCGCCGGAGACGGCAAGCCGGTCGGCGCGCGCAAGGCCACCGAGAAGAAGAACGACCGCGGCCGCAAGTAGCGGCCGATGCGCGTCGTCGTCGTCGGCTCCGGCGTTTCCGGGCTCACCTGCGGCGTCACCCTTCTCGAGCACGGACACGACGTCCAGATCTGGGCCGCTTCTCCGGCTGCGCTCACGACGTCCGCGGTGGCGGCCGCGGTGTGGTACCCGCTGCGCGGGGAGCGCGACGCGCGCGTCGATGGATGGCTTCCGGTGTCGTACTCGCGGTTCGCGTCCCTGGCCGAAGACCCAGCGTCCGGGATCATCCTGCGCTCGGGGATCGAACTGTTCCGCGAGCCGGCCGACGACACCTGGTGGCGCGACGTGTTACCGCGTTTCCGCCACGCTTCCGCCGAGGAACTTCCTCGCGGGTACGCCGACGCCTTCGTCGCCGAGAGGATCCCGGTCGTCGAGATGCCGCTGTACCTGGCGTTCCTGGTTTCGCGGTTCGAAGGGTTGGGCGGTGCGCTACGCGAGCGCGCGGTCTCGTCGCCGGACGAGGTCGACGCCGACGTCGTGGTGAACTGCGCGGGGCTGGGCGCGCGCGAACTAGCGCGGGATGGGTCCGTGCGCGCGATCCGAGGCCAAGTCGTATGGATCGAGCCGTTCGGGCTCGACCGGTACATCCTCGACGAGGCGAACCCCGACGGCGTCACGTACATCTGCCCGCGCTCGAACGACGTCGTGCTCGGCGGGACGCGCGAGGACGACGTGGAGTCGCTCGATCCGGACCCCCCGACCGCCGAGGCGATCATCGCGCGCTGCGCGGTGTTAGAGCCGCGGGTGAAGGCCGCGCGCGTGCTCGCGCACCGCGTCGGGTTGCGGCCCGGACGACCGAGCGTCCGGCTCGAGCGCGAGGGACGGGTCGTCCACGACTACGGCCACGGGGGAAGCGGCGTAACCCTGTCGTGGGGGTGCGCGGCCGAAGTCGCCGAGTTGGTTGCGCCCGCGGAGCGAGATCATCGCCTGCGGTGAAGTCGGTCGTATAGCGACCCCATCCATCGCAGCGGTGGGGACGTGATCAGTTGCTCTCCAATGCTCCCTGGCGCCGGCTGCTTCTGAGGAAAGCGGCCGCGGGCAGGGTGAGGACGGCAAGCACGACGACTGCTGCCGTGGGAAGGAGTGATCCCACGCCAGTGGTTGGTAGTGGTGGCGGGGTGTAGACGGCCCCGCCCGCGAGCGAGCGCGTGCCGGAGCACAGCCCCGTGCTGAGGTTGTCCCCGGAACGTCCCGCGTACACCTGATACCTCTTCCCGATGCGGAACTCGAAACCGCACGAGGCCTCGTCGGAAGCGCTTCGAACGCGAGCGGGGTCCTCGACCGAGCCCTTCTGAACCGAACGCACGTCGAACGTCCACGTCACGCGCCGCCCCGTCGATACAACCTCGTCGTCTCCGTGGGGGTCGTCCTTCTCGGTCGCGGCCCCGATGAAGACCACATCGGCGCTCGCGAAGTGCTCCGCGTCCGTGCCGCCGGCGCAGCTGCACGCCCAAGCGCCGGGCACGCGCCCCGCCAGCAGGATCCCCAACGCCAGGACGACGACCGCGAGCGCTCCCCGCATCAGCCGTTCCATCGATCCTCCTCCGGGTCTGGTTTCCCTGATAGTGCCAGACATGCCGCCCAACCCACCGGATACACTCTGATCGATGCCGTTCGAGCCCAAGGTCGTCGCCTCCGCGGATGTCGTCCGCGAGGAGCCGGCGCACGCACGCGTGGACACCGGCGCGATCGCGCGCGCCGTCGGAGACATCCTGAGGGCGATCGGCGAGGATCCCACGCGCACCGGGCTCGTGGACACCCCCCGGCGCGTCGCGGAGTCCTACGGCGAGCTGTTCGGCGGCTACGCCGTCGACCCCGTCTCGGTCCTCGAGGCTCTGCCGGGCGAGCGCGGCGAGGGCCTCATCATGGTGCGCGACATCGCGTTGACCTCGATCTGCGAGCATCACCTGTTGCCGTTCACCGGCACCGCCGCGGTCGCGTACCTGCCCGGCGCCGACGGCCGGATCTGCGGGCTCTCCAAGCTCGCCCGCCTCATCGAGGTGCTGTCCCGACGCCTGCAGGTGCAGGAGCGGCTCGTGCGTGAGACCGCGGACGCGCTCGAGACCGCGCTCACCCCGCGCGGCGTGTTCGTGCTCGTCGAGGCCGAGCACCTGTGTATGTCGGCGCGCGGCGCGCACGTGCCCGGCTCGACCACCGTGACCACCGAGGCGCGCGGGGTCTTCGCCGCCGACCCGGCCGCGCGCACCGAGCTGATCGCGCTCGCGCGCGGCACCTAGATGGTCGCGCGCGCGCGCATCCTCGAGCGCGCCGACGACCTGATGTCGTCGGCGAAGGCATTCACCTCCAGCCGACCCCCCGAAGATGTCGTCGATCTGGGCACGTTCACCGCCATGATCGAGCGCCCGTTCCTGGTCGAAGGTGCCCCGAACACCGACGTCCTGATCCGAGCCCTGGGCGTCGCCGGGGTGGTCCACCTCGCGAAAGGCGATTCCGTTCTGTTCCGCGCGAGCCCCGTGCAGCTCCAGAAGATCCGCGAGCGCCTGTTGTCGATGTCCCGCCCCGAAGCCGACGTCGTCGTCGACGCGCTCGACGCGGCCGCGAACGCCACCAAGCGCGCGCGCGACCTGGTCTGGCCGGGCGGCCGGCTCGAGCTGTCCAAGCGGGCGCACCTCATGGGCATCGTCAACGTCACGCCCGACTCGTTCAGCGACGGCGGCCGGTTCCTCGAGCCGGACGACGCGGTGAAGCAGGGCGTCGCGCTCGCGCAGGACGGCGCGGACATCCTCGACGTCGGAGGTGAGTCCACGCGCCCGGGCGCCGATCCGGTCGAGGCGGCGGACGAGATCGCGCGCGTCGTTCCGGTGATCGAACGGCTCGCGCGCGAGGTCGACGTTCCGATCAGCATCGACACGTCGAAGGCGGACGTGGCGCGCGCGGCCCTGGATGCCGGCGCGCGCATCCTGAGCGACGTTACCGCGGGTCGCTCCGACCCCGCGATGTGCACGCTGGCGGCCGAGCGCGAGGTACCCATCGTGCTGATGCATATGCTGGGCGAGCCACGCACGATGCAGCAGAACCCGACCTATCGCGACGTCGTCGGCGATATCGCCGCGTTCCTCGCCGCGCGCGCGGCCGCCGCGCGCGCCGCCGGTGTCGAGGCAGGCAGGATCCTTGTCGACCCCGGATTCGGCTTCGGAAAGACGCGCGAGCACAACCTGGTGTTGCTCCGGCGCCTGCGCGAGCTGTGTTGCCTCGGCTACCCGGTCATGGTGGGCACGTCGCGGAAGTCGTTCATCGGGACGACGCTGGAGCTCCCGGTCGACGAGCGGCTCGAGGGAACGGCCGCGACGGTGGCGCTCGCGATCGCGAACGGAGCTGCCGTGGTGCGGGTCCACGATGTCGCGCCCATGCGCAAGGTCGCGGGTATGGTGGAGGCTGTGATGCGCGCCGCCCCCGAGGGCGGCTCGAGCGCGGAGGGCTAGTGGACGGTTCGGACCTGATCGAGATCCGCGGGCTGAAGCTTCGTGGCAGGATCGGCGTGACGGCCGACGAGCGCGCGCAGGATCAATCGCTCGTGGTCTCGCTGGCGGCCCGGCTCGACACCCGCGCGGCTTCGGCGACCGACGACCTGTCGGCGACGCTGGACTACGAAGAGCTCGTGCGACAGGTATCCAAGATCGTCTCGGGCGAGGAGTACCACTTGATCGAGGCGCTCGCCGACCGGATCGCGCGGCACGTGCTCGGTCACGTGTTCGTCGAAGAGGTTTGGGTGCGGATCGCGAAACCCGACGCTTCCTTGGCCGAGATCGTCGAGGAGGTCGCGGTCGAGATCACGCGTTCACGGGAGGATCTCGCGGGAGGATCGTGACCCGCGCGTTCCTCGGGCTCGGCTCCAATCTCGGCGATCGCCGCGCGAACCTTGCCGCGGCGATCGAGGCGCTTGACTGGGGGCCCGTGCGCGTGGCCATCCGCTCACGGGTGTACGAGACCGACCCCGAAGGCGGCCCGCCCGACCAACCGTCGTTCTACAACCAGGTGATCGCGGTCGAGACGTCGCTTTCCGCTCGCGAGCTTTGGGAACGATGCACGGCCGCGGAAGCCGCGCTCGGGCGCGCGCGGGAGCGCGAACAACGCTGGGGGCCGAGGAACATCGACATCGACCTGCTCCTGGTCGGTGACGCCGTCATCGACGAGCCCGATCTCGTCGTTCCGCACCCGCGGATGCACGAGCGCGCGTTCGTGCTCGTCCCGCTGGTCGAGATCGCACCGGATGTGGTCATCCCCGGTGGGGACCGAGCCGGTGATCTGCCGGCGGCCACGCCCACGCCTCGCGTGCGCGCCGTCGATCCGACCTGGAACCGCTAGCACGTCGTCGCGACGACGACGGATCCGCACGTGGGTCCCGTGGAGCCCCCAGACGCCGCGGCGACTTGGGTCTGCCCGTCGGGTGTCTCCCAACTACTCGACCAGATGAACTCTGCCGAATACGCGGCGTATTCGATGGAAGGATGGGGGGTGGTCGCCTCGACGCGGCACACGTGCTCGGCCGGGCAGGTGGCGCTGGTCCGCGTCGTCTCCTGTTCGCCCATCGACGTGCGGTTGAGCTTCAACACGACGTTGATCGGGCCGCCGATCCCACATGCGGCGGGATCCATCTCGAGCGCCACGGCTGTGCTCGAGGCGGCGTAGGAGAACTCGAGATGCTCCTCGCAGCTCCATGCGCGCGCCTGCGCCGGCATCAGCATGGCGAAAAGACAAGCGGAAGCGAGGAGTCGGAGTCTCATACGGGCTACAGGTTCCAGGCCGCAGCTGCGTTCTCCTGCCTTTGCCGGATCGTCCGCGCCGACTCCCCGCGATCGGACACGTTCCTTCCGGTATCATGGGGAGAGCCGAACGGTACCCACCGCGGACCGGAACGGAGGAGATGGATTGAACCCGACCCCCGGGCCGATCGAGGCCCAGCTCCCTGCGCCACCCTTCGACATCGTCGTGCTCGGAGCCGGTCGCGTCGGAACGTCCTACGCGCGGGCGCTCGAGCGCGCCGGGCACCGCATCCTGGCCGAGCTCGGCCGCGGCGACGACCCGTCCCCCATCACAAAAGCCGACGTCGTCATCGTCAGCGTGCCCGACTCCACGCTCCGCGAGGCGGCGGGGATGGTTGCCCGGCTCGGACGATCGGGCGCGGTGATCGTGCACACATGCGGCCTCGAGGGCATCGAGCCGCTTTCGGATTGCGGGCCGCTCGTCGCCGCGATCCACCCCGCGATGCCGGTGGCCGAACGCGGCCAACGCCTGGATGGGGTCACGTTCGGCGTCACGTGCCCCGAGCAACTCCGCCAGTGGTGCACGGCGTTCGTCTCCGACCTCGGGGGGCGAGCGCAGTTCATCGGCGAGCACGACCGGCCCCTGTACCACGCCGCGTTCGTGATGGCGTCGAACTTCGCCGTCGCGCTCGCCGGCGATGCGGCCGAGATCCTTGGCGACCACGAGATCCTCGAGCCGCTGCTGCGCGCGACCGTCGACAACATCGCGCGCCTCGGGCCGGACGACGCGCTGACCGGGCCGGTGGTGCGCGGCGATGCGACGACGGTGCGCGCGCACCTGCGCGCGCTGCCCCCGCATCTGGTCGAGGTGTACGTGGTATGCGCCCGTCGCGCCCTCGAGCGCGCCGTCGCCTCGGGACGGCTCGACCAGGGAGGGGTCGCGGCCATCACCGCGGCGCTCGATGAAGCCGTGGTGGCGTCGTGAAGACGGTGACGACGATCGATGAGACGCGCGCGCTCCTGGACGCCGAGCGCGCCGCCGGGCGCAGCATCGGATTCGTCCCGACCATGGGCTCCCTGCACGACGGGCACCTGTCGCTGGTGCGGCGCGCTCGCGCTTCCGATGACGTGGTTGTAGCCAGCATCTTCGTGAACCCATTGCAGTTCGGCGCGGATGAGGATCTGGCCGCGTATCCACGCGACTTCGAACGCGATCAGGCGATGCTCGAGGAGGCAGACGTGGATCTGCTGATCAACCCGACCGTCGAGGAGATGTACCCGTCGCCGAACCCGTTCACGATCACGGTGGGTCCGATCGGGACCAAGCTGTGCGGCGCATCACGACCCGGCCACTTCGACGGGGTCGCGACCGTGGTGGCGAAGCTGTGGAACATCGTCGGGCCGTGCCGCTCGTACTTCGGGCAGAAGGATGCGCAACAACTAGTAGTCCTGCGGCGCCTGGCGCGCGCGTTCGACGTTCCGGCCGAGGTCGTCGGGTGTCCCATTGTGCGCGAGCCCGACGGCTTGGCGATGTCGAGCAGGAACGTGTACCTGGACGGCGAAGAACGTACCGCGGCGCTGGTGCTGAAGCGTGCGCTCGACGAGGCGGCTGCGGCGGTCGAAGCGGGCGAGCGCGACGGTCGCCGGCTGGCCGAGATGATGGCGGCCCGGATAGGCTCCGAGCCGCTCGCGCGGCTGGATTACGCGGCGTGCGTGGATCCCGAAACGCTCGAGGATCTCGCGCGGGTCGAAGGAGTTGCGTTGCTGGCGGTAGCGGCGGGGCTCGGCAAGGCCAGATTGATCGACAACCAGACGGCGACTTCCCCCGGAGCGCCGATCGAAGGGAGCCGATGATGTTCCGGACGTTGATGAAGTCGAAGATCCACCGGGCGACGGTCACCGAGGCCAACGTGCACTACATGGGCTCGATCACGATCGATCCCGACCTGATGAAGGCGGCCGATCTGCTGCCGCACGAGAAGGTCCAGATCGCCGACATCACCAACGGCACGCGCCTCGAGACCTACGTGATCGAAGGCGAGCCCGGCTCGGGCCAGATCGGCATCAACGGCGCGGCCGCGCACCTGGTCGGCGAAGGCGACCTCGTCATCATCATCTCGTACGCGCAGATGTCCGACGAGGAGGCTCGCGCGCACACACCCACCGTCGTGTTCGTGGACGAGCGCAACCGCGTCACTTCGATCGGGATCGAAACGCACTCGACGATAGCGCCGTAGATGGATCCCGAGGTGCTGCGCGATCTGGTGCGGCGCGCGCTCGCCGAAGATCGAGCCGACGACGACGTCACGACTGCTTCGACCATTCCGCCGGACGCGACTGGCATCGCGCGACTGCTCGCGAAGGAAGCGTGCGTGCTGGCCGGCGCCGAGGCCTTCATCGCCACCTTCGAGGCCGCCGGGGACGTCTTCGTGACGATCGAGCAGGACGGGACGGGAGTGTCTTCGGGCGCGTCGGCGGGCACCGTGACGGGTTCACTGCGCGCGATCCTGACCGCCGAGCGCACCGCGCTCAACTTCGTCCAGCATCTGTCGGGCATCGCCACCCTCACGCGCGCCTTCGTCGACGCCGCGCCGAACGTCGAGATCCGCGATACCCGTAAGACGACGCCGGGTCTGCGCGTGCTCGAGAAGACGGCCGTGCTCGCCGGGGGCGGAGTGAACCACCGCGCGGACCTGTCGGCGGCGATCCTGATCAAGGACAACCACATCGCGGCGTGCGGGTCCATCGAGTCGGCGATCGCTGCTGCTCGTGAGACCGGTCGGTGGATTGAGGTCGAGTGCGAGACGCTCGAGCAGGTACGCGCGGCGGTAGAAGCCGGCGCGGACGAGGTGCTGCTGGACAACATGTCGGTCACGGAGTTGAGCGAGGCGGTGAGTGAGGTTGCGGCGCGCGCGCGCACCGAAGCATCCGGCGGCGTGACCCTCGACACCGTCGCCGCCATCGCCAAGACCGGTGTGGATGCGATCAGCGTGGGTGCGCTCACCCACTCCGCGCGCGCGATCGACCTGTCCCTCGAGATCGAACGGACGGCGTAGTCATGTTGCTCGCGGTCGACGTCGGCAATACGCAGACCATGGTCGGGATGTTCGAGCGCGAGGAGTTACAGCAGCACTGGCGCCTCGCCACCGTCGCCGAGCGCACGGCGGATGAGTGGGCGTTGATCTTCCAAGGGTTATTGGGGCAGGTCGGGCTGTCGTTTGGTCGCAACGTGAGCGGCGTCGTGATGTCGAGCGTGGTGCCGCGCATGACCCAAGCGCTGCGCGAGATGGTCCAGCGCTACTTCCACTTCGAGCCGGTCGTGGTCGGCGCGGGCCGCACGGGGATGCCGATCAACGTCGACAATCCGCGCGAGGTCGGCGCGGATCGCATCGTCAACGCGATCGCCGCGTTCGCGCGCTACGGCGGCCCGGTGATCATCGTCGACTTCGGAACCGCCACGACATACGACGCCGTCAGCGAGAAGGGCGAGTACCTCGGCGGCGCGATCGCCCCGGGGGTGCAGATCTCGACGAACGCGCTCGTGTCCGGGACCGCACAGTTGCGCAACATCGAGTTCACGCCACCGCGCTCGGTCATCGGGCGCTCGACCGTGGAAGCGATCCAGTCGGGCGTCATCTACGGGACCGCCGGCGAGGTGGACGCGATCGTCGAGCGCATGCGCAAGGAACTCGGGCCCGCGCCGGTCGTTGCCACCGGCGGTGTCGCGCCCGCGATCATCGAGCACTGTTCGTCGATCGATCATCACGAGCCTTGGTTGACGCTCGAGGGGTTGTTGATCATCTTCGAGCGCAACGCGAACGTTCAGGGCTGAGTTGGTTCTGCGCGCGCGTCGCGCGTGTTGCGCGCGGTGCGGGTTGCGCGACGCGGCCATCTCCTGGTCCCGGGCCAGAGGCATCTGTCGCGCGGTCCGCGGCCCATCCCTGGAGCACCTGGATCACATCGACACCGCCGTCGTCCGCCACGCGCGCGCCCTGTCTCCTGCCGAGCCAGATGAGCTCGTCTGGCGCACCGAAGACGAGGTGGCCGGTATCCGCGCCGACCGGGAGCTGCGCCGTGAGGACCACTCCATCGAGGCGGCTTCTTGTGGCTCGCCCCCCGCCTAGACGGGGGCGGCGCCATCTACGGCGAGGCCGACACAGAGTCCTTCGCCCCACGCGCGCTCACCAAGCCTGCACTCAACGGCCCTCGAACCCGAGCCGCGCGCCGCGCGCGCTCCTGTAGTCTGCCCCAACGATGCGGTTCGACGAGCTCGAACGATTACGTCTCGCCAAGATCGAGGCGCTCCGCGCGCGCGGCATCGAGCCATACCCCGTTCGCTTCGACCGAACGCATACCGCGAAAGAGCTCCACGAGCGCTACGGCGACCTCGAGCCCAGCGCCGAGACCGGCGAGCGCGCAACCGTCGCCGGTCGCCTCATGCTCCAGCGCGACTCGGGCAAACTCGCGTTCGGGATGTTGCGCGACGCCACAGGCGACATCCAACTCTTCGCCGCGCGCGATGTGCTTGGCGACGAAGCGCTCGACGCCTTCAAGGAACTCGATCTCGGCGACTGGGTGGGCGCGGAAGGCGAGATCATCAAGACCAAGCGCGGCGAGCTCAGCGTCCGAGCCGACAAGGTCGTTCTACTCAGCAAGGCGATCCGACCGCTGCCCGAGAAGTGGCACGGGTTGCGCGACGTGGAACAGCGGTTCCGGCTCCGCTACGTCGACCTCCTCGTGAACCCCGAGGCGCGCCGGGTCGCGGACCTTCGCACCCGCACCGTCCAAGGCATCCGAACGTTCATGATCGAGCGCGGCTTCACCGAAGTCGAGACACCGATGCTGCAACCGCAGCCCGGCGGCGCGCTCGCTCGCCCGTTCGTCACGCATATGAACGCACTCGATCTCGAGCTCTATCTGCGGATCGCGCCCGAGTTGTACCTGAAGCGCCTAATCGTCGCCGGCTTCGAACGCGTCTTCGAGATCAACCGGAACTTCCGCAACGAAGGTCTGTCGCCCAGACACAACCCAGAGTTCACCATGCTTGAGGCGTACCAAGCGTTCGGTGACTACAACACGATGATGGAGCTGCTGGAAGACCTCGTCTCGACGGTGGCGCGGGACGTGCTCGGCACGACCGACGTGACCCACCAGGGCGAGAGGTTCTCCCTCGCCGCGCCGTTCCCGCGGAGGCGCCTGATCGATCTCGTGGCCGAGGCCGTGGGCGAACCGCTCGACCTCGACATGCCGCTCGAGCGCGTGCGCGCGATCGCCACGGCCGGCGACGTCGAGGTCCACCAGAGCTGGGGTGTCGGCAGGCTGATCGTCGAGCTCTACGAGAAGATGGTCGAGCCGGGTCTGCACGCGCCGACGTTCGTGCTCGACTTCCCGCGCGAAGTTTCGCCCCTGGCGAGGCCCCACCGCGACGACCCGCGCTTCACCGAGCATTTCGACCTCGTGATCGGCGGGGTCGAGGTCGGTCCGGCGTACTCCGAGCTCAACGACCCGATCGACCAGCGCGCGCGCTTCGAAGCGCAAGCAGCTGCGCGCGCGGCCGGCGACGAGGAAGCCATGACGCTCGACGAGGACTTCCTGCGCGCGCTCGAGTACGGCATGCCGCCGACGGGTGGACTCGGATTCGGTGTGGACCGATTCGTCAGGATCCTGGCGGACGCTCCCAACCTGCGCGAGGTGATCCTGTTCCCGTTGATGCGACCCGAGGCGTAACGCCGTTTCGGGGACGTACAGTCGTGAAATGTGCCGGAGCCGGGGCCTGACCTGCGTCGATGCCACCTTTTCCCGATCGGGAACGCAACCTTCGGGCGCGGGATGCCGAATGAACGAGTAACGGTTGCGGCTCGGCGATATACTGCGTTCCGTGTAGCGTCACCGGGGCCGCCGCGTAGGCGGCCTCTGCCGTCTCAAGGAAGCGTCACAAGGGAAGCGTCACAAGGGAACGGGGAAGGTTCGCAGGTACGTCGAACGTTCCAAAGGGTAGAACTAGGTAGGAAGTGGGAGGGACGCCGAACCCGAGAGGCATATACTCGGAACTGATCGTTGGCCCCGGCGGCGCCAAGAAGAGCGGTTTCCAACGATCGGCATCGAGTCGGTACTCGAGGGGACTGCGGGGAAAGAAGGTAGACGAGTGTTCGAGCGATTCACAGACCGCGCGCGCCGCGTCGTCGTCCTGGCTCAGGAAGAGGCGCGGATGCTCAACCACAACTACATCGGCACCGAGCACATCCTGCTCGGCCTGATCCACGAAGGCGAAGGGGTTGCCGCCAAGGCGCTCGAGTCGCTGGGGATCTCTCTCGACGGGGTCCGTCAGCAGGTCGAGGAGATCATCGGCCAGGGACAGAACCCCCCTACCGGCCACATCCCGTTCACCCCTCGTGCCAAGAAGGTCCTCGAGCTCAGCCTCCGCGAGGCGTTGCAGCTCGGACACAACTACATCGGGACCGAGCACATCCTGCTCGGACTCATCCGCGAGGGCGAGGGCGTCGCCGCGCAGGTGCTGGTCAAGCTGGGCGCCGACCTGAACAAGGTGCGCGCGCAGGTGATCGCGCTGCTGCAGGGCTACGCCGGCGGCCCCAAGGAAACGGCTGGCGGTGGCGAGCAAGCCCCGTCGGGATCGTTGGTGCTGGACCAGTTCGGACGCAACCTCACGCAGCTTGCGCGCGAAGCCAAGCTCGATCCGGTGATCGGCAGGGCGAAGGAGATCGAGCGCGTCATGCAGGTGCTGTCGCGCCGCACCAAGAACAACCCCGTCCTCATCGGCGAGCCGGGCGTCGGCAAGACCGCGATCGTCGAAGGCTTGGCCCAGAAGATCACGACGGGCGAGGTCCCCGAGACGATCAAGGGCAAGCAGATCTACACGCTCGACCTCGGCGCGCTGGTCGCCGGGAGCCGCTACCGCGGTGACTTCGAGGAGCGCCTGAAGAAGGTGCTCAAAGAGATCCGGACGCGCGGCGACATCATCCTGTTCATCGACGAGCTCCACACCCTCGTCGGTGCCGGCGCCGCCGAGGGCGCGATCGATGCCGCGAGCATCCTCAAGCCGATGCTGGCGCGCGGTGAGCTGCAGACGATCGGCGCGACGACGCTCGACGAGTACCGCAAGTACCTCGAGAAGGATGCCGCGCTCGAGCGACGGTTCCAGCCGATCAAGGTCGAAGAGCCGTCGGTCGGCGACACCGTCGAGATCCTCAAGGGGCTGCGCGACCGCTACGAGGCGCACCACCGCATCACGATCACCGACGACGCGCTCGTGGCGGCGGCGAACCTCGCCGACCGCTACATCGCCGACCGCTTCCTGCCGGACAAGGCGATCGACCTGATCGACGAGGCCGGCTCGAGGATGCGGATCCGTCGGATGACGGTGCCGCCGGACCTCCGCGAGTTCGACGAGAAGGTCGCGAAGGTCGTCAAGGACAAGGAATCTGCGATCGAAGCGGCCGATTACGAGAAGGCCGCCGAGCTGCGTCAGCGTGAGAAGGAGCTCCGGGACGAGCGCGAGACGAAGGAGCGCAACTGGAAGGGCTCCGAGATGGACGTCGTCACCGAGATCGCCGAGGAGGAGATCGCCGAGGTTCTCGCGATGTGGACCGGCATCCCGGTGTACAAGCTGACCGAGGAGGAGACGGAGAAGCTCCTTCGGATGGAGGTTGACCTCCACAAGCGCGTGATCAGTCAGGACGACGCGATCCGTGCGGTGTCGCAGGCGATCCGGCGGACGCGCGCGGGCCTGAAGGACCCGAAGCGTCCGTCCGGCTCGTTCATCTTCCTCGGTCCATCCGGTGTTGGGAAGACCGAGCTGGCCAAGACGCTGGCCGAGTTCCTGTTCGGCGACGAGGCTTCGCTGATACAACTCGACATGTCCGAGTACATGGAGAAGCACACGGTGTCGCGCCTGATCGGGTCACCGCCTGGGTACGTCGGGTACGAAGAGGGCGGGCAGCTGACCGAGGCCGTTCGCCGCAAGCCGTTCTCGGTCGTTCTGTTCGACGAGATCGAGAAAGCGCACCCGGACGTGTTCAACACCCTGCTGCAGATCCTCGAGGACGGGCGTCTGACCGACGCGCAAGGTCACACGGTGGACTTCAAGAACACCGTGATCATCATGACGTCGAACCTCGGGACCCGCGACCTGGACAAAGGGATCGGGTTCAGCGCCAAGCCGCGGGACGCGATGGACTACGACCGGATGCGCGAGCGCGTGATGGAGGAGCTCAAGCACAATTTCCGTCCCGAGTTCCTGAACCGGATCGACGAGGTCATCGTCTTCCACCCGCTTTCCCGCGGAGACGTGAAGAACATCGTGGACCTGATGATGCGCCGCATCCACGAGCAGCTGAAGGCCAAGGACCTCGAGATCGTTCTGACCGAAGCGGCCAAGGAGCTGATCGCCGAGAAGGGCTACGACCAGGCGCTCGGCGCGCGCCCGCTGCGTCGCGCCCTGCAGCGGATGATCGAGGACCCGCTGTCCGAGAAGCTCCTGAGCAAGAGCTTCCACGCCGCGGCGACGGTCATCGCGGACGCGCGCGACGGCGAGATCGTGTTCGAGATGGCGCAATCACCGGACACGCCGCCGGTAGAGCTGGTGGGAACCGAGGGCTCCTCAAACTAGGCGGTTGCGCCCGGCACGCCTCGCGTGCCTAGGATGGTGCATGACCGCGCGCAACGGCACCGATCTGCCGACGGTGCATAAGCGCGTGCTCGCCTGGTTCGACGAGCACGGCAGACCGTTCCCGTGGCGCGAGAACCGGGATCCATACGCCACGATGGTCGCCGAGGTCATGCTCCAGCAGACCCAGACCGGGCGCGTGACACCGGCGTACGAAGCGTTCCTGAAACGGTTCCCCGACGTGTCACGCCTCGCACACGCGCCCGCGATGGACGTGATCCAGGCATGGAAGGGTCTCGGCTACAACAAGCGTGCGGTGAATCTGCAGCGCGCCGCACAGGTCATCGAGCACGAGGGCGGCGGGGTCCTCCCGGCGGCCCCGGCCCAGTTGCGCAAGCTCCCCGGGCTCGGCGAGTACTCGGGCAACGCGATCGCGTGTTTCGCCTTCGACGTGCAGGTCCCGGTGATCGACGTGAACGTCGAGCGCGTGCTGTCTCGCGCCGCGTTGGGGCTCGAGCCCGAAAGGGCCGACGCGAAGAGGCTGCGCTCGGCCGCCGAAGGCTGGCTGCCGGCCGGGGAAGCCCATCGATGGAACCAGGCGCTGATGGATGTCGGAGCCTTGCTGTGCCGGATCGAGAAGCCACTGTGCGTGAAGTGCCCGCTCAAGGGCTCGTGCCGATACCTCGCCGCCGGCAAGGACAAGAAGCGACGCCCCGTCGCGGCGCGCAAGACCGAGCCTTTCGAGGGCTCGCGGCGCCAGAAGCGCGGTGGGATCATCGACGCGTTGCGATCCTCGGCGTCCAAGGGGATCACCCTCGGGGCGCTCGGACAGGCCATCCACCCGAACGGCAAGGACCGCGACCTGTCGTGGCTCGTGGAGCTCCTGGAAGGACTCGAGCGTGACGGGCTCGTGACGATGACGGATGCGGCCCGCCGCGGCAGCGCGCGCGGTACGGTGCGCCTTCCTCGGTAGGAGTCTCCCGTGGCGCTGACCTCGACGCTCGATCGTCCGAACGCTTCGCGCGTCGCCTATGCCGCCGCCGGCATCAACGCCGCGGCGGCACTCGTCATGCTCCTGTGGCTGCGGCCCGGTGTCCCGCCGGGCGAGGAGCAGTTGTCGGAGCGGATCGCCTACGTCGCCGACAACGTCGGGGTGTGGCGCACGGGGTGGTTCGTGTGGAACCTGGCCGCGATCTCGCTGGTCGCGTTCTACGTCGTGTTGATGCTTCACTGGCGTGGACGCGCCCCCATCCTTTGCCGGGCGGCCGTCCTGCTGGCCGGCGCGGGCTTGGCCGCCGACGTCGGCGCCGAGTCGCTACTGATGATCGTGTCGCCCGGGGCGGACGCGACGACTTTCGCGCTCATCGAGAAGATCGCGTTCGCGCTCACCGGCTACCTCGGTAACGGCCTGTATACCCTGGCCGGCATCGCGCTGACGATCGCCGGCGCGCGCGAGCTCCCCCGTGGCCTGCTCGTGCTGGGGGGCCTTGCGTGGACGGCCGGTCTCGCGCTCAGCGCTTCGACGCTGGCCGGCTGGACCGACGGTCAGTTCGCGAGCACCGCCGCGCTCATGCCTCTGTTCATCGCTTGGGCGGTCCTGGTGGGACGATGGCTGCGCGCGTCCTGATACCGGGCGGATACGGGATCTTCGGCCGCCTGCTGGCCGACGAACTTCGCAAGCGCACCGACGCGCACCTCGTCATCGCCGGACGAAGTCTCGAGGCGGCAGCCAGGGCGTGCGTCCCGCACCGGGGGCGCGCGTCGGCGATCGAGCTCGACCTGAACGACCTCGATGCCGTGGCCGACGCCGCGCGCGGCTGCGATCTCGTGGCGTGCTGCGCGGGGCCGTTCCAAGCGCTGCCTCGGGCCGTGATCGACGCAGCCACCGGCGCGGGCGCTCACTGGCTCGACATCGCAGACGATCGCGCGTGGGTTCTGGGCGCGCTGTGGGATCGGATCACCGACGAGCGAGCTCGCGCGGCCGGGCGCGGCGTGCTCACGGGCCTGTCGTCGGTTCCGTTGCTCGCCCTGCTGTTGTTGCGGTGGGGGCTCGCGCGCCTCCCGGGCGCGGATCGCGCCGACGTGACCCTTTTCATCGGCAACCGGAACGACAAAGGCACCGGCTCGGTCTCCAGCGCGATCACGACGGGGTTCCATCGGCCCGAACCGGTCGACTCGCCCCTCGGGAGGCGGCTCGCTTTCGCCTTCGACTCGCCCGTCGAGCCGCTCGCGCGCGAGTTGGGGGTCGAGGCGCGATTCCGGGTCGCGCTGGGCTACGTGCTGGCCGGCCCAGTCGTCGCCGCCGCCTCGGCCGTGCCGCGGCCGCTCCGCGAGTCGACCGCGCGCGCCTTGACCATCGCATCGCGCCCGATCAGCTCGATCGGGGATGCGCGCGGCGCAGTCGTCGTCGCGCTCATCCGGGGGACCGAAACCGAGACCGTCTCGCTGGTCGGCGATGATCAGCGGTTCGCGATCCTGCCGCTGGCGATCGCCGCGGAGGAGCTGCTGGCCGGCAAGCCGGCGGTCGGCTCGATCGACGCATCGACCTGGCTCGAACCGGAGGTCTGGCTCGAGCGACTGTGCGCCCGGGGTCTGAAGCTGATGCGCCGTCGCACGGGTAGCCTGATGGAGTGACGCTCCCCTTCGAGATCCCCGGTCAAGAGTATCGCGCGCGCCAGGTGCGCTCATGGGTGTTCGAGCGCTTCGCGCGCACCTTCGACGACATGACCGACCTGCCTCGCGCGCTCCGAGACGATCTGAGCGCGCGGTACGGACCGATCCGGCCCAAACCCGACGTCGTCCAAACCGCCGACGCCGGTGACACGCGCAAGGCGCTGTTCCCCGGCTCGTACGAGGCGGTCGCGATGCGCTACCCGGACCGGCGGACCGTGTGCGTCTCGTCCCAGGCGGGCTGCGGGCTCGGCTGCACGTTCTGCGCGACCGGCCAGATGGGCCTGATCCGGAACCTTTCTGCGTTCGAGATCGTCCAACAGGTGCTGTGGGCCGGCGAGGTCCTCGGCGAACGACCCACCAATGTGGTGTTCATGGGGATGGGCGAGCCGCTTGCGAACTACGACGAGGTGATGGGCGCCGTGCGCTCGATCCACGACGACGTCGGTATCGGCGCGCGCAGGATCACGGTGTCGACCGTGGGGCTGGTGCCCCAGGTCGACCGGCTCGCGTCCCAGGATCTGCCTGTAACGTTGGCGCTGTCGTTGCACGCGCCCGACGACGAGACGCGCTCGCAGCTCGTACCGATCAACAGGCGCTGGCCGGTCGCGGAGTGCATCGCCGCCGCGAAGCGCTTCCGAACCGCGCACGGGCGTCGCGTGACGATCGAATACGCGCTGATCGCAGGCACGAACGACCACCCGTGGCAGGCCGATGCGCTCGCGCGCCTGCTGCGCGGCTCGGACATCCACGTGAACCTCATCCCGCTCAACCCCACGCCGGGGTTCGGCGTTCCGGCGTCGACGCGCGTCGCGGCGTTCGCGGACCAGGTGCGCGCGGGCGGCGCCAACGCGACCATCCGAGACACTCGCGGGCGCGACATCGATGCGGCGTGCGGGCAGCTGGCGATCGAGCGGAAGGCGGCCGTCGATGCGTAGGGGTGTGATGGGGCTGTTCGTGCTCCTCGTCGCGTGCGCGACGGGAACGAGCGCGCCCTCCGAGATCACCACGGAGCTCGAGGTCGAGGTGCGCGCGGAGGAAGGGGCAGACCCCGACCGGGGGACGCTCGCGTGCGGGGAGGGCGTCGCGCAGTGGAGCGGCTTCGCTCGGGACGATGCCGAGACGGCTTGCGACGCGTCGCGAGACGACGAGGTCCGCGAGCGCCTCATCGACGGCCCCTCCACGGATGGCGTCTGCACCGAGCAGTATGGAGGCCCGGCGATCGCGACCGTCGAGGGCGTGCTCGAGGGGGAGCCCGTGGACACCACCTTCACGCGCACGAACGGCTGCGGGATCGGGGATTGGGAACTGCTCGAGCCGGTCATCGGCCCACCTCCGGCCTGGGATCCGACCGGCTGAGGGCGCGTACGCCCCGGTTTCCCGGGGCGCACGGTGGTGGGTGCTACAGGAGGTCTTAGCCCGCTTGGCGTCGCTCTTCGAGCGAGATCACGTCTGCTGCGTGGTCGACCGGCGTCGGTGATTCGTACAGGGCGATCCGCCCGCGGCCGCGCTCGCGCCGCATGGACCGGCGCAGCTGACGGAAGGCGTTCCAAGGGTCGCCTGGGTCGATCGCGATGAGGACGGCGTGGCGCTCGTCGGCGAGGGTCGCGCCGACGTACTGGGTGCGTGCTTCGTTCGCTCGCATGGGGGCTCGGCGGTGGAGTTCGCTGGCCATCGTCCCTTTCCTCCCTGTTCGTGACGGCTCATCCGTCTTCCGAGAGCCTGGTCGTACCCTCCGCATCTGGAAACGAGTGCACGACCCGCCCGTTCGGGGGCGAGTCACGAGAAATTGGGACGAATGTTCCGCCCGGCTGGGGCGTATCATCTGCGCCGATGAGCCCCGACCCCGCGGCGACCGAGCGCGCCATCAAAGAGATGGTCGCGCCGGGCACCGCGCTGCGAGAGGGCTTGGAGCGGATCCTGTCCGCGAATACCGGCGCGCTGGTCGTCATGGGCGCGGGACCCGCGGTCGAGGGGGTTTCGTCGGCAGGGTTCCGGATCGACGACGAGTTCACGCCCCAGCGCGCCTCTGAGCTGGCGAAGATGGACGGCGCGATCATCGTGACCGCCGACGCGGGTCGCATCGTCCAGGCGAACGTCCACCTCGTCCCGGATCCCTCGATCTCGACCGCCGAGACCGGCACCCGCCACCGAACGGCCGAGCGGGTGGCCCGGCAGGCTCACGTCCCGGTGATCGCCGTCAGCGAGAGCATGCGCATGGTCACGGTGTACACACCGGACGGAAAGTGGATCCTGGAGGACGTCGGAGCGGCGCTGGCGCGCGCGAACCAGGCGCTACAGACCCTGGAGCGGTACCGACAGCGCTTCACCGAGGTGGCCGGGAATCTCCAGGCCCTGGAGGTCGAAGACGCCGCGACGCTCCGAGACGCCGTGACGGCGATCCAGCGGGCCGAGATGGTCCTGCGCATCGCCGACGAGGTGGAAGCGCTGTCCGCAGAGCTCGGGAGCGAGGGTCGTCTGGTCCGGCTGCAGCTCGATGAGCTGCTGGGGGGCGTGGGGGTTGAGCGCGAGACGCTGGTGCGTGACCACGCTGCGCAGCGGCGCCTGCGCTCGATGCGGGCGATGCTCCGCGAACTGGGTGCCCTGCCCATCGAGGACCTCTCAGATCCCGCCGAAGTCGCGCGCATCCTGGGTCACCCCCAGAGCGCGGAAGCCCTCGACGCGGTGTCCTCCCCCCGGGGTTACCGGATGCTGTCGAGGGTCCCGCGCCTCCCCGCGGCCATCGTGGACCGGATCGTCGCGGCGTTCGGTCGGCTGCCCGGGATCATGGCCGCCTCGACCGAAGAACTCCTGGATGTCGAGGGTGTGGGGGCGGCGCGCGCGGCCTCGATCAAGGAGGGGCTCGTCCGGCTCGCCGAGAGCAGCATCGTCGATCGATACCTGTGATCGGTCTCCTTGGCCCGTTTCAGGCCCGTTACCTGCGGTTTCGGTTTGTCGGAGGGGGCACCGGCGTGCTATAGTCAGTGTTCCCCTATGGCGAGAACATCCTTCAGAGTCGGCGACAAGGTTGTCTATCCGCACCACGGTGCTGCGGTTGTCGAATCCGTTCAAGAACGCGAGATCGAGGGCGAGACGCGCCGTTACCTGGTCCTTCGACTCTCCTATGGCGATCTGACCCTTATGGTGCCCGCGGATGGGACGGAAGTGGTCGGCCTCCGCGGAGTCGTCTCCAAGTCGGAGCTGGATCAGGTCTTCAAGGTCCTGCAGTCCAAGAAGCAGGCGCCGGCCCCCTCCAACTGGAGCCGTCGGTTCAAGGGCCACGTCGAGAAGCTCCGCTCCGGCGACATCTACCAGGTAGCTGAGGTCGTCCGAAACCTTTCCAACCGCGACCAGGACAAGGGCCTGTCGGCCGGCGAGAAGCGGATGCTCACCAAGGCGCGGCAGATCCTCGTGTCGGAGTTGTGCTTCGCGGCCAACGTGAAGGAAGAGAAGGCCGAGGAGATGCTCGATGGCGTCCTGGGACTGGACGGGTCCGAGGAGGCAGCGGTGCTGTCGAAGAACGGCGGCGGTAGCAAGAACTGACGTTCATCTGACCTCGGCGCGCGACCGGTCCCCGGTCGCGTTCGTGTTTCCGGGACGTGCGACACTACGGGGTATGGCAGCACCCGAGCGTCGGACGGGGACGGTCCTGGTCGAGCTGATCCGGATCGTCGTGGTGGCCGTGTTCACCGCTCTTGGCTACCAGGTGGCCCGAGCCCTCGTCGAAGATGTCGGCTCTCCGAGGGTGGTGCTGGGGGCCCTGCTGGGCAGCGCGGTGGGATACGTGCTCGGGGGCGTGCTCGGCCGGGCGGTGGGCTCGTTGGCCGGGGACGTCGAATCGCACCTGGCCTCCATGTCCGGCGCGGACATGGTGGCGGGCGGCGGCGGTCTCGTCGGTGGGGTCGTGATCGGAACCGCGCTCGGCCTCCCGCTGTTGCTGCTGCCCTCGCGCGCGGTGGCGCTGCCCATGCTGGCGTTCGTCCAGATCGTGATGGGGTACCTGGGATATCGCGCCGGCCTGGCCAAGCGTGAAGATCTGCTCCAGCTGTTCGGCCTCACCTACCGGACCCGTGCCGCCGATCTGCGCGTGCTCGACACCAGCGCCATCCTGAACGCCCAGATGCTGGACTACGTGCGCGCGGGGATCCTGCGGGGGACGCTACTGCTACCGGTGTTCGTGCTCGAGGAAGCCCAGGGGATCAGTGATTCCGCCGACCCGGTTCGGCGGCGTCGTGCCCAGCGTGGTCTGGATGCGCTCGCCGCCATCCGCCGGGAAGGCCTTGCCGAGGTGCGCAGCGTCGAGAAGACCTACCCCGAGTTCGACGAAGTGGACGCGAAGGTGATCGCGCTCGCCCGAGAACGCGGTGCGGCGATCGTGACCGACGACTCGGGGCTCGCGCGCGTCGCGGAGCTCCAAGGGATCGAGGTCCTGCACCTCCGAGCGGTCGCTGCGATGCTGCGCCCTTCCGCGCTGCCGGGCGAGGCCGTGTCGGTGGACCTGGTCCGTGAAGGACGCGAGCCGGGCCAGGGTGTGGGATACCTCGACGATGGGACCATGGTGGTCGTGCGGGACGCGGTGTCGTTGGTCGGCGCTCGCGTGGACGCGATCGTCGAGCGTCTCGTGCAGACGGGCGGCGGCCGGATGATCTTCGCGACGCTGGCCGACGACGCCGAGCAAGATCCCGACGACGTCGCAGGCGAGCAGGCGGAGAAGGCGTGAGGGCCTGGGGCCTCGTCGTGGCCGCGGGGGCCGGCGCCCGGCTCGAGGATCCCGACGGCATGCCCAAGGCGATGCGCCTGCTGGCCGGCGTCGAGATGTTCGCGCGCGCGCTCGCGGCGTTCGACGTCGCACGCGGGATCGACGGGTCGGTGCTGGTGGTTCCGCCGCTGTGGATGGAGTACGCGCTCGAGAGAGTGCTGGGCCGGTTCCGACGGCCGATCGAGATGGCGCAGGGTGGTGAGACGCGGCAGCGCTCGGTCGAAGCGGGACTGGGGAGGCTCGGGGCCGATGTCGACACCGTGGTGGTGCACGACGCCGCGCGCCCGTTCGTGACCGAGGCCTTGATCGAGCGCGCGCTCGACGGTCTGGGACGAGCCGACGCGGCGATCTGCGCCATCCCGGTGACCGACACCGTGAAGCGGGTGGAGGGCGATCGCGTGATCGAGACGCTCGATCGGACGACGTTGGTGCGCGTTCAGACCCCGCAGGCGTTCCGCCTTCGGATCCTGCGCGAGGCGCATGCCGATGCGGCGCGCTCCGGCGTCGATGCGACCGACGACGCCGGATTGGTCGAGCGGATCGGCGGGACCGTCACGGTCGTCCCGGGCGACGATCGCAACATGAAAGTGACGACGAGGGCAGACCTCGAGAACGCCGAGGCGTTGCTGGCGCGCGCGGGCTCGAGGTCATGAGGGCCGGGATCGGGTTCGACGCGCACGCCTTCGCCGACGATCGGCCGCTGGTGCTGGGCGGGGTCGAGGTCCCGTACCACCGTGGGCTCGTCGGCCACTCGGATGCCGACGTGTTGGCGCATGCGATCTGCGACGCGGTGCTGGGCGCGGCCGGGCTCGGAGACGTCGGGACCCACTTCCCGAGCAGCGACGCGCGCTGGGCGAACGAGCCGAGCGCGACCTTCCTCTCACGGGTCGCCGCCCTGGCGGCCGACGCCGGCTTCAGCATCGCGAACGTCGACGCGACGGTGATCTGCGAGGAGCCCGCGCTCGCACCACATCGGGATGCGATGTGCGAGGCGTTGGCGACCGCGCTCCGGGTCCCCGTATCGGTCGTCAGCGTGAAGGCGACCACTACCGACAGGCTGGGCGTCGTGGGCCGCGGGGAGGGCGCGGCGGCGATCGCGATCGCCGTGCTCGAGCCGACCGGATGAGCGCGCCCGCCCGGTAGACTCCGCGCGATGAGTCTGGTCATCACCAACACGCGGACACGCCGCAAGGAGCCCTTCGAGCCCAGCACGCCGGGCCGTGTCGGCATGTACGTCTGCGGGCCGACGGTCTACGACGAGCCGCACCTGGGACATGCGCGCGCAGCCGTGGCGTTCGATGTGATCCGCCGCACGCTGGAAGCGCTCGGGAACCGTGTGACCTTCGTGCAGAACATCACCGACGTGGACGACAAGATCATCAACCGCGCGGCAGAGGAGGGCGCGTCGCCGTTCGAGATCGCCGAGCGCTACACGCGCGCGTACGAGGAGCAGATGCGCCGGCTCGGCGTTCGTCCCCCGTCGTTGACTCCGAAGGCCACCGGGCACATCACCGACATGGTCGAGCTCATCCAGCGCCTGATCGACGGAGGCCTCGCATACACCGCCGAGGGCGGAGACGTGTACTTCTCGGTCGAGAAGCTCGCCGGCTACGGCTCGCTGTCGGGACGTTCCCTCGACGACATGCGCGCCGGCGAACGGGTCGAGCCCGATCCGCGCAAGCATCATCCGATGGACTTCGCGCTGTGGAAGGGCGCCAAGGACTGGCAGGTGCATTGGCCGGCGCCGTGGGGACCCGGTCGCCCCGGTTGGCACATCGAGTGCTCGGCGATGTCCATGAAGTACCTCGGGGAGACGTTCGACATCCACGGCGGGGGCGCCGATCTGGTGTTCCCCCATCACGAGAACGAGTGCGCGCAGTCCGAGGCGGTCACGGGCAAGCCCCTCGCACGCTACTGGCTGCACAACGGATTCGTCACGATCAACGAAGAGAAGATGTCGAAGTCGCTTAAGAACTACGTCTCGGTGGCCGACATCCTCGCGGATCATCCCCCGCCGGTCGTCCGGCTGATGCTGGTTGCGGTTCACTACCGCAGCCAGCTCGATCTGTCGCCGGAGGTGCTCGACGACGCGCGCGCGCAGTGGGAGCGTTTCGCCATCTTCGCCCGCAATGCGGCGGAAGTCGTCGGCGACGCGCAGGCCGAGCCGGACGAGGCTTGGCGCGCGCGCTTCCTCGCGCCCATGCAGGACGACTTCAATACGCCGGGCGCGTTCGCGGTCCTGCACGAGCTCCTGAACCAGGCGAACCCCCTGATCGATCGAGCCGATGCCGCGGTCGCTCCGATGCTCGCGACATTCCGCGCGATGACCGGCATGCTCGGGCTCGATCCCATCGGAGATTGGCCGGAGGCACCGAGGCGCGCGCAGGTCGCGCCGCTGGTGACGTTCCTCCTTTCGCTCCGCGACGAGGCGCGTGCCGCGAAGGATTACGGCCGAGCCGATGCGATCCGGGACGCGCTGACCGGAGCCGGCGTGATCTGCGAAGACCGACAGGGTGGGGCACGCTGGTACCTCGCCGATCCGTGGAGCTGAGGTGCGTTTCTTCATCGACACCGAGTTCACGACCGACGATCCCTCGACGCTCGAGTTGATCAGCATCGGAGTCGTCGGTGAGGACGGCTCCGAGTATTACGCGGTGTCGAACGAGTTCGACGAGCGCCGGGTCGGTGATTGGGTGGGTGAACACGTCATGGGGCTGCTCGAGCCGCGCACCGACCCGGTGTGGCGATCACGCGCGCACATCCGCGACGACCTGGTGGCGTTCCTCGGCGAGCGCGCGACGGAGCTGTGGGGATACTCTCCGGCCTACGACTGGTTCTTACTGCACGGCTTGTTCGGCGGGTGGAGCAAGCTGCCCGAGACGTTCCCGTGGAACTGCTGGGACCTCAAGCAGTGGGCGTGGCAGCTGGGCGCGACCGATCTTCCGGAGCAAACCTCGCGCACGCATCACGCCCTCGACGACGCGCGCCACGATCGCGACGTGTTCGTGTTCCTCCTCGGGATCGCGCGCGCGCGGCGGTTCCCCGCGCCGACGCCGTGAGCGAGCAGATCGAAGGGCGACAGCCGGTCCGCGAAGCGCTCCGAGCCGGCAGGCCGATCAGCAAGATCATGATCGCCGAAGGCGTACGACCGTCCGCACTCATCGAGGAGATCCTGTCCCTCGCGCGCGCCGCCGGTGTGCGCATCCAGCGTGTGGCGCGGGCCGAGCTCGACCGGCGCGCCCTCGGGCGCGCGCATCAGGGAGTCGTTGCCGAGGCGGCTGCGGTTCGGTCGCGTCCATGGGACCGGGCGGTCGAGAGCGCCAGGGCCGCCGGTCGGGTGCCGCTCCTGCTCGCGCTCGATGGGGTCGAGGACCCGCAGAACCTCGGTGCGCTGCTGCGCTCGGCGGAGGTCTTCGGTGTGGATGCGGTGATCCTGCCGCGCCGCCGGTCCGCGCCCCTGGGAGCGACGGCTGCCAAAGCGTCCGCCGGTGCGATCGAACACCTGTGGATCGATCAGGTCCCCAACCTCGAGCGCGCGCTCGCGGTTTGTCGCGAGCAGGGGATGTGGGTGGTTGCGCTCGATGCGGGCGGGGACCAGGACCTCGGGGATTGCACCCTGCTGGAGGAGCCGGTCGTCGTGGTGGTTGGGGCCGAGGGCGCGGGGGTCTCGCGCCTGATCCTGTCGCGGGCCGATGCGGTGGTCGGGATCCCGACGACGGGGAAGGTCGCGTCGCTGAACGCGTCGGCCGCGGGTGCGATCTGTCTGTGGGAGGTCAACCGCCGTCGCGCTCGCGCCGGACATCGGGGATGAAACGGATCGTGGATCGCGAAGAGCGGAACCGAGTGGATTCGTGGATGCCACCACGAGTCCTGCCTGCCCGGTCCGCAAGTACTGATTTGTCCTAGATCCGTGAGGTCGGGAAGTACCGACTATGCTGTTTCATTGGCCTCTCGAACCTTGACCCTTAGTCATTCTGGACTATATCCTCGCCTGCGGGCGCTCAACCAAGGAACCATTCATTGTTCTCTCCTAGCGGCGGGGGAGTTGATGGGAAAAGAATTGGAAGCTGTACGGGTCTACGACGGTCTCGCTGAGGCAGCAGACGACGAACTGGTCCTGCGAGCCAGGGCGGGCGACGATCTGGCGCTCGAGCACCTCTTGGTACGCTACAAGAACTTCGCTCGAGTCAAAGCGCGCAACTACTTCTTGATCGGCGCCGACAAGGACGACTTGGTCCAAGAAGGCATGATCGGCCTCTACAAGGCGATCCGCGACTTCCGTCCCGACAAGCAATCCTCGTTCCGGGCATTCGCGGAGCTGTGCATCCAGCGACAGATCATCACCGCGATCAAGACCTCCACACGTCAGAAACACATCCCGCTCAACTCCTACGTCTCGCTCACGCGGCCGATGCCACAAGACGACGGGAGCGAGCCGGACCGCGTGCTGGTCGACGTCCTGACGCAGAATTCGAACTCCGATCCGGTCGAGATGGTGATCTCGCGCGAGGAATTGCAGAGCATGCAGACATCGTTCCGCGAGATCCTGTCCGACCTCGAGGCGCACGTGTTGCATCTGTACCTCGAAGGCAAGAGCTACCAGGATATCGCCGAGTCGCTGAAGCGTCGCGTGAAGTCGATCGACAACGCATTGCAGCGCATCAAGCGCAAGGTCGAGCAGCACATCGAACGACGTCAGGCCGAAGCTTACTAACGGAGATCACTGGGAGCGCCGGGTATCCCCGGCGCTCCTCGTCATTTCCGGCGCGCATGTCGGATCGTCGGATACGCTGCCTCGCCGTGAACGAGGAGCGGTCTGCCCGCCCCCTCTGGGCCACCGCTTTGCTGGCATCCATCGGCATACTCTCGGCGCCCTTCGCGGTGCTGGGCCTCGCCGTCGCCGGCGACTCGATCGGGATCAGCGGAGGGGCTTCGGCTCTTGGCGCGCTCGCTCTGGTCACCGGTGTCGGGATCGTGGGCGCGTCTTGGCGTCCGATCCGGCCGCTCGCGATCGGCCTGGCGGCCGGAGGCCTGACCAACGGCTTCATTCTCGTACTCGCCATCCGAGGGGGCACCGGGCCCTGAGGCAGGAACACAAAGGGCAAAGGCACTCCATCGCATCAAGTATCTGGAAGATGCCTCAAACGGGCTATGGCCCCATCGTGGCTGAAGTGGAAGGCTAGCGGACCTAACGGGCCAGATGCGGGGAGAGTGGACATTGCGCGTCGAGGATCCGATCGTCGTCAGGCAGTCGGATGCCGCTGGGGTCGCGTCGCCGGCCGCCGAACTGCTGGCAGGAGCCTCTCGCCTCCTGGCGACCGAACGGGGCGATCTGCGCCCGCTCCGGCCCCTGCTCACCGACTTCATGGCGGCGACCGGCTCGAGCGAAGGAGGCGTGTTCGTGGTCGAGGACCGTGGGCTCCGTCCGGTTGCGATCGCGAGTTCCCACGGTGAATACGCGTTGCGCGGCGCGGCCGCCTACGCCGTCGGCAGCAACGCCGACCTGCACGTCCCGTGTCCCGAGGGAACCTGTCGCCCTCCCACGTTCACGGTCGGCTCGACCCCGTCCGTGCTATGCGTCCCGCTGGTGGTTGGAAGAGCCGTGCTCGGTGCGCTGGTCGTGTCGCGTGAAGGCGACGCCCCCGCCTACGACGGGTCCGCGCTCGGGCTCGCGAAAGCGCTGTCCTCTCAGCTTGCGACGGCGCTCGATCGGGCGCACGCGCTCCAAGAGCTTCGTCGTCACGAGCGGGAGGGAGAGGCTCGACGCAGGCAGCTCGAGCATTACGCGAACGACCTTCGCGAGATGTTCGCTCAAGAGAAGCGGCACGCCGTCAAGCTCTGGAACGCCCTCGCAGAGCTGGAGGAGACCTATCTGGCAACGGTGCGCGGTCTCGCCGTTGCGGTCGAAGCGAAAGATGCCCATACGGCAGGGCACCTGTCCCGCGTTACCCGGTTCGGCGTCGCCATCCTCGATCGTGTCGCCCCGGAGCTGGCCGAAGACAGGCAAACGATGTACGGGTTCCTGCTCCACGACATCGGGAAACTCGGTGTCCCCGACGCGATCCTTGGGAAGCCGGGGCCGCTCACGCAGGAGGAGTGGGCAGTGGTACGCCGGCACCCCGAGATCGGGCGGACGATCCTGGCCGGCATCCCCTTCCTGGCGGCGGCACGGGAGATCGTCTACACGCACCATGAACGCTGGGACGGGTCGGGCTACCCGGTGGGGCTGCGGGGCGATGAGATCCCGCTCGCCGCGCGGGTGTTCCCCCTCGCGGATGTGCTCGATGCGCTCACTTCGAGGCGTCCCTACAGGCTCCCGCTCTCTCTCGACGAAGCACGCCACGAGCTACGACGAGGGTCGGGAACTCAGTTCTGGCCCGAAGCCGTCGAAGCCATGATGTCTTTCGAAACCGACGAACTCCATTCGCTCCTCCGTGATCCCGTGGAAGACCCGACGGCGATCACGCTGTCCCGCGTGTCATCCGGTTCGGTGATCCCGACCGGGCGACCTGCCCAGGGGGTGTTCGATCTATGAAGTGTGTGTTGATCGTCGACGATGAGCCAGAGATAGTGACGTTGGTGCGCATGACGCTCGAGGGCGAGTCGATCCGGATCCTGGAGGCTCACACGGGGTCGGATGCGTTCCAGATCGCGAAAGAGGAGCGACCCGACCTCATCCTCCTGGACGTCATGATGCCGGGAACGACGGGGCTCGAGGTATGCAAGCAGTTGCGAGAGGATCCGGCCACCAAAGACATCACGGTCATAATGTTGACCGCGCGCGCTCAGCCGTGGGACCGCGATGCCGGGATGGGCGCAGGCGCCAACGGCTACGTTGTGAAGCCGTTCTCGCCGCTCTCACTGCTCAGGAAAGTGGACGAGGTATTGGGTCGAGCCTGCGTCTGAAGAGCTGGGGGCGGGATTCGAACCCGCGACCTGCGGTTTACAAGACCGCTGCTCTGCCGAACTGAGCTACCCCAGCGTCCCGGACAGCGTAGCGTGCGCACCGGCAACGATGTGCCGCGTTGTACCCGATGCACGCGCTACGCTTGGGGTGGTGAGCAAGGCGTGGGAGTCCGCGCTTTCGCAGCTGGACGAAGCTGCGGAGTTCATGAAACTCGACCCGAACCTGCACATCGTGTTCCGCGAACCCAAGCGTGCCCTGACCGTGTCGATCCCGGTGCGGATGGACGACGGTTCGGTGGACGTGTTCCGCGGGTTCCGCGTCCACCACTCGATCGCGCGCGGTCCGGCGAAGGGCGGGATCCGCTATCACCCCAACGTCTCGATCGACGAGGTCAAGGCGCTCGCGATGTGGATGACCTGGAAGTGCGCGTTGGCAGGGATCCCCTACGGCGGGGCGAAGGGCGGGGTTCGCGTGCAGCCCTGGGATCTGTCCGATGGTGAGCTCGAGCGCCTGACCCGCCGATACGCCACCGAGATCCTTCCGTTCCTCGGGCCCGAGAAGGACGTTCCGGCGCCCGATCTCAACACCGACGAGCGCATCATGGCGTGGATCATGGATACGTACTCCACGAACAAGGGGTACTCGGTCCCCGGCGTCGTGACCGGCAAGCCGATGTCGATCGGCGGCTCCCAGGGCCGCGGCGGCGCCACCGCCCGTGGAGTCGTGTTCTCGACCCTGTCGGCCATGCAGCGGCTCGGGATGCCGATCGAGGGGACGACGGTCGCGATCCAGGGGTTCGGGAAAGTGGGCGGTTTCGCCGCCGAGATCTTCCACGATGCGGGTTTCCAGGTTGTGGCCGTGAGCGACTACAAGGGCGGCCTCTCCAACCCGCGCGGCCTGAACCCGTCGGCGCTCCGCCGCCATAGTGACGAGGCAGAGACGGTCGCTGGTTTCCCCGGTGCCGATGCGATCACCAACAAGGAACTGCTCGAGATGGACGTGGACGTGCTCGTGCCGGCAGCCATCGAGGATCAGATCACCGCCGAGAACGCCGATCGTGTGCGCGCGCGACTCATCGTCGAGGGGGCGAACGGGCCGACGCAGCCCGAGGCCGATCAGATGCTGTCCGAGCGCGGCGTGTTCATCGTGCCCGACATCCTGGCGAACTCGGGCGGCGTCACGGTGTCGTATTTCGAGTGGGTCCAGGACATCCAGGCGTACTTCTGGAGCGAGGATCAAGTCAATGCCCGCCTGCGCGACGTCATGGGCCGAACGTTCGATGATGCTGCATCGATGGCCGAGGAGCGGGGCGTGCGACTGCGGCTGGCAGCGCTTGCGCTCGGGATCGAGCGCGTGGCGGAAGCGCACCGCGCGCGGGGACTTTTCCCCTAGCTCAGCCCTCGAGCCGAGCAGATCCGCCCACCGTGGCTCCCCCGGCGGGCGCATGTAAGATGCGCGCGGAGGGCGAGCTATGGAACCGACAATCAGGTCGCTATCGGAGCGCGAGCGCGAGATCTTGGCGTTCGAACGCTCCTGGTGGAAGCAAGCAGGCGCGAAGGAGCGAGCCGTCCGCGAGCGGTTCGGGATGTCGGTGACGCGCTACTACCAGGTCTTGAACGAGCTGATCGATTCCGACGCCGCGCTCGTCGAGGACCCGATGCTGATCCGCCGCCTCCGACGTCAGCGTGAGGCCCGGCAGCGCAAGCGCGCGGCTCGACGCTACGGCCTTCCCGATTAGCCGTGCCTCGTAAGCACGCTCCCGATTCGCCGCGTTCGTTCTACCTGTCGCTCGCGCGCGCGGGGACCGGCGCGCTCGCCGCATTGGGGTTGGTGGTCGCGATCGTCGTGGTCGCGGTGACCTCGCGCGGGACGGATGCCGGAACCCCTCAGACGCGCACCGAACCCACGACGATCGAAACGCCGACGACGGGAAGCCTCGAGCCCACCCCCGCCACCTCGACGCCCGAACCCGAGCGTTCGCCGCTGCGCGCGCGCGCGAGGACCTCGGTGGACGTGTTGAACGGGACGGAGATCGCCGGCTTGGCCGGGGGAGCCGCGGAACGGATCCAGGAACAGGGATATCGGCTGGTCGAGCCCGACGACGCCGCCGAGAAGCCGCAGGCTCGAACCGCGATCTACTTCGCGAAGGGGTTCAAGCGTGAGGCGCAACGGCTCCTCCGCGAGTTCCCGGAACTCCGCCGAGTCCGCACCGGCGACCGCCCCTCTCCCGGAGACGCGCAGCTCGTCGTGGTCCTCGGCGAGGACTACGAAGCGCCCTAAGGGGAAGGCTCGAGCAAGCGCAGCACGCGCTCCGTCTCGATCGTGAACGCGCCGCCGGTGGGCGTGCCGAACCCTTGCACCTCGAACCGTCCGCGCGCATGCGTCGTGATGACGACCGGGAAGCCCTCCCGCAATGCGAACGCGATCTCGCTTGTTGAAACCTCGTCTCCCGCAAGCGTCACCGGCTGTTCCCCAACCTGCCGGGTGATGGTCAGCGGGCGGTGGGTGCCGACGATCACGACGGCGGTGTCGTAGCCCTCCTCGACCCGGAGGGCGGAGAGGCGACCGGTCTGCTCGACCGGTCCCACGGTCCCCGCGGTGGCCAGCGCGCGCGACCATCGGCTGCCGACGTGGAGCTCCTCTGTCGGCAGCGGCTGGCCCAGCAGGGGCACGATCTCATCCGGTTGGAGAACCTCCGACACGATGCCTCCTTCAGCCTCGACGCTGCGCACGGTTCCATCCGGGCCCACGACCGCGCGCACCGACTGCTCATCCAGGTCGGTCTCGCGGCCGTCGCGCAGGAACCGCAGTGGCGTCAGCGTGAGGCGAAGGGTGCTGGCATCGCCGTCCACCTCCAGGACCTCCACCGTCCACCGCGCCTCGAGGCTCGTCTCCTCCCGCACGCCGGGTCGATCCTCCGCGGCGGTTACGCCGCGGATCGACAGCGAGTACACGCGAACAGCGCCGAGCGGGAAGGCGGGGGCGAGCCGGATCGGCGGCGTCGCGCACGCCGACAGAGCACACGCGACGAGCGCGAGCGAAGCGAGCGCGCGTCGCGTGTGCGAGGGGTGAAGGCGCTCCATGGTCACCGTCCTCGCGCTCGCTGCAGGTCTTCGATCTGACGTTCGAGCCAGTGCTCGGGCGGCGCGCCGGCGGCGCGAGGGCGAAGCCGGCCGGCGAGCGACCGTCGTTCGTCGGCGTCCATGTCGAGCGCACGCTCCATCGCCCGCGAAGTGTCCCCGACGTCGAACGGATCGATCACCAGAGCTGCCTCTCCCAGTTCGGCGGCGGCTCCCGTCTCGCGGGACAACACCAGCACGCCGTCGCGCTCGTTGACGATCGGACCCTCGCGCGCGACCAGGTTCATCCCGTCGGACACCGCGTTGACGACGAGCACGTCGTACCGCCGGAAGCCCGCCAAGGTCCGCTGGAAGTCGTCCTGGATGTCCAGGAGGACGGGCGCGCCTTCGGGCGTGCCGAACCGTGTGTTGATGCGCTCGACGATGGCGTGCACTTCCTGCATGTAGGTGAGGTATTCGGGCACGCCGCCGCGCGAGGGGGTAAGGAACGCCGCGTGCAGAACGCGCGCGCGCAGATCTTCGCGGCGCTCGAGCAGTTGCTCGAACGCGAGGAACCCCCTGACGATGTTCTTCGACAGGTCCGTCCGATCCACGCGGAGCATCAGCAGCCGGCCGTCCAGGGTCCGCTCGAGCCGCTCGAGCCGGTCGCGTACCCGCGGGTGGGCGGCTTCTGCCGCCAGGACCTCGGGGCTCGCACCGATGGGGTACGCGCCGACCCTGGTCGCGTGGCCCCGGTGATGGACCGTCGTGTCCTCGATGCGCGCGCCGAGCACCGCCGCGCAGCAGGCCAGGAAGCGCTCCACCCAGCGATCGGCGTGGAACCCGACGACGTCGGCCGCGAGCATGCCCTCGAGGAGCGTCCGGCCCCACTCGCCGGGCAGAGCGGCGTAGCGGTCCGGAGGGGCGAACGGCGTGTGCTGGAAGTGCGCGATCGCCACGTCCGACCGCCGCGCGCGCAGCCCCGCGGGCACCAGGGACAGGTGATAGTCCTGGGAGAACACGAGAGCTTCGTCTTCCGCTTCCTCGTCGACCAAGGCCGCGAACCTTGCGTTGACGGCCCGATAGGTTTCCCAGGCACCCGCGTGTTCGGATCTCAGATCGGGAACCTCGTCCCACAGACCGTGATGGACGAACCAGAGCACGCGGTTCGAGAAGTCGTCGTAGTAGGTGCGGTAGTCGTCCCGATCGATGTCGGCGAGGCGGACGTGCAGCACGCCGCCTTCGTCGTCGGCCAGATCGAGCCGACCGCTGCCGGCTGCTACGCGCTCGTGGTCTTCATCGGTGATGGCGGCGGCGACCCACGAAGCTTCACGTCCTCGGGTCGCGCCCCCCACCGCCGTCACCAAGCCGCCGACGCCGCGCTTCTCGATCACGTTGCCATCGGCTTGGCGAACGAGTGCGATGGGGCCCCGGTTCGAGGCCACCACGATGGGAGAGCGGTCGCTCAAGCCAGGTCCCGGAACAGGTCGAGGTACTCGGCTAGATCACGTGTGGTGAGGTAGCGCTCGCGGACGATGCTTCGCGCGGCGACGCCCATCGCTGCGGCGCGCTCGGTGTCCTCCAGGACCTGAACGACGCGCTCGGCGCATGCTTCGACGGAGTCGACCAGATATCCAGTGACCGCGTCATCGATCTGCAGCCGGATCCCGCCGACGTCGCCGGCGATGACGGCCTTGCGCTTCCACATCCCCTCGGTGACGGTCAACCCGAATCCCTCTCGTAGCGACTTCTGCACGATGACGTTCGCGGCGTACTGGAACGCGTTGACGTCCAGCGCTCCCACCTCCTGTAGGTTCGACAGCAAGGATATGTCAGGGTCGCCCGCCCGGTGCTCTTCGGTCCGCGAGTAGTAATGCCAGCCCTCCGGGTCGTCGGACGCCATCGACGCGATCATCACCAACTGCAGTCCGTCTACCCGCTCGCGCGCGATCCGGAACGCGTCGATCACGCCGAGCGGATCCTTCCACGGGTCGAACCGCGAAACCTGCAGCATCAGAGGCCGATGGTCGTCGACGCCGTAGCGCGCGGTGACGGCGCTGACGATCTCGTGATCCAGGGGGATGTTCTTGAGCGACAATGGGTCGATCGAGGGGGTGATGAGCGCGAGCTTGCGGGGCGAGAACGCCGCCGGCACGAAGTCCCTCATCGTGAAGATGCAGGCGTCGTAGTCGCCTACGAACTCAGACAGGAAATCCCAGACGAGCTCGAGCGGTTGGGTCAGGTCGATGTGGCATCGCCAGATCCATCGCTTGCCGACATGATGATCGCCGTTGAGGAACGAGCGGATCGCGGCCGGTTGCGGGTCGTGGACGATCACGAAGTCGTAGGTCTGCTCGAGCCCGGCCGCGTTGATCTGGTTCGCCTCGAGGTAGCGCTCGCGCATCTGTTCGGTGAACGGGACCTCCGCGCCCTGTAGACCGTTGTGCATCGCCTTGGTCACCGTGAAGAAGGCCTCGTCGCCCTCCAGCAGGCGCCATTCGACGTCGAGGCCGAGGTCGCGCATCAGGGGAACGTGCGTGTACAGCAGCTCGGCCACACCGCCGCCGAAGGCGGTGCTCGAGATGTGCAAGACGCGCGCGCCTCGGAACGGCTCGGCCCTGGCGCGAAGGTCGGCCACGGTATCGGCGCCGACGACCGCGTTGTAGTCGCCGATCGATCGCGGCGCGACCGGGATCAGGCTCAGCACCGAAGGGGCCGGCCCCGCGACGTCATGGTCCAATCGTAACCGGCGGGTTCGAGCCGGCCTGGCTGCCGGGAACCATCGAGCGGTGGCCATACAATCGCCGACGTGGCGACCTTGCCCGACGCCCCAACGTTCGGCGACCGCGTGCGGTGGTTCGGCTGGCTGTCGTGGATGACCATCGGCATCCTCTTGCTGCTCTACGGGGCATGGCGGTTCGTGGTTGCCCCCCTTTCGGTCCTATTCGCCCCGATCGCCATCGCAATCGTCGTGGTGTATCTGCTGAACCCGCTCGTCTCGATGCTCGAGCGTCGAGGGTTCCGCCGCGGATTCGCCGTCGCCCTGATCTACCTGTTGTTCCTCGCCGTCGTCTCCACCGCGCTCGCGTTCCTGATCCCGGTGATCGTCCGTCAGCTCTCCAACTTCATCGAGCAGGTGCCGACCTACGGGGACACCATCGTGACCACGGTCAACGGCTTCCTGGAAGATCGGGGCCTCGAGGCCAGGATCGCCTTCGACGCCGATCAGGTCGAACAGCTGATCACCGAGAACCGGGACACGATCTTCTCGTTCATCGGGGGCGTCCGGACCGTGGCCGGTCAGGTCCTGCACATCCTCGTGTCGATCGTGATCGGAGTCATCCTGTCGATCTACCTGCTGCTCGATCTTCCGAAGATCGGGCAGTGGTTCCGTCGTGCCATCCCCGAGCGTCAGGCCCAAGACGTCACCGAGGTGCTCGAGAAGGTCAACGTGGCCGTCGGAGGATTCTTCCGTGGGCAGTTGCTCGTCGCGCTGTTCGTCGGGGTCGCCAGCGCGATCGGTCTCAGCATCATCAAGCTCGATTTCGCGATCCTGATCGGCATCATCGCGGGGATCTTCAACCTGATCCCGTTGATCGGGCCGTTCCTTGCCGCAATCCCGGCGGTGACGTTGGGGCTGCTGTCGGGGACCCCGAGCAGGGCACTATGGGCGGCGCTCGTGCTGTTGATCGTGCAGCAGATCGACAACCACGTCGTCAGCCCGAACGTGATGGGTCGCACCGTACGTTTGCATCCGGTCACGGTGATGCTGGCGCTGCTGGCCGGCGCGACGATCGCCGGCATCTTCGGGATGCTGATCGTGATCCCGGCGGTGGCCGCCACCAAGATCGTCGCCATCTATCTCTGGGAGCGACGGCACACGGTCGGGATCGGCGAGGCGCCCCCCGCCGAGACCTAGCTGCGCGACGCGACCGCTGCCACCAGATCTGCCCAACCGAGGTTGTGCGGGCGGTCGGTCACCAGCACGTTGTCGATCGCCATGCAGCGCTCGGCGAGCCCGGGATCGGCGTCGAGCGCGTCGCGCACCATCACGAACCATCCCACGTGCGGCGCGAGCTCGAGGTCCGCTTCGGCGTCGCCCACGGCGATCGTCTCGGTCCGGGCGAACCCCCGACGCTCTCGATCGATCGCAACCGCCGAACCCTTCGACACGCCCCGCGGCATCAGGTGGTAGGCGCGCGCGTCGCCCGGCTCGATGTCCAGGTACGAGCCGTGCAGCCGGCCGTTGTCCCAGAGGCGCAGCCAGCCGTCGCCGGCCGTTGCCAGCCATGCGTCGACCTCGTCGGTGTCGACCCGCCCGCGGAACAGCTGCGTGCACTCCCGCCAGCCGGACCAGGGGGTGTGGTGCTCGAGCTTCCCCGCGTAGCGCGCGAGGAGCTTCGCGACGGCGCCGTTCTCTTCCATGATCGCGGCGGGGAGGCCGGGTCGTGGGGTCTCGCCGAAGTTGGAGACGACGTCCCGGCCGTGCTCGTAAGAGATCAGGGCGCCCATCTCGGCGATCACGGTGGACATCCCCAGCAGCCTGGCGTCGGTCTGGAGCCCGCGTAGGGCGCGGCCCGAGACGGGGACGACCTCGACCTTGGCCCGGTGGGCAGCCATCAGCGCCTGCACCGGCTCGGTCGTCAGGGTCTTGTCCGGGGCGTGCAGGAACGAGCCTCCGGGGCCGACCATGGTGCCGTCCAGGTCCGTATAGATCACGGTCGTGCGCTCGAGCCGGCCGAGCGCGCGCGAAACCAGGCGTTCCTCGATCATCGCGGCCATCGTATCCAGGGCCGATCGGTACCGCGGAACACCCCCGGTGGGTTTGCCCTATCCTTAGGGGCTCATGGGCGCGATCCTGGGCCTTCGATGCCGCGAGTGCGGCCGGGAGTATCCGGCCGAGCCCATCCACGTCTGCGAGTGGTGCTTCGCGCCGCTCGAGGTCGTCTACGACTACGACGAGATCGCGCGCACGCTCACGCGCGAGAAGATCGCGGCGGGACCGCGTTCGATCTGGCGCTACGCCGACCTGCTGCCGGGCAGCGACAAGCGGGTTGATCTCGGCGCGGGGTTCACGCCGCTGGTCCCCGCGCCTCGGCTCGGAGCAGAGCTCGGCCTGCACGACCTGTGGGTGAAGAACGACACCGCGAACCCGACCCATTCGTTCAAGGATCGCGTCGTCTCGGTCGCGCTGACGTCCGCGCGCGACTTCGGGCTGTCCACGGCGGCCTGCGCTTCGACCGGGAACCTCGCCAACGCGGTGGCCGCGCATGCCGCCGCCGCCGGGATGGATGCCTACATCTTCATCCCCGCCGATCTGGAGCAGGGGAAGATCGTGGCCACCGCTATCTACGGGCCCAAGCTCGTGGCGGTCGAGGGAACCTACGACGACGTCAACCGACTCTGCTCCGAGATCGCCGGCCAGTTCGAATGGGCGTTCGTCAACGTGAACATCCGTCCGTACTACGCCGAGGGCTCGAAGTCGCTCGCGTACGAGATCGCCGAGCAGCTGGACTGGCGCGCGCCGGACCACGTCGTGGTGCCGATGGCCAGCGGCTCGTTGCTCACCAAGATCCGGCGTGGGCTCGACGAGCTGGTGAGGGTGGGGCTGCTCGACGAGCACAGCACCCGGGTCAGCGGCGCGCAGGCCGAAGGGTGCTCGCCGATCGCCATCGCGTTCGCCGCCGGAGAGGAACACATCAGACCCGTGAAGCCCAACACGATCGCGAAGTCGCTGGCGATCGGGAACCCCGCAGACGGGTACTACGCCATCAAGACCGTCCGCGAGACCGGTGGGGGCATGGCGACCGTGACCGACGAGGAGATCATCGACGGGATCTCGTTGCTGGCTCGGACCGAGGGGATCTTCACCGAGACGGCGGGCGGGGTCACGGTGGCGACGTTGGGGAAGCTGGTGCGCGAGGGTGTGGTCCGTCCGGACGAACGTACCGTGGCCTTGATCACCGGCGACGGGTTGAAGACGATCGAGGCCGTCAGCGAACGGGCGAAGCCGTCGTTCACGATCCCCCCGAAGCTCGAGGCCTTCGCCGCACGACTGGAGGAAGGGAAGTGAGCGTGACCGTCCGTATCCCCACACCGCTGCGCTCGGCGACCAGCGGTGTATCCGAGGTGGCCGTCGATGCGTCGAACGTCCGCGAGATGATCGAGGATCTGGATCGCAAGCACCCCGGCATCCGCGCGCGCCTGTGCGACGAGTCCGGCGAGATCCGGCGTTTCGTCAACGTGTTCGTCGGCGACGAAGACATCCGCTTCATGCAAGGCATGGAAACCCCGACCCCGGATGGCGTTCAGGTTTCGATCATCCCTGCCGTGGCCGGCGGGTGCCGCTAGGCGCACCGTTGCCGCCGGCTACCGGCTCGGATACCATTTCTGCAGGTAGAAGGCGCACATCCGGCGGCTGTCCATGCTGAAATTCCCCTTGAGAACCGAGTACGCCCTGCGGGCCCTGATGGAGCTCGCGGGTCGCCGCAAGGACGGCTACCTCCCCGCGCGCGAGATCGCCAAGCGCCAGAACATCCCCGTCCGGTTCCTCGAGCATCAGCTCTCGGCGTTGTCGAAGGCCGGCATCGTCGAATCGGTGCGCGGCGCGAGCGGCGGCTGCATGCTCGCGCGCGATCCGGCCGACATCCGCATCGTCGACGTGATCGAAGCCATCGAAGGTCCGCTCGCTCCGATGTACTGCCTCGACCCACACGAGGATGAGCAGTGCTCCGAATCGCATCAGTGCGGACTGCAGGAACTGTGGATGCGTGTCGAAGGAGCGGTGCGTTCGGTGTTCGAGCACACGACGATCGCCGATCTCGTCGAGCGCCATCGAACGTTGCAGCCGTTGTTGTGGCCGACGATCATCGCGCGCGGCGTGTCGCGCGACTGAGTACTGTCATCGTTATCCCGTTCGGGGGCCTCGAAACTATTTTCCCAGAAACCTTGTAATCGGTTCATCTCGTGTCTACACTCGCCCGCGTGTGGCGCTTCACGCATGCGTGAAGCAAGACCTGCCAAAGGAGGTGGGACGTGCCCCCGAAGAAGAGGGCAACGCGTAAGTCGGCGAAGAGGCGCCCGGCGGCGAAGAAGACCGCCGCGCGCAAGCCGGCTCGTAAGCGCGCCGCGAAGAAGACCGCGGCCGCGAAGTCCGCGCCGAAGCGCAAGACGACGCGTCGTCGCAAGAAGGCGACGGCGGCGAAGTCCGCGCCGAAGCGTAAGCCTGCTCGCCGCAAGAAGGCGGCGACGGCGAAGCGCAAGCCGGCTCGTCGGAAGAAGACGACGGCTGCAGCGAAGAAGCCCGCGCGTCGCAAGACCGCGAGGCGTAAGACGACGGCGCGCAAGAAGAAGTAGCGCGTCTCGTCGCAGCATCCGATGGGGCCCGGTGCGGACGCACCGGGCCTCAGCGCTTCCCCGGCTGTGGGCTCCCCCGGCTGTGGGCTCCCCCGGCTGTGGGCTCCCCCGGCTGTGGGCTCCCCCGGCTGTGGGCTCCCCCGGCTGTGGGCTCCCCCGGCTGTGGATATGGTTGCTAGGTGCCGGACTCACTGCGCGCCGTCCATGACGAGGTGGTGTCGTGTCGTCGCTGCCCGCGGTTGGTCGCCTGGCGCGAGGAAGCGGCTGCGTCCCCCCCGAGGCGCTTCGCCGGACGGGACTACTGGGCGCGCCCCGTCCCCGGCTTCGGGGACCCGCGCGCGCGCCTGGTGATCGTCGGGCTCGCCCCCGCGGCGCACGGCGGCAACCGAACGGGGCGTATCTTCACCGGCGACCGGTCGGGGGACTGGCTCTTCCGATCGCTCCATCGAGCCGGGCTGGCCAACCAGCCGGCGTCGACGTCGCGCGACGACGGGCTGAAGCTCACCGACTGCTGGGTGTGCGCGGTCGTGCGGTGCGCCCCGCCGACGAACAAGCCGCTGCCGGCCGAGCGTGACAACTGTCTGGGGTACACCGTGCGGGAGCTCGGCCTGCTGAAGCGGGCGCGCGCGATCCTGGCGCTCGGGTCCTTCGCCTGGGACGGGATGCTGCGCGCGGCGCGCGCGCACGGGGTCGAGGTCCGGCCGAAGCCGCGATTCGGCCACGGAGCCGAAGCGGATCTGGGGGGCCGGTGGACGCTGGTGGGCTCGTTCCATCCGAGCCAGCAGAACACCTTCACCGGGAAGCTCACCGAGCTCATGCTCGACGAAGTGATCGGCCGGGCGGCAGCGCTGGGGCGCGCTACGGCCTAGCCGGGCCATCGGACTTGCGCCTCCCGAGCCCCCCGGCGTATGTTTCCCGTTAGCACTCGGCTGTGGCGAGTGCTAGCAACCGGGACACGGGAGTGCTAGGAACGGAGGAGGGTGTATGGCAGCGAAGCTGATCGTTTTCGACGAGGAAGCGCGGCGCGCGCTCGAGTCGGGCATGAACCAGCTCGCCGACGCGGTCAAGGTCACGCTGGGCCCCAAGGGTCGCAACGTCGTGATCGAGAAGAAGTGGGGCGCGCCCACGATCACCAACGACGGCGTGTCGATCGCGAAGGAGATCGAGCTCGAGGACCCCATTGAGAAGATCGGGGCTGAGCTGGTCAAGGAGGTCGCGAAGAAGACCAACGACGTCGCCGGTGACGGGACGACCACGGCGACCGTGCTGGCGCAGGCGATGGTCCACGAGGGTCTGCGCAATGTGGCCGCGGGTGCGAACCCGATGGCGCTGAAGCGCGGGATCGAGAAGGGCGTCGACGCCGTCGTCGAGCAGATCAAGGGTTCGGCCAAGGAGATCGAGGACAAGGCCGAGATCGCCCACGTCGCCGCGATCTCGGCGAATAACGACCCCGAGATCGGCGCGATGATCGCCGAGTCGATGGACAAGGTCGGCAAGGACGGCGTGATCACCGTCGAAGAGTCCCAGACCTTCGGGCTCGAGCTCGAGCTCGTCGAGGGGATGCGCTTCGACAAGGGTTACATCTCGCCGTACTTCGTGACCGACCCCGAGCGCATGGAGGTCGTGCTCGAGGACCCGTACCTGCTGATCGCGAACGCGAAGATCAGCGCGGTGAAGGACCTCGTTCCGGTGCTCGAGAAGGTCATGCAGACCGGCAAGCCGGTCGCGATCCTCGCCGAGGACGTCGAGGGCGAGGCTCTGGCAACCCTGGTGGTCAACAAGATCCGCGGGACCTTCAAGTCGGTCGCGGTGAAGGCCCCCGGGTTCGGCGACCGTCGCAAGGCCATGCTGCAGGACATCGCGATCCTGGCTGGCGGACAGGTCATCTCCGAGGAGGTCGGCCTCAAGATCGAGAACACCACGCTCGACATGCTGGGCACCGCCCGCAAGATCGTCATCACCAAGGACGAAACCACGATCGTTGAGGGCGGCGGCGACGCCGAGCAGATCAAGGGCCGCATCAACCAGATCAAGGCCGAGATCGAGAAGACCGACTCGGACTACGACCGCGAGAAGCTGCAAGAGCGGTTGGCGAAGCTGGCCGGCGGCGTCGCGGTGATCAAGGTCGGCGCGGCCACCGAGGTCGAGCTGAAGGAGAAGAAGCACCGCATCGAGGACGCCGTCTCGGCGACCAAGGCCGCGGTGGAAGAGGGTGTCGTGGCCGGCGGCGGCGTCACGCTGCTGCAGGCGCAGCACGCGCTCGACAAGCTGGACCTGGAAGGCGACGAGGCGACCGGCGCGAACATCGTGCGCCGCTCGCTCGAGGAGCCGCTCAAGCAGATCGCCTTCAACGCCGGCCTCGAGGGCGGCGTCGTGATCGAGAAGGTGCGCAACCTCGACGCGGGCTGGGGCCTCAACGCCGACTCCGGCGAGTACGTCGACCTGGTCAAGGCCGGCGTGATCGACCCGGCGAAGGTGACACGCTCGGCGCTGCAGAACGCGGCGTCGATCGCGGCTCTTTTCCTCACGACCGAGGCGGTCGTGGCGGAGAAGCCCGAGAAGAACCCGCAGCCGATGCCCGGCGGGCACGACGGGGGTATGGGCGACTTCTAAGGGTTACCCGAAGCAGGCGAGGGGCGGCTTAGGCCGTCCCTTCGCTATGCGCGCGCGAACAGATCCCCAGCGTCGATCATGACCCCGGGGAGCAGGTTGGTGCCGAACCTCTCGCCCGGCTCGACGATGGCCGGCTTCGGATACCGATCGGTCTCGAGCCGGTAGACCTCCACGCGGTCGGCGTCGGGGTCCACGACCCAGTACTCGGGCACGCCGGCGCCCGCGTACAGATCGCGCTTGCGCACGCGGTCGGTACGCGGGTCCGACACGACCTCGATCAGCAACGACGGGGACCCCATGATGTGCGTCTCTTGGATGATCTCGAGCCGGTCGGCGGCGACGAACACGACGTCGGGTTCGACCACGTCGTGATCGGACAGCCGCACATCCACCGGTGACACGAAGACGCGCCCGCCGCCGTGTTCACGCACGTGGTCGTAGAACGCATTGAACAAGAACCCGACGAGGTCCTGATGTCGGATGATCGGCGCCGGCGTCACGAAGGCCTCCCCGTCGATGATCTCGCGGCGGACGCCGTCGTCCGGGAAGGCGAGGAAGTCCTCGTAGGTGAGGAGCCGTTTCGGCTCGACCGCCATGGTTCGAGGCTAGCATCGGCCCATCGCGTCGTCACGTCCGACGATCCGGCCGCGCGCCGCGCACGGTGCAAGCGTTACCATCCGGCCGGGAGGTGAAGGGGATGTATGGAACCGTCGCGCACTGCCGCGTGAAGCCGGGCGAGTTCGACGCCTTGCTCGCGATGCTGAAGCAATGGGACGAGACCCACGGCGGGAGCCCCAAAGGCTATATCGCCAGCTACGGGTTCAGGCTCGACAAGGATGAGAACGAGATGATCCTGGTCGCGGTGTTCGAGGACAAGGACACCTACATGGCGAACGCCGAGGATCCGTCGCAGGACGAGTGGTACCGGAGGTTCCGCGCGCACCTCGAGTCCGATCCCGAGTGGAACGACGGCCGGGTCCTCTACACGGGGGAGTGAAACCTTCGAGGGGGCCCGCAGGGCCCCCTCGTGGTTCGTCACCGGCCTTCGCTAGAGGACCGCGAGGGTGACGAAGGAGATCGACGCGGCCGGTGACTTGAGGTTCGTCGAATCGGTGGCGTTCGCGACCGCCACGTACCGCCCAGGGGCGAGCCCCTCGAGCGTCACGTCCCAGGTGGTCTCGGTCGCGCCGGGCGTCGCCAGCGTGGCCTCGACCTCTCCGACCTTCGTGCCCCGCACGTCGCGGATCACGATGGTGACGGCCGCCACGCCCCTGTTGTCGGACGCCGAGCCGGCCAGCGTCACGGGGGTGCCGGGGAGGAAGATCTCGCCGTCGCCGGTCGAGTAGGTGACCGACGGCCGCGTCCCGTCCACGTTGAACGCTCGCGGTTCGGATGCCTCGCTCACGTTGCCGTTGGCATCGCTCGCGACCGCCGTGATCGTGTGATCGCCGGAAGAGAACGACCGAGCGATCGACCATTGCCCTGCCGCGTTCGTCGACGGGTTCGCGATCGTGGACCCGTTCTCGCGGATCGCGACGATCGACAGCGGTTCGGCCGTTCCGCTGACGGTCACCTGAGCACCGTGCTCGGAGCCCTCTTCCGGCGTGAGGATCACCGGAGCGTCGGGCGCCGTCGCATCGTGGGCGACGGTGAAGGTGCGCGCGTCCGACTCGCTACCCGCGTTCCCCGCACCATCGGTGGCGGTGGCCGTGATCGAGTGCGAGCCGTCTGTGAACACCGCGGTCGTGCTCCAGGCGCCGCCGGGGCCGGCGGTCGCTGTGGCGATCTGGACGCCATCTTCACGCACCGACACCGAGGCGTTGGGTTCGGTGCTTCCCGAGATCGTGACCGTCTTGTTCGTCAGCGTCGCCCCCTCAGCCGGCTTCACGATCGTGGGCGCTTCCGGAGCTTCGATGTCGACCGTGAAGGTCCGAGCAACCGATGCGTCGCTCTCGAGCCCACCGGCGTTCGTCGCGGTCGCCGTGATCGTGTGCGATCCGTTACCGAACGTGGCGTCGAGCGACCAGTTGCCCAGCATGTTCGCGGTCGTGGTGCCGATCTCCGTCTCGCCCTCGCGGACGGTGATGGTGGCGTCGGCTTCGGCCGTTCCGAGGATCTGGACCGACGACGAAGCCAACGTCGCGTTCTGCGCCGGCGAGGTGATCGCGGGTGCCACCGGCGGCGTCGTGTTGATCGTGAACGACCGCTCGGCCGAGCTGCTGCTGTTCTGGGCCGCGTCGGTCGCCGTCGCCGACACCGTGTACGGGCCGTCGGCGCCGAAGTCGTGCGTCAGAGACCAGGTGCCGTCGGTCGCCTCGATCGAGCCGAGGGACGTCTCGCCCTCGAACACCTCGACCATGCTTCCGGCAGCCGCCGTACCCGAGAGCACGACTTCCTGGCTGTACAGCGTCTCACCCTCGGCCGGCTCGACGATCACCGGCGCGTCGGGCGCGGTGGAGTCGATGGTGAAGTTTCGCAGGGCGAAGGGGCCGGTGTTGCCGGCGCCGTCTGTTGCGCGCGCCTTCACCTGGATAGCTCCGTCGTCCGGGAACGTGTGGTCCACGCTCCAGACGCCGTCGGCGTCGGCGGTCGTGTTCTCGATGATGCCGTGGCCGGTCCAACGGACCTCGATGTCCGCCTCGGCTTCACTTAAGCCGCCGATGGTCACCGTCTTGGTGTTGACCAGAGCACCCTCGAGCGGTGTGACGATCTCCGGCGCGATCGGGGCGGCCGTGTCCACGGAGACGTTCACCGGGGCGGATGCGTCGCCGAGGTTGCCGGCCCCGTCTGTGCTGGTCGCGATGAACATGTGCTCGCCATCGCCAACCGTCACGTTGATGGTCCAGTCCCCGTTGCCGTCGGCGAGGCCATCTGCGAGCGGCGTGTCGCCGTCGTACAGGTTGATGTCCGAGCCCGCCTCGGCGGTGCCCACGACGTCGAAGGTCGACACCTTGAGCACGGTCCCGTCCGCTGGGGCGGTGATCGCGGGCGCGTCCGGCGCCGTGTTGTCGACATGGAACGTGAAGCTGTAGGGCTCGGACTGGCTGCCGCCGGCGTCCTCGCCGGTCGTGGTGGCCGTGTACGGACCGGACACCTCCGGGAGGGCGCCGAAGCCCGAGGTCCACGTCACGGTGTCACCGGCGACCGCCGACGACCCGCTCACCAGGATCCCGTCCTTGTCCTCGACGCTCAGCGTGCCGGCGCTCAGCTCCTCCGAGTAGGTGGCGCTGACCGCGGTGACGTTCGAGACCGGGTTGTCACCCGCGAGGTCGTCCGCGGGGCTCGTCTCGACGACCGACGGCGCGTCAAGGTCGAGCACGATCGTCCGGGTCACCGATCCGGTGCCGGGGTTGCCGTGCTCGTCGCTCTGCAATGCGGTGATGGTGTGCTCGCCGTCGCCGCTGAGGTCCGAGGTCGTGATGGCCCAGTCGCCGTTGGCGTCGGCGACTCCCGCTCCCAGCTCCACCTCACCTTCGGACAGGGTCACCGAGGCATTGGCCTCCGCGGTCCCCTCGACGTCCACGGCGGCGGTCGACACGGTCGCGTCTTCGGCCGGCGAGGTGATGCTGAGGCTCACCGCCGACGGGCCCGTGGTGTCCTTCGATACCTGGTCGCAGCCGTTGGGCTGCGGCTGGTTGCAGTCCGAGGTGATGGAGTTCCCTGACGGGTCGGTCAGGATCGTGGCGGCCACGATCGTCCCGTCACCGAGGCCGGATAGGTCGGTCGTGAGCGCGAAGGTCCCGTCCTCAACGATGGTCGTATTCGCCATGACCGGGTTCCCGGAACCGATCCGGAAGAATTGCACGTCCAGGTTCGAGCCGGCCTCGCCGGCGCCGGTCAATTCGACCGCCGTGACGTTGGCCTGTGTGATCACCTCGGGGGTGAAGTCGACCGACGGGCGCGCGACTTGCGTGTCCTTGGAAACGGTGATGGAAGCGCTCGCCGAGTTGTCGGCGGCGTCGGTCGCGGTCACCTCGATGTTCAGGAAGCCATCCGCGAGGGGCGACAGGTCGAGCGCCTGGGCGTAAACCCCGTCGCCATCGGCTGCGGTGGTCGCCTGGACCATGTCGAGGTTGACGTCGGTGACCACGATCTCGACGTCCGCGTTCGGCTCCGCGGAGCCCAGCACCGTCGTGGCGTCATCGCTCGATGCGTTGATGGGCTTGGGGTCGATGTCAACCGTGGGCATCGCGGGAGCCGTCTGGTCCACGACCACGGTCACCTCGTTGGATGCATCGGAGGTGTTGAGTGCCTCGTCGCGCGCCTTCGCCGTGAAAGCGTGCGTGCCTTCGCTGAGGCCGGTCGCCGTGTGGTTCCAGGAGCCCGTCGTGTCCTCGACCACGCCGATCTGGGTGGCACCGTCGAAGATCAGGATGTCGCCGGTGCCGGTCCCGCTCAAGCTGACGTCCGCGCTGGACGTGTGGGTGTCGTCGGCCGGGCTCGTGATCGCCGGCGCGGCCGGAGCGACGCTGTCGTGGGTGAAGGCGATCGGTGCGGTCGCGTCGCTCGCGTTGTTCGCCGCGTCGACGGCCTGCACGGTGATGGCGTGCGGGATGTTGTCTTCGTCCACGTCCAGGATGGACACGTCGAAGGAGCCATCACCGGCGGCGGTTCCGCTGCCCAGCTCGGAGGCGCCTTCGAGAACCTTCACGGTCGTACCCGGCTCGGCCGAGCCGGTCACTTGCACCGGCTTGCCGCCGACGAGGTCACCGTCCTGGGGGGCGTCAACGGTCGGCATGTCCGGAGCGGTGTCGTCGATCGAGAAGCTGAACGTGATCGTGGTGACGTCGCCCGACGGCGCCGGGCGCGCCTTCACCGTCCCGACGTAGTCGTTGCCCGCTTCGGGCAGCGGGCCGGTGGGTTGGAAGATGAGGGTGTCACCCTCGCCCAGTGAGCCGGGACTCCGCGTGATCGATGCGGACGCGATCGCCGAGCCTGCGCCGCCGTGGCTCCGCACGATAAAGTCTCCCGCCTGCGGGTTCTGCAGCGTGCGGTCGAACGTCGCCGTGATCAGCGTCGCGTTCGCGGAGGAAACGGTGGCGCCGTTCGCAGGCGAAGTGGACTCGAGTTGCGGGTCGTTCACCGCGCGCGCCGGGATGGCCTGGATCAGCGCGGCGAGCGCGACCATGCCGACGATGATGGATGCCCTGGCCCGCGCGCCGAGGCTGCGCTGGGTGAAACGGATGCGATGCAACACGTCGATCTCCTTGTTCGATGTGATGCGGCGACGTTCGTCGACGCGACTTCCCTCTGTGTAGCTTCCCAACCACGTCGAGTGGCTTCGGGCGAGAGGTTCAATAGGTGGCGACCGAATCCTCCCTGTCGCTGGTTCCGGGGTGGCAGGTTCTTCCGGAACAGAAGGGTTCCGAGACGTAAGACCGGGGGTCACTCACCGTCAGAGAGTGTCCCATTGTGCCGCTTTGCCGTAACGCTCGCCGCGCGCGCTCGTTCGAACAACCGAAAGGAGAGATCTCATGACCAAGTCCTTGAGGCGCGTGCTCGCGCTCGTCGCACTTGCTGTGGTCGCCGGCTCGTTCCCGGTGGGCGCGCCGGCTGCTTCTCGATGCGACTCCCAGCTCGTCGTCTTCAGCCGCAACTCCGGGAACCTAGTAGGCAGCGTCAATTGGAACGGCGTGATCTGCTTCCCGGGCAACAATGTTGTCGAGGAGTCCAAAGCTGTCGCGGACGGTCCCGTTGACTTCCGACTGATCAATCCGCAGTCCGACCTCCTCCAGATCCGGTACGCCGACAACATCAAGGGCCGCCCTGCATTCGCGAAGGCCAAGCTCAACGGGCTCGGGTACGCGAACAGGATCGTGATCCTGTCGCGCAATGACGCAGACCTGACCGGCGAGGAGCCGTCGTGGGTCTATGACTCGGGTGATCTCGCGCTGGATCCTGCGGCGAGCGGATGCCTGACCGTCAAAGCCTGGTACACGAAGAAGAAGAACGGGCGCACCATCAAGGTTTCGCTCGGCAAGACCGCCTATCACACCTTCGACAACGTCTGTTAACTCCTCCCCGAGCGCAGAAGGGCCGGTCCTCCCCCGGCCCTTCTGTCGTTCCGCCGTCCGAGGTGGCCGCGCGCGCATCCCTCACCCTAGGCTGTAGACAAAGCGAACCGAACAGGAGGCTCACGATGCCCGTTACGGCCGAGCGCGAGGCCAAGCTTGCACCAGAGGTTCGGGCATTCCTGTCTGAACCGAAGAAGATGTTCGTCGGCGGAGCGTGGGTCGATGCCGCATCGGGCGAAACCTTCGGCACGATCGATCCGGCCACCGACACCGAGCTGACGCAGGTTCCGCTCGCGGCTGCCGAGGACGTCGACCGGGCCGTCGCGGCCGGGCGCGAGGCGTTCGTGGACGGTCGGTGGGCGGGGCTCGATCCGCGTAAGCGCGCGAAGGTCCTGTACGCGATCGCCGACGCCGTCGAGGCGCAAGCCCAGCAGATCGCGCAGGTGGACGTGCTGGACAACGGCAAGCCCATCAAGTTCGCGCTCGGCGAGGTGCTGCACGCGGCGACGGTCTATCGGTACTTCGCAGGCTGGGCGGACAAGGTCTATGGCGAGACGATCCCGGCTCGACCCGATTCGTTCATGTACACCTTGCGCGAGCCGGTCGGCGTGTGCGCGCAGATCATCCCCTGGAACTTCCCGTCCTCGATGGTGGCGTGGAAGATCGCGCCGGCGCTGGCGTTCGGGAACTGCACGATCCTGAAGCCGGCGGAGGAGACCCCGTTGTCTGCCCTGTGGGTGGCGAAGATCGCACAGGAAGCCGGGGTGCCGGACGGGGTCCTGGGCGTGCTCACGGGGGATGGGGAGACGACCGGCGCTCCGCTGACGGCGCACCCCGGCATCGACAAGATCGCGTTCACCGGCTCAACCGAGGTCGGCAAGAAGATCATGCGCGCGGCCTCGGACAACATCACGCGGGTCACGCTCGAGCTGGGCGGCAAGTCGCCCAACGTGGTGTTCCCCGACGCCGACATGAAGGCAGCGGTGAAGCAATCCGCCTTCGGGATCTTCTTCAACGCCGGCCAGGTGTGCCACGCCGGCAGCCGCCTGCTGGTGGATCGAGCCGCCCACGACGAGTTCGTGGACCAGCTGACCGGCGCCGCCCAGGCATGGACGGTCGGCGACGGGCTCGACGAGGGGACGATGGTCGGGCCGCTCGTATCGCGCGCGCAGCTCGAGCGGGTGACCGGCTACCTCGAGCTCGGTCCGAGCGAGGGCGCGCTCGTGCGGACCGGCGGGCACCGCGTGGCCGGCTCGGACGGCTATTTCGTCGAGCCGACGATCTTCGACGCCGTGAAGCCCGACATGCGCATCGCGCAGGAGGAGATCTTCGGGCCGGTGCTGTCGGTCCTGTCCTTCGACGACGTCGACGAGGCGATCCGGATCGCCAACGACACCATGTACGGGCTGGCCGCCGCGGTGTGGACCCGGGACGTGTCGGTCGCGCACAAGGTCGCGCGGGGGATCCGAGCCGGGACGGTCTGGGTGAACGCGTACGGCATGAACGACCCGGGGTTGCCGTTCGGGGGCTTCAAGCAGTCGGGGTTCGGGCGCGAGCTCGGCCCGGCGGCGCTCGACGCCTACACCGAGGTCAAGAGCGTCTGGATGAAGCTCTAGAACACCTGCTCGAGCGCGTGCGCGATCTCGTGGGCGACGACGGGTCCCTCGAAGCGCGCGCGCACCACGCCGCGGCCGTCGATGACGAACGTCCACGGCTCGGACTCGATCCGCCACGCCTCCGAGGCCGGCGCGAGGATCGTCGGGGTGTTGCCCTCGTAGACCTCGGCGTGGATGAAGGCCGCCTCACGGCGATGCTCGCGCCGGACCGTCACGACCTCGTCCACCACGGGACCGCAGGTCCGGGAGCGGCATAGCAGAGGCGACGCGATCGTGAAGACGACGGGTCGGGTACCGAGCGCGCGGTCGAGCCGGACGTCGTGCATCGGGCACGCGGGCACCCGCGTGCAGATGGTCTCGACGCCTCGGCGGTGCCCGAAGGTCGGCGTGGCCACTGCGACGGCGGCGTTCCCGGGAGCCGGGACGTGCGCTTGCGCGCGCGGCTCGAGCGCGGCGGTGCCGAACAAAGAACCAGCCTCGACCAGGACGGTGGCGATCCCGCCTCGAGGGACGGGTAAGGAGGTTACGAAGAACCCCTTCGGGTCACCGGGTTGCGCTTTCCCATAGGGGACGTACGTCAGGTCGAAAGGTCCGTGGGAACGGGCGTCCTCCGATGCGATCCACGCCCGCGCCTCCACCGGTCCCAGGTCGAGCCCCGAGTCGTCCGTCAGCCCGAGCGCGAAGCGTTGGGTCGTGCCTCCGAGGAATTCCTGCCCGCCCAGGAAGACGTTGAGGCCGGCCTCGGCATCCGGGACCAGGTTCTTCGCGAGCTCGTCTTCGGCTGCGGGATCGCCGGTGGTCCGGGTGGTGCAGGCCACGGCGACCGAGCCCGCTCCAAGCGCGAGGAGGCGAAGGAATTGACGCCGCTCCATACCGAGGCCGCGCGCGCGGCCGGGATCACCCCTCTAGCTGAACGTGATAGTTCCTTCCATGATCCCCGGATGGACGTCGCATCGGAAGGGATAGGTTCCGGCAGGGATCGGCGGCAGCTCATAGGTCGTCGTGGCGGGGCCAGAGAACGTCTCCCCCTGGAACAAGGGTTCCGAGTATGTGTCGTCCGTATAGATCGCGACGTTGTGGAGCTGCGGCGGGGGATCGTTGTTCTCGAACACGATGGCGGTGGGCACGTCGGCGGCCAGCGACAGCTCGTCCTTCGAGTACTCGATGTTCAGAGCCGCGATGCTCTCCTCCGTGGATCCCGTCGGCGTCGGTGCGGGTCCGTCCGTTGGCTCATCGGTCGGTGGAGGCGGCGGGGTCCCCTTGGGCGGCGCCTCCGCATCCCCGACCACCACCGAGCCCATCATCTGCGGGTGCACGTCGCAGCGGAACGCATAGACGCCGGTCTCCAGCGGCTCTATCTCGTAGGCGCGCGACGCGACGCCGTTGAAGGTCTCGCCGGTGAACAACGGTGGGGGTGTGAAGGTGTCGTCCTCCCAGATCGAAACGTTGTGCGGGATGCCGCTGTCGTTGTTCTGGAAGACCAGTTCGACGGAGGCGTCGTCCGGAAACTCAAGGGTATCGGTATCGAACTCGATGCTCTCGGCGGCGATGTGAACCTCCTCGGCGTCGTGCTCGATCGGGCGGACGCCGATCTGCGCGGACGCCACGCCGCCGCCGATCAGCGCGATGATCGTCACCAGCAGGACCGAGCGCTGCGCCGCCTTGATCTTGCGGGTCGCGGCGAGCACCGCTGCCACGGCCAGAACCTCGGCCGCTAACAGCAGCGCCAGTGACGTCGACCCGAACTCCGGCACCGCCAGCAGGATGCGCGAGAACGAGAAGACGAGCACGCCGATGAACACAGCGGCGCCCACCGGCAGCATCGCCGGCTTCAGGACACGGTTCCGGAACTCTTCCATCCTTCTTTCAGCTCCATCCGATCGATCGCTCGGTCGAGGTCATGGTGCTCGAGCGCATCGACGCCCGAGCGCTCCAGGGTTGCCCATTTGAAGAAGATCCACGTGATCACGACCCACAGCGCGGCTCCACCCGCGATCTTCATGATCAGCCCGGCCGTGCGCATGTCGTTGAGCGCGGACACGCCGAGGATCCGAGGGAACGTCTCGTAGATCGCGTACAGGGGCCGGTCGCCGAACGTCAGGAACGAGGCCGGCACGGTCGGCACGAGGGACTGCAGGAACAGGTACATCATCTGACCCGGGTAGGACAGGCGCGGGATCTCGATTACCGGGCTGAAGACCGGCGCCCACATCAGGAACGCCGTGGAGACCAGCAGGACGTGCTGGAGGAAGTGAAGGATCTCCGAGCCGACGGCCGCATCGACGATGACCGGCCAGTGTGTCAGCACGATAATGGCGTTGAACAGGATCAACGCGACCATGGGGCGCGCGAGCCGGCGCACTACGCGCATCGCCTTCGGCGGGATCAGGACCCGGACCAGCCACGCCGGCATCCCCAGCATCAGCAGCGGCGGCGCGACCAGGGTCAACAGCAGATGCTGCACCATGTGGACGCTGTAGAGGTAGCCCTCTGCGAGGTCGTGGATCGGCCACTCGCTGGCGACCAGCAGCGTCAGGACGCCGATGGCGAAGAAGCGTCGCTGCGCCGGCGTCGCCACCGGCTCGTCGACCGCGACATACCGCGGACCGATGTGTGTCAGCGCGAGTCGGTATCCGACCCAGAGCATGACCACGAGCACCCAGACCTCGGGGTGCGCGTGGAAGGTCCAGGTCCAAGGCATCGCGTCACGACACCAGCGTGTTCTCGTGGAGGGCGAATGCCAGCAGAACGATCGTGTACACCGATAGCGCGAGCACGATCCCACCGATGAACGGCTTGCGTAGCGCGGGGTTGTCGAACTTCAGATGCATGAAGTAGGCGACGACCGCTCCGAACTTGATGATCGACAGCGCGACCAGCGCGACCACTGCGATCCACACGGCCATCTCGACGTAGCTGATCACGATCTCGATACCCGTGATGACGGCCAGGAAGATCGCGACCTTGACGTAAACCTTCTCGCTGGGGTGGGTCTTCTCGAGGTGGGATGTGTCCATGCGACTACTCCTAGGCCGCCGGAGACGGGATCAGGTAGATGAGGGTGAAGATCACGATCCACACGATGTCGACGAAGTGCCAGTACAGACCGACATACTCGACCGCCGACGCGCGCGACTGCGGCAGCTTCCCCTGCATGGACAAGCCGAACAGGCTCAGCAGCATCAGGATGCCGATGGTGACGTGTGCGCCGTGGAAGCTCGTCAGCACGAAGAAGGCCGAGCCGGCCGAGCTCGAGCGCACCGTGAAGCCTTCCTTGACGAATACCGTGAACTCGTAGACCTGTCCCGAGACGAAAACCATGCCCAGAAGCGCCGTCGCCGCGAGCCAGATCCGGGTGCGGTGATGATCGCCCCGCTGGATCGCAGCGAGCGCGAGCACCATCGTCAGCGAGCTCATCAGCAGGACGAACGAGCTGACCGAGGTGAAGGGGATGTCGAAGACGTCGACCGGGTGCGGTCCCGCCTGAACCCGGTTCTTGTAGAGCAGGAACACCGAGATCAGCGCGCCGAACAGCAGGGCCTCGGACCCGAGGAAGGTCCACATCGCCAGCTTGGTGTTGTCGATTCCGGTCGAGGTGTGGTGCTGTTCGTGGGTTACGGACGTTGCTTCGGTGGCCATCGTCTCACTCCGTCCCCGGCTCGAGCGCCCAGCCGTAGAGGCCGGTTAGCGTGATCAAGAAGCCCGCGACCGCGATGTACCAGCCGTAGATCAGCCCGTACCCGACGATCGGCAGGCCGAGCGCCGCGATCACCGGCATGTACGAAGGCGAGGGCAAGTGGATGCCGCCGTGGGCATCGTGCGATCCCCCGGCAGACGCATGCCCAGTGTCGTCCTCGGCGGCGCCCGACGGGACACGAACGAGCTTGCCGCTCTTGTCCTCGACGTACTTCCTGTGCCAGAAATCGTCGAGCGCGTGCACGACCGGGATCTCGTCGAAGTTGTGCTCGGGCGGCGGAGACGAGATCGTCCACTCGAGCGTGCGACCGTCCCAGGGATCGGCCGCTGCAACCTTCTTGCTTCGGAAGCTCTTCACCGCGTTGACCATGAACACCAGGATCGACAATGCGATCGTGAACGCGCCGATGGTCGAGACGAGATTCCAGAAGTCCCATCCGAAGTTGTCATCATATCGGTAGGTGCGTCTGACCATCCCCTGGAGACCGAGGACGTGGAACGGCGCGAAGGTCAGATTGAACCCGATCAGCATCAGCCAGAAATGGATCTTGCCCAGACCTTCGCCGAGCATCTTCCCGAACAGCTTCGGCCACCAGTAGTACATCCCGCCGAACAAACCGAAGATCGCACCACCGAACAGCACGTAGTGGATGTGCGCGACGATGTAGTAGGTGTCGGTCTGTTGCGCGTCGTGGGGGACGATCGAGTGCGACACGCCCGACAGGCCGCCGATCACGAACATCGTCACGAACCCGATCGAGAACAGCATCGGGGTGGCAAGTCGGATCCTTCCACCCCACATCGTCGCGAGCCAGTTGAAGATCTTCACACCCGTGGGCACCGCGATGAACATCGTCGATATGGCGAACGCCGAGTTCGCGACCGGACCGAGCCCGGTGGCGAACATGTGGTGGGCCCACACGCCCCAGCCCATGAATCCGATGGCGATACCGCTGAAGACGACGACCGCGTACCCGAATAGCGGCTTGCGGCTGAACGTCGGCAGGATCTCGGACACGATCCCCATCGCCGGCAGGATCAGGATGTAGACCTCGGGATGTCCGAATAACCAGAACAGGTGCTGCCACAACACCGGATCACCGCCGGCATGGTAGAAGCTCGTCCCCAGGATCCGGTCGAACAGCAGCAGGAACAGCCCCACCGTGATGACCGGCAGGGCGAACACAAGCAGCAACTGGACCACGAACGCCATCCAGATGAACACCGGCATCCGGAAGAAGCTCATGCCAGGCGCGCGCATGTTGATGATCGTCACGGCCAGGTTCACCGCCGACACGGTGGATGCGATCCCCAGGATCAGCAGGCCGAGCGCGTAGTAGTCCATGTTGTGGGCCACGCTGCCGTCGGGAAGCGGGTTGGCCGCGGTTCCCTGAACGCTCAGCGGCGCGTATCCGAACCAGCCACCGTTCGGAGCCTGGCTGATCAGGAACGACGAGTACATGAAGATCCCGCCGAACAGGAACGCCCAGTAGCTGAAGGCGTTCAGGCGCGGGAACGCGACGTCGCGCGCGCCGATCATCAGTGGGATCAGGTAGTTGAAGAACGCGGCCGACAGCGGCATCACGACCAGGAAGATCATCGTGAGGCCGTGCATCGTCATCAGCTGGTTGTACGCCTCGGCGTTCAGGATCTCGCCGTTCGGCGCCGCGAGCTGGAGCCGGATCAGCAGCGCCTCGATCCCTCCGAAGATGAAGAACACGAACGCGGTGAAGCCGTACAGGATCCCGATGCGCTTGTGATCGACGGTGGTTATCCAGCTCCAGAGGCCCTTCTTGGCCTGTGGTCTGGCGAACCAGCCTCCTCCCGTTGCCTGTGCGACGGTCATCGTCTCCTCACTCCAAGCTCATGATGTACGCGGTCAGCTGGCGGATCTGCTCGTCGGTCAGCAGACCTTCGAACACCGGCATCTGCACGCCGGGCTTGAGCGCGCGGGTGTTGCGGATCCAGTCGTGCACGTTCTGTTCGTTCGTCTCGAGGATGTATCCCGCGAACATCTCGCGGCTCGCGAAATGGGTCAGGTCCGGCCCGATCCTTCCGGAGGCTTCGGGGAAGCCCCGGATCGCATGGCAGCTGATGCAGACGTTCGCGTTGCCGAGGAGGTCGCCGTCGGCGAACAACTGCTTGCCGGCGATCGCATCCGGGTCGGTGGGCTCGGCGGCGGCGGCCTGCTGCTCGCGCACCCATCGGTCGAACTCGGCGGGGCTGACCGCGCGCACCCGCAGGCGCATGTTCGCGTGCGAGAGCGCGCAGAACTCGGCGCACTGGCCCTCGTAGTTGCCCTCATCCGGAGCGGTGAAATGCAGGGTGTTGGTGCGGCCCGGAACGACGTCTTGCTTGCCGGCGAGGCGCGGCACCCAGAACGAGTGGATGACGTCGGTTGACTCGAGGTCGAGGAACACACGCCTGCCCGTGGGCACCACCATCTCGTTCGCCGTGATGACGCTCGTCTCACCGACGTTGGTGTATTCGTATTCCCACCACCACTGCTTCGCCGTCACCGTCACGTGCACGTCTTCGGGCTCGGCCGAGGCCGACAGATCGAAGATCGACAGCACGGTCGGGACCGCGAGGCCGGCGAGGATCAAGGCGGGGATCAGGGTCCACGTGAACTCGAGCCGGGTGTTGCCGTGGACCTGCTTGGGCTCCTCGCGGTTCTTGTGATCGCGGAACTTGATCGCCGCGAACACGATCAGGCCTTCGACGAAGATGAATACCCCGGTCGCGATCCAGAACGTGACCATGAACAGGTTGTGCTGGCTCTGGGCGACCGGGCCGGCCGGGTCGAGCGCATCCTGCGGTGCGTCCTTGGCGCAGGCCGCCAGCACGAACAGCGCGCCGAGCGCGAGCACCGTGCGGAACAGTCCGCGCATGGTTCGTCGGTTCATCGTTCCTCCACGTCGGCCGCGCGGGCGGGGATGGTCCGCGACACGGTCGGGATGGGTGTCGGCGACGCGGCCGTGCCACGCTCACCAGCGCCAATAGGTATCACACCGGCATGGGTCGGGTCGAAGAGGCTCATCGACGCACCGGCGTCCCCGCGTGCGCTCGTGCGAACGTGAACGACGGTCATGGCGCGATGTACGCGGTTGCGTCGACCGCGACGGCGAGGAACAGCAGTGCCAGATACAGGATGGAAGCTCGGAATACGACCAGGGAGGCCGCCACGGTGCCGGCTCGCCACAAGGTCGCGACGTAGGCGAGGAACCACGCCCCCAGACCGATCGCGGCGGCCAGGTAGATCATGCCCATCGGAGCCACCGGAACCAGGGCGAGGCTCGTCGCGATGGTGATGACCGTGTAGCCGGCGATCTGGCGCCTGGTGCGCTCCGGGCCGGCCACGACCGGCAGCATCGGGACGCCCGCGGCGGCGTAATCTTCGGCGTGGCGCAGCGCGAGGGCCCAGAAGTGCGGGGGCGTCCAGAAGAACACGATCGCGAACAGGATCACGGCCGGCCACCCGACGCCCCCGGTGACGGCCGCCCACCCGACCAGGACGGGAACCGCGCCCGCGGCGCCCCCGATCACGATGTTCTGCGGCGTCGAGCGCTTCAGCCCGATCGTGTACACGAACACGTAGAACAGGATGGCTGCTTGTGCCAGCAGCGCGGCAGCGAGGTTCACGGCGGCGATCATGAACGCCAACGAGACGGCTGCGAGCACGACACCGAAGGCCAGCGCGCGCGCCGGCTCGACCCGGTGGGCCGGCAGCGGCCGAGAGCGCGTGCGGCGCATCACCGCATCGATGTCGCGGTCGACGTACATGTTGATGGTGTTCGCAGCGCCGGCCGCCAGCGTGCCTCCGAACAGGGTCGCCAGAACGAGCCAAGGCGAGGGGATGCCGCGCTCGGCCAGCATCATCGCCGGAACCGTCGTGATCAGCAGCAGGACGATGATCCGAGGCTTGGTGAGCTGGACGTAGGTCTTGACGATCTGTGCGACACGCGGCCGGGCGAGCGCGATCGGCGGCGAGTCGACCTGCGCGCCGCTGACCGGGGCGGGCTCTGGGCGTCCAATTCGGGTGCTCGCGTCCTCGCGCGCCGGGCCCGCCGGACGCCGCGCGAGCGCCGCCGCGGCGACCAGCGCCGCCCAGATCAAGGCCGACAGCGCGACGTGCGCGACCACGGGGGCAGGGTGCAACCTCGTAAGGACCTGAAGGCCGCCGACCACCACCTGCGTCACGAACAGGCCGGCAGCCGCGTGCGCGAACGCGGTCACGGCTTTGTCCTTGACGCCCGCGCGCACGACCTTGATCGCGAAACCGATCACCACCAGCCCCACGGCGACCGCCGCAGCCCGGTGCGCGAAGTGCAGTCCCGCGCGCCCGGCCAGGTCCGGTATCAAGCGCCCATTCATCAGCGGCCAGTCATCGAAGGCCATGCCTGCGTGCTCGCCGCGCACGTATGCGCCGACGATGAGCAGCCCGAAGACCGACGCCGCGGATGCGCGCGCCCAGCGCACCAGCCCCTTATCGGCGGGCTCCGCCGGTGCCGGCCTGGTCAGGTTGACCGTCAGCAGCACCAACAGGCCGATCAGGGCCATGGCGGTGGCGATGTGGAAGGTAACGAGTGAGGATTCGAACCGCCGCAGGTCGGGGTCGGTCTTGACCGTGACGACGATGGCACCAAGCACCGCCTGCATCAGGATGGACGGGGCAGCGATCAGCGCCGGGATCAGCACGCGGCGCTCGGACCGATGCCGTGCGACTACGACGGCCGTCGTCAGCAGCAGGAGCGCGATCGCCACCGCCCCGATCGTGCGGTGCGAGTACTCGATCAGCGCGTGGTATTGCAGCGGGGGGATCCAGCGGCCGAAGCACCGCGGCCAGTCCGGGCAGCCGTCGCCCGAGCCGGTGGCACGCACGAGCCCGCCCACGGCTATCACGCCGAGGGTCGTGAGGGTTGTTGCGAGCGCGAGTTTGCGTGTCACGATGGCCGGGGCATGATAACGCCCTCGGTGGGGCCGTTGCGAAGCGGCACATCCGCCCCAGGGACGGCTTCGCAGGCGACGGTTCACAAAGGTACGCTTCGGGCTGTGCCGGCACGGAGCGTCCCGACGGCAGCCGACGACCTCGTCGCCTCGGTCGATCGGGCCTTGTTCGGGTTCCTGGCCGAACGCGCGGTGGCCCTTCCCGACGACGCGGCGCTGCTGGCAGAGATCGACCGAGTGGTCCGAGCCGGCGGCAAACGCCTACGTCCAGCGTTCTGCGTGTGGGGCTACCGAGCCGGCGGGGGCACGGATCAGACCGCGATCGCGCGCGCGGCCGCCAGCCTCGAGCTGCTGCACACCTTCGCGATCATCCACGACGATGTGATGGACCGGTCGCCGCTGCGGCGCGGCACGCCGGCCACCTACCGCCACCTGGCGCGCACCGAAGGCGTGCGCCGCGACCTCGACCGCTTCGGCCAGTCCGCGGCAATCCTGGTCGGAGACCTCGCGATGGCGCTCGCCGACGAGCTGTGGTGGTCGGCGGGGTTCGACGGCGAGGTCCAGCGCGAGGCCGCGCGCGTCTACCACGCGATGCGCGCGGAGGTCATCGGGGGCCAGTACCTCGACCTGCTCGCATCGGCGCGCGGCGACGCCACGCCCGAAGAGACTCGCCAGATCAGCGTCCTGAAATCGGGCCGGTACACCGTCGAGCGCCCCCTGCAGATCGGGGCGGCGCTGGCCGGCTCGAGCCCGGACGTGCACCGCGCGCTGTCGCAGTTCGGCGCGCCCCTGGGCGAGGCGTTCCAGCTCCGCGACGATGTTCTGGGCGCGTTCGGTGATCCGTCCAAGACCGGCAAGGACATCGACGGCGATCTGCGCGAGGGCAAGCAGACCTTGTTGGTCGCGCTGGCGCGCAAGTCAGCAGATCCCGATCAAGCCGCCGTTCTGGCGCGCTTGGGCGCCGACGCCTTCACCGCCGACGACGCGGCTCGCGCGCGCGAGATCTTCCGCGCGACCGGCGCGCTGGAAGAGGTCCAGTCCATCATCGACGGCCTGCTCGCCGATGCCCGGGCCGCGCTCGAAGGGTCGGCGGTCCCGCGCGCGGCGGTGGATGCGCTGTGGGCGCTCGGGGGAGAGGTCGCGGTGCGTGAGGTGTAGATGGGCTCGTTCGACGAACTGACCGCGATCATCGGCTCGATGCCGGGGGCGATCGTGGCGTACTCGGGAGGCGCCGACTCCGCGTTCCTGGCCGACGCCGCGCACTCGGTGTTGGGTGACCGGATGCTCACGGTCACGGCGGTGTCGGCGTCGCTGGCGCCCGATGAGCGAGCGGCGGCGGCGGCGCTGGCACGCGCGCGCGGGTGGCGTCAGGAAGAGATCACCACGCACGAGCTCGAGCGCGACGAGTATCGCGCCAACGGGTCCGACCGCTGCTACCACTGCAAGGACGAGTTGTTCGACGTGCTCGATGCCTTGGCGCTCGAGCGCGGCGCGACGGTGCTGGTCGGCACCAACGTCGACGACACCGGCGACTTCCGCCCGGGGCAGCGGGCGGCTCGCGAGCACGGGGTGCGGGCGCCGCTGCTGGAGGCCGGACTGACGAAGGCCGAGATCCGCGCGCTCAGCCGAGCGCGCGGCCTGCCAACCTGGGACAAGCCGGCGCAGGCATGCCTGGCGTCGCGCATCGCGTACGGCATCGAGGTCACGCTCGAGCGGCTCGATCGCGTCGGCAAGGCCGAGGCGCTGTTGCGCAGCCTGGGGTTCGCCGAGTTGCGTGTGCGTGACCACGGCGACCTCGCGCGCATCGAGGTGCCGGTGGCCGAGCTCGGCAGGCTCGCCGACGACGGGGTGCGCGCGCGGGTCGTTGCGTCGCTGACCGATCTGGGGTTCCATCACGTTACGCTCGACCTCGAGGGTTTCCGGTCGGGCTCGATGAACGCGGCGCTGCTGAGCATCAAACGCAAGTAACGGAGGGAGCCATGGCCAAGCGTCGGGTACACCTGACCTTCCCCGAGAACCAGGTTCAGGAACCGATCATCTACAACCTCGGCAAGCGCTTCGACATCATCACCAACATCCGCCGTGCGAACGTCGAAGACAACTTCGGCTGGGTGATCCTCGAGCTCGAGGCGTCCGACGAGGCGCTCGATGCCGGGCTCGCCTACATGACCGATCTCGGTGTGCAGGTCTCGACGATCGCCGGCGACGTGGTCGAAGGTTGATCCTCGACCTCGCGGTCGTCGCGTTCATCGGTTTCTGGGTCTATCGGGGGCTGAAGCGGGGGCTGCTGGCATCGCTGGCGGGCCTCGCGGGCTTCGTGGTCGCCGCTTTCGCCGCGGTGTTCGGGTTCCGCATCGTCGCGCGCCCGCTCGAGGCGGTGTTGTCGCTGTCCACCGGTGTTGCGAACCTGGTCGGCGCGATCGCGATCTTCCTGCTCGTGTACGTGGGGTTCCTGGTGATCGGCCGGTTGCTGACGCGCGCGCTTCGCTGGACGAAGGCCGGGAAGCTGAACGCAGCCGCAGGCGCGACGCTGTCGGGGCTGTGGGCGCTGTCGTTCGTGACGGCCGTGTTGCTGGCGATCTCGATCATCCCGACGCCCTCGGCGCTGGCCAACCAACTCGAAGGCTCGACCATCGGGAAGGGCATCGTCGAAGAAGCACCCCGCTGGGCGCAGACCGTCGCGCGCACGGACCTGCGGCGCGCGCTCACGTTCTTCTTCCCCGACGAGCGACCCGTCGCCATCTTCGCGACCGATGACATCCGCGCGTTCCCCGACGCCGAGCGGTTGCTGTTCGACTTGATCAACCACGAGCGGCGCGCGCGCGGGCAGCATCTACTGCGTTGGGACGAGCGGTTGGCGCGCGCGGGACAGGTCCATGCGCGGGACATGTATCGCCGCGGGTACTTCGACCACGTGTCCCCGCAAGGACGGTCGCAGGCCGACCGGCTCGAGAAGGCCGGCGCGCGCTACCGCACCGCTGGCGAGAACCTGGCGCTCGCGCCGACCGCGCGCGCCGGCCACGCGCAGCTGATGGGCTCGACCAGGCATCGCGCGCACATCCTGGGCCCGGATTTCGATCGGGTGGGGATCGGCGTGATCCTCGGCAGGCAGGGGCTGTTGATCGTCGAAGAGTTCGCCGGCTGAGCCGGCGTCTGGGCCAGGAGCCTCTCACTCGGCGAACAGCGCTTCGAGGTCGATCGACAGGCCGGGCAGGCGCGCGTAGGTGAGGATCTCGTCCGGCTCGAGCACCACGGGCTTGCCGTACCCGCCCGCCTCCAGCCGGTACACCTCGACCCTGTCCGCATCCGGATCCACGATCCAATACTCGGGGACCCCGGAGCGCGCGTACAGGTCGCGCTTGCGCAGGCGGTCGACGCGCGGGTTGGACAGCACCTCGATCACGAGCCCGGGTACTCCCTGCACATTGGCATCGGTCAGTATGTCGAGCCGATCGTCGGGGATGAACAGCAGATCGGGCTCGACGACATCGTGACGCGAGAATAGGACGTCGAACGGTGCCAGATACACCTTCCCGCCGCCGTGCGCGACCACATGGTTCGCGATGAACAGGTAGAGGCTTCCGACGAGTTCCTGGTGACGACGGTTGGGCGACGGGGACACGATCAGCTCTCCGGCGATGAGCTCGCGTCGGAGGCCGTCGTCGGGGAAGTCGGAGAGGTCGTCGTAGGTGAGCAGCGCGCGACCGGCCATGTTTGACATGTTAGCAACACCCCTTCCGGCATCGGCGGGATCCTCCCTCGTCAGGCGACACGGGTCCAGTCCCGGCGGAACCTCTCGAACGCCTCACGTACGCAGGAACAACCGGGTCCCGCCGCGAACCCTCCTCGCACGGGAGGGAGGACCCATGAAGCGTTTCGTTATCGCCCTGATGCTCTCCGGCCTCGCCGCGGCCGCCACGCTGCCGACCCAGGCAGAGGAAGCACAGCTTCGAGCCGGGTTCGGCGCGCGCCAGATCACGCCGACGCAAGACAACCCCGACAACACCGCCGAGTGGGGGTTCATCGCCGGTCCCAACGGGATCTGGGGCGAGGAGTTCACCGACCAGAACGGCAACACCTACTACGACCCAGGCGAGCCCTTCGTGGACGACCCCCGTAACTCGCTGATCGATCCGCAATCCACCGGCGAGTGGGACGGCTGCTGGACCGGCGCCGGTTTCGGCAGCCAGGGCGCGCTCGGTTACTACGACGACACGTGGGCGCGCGCGATCGTGCTCGAGGTGGGGGACACGAAGGTGGCCATTGTGTCGCTGGACGTCGTTGGGTTCTTCTACGAGGAGATCGAGCGCGTGCGCACGGAGCTCGACGCCGAGCTTCAGGACCATGGCATCGACAAGGTCATCGTGTCGTCCACCCATACCCACGAGGGCTGCGACACGATGGGTCTGTGGGGCAACCCGGGCTACGCCACCGACGGGAAGCATCCGCTCTACCAGGCCTTCATCCGAAGCCAGATCGTGCAGGCGATCGCCGACGCAAACACGGGGCTCGAGCCGGCCACGATGAAGGCCGCGACGACGATGCACACCGCCGGCATCCGCGACTCACGGGATCCCGACGTGATCGACCCGTGGCTGCAGACCGCGCAGTTCATCGGATCCGACGACACCGTCATCGGCACGATCGTGAACTGGTCCAACCACCCCGAGGCGCTCGCGGGGGACAACTCCTACATCTCCAGCGACTTCCCCCACGGCGCGCGCACCAAGCTCGAAGAGGAGTTCGGCGGAACCGCCATCTACTTCTCAGGCAGCGTCGGCGGCCTCATGACCCCGCTGCGCGTCGACATGGGTCCGCCGTACTACGACGGCTTCCGCGACCCCGACGGCAACGCGTTGCCTGCCGAGATCGCGCGCGACCGCGCGTACTACATAGGCGAGCTTGTGGCCGATGCGGCGATCGGCGCGCTCACGGACGCACCCGTGGAGCAGCCGACCGCGCTCGAGCTGCGCTCGAAGGAGCTCTTCATGCCCGGCGACAACTACTCGTTGCGCGTGCTGAACGCGGCTGGCATCTTCGACAAGCCGACCTACACCGCCGGCCAGAACCTCGGCCCGTTCGGGGACGAGTTCAAGACCGAGCTGGTGACGGTCGGCCTCGGTTCGGTCCGCGTGCAGACGGTGCCCGGCGAGCTGTTCCCGGAGCTTGAGGTGTTGCATCCCGAGACTCACGAGCACCAGTTTGGGCGCGCCGACTGCGCAGAAGCCGACACCGGTCGTCCGTTCGAGCCGGTCATCGAGGCGCAGTTCGAGGAGCAGCACCTGTTCACGCTCGGGCTCGCGCAGGATGAGCTCGGCTACATCGTGCCGGGCTACGATTTCTGGATCGCCGGCGCGCCCGACGAGATCCTCAAGCAGGTCGCGGGACAGGAGGCGAAGCCACGCCCGCTCGTCGACATCGGCGTGCTCGAAGCGGAGGATCCGTGTGGCGAGGGCCACTACGAGGAGACGGTGTCGGCATCGAGCGTTATGGCGCCGCTGGTGACGTGTACGGTGGCAGAGCTCGCGGGCCACGAGCCGTGGGATCACCATGAGGAGGAGGCGTACGCGGCGTGCGCGCCCGAGAACACGACCACCGCTCCACAGGGTCTGCACCTCGACGCATTCCCTTGAGCCAAGGACGGTCCATCCGGTGGTACGGGCTAGATGAACGAAGCCCTTACGGCCGGGCGCTTCACGCACGAGTGCGTAGTCGGTCCGCTGTACGGAGCAGGGCTCCCGATATCGGAGCCGTTACTTGTCGGACCAGACGGCGAGTTCATTCCCGTTAGGGTCGTGGAAGTGAAATCGTTTTCCACCCGGAAACTCGAATGTGTCCTTGACGATCACTCCCCCCTGCTTCGCGACCGCCTCCTTCACGCGGTCCAACTCGGTCGCGTAGACCACGATCAGCGGACCGCCGGCCGCCACGGACGAAACCTTCGTAAAGCCCCCGGACAGTCTCCCGTCACTGAAGCTTGTGTACTCGGGACCATAGTCCGTGAACTCCCAACCGAATAGCGCGGAGTAGAAACGCTTGCTGGCCCCGATGTCAACGGCCAGAAACTCGACGTAATCGATGCGACGATCGTGATCCTCTTGACTCATAGCTGGTTCCTCCGAATCCTGTCCGGCCAACGACCCTGCGGCTCACCTGCGCGAGCGAAGCCGAGTCGAGTGCAGCGCATCTCGAGATTCCAGCTCAGTATCGAAAGCGGTCACGTCGCCTGCGGTCAGTCGATCGCAGAACCGCAAGAGAGACTCGACTATCTCGGGTGATTCCTTCACGATGCTCCTTCCGATCCAGATGCCTCGATTGCTGGCCTGAAGAACCTACTGGTCGCTGACCCGCCCCGCTCCCGAGCGGAGCAAGTGATGCGGTCGGGCTCCTGCGCCGAGTCGTACGGCACGCTCACTTGCCGCATCGCGTGTGTCTCGGAGGGATGGCAAGCCATTCACCGGCCATCCAAAGTGGTGAAGAAGTCGACGAAGGCCTCGATGTCCTCGACGAACAGCCACCGCTCTTTAACCTGCCCCTCGAAGACATGCCATGTCTCAACCATCCGTGCGGTGAGCTCGTGCCCGCCGGACCGCATGCGCCAATCGATGAGAGCCACCGTGTGCTCGTTGTTTGCGAGGACGTCGTGGACATCTATGTGGACTTCCAGATTGGAGACAACCCAGGTCATCTGTTCAAGTAGCGCTTCCCGTCCGCTAAAGGCATGCCTTCCTCCGGGTTCCCGCCAAACGACGTCTTCCGCGAGGAGACTTGCCACGGCGTCGATGTCGCCGCGGGAGACCATGTCGACGTAGCGTTCGTAGAGGGCGGCGTTGGGATGGTCAGCCATGCGTTCTTTCCTTCCGCGTTGTGTCCTACAGCGCCATGGCGCGTCAGCGGTCAGCCGCCGAAGGAGGACGGTCCGTTGCACGCGCGAATTGGGCAGCATGTCTGTGGGCATCAGGTTCCTGTGCAAGGCTAGTTCGTTGTCCCCTCCAGCGTTGTGTGATCCCACTCGAACCGCGAGCATCAAGCATAGAAGCCGGGACCGACACGACTGCAAAGGCCGGCGCGTCCGACAGAGTCAGGTTAGCAACCCCGCGTTCACCTGCGCGAGGCGCGGCCGAGCGTCGCGTGTAGACGCGAGTTCCCCGGCCGTTCCTACCCGGCACCAGACGACTCCCCATACTTACGTTCCCACCACTGCCACATCACCACACCCCAAAGAAGCCCCGCGAAGGAAAACGAGATAATGGCCGCCAGTGCTTTCGAAAACGTGAGAGTCCCGAAGAGAGTGTTCGCGACGATCGCCAAACCTGCTGTGGTTAGCCCCCACACGAGCACGCCCCAAACAATCACGAACCTGATGGCACCGCCCTGGCGGTGCCGTTTCCATCGCTCAGCGTGTCGACTCTGCATCGCTCTCCAGTCGTGGTCCAGCTAACGCCTTGCCGATAAGCTGCGGGCGCCGCAGGCGACCGTCAGCTTCATCGGCTTGTTAGGCGGCGACCTCACGATTCCAGGAACCGCACGACCTCGCCGATAAAGACATCGGGCGCGGTGATCATTGCCGTATGTCGCTGCCCGGACAGAAGTACCACCCGGGCGTCCGGCAGGACGTCGGACACACCCTTCGCATTCTCCAGCTCGGCCGGAGGACTGTCGCCACCGACCAGAAGCAGCGTCGGCGTCCGCAGGTTGCTGAACCGTTCGGGGACGAAAACGTAACCCTGTTCCCCTCTCATTTCACGAGGGATGGTCGGTGCGTTCCGGAGCCGCGCCGCCCAATCCTCTCGCTGAGAGCGCAAAAGCTCGATCTCTTCCGAGGGCCTTTGGATGACCTCCCGCATCATGGTGATCAGCATACCCTCGACATCGCCCGCTTCCAGCAATGCCTCGAGCCGCTCGATCATGCCAGGAGGATAGTAATCTGCCCCGCGCAGCGGCACGCCTTCGTAGAGAACCAACCGTCGAAGATTCGTCGTAAGCAAAGCCGCCTCCACCGCGCAGAGCGCGCCGTAGGAGTGCCCTAGCAGGTTCACGGGCTCGCCGATGGAATCGGCAACCGCAGCCACGTCCTCTGCCTCGCGCCGCAGTTCGTAGGCCGGAGAATCACCGCTGCCTCCGCGACCGCGCCGGTCCATCGCGTAGAGCGTGAAGTGGCGCTCAAGCTCCGGGACCACGAACCGCCAGGCGGTGGTGTGATCGTAGGTGCCACCGTGGACCAGCAGCAGTGGCGGCCCGGTACCGCTGCGCCAGAAGGCGATGCGGGTGCGGTCTCTAGACGTGACAGTCTGCATATGGCCTCCTGTGCTCCGGCTAAAAGCCGCCCGGCGGTTGCCCACGGGTCGGACGCACGCCGCCGCGAGCAGCCCGGTCGCGGCAAGTACGATCGACTTCAAAATGCTCGTCGACCGCGGTGCTCGGGCGCCGCATGCATCGTCTCGACTCCGCACTGACGGGAAACTGAACTAGCAACGCCGCCTAACGGTTTGGGCGCTGACCCGCCGGCGAAGCCGGTCGGGTCCAGCGACGAGTTGGACCGCTTGCCCGCGTCATTGGAACTCAAACTTTGGAAGTCCATCAAGTGGAGCCTTGCCCCACTCATCCCGTAGGCGTGCGAACTCGTCGTTCTTCTTCTTGCTTCCGAACCCCGCAGTCACACGGCGAACGGCGGGATTGCGCAGTGCAGGCAGGAGCAACGTGGGCTCCTTCCCTCGGGCGTCGAAGTAAGCGAACTCCTCAAGGCTCGGCGAAGACTCCAATGCCCTCAGATCCCGGATGCCCTTCATGGTTTCCAGCACGACCCGTCGAAGCCTTCGGAGCAATTGCAGATCCGGTAAGGCAATCACGTGAGCCAGCGACTGCAGAAACAGAAACTGGAGCCCGGGAAGATCAGAAATCACGGTGATGTCGCTCAATCCCCGAATCCGCCACAGCTCCAAGTATTTGATTCCATCCATGCCGCTGATCGCATCGATGGACTTGATCCCGCCGAGCTTCAGATCCAGGGACCACATGTTGGTCAACGGAATCAGATAGCTCAGGTCCTGCGTTGTGACGGATCGCAGGGTCACATCCTCCAAACCCTTAAGAGTCGACAGGACGGCCAAACCCCTGCTGTGACCCTCGATGTAGACAGTCTTCAATGATCGAAACCGCTCGAGAGGCTCCAAGCCCGGCTTCGCGGAACGAGTTCGGCCTAGAAACAAGCTGATGAGAGCGGGATCAACATCATGTAGAAACTCGAAACTTTCAAGTTCGTAGATTCCCACCTTAAGCGAGTCGAGCAACCGAAGCTCCGCAATCGCCTCAACGTGGGTCGCTCGCATGAGCGAGTCGGCAGCGAAGTTCCTGACGTTCGACATCACGCGAAGAAAGGCGAGCTCACACTCAACCCCGTAATGTCCATAAACCCGCAGCTGGACGTCCGGGCGACCGGCGAAGACAACGTCGTTGAGCATCGCCCACGTGGAAGCGCTCACTGGAGCAACAGTTTGCAACACTTCGAGGTCCGGGTTCCTCGATAGCTTCCTAGCCTCTTCAAGGGTGAGGGAGTCATCGAAGTCGACTCGCTCCGGACCCAAGACTTGTTTGGGAGGCATAGGTGGTCGGTTCAACTCCTAGGCGTACAACTACTGGCGTCAATCATGCAGAGATCATAGCGTCCGGTGCCAGCCGAAGGTGACTCTCTAACTCCTTGGAGGCGCGAGATCCGCTCGCCCTGCCTTACTAATCAACTGTCCCTTCGGCCAGCCCGGACCGCCGGGAAGTGACTTGATAGAAGGTCGGCTTTGAGGCTCTACGCCCAGGTGTCCTCCCGGTAGTCACATCAGGAGGTCGGCGATGAAGGGAGGCCAAGGTTGCGAGTGGCGGTCGGAGTAGACACACACAAGGCGACGCTAGCTGCTGCCGCGGTGGACGATGTCGGACGACAGGTGAGCATGAGGGAGTTCCCGAACGATCCGGCCGGCCATCGGAAGGCTTCTGATTGGATCGAGCAACTCGGCGCGGAACGAGTCGTTGGGATCGAAGGTTCAGGCCTGTTCGGAGCAGCCTTTTCTTGGTTCCTTCTCGAGCGCGGCGAGAAGGTCCACGAAGTCCCTGCTGGCCTTACCTTCCGAGAGCGCAACCGGAAGCGATCCGACGGGAAATCCGATCCGGTGGATGCCCTGGCAATCGCTCGGGTGGTAGCACGAGAGGAGCATCTCCCGATACCGAAGCGGGCCGGCCTGATGGTCGATCTGAAACTGCTGAATAGCCATCGTGAGCACATGATTCGATCGCGGACCCGCCTCGCGAATTACGCTCACCGCGACCTAGTGATCCTTCGGCCTGGATACCAGAGAACCGTGGCGAACCTGCGCTCGATGAAGAACATCACGCAAGCGACCTCGCTTCTCAAGGGGGATCAGTCGATCCGAGCGGAGCTCACCGCGGACCGACTTGGTCAGATCATCGCGCTCGATCGCCAGCTTCGTCAGCTCGAGAA
>Ga0214472_10000028_pt1 | contig 205186 bp, 158 predicted proteins | sample RVTome_6_FD_207662 | JGI IMG/M metagenome (GOLD analysis project Ga0214472, IMG submission 207662) | Soil microbial communities from uranium-contaminated site in the Upper Colorado River Basin, Wyoming, United States - RVT140D175 | ecosystem: Environmental > Terrestrial > Soil > Contaminated... | reverse complement strand
ACCGGCACCATGCCCGAGGGTGTGGAGGGGGAAAGCTCTTGCGCGTCAGACTGCCCTTGCAGTTCCGCAATCACCTTGGCTTGTTCGGCGATGTGTTTGCTGGCCGCCAGTAGGGCGAGGGCCAGCACTTCGGGATCCTCACGGGCCAGTTGCCGCGCTTGCCGCTGAGACAACTGTCCACGCAGTGCGGCTTCGATCAAGCCCCGCGACGCGCACCGGTCTGCCATCCCTGGCCGCATGCGTCATGGCATACAACACTCCGGGCCAAGGCGCAAGTCCACTCCCACTTCAACTCTGCGCCGCATTGCAGGCGGCTGATGTGTAACGAAAAAACCTCTGCGACAAAACGAGTCGCTCCGCGTCCGCGTGGAAGGGGACCTCGCCGCCCTCCAATACGACCGCCGTCTGGTGCGCTCTTTTTTCCATGCCCCGAGTGTAGCCTATGCTAGGGACTGATTAGTAACAATGGCTTATGCATTTCTGAGCCTCGGAAAAACGCGTGTACTCTGGTTCTAGCAATCCATAAGCCATTGTACTGCCTTGGCTTACGGCCTAAGGGCGGGGGGATTCGTACCCCCGTCACACTTGTGACTCATCGAGACCATTGAAAATTAGTGCGCGCGATTGCCGACAGGGATCGATCTTATTGGGTCTTGGAATTCATTCCTTTGATGCTCACCTGCAGAACTAACTGGCGGGTGACTTGCCGCTCGCGGCGGGTCAGCGACGGTTGGTTCAGGGATTGTCGCATGACGACCGCCGGAGAGTTGGCTCGGAACTGCTCCTGTATACGGGGAAGCAAGTGCGCGACGATCGCGTCATGCTCGGTTCGCGCTTGCAGGACTTCGCGGAACGGGCGGGTGTCCCAAACACGAACCGTGCCGTCGCCCGAGCCGGACGCAAGCAGGGAACCGTCGGGGCTGAATGCAAGCGACCAGACATAGGAGGTGTGGCCACGCAGCTGGACGATTTCCGTGAATTTCTGCGCGTCCCAGATTCGGACGGTTTGATCCGAGCCTCCGGTGGCGATGCGCGTGCCGTCGGGAGCGCAGGTAATGGCAAAGACCGTGCCCGCGTGCCCGACGAATCGCCCTTCTTCTATGCCGGTTTTCAGGTTCATCATGCCCACGACGCTTACATCGCTCGCGAGGCGCGCGGCAAGACGAGGGTGCGAGGCGCCCGGAGCGAAGACTGCGGGCCCGGAGAGGTCCGGCAGCGAAATCTCCCCGCCGTCGGCTAGCAGAACAGCCGGTCGCGCCACGCGTCCGTCCGTTGCGATGGGCTCCGGGCTTCCGGAACGCGAGTCGATTCCGAGGAGGAAGCGATCGTCCGAACTCTGAAGGAGAGGATTCAGTCCGTGAAGGCTCGCAAGGGTCAGGGAAGTCACCTGTCCGGTCGTTGCATCCCACACGGGGACCGTCGAATTCTGTGCCGCCCAAATGAGCGGTATGCGTGTGTTATCGGGTAGGAAGGCCGCGCGAAGGAAGTTCCGTCCTCCGCGTCCCAACGACTTCCACGCGTACCCGCGGGCTTCGTCAAGTCGGGCGATCTCTCGGCCGGTGGCCAAATCCCATACACGCAGCGCCCCGATCTCCAGCGACAGAAGGCGGGAGTCGTCGCCGCTGAAAGCCAGCGAGATGACGTAGTCGGGCGGGGCCGTGTTGCCACGATCGAGCACGGCGACTTCCTGATACGTCAGCGCATCCCACAGCCGAATGGTGCGATCCCACCCGGCGGAGGCGATCAGCGATCCCTCATGGCTGAACGCCACCGGGTACACGAAGCTTGTGTGTCCCTTGAGTACGCCCGGATCGGCGGCCAGTCGCCCATCCCAGATTCGCAGGGTGTCGTCGTCTGCGACGGAAACCAGGCGGGCACCGTCCGGCGAGAAAGCGATGCCCCGGACGGCATCGTGGTGGCCTCGTAGCTTGACCAGCCGTTCCATGGACTTTGCGTCCCACAACGAAACGGACCGATCGGTACTGGCCAAGGCGATGATGGTCCCGTCGGGATTGAAGGCGACGTCACTGACTCCGCCGGCGTGTACGGGCGTGCCACGCGGGGTCGGCCCCGCGCCGGTGAGTTCCCAAGCGCGAATGGAGCTGTCTTGGTAGCCTGCAATGACCCAGGTTCCGTCGGGGCTGATGTCCACGCACGTGCCCGGCGGCCCGAGTTCCGCTAGTGCGGAGAGCTCGTCGGAGAGGACCCGCCAAATCGCGGGGCGATCCTGCACCGCGGCGGAAAGCGCCATCCAGCCTTGGTCCAGCACGGAAAGGTCGCTGACCCCGCGGTTATCCAGCTTGCGGTTTACAATGTGGCGGGCGTGCAAGTCGATTGCCAACGCCCGCATGGGCCAGGCCAATACGACGAGGTCGCCGCTGCCGCTGATCTCCATCCGCCCGACGGCGTCAAAGGGCTGCGCACCCAACTCGTCGAGCGAATAGTCCCGGCGTGGTCCGTCCGGAAGGTGTTGTACGGTGACCGTCCGCGAGGCGAAGGTGGCCATGATTTCACCCTTGCGATTGGTCGCCAGCACCGTGCCCGGCGGGCCGAGATCGTCCATGCGCGCGCCGCCGGCAAGGTCCCAGCGAAGGACGCCTTGGTCAGTCGTCAACGCCACGGACTCACCGGACTCGTCTCGAATGAAATGGGGATATGGACGTGCGGCGATGCCGGCGGCGGAGATCGTGAGCAGACTCTGGTTCAGTTGTGCCGATAGATGGCGCCATTCCCATCCCCGCAGCGTAGGGGGCGCACGGTCGAGGCTCCGCTGTGCCAAGGCGACGTCGTCTGTGACCAGTGCGCTGGCCGCGGCGCTGATGCTGGCCAGATACGCATTGTATCGACTGATTTGCTCCTCCTCCCTGGCGACGTTCCGCGCGCCGATGGCGATGTACGCCTCCATGACGGCCACGACGAGTCCGACGACCAGCGCGGCGGTTCCCAGGATGGTCCCCGCGACGAGACCGCGATTTCGCCGGGCGAACTTCCGTAACTGATACCAGGTGGTCGCGGGGCGGGCGATGATGGGCTCGTCGTGGAGATAGCGACGGATGTCCGCGGACAGGGCGGCGGCGGATTCGTAGCGGCGGGCGCGGCTCTTTTCGATGGCCTTCTCGACGATGGTTTCGAGGTCTCCGCGCAGGGCGCGGTCGATCGAGCCCAAGCGCGTGGGATCGACCTCCTGAATCATCCGCGCCGCCTCGGGAAGGGATCGACCTTGCAGGTCGAGCGGCATTCGGCGAGACAGCAGTTGATAAAGGATCACCCCCAGGGCGTACACGTCGGCGCGGGCATCGATGTCCGCTCCCGCGCCCTGCACCTGCTCGGGGCTCATATACTGCAAGGTGCCGACGAGCTGCCCGACATCGGTTTGCAAGGTGGTGGCGAGGGCGTCGGCGTCAGTCAAGCGGGCCACGCCGAAATCGAGGATCTTGGGCAGGCCGTTGTGGTCCACCAGAATGTTGGGCGGCTTGAGGTCCCTATGGATGACGCCGCGCTCGTGGGCGTGCCGCACCGCGTCGCAGACTTGAAGAAACAGCTCGAGGATTCCCCGCACGCCCAGGTTGCTGCGTGCGACGTAGTCGTGGAGCGGCACGCCGCGGACGAACTCCATGGCGAAGAACGGTTGCGACGCCGCGCCCGCGCCGTCGAAGTGAACGTCCGCCGTTCCCGCTTCGTATACCGTGGCAATGCCGGGGTGCTGCAACTGGCCCAGGAGCTGCGCCTCCTTCTCAAATCGGCGGCGGACGTTGGGCGTGGCCAGGATGCTGCGGATCAGCTTGACGGCCACGGCACGCGCCGGGTTCTCCTGGCGGGCCTCGTAGACGATGCCCATGCCGCCTTCACCGAGCTTGCGCAGGATCTCGTAGCGACCGACGCGCCGCGGCACGGACGCGGTCTCGCCGCGCTCGGTGTGCTCGTCCGGCCAGAATGCGGCCAACTTCATGAACGCTTCCGGCGCTTGCTGCTCGGTGGAAAGCAGGGACTCGACCTGGGCGCGGAGCTTGATATCGGCGCCACAGGTTCGATCCAGGAATTCACGCCGCGCTTCCGGCGGGAGTGCCAGGGCGTCACTGAAAACGGCCTTGATCTGCTCGCCGCGGGGCAACGTCAAGGGCTGCTCTCCCCGCCGGACAGCTCAGGATGGGCGCTGCGAAACTCGCGGAACAGCCACGTTCGGGCGAACTTCCAGTCACGCACCACGGTGCTCTCGGACACGTCGAGAATGGCCGCGGTTTCAGGCTCGGTCAGCCCGCCGAAGTAACGCAGAATGGCGACCTGCGCCCCGCGGGGGTCCTCCTTTTCCAGCTTCGCCAGGGCCTCGTCCACGGCCAACACTTCCTGGGGGTCGGGCTCCGCGGCGGAATCCACGTCGCTCAGGTCCAACCGCGCACGCCCGCCGCCGTGTTTGATGCGTGACTTGCGCCGGGCCTGTTCGACGAGGATGTCGCGCATGGCCTGGGCGGCGGCAGCGAAGAAGTGGTTCCGGCCCTGCCATCCGGGGTCGCCGGAGCCGATCAGCCGCAGGTAAGCCTCGTGGACCAAGGCCGTAGGCTGGAGCGTGTTGCCCGGCGGCGTCTTGGTCAGCCGCGATTCGGCCAGCTTGCGCAGCTCCCCGTAGACGAGGGGAAGCAGTTGGCGCGCGGCATCACGATCGCCCCCGGCCGCGGCGTTCAGGATCTGCGTGACCTCGTTCAAACCGCCCCCCGAAAAAAAAACCTCCCGCCATGACCGGATGAGTCGCCATCCGTCGGATTGAGTGTGACGGGCCGAAGCGAGCCGGACGGTCATGGCCCCAAACGGGCCATTCTAGCGTCGCGGCCGCGCGCAACCTACGCCGTGGAAAATCACAGGCTGCCTGCGCGCAGCGGCGTAGTTCTCGGACGAGGACACGGAAGAAATGGGAAATCCTAGAACCAGCCTAGCAGTCGGATTCTTCGGTCTGATGGCTTGTTGCCTCTCGTGCAGCCAGTCGTTGGTCACTGCACCGGCGGGGTCGGTCCTCGTCGTTTCGGAAGATACGCCGGACGAAAGCGGCAATCCGCACTCCGGCGCCGTTGCCGCTGCCGGCGACGAGCCGGCCGCGACGTTCCCCATGCCGCCTCCCCCGCCTGCCCCGTGGGCGCCTGCGGAGCCCGACGACAACGACTCCGAGCGCGAAGAGGCGGTCGCCCTCCTCCAGGGGCAGGACAGCGATGACGACGGCCGCAGCGACTTCGACGAGGTGCTGCTAGGGACCGATCCCAGCGACCCCACGGATGGCCCCGACGTGGACGGCGACGGCCTGCTCAACGGCGAAGACGACGACGTGGACGGCGACGGCATCTCGAACGGAGAGGACGACGACGTCGATGGCGACGGCGTGTCCAATTCCATGGATGACGACGACGACGGCGACGGCGAGCCCGACGCCACCGACGACGACGATGACGGCGATGGCGACGACGACTGCCAGTGCGAAAACGGCACTTGCGAGGAAGTCAGCGGCTCGTGTCAGTGTGAAGACGGTTGGGAGGGCAGCCACTGCGACCAGTTCCACTGCCGGGACATCCGCAACTGCTATAACGGAACTTGCGTCGGCCCCAACGCCTGCCGCTGCGACCCCGGCTGGGAAAGCGTGGGACCCTTCCCGTGCGCCTCGTTCCACTGTCGGGGCGTTCGATCCTGTAGCGGGCCAAGTCAGGGCACCTGTGTGGGGCCGAACGCTTGCGACTGCCACGCCGACTGGAAGGGCTCTTCCGACTGTTCTCGACCTACTTGCGTGAGTGTTTTTGCGTACTGCGACCAGGGACCTCCTTGCACCGTAGGTTTGTGTGAGACGACGACCGGCTGTAGCTACGTCAGCCTCTGCACCAGCGAACAGGCCTGCGTGGCGGGAGACTGTGTCAAGGCGTGCAACAACGCCTCGGGCTGCGCGCCCGGACAATCCTGTCGTGGAGTTGGTCCTGAACGCGGGTGCCTCGATGGATGTGCGAACGACTCCGACTGCATCGATGGCAACGCCTGCACGATCGACACGTGCGATCCTCAAACGGGCTGCTCCCACGAGGCCTTTCCCTGTGACCGGACCCAAACCTGCCAGCGCGGGCGTTGCGTGGAGCCGTGCGAGGAAGACGACGACTGCGGGGACAGAAGGTGTCGAGAGGGTGGTTGCACCAACGGATGTTTGGACGACAACCATTGTCAAGAAGGCGAAAACTGTACGGAGGACGGCGCTTGTTTGCCGCCGCAGGAAGGGGAGGAACCGGCGCCATGAGCCGAAGGTCCAGGTCGATTTCGAACGGAGCAGTGGAATTGGTACCCAACGTTGAGACAGGAAACCCTATTTCGGCGGGAATGAACATGAACACCCGGATGGTCAGAAGGCTTGGCGGTGTATGGTGGGCGGTTGTCGGCGGTTTGCTGGCGGCGGGATGCGGAACGTCGAACCCCGTCGAGCCGGCGGCTCAGCGGCCGGACGCGAAGCTCGTGTCGGCGCAGGCGATCAGTGAGCACTACGTCGAAGTTCGCTTCGACGGGTCGGTATCCGACGCCCTGGCGCTGGCGGATGCGTACCTGATCGAGGCGGCCGACGATGATTCGCCGCTCACGGTGCGGGCCGCGAACGTCGGCAGCGCCGGCTCCACGGTGCTCCTGACCACCGACGCGCAGCGTGCGACGGACTATCGCCTTTCGCTGAAGGGCGATTCACTCGCCGCGGCGGAATCTGGCGTGGCGGCGGCCCTCACTTTCCCCGGCTCCACCTCCCCGGAGATGACGTTGGGATACGCCGTGGCCCTGAGCAACACGAGCGTGCTGCTGACCTTCGGCGATTCCCTGGACGCTGTGTCTACGGCCGTAGTCACGAATTACTCGATTAACGATCCCGATCTGGCGGTCACCGCCGCTCTGCGCGGCTCGGGCGCCAACACGCACACCGTCACCGTGACCACCGGTTCGCAGAGTGACGCGCTGTACACCGTCCGCGTGGCCAACCTGCTCAACAGCAACACGAACACGCTCCTGGACCCGGACCAGAACACGGCCACGTTCTATGGCATCAGCCGGACGGACGCGACCCGACCGCGGCTGGTCTCAGCCGTCGGCGTGGACACCCAAACCGTACGCCTGACCTTCAGCGAGCCGCTCGAAAACCAGGCTGCGGAACTGCTCAATTATTCGATCAACTCGGGCGTAACGATCATCGGACTCACCCTCAACGAATGGAACACGCAAGTCACCCTCTCGACGCTCCCGCTCACCGTGGGCACGACGTACGTCGCCACCGTGGCCAACGTGGAGGACCGGGCCGGTAACTCCATCGACCCCGCCGCGTCCGCGGCATCGTTTGCCGTTGCCGCTGCGGAGAGCGTCGCCCCGCGCCTGACCGGCGCGGTTCCCGTGGGCTCCACCGCCGTGATCCTCACTTTCAACGAGGCGATGGCCGTAAGCGCCGGGGACGCCGCCAACTACTCGATCAGTCCGTCGGTGGCCGTCGCCTCTGCGGTCATGAACGCCTTCCAGACCCAGGTGGCCTTGACCACCCAAGCGCTTCAGGCCGGAACCCTCTACACGGTGACCGCGTCGGCCGCGCTACGCGACCTGGCCGGAAACCCGATCGAAAGCGCTGCGCGAACCGCGCCGTTTACGTTCCAAGGCCAGGTGCTGGTCGACGGGCCCGACGACCCGCCGCGCGTGGTGGGGGCCATTTCCACCGGCAACAAGGGCGTACGCGTGGCCTTCAGCAAGGTCATGGGCGACGGGCTGACCAATCCAGACCACTACGAAATCGCCGGCAGCGGCACGGGATACCTGTTGGTGACGGCGGTCGCTGCGTCGGCGGACAAGACGTACGTTGATCTGACCACGCGTTCTCAGGCCCCCGACGAATACCACCTGCACGTCGTCAACGTGAAAGACGCGGCCGGGAACCCCATCGCCGCCCCGGACGGTCTGCTCGCTCCACCCGCCGGGCCGGACCCCGCTCGCGCCGTGTTCCGCGGGACCCCGCCGGTGATCTTCGACGCCGATGGCGACGGCGTGGCAGACCCGGGCGACTTCGACGAGCACACCGACTCCGACGGCGATGGCTTCGCCGACTGGTTCGAGCAGATCGGATGGTTCGTCACCGTCCACTTCGACGACGGCACGCAGACCACGTCGCACGTCACCAGCGATCCCTACAGCAAGGATACCGACGGCGACGGCATCTGGGACGGCGACGAGAACCGGCACAACTTCGACCCGCGCACGGATGACACTGATGCCGACCAGGTGAGCGACTACGACGAATACAACGTCTGGTACAGCGACCCGCGCTGGCAGGACACGGACCTGGACGGCATCAGCGACCTGCTGGAGATCGACTTCTTCCACACCTCGCCGATCGACGCCGACACCGACGGGGACCAGATGAACGACTCCGACGAGCTGTTCACGCGGGGTCGCAATCCGTTGGTGGCCGATCTGCCGCTGCCCCAGGTCACGGTCGGAGATATCGCCCTGGAGCTTGACATCAGGTCCGTTTACACGAACGAGGAAGGGATCACGGATTCTGTCGAGGACAGCACGTCTGCGACGTTCACGCAGAGCCTCACCAACACCCTGGGGACCAGTTCCACGGCCTCGACGGAATCGGAAAACGAGTTCGGCCAGGAGATTGGGTTCGAGGCGGGCACGGGCGTGGGGGGGTTCACCGTTTCCGGGTCCGCCTCCTTCGGACAGAGCTTCGCCAATGGCTATTCCTCCACGGTCGACGAGCAGACCGCCGCCACGTCGCAGCAGGAATATCAGGAATCGGTGACCAGGGCGCTCGAACGCACTGAGAACCGCTCGGTCACGCGGACCATCGACTCGGCCATCGTGCAGGCCACCGTCAACCTCTCCAACCTCAGCGACATCGCCTTCACCATCACCAATGTCGAGCTGTCGCTCTTACAGCAGGACCGCCTCACGGGTCTTACCTTCACCCCCATCGCCACGCTGCGCCCCACGGGCGCCGACGACCCGTTGTCCCAGCCCTCGTTCAACCTCGGCCCGCGGGAAGCAGGCCGCGGACCGATCATCTTCGAGAACGCGACCGTCTTTCCGCAGCGCGTTGACGCTCTCATGCGCGAGCCGGTGGGGTTGATCTTCAAGGTCGCGAACTTCGACGTCCTCGACGAAAGCGGTCGCAACCTGGTCTTCACCCTTCAGGACGTCAACGACCGCACCGCGGCCGTGACCCTGGACTTTGGTGATGGAACCGTGGAAAGCTACCGCATCGCCACGACCAGCACCTTCGATGCCGACGGCCGCCCCGTGGGAATCGGCATGCAGCGGGCGCTCGAAATCATCGGCCTCACGCCCGGCGCCACGTCCAGCCGTAACACCTATCACACCAGCAACGTGTCCCGCACCGTGGGCGGTCAATCCATCACCGTGCAGGTGCTCGATCGCGTCCGCACCGTGGCCAACTCCGCGGACGGCAAGCGCTTCTGGACCGCGGTCTCCTCCAACACCGAGCTCGGTCCCGGCACGAACTTTAACGCCATCCCCCTGCACGCCCGCGACTCCATCCTTCTCATGCTCACCAGCGACGAGGACAACGACAACCTCTTCCTGCGCGAGGAATACCTCTACGGCAGCAGCGACACCATGACCGACACCGACGGTGACGGCCTGGGCGACTTCCAGGAAGTGCGCGTGGGATGGACGGTGTCGAAGAGCGCCGGGTTGCCGTACAAGGTCTTCCCCAGCCCGGCACGACCCGATTCTGACCTCGACGACTTGGACGACGATGAAGAGATGGTATTCCTCACCGATCCGAACCGCGCGGACACCGACGAAGACGGACGATCGGACGCGTCTGAGTTGGAGGATAGCTATACGATCTTCCTGTTCGATCCGGACAATGCGGTCAGCACCCTGGAACTCGATGTTTCGCCCTATACCGACTGGGTGATTCATGCCGGGGCCGACGGCATATGCGATACGACGACAGCCGCCACGGGCGACGCCCTGGTCACCGTTCGGCAGACGCAACCCACAGCGGGAGCGAAAGGCCTGCTGTGCGTTCGACCCGCGTCGCCCGACGGCAAGCTTCGCACCTCCCCCGCGGACGACGACGTTGCGGTCGCGGCTCCCAAGATCGCCGCGGGCCCCAACGGCATCTGCGACTCGCGGATTCTCACCCCCGTGTGCAGCGGCGGGGTGAACGCCGGGCGGCCGTGTATCAGCGCGGCAGATTGCCCGGAACCTTCCGGAGGAACGTGGACCTGCGTGGTAGACGACGTGCGCGAGTGGAACGACTCGTTTGCGCCCGTCGATCAGGGGAGTCTGGGATTAATCTGTGTCAGTGCGGGGCGTAATGGCAAGATCGACACCGTTGTCGCAGACGACGATTTCATACGAGCCGTCCACAAGGGCCTTTTCGGAACCGATCCCGTTAACCAGGATACGGATATCGACGGAATCACCGACGGGCGCGAGGCGCTCATCGGCACGAATCCCAACAGTCCGGACGCCGGTCGGGCCACGGACACCGACGGCGACGGCCTCTTCGACAACGAGGAAGACAACGGCTGGCTGCTTGCGGACGGAACCACTCATGTTGATTCGGACAAGAACCGGCCCGACTCGGACCGCGATGGCATCCCCGACGTCATCGAGCGGGCCATCGGGTCCGATCCCCGGGATTCCTCGACGGATGGCGACGACCTGCTTGACTATGACGAGTTCGACTCTTCCAACCCGCTGGTAAACGGAACGCCGATGTTCGATGCCGTGCTCCTCCAGGCGGCTCTCCAACGCTGCCTCGATGCGACCGCCTGTTCTTACGACGCCACGTCATCGGCGATGTACGGAACCCACCCCGGGCGTACCGACACCGACGGCGACGCGCTGGACGACGATTTCGAACTGAACACCGGCTGGGTCGTGGATACCCACGAGAGCGACCCGTACTCGGTCTTGTCCGATCCAACCAACGCAGATGTGGACAACGACTTATTGACCGATCTTCAAGAGTGGAAAGGGGCGGACAATGATGCGGCCATAGGCGCCGACGCCACGGACCCGAACAACGCCGATACGGACGGCGACAACGGGAGTAACGGCGTGGACGGGAAGGACGGCTACGAGCGCCTGCACATGCGAAGTGCCGTTCGAAAAGACGTTCGCGTCAGCTTCCAATATACGGGGGTCGAGGTGATCGACGATTGCGAAGACAACCGAAGTGACCCAGGCGAGTTCTATGGGAAGCTTTACCTTCTACTGCCCAACACTACGACGCGGCAAGAAGAGTATGACTGCCAGAACTGCTGCAGGCCGGGCGTGGAGGGGGATTACACGGGCACATGCGACATCAGCACCTTGGTAACGGTGAAGATCTTCACGTTGAATAACGGGGAGAGCTTCACGGCGTCAAGCAACGAGTGGTCCGAGGACGACGACGGGGACGATTATCCAGGTTCGTTTACCGTTACCTATTCCTTTGGCGGTGTGACCAGCGGAGCCTCCTCGATCGATCTGACCCCACCATCCACTGAGGTTGGGGATGACGAGTGCATTGCGATCCACTGGTTCATCAGTCTGGAGTAGAATCAGTTTGACCGGGGAGGCGGCATTGACGGTGGACTGCGTGCCTATCCCATAAGCCTCTCCCTTCCAGGGAGATGGGCAGGGGTGAGGGTTTCTGGAATAGGCTCTAAACCCGATCAGGACTCGCCGCCTGGCGGGTTGGCCGAGCGGCCATGGGGATCATCGGTGGGCGCGGACGACATTGAGTTTGTCGTCCGCGCCCTTGTTGTTTGTCAGGCATGTTGTGACTGTTGGAAGTGACAATGGGGACATTCTACTCTTGACGTAGGAGCCCGCGTAATTCGCGCGAGAGTTCGGTGAGAGGCTGCATTGTGGATCATTTAGTGAAAATGCCCGAGCCTGGCGGTCCGGATCGCTCAGGCACTCGACACACAGACGCGTTGCGTAGCGCATGGCGTAGCGCCCGGCCCGATTCACCAAGGCGCCTGCATGGTGCCCGCGGGTCGCGCCGAGGGTGGCCGTGTTCGGCGCTACGTCCGCGATAACGATGCCTGCCTGTCGGCCGATTGAATCCATCGCGTCGTCCCTCTCCAACATGAACTGCGCGTGCAACGCGCCCGGCGGCGACAATCCCGGCGGTGAGCGTCACACGCTGCCCGGCGCCTGCTCGAGCGACCGGCCGGGGCAAACCGCGGGGTCAACGCCGTGAAAGGCTGCCTCGAGCAACTGTCGGGCCCCTTTCAGGTGCTTCGACGCCGGCCCGCCGCCAATGTTCGAGATCTCGAGGGCGATGGCCTCGAGGAACGACCATCCCCTCGTGGCTGTTGTGTCATCGCACGTCCGGGGTGTGTGGCGTTCCGCACGGGACGCCTCGCGCCCCGGCAGGCGGGGGTGCCGAGACCCATCGCCCCGGCACCCGCCCACGCTCCTTGTCGGTTCCGTCGCGCACTTCATGTTCGTCCTCCGAAGAGCTGAACGGGCCGCGCCGATCACGCCGACGCGTCAACCGCATGCACACGCCGTCACGGGCTCCGCGGCGCCGACTTCGGGGAAGTCGATCTCCGTGTCCGCGACGTGATTCAGGTAATTGGTGAAGAGGTTTACCGCGACGTTGGCGACGATCTCCGTGATGTCGCCCTCGCTGAACCCCGCGGCATGCAACCGCTCCAAGTCGCTGTCGTCGACGCGGCCCCGCTCGCTGACGAGCTTTCGCGCGAACGCGACGGCGGCCCCCGTCTTGCGGTCCGCCGAGCATCCCGCCCGGCTGTCGGCGATCTCGCTGTCGCTGAGCTCGGTCGCACGTCCAAGTGCACTGTGTGCCGCCAGACAGTACCGGCATTGGTTCGCTTCGCCCACGGCAAGGGCAATTCTTTCCCGCAGCTTGGCCGAGAGGAATCCCTTGGCCAGCGCGGAACTGAAACCCAGGTAGGCCTCGAGCACGGCCGGTGAGTTCGCCATCGTCCGCATGACGTTGGGTGCCATGCCGAGCTTCTTCTGGACACCCTCGAGAAGCGCGCGTGCCTTTCCGTCTGCATCCGCCATCGTTACAGCCTTCAGTCGCGGCATGTCGATTCTCCGTAGTCTTGATGCCTGAACACGTAACCGGGTTGCTCGATTCCGCATCGAACCGTTCGTGGCCCCGGCTGCCACTCAGACGCGCTGTGACGGTCAGCCCTTACGTCGCCGTGCGGACTTTCTGCTCGCCGAGGCGCGCGACGTGGCCCGAAGAACCTCGAACGCGTAGGATGACTACGGATGGGACCGGTGACGGCAACGACGGTGCCGAACGATGATTGGATCGCCGGGCTGAAGGCGGGCCGCTGGGATCTCACCGCCGCGCTCCATCGTCGGCTTCGCGAAGGCCTTGGGGCCGCGCTCGCCGCCCGTTCGGATCTGACGGATGCGGACTTCGATGACTTCACCCAAGAGTCCATCGTGCGCGTGCTCGACCGGCTGAAGAGCTTTCGAGGAGACAGCAGCTTTACGACCTGGGCGATGGCGGTGGCGGTGCGAGTCAGTCTGACGGCGCTCCGCCGCCGGCGCTGGGCGACCGAGCCGCTGGACGAACGGCTGGCGGAGCTCGCGTCACCCGGAGTCCCAAGCCGCAATGGCACGGACTCCGGCGAGCGCGGCGAGCTCTTGTCGACCCTTCGTACCGCGATTGCGGAGCAGCTCTCCCCGCGGCAGCGGCAGGTGCTCCTGGGCGAGCTGGACGGGATTCCCCAGGTCGTGCTTGCCGACCGCTTGTCCGCGACGCCGGGTGCGATCTATAAGGTCTCGCATGACGCCAGGAAGAAGCTGAAGGCCGTGCTCGAGCGGGCGGGCTACGATGCAACGTCCGTCGAGGAGGTGCTTGCGGCATGACGCGCAAGGATCCGAAACCAACCGACACCCAGCTCGCCGACCTGGCCCGCGTGGTCGGAGCCACGACCGGCGAGGAGATCGACTGCGCGGCAATGCTCGACCGCGTGGCGCCCTACCTCAAGGCGCTGACGGAACGCAAGGCTCAAAGCGAACATCTCCGGCAGGCGGCGCAACACCTGAAGATCTGCCCCGAATGCCATGAGGAGTTCCTGGCCCTGATCAAGGCCGAGGGATTGGACCCGTCAAGGGTCCTCGAGGCGTAGCTAACGACTTGGCCCGTCTGGAACGGGGCAGGTCGAGGACGCACCGAGACGGCGCGCTCCGGCGCCCACCGACGGCTCCGGCCCGGCCGACCACCTCGCGGGCGCTTTTTGCAGATGCAAAACGCGCGAAAACCTTTAGGAAAAAACGTTTTGTTCTTCTCAGCCGGGCAGTAGCGGTCGATGTACCGGAGCACCCACGTGCCGGCTCCAGCGCGACGGTGTTCGGGCCACCTTTTCGACGCACGTCGCGATTCAAATACGCCGCGAATTGTTCGGCAGTCCGAAGGAGGCTGGTGCAATGTCTCTCGTCATCTGGGTCCTCGACGTTCTGGAAGGTCTCGTCCCCCTCATCACCATCGGCATGCAAGGCTAGGAGTACGCCCCTATGGTTGTGTACCCGCTGTCAGCTTGGGAGTGCAGAGTCATCTGTTGGGCATCGCGGATCGTTCCGGCCGCCGCCGGCGCGATCATCCTGCTGTTGGGAGCGATGTCGGTCGCAGCGTAGCGAGCGTCAGCGTGCCGTCGATCGGTACGTGAAGTTGTTCGACGGCCTGACGTTTTCGCTCGAAGATGCGATGGCGGTTGCGGGCCAGCTCGACCCAGAGCGAGCCGGCCAGTGGCGCAAGCACCGACACGCCCGCCAGGCCCGCGTGGACCACGGCGTCGTTCCGCGACAGCACCAAGGCGAGCCAACCGGCGGTCGCGCCGGCGAGGATCAGACACCAACTCGTTCGTCGACCCCGGCGCTCCTGAAGCAGGCTGAGCCTGCCTAAGCCAATGGCGAGCGTGCACCCGAGTCCACCGAGCAGCAGCACGCTCAGGAACGTCGCCGCTGGGAGCGGAAAGGCCGAACGGACGTAGCCTCCATCGATCAGGCCCGCGATCGCGTCGGCCAGCAGGTAACAACCCGGCACGTCGTCGACGGTTGCGACGCCATATTGAACGCGATGGCGGTCGGCCGGTCGAAGCGGCACTGCGGTTTGCATATCGCCGACCACGAGAATCCGGCCGGCGACCTCCGCATGGAGTTCGTCGGCTGGTGCGTCGAGCAGCCTTTCATACGGAATCGTTCGCTCGGCCCACTGCTCCGGCGACTGTAACAGAAACCGCCCGCCCCCGATCAGGTCGCCGGGACGGACCGATGCCTCCCTGCGTCGGGCCTCGAACACCGTCGCCAACTCGACGGTATCGCGCCGGCGCAGGTAGGCACCCGGTTGCACTTCGTACATCAACGCGAGTTCCCGCTGCCGGGCCGGCCAGTCCAGGTCCAGCCGCGCTTCGGGGTGAATGAGTGCGCCGAGGGTCGTCAGGGCCACGGACGGGATGATGGAGTGTCGGGCGTTGTCCGCTGCCGCGGGCCCAACGTCCTCAGCGGGCCGGACCGCAAGGACAAACTCCCCGGGGCGGCTGACCATGTCGCGGGCTGCGATTCCCCCATGACGCAAGCGGGACCCGAGCGCGCCGGTGATCTGCGGGCTCAGGACGGGCGTGCCATCGGCGTGATAATCCGCGGCGGCAAGGACCACGGGGACGCCGGCCTCCTCTAACCGTCGCACGCCCGCCACGAACAGTTCGTCGGCGGCTTTCGGTTCCTGGAAGAAGTAGTCCCAGATGAGCGCGCGGGGCTCGGCGGCGGCGAGGTGCATCATGAGCAGCCCGTGAACGCCGCGCCATGTGCGAACGTCGCTGGTCACGCCCGGGACGTCGCTGCGGGCGGCCCATTCTATCACGTGGTGGACCGTGCTATCGGATACGCCGACGACGCGGGTGATGTCGTGCGCCCCGACCTCGCCGGTGACGCCCCGGCTCGGGTGCGCCACCGGTGACACGCGCCACCCGACGTGGAAGACATACGCCGTCATCCACATCGCCACGGCGAGGCATGCGACAAGCGCCGCCGAGCACGCCCACCGATAGCCGGTGGCGGCGCCGACAGCGAGGCGCTTGATGCGATGGGGGATCGAAAGGGGCCGCGTCAGGAGGCGTTCGCCGCGGCAGTATCGCGCCAAATCGTCCGCGAGCTGGGCGACGGAGGGGATCCGCTGGTGCAGTTCCCACGCCAGGCATCGTTCGAGGAGGACTTCCAGGTCGCGGCCGCGTGGAATGGAGTCGAGTCGGCGAAGCCGGGGGAGCTCCTTGCGGATCTGCTCCAGAAGATGCTCGTGCGGCGGGCGGTCGGCGGTGCCCGTGAGCGAATAGGGATAATCTCCGCCGGTGACGATCTCATAGAGCATGACCCCGAGCGACCATATGTCGCTTCGCTCGTCGATCGGACCCGCGACGCCGCCCCACGCCTGCTCCGGCGACATGTAGCGGAGCGTGCCGATGATGTCACCGGCACGGGTGATCGTCTGGCGAACCCAACTGCTCCAGTCGGGGGTTTCGAGGGTGCAGATTCCGAAGTCGAGGATGTGCGGCTGCCCGTGCTCGTCGACGACGATGTTCCGCGGCTTGAGGTCGCGGTGGACGACGCCCGCGGCGTGCGCATCCGCGACGGCCCGGCATACGCGCTCGAAAACGCGGAGCTTCTGGACCAGCGACGCGGCGGACTTCGTGACGTACTCGTCGAGATGAACGCCGTGAACGAACTCCATGACGTAATAGGCGGCGTCCGACGTCACGCGGGATTCGAGACACCTGACGATCCCGGGTGAGTCGATCTTCTTCAGGACCGCGATCTCGCGCTCGAACCGGCTTCGTTCCATCTGCCCGGCCCCGCTGAGGACCTTGAGGGCGACGACCCGCGGCGGGTCTTTCAACCACCACGCCTTGTACACGATCCCGAAACGGCCCCGACCGATCTCGCTGACCACGTGGCAATCGGGAATCTGCGGCACGAGCGTCTCGTGGGCGCTCTCCAGGAACGTCCGCAGGCACGGCGGGCACTCGCCGAGGTGACGGTCGAGTCGGGCCGCGTCGCCGCAAGGGAGCTCCGCGCGGGCGTGATACGAGAGGTCCGCGGCCGGCGGACAGGCGGCCGGGCCGGAGGGCTCGTCGGGGTGGGCCGGCATCGGATCGGGGTTGGTCATGGTGGACGCTCCAGCATTATTAGATCGGCCCAGGTCCGCCCGGGCGCTTATGCAAAACGACAGGACGCGGCCAGATGGCCGTGGCGTGCGGTATGGATGCGGGTCCGGTCCTTCGTGGCGATCGGCTTGCCTGGCCGGCTCGCGCCGCTTAGGTTTCCCGCGGGCAGGAGCATGGATAGCGCCAAACCGTACCGCATCGCGTTTATCGCCGGACTGCTCTTGGCCGGGGTTTGCACGGTCGAGGCGGTCAACACGATGCGGATGTGGAGCGGATCCCAGGAACATCCGCAATTCCCGCAGGACTACCTCAGCCGAGGAATCTACTCGGCGTACGCCCTGGTGCGGCCCCTGGACGCCACCAGCACGGACTTCGCGCCCTCGGTCCGTGCGGCGCAGGCCCTGCTGGCGGGGAATCAGCACCTCTACGCCGAGTTCGATGAGCACCGGTCGAGCTTCATCTACCCGCCGAGCGCGGCACTGCTGTTAGCGCCGTTCGGATGGGTGGGCAACGCGTTCGGAGAGGGGGCGGCGACTCGGGCGATGGACGCCCTGGGGCGGCTGTGCGTCGCGCTGCTGGTGGTGATCGCGTGCGTGGTTTTGCGCCCGCATATCCGCGGCTGGCCCGATTGGGGCGCGGTCGTCGTAGCGCTGCTGGCATTCTACCCGAGCCGGTGGGCGCTGGTGTGCGTGCAGGCCCAGTTGCTGGTGAACCTCGTTCTTGCCGCGGCCCTGTTGGCGTACGGTCGCGGGTGGCGCGGGTCGTGCGGCGTGCTGCTGGGGCTTGCGAGCGTCTTGAAACCGCACTTCGCGCTGTTGAGCGTGTTCGGGCTGCTCCGGCGCGAATGGCTGGTGACATTCGCGTGCATCGGGACAGTCGGCGTGGCCGCAGGTGTGACGGTCGCCATCCTCGGATGGGAACCTTGGACGACGTACGTCGAGCGGGTGGTCCCGCCGATGTCCCAGGGGTACGCGATGGAGGCGAACCAGTCGCTACTCGGGCTGCTTCGGCGGTGGGTCGGCGACGATCCCTCATTCACGGTGACACCCATCTCGCCAAGTGTGCGGGTCCTGGGACTTGTCGGCTCGGCTGCGCTGCTGATAGCGGCCGTGGTTCCGCGGGGAAGGCGGGCGCAACCACCCGTATCGGATGGTACACGAATGAGGATGCGGAGCGTCGACCTCGGAGTAGCGGCCTTGGCGATCATGCTCGCCAGCCCGATCGCCTGGGAGCACCACTTCGGCTGGACGATCGTGCTGTTCGCCGCCTGCTACGGGCTTGTGGAACGGCATGGCCGGGCGATCAGGATCGTGCTTGGAGTCAGCTACGTGATCCTGGGCACATCCTGGTACGCCGTGGCCCGTGGCCAGCCCGGCCCGGTGTCTCTGCTCAATTCGCTGCCGGTGTTCGCCGCCCTGGCGTTGCTGAGTTCCGCGTGGTGGCTTTGCAGGGCGGCGCAGGGCCAAGTGGATGTGCTCTCGGTTGGGCCGACCCGTCCGGAGGCGACGTCGTGTTGATCGGGACGCCCCAGCCCTGCCGCCGTGCCGGCACGCGATCGGATGCGCAGCGCCCTACGCTTCCACGCCGGGAGGGCGCGGATGTCGGCACGGCGTTACTGGCGCTCCCCCACGACGAGATCATCGTAGGTTTCGCGGCGGCGGATCAGTCGGAAGGAATCGCCGTCGACCAGAACCTCGGCTGCGCGGGGGCGGGAGTTGTACTGGCTGCTCATGCTCATGCCGTAGGCACCGGCAGAGAAAACGCACACCAGATCGCCGCGCTCCAGAGGCGGCAGCCAGCGGTCCTTGGCGAGGAAATCGCCGCTCTCACACACCGGCCCGACGATGTCCACAAGCTGTGTGCCGTCGAGCCGAAGCGTTTTGCTGCGTGACGGCGGCACCTGGCCGTTTTGCGGACGGACGGGCCAGGCGAAGTGGAACGAACCGTACAGCGCCGGACGGACCAGATCGGTCATGGCGGCGTCGACGATGACGAAGCGGCGGTCGCCCGATGTCTTGGTGTAGAGCACGCGGGCTAGCAGGACTCCGGCGTTGGCCGCGATGCTCCGGCCTGGCTCGATGAGAACGCGCAGGCCGCGGCCACGGAGCAGCGGGACGATCCGCTCGGCGTAGTCGGCGGCGGGCGGCGCCTCATCGGCGTCGTAATGGGCCCCGAACCCTCCGCCGATGTTGATCGCCTCGATCGAATGGCCGCCGCGGCGCAGCTCATCGATCAGCACGAGCACTTTCTGCAACGACTCCACGTAGGCGTCGATGCGGTTGACCGGAGAGCCGAGGTGCACGTGGACGCCGGTCATGGCCAGCCCCCGCCGGCCTCGGAACTCGTCGAACATGCGCCGAACGCGCGGCAGGTCCACGCCGAACTTCGTTTCACGTTTACCGGTGGTCGTGTACTGGTGCGTGTGCGGATCGACGTCGGGGTTGACCCGCAGGGCCACCGGAGCGCTTTTGCCGAGCGACACCGCGATGTCGGCGATGTTCTGAAGCTCCGCCTCCGACTCCACGTTGAAGTACCCGATGCCGCATTCGAGGGCCCGGCGGATCTCGTCGTCGGCTTTTCCAACGCCCGCGAATACGACGCGCCGGGGCTCGGCCCCGATCTCGACGACGCGCTGAAGCTCGCCGCCGCTGACCACGTCGAACGCGGCCCCGCGCTCGCGCAGCAGCCGGAGGATCGCGAGGTTTGAGCAGCACTTGACCGAGTAGCAGATCTCGGGGGACAGCGGGGCGAAGGCCCGTTCGATGCGGTCATAGTGATCGAGCAGTGTTCTGCGGGAGTAGACGTAGAGCGGCGTCCGGCAACGATCCGTGATCACGGTGAGGCCGAGCGACTCGCAGCAAAGCTCGCCGCCTCGATATTCAAAATGGTCCATTTGGCCTGCTCCCCGGGTTCGGGTAGATTTTGCCGTCGTCCGTATTCTATCGACACAACGGGTTGGCAGAGAGCGTATGATGAGTATCAGAGTATCCCGAATCTGTTGGCTGGTGTTGTGTTCGACGGCGGCCCGCGGGGCCGAGCCGACCACCGGGCCGTGGCGGGCCTGGGTCGAGAGCCCGGGCGGCCAGTTGCCGTTTCGGCTGGAGCTGGAACGGGAGTCGAACGAATGGCAGGCATGGATCGTCAATGGGGCCGAGCGGATCGCCGTACCCCGCGCCGGGTACGTCGGCGAGCTGCTGGTCCTCGACATCGATTACTACGACTCGAAGATCGTGGCCCGCCTCGACCAGACCGGGCGGCGGTTCGAGGGAGAGTGGCGCAAACGCGGGAAGGGCGGCACGTTGACGAAGATGCCGTTTCATGCCACGGCGGGTTGGACGTCGCGCTTCCTGCCCCCGGGCCATGACGCCGATGCCGCGACGGCGGCGGTCGCCGGGCGGTGGTCGGTGAAGTTTGAGGGCAGCGAGGACCCGGCCGTCGGCGTGTTCGAGGTTGACGCGGACGGCGTGACCGGGACGTTCCTGACGACAACCGGGGATTACCGGTTTCTGGCCGGACGATTCCTCGGGGGCCGGTTGCAGCTCTCCGCGTTCGACGGGGCCCATGCGTTCCTCTTCAGTGCGGAGGCGCAGGAGGACGGAACGCTTCGCGGCGACTTCTGGTCGCGCGATTCCTGGCATGAGACGTGGACGGCCCGGCGCGATGCGCAGGCGGGGCTTCCGGACGCATTCACGTTGACCCGGTCGAAGCCGGATTTCAACCTCAACGACCTGGTCTTCCGCGATCTCGACGGCAAGGAGCGGTCGCTGGGCGATGCGGAGTTTTCCGGCAAGGCGCGGGTCATCGTGATCTTCGGCTCCTGGTGCCCGAACTGTCACGACGCGACGAACGAGCTGGTCGAGCTGCATCGGAAGTACCGGGAGCGGGGGCTGGCCGTCGTGGGCCTGGCGTTCGAGCTGACCGGCGACTTCGGCCGCGACGCGCGCCAGGTCCGCCGCTACGCGGAGCGGCACGGTGTGGACTACCCGATCCTGCTCGCGGGTGTGGCCGACAAGGAGAAGGCGAGCGAAGCGCTCCCGATCCTGGATCGGATTCATGCCTTCCCGACGATCCTCTTTGTGGACGCGGGCGGAGGCATCCAGGAGGTCTACACGGGTTTTGCCGGTCCGGCGGCGGGCGAGACTCACGAGAAGCTGCGAGCGCAGTTCGAGTCGGTGATCAAGCGTCTGTTGGGTGAGTAGCGGCGGTGGCCTCCGGTCCGCCCTGTACGATCGGGGAGAGCCGTTTCGGCTCGGCGAGGATCTCCAATACGAAGATGGCGCCGGTTCCGGGCCCGTCGCTCCGGGCGGTCAGGGACCCTCCCATTTCCTTTGCCACCAGAGCGCTGCTGTGGAGTCCGAACCCATGGCCCGCCTTCTTCGTGGTGAACCCGTAGTTGAAGATGCGGTTGAGGTTGTCCTGCGGGATGCCGACGCCGTTGTCCTCGACCTCGACGCGGATGCGCCCCGGCGCGGGCGCGGAGCAGCGGATCGCGAGCCTCTTCCCGTCCTTGCGGGGTGCATCGCGCAGGGCGTGCTTTCCGTTGCTGACGAGGTTGAGGATGACCTGCATGAGCTTGTGCTTATCGAGCACCACGACGGGCGGGTCGGCGTATTCCCGCACGACGTCGATGCCGTGTCGCTTCATCGACGCCTCGTGCATGCGCAGGGCGTCGTCCAGCACGTCGGGCACCCTGACGGGCTCCGAAATGCCGCCGGCGCGGGCGAATGACTGCTGAAGGCTGACGATGCGTAGGACGTGCTGAACGCTTTCGTCGAGCTTGCGAAGCTCGGCGTCGAGCTCCTCTTGCGCCGTCGACTGATGGCGGCTGAGCTCGACGAGGAAGGGGAACCAGTGCCTGCCGTTGGCGTCCCGGGTCAGGAACCCGGGAAGATCGTCGCCGTGGGCCGCGGCGAGCTCGACGGCGCGGCGGAACTCGCGGATCTTCAGGTTGCGGGTACGATCACGGACGACGGAGGCGGAGATGTTGAGGCTGTTGACGACGTTTCCGACGTTGTGCAGGACACCGGTGGCGACGTCGGCCATGCCCGCCTGCCGCGACGCGACGACCAGCTTGCGATGGAGCTCCTCGCGTTCCTTTTCGGCTTCCTTTCGTTCGGTGATATCGACGTACATACCCAGCATCCCGATCACGTGCCCGTCGGGGTCATGCAGCGGTACCTTGCTGGTCAGGAGGGCGGCCTCGCCGCCGTCGGGGTGGCGCTGGGTTTCCTCGACGTTCAACATCGCCTCGCCGCCTTCCATCACCTGGGCGTCGCAGTGGCGATAGAACTCGGCTTCCTCCGGAGCCCAGGCGAGGTCGAAGTCGGTCTTGCCGCGGATATCGTCCGGAGACTCCAGCCCGGCGTCGGCGGCGAAGGCGTGGTTGCATCCCAGGAACACGGACCGCCGGTCCTTCCAGAACACCCGCTGGGGGATCGTCGCGAGGACGTTGGAGAGTAACCGTGTCTGTTCACGCAGGGCGGCCGCCGTCGTCTCGGCCGTCGTCTTCGCCAGGTGCAGGTCCTCGGTGCGTTCGCGGACTCGCTGCTCGAGCTCGTCGCGGGCCCCCTTCAACTCCGCGTCCTGATCCTGGATGCGGGCCAGCATTTGGTTGAATGCATCGGTGAGCGTGCCCAGCTCGTCGCGGCTCTGGCGGACCGCGCGCAGCGAATAGTCGCGGGTCTCGGACACGATCCGGGCCGTTTCCGCCAGTGCCCGCACCGGCCGGCTCACCGTGTTCACAAAGCCCGCGGACAGCAGGAACGCCACGAGCAACGCCACCAACGCGACACTCGAGAGGAGGAAGGAGTAGGCCAGAATATCCTGGTGCACCTCCGTAAGGTCGTACCGCAGGGAGATCGTGCCGATCCGTTCACGCTCGAGCCGGATGGGACGTAGCACGGTCAGCGCTCCGGCCACCTGTCGGCGAACGGTCTCGTCGGAAAGGTCCGTCGCCGACGGCAGCGACCCGTGACGGACGTACGCGGCGAACAGCCTGCCGTCCTTGCCGTAGAGGCAGGCCTCGGCCACATTGGGGTCCGCCTCGAACCCCGCGAGCGTCTCCTGCGCCGAAGCAGCGTCCTGGAACGCAAGGTCCGCGGCACAGTTGGCGGCGACGAGGTCCGCTTCCGTCGTGGCGCGGCGCTGGACCCGGCTGTCCAGTTCGAGCCGCTCATACACGAGGATCGCCAGGCATGCCATGAGGATGGCCGATCCGCTTGAGATCATCGCGTGGACGATGATCCTCTGGCGGAAGGAACACCACTGAAGCCATCGGTTCATCCGGTTCATCGGTCGTGACGCCGTTTGTCGGTGACGATCTCGGCACGTTTGAGGAGCTTGGCGCTGATCTCGAGCGAGGCCCGCCGGGCCGCCTGACGGTTGATGAAGACCGCGACCTTCGCCTCTACGATTCCGAAGCCGATGATGCCGCCGTCTTCCGCGAAGCCCCGACCTTCGCCCACGGTCAGGACGGGGGCGGGTCCGAGTTGATCGATGAGTCGCCGCCACTCGCCCGCGTCCGCGACATCGGCGTAGATCATGTGGCAGCGGCAGAGCTCGTGCGGCGGCAGCGAATCCACCGAACGGATGCCTCTCACGACAACCGCACGGCCGGCGGCGGTTCGTTCCCCCACGGTGTGAAGCAACGTGTGGGCGAACTCGGCGGCATCGACGACACACACCTCGAACGGTTGGCCCGGGTGCGCGAACACCTGCTCGGGCCATTGGACGTATTTGAGAAAGTTGTAGACGAACGCGGCCTTGACTCGCTGGAGCTTGTCCACGTTGACCCAGACGCCCTCCTCGTCGCCCGGGTGGCCGGCGAGCGACCCGGTCAGCACGAGGCACAACGTACCGACCACGGCGATACGCCGTCGTCGGTGCCCCGCAACGTGCCGTTTGCCGCGGCGGCGACTCACTTGATCGTCATCCGGAATTCGACGTAGACCATGCGCGGGACTTCGGCGTCGTTGAAGAAGCCGCTGGCGCCCTCGGGATGATGCGGATCGAGCAGGTCGCGGACGCCCGCCGCGATCATCGCCTGATCGTCCCAAAGGTCCTTCTCCATCCGCAGGTCGAGGCGGACGTAGGCGTCAATCTCCTGCGGCCGGAAGCCACGGTGGGGGTCCGGAGCGTCGACCTCGTCCACGTAATAGAGGTGGCCGGCCACACGCAGGTCGTCACGGATCCGGTATCGTGCGCCGGCGGTGAGCTTGTGCTCGGGCGGGGTCATGGCGTCGGCTACGAGCGGGAACGCGCCGGGGCCGCGCCAGTCGAGACGCTCGTAGGTGTAACTGCCCAGCAGTTGCAGGCGCTCGGTCGCGGCGTAGGTAAGGGCGAGCTCGGCGCCGTACGACGATGCCGCTCCGACGTCGGTTCCCTCGAGGGTAATCAGCCCCGGCGGTCCGAGTCGGGCGCGCAGGCCGCCGATGTCCTCGTACTCGTGCCAGTAGAGGGCCACGTCGGTTTGGAGCCGCGGATGGGGGCGTGAGCGTAACCCCAGCTCATAGGCCAGTAAGGCGTTGGACTCACCCGAACGGTCGCCCGTCACGACCGCAATACCGCCGAACTGCGGCGTCCTGAGAAAACGCGTCGGTGCCGCGGCAATCTGAACGCCCCGGGTGACCGCGCCGTAGATCATCGACTTGTCGTTGCGGCGGAAGGCGAGCGCGGCACGCGCGCTCGGATCGAATCCGGAGTACGACTCGTAGTCGATGCGTCCACCCAGATGCAGCGTCCACTTCGGGGCGAAATGCCATTCGTCCTGGATGTAGGCTCCCGCGCGGGCGCTGTTCACCGAACCCTTCGAGGTCACGGGCGGGTCGGCATGGCTTCCGTCGAAGTGGTCCACGCGTGTATCGATTCCCCAACGGAGGATGGCCGTGTCACGCACCTTCAAGGTGTGCCCCGCCAGCACGGCGAGTTGCTGGTAGCGGTACTCGCTCGCCCCGGACCGCGGTTCCCATCCAAAGTCGTTGACGTACGCGGTGAGGTCGAAGGCGCTGCCGGCGTCAATGTCGTGATCCCAAACGGCGAGCAGGTAACTGCCCTGCGACCCCGGATTCGCCGGCTTGACACTGGAGAGCGGCGCGTGCGGATACCCGCCGTCGACCACGGCGCTGCCGCCGGAGAAGGTCCAGCGGTCGTTCGGGGCGGCCTCGTAGATCGCGTGGAACCCCGCCCGTCCGGTCAACGAGTCATCTTCAACCGGCGCCCCACGTGCCCCCCCGCGCTGAAAGCCATCGGTCATCTCGTACTCGGCGGAGATGCGCAGCCGCAGCTTCCCGTCGACGGTGGCGTAGCCCAGGTGCTCCTTGTGCGTCCCGCGGCTGCCGGCGGAGAGGTCGAGCGTCGTGCCGAGCTGATCGGCCGGGTCCTTGGTGATGATGTTGATGACGCCGTTGACGGCATCGGCGCCCCAGGTCGCTCCGCCGGGCCCGCGGATCACCTCGATGCGCTCGATGTCGTCCAACTGGAATGGCCATCCACCCCAGATCGTGCCACCGAAGACGGCGTCGTAGATCTGGCGCCCGTCCACGAGGACCAGCGTCCGGCTGCTGAAGAAGCTGTGGAACCCGCGCGGCGACACCGCCGCGTTGTTGAAAGCGAGCTGCGCCACATCGACCCCGGGCACCAATCGCAGGGCATCCGGAACCGAGCGGGCGCCCGAGAGCCGGATGTCCTCGTCCGTTATAACACTGATGGCGTAGGGGACATCGGAGATCTTCTCCTCGTGCCGCGAGGCCGTCACCACGACCGGCACCTCGAACAGCTCGTCAAGGGTCATGTCAGCGAAGTCATCCGCGGACTCGGCCCCACCCTCGCCTGGTTCGTCCGCAGGCGGAACCTCCTCGCCCTCGCCCGGCGAGCCGTCGGTCCCAGCTTCCGGCTCCGGTTGGTGGGGTGGTGGGAGCTGCGCCACGGCCAGCCCTGCAAATCCACAAACCGCCGCCATGGCAAGGGGCCGCCGCCAGGGCCCGGGTCGACTCGTTCGACAGTGGATCAACATACCTCGACACTCCGATACATTCCGCGGCGGGCGCCGGCCCGGCATCCGGCGGCCGCGGGGGCGGGATCGTGCGCGCCAGCTCCCGGCCGCGGACTCTCCGCGGCAACAGACCGGCCGATACCGCGGGCGCGGGTCTCCCTACGGTCGAGCTGGCGGCTGTCTTCGGCAGGGCGCATGGATCGCTTTCAGCCGCCACCTCCGGTTGCCCCGACCGCGCGGATGGAGGTGGGCGGCGGATCTGTCAGGAGTTCCATCGGCCGTTCGCGAGGTCGGAATAAGCGTGAGGACGCCTTGGACGCTTGGAATGCGCGTTCTCTCGGAGCCTGCCGGGCGGGATGAGCGGCGGCCGGTTAGTCGAGCGTCCCTATTGTGGTATTATGGCCGTTCGATCGTGAATGGAGGTCAAAATGAGGGTTTTCGCTAGGGCTCTGGTCGCTGTCGCCGTGACGCTTACGGTCGGGTTCCCGCCCCAAGCGACCGGTGAGGTCCCGACGGGGCCGGTGGTCTCGGGAGAAACGGGCGCCAAGGTCGACGAGCTGCTGAGCCGCTTGGCCGGGTTCGGATACTCCGGTGCGGTCATCGTCGCCAAGGACGGCGAGGTCATACTGTCCAAGGGCTACGGTCTGGCCGACCGCAAGAACAACGTCGCCGTCACGCCGCAAACGGTGTTCACGATCGGCTCGATCACCAAGCAGTTTACCGCGGCCGCGATCCTGAAGCTGGAGATGGCCGGGCGGCTTTCGGTCGAGGATCCGATCAGTAAGTACTTCGACGATGCTCCAGCGGACAAGGCGGGGATCACGATACATCACCTCCTGACGCATACCGCCGGGTTCCCGGATGCGATTGGCCGGGACTTCGACGTCAGCTCTGACCGCGAGCGGTTCGTCGAGCTGGCCTTGCAGTGGCCGCTCCTGAGCGTGCCGGGGCAGCGCTACCGGTACTCCAACGTCGGTTACAGCCTCCTGGGCATCATCATCGAAAAGGTCACCGGCACGGGGTATGAGCAGTTCCTCGTGGAGAACCTGTTCAAGCCGGCGGGCATGAATCGAACCGGGTACCTGCTCCCGGAGTACCGAGACGACGAGCTGGCCATCGGCTATCAGGGTGACGAACCCTGGGGCGCCGTAATCCGCAAACCGATGCTGCCGGACGGGCCGTCATGGCACCTGCGGGCCAACGGCGGCATCCACTCCACGACGCTGGACATGTACCGCTGGTATCGTGCGCTGCAAGGTGACACCGTCCTGTCACCGGACGCCAAACGGAAGATGTACACGTCCCACGTCCCCGAGGGCCCGGGCGCCGACTCGTTCTACGGGTACGGCTGGGCCATCTTCACCACGCCGCGCAACACCAAGCTGATCGCCCACAACGGCGGAAACGGCATCTTCTCCGCCGACTTCCGCCAATACGTGGATGACGGCCTCATGCTGTTCCACGCCTGCAACGTCGCGGGGCTCGAAATCGACGGGTTGAGCGCCTGGATCACGGGCACCGTCTTCGGACGCGGCCCGGAGCTACCGCCGAAGGTCGTCGCGATGGCTCCGGCGGAGCTGTCGGCCCACAACGGCACGTATGCAATCGAGGGCAAGCCGTCGATCGAGGTCGAAGCCGGCGCCGGCGCTCTGCGCTTCACGCCGTATTCTCAGGAGGGTCTCAGCGCCATGTCCCCGGGAACGCCGCTCGCCGAACTCGCCGCCCGCCTGGCCAACGAACGCACCCTGGACCTTTTCGGATTCGGCGGTCGCCCGGACCGGGGGGAGGTGTCTAGGGAACGTGGCGGCCCTGCCCCATCCCCGACGGAGGATGATGAGTTCAGCGAACTTTGGAAGGAGCTCGGCCAACGGTGGGGCGAGGTACTCGGCATAGCCGTGCTGGGCTCGAGGCCGCACGGCCGCCGGATGATCGCAACCGCTGCACGGCTCCAGTTCGAGCACGGCATGGAGTACGTGCAGTTTCTGTGGTTGCACAAATCGCTTCGCAGAATCGAACCGCTCGCCGGCCCGCCCGCTTTTTCCTTCCGCCCCGTATCGCCCAACGAATTCGCGTGCATGGACCTCGCGACCGGACAGATCCGCCGCGTTACGTTCGACAAGGACGATAGCGGAAAGGCAGTCCTCAGCATCCAGGCGCACACGGGACGAGTCACCGCAACGCGCAGCGGCTCGTGACGAGCTGCCTCGCTGGCCGGCGACAGGCCCCGGCGCTACAGGAGCGACCCGTGTAGCACGACGGTCGCCACGCCGAAGTAGATGATCAGGCCGGTCACATCCACGAGCGTCGCCACGAACGGGGCGGAACTGGTGGCCGGGTCAAGCCCCACGCGACGCAGGAGAAACGGGAGCATGCTCCCGGCCAGCGTCCCGAAGGTCACCACACCGGTGAGGCTCAACCAAACCGTGAACCCAATGACCAGATAATGCGGGCCGTAGTCCAGCAGGCCGAGTTGCTGCCATAGCACGACACGGACGAAACCGATCATCCCCAGCCACGTGCCCAGGGTGGCGCCCGAGCCCAGCTCCCGGGCCATGACGCGGAGCCAATCCCGCAACTTCAGTTCCTGCAACGCCAGGGCCCGGATCACCAGCGTTGACGCCTGGGAGCCCGAGTTTCCGCCGCTGCTGATGATGAGTGGAACGAACACCGCCAGGACGATCGCCTTGGCGATTTCGTCCTCGAAATGGCCCATGGCGGTGGCGGTCAGCATCTCTCCGAGGAACAGTACCGAGAGCCAGACGCCGCGTTTCTTGATCATCGTGAGGAAGCCAACGTCGAGGTAGGGTGCCCCGAGGGCTTCGGATCCGCCCATCTTGTGAATGTCTTCGGTGGCCTCCTCGGCGGCCACGTCGAGAATGTCGTCAACCGTGATGATGCCCAGCATGTGCCCGTCGGAGTCAAGGACGGGGATCGCGAACCGGTCGTATTTCTCGAAGAGTTGCAGCACGTGCTCGCGGTCGGCGTAGACCTCGACGGCGACCAGCGGGCGATCTTCAATGTCCGCGACACGGATGTCGGGGTCGGCCAGCACCAGCGAGCCGAGCCGCAGATCCTCCAGCAGCCGGCCATCGGCGTCGAGGATGTAGAGGGTTTGCAGCGTCTCCTTGCCCTTCCCGTTCCTGCGGACGTGCTCGAGGGCTTCCGCCGCCGTCATGTCGGAGCGGAGGGCGACGTAGCGCGGCGTCATGTAATGGCCAGCCGTCTCGTCGGGATAGCCGAGAAGCTCGCGCGAAGCCCTGAGCTCGGCCGGCGGAAGCGATCCGAGCAGGCGGCGGGTCACCTCGGCAGGCAGCTCGCGGAACAACTGCGTGCGATCGTCCGGGGTCATCGGTTCAAGGATCGCCCGCGTATGCTCGCCGGAGAGGGACTGGATGAGCTCCTCCTGATGCTCGAACGGCAGATGTGTGAAGACCTCGGTAGCGACGGCGCGGGGCAGAACACGGAACAACACGATCTCGTCCTCCGGCGGGAGGTCGATGATCATGTCCGCGAGGTCCGCCGGGTGGAGCTCGTCGGCGACTTCGCGCAGGTCGTCCCACCGGCGGTTTGCGATCATCTCCTCGATTTCGGGCTGAAGCGCCGTTCCCAACATCACGTCTCTCCCGGCATTCGCCCCGGCACCTACGCGAAGCACGACACCGATACACGCGTCGACCGTCGGGCCCGAGGCTCCGGCGGGCCATGACCGCCTCACGCCGGCCGTGCCCAGGGCCCGCGGGTCATGGTTTGTCAGCCCGATACTTGATGACTTGGACCTGTTCGAGAGTGACGAGCCCCTCGGTCACCATCTCGTCGATGTGGGGCAGCAACTCGTCGATCTTCTCCTTGCTGTCGACGATCTCGATGAGCATGGGCAGGTCTTCCGACAGCCGCAGGATCTTGGCGGTATGCAGCCGGCTGTGAGCCCCGAACCCCATCGGACCGCGAAGCACCGTGGCCCCGGCCAGGTGCAGCTCGCGCGCCTTGAGGACGATGGCCTCGTACAGCGGCCGGCTCTGCCACTGGTCGCTTTCGCCGATGAAGATTCTGAGCAGGCATCCGCGTTCGGGGATTCTCATGGCCTACCCTCCCAACCAGTTTTCCACAACCCGGTACCCGGCCCAGACCGCGGCGAGCCCGAGCACGACGCTTAGCACGACGTTGGTCGCGGCTCGCAGGAACTGGCCGTCGTTAATCAGCGCGAAGGTCTCCAGGCCGAACGTGGAGAACGTCGTGTAGCCGCCGAGCAGGCCGACCATGACCGCTGTGCGATGAACCTCGCGCACCAGCAGCCGATCGGCAAACAGCGCCGCGAGGACGCCGATCAGCAGGCAACCCGTGACGTTGGCAATCATCGTGCCCAGCGGAAACGACCCGTTCCCCAGCCGCTGCCCCAAGCCGGCAACGACATATCGCAACACCGCCCCCACGGCCCCGCCGGCTGCGATCCAAAGGAGTTTCTGCATGGCCTCCTGCCAGTACGCCGCGATGCAGCCTAGGTGCCGACCATCTGCCGAACCGTGTCTTCTAACAACGCCCTTCCGCCGAACTCCATGCCCAGGGCTCGGAGCTTGGAGGTGTCGATCTGGTGCCTGGGGCCCTTGTTGGTGTGCTCGATCTCGCTGCTCATTCCGGTGAGCTTCCTGGCGATGTCGGCTACCTCCTGCTCGGCGATGTACATGTCGTAGCAGTTGTAGGCCTGGCCCGCGATGCCCTCGTCGGTCAGAAGGATGCCGACGGCCTTGGCCACGTCCGCCGCGTGGACCTCCTTACCGCCGCGGGCACTGGCGACACGCTCGCCGCGCTTGACCGACTGGACGATGTCGTACCACTTGCTGCTCTCGACGGGCCGGGCCACACCGTAGATTCCGGTCGGCCGCAACGAGCAGATGCCGTAGCCCTCACCCAGCCCGTAGCTGTGAACGAACTTCTCGATCGCCGCCTTGTGGGCGCCGTAATGGGACTTCGGCCACAGCGGATGGGCCTCGTCGAGATTGCGGTCCTCGAGGATCACGTCGTGTACCGCGCACGTGGCGATGAAGACGAACCGCCCGACGTTCGCGGCTCGGGCCGCCTCGATCAGCCGGATCGTGCCCAGCACGTTCCGCTCGACGAAGGTCGGCAGGTCGCCCTCGGCGCCCATGAAGCGCCGGCCCGGACGGTAGAGCGCCGAGTGTACGACGGCGTCGGCTCCGCGGACCAGCGACTCCATCGAGCCGATCTCGGACAGGTCGCCCGGAAGCCATTCCACGCGGTCCGCAACGTCCTCGAACCCGCCGCGGTCGGACTTGGGCCGGTGCCAGCATCGGCACGAATGACCCTTGTCCGCCAGGTGTCTGACGATGTATCGCCCGAGAAATCCGGTGGCGCCGGTTACGGCGACTCGCATCACAAACCCCTTCCTGAGCGAGAGAGACGGGTTTGCAGGGCGGCCCGCCTGCACTCACCGCAATCGCCCACTTGCCCCAAAGGGGCCGGCAAGCCGATACTAGCCGGTAACGTGCCGGGGACAAGCCCCGGCGCAGCCGCCGTGGCCACGGCAGCGCAGAACGGCCTCGTTTGGCGCCGAGGCCGGCCCGTCGCAGTGGCCGCCGTATAACGTCGCCACGAAACCCCAATTGGTCCCAGCAGCAGAATCCCAGCGATCGTCCTCTCGCCGTCTCAGGGGTCCATTCGGCTCCGTGGTCGCGGTCTGCGCGTGGCTGGTGGCGCTGGCGGGGTCGGGGTGCGGCCTGAGTGCGAGCCGGCTTGCGGACAGCGACGGCGACGGCCTCTCCGATCTGCACGAGCGGCGGCTGGGTACCGATCCGCTCAACGCCGACAGCGACTTCGACGGTCGGCGTGATGGCGATGAGCTCGTCCTGGGAACCTCCCCCCTTTCCCGCGACAGTGACGGGGACGGTATCGATGACGGCGAGGACGAAGTAAACGACCCACCGTCGCCTCGAACCGGCTCGGGCAGTTCCGGAAACGACCTGGAGCCCAACGACGCATTCCCAGACGCGGTCGTCCTGATCAATCCCGACGAAGACGCTCTGACGATCGAGGGACGTATCGATCAACGCGACGACGTGGACGTGTTCGATATCGGCCCGATGCGGCGCGGCGACCGTGTTCGCGTGGACTTCATACGGCGCGACGTCCGCTTCCGAGCGCGGATCGCGATCTTCGACGCGGCGGAGTCGGTGTTCGCGGCGGGGGTCGACCCCTATGTGCGCGGCGGGCCGGATATTCCGGCGTTCCTCGACGCCCGGGTTCGGCACGGCGGGGAACGTTACTATGTCGCGGTCACTCATCCGGCGGCGGACGCGGCGCTCGGCTCGTACGAGTTGCAGGTGACGATCGAGCGAGACGCCGGGGCGGCGCCGCCGGCAACGCAGGCTCTGGTGCTCAGCTTCGGCGGCGGCGTGCTGGACGTGCCGGTGCTCGGGCGGAGTGTGATTGCACCGTTTGATCCCGGGAACATCGACGCCCGGTATGAGCCGGAGAGCGACTCGATCCGAGATGCCATCGTGGCGACGGTTCGCGACGACTTCGCCGGCCTCGACGTACTGGTCCTGACAGACGAAGACGAGACCCCTGCGGGGGTGGCGGTTTCCACGATTCACTTCGGCTCGTTCAGCGCGCTGGCCCTGGGCGCCGCGGAGAGCGTGGACGCGTTCAACGTCGACGGGTGCGACGACGGGGTGGTCTTCATCGAGTCGTTCCGGTCCGTCGTATTCGGTTTCCTTCCCACCGCCGACGCACTGGGTGTTGCGATCGGGAACGTCGCGGCGCACGAGTCCGGCCATCTCCTCGGCCTGCGCCACGTGAACGACGCGGCGGCGATCATGGACGAGCTTTCTCCCGGCGTTCACCTGTTGTCCGACCAGGCGTTCAGGCTCGCGCCGCTGGCCGACAGCGTCTTTCCCATCGGCATGCAGGACGGCCCGCGGATTCTCGCCGAGACCGTCGGGCGCGCGCCCGCTATAATGGCCCCGTGAGCCCGCGAGGGCTCCACCGCGGGGTGAACGCGTGCCTCCCGCGGTACGGATTCTCCGCGAGCCGACTTCCAAAGAGGACGCAAACATGGCGGGTGACGTGCGTGCGCCGGAACTGGAAACACCGCTGGGGTGGCTCAACACGGATCGGCCGCTGCGGTTCTCGGGGGAACTGAAGGGACAGGTCGTCGTTCTGGACTTCTGGACCTACTGCTGCATCAACTGCATCCACATCCTGCCCGACCTGAGCTTCCTCGAACACAAGTACACAGACGGGCCGGTCACCTTCATCGGCGTGCACAGCGCGAAGTTCAGCAACGAAGCGTCGCGCGAGACGATTCGTCAGGCGATCCTGCGCTATGAGATTCACCATCCCGTCGTGATCGACGACGGCATGAAAAACTGGCGGGCGTACGCGGCGCGGAGCTGGCCGACGGTCGTCGTTGTCGACCCCCGCGGATACGTCATCGGGAACGTGGCGGGTGAGGGCCACCGCGAAACGCTCGATCAGATGATCGGCCAGGCGCTGGCCCAGGCGAAGGCGAATGGGACACTGGCCGATGCGCCGCTGACGCTCCGCCGCGAGGCGAACGTGCGGGCGACATCCGGGCTGGCGTTCCCCGGCAAGGTGTTCGCCGACGCGGAATCAGGCCGCCTCTACGTCGCAGACTCGAACCACAACCGAGTCCTGATCGCGGAGCCTCCCGCCGAAACGGGCTCGGCGCGCGTCGTCAGGGTCATCGGCAGCGGGCGCATCGGGCAGGACGACGGGCCGGCCGAGCAGGCGACGTTCAACCACCCACAGGGGCTGGCCGTCGCGCACGGCCGACTCTATTTGGCCGACACCGAGAACCACCTGATCCGCGAAATTGATCTGGACTCGTTCGAGGTCCGAACCGTCGTCGGCACGGGCGAGATGTGCAACGACCGGGCCGGTGTTCTATGCGCAGGAGCGCGTCAGACTAAACGGCGGAACCTTCACTCTGCACAAGTCCCGCACCATGCGGCCTGACGCGGAGAACGGAAAGAGCGTTTGGTGCGCGCCGAACGATCCGCGGGTCACGCGCGTCGGCAGGCTGTTGCGGCGGACGCGGCTGGATGAGCTGCCGCAGCTGTATGACGTACTGGCGGGTCACATGTCGGCCGTCGGGCCGCGGCCCGAGCGGCCGGACATCGTCGCGGAGCTTTCGACGAAGCTGCAGTACTATGCAGAGCGTCATCTGGTCAAGCCGGGGATCACGGGTTGGGCGCAGATCAGCTTTCGGTACGGGAGCTCGATCGAGGATGCGAAGCAGAAGCTGCAGTTCGACCTGTACTACCTCAAGCACATGTCGTTCGAGCTGGACATGATCATTCTCTTTCGGACCCTCGACACGTTCTTACGCGGGGCGTGCTGAAGGTTGGCGGCTATGGGCCCGCGCATTCGTTGCCGCAGTCGTCCATGTACCCGTCGGCGCACTGTTCAAACTCCTCGCAATCGTCGGCGGAATCGCAGGCGGTCACCCCGTCGGGGCAGCGCCGCGCGCAAGGCCCCTTTGGAAACGGGATACCCTTGTAGGCTGCGACGCATTGGCCGATGTCGAGAAAGCCCTCGCGCTTGAGCTCGACACTCAGGTTGTAGTCGGCGACGACGTGGCCAGCCAACAGGCCGTGCCATTCCGGCGCTGCGCCGAGAGGGGGGGTAGCTGGCCCGCGGCCTGAACCGCGGGCAGGCATCCGAGGGTGATCGCTGCGGTGAGCGCGGTTCGAGCGACGGCCGGGTTTCTCGTTGATTTCGTGGTTGTAATCCTTCGCTGAGTTTGCCGGCGGCTACGGTGCGGTGTTGCATGGGTTGCCGCAGTTGTCGGTGGCGGTGTCGGGGTTGCAGGGGCCGACCTCCTTGTAGGCGATGAACTTGTAGGAATCCACGACTGCGCCTACGTCGCGGAAGCCGACCTTTTTGACGTTGGGCGCGACGTCGAAGTCGCCGACGACGTTGCCGGTGAGCAGGGCGTGCCATTCGGGCGGGCCGCCGCCGGGGGGATCGCCGGGATCGAATCCGATGGCGGCGTACTTGTAGACGACGGCGTTGATGTCGCGGAAGTTGGGCTGACCCGCGGTCCCGAACGGCACCCAGCAATCGCCGTTGAGGCTGGTGATGTAGGTCAGGGGCGAGCCGGTGCAGGTCTGCTCGTCGGCGGGGTCCGTGCAAAGATCTATCTCGTACACGGAGCACGGTACGACTTCGCTGCCGAAGAAGAAGATCCGGCTGGGGTCGGCGTCCGGGAAGTCGGCGGCGCGGGCGGCGGGTGTCCAGTCACGGACCGCGGCGTCGCCGGGCGTGCACACGAGCGGCGCGGCAATGTAGTCGGGTGGAAAGTTCCAGGACTCGTCGATTACGCTGACGGGGCTGCCCAGGTAGCGGACTTGGCCCGCGAACTGGCTTAGGCTGGGGCGAGGCATGGGCAGGCTGTTTCGCGGCGGGCATACTCCGGGCCCGTCCGGATCGCCGGGCGCCGTGTTGTACATGGTCTTGAGCAGGACCCGCACTGCAACGGTGACGTCGGCGCCTTCCGTCGCCGGTGCAGGCGCCGCAAGGCAGCCGAAGCGGCTAAGTCGCTCGCCGCCGGCCCCGTTGGATGCGGCCGCGAAATCGTTGGGGCAGGGCTGCGGGGCCGGGGTCTGTGCGGCGGCCCGCCGCCCGGTGAGGGATGCGACGGTGATCGCGGCGAGAAGCGTGGCTCGACCGATCCCAATCCCCGTGGCGTGCTTCGTAGTCAGGCTCCTTTGACTTCTTCGAGTTCCCGATGACGGCGGACACGGGGCGACGCCGACGCGCGGTCTACCACAAGCCCTGAGGAATGTCAAGGCGGCTGCGCTGTTCTCCGAGCGGGTTTGGTGCGGATGCAAAACAGGCTGTCGTGGGAGGTCGCATCGCAAGGCGGGGCAGGAATAGCGAATGGCGAAGAGCGAATGACGCGACGGGGAGCCCGTCCCGTGACGGTCGGGGTGGGGCAACGGGAGGCCGCTTCCTGACGGGCGCGGCTCGGAGAGGGCAGTTGAGCGTTTTGGAGACAGGGGTTTAGAACGGGAGGTCGTTGACGGTCATGAGGTCGGGGTCGTTCCAGTTGCGGGTGCGGTCGGCGACCCAGCGGGTGGTGGCGAGCATGCCGGCGTGCTGGCACCCGGCGAGGAGGACGTCTTCGTCACTGCATTCCGCAATGGGCTTGTCGAACGCGCGCACGGGGATCTGTGCGGCGAGGTCGGCGCGACGGTCGAAGCCGTGGGCGGAGCGGAACTCCGGATCGCTTCGCATGCGGCTTTCGAACTGGATCCGCCAGAGCAGACCGTGAAGCTCGGCCTCCTTGACTTCGAGTACCGGCCCGCAGTGCATGTGGGTGTCTATGGGGAGGTTGGCGAGCGTGCTCGACTCGCACGGCTCCTTGATGGAGAACAGCCAGCACGTCAGGCAGAAGCGGCCCCAGATTTCGTGAAGGCGGAGACGGAGCTCGATGTCGGTGTAGCGCTGGATCGTCACGGGGTCGATGAGGGTTTCGCGGTAGCGCTTGACGTGGCCCGGCGCGGGGACCTCGATCTCGTGGGAGTCGGGGGCGAGGCGGCGGCGTTTGGCGTCGGCGACCTTGAGCTGCACGAGGTTGGCCTGTACGGCGAGGGCCATGGCGCGGACCTCGTCGACGGGGCGGTTCGGGCCGCCGTGATCGGGGGTGTGTACGGGAAGGTCAAGCGGCATATCGCGATTCTACCACTGCGGGCGGCGTAAGCGAAGGTGCGGAGACGGGCGGGTTGGAACGGCGGGCCCGGCTCGTACAATGCATCGTCATGGCGCTGTACGATCAACACCTTCACTCGCGGCATTCGTTCGACTCGCATGCGGATCCGGAGGCGAACGTGCGGGCGGCGATGGCCCGCGGGCTGGCGGGGCTGACGTTCACGGAGCATTTCGACACGCACCCGAGTGAGTGGGAGGCGTGTGTCTACGATGACGAGTCGTACTCGGCGACGATCGAGGCACTTCGAAGCCGGTTCGGCGGTGAGCTGTTCATCGGGAAGGGGATCGAGGTGTGCTACCAGCCGAGCCGGATGGACTTCATCGTCGATCACCTCGACCGGCATCGGTTCGACGTCGTTTTGCTGAGCGTTCACTACTTCGGGGACCGGCCCGTGCACGTGCGGGACGCGTGGGACGGAATGTCGGTGGTGGAGGGGACGCGGAAGTACTTCGCGTACATGCTGGAGGCAGTGCGGTTCTGCGAGCGGCTGCATCGGGAGCGCGGCCCGGTGTTCGATGTGCTGGCACATCTGGACTTCGTGAAGCGGTATACGAAGCGGTTTTTCGGCGAGGTGGTGGTGGGCGAGTGCATGGACCTGATCGAGGAGATACTGACCGGGTGTCTGGCGGCGGGGCTGGTGCCGGAGATCAACACGTCGACGTTGCGGCAGGGACATGAGGAGCCGATGCCGCCGTCGGACGTGATCCGGCTCTATGCGCGGCTCGGCGGGACGGCGATGTCGCTGGGGTCCGACGCCCACCGGTCGGAGGACATCGGGTCCGGGTTCGACCGGGCGGTGGCGCTGCTCGCGGAGGCGGGGATCGGGCGGACTGTCGTGTTCAAGGACCGCGAACGCGTCGAGGTTCCGGTCGAGAGCTGAACGCGTGCAAGGCCGACGACGGGGGGATGGCGCGGCCCGAGCCTCGTTCTTGGGATGCACCCGCGGCAGGTGTGGGCCGGTTTGACGGGATTACGGTGAGCGCGGCATGATACTCGCTCGACGTTCCCTCGCGGACCAGTGAGAGCCAGGGTGATCGCGAAAGGCGGATCAACATGAAGAAGATCAGGCTGTTTACGCCCGGCCCGGTCATGGTGCCGGAGGACGTGATGCTGGAAATGGCCCGGCCGATGGAGCACCACCGTACGGGGTGGTACCGGGACATGCACAAGGAGCTGTGCGGGCTGCTTCAGTACCTATTCCAGACGAAGGGGACGTGTCTGACGTTTACGGGTAGCGGGACGTCGGCTATGGAAGGGGTGATCGTGGGCTGCCTTCCGCCGGGGCACAAGACGCTGGTGGTGCGGAACGGGAAGTTCGCGGAGCGGTGGGTGGAGGTGTGTGCGGCGTTCGGGATCGCGCACACGGCGCTGGACCTGGATTGGGGTCACGGGGCGAAGGCGGAGCACATCGCCAAGGCCATGGACGCCGATTCGAAGATCGACACGGTGATCGTGGTGCACAGCGAGACGTCGACGACGGCGCTGTCGGATGTGGAGGGGATCGCGAGGCTGACGCGGCAGCGGGGAGCGTTGCTGCTGGTGGACGGGATCACGGCGGTCGGAGCGCTGCCGGTGAAGATGGATGAGTGGGGCGTGGATGCCTATGTGACGGGCTCGCAGAAGGCGATGATGCTGCCGCCGGGGCTGGGGTTCGCGGCGGTGGGGGACCGGGCCTGGCAGCGGATCGACTCGGGGAAGATGCCGGTGCTGTATAACGACTTGAAGGCGTACCGGAAGTCGCTGGGCACGTTCGATGCGCCGTATACGCCGGCGGTGACGCTGGTGCGCGGAGCGATCCATACGCTTCGGTCGATCAAGGAACGGACGCTGGAGGCGATCTGGAAGGAGACGGCGACCCTGGCGCGGGCGACGCGGGCGGCGGCGGAGGCGCTGGGGCTGAAGGTGTTTGCAGCCGACCCGGTGGATTCAGTGACCGCGATGGTGGTTCCCGACGGTGTGGATGAGGCGGCGCTGCGGAAGTACATGCGGGCCAAGCACGGGTTCCAGATTGCCGGCGGGCAGGGCGATCTCAAGGGCCGGATCATCCGCTTCTCGCACATGGGCTACGTGGATGCGTTCGACACGCTGGGGGCGATCGCGGCGCTGGAGCTGACCCTGAAGGAGCTGGGCTACGCCGTCAAGGTCGGGGCGGGACTGACGGCGGCGCAGCGCGTGTTTGCCGATGCGAAATAAGGCCGGGCAGTTGTTGACGGGAGTGGGCCGGCGGAACGGGACGCGGGGGTTCCTTTCCAGCCGCCGTTTCTCATGCGCGTGGGGGCTGTGCGTGGCTGCCGGGTGCACCTCACCTGCCGAGGTTGCGAGGGTCCGCCTGCACAACGAGGAGCTGCGAGGCGAGAATTCGCGTCTGGAACGAGCGGTGCTCGAACGTGACGGGCGGATCGCGGAACTCGAGCGCCGCGCCGACGACCTTCAGCGGTTTGATGCGTCGCAACCGGCCGATCTGTTTGCGCCGGTGAAGATCGAGATTGCCAGCCTCTCGGGCGGGGTCGACCTCGACGACGCGCCGGGGGATGACGGTGTCCGCGTTCACCTGCGGCCGCGCGATGCGGACGGGTATATTGTCAAGGCTCCGGGGCGCGTCACCGTTCAGCTTACGGACCTGACGGATCCGAACTTGCCGAGACTGCTTGGCGTCTGTGTGGTGGACGACGCGGAGGCGCTGCGGAAGAGCTGGTACGGGCGGTTCGGGACGAACCATTTTACCGTTGACTGCCCGTTCGCGGCGGATGTCACGCTGCCGTCGTCGCGGAGTGTGGTGGTCCACGCGGAGTTCACGGGTTATCTGACGGGGCGGACGCTGACGGCGGTGAAAGAGGTTGCGATCTCGATCCCGGGCGGCGAGGCAGCAGGGCCGGCGGGTGCGTCGGATTAGCGACAGCGGGGTTCGTTGTGTGCTCATTCATCTTGGCGCAACCGGCGCGGAATCCTATAATGACAGTGAGTCATCGATACCAGTGACGGACGGTGCAGTGATGGCGGAGGTTGACGACAACGATCGTTCCCTGACGGACTCAGGCAGTTCGATCGCGACGGCGCCGGGCAAGAAGCCGGCCCCGCCGAAGCGGGAACCGGAGCAGCTTCCTCCGTTCAAGGTGCTGCTGCACAACGATGACGTCAACACGTTCGACCATGTGATCCGGTCGATTCTGCGGCTGACGCCGATCGAGGAGGAAGCGGCCGTGCAGAAGGCGATCGAGGCCCATGAGACCGGCGTGTCGCTTCTGCTGGTCACCCACCGCGAGCGGGCGGAGCTGTACGCAGAGCAGTTCGCGTCGCTCAAAATCCTGGTCACGGTGGAGCCGGATTAGGCGCCGCCGTCCGACGTTCACATTCACGCGTGCGGGGCCGATGCCCTCGACCATACCTCAGGGGTCCGTCGGCCGCTCCCCGAGCCGATGCCACGATCTGCCATTCGTTGGGCGAGGGTCCGAAGGCCGGTATAGTGGCCCGCGATGATCGCGGCCGACACGACCAGCCTGACGGAGGCCTCACGGGCGTTGCCAGGGAAGGGCGGCGCGGCAGTTGCACTTTCGTCGGTACCGACGCCTATCGGCGAGGCGCTGTTTCTGGTCGATAGCGCTCTTTTCGTGGCAGGGGCGATCGTCCTTGTGATCCTTGTGATCCGGTTCCTGGCACGCCGAGAGGATCCCCTTCGTGCCGCCCCACCGCGCCCCAACGTTTTCCGTGAAGATTCCGTGGCGCTTGTGGTCGTGGTGTATCTGGTTGCGGCGCTGGGGCTGTCGTTGTGCATGAGCGCGCTGGCCTTTGAGGATGACGCGGTGGTGACCTCGATCGTAGTGGGCAGTGGTGCCCAGGTCGCGGGCGCTGTTGCGTGCCTGGTGCTGACGTCGCGGCAGTTTGAGGGCGGGGTGCGGCGTCTGATGAGTGGGCCTGCGGCCGGTTTACAACGGCGGGGGCTCGGTCTGGCGGCGGCCCTGTCGGTTGCAGGAGTCGGGCTGTGTCCTGCGGTCGGGGCGTTGACAGTTTGGACCGTCACGCAGTTCGCGGCGGGGTATCGGCCCGGGGGGCACCCAACGCTCGACGCGCTGGAGCAGGGCCAGCCGACGGCGACGGTCGCTGCGCTTTGGGCGGGGGCGCTGCTGGTGGCGCCGGTTGCGGAGGAGCTTTTTTTTCGGGGGGTGCTGCAAACGGTGCTGGTCGGGCTCCTCCGGAGCCGGTGGTGGGGGATCGCGGCGGCGTCGCTGGCGTTCGGGTTCGTGCACCTTTCACAGCCGCATGCGGTTCCGGCCCTGGTCTTGCTCGGCGTGCTCATTGGCTATGTGTTCGAGCGTACGGGGTCGCTGCTACCGGCGGTCGTCATTCACGTCTTGTTCAACGGGAAGACGTTGATCTGGGAGGCGTTGCTCTGACGGCCGGTTGGCTGCGGCTTTGACCCGGCTTTCGGATCGATTATGTTTGGTACGGCGGATCTGCCGGAAGCCTGCGGCGTGGCCGGCTCGCGGATGAACCGCACACCGTACGCTCCAGGTCCGAGAGCAGGCGAAAGGAATGGCCATGAGACTCGCAAGTGCCGGCCGGCTTTGTTTGTTCGGGATGCTGCTTACGATGGGATGCGGCACGAAAGGTACAGTCCGAATGATGCATGACACGCAGCGGTCGGTGAAGCCGGAGCCTGTGGATCGGTCGGCGGCGCAGCTCAGTAACTACACGGCCGAGCACATCGCCTGGGCCAAGGCGCATCGCGCGCGGCTGGTCAGCGGGGCCGAGCCGAGGACCATCGAGAACACGCTCGTTCCGTATAACGAGATGATGATGCGCCTGGATGCGGCGAAGGCGGAGTGCGAGCTGTTCGCCCGGGTGCATCCGGATGCGCAGGTGCGGGAGGTGGCGGAGGAGGGCGAGCAGGAGGTCTCGCGGTTCTTGACGGACCTGAGGTTGGACCGGGGGATCTTCGGCGCGTTCGAGTCGCTGGACGTCAGTGCGGCGGACCGGGCCACACAGTACCTGGTCTTCAAGGTGCTCCGGGATTTCCGGCGGGGCGGGGTGGACCGGGGCGACGAGGTCCGGGCCCGGATCGCGCAGCTCAACGACGAGATCGTAAAGACGGGACAGGAGTTCGCCCGCAACATCCGCGACGACGTGCGCCACATCCTGCTGGACTCGCCGGCGGAGCTCGCGGGTCTGCCGCAGGACTGGATCGACAAGCACGAGCCCGGGGCGGACGGGAAGATCAAGGTCACGACGCGGTCTCCGGACTACGAACCGTTCATCCGCTACGCCCGCAGCGCGGACGCCCGTCAGGCGCTGTACATGGAGTTCCGCAACCGGGGGTATCCGCAGAACATCGAGGTGCTGGACCGGCTGCTGGCGAAGCGATTCGAACTGTCCCGGCTGCTCGGCTATCCGAACTGGGCGGCGTATATCACGGAGGACAAGATGATCGGGTCGGCGGAAAACGCCCGTTCGTTCATCGAGCGGGTCGCGGACGTTGCCCGCGAGCCGGCGCAGCGCGACTTCGCCATGCTTCTGGAGCGGAAGCGGCAGGACTCACCGTCGGCGACGGCGGTCGCGGACTGGGAGAAGGACTATTACGAGCAGCAGGTCAAGAGCGAGCGGTTTGCGCTGGATCCGCAGTCGGTTCGGCCGTATTTCAACTTCCCTGATGTCCGCAACGGGCTGTTCAAGCTGACCGGGACGCTGTTCGGGGTGAGCTACCGGGAGGTGACGGGTCTGGAGCTGTGGCATGAGGACGTGACGGCGTGGGACATCTACGAGGGGGACACGCCGATCGGGCGGTTCTATCTCGATCTTCATCCGCGGGACAACAAGTACGGGCACGCGGCGCAGTTCGATTACCGAACGGGGATCGCGGGGGTCCGGCTTCCGCAGGCAGCGCTGGTGTGCAATTTCCCGGACCCGGACGAGAGCCGTGACGGGGTTGCGCTGATGGAGCACGAACAGGTCGTCACGTTCTTCCACGAGTTCGGGCACCTGCTGCATGCCCTGTTTGCCGGCCATCGCCAATGGATCGGCAACAGCGGCATCAGCACGGAGTGGGATTTCGTCGAGGCCCCGTCGCAGATTCTCGAGGAGTGGTGCTTCGACCCGGACGCGCTGCGGGTGTTCGCGAAGCATTACCTGACGCGGGAGCCGATTCCGGTCGAACTGGTCCAGCGGCTGAAGAAGGCCGAGGAGTTCGGCAAGGGTCTATTCGCGGCGCACCAGATGTTCTATGCGTCGGTGTCGCTCGGCTACTACGACCGCGACCCGGCGGAAGTGGACACGACGGACCTGATGGTCGCGATGCAGACGAAGTACAGCCCGTTCGACTACGTGGAAGGGACGCACTTCCATTGCAGCTTCGGGCACCTCGATCACTACTCCGCGAGCTACTACACGTATATGTGGTCGCTGGTGATTGCCAAGGACATGTTCAGCCGGTTCGAGGAGGAGGGCATTCTGAACCCGGACACCTCACGGCGTTATCGCCGGACGATCCTCGATCCGGGCGGGTCGAAGCCGGCGGCGGAATTGGTGCAGGATTTCCTCGGACGGCCCTATTCGTTCGAGGCGTTCGAGGCGTGGCTCCATCGGTCGTAGGATGTACCGTCGGCGAACGCAGCGGTGGCGCAGCGCTGCGCGGTCATGCGAGCTTCCGCCACGCGTGGGCGTAGCGTTCAGCGAGATCGCTGAAGCGGTCCGCGTGGATGAGGCCGGCGAGAAGCTCGAGGCTGTCCACGATTCTCGGGCCCGAGCGGTTGAAATAGGCATTGCCGTCCGCCGCGTAGAGGCGGTGGTGTTGTACGGCGTCGATCTGATCCCACTCGAGCAGGCGCTTCAGATTCCCCAACTCCGCAACGCTTCGCGATAGCTCGAAGCCGCAAGGCGCGACAATGACGACCTGCGGATCAAACTCTACCACGTCGTTCCAGTCGGTGTAGACCGTCTTTGCGCCGGCGTCCGTGATGTCGCAGCGGCCGCCTGCGATGCGGATCAGTTCGGGCATCCAGTTCGCCGCCACCATGATCGGCTCGGTCCATTCGAGGCAGACCACGCGCCATGGGTCCACCCGGGCGATGTCCGCAGCACGTAAGCGGATGTTGTCGACGCGGGCGCGAAGTGAGGCGATGTACCGCTCGGCCCGGTCGGGAACACCGGCGGCCCGGCCCACGCGGGCGATGTCGTCGAAGATGCCGTCGAGCGTGTTGGGATTCAGGGCGACAACCGCGGCCGAGGCGAGCCCGGGAACGCTTTCGACGGCTGCCCGGACGTCGTCGAGGCTGACGGCACAGACGTCGCATTGGGCCTGGGTGACGATCAGGTCGGGGCGGAGCTCGGCGAGCCGTTCGGCGTCGATCCGGTACAGGGGCGCCCCGGCGGCGGACTCGGTTCGGACGGCGCGGTCGATCTCGGCCGACGAGGCCGCGGCGTCGATGTTCGTGAAGGTGAGCCGGGGCTTGAGGCGAGCCTCCTCCGGGTAATCGCACTCGTGGCTGACGGCGACGACGTGGTCGCCGAGGCCGAGACCATAGAGTATCTCGGTGGACCCGGCCAGGAGTGAGGCGATTCGTCGGGGCGTCATGGCTCGCACGGTGTCGTGGTTTCGCTTCGGTTCCCGGCCCGCTGACTACATGTTCCGTCAAGGCAGCGTCCGGAGAGGGCGTGGCGGTTCGCCGCGACCCAAGCGTACACGGCGCGGAGCAGGCGACGAAGACCGGGTAGGCGGTACATCCAGGCGACGCGGCGCCACCGCGGGAGGCGACGGGCGATCTGATACACGGCGTCGGCCCCGACGTAGACGCGGCCTTCGGGGCCGATCAGGCGCATGCCGGAGTTGAAGTCGGCCTGTTCGAGCTGCGGGAAACGGGCTGTGAGCCCCTCGGTCTGCCGCGGTGTCAGGTCGAACCGGCGGTTGACGTCGAGTCGCCGAATCCGCGCGACCTGTCGTTGACAGTATGCACATTCCCCGTCGAACACGACGGTCCAGTTGACGTTTTCGACTGCCAGGTCGAGGCTCACAAAGGGTCCGGTACCCCGCAGGCCGGGCGGTGCGGATGCGCTCGTGCCCCGGTTCACTGGGAGTATATTGGACGTGGGATGACGTGGCGACCGCGTGTCCCCCCATAAGCAGCGCATCGGTTGCACACCGTATCGGAAGCTGATCGCGCCGCCGGGCTGCGCGTCGAGGGGGGTCTGGCCGGTGTCGATGCGCGGCGGAGTTGATCGCCTGCGCCCGGTCCGGGATGATGGAAGCGGTTATTGGAGGACCTCGCACGACGGTGGCGGATCGGGAAGGGCCGATCCGCGTTGGAGAGGCGGTTGCCTTTGGCTGCATCGGGTTTCCATTCGCGGCGGACTGGGCGTGAAGGCCGCTCTGCGGCGGGGGCTTCCGTCTGGCGGGCGCTCTTTCTTGCGGGCGTGACGTTCGGCGGTGCTCGGTCCGTGGGCGCGGAGCGGACCGGCGCGGAGTTTGTGCGCCTGATGAACGTGGGCAAGGCGCAGTTGGAGAACCGCGACTCGGCCAAGGCGATCGAGGCCCTGAGCAAGGCCACCGAGCTGGACGCGGACTCCGCCGCGGCGTGGCGGAACCTGGCACGGGCATACTTCCTGGCGGGGGACTTTGACGCGGCCGCGAGGACGCTCGCAACGGCGGCGGGTGTCGAGCCCGGGTCGGTGGCGACGGAATATCTCAGCGGGATTGCCCTGGCGCGGATGTCGAAGTTCGAGACGGCGGTTCCGCACCTGGAGCGCGCCGTCAAGCTGGATCCCGATACGGCAGCGCTGCGGTATCAACTGGCGAGCGCGTATCAGGCCGAAGCCGAACATGAGAAAGCAAAGGCGCAACTGCTGGCGACGGTCAAGCTGGACCCGCTGCACGCCAGCGCGCATTTCAAGCTCGGTGCGTATGCCCGACAGGCGCAGGATCGGGACGGGTTTCGGAAACGCACCGAGGAGTTTATGCGGCTGCGGAAGCTGTTCGGTGACGAGACGCGGTCGGTGGACGCCCTGGAGCGCTGCGCCTACACCGATGCGGAGCCGGCGGTGGCGGCAAGGGGAGCGGCCGAGCGTCCGGAGCCGATCGAGGTGCGGTTCGTCGACGCAACCCGGGAAATGCTCCCCGGCGGAGCAGCGTCGGCGTCGGCGGCGTGCGTGCTCGATGTGGATCGTCAGGGCCGGCCGAGCGTCTTCGTGGTGGGCCCGGACGGGGAATGCAGCGTGCTTACCGGTTCGGCGGGCGGGGGAGTGTTGACGCGAACGGAGCTCGGCGGAGCGGTCCCCGCGGAGCTCGGTCCGGCTTCCTGCCGGGTAGGTGACTTCCAGAACGACGTGCCCGAGGGCGCCACCTTCGATTTCGCGGCGCATGCTCATGCCGACGTCCTCGTGCTTGGTGCCGGCGGCGTGGCCCTGTTGAAGCAGGGGCGGTCGGACGGGAAGCCAGCGTTCCGGGATGTCGCTGACGCGGCGGGGCTGAAGGGCGTCAAGGCGCGGGACGCGGTGTGGGTGGATTACGAGCACGACGGCGATCTGGATCTGCTGCTGGCCACGCAGGCCGGTCCGCGGCTGTGGCAGAACAACGGGGACGGCACGTTCGCGGACGTGACTGGCGACGTGGGGCTTTCGGACGAGGTTGCGGCGGTCGGGGTAGCGGCGGCGGACCTGGATCGTGATGTCGCGGTGGATCTGATCGTGGCCCGTGGCGAGGGGCCGACTCGGGTGTTCAAGAACCAGCGGACGGGCGAGTTTGCCGGACTCTCCGAGCCCCCGGGCCCGTGGGCTCCGGCGTCGCGTGTACTGCTGAACGATCTTACGAACAATGGGTTCGTCGATGGAGTCCTGATCGGCTCGAACGAGGTGGTGACGCAGTTGACGCGCGTGTCGCATCGGCCCGTCCTCGCGCTCGGGGGTCTTGCACCGACAGCGGGTGTGCTTATCGATTACGACAACGACGGCTGGCTCGATCTTTGCCTCGGCGGGTCGGGCGCGCAGGGTGCGGTGAGGCTATGGCGCAACGCCGGTGATGCGGACGGCAGGCTGGTGTGGCAGGACGTGAGCGCGGCCACGGGTTTGTCGTCCCTCGTGATGCCCGTGATTCGGGCAATGGCTGCGGTTGATGTCGACTCGGACGGCGATACCGACCTGCTGCTGACGGGCGGAGGGGAGTTGCACGTGCTTCGCAACGACGGAGGCAGCAGGAACGCGCAGCTCAAGCTTCACCTGACCACGGTGAAGACCAACCCCAGCGGGCTCGGTACCCGCATCGAGGTTCGCCGGGGAACGACGCAAACCACCCGCGCGGTGACGGACATTCCGATCGAGATCGGCGTGGCCCGGCGCGACAAGCTCGACTCGGTGCAGACCGTGTGGAGCAACGGCGTGATCGAGAACCAGATGGACGTGGAGCCGGGCAACGCGCCGCGCGACGTGCGGGAGAAGGTCGTCGCGACGGGCTCGTGTCCGTTTCTTTACGCATGGGACGGGGAGGGATTCCGATTCGTCACCGATATCCTGGGCAATGCGCCGCTGGGTCTGCCGATTGCCCGCGGCGTGATCCTCCCGGCCGACACGGAGGAGATCGTGTTCGTGGGAACGGGCGAAGAGTTCCGGCCGCGAGCTGGTCGGTACACCACGCGGATCAGCGAGGAGTTCTGTGAGGTTCTCTATCTGGATACGGTACGGTTGATCGCCGTGGATCATCTTCCGGAGGTCGAGGTGCATTCGACGGACAAGATCATGCCCGAGCCGTTTCCGCCGTCGCAGATCCGGGCGGTGCATGCCGGGCGGGCTCCGAGCCGGGCTACGGGCGACGATGGGGTCGATCGTACGCGGGCGGTCGCGGCGCTCGATGACGTTTACGCGCCGCCGGGCCGGCCGCTTCCGCCGCCCTTTCGCGGGTCGTGCTACCCGCTGGCGCTGACCCTGGACTTCGGGCCGCTCGATGTGGAGCGCCCGTACGTGCTGGCACTGACGGGGTGGCTTCGGTACGGGCAGGCGAGCACGAACATCGCGTTGTCGCAGAGCTCGGTATACCCGGTGATCCCGCCGACGCTGGCGGCCGAGACTCCGGGGGGGTGGCAGGCCGTAGACGTTGTGGTCGGGATGCCCGCCGGAAAGACCAAGACGATTCTGGTGGATATGGCGGGCAAGCTGCCGAGCGAGGCGTTTCGGCTGCGGCTGACGACGACGTTCGAGATCGCATGGGATCGGATTGCACTGATGGAGTGGACGGACCTGCCGGCGGAGTCCATCCGCGAGCTTGCGCCGGCATCCGCGGATCTGCATTGGCGCGGGTTCTCCGACATTCGCGTTCGGGTGCCGGGCGGCCCGGACACGCCGGAGCACGACGCGGTCAACGAGCGCCCGCCGTGGCGGATGATGATGGAAGGCTGGTGCACGCGGTATGGGGACGTGCGTGAGCTCGTCACCGACCTCGACGAGCGGGTCGCGATCATCAACGCGGGCGATGCGGTCACGCTGGGATTTGCGGCCAAGAGCCTGCCGCCCGTTCCCCCGGGGCTGGTCCGGAGCTATTTCTTTTATTCCTCCGGGCTTGAGAAGGACTGTGACTACAACGTGACCGACGGGACGACCGTCGCACCGTTGCCGATAGAGGTGCCGATCGATCCGCCCGCGGATGGTTCCGAGCACTGGTGGCTGAAGTACAACACGCGCTTCGTGCCGCGCGATGCGTTCGAGCCGGCCGGTCCGTCTGGAACCCGCTAGCGCTCCGACCCAGCTTAATCTGCGAGTTGGCCATGCCGATCAGAGCCGCGCCCGTGAGGATCGGTCCTTCCCAACGCGCAAGATAAGGTGACACGCGCCGCCAGTGTCGTGTCTCTGATAGGTTCCACGCTGTTCTTTCTGAGCCGCGCCGGTCAAGAAGCGGTTTCGCGCGTCGGCGTACAGGGCCGCTTCCTGGCGGGCGCGGCTCGGTAAAGTCGCGTGATCCTGAGACACCGCGCCAGCTCGATCGGTGCCGTGATGGGTCCCAACCTCGACTACAGCCAGATCGCCGAGTTGTACGACCCGTATGTCGTGTTCGAGGGCGACATTCCGTTCTTCGCGGAGGCGTGCCGGGGTCCGTGACGGAACCGGGTCGTCGATCCCGCCCGGCGGTGATGGAGTCGCCGGGGCTGGACCCCGCTCAATGCTCGAGCATCATCCTGACGACGATGACCGACGCGGTGGGGGTTCTGGCGTTTCTCGGCCTCGCTGTGATTTTTCAGGGGTATCTGGTTTGAGATGCGTATTTCGGGCCCGCGTGTCGCCGATTGCCTCAGTCGGGACTCGGAATCGGGACGTGCCGGCGGAGCGTGGCACGCGACTTGCTGGATGTTCTGCGTGGTCGTAGGGACTACCTATTGACCGGCGCGGGGCGGAGCGGTTAAAAGAGAACTTGGTGGGAGTGGTCGACGAGACGATGCGCGGCGTTTCAACATTCTGCTTGCGGGGCCTTGGCCGCCTGGCCGGCGCGTGCCACCCGTCATGCACGTCCGTGCGGCGGTTGTTCTGGGTCGGACTGTTCCTGCTGCACGCGGTGGGCCTGCGGCTGGCATGGGGCCGGTCGACGCAGGACGGCGGCAGCGGTGCCGCGGCGGTCGAGCTATTCGGCCTGAGCCTGTCACTGTTCTTCTTTGCCCTGAAGATCGCCGACGTAGGGTTCCTTCGCCTCAATCCGGGCTGGCGTTCGTTCGTGGCCGCGTCGGCGATCGTAGCGTTGCTTCACGTCAACGTGCTGAACCGTGCCGCGGAAGGCCGGGCGTTGGCGCCCGTCGCGGAGATACCCTGGGCGCAGGTTGTGGGCACGGTGCTCGTCCTTGAGCTTGCCCGCCGTGTGGCAAGGCATCTGCGCGCGGGTACGGCACTGTCGCGACACGTTGCCCACCGGCAAGTCTCGCTTGCGTTCTGTGGGCTGGCGGTCGCCGACGCATTGCGTCGACCGGATTGGCCTGCGGCAACCGGCCCGCGGACCCTGCGCGGACCGCCGATCTCCTTGTAGACATCTCGTTTGTAACCTGCGCGGCTGTGCTTCAGCGCGTGCGCACGCGCGCGTACCGCTTGGCGCCGGCGCTGGCAACCTCATTTGTCGAATCGGGTCCGGACCTCAGCGTTCGGAACGTCATCAGCCATCCCGGAAAAAGGACATTCACATGTTGACAAAGGCTCGTTACGCGACGAGCGCAGCGGCGTTGGCGCTCGCGCTCAGTATACCGTTCGGTCGGCCTGCGCTCGGGGCGATCGTGCCGTTCACCGAGGACTTTGCGGCTGACTCCGCGAATTGGCGAGGCGCGTCGGACGCGGCCTTGATCACCTGGCAGCCGGCCGGCGGCCCCGACGACGGGTCGTTCATCAGCGGCGTATTCAATTTCGCGGCGACGTCGGCCGGCGACCCGGTCGTGCAGTTTCGGGGCCAGGAGGAATTCGGCTCGAGCGGCGGCGCATTCGTAGGCGACTGGATCGCCGATGGGATCGAGCAGTTCACCGCGTACGTGCGGCACGACGCGGAGGTGCCGTTGACCTTCTTTGTCCGGTTCTCACTCCCGTCCAGATTTCCGGGCGGCACGGCGGTGAGCTTCGCCCCGGTACCGGCGCACACATGGACGCCGATCATCATTCCGATCGCGGCATCGAACCCGCAGTTCGTCACCTTTGAGAACAGCGACTTCGATTCCGTTTTCGGGAACATAGGAAACGTGCAGGTCGGGGTGTCGGTTCCGGAGGGGCTGGCCGGTGTCGATGCCACGGTGGGCTTTGACCTGGACAAGGTCGCCATCGTGCCGGAGCCGGCCGTTCTGACGCTGCTGGTCGTTGCCGCAGGTGCTGGGATGGTGCGACGGCGTCGGACGGTGCAGCGATGACCGCCCAACATCCGGAAACACGCGTGGCCGGCCCGCGAGGCTGTCCGATCGTGCCACGGCTTCTCATGGTCTGGTACATGGCCGCAGGGGCAGTTGCCGTCGGCGCCGAAACGACGTTCGACGTGCCGAGTGACGACCGCTGGCACTACCCGTTTAACTTCTCGGCCGGGCGGCGGGCGCTTGCCTCCTGCTTCGGATCGACGTCGGACCCGACGTATCAGACGTTCAACGATCGTGATGGCGTGATGGTCGTGGGATGGGACACGTCCGAGGGAGTACCCGACGGCTTCCCGCACCTGACCTACGACATCCGATCGGTCCGAGTCATCCTGACGCACCCGAGCGGGGCCGACTGGCCCGTGGACCTGACGCCGGACGAGTGGTTCACGTTCGATCTGAATGACGATGGGGCGGTCAACGCGGACGGGGTTCCGCACGGCGCGCCGGGCGACGAGGATGGCGAGAGCGACGACCCGGACGCGGGGCAGCCCATCGAGCTGTTCGGCGCGGGGTTTGGCCCCGAATACACGCCCGCCTCGTGGAGCGAGTTCAGCGCGTACGTGGGCGGCGACGATCTGGTTCTCGCTCCGCGTGACCCCTACCCGTTCGTCGTCGAGTTCGAGGACGACGTTCCGGTTCGGCGGCACGTGGAGGATTCGGTGAAGGACTCGTTCACGCCCGCGCCATGGGCCATCGGTGTTCCCGAGGGCTACACGCCGGGGGCTCAGGCGGACCCGTTTCTCGTAGTTTTCGACGTCGATCTGGCCCTGACCGAGGGCGAGGTGCGGCGCTATTTCCAGGAACAGCTCAGCGCCGGGCGCGTCTTTGCGGTGATGACCTCGCTTCGGACCACGGTCAAGCAGGCGTCGTCGGGCTTCCCGACGTTCTACTGCAAGGAAGGGGCCGCGCCGGGGTCGGGTATTGCTGCGCCGACGCTGGTGCTCGCGCTGCTGCCGTCGGGCGATATCAGCGGCGACGGCCAGCGGGGTCTGGATGATCTCGCTGCACTGGTTGACTGTCTCGGCGGGCCGGGGGTGGAACCCGAGCCTTCCGAGACGCTGACGGCGGAAGATTGCCTGTTCCTTTTCGATTTCGATGAGGATCACGATGTGGATCATGAAGACTTCAAAGAGTTCACGGTGCGCTTCGACCATGCCGGGGCGTAGCCGGGCGGCGGTGCGGCGGGCGTCGCCCGCCCGCACCAGGGCGTTCTCGCTGGTCGAGGTGATCGTCGTGATGGCGATCATCTCGCTGCTCGTGTCGATCCTGATGCCGTCCATGGGCCGGGCGCGGGAACAGGCGAGGCAGATCGTCTGTCGGAACAATCTCCGGAGCATCTGGACCGGCGTGCTGGAATACGCGTACAGCCACAACGACCGGGTGCCCTACATGGAGGACGTCAACATGGCGGACCCCAATGCCGACCCGTTCGACCCGCAATACGCGGAGGCGGTCGGCGTCGTGCTCATGCCCTACGTCAACCCCGGGAGCTGGCGGTGCCCCAGTGCCATCAAGGGGTTTCCGGAGAATGCGGGAGAAGACGGCTGGAAGATGACGTACTGGTTCCGTACGGCCGGCCCGCCCGGCAACGGGAAGGCCTTTTACGCGGGGAACGGCGGTGCGATGGACCCGGTCGTCAGTAATTACGCCGTCTTCGACGGCCGGCCACTGAAGTACGTCAGCGGACGGCGGCACACGCCGAGCAACCCTCAGGCGCCGAACCGGGACGCGATCGGGCCGTGGACGTTCTCGTTTCCGATCATCGCCGACCTGGTTCTGGGGAGCGAAGCGCAGGGGACCCCGCGCTATCCGCACCGCGGCGTCGTCGATCAGCGGAGCGATCTTCTGGCGGCGCGGGAGACGTTCGAGCAAAACACCCGGACCGGTTTTCTGCCGGCGCGGATGGAGTTGCACGTGCATGACGACAGGCAGGTGCAGATTTTTCTGACCCGAAGTCCCTATCCCCACCGACAGGGATTCTAAACAAGGAGGCTGCGAACGTGGACGCCTTGACCGTGCAACCGTCAGCGGTTCATTACCTCCCGATCGGCACGACCGTCCTGTCGGCCGTGTTCCTGGTGGTCCTGCTACGGCGTTACCATTTCAAGGGTCGTGGCGCCCATCTGCTGTGGTGGGCGGCCGGAGTCTTCTGTTACGGCCTGGGGACCGGGCTCGAGGGGACGATCACCATCCTCGGCAACTCCGTGGTCCTCAACAAGTCGTGGTACATCGCGGGGGCGCTGCTCGGCGGCTATCCGCTGGCGCAGGGGACGGTCTATCTGCTGCTTCGGCGGCGTACGGCGAACATCCTGACCGCGCTGACGGTGCCGCTGATCGTCGCCTGTTCCGTGCTCGTCATCCTGTCGCCGGTTCGCGTGGAGATGCTCGAGCCGCACCGGCCCAGCGGAGCGATTCTCGGCTATTCCTGGATCCGTTTGTGTACGCCGCTGCTGAACGGTTACGCCGCGCTCTTTCTGATCGGCGGGGCCATGCTCAGCGCAGTGCGGTTCGCCCGCAGGCGGGCGACGCTCAACCGGGCAATCGGGAACTCACTGATCGCGCTTGGGGCGCTGCTCCCGGGGATCGGCGGCGGGATGGCCAAGGCGGGGATCGTGGAAGGGCTGTACGTGGGCGAGTTCGTGGGGCTTCTCTTCATCTGGGCGGGGTACGCGTTCTGCGTCCGGCGGAGTGAGCCCGTTTCGCGCAACGCGTTTCTTTTGGTCGAGGGCGGACCGAGGTTGGCACTAGGTGCGGCGCAGGACTAGCGCCGCGTCATGGCCCGTGAAGCCCGTAAAGAGCTTCAGGAGTGTGCGAACGGACCGCGCGACGCCTCGCGTCGCGACCGGCACGGGGAACCGGGTCTTGCCCTCGCGCGTGTGCAGCGTTGCGGGGACGGAGCCTCGCTTCATTGCCAGCACCGCGCAGAGTGTCTCGACGATGCCGCTCGCGGCCAGCATGTGGCCGACGTAGGGCTTGAAAGCCGTGGCGATCGCCGGACTGGGCGCCGCCGCGGGCTCAGATTCGCCGTGTTTCGTACCGCTTGCGGCCAACGCGGCGGTCACGCAGGCCGCCTCGTACCCGTCGGACAGGCTCGTGGCGGCGCCGTGGGGCACGATCAGGTCGATACCCGACGCGCCCAGACCGGCGGTGTCGAGCGCGCATCGGATCACGTCGGCGAGCCGCGCGCTTCGTATATCGGGGATCGTCTGCTTCCATCCCTGCTGGGCGAATCCGCCGCCGGCGTAGGTCGCGTAACACTCCGCGCCGCGCGCAGCGGCGTGTTCGGCGGACTCGAGGACGATCGCGGCGGCTCCTTCGCCGACGAAAAAGCCCGACGGGTCGGTGTCGAAAGGCCGCATCCTCTCGTCGGGGGCGTACAGTTCCAGCCGGCGGAACCACTCCAGGCGCACGCCGGTCTCGAACGCCTCGCCGCCGACGACGATCATGGCGTCAGCGTCACCTGCGCGGATCCGCTGGGCCGCGGCCTCGATGGCAAACGCACCCGACGAGCAGGCATTGTGGACGCTCGTCGAGTACCCGTGCAAGCCGAACGCCTTGCCCACAAGGTGGACGTAGGAGAACGCCTGCATGTGATAGAAGCGGGGCGCCAGAACGTCGTACACCGGCGGGGGGGCGTTTGGCGGCAGCGGCGACGAGAGCATGCCAAAGAGCTGCGACACGGTGGCCTCGACGCCCGGGGCCTCGAACGCCTGGATCGCCCCGATCCGGCGCCATTCACGATCCTCGCTCAGACCGGCATCGGCCAGCGCCAGTTCCACGGCGAGCAGCGCGTATGCCAGATCGCGGTAGCCCGGGCAGTCCTGCTCCGCGAGAAACGCCAGGTGCGGGCCGAGTCCGGGCACGTCCGCCGCGGGCGGCATGGACGCGACGGGAAGATATGCCATGCGTCCGACGTCGACCGGCAGCTTGCGCGTCGTCACGTTCGAGCGCCCGGCACTCAGGGACGACCACAAAGGATCACAGCCGACGCCGATCGAGGTGACCGGTCCGAGGCCGGTAATGACCACTTCCTTGGACAACGCTGAACTCCACCGGCCCGGTCGGACCATACTTATCCCGGCCTAGGCGACGGCCAGGACGAGGCTGCTGTTGTAGCCGCCGAAGCCGGCGGAGTTGTTCACGACGCAGCGGACACGGGCCGGTCGGGATGATCCCTGCAAAGCGTGCATCCTGCAAGGTCGGAGCACGTTCTCGAGATTCCACGTGGGGATGAGGGTCTGGTGTTCGAGTGAGAGGACACAGGCGGCGGCCTCGAGCGCCGCGGCGGCCCCCATGGTGTGGCCGGTCAGGGCCTTGATGGAGCTAAACGGCGTCGCCTCGGGGAAAATCCGGTTCATCATGGCGATCTCGATGGCGTCGTTCTGTGGCGTGCCGGTGCCGTGAGCACAGACGTAGTCGACGTGGGCGGGGGAGAGATCCGCTTCGGCCAGCGCGGCACGTGTGGCACGTGCCAGGCCGTCGCCTTCGGGATGCGGGCGCGTCGGATGGTGGTCCTCGCAGCTCACTCCGGTGCCGACGATCCGGGCTCGGACGCGTGCGCCGCGGGCCCGGGCGTCCGACTCGCGTTCCAATACGAATACGGCCGCGCCCTCGCCGACGAAGAGGCCGTCCCGCTGCTCGTCGAACGGACGGCAGCGCTCGGCCGCCATCACCCGCAGTCGCATGAAACCGATGAAGGCCAACCGGCTGAAGCCGTCGGCTCCGCCGGCCAGAGCGATGTCGTAGCGGCCGTCGAGCAGTCGCCGGCGGGCCTGGGCCAGCGCCATGTTCCCGGCTGCGCACGCGCCGTACAGATCGATCGTTGATGCGCTCATCCCCAGTTCGCGGTTGACCGCCTGCGAGATGCAGCCGGGCCGGCCCGCGAGGATGCGACGAAGGTGCGGCCCGGAAAGCCAATCCTCAGGGTTCGCGTCAAGACGTTCCTCGATGAACTCCGTCTCTCCCATGGTGGTGCCGATCACGATGCAGGTCCGACTGAGCGCGTCTGGAGCGTCGCCGAGTACGGCGTCGTTGACCGCCTGCCGGGCGGCGCGGGCCGCGAGGCGCGAGGCGCGGCCGTCGCCGTCGCGCCCGTCGATCGGCTGGTGTATCTGGCAGGCGATTCGGCGAGGTAGATCGGAAGTGTCGAAGCCGGCGACGGGAGCGGCGCCGCTTCGTCCGGTTGTCAGGGATTCCCAGAACGTCGGCTCGTCACAGCCGATCGGGGATGCGAGGCCCATTCCGGTGATGACGACATCGTCGGGCATTTCACTCGTCAGTATCCGCGCCGTTGCCGCCGGCGTCGCCGCAGGATCGATCCCACGCGGCGTGCTGGATCGACTCGATCAGGTCCTCGAACTCCCGGTCACGAACGGTTCGCAGATCGAAACAGATCGCGTCGTCACGGACGCGCGCGACGACGGGGCGGTCGGCGCTGCGCAGTGCGGCGGCGGCCTCGACGGCGCTGCGATGTTCGGGTCGCCACTGAACCACGACGGTTTGCAGTTGCCGGGCCGGCATCGACCCGCCCCCGGCGTAAGAAACGTCCGAGCATACGAAGAATCGCTCGTCCGGAAGGGCTCGTTCGAGCTGTTCCATCAACCGCTGCGCCCGGGGGGCGAGGTCATTCGTGCCGGCGCTGAGCATCGCCAGGGCGGGAACCTCGGCCCGCGCCATTGCCGGGTCTTGATGACAACGTAGTGTCGCTTCCAGCGCCAGGAGTGTGAGCTTTCCCATGCGATAGGTCCGCATCAGCGGATCCGTTTCGAGCCGCTGGATGAGCTCCTGCCTTCCAGCGATGATACCGCACTGTGGGCCGCCGAGCAGCTTGTCGCCGGAGAAGCAGACCAGGTCCACCCCCGCGGCGATCGAATCGCGGACGCACGGCTCGTCCGGCAGACCCATCTCGCGCATGTCAACGAGAGCGCCGCTGCCCAGGTCGTCCACGGCGATCAGCCCGAACCGGTGGGCGAGCTCGGCCAGGGGTCCGATCGGCACTGCCTCGCAAAAGCCGATGATCCGGAAGTTGCTTGGATGAACCCGAAGAAGCATCGCGGTCCGGTCGTTGACGGCCTTTTCGTAGTCGGCGAGCCGGGTTCGGTTCGTCGTCCCGACCTCGCGCAGCACGGCGCCGCTCGCCTCCATGATCTCCGGCAGCCGGAAGCTCCCGCCGATCTCGACCAACTGACCGCGGGAGACGACGACCTCCCTTCCCGCGGCAAACGTCTTGAGAATCATCAGGGTGGCCGCGGCGTTGTTGTTCACGACGGTTGCCGACTCCGCCCCGCTCAGCGAGGTGAGCAGCCGCCGAACGTGATCGGTGCGGGTGCCGCGGTCGCCCGTGGTCAGCTCGTATTCCAGGTTGGCGTAGCCGCTAGCGCCCTCGGCGATGGCCTCGATCGCGGCGTCCGAAAGCGGCGCACGCCCGAGGCCCGTGTGCAGGACGATTCCGGTTGCGTTGATCACCGCCCGAAGCGACGGCGTCGACCGCGCAAGCACCTCCTCTTCCGCGTGAGCGAGGATGGCCTCCACCTCGACGGGGCGATCCGTACGGCCGTGGGCGATGTTGTCTCGGGCCGCCTCGACCGCCGTCCGCAACGACTCGACGACCAAGCCGCGAGGCAGGCCCGTGAGCCACTGTCGCACCTCGTCATTCTCGAGGAGCGAGGAGACGGATGGCAACGAGCGAAGGAGCTCCCTGGCGTCCGGCATGCCGATGTGCCTCACTCTTGGTCGCGGGTCGTAAGAACGCGCGTGTCGCCAACGCGCTTCGTGAACCCGATACGGTCCAGGTATTCTAAGAACGGAACGACGTACTTGCGACTGGAGTTCAGGGCCTCGCGGACCTGGGCGACCGTGGCCGGGCCCGTGCGGCCGATCAGCGAAGCGACCGTTTCGCGCAGATCCCGCTCCGCCTCGACGTGAAGATACAGATTGTCGCCCAAATGCACCAGTTCGCCGAGGGCCGTCGCCAGCGTGGCCAGGCGCTCCAACCGTTTTCGATCCGCACTCGCGGCGGACTTGACTGCGTCAAGCAGCGGCGGCTGAAACCCGCCCGTCCTCAATTCGGTGACCAGCGCGGCGAGAATCTTCTCGTCTGCGGTGGAAAGCTGCGGGGCGAAGGCCGGCAGGCAGACGTACCGCCCCAACCGCTTGACCGTGCCGTCATCGAGCCACCGATCCAGGAGTGGCCGCGCCAGCGCGCGCGAGGTGATCCGCTCGAGCCAGCCGAGCACGCTGTCGGCCTGGCGGCCCGGGCTGTCCGGGTTCTTCTTGTGATATCGTTGGAGCCAGCGGACGAACCGGAACTTGAGGTCATCGAGTGCGGCCGGCGCCACATGGGCGTCGGTGCCGGCGACCGGGACCCACCGATGGTCGCGCTTGAGCCGATCATAGATCGCCGCAATGGCGTCGAGCTCAACGCCGGCCCGGGCGCAGAGCCGCAGATCGGTCAGCGGCCCGAACCCGGCTCGCCGCAGAACCTGCTCCACCCGGTTCGCGGCGTCGTCGCTCTCGAGCGCTCGCAATGAGGCGATCTCTTCGTGCGGGTCCGGCAGGCGGCGCCGCGCCACGGGCCGGATAACCGTCCCGCCACCGATCGTGCGGAGCGCGTTCTCGTCCCGGATGATGAACCGTTGCCCGTGTGTCGCAAAAAGCGGCTCGCCGGCCCGAAGCTGGGCGTAGCCGGATGCGCCCGGAGCGAGCGCCTTACCTTGTACGAGCACGACCCGTACGGGAAGTTCCGTCGTGCCGAGCTCGAGTCTGACGACGCCCGTTGACTTGAGCGACTTGCCGTACGATGCCAGGCAGGTGAGCCGTACGTCCACGAGATGCGAGGGCTCCAGGTAGCCCGGCGTGGCGAGCTGGCAGCCCCGGCCCAGGTGCCCGCGGTCAATGCCGCTGAGGTTCAATGCGCACCGACGGCCGCGGCCGATCGCGTCGTGGTGGACCCCATGCGACTGAAGGTCACGAACACGGCACGCTTCACCCGCCGGCCAGACCTCGAGCGTGTCGTTGGCGTGGACGGTGCCGCGGAGCGTCGAGCCGGTCACGACCGTGCCGCGACCCTGAACGGTGAAGACGCGGTCGACCGGCATGCGAAAGGGGGGTGCATCGGTCATCCGCTCGACATCGGCGACGGCGGCGATCAGGGCAGCACGCAACTCCTCCAGCCCCGCTCCGGTGACCGAGGAGACCGGGCAGATGGATGCCCCGTGCAGCGGGGTCGGCTCCAAGAACCGCCTGACGTCATCCGTCACCAGTTCGAGCATCTCCTCGTCGACAATGTCCGTCTTGGTGATCGCGACAACGGCGCGCGATACGCCGAGCAGCCCGAGGATCTCGACGTGCTCGACGGTCTGAGGCATCACCGAGTCGTCCGCCGCAACCGCCAGGAGGGCTAGATCGATTCCGGTCGCTCCGGCCACCATGGTGCGGACGAACCGCTCGTGGCCCGGCACATCCACGACGCCGAAGCGGACGTCATCCACGGCCAGCTCGGCGAAGCCGAGCTCGATGGTCATCCCACGCTGCCGTTCCTCGGGAAGCCGGTCCGTATCCGTTCCAGTCAGCGCGCGAACCAGGGAGGTCTTGCCATGGTCGATGTGCCCGGCCGTGCCGAGGATGTAGTGGCGAACCCGGCTCAGGTCGGGCTGCGATTCCGGTCGCGTGTCGTGCATGAGTTCGGATTATCAGGCGGGCCGAGGGCAGGGCAAGTGACGCCGGCCTGGAGGCCTTGGCCGCGGCGTTCAGTCGGCGGTCACGTGCCGGGAAAGGACGTGGGCAAAGCGCCAGACGTCGTGGAACGTGTTGTACAGCGGCGTCGGCGCCACGCGAATCACGTTGGGTTCGCGGAAGTCACACACGACGCGCTCCGTCTGTAAGTGCCCGTGCAGCTCCTTCGGGCGGTCGTGGGCGAGAATCGAAAGCTGACATCCGCGGCCGTCAGGCTCCTGCGGCGTGATGATCTCGACCCGCTCCGACGGCAGGCGGTCGATCAGGCTCGACAGGTAGCCGGTCAGCAGCACCGACTTGTGGCGCAGGGCGTCCATGCCGGCGCGGTCGAACATATCGAGCGAGACCTTCACCGGCGCCATCGCCAGGATCGGCGGGTTGCTGAGCTGCCAGCCGTCGGCGGTGGACCGGGGGATGAACTCCGGTTGCAGGTGCATGAGAAACCGCGTGTCGGGATCGTTGCCCCACCAGCCGCCGAACCGCGGCAGGTCGATTTGTGCGGCGTGCCGCTCGTGCACAAAGCACCCCGCAACCGCGCCGGGCCCGGAATTGAGATACTTGTAGCTGCACCAGACGGCGAAGTCGACGCCCCAATCGTGCAGCCGTAACGGGACGTTGCCGGCGGCGTGGGCCAGGTCCCAGCCCATGACGCAGCCGAGTCGATGCGCCGCCGCGGTGATGCGCTCCATATCGAACGCCTGCCCGGTGAAGAAGTTGACGCCCCCGAACATCACCATGGCGATTCGCCCTCCCTGCTCATCCAGCACCCGCTCGATGTCCTCGAAGCGCAGTGTGTGCTCGCCGTCCCGCGGCCGGGCCACGACCAGCGCCTCGCCCGGGTCGAGACCGCGCGTCCGCAGGTGTGTCTTGACCGCGTAGGTGTCCGACGGAAAAGCCGGATACTCCATCAGTATCTTGAAGCGGTCGCGAGTCGGGTGGAAGAACGACACCATCATCAGGTGCAGGTTGACGGTGAGGCTGTTCATCACAACAACCTCGTCGGTACGCGCGCCGACCAGGCGCGCTGCGCTGTCGCGAAGCGCCTCGTGGTAGGAGTACCATGGAATCCCCCCCGAGAAATGGGCATCCACTGCCTTCTCGGCCCATTGGTCCAGCTCTAGTTCCATCGCTTGCCGTACGCCCTTGGGCTGCAAGCCCAGCGAGTTGCCGGCAAGGTAGACGACGTCCGACCCATCGCGGGCACGCGGTATAGAGAAGAGCCCGCGATACGCCCGCAGCGGATCGGCCGCGTCGCAGTCGAGTGCATGGCGCTCGGTGGGTTGGATGTCCGCGGTCATGGCCGGGTCATCCCGCGCCGGTCGGCGGCTTGACGTCCGTGGCGGCGAGCGTGCCGTCCTCACGTTCCTGAAGCTGTTGGAGGCGATGCTCGGCCTTGGCGAGGATGGTGCGGCAGTGCTTCACCAGTTGCATGCCTTCCTCATACTTCTTGATCGACTCCTCCAGGCCGATCTCGCCGCGCTCGATCTGCTCGGCCAGCGATTCGAGCTGTTGCAGCGCTTCCTCGAAGCTGGGTGTCTTCCTGGCCATCGTTATTCGAACAGCTCCAGTTGCTCGAGGTTGATCACTTCCGAGTCGAACGCACCGTCGGCGAGCTCCGTGACGAGCCGCTGGCGGTCCTCGAGGTCCCGGACCGAGCGGACCACTTTACGCCCTTTCTTGGTCCGCGTCACGGAGTATCCACGGGAAAGGACGCGTCGGTGGCTCCCCGCCTCGAGCCGGCCGGCGATCGAGCCGACCGTTCCGTTCAACAGCCGGACCCGATGCCGCATGAGGCTCGGGAGCATTGCCGACAGCCTCGTGACGCGCTCCGCAAGAAGCTGTGTCCGGTGAAAGGGCGTTGCCCGCTCCAGCCGGCGCTCGGCGGAATACATGAATTGGAGCGCGCGCAACAGCGCCCGCCGGGCCGATTCGCGGAGTCGACTCCGGGCCGCGCCGAGTGTGTCCGCCTTGTGCCGCAAGTACGCGTGGGGCGCGATCCGCGCCACTACCGGCTCCAGCCGATCGAGTCTTCCGCGCCGTGCCCGCACGCGGTCGATGACGCAGCGGTGCATGCGATTCGTGAGCTCATCCACAACTTGCTCGCGCCGTCTTACCGTCCGCGCCGGCTCGCGAAGGGCCGTCCGTTGCAGCAGGCCGTTCAGCTTGGCGGCAAGCACGTCCTTTCGCGCCCGCACGTTGCGCTCGAGGCGCGATGCCTGTGTCGTCAGGTGTGCGAGGACCTCGTCCAGGACCGGGACGGCCAGTTCCGCGGCGGCCGTCGGCGTTGCGGCCCGAACGTCGGCGACCAAATCGGCCACCGTCACATCCACCTCGTGCCCGACGGCGCTGATCACCGGGATCCGGCTCGCGAAGATCGCGCGGGCGACCACCTCCTCGTTGAACGCCCAGAGGTCTTCGAGAGACCCACCGCCGCGGCCCACGATCATCACGTCGAGGCCGCCCAGCGACTCGGACTGCGCATTGAGCCGCCGTATGGCTCCGGCGATCTCCTTCGCCGCGCCGGGTCCCTGCACGCGAACGGGGTAGAGCAGCAGGTGGACGCAGGGAAACCGCCGCTGGATCGTCCGGAGCATGTCCTGAATCGCCGCACCGGTCGGGCTGGTCACGATCGCCATCCGCGCCGGGTATCGCGGGATGGGCTGTTTGTGCCGCTGTTCGAATACGCCCTCCTTCTCGAGTCTCTCACAAAGCTGGCGGAAGGCCAGCTCCAACGCGCCGACGCCGCGCGGTTCGAGTTTGCGAATGTAGAGTTGGTATCGCCCGGCCCGCTCGAAGACCTCGATGCTGCCGGTCGCGACCACCTCCAGTCCGTCCGTGGGGGAGAACTTCAGCGCGGCGGCCATGTTCCGCCACATCACACAGGCGAGCTCGCTGCTCGCGTCCTTCAGCGTGAGATAGACATGCCCGCTCGAATGGCGCTTGAAGTTACTGATCTCACCGACAACGTACACCACCGGCGGCAGGTTGCGTTCGATGGCCGCCTTGATCATCGCCGTGATCTGTGAGACGCTGATCGGTTCGACGCCCGGCGGCGTACCGCGTGGGCCGGTCCCGCGCGTGGCGGCGAAAAGATCACGTTGGTGCGGGTCCGTTTTCACGAGAAGCAGGTATCGTGTCGCGACCGCGCCGGATTTGCAACGCGCGTGAGCGCGGCGGATGAGGCGGGGGGCGCATCCGGTCTCAGCCGCCGTCGGCGGGTGTGTCGGCTGCCGGCTCAGTCAGGTGTAGCGTCAGGCGCTCCAGCACCACCATTGCGTTCAGACCGATGGCGCTCATCTCGACACAAAAGGCAAACAGGCCTTCCTCGATCACGCCGAGTGAGGTTGCGGACAGAGGCAGGCGGCCCGGTTCGACGCCGATGACCGCGGAACGCTCGTCCACCGACACGCCGAAGGGACCGTAGGACTCGCCGAGGGTGCACACCTGGGCTTGCTGAGCGAACGCACCGATTCGCACGGTGATCTCTAGCACCGTCGTGCCCTGTAGGCGGGTGCCCACTTTCGGAACGCCAACGGGCGCGATCGCGAGATCCGCAGCCTCGATCCCGATCGACCCGCTCTCGATCGCCTCCCCGTCGAGGGCGATCATCGCCGAATCGGCCTGCCGCACGGTAACGCCTGGCTCGATCTCGAACCGGGTCGCCCCGGCACTCAGCGGAATCTCGACAGTGCGCTCGGTCGTGGAGCCGCCGTCGTTGTTGCCGTTCCCGTTGCCGTTTCCACCCACCGGCGGTGTGGCGGCACAGCCATGCGCCAGAACCAGTAGCAGACAGGTGCGCGACAACGGCTTCCTGGTTCGGCACATGCGCACTCGGCTCTCCGGGGCTGTTGGCTGCTTCGGGCCAGGCGGTTCGAGCGGTGGCCCATTCAGCCAGCGTAGGGCACCCGCGTTTACTCCTGTAACGCGCCCTCCAGGACCTCGATCAGCTTGGCGTCCTCGGGGAGCGTTCGCGGCCCGAACTTGGCGATGACCTTACCCTCACGGTCAACCACGTATTTCTGGAAGTTCCAGACCACGACACCGGCAATGTCGCCCTCCGGGTAGCGGGTCAGCCACTTGTAGAGCGGGTGCTGATCCTCGCCCTTGACCGAGATTTTCTCGAAGAGGTCAAAGGTGACGTCGAATTCGCTGGAGCAGAACGCCTTGATCTCGTTGTTCGTTCCGGGCTCCTGGCTCCCGAAGTTGTTCGCCGGGAAGGCCAGAATCCGAAGGCCCTTGTCCTTGTATTTCTTGTAGATCGACTCCAGACCGGAGTACGTGGGCTTGGTGAACCCTCACCTGCTCGCCACGTTGACCACGAGGCAGACCTGCCCCTTGTACTTGGCCAGCGCGACGTCGTGGCCGTCGATGTCTTTCATCGTGAAGTCGTAGAACGACTTGGCGGCACCTGTGTCCCGCTCGGTCGGCTTCGCCGGGTCGACGTCACCGGCGGGTCCACCCGCCAGCGCCATGCACAGTCCCAGCCCCAACAGCGGCACAACCGCGTGGGTCAACATCATCTTCCCTCCAATGGCCACTTAGGTTGGAACGAACTGCCGGAATTCTCCCGCGCGACGGACCGCTGTCAAGGCCGCGATTCTCGGACAACCTCGTCGGGTTCGGGGGCAATCGGGCATCGGGCCGCCGATTCCGCCTACACACCGGGCCGCACGAATGCTAAGATAGAGGAAGCAGTCCCATATTGCCCGCGTCCGCTCTCGCTGGAGCAGAAACATGGCAGCAAGAACGCGCGCATCTCGAACGCGCTTCGGACATATCGTTGCGATGGCCTCGGCGGTGCTTTTTTCCGCGGCGACGGCCCTCGCGCAGCAGCCGGCCGGTGACACGCCCGCCGAGCCGACCGGCGCGGCAGAGCAGCCGTTGGCGCAGGCCTTGGCGGACGATCAGCCCCGCAAGCCCGACGACGCGACCCCAGCCGCAGAGGTCATCGAGGTGACCGGGGCCGTGGACCGCGCGGAAGCCGGCGTGTCACCGCTGGCCTCCGAAGGGTGGACGGCCGTGCAGGTCGGGGACCTGCTTCCGGCCGGGGCCCTCATCCGCACGGGCTTGCGCTCCCACGTCAACCTGAAATTCGGTGAGACTACGGTGGTCAGCATCCGCAGCGCGACGCATGCCAGCATCGACCGGTTCTACCGCAGCCCCACGACCGAGCACGTTCACGTCGGGCTGGGGTACGGCACCGTCCGCGGAGGATCGTCCGAGGGGCGCTACCGAAGCGACGTTACGGTGAGCTCGACAATCGCCACGTTGGCCAAGCGGGGAACCGAAGGCTGGGAGCTGTGGGTCGAGCCAGTCACGGGCCGGTTCAGGGTGAGCCTCGCCGACGAAGGCCTCGTCGAGGCCATTCAGCGGCTTGCCCGTGATCAGCACCGATCACGGACGGTCCGGCCCGGCGAATACGCCGATCAGGCGAACATCGCCAACATGTGGATTAACCAGGCGTCTTTCGATCGCCTCGTGGAGTTCTACGAGGCCGACTGGCTCAGCGGCGGAGATGCCGAGTTCATCCTCAACCAGGACCGCGGCCTGGGTTTCCTGGCGCCCAGCGGCGGCGAGGTACTCACTCAGTCTGAACGGGTCAGTGCGGATTTTGCCCGCCAGCAGACCCGGCCCGATGGAACACCGATCCCGCCGGACCTGATCGTCCTTCAGCCCATCGCCCGCCCGGAGGGCAACTTCGGAACCGGGCCCACCTTCCGCGTCTTGGTCCCCGCGGCCCTGCGGGCGGCGTCAGGCCGGCTCGTCGGCCCTGCCCGCCCGTCCCGAAAATAGGGCGCCGACGACCTCAGGAATAATCCGTGCCCCTGGCCGAATATGGCCGTATGATCGATGCGCCACGGACACTCTGTGAGGTCGAGCCATGATGCAGGTGACGATCTTCGCCGGACACGACGGACGGCTACGGTACGACAAGTGGTTCTACCTGACCCTCTTTGGCGGTTGCGACCTGGTTCGGCCGACCGTGGCGCGCGAGATCGTTCATCGCCGCCAAGCGGAGCGGGAGGGTCGCGATGACCGGCGCAAACCGTTTTTCCTGACCATGTTCGGTGGCGTGGACATCAAATGTCCGACACTAGCCGAGGAGTTCATCGACCTTCGAGAGATGATCAACAGCGGTTTCCTGAACATGCAGGACTGGGATCGGGCGCTCGCTGACATCGGCCGGTCCGAGTCGCCTGTCGCATCATTTACGATCTTCGGCGGCTTCTGCGAGTGTGAACTGCCGTCGGAAGAGGTCGAGATTGACAGCCTCGCCATCCAGGCCCACCTCGGGAACATCCCCGACAGCGCCCGGCAGGTGCTCCAGCTTGGGATCGGCCAGCGTGAGGCGGAGCGGCGCGCGGTGCTCCGCCGGGCGATCACCGCTACGGCGTGATCCCGGGGCGGGGACCGCGCCGTCCCCAAACCCCGCGCCCGATTGCCCCGACCCCATATCCAGGGACTCTGGACCCAGAACCTCGTTGAGTTTGTGCGAACGGTCGGGTACACTACAGCGTGGGGGTCCGGTCGCCTCCTACCGGTGTTTGCTGGAATCGATGTTATGAGACGTCTATTGGGTGCCGCCTGCCTTGCCGGCGCGTGCGTTCTGGTTGCGGATCGGGCCGCGGCGCAGCGGCCAGCCCGCCCGGTCGTTCACGCTACAGCCTCGGCGGCGTTCGTCGCCCCGATGCCGCCAACACCCGTTCGCAGGTACCTCGACGGCTCCCGCGAGATGCTCCCGACAGAGCTCGTGTGGCGCCCGATGTGCGGCGGCCCTGCGCGGGACGCCGACCCCGCGGAACTGCGCCAGCTCGCCGAGCGCGCGCTGGACCGGGCCGCAGACGCCTTCGCCCGTCCCCTGAATGCCGTTGCGTCGAGCGCTCCGGCGTCGACGGGGCTCGATCTCGTCTTCGCCATCGGCAGTTCCGTGCCGGCGGCGGCGGTCGCAGCGATTGCCGAGGTCGAGTTCTTCATCGAGAGCCAGTTCACCGATCCCGTGACGGTGATGATCAACCTCGACTATGCCGCCATGGGCCCCAACGTGCTAGGCGGCACCGTCAGCGCATACGTCCAGGATTCGTGGATCGACGTTCGGGATGCGCTTCAGGCCGGCATGGACCCGAACGACGACCTTCAGAACTACCTGCCTGCCGGCGATCGAATTCCCGTCCGCTACAACGGCCTGAGCGACACCGTCACGAACGAGGACCGCTGCTTTGTCACGATCGCTAACTATCGAGCGGCCGTTGGCGACGCCGCGGGCGTGGCGGCCTCGATGACCTTCAACCAGAACTTCGGCTGGGACTATTCGCCGCCGAGCATCGGCGCGGGCCTTTACGACTTTCAGTCGATTCTGACGCATGAGGTGGGCCACGCGCTCGGCTTTGTCTCCGGTGTGGATTTCCGGTTCCAGGACATCGAAATGATGGACGTCCTCCGGTTTCAACGCAGCGACGGGACCGGGACCGACTACAACCCGGACACGTTCGATGAGTTCCAGACCACAGCGCGCCTGGTCGACGCGGACGCGCCGGGCACCAGCGACGACGTCAACTCGGATCTGATCAGCGTAGAGTACCAGATGTCCGACGGGTCGCCGAATCAGGCCTCGCATTTCCACAATCAATCACCGGCCATTGGTATCATGGACCCACAGTTTGCATCCGGTGAGACATTCTACCCGAACTTCCTTCGGACCTCTGATTTGGCGATCCTGGATGCCGTCGGGTGGGATCATCCGGCCGTCAACTTGAACTGCGGAGCCGCGAAGGAACTCGCCTGCAACAGTTACCTCCGGTTCGACAACCTCGTGAGCTTCAGCCCGCCCGACCCGCTCCACAATTGCGGGACCGGCACGCAGCACACCGGCACGCTCTGGTTTTCGTTCCAGGCCCTGGACCGCTCCGCACGAATCTCGACCTGTGGGAGCCGCTCCCCCGACTCAACGTTCACCGTCTATGAGGGCTCGTGTGGCTCACTCTTCGCCATCGGATGCAGCGAGGACGGCGGCTGCGGGGCCGATCCGGGGCTGGGTGAGTTCTGTTTGACGGGCCTGACGCCGGGCGAGACGTACTACGTACAGTTTTCCTCGCGGACGTCCGCCGACCGCGGACAGTATCAGATCAAACTCGATTGCAGTTGCCCGGGCGCCTGCTGCATGCCGTCCGGCGACTGCACGGAATCCACCGGCGAGGCCTGCGAGTCCGGCGGCGGGACCTTCCTCGGGCCCGAGGCGTTGTGCGCCGACGACGGGAACGAAAACGGCGTCGATGATGCGTGTGAGGTCGATGCCGGCTGTCTGCTGGATCCCGCAACGCCCGACGCGGCAGCGGTGCTGATGGGCCGGTTCATTTCCTTTTCGCCCGGGAACCCGGGATTGCAAACCGCGCTGCGGATCAAGCTGGTGGGGCTCCAGCACCCTGAGCCGCCAAACGCTCCGGCAGCACCTCCACAGGACTTCTTCGCGTGGGAGAATGAAACGCGCTGGGTCGGGCCGCCGCAGTTGTTAACGGACGCGACGCTGCCGTCGTACGACTACTGGGCGGCGCCGGTCTCCTGCGCGCCCGATTGTCGCGACTGGGGCGCTATGGGATTGCTCTACGTTTACGGCGCCGAGGTCCTGCCGAGTTCTCGGTACGAGATTCAGGCCGTAAACTGCGCGTGCGACGACGCGTTCGAGATGAACTACTCCGACGGCATCGAAGTCGCGACCGGACGCTGGGGAGACGTGACCGAGCCGTTCAGCGAGGTCGGTGGGCCCAAGCAGCCCAACTTCATCGATATTGGCGCGGTGGTCAACAAGTACAAGCAGCTCGGGAGCGCGGTCTTCAAAGGGCAGGCGGTGCTCGAGCCGAACGCGCCGGACCCGACGGCGGCGATCACCTTCCGCGACATCTCAGCGACGGTTGCGGCGTACAAGGGGATCGCCTACCCGCTGCACGGACCGTGCCTGTGCCCGTCGGCCGTGAGTTGCGGGCAGACCTGTTCCCTCCATGCCGACTGCGGCGAGGGAGTTTGCCTCAGCGGTGAATGCCGCGATGACTGCGCACGATGCGCTCCGTAGGCATACCTCGGGTGCGTTGATACCTCCGCAGCGGACGCCGCAGCCCTGCAAACGTCGACGCGCCTGCCGCCCAGCCGATCAGCTCTTCTTGCAGCAGGGCTTCGTGCAATCCGGCGGACACTTCTTCGCCGTTCGAGCGCAGCCGCAGTTCTTGCTCGCGCAGCCCGCCGTCGGAAGCAGGAGTCCGGCTGCACATACCAGGGTCAAGATGAACCTGCCTGCCGGGCCCGTCTGGAAATGCCGCATCACGAATACTCCAACTCGTGGTCCTCGGCCAATCGGACACGGCAGGTCTACAACCGCCCGCCGGCCCGACAACGCCTAACCTCTAAACCTCAGCCGCTTTTACCGGATCGGCCCCGCCCGCGGGTATGCCGTGGGCTCAACCGATCACGGTCGCGGCGATGCCGGTCGCGGGCGCCGCGCTGCGATCGCACACGAGGCGTGACGATCATCGCGACGGGTCGAGGCCACGATGGCGTCGCATCGTGGTCCTGACCCCAAGCGAATTGGTGTCGGTAGGCAGTGTCTGCCTGGCTTACTGCACCATGTCCTGCCTACGCGGGGCGAATCTGCGTAGCGATCCAGACGTTGCTTCTTCCGCTCTGGTCACCACCCCGGAAAGCACCTCTGCTTCGCCCATATTACCCGATGGCACGAAAGCGTCAACGAGATTGTTGAAGTTATTCCCGTTCGTCGTGGGCCAGGTCGGACAACGGGCAGCCATTGCAAACTGCGGTGCCGCGGCAGTGTCTCTTCCCGACGGCGACCAACAACGCGTGGTACTCATTGTATAGCCGCGCGCTATGTGGAAGGTGTTGCTGAAATAGCGCCCGCGTGGCTTCATAGTCATCATCGTTCGACAGAATGAAGTGCCGCCGTAGGATACGGCGCGTGTAGGCATCAACGACGAACGAGCGCCGATTGCCGGCGTAGAGGAGGATCGCGTCTGCGGTTTCCGGGCCGACCCCAGGAACGCGCAGCAGGCGTTGCCGCGCTACCGCGACCGGACCCGACAGGAGCCTTCCAAGATCGCCGCCATGGTCGTGCCATAAAGCCGCCACGAACGACTTCAGCCGTGCCGCCTTCACCCGGAACGTGCCTGACGGGCGGATCAGCCGCTCGAGTTCCGGCACCGGCACATCGCGGAGCGCCGCCCAACCGAGGCAATCGGCCTCGCCCAGGTTTCGGATCGCCTTCCGCACGTTCGACCAGGCCGTATTCTGAGTCAGGATGGCGCCGACGACGACTTCGACGGGCGAATCCGCGGGCCACCACTCTTGCGGCCCGTACGCCTTGTGCAAGCGGCGGAAGACGTCGAGCAGCACCGTGCGGATTTGCGCGCCGGGCGCGCTCGCACCGGAACGACGCGAGCCGCGCGTTTGACGGCGCGGCTCATGTCGTGGACGTCGCTTCACGTTGGCCGCGCGTGCCTATCGGCGGGTGTACGTTACTTCGAGCGACTGGAATTCCTTCCCGTTCTCGTCACGGTCGTACATTTCGAACACGTGCTTGTCGTTATTGATCACACGGTGGATCGACTTGCTCTTCTTCTGTTGTCCCGTCATCGGATCGGCATACTCGCCGTAGTAGGTGACGACTTTGCCGGATGCGTCACAGGTCCCGGTGCTGGACATCATGCCCGTGCCCATGCTGTCCCACCACGCCGAGTAGTGCTTTCCGGTCACGTTGTCGAAGCCCATGACCCCCATCCCTTCGAACGGCTGTCCGTCCATGTCCGCCTGGACCTTTTGCACCAGGAAGCGACCGTCCATGATCCAGGTGAACTCCGCGGTCCCGTTCGACTCGCCCCACTCCGCTTCCGCCGACATCCGCCAGCGGCTTGTCGCATTGAAGTGCCCGGCGAGCGGCTTGAGGTGCTCATGATGTTCACCCGGCGTGGCCGCCTTCGCCCAGGCCTCCATCATCTTGGCCTCTTCCTCCGTCATCTCGTGCGCTTCCTGCTGGGAAAAGACCTGACGCCCAACGAGCGCCATCGCCGCAATCCCAACCCCGACGACCCACCTGTTACGCAGTTTCATGCCGATCTCCTTTCTAAAGGTTGCTCCTACTTGCCCGAACATGAACCGAAAACGACCTCATCATAACGGTGGCCGACCCGATGGCAAGAGGGAAAGCTGCGAGCCGGCTGTCCGTTCTGCAAGACGATTGGCGCGGCGAGAGATCGACATCCCGGCCAATTCAACCCACTGTTGCAGTGAAAATTCAATTTGTGGCCCGAGCGGCCGTGCGCGGCACAGCGCAATCAGCCGATCGGGGCGGTCAGGTTGGCCTGAAAGCGGGCGAAGTCGGCCAAGTCAACCCTGTTGTTCTCCGTCAAGTCGGCATCAAGGCACTGCGGATCCGGTTCAAGCCCGGGGCCCATTAGACACCTGGCGAGACGCTCGTAGTCCGCTAGGTCGGCGTCCCCGTCTCCGTCCAAGTCGGCCGGATTGCCCCCGCACGACAGGGCGATGACCGTTACGTCGTCAATGGCGGCTTCCACGAGCGAGTCATTCGGGTCATCATGGGTCCGGAATCGCAAACGCAGCGCGGCACCGGTCAATTCGGGGAACTCGCCCAGCCGGAACTCGTGAATGACCCATGTCGCGTTCGTGGTCCCCGACACACGCTCGACAATGGCCCAGGTGGCGCCACCGTCGCGTGAGGCCTCGATCGTCAAGAAGTCCTCCGTTTCGGCGCCGGACCAATAGAACCAGCGGGCGTAGCTGACCAAGGCGTCCGGGGTGTCGACTGGAATGACCGGCGACATGAGAACGACGGGCCCGCCGTCAACGTCGCTCGCCCCGTCGCCCCCGCCCAGATGTTGTCCGGTCACGAAACAATATGCACCCTCGTTCGCTGAACGATCGAAGGCCGGCTGGGCCGTGGTGCCCACCGGGATGACACGCACCCATTGGCCCTTCGTCTCCATCCCGAAGAACTCCGTCTTCCAACCGAGATCTTCCTCGAAGTCGTCGGTGAAGACGGGTTCCACGACGACGGCTTCGGCACTGAACAGCGTGGCCGGCGCGTCCCACGGGCTTGTAACTACCGTTCCGCCGCTCCCTTCGGCGAGGAGGTAATACTCAATCGTCGACCCGCAGGGGGTCGCAGGAAGCTGCGCCTCGAATCGACGGTCGCCAAGGTCCGCGAGCGCGTCGAACTGGAACGGACCGCCGCCCTCACGGTAGGCGAGCATTGCCGATCCCTCGGCCAGGCCTTCCGCACCGTCCACCAGGCGCACCACGAAGGTCCGTCGCCGCCCCGGCACCACACGTATCGGCGGCGGGTCGATCTGCTCGAATCGAAGCGCGGGAGCCGGCGACGTGGCGAGGGCACGTTCGGCGTTGAGCCGGCCCGCCCCGAAGAAGACGTCCGGACCGGTCGGTCCGAGGTCGTCAGCCGCATCGACGAGTATCTGCCGAACTTCCGCCTGGGTGAGCGCGGGATTGTAAGACCGGATCAGTGCCGCGACTCCGGCGATGAACGCCGTGGCCGGCGCCGCCCCGGATCGCAACATATAACCGTCGTTGCGCCAGGCCGACCAGACGTCATGGCCAGGTGCGGCGAGGTCGACGCCGGCGCCGAAGTTCGACGACGGCGACAACTCGTCCCGGTTGGTCGTTCCCGACACGGCTAGGCATCCCGGAATCGCGGCAGGGAAGAGCAACTCCGGGTTGCCGGCATTCCCGCTGGGTGCGATGAGCAGCACGTCGTGCTCTATGGCGTATTGAACTGCATCGCGCAGTTGTTGGGGCGCCTGACCGAATGTAAGCGGGACGAGCACAACCTGTGCGCCCTGATCCACGGCCCACATGATCCCGCTTGCCGCTTGCACCACGGTCCCGGAGGTGCCGTCCAGGACGCGCACGGGAAGCAGCCACGCACGGGGGGCGATGCCTGCCATGCCGTAACCGTCGTTCATCCCCGCCGCAACGATTGCGGCCGCGTGGTTCCCGGCCCCGTGTGTGTCGCGCGTATCGTACCAATCCCCATTGAAGGCCCGGCCCGGCAAGAGTCGTTCGGCAAACTCAGGATGTGGATCGACCCCGGTCCCCACGATGGCCACGGTCACGGAAGGCGTGCCCAGGTGTATCTTCCACGCAGGTACGGCGGCAATGTCGGCTCCAACCCGGCCGGTTTGCTGGCCGATGCTCTGGCCGTCGTTCTTCAGACCCCACTGGAGCGCAAAATCCGGGTCGCCGGGCGGCAACTGCCCTACTGCCACCGCGGCTTGGGTGAGAACGCCGATGACGAAGGTCGCATGCATTTTCCGTCCGCGCCTAACCTGCATGCTATGATTCCGTGAACAGCCGGCGTATAGGATAGACGATCGGGCCGCCGGGATGGAAGTCCCAAGTGGGAATTTTTATCGCGGCGCCCACCAAAAAAGGGAAGGTAGCACCATGGCGAGGTGGAAGTGGGTGGAGCGGAAATTCACGTTCGATTTCCCGCCGAGCAAGCTCCCGGACCTGTTGGAACGCGTGCGCGGGACGCCCGCCCGCGTTGAGGAACTCGTCCGGGGCGTGCCGCGCGACCTGCTGACGCGATCGGACGGCCGGGGCTGGTCCGTTCAGCAGAACATAGGGCATTTGGTCGACCTGGGGTATCTGCCGCTTCGGCGCATCGAGCAGATTCTGGCCGGAGAAGGGACGCTCGTGGGCGCCGATATGACAAACCAGAAGACGAACGAGGCGGCCCACAACGCCCGGGACATCGCCGAACTACTTGCCGAATTCCGGGCCGAGCGCGCCCTGCTGGTTCGGCGTTTCGAGTCGTTGGAGGAGCCGGATTGGGAAAAGGCAGCGCTTCACCCGCGGCTGCGGCAACCGATGCGGATCGTCGACATCGCCTACTTCGATTCCGAGCACGATGACTACCATCTGGCCCGCATTTCCGAACTCGCTCGCAACCTCGGGCGTGCGTGAGCTGTGCGTTCGACGCGCCGCTCCTGCGGCAGACGCTCAACCGGCGTTGCGTACGAACGCCTTGTATTCCCGCGCGTCCATCAGGGCGGTGAGCGACTCGACCGAGTCGGGCTTGATGCGGATCAGCCAACCCTCCTCGAAGGCGTCGTCGTTGATCAGCTCGGGATGATCGGACAGATTCTCGTTGACCCCGACGACCTGGCCGCCGACCGCGCAGAAGAGCTCGGAGGTTGCCTTCACCGACTCGACTTCGCCGATGGCGTCGCCGGCGTGGACCCGTGCCCCGATCTCGGGCAGTTCCACGTAGGTGATGTCGGTCAACTCGTCGGCCGCGTGCTGGGTGATTCCCAACGTGACCGCGTCGTCGTCAATCAGGTACCATTCGTGCGTTTCGGAGTACTTTCGATCGGTTGGAGCTTTCATCGGTCTTCCCTACCGTGTCCCGGGATCGTCCGGGGCCGCGCCTTCCCGTCGTGCCGGCATGCCGGCCGCCGCGGCGCATCCACCCGATACCCCGCGACCGCAAGCCGCCGGGAACGTACTGAGTGCGGCGGTGCCCGGCAAGCGCCGAATCATGCCGTCCGCCGCTTGTAAAACGGGAGCGACACGACCGTCGCGCCGGCCCGTTTGTTCCCCCTCAACTCCACCTCGAGCGTCGTACCGGGCTCGGCGTACGCTGTGCCGATGATCGCCATGGCGATGCTCTTTTCCAACGTCGGGCTCAGCGTCCCGCTCGTCACGATGCCGGCGTCGGCGCCGGCCGCCAGCACCTTATATCCCTGCCGCGCAATGCGCCGGCCGTCAAGTTCCAACCCGACGAGCTTGCGTGGCAGGCCCTGCTCCTTCACGCTTCGCATGCGGTCGGCGCCGATGAAGTCTTTTGACAGGTCCACGCACCAACTCTGACCCGCGGTCAAGGAGTCCCAATCCTCGGATAGCTCATGCCCGTAAAGCGGCATCGCCGCCTCGATCCGCAGCGTATCCCGTGCACCCAGCCCGGCCGGTCGGATCACGGGATGCGGCTCGTCGAGGGTGCCGAAGAGCTTCGGGGCCAGGAACGGGACCAACATTGATGGGAGGATCACCTCGACGCCGTCCTCGCCGGTGTAACCGGTTCGCGAGGTCACGATCTGCATCGGCCCGATCTGCCGGGCCTCGAACCCGTACCGTCTGAGCGTCGCGAGGTTGTGCCCGGAGAGCGCCTCGCCGAGTTCCAGCGTCCTGGGGCCCTGGCATGCCACCATGGCGGTGTCAAACGTCTCGTCCTGGACCGCGGCCTGTTTCCCCTGAGCCTGCCTATTGAGCCACGCGACGATTTTCTCGCGGTTCGAGGCATTGCAGACCACTCCCCAGTGCTCGTCATAGCGGTAGACGAGCACGTCATCGAGAACCCCGCCGTCCTCGCGGCAGATGTGCGAGTAGTAGCACCGGCCCACTTCGGCCCTGGCGAGATTGCGCGTGCAAACCCTGTCGAGCAGGGCTCCGGCATCGTCCCCCGTGACCTTCAGCCGGCCCATGTGGGAAACGTCGAAAACGCTGCATGCCGTGCGGGTATGGTTGTGCTCCTCGGTGATGCCGCGGAACTCGAGCGGCATGTGCCACCCGGCGAACGCGACCATCCGGGCACCTTGCTCGATGTGCAGATCATGCAAGGGCGTCTGATGCAGACCTTCGGTCATTTTGGGGGTTCCCCGTTGTATCGGGCCGCGGCCGAGCCCGCAGGACTCGCGTTTCCACGCGCATGTCCCCGACCGGCGTACCGTATGGGCCGGTCTTGGGGCGTGTCAACATCGGGGCAAGTGACCGGCGCCGCGGTCCGCCCGGCCGGCCGTAGTACATGGGCTCCGGCAGGTTCGCCGATGACAAGGGTGGCGGGGCGGCCGAGGGACCGTGCGGGTCCGCCGAAGCGATCGCCCCGGGTCACAGGCGGCCTGGAAGAATGTCGGAGATCCCGTCAGATATCCCTGCGTCGGCGGCCCAGGCCGGATTCCAGGCCCGCGAGGTCGGCAAGGAACGTGAGGCCCACCGTGTGGGCAACGCCGACGCCGGAAACCGCCAGATCAAGTCCCTCGACGAGGCGGACGCCACGGTCGAGACGACCGACAACGACACCCGCGTGTTCAGCGACGCCGAGGGGGGCGGCAGCCTCGGACGACAGCCGGAGCAGGAGAGCGCGGACCACGACACTGACTCGGCGGCAGACGGCCAGGGCATCACCCGCGACAACGACGGCCAGCTCCATCTCGACATCGAGATCTAGCGTGGGCGGACGCGGCGCGGCACGGCGCGTACAATCCGCGTGATGAAGTTCACCAAGATGCACGGCATCGGCAACGATTATGTGTTTGTCAACGCGTTCGATGAACAGGTGACCGATCCCGCAGGTCTTGCGCGGGTCGTCTCCGACCGGCACACGGGTGTCGGCTCCGACGGGCTGATCCTCATTTATCGCTCCAAGCGCGCTGACGTTCGCATGGAGATGTACAACGGCGACGGATCCCGCGCCCAGATGTGCGGCAACGGCATTCGCTGTGTGGCCAAGTTCGCCCTCGAGCACGGCCTGACCTCGGGGCGGACCACGGGGACGAGCGGCCCGAATGCCCTGGCCATGACGATCGAGACCGATTCCGGCGACAAGGAGGTCGAGTGCCGCCTCGCCGAGGGCATCGTTCGCACCGTGCGGGTGGACATGGGCCGGCCGTCGCTCGATCCCGCCTCGCTGCCATCCACGATCGCCGGGGATCGGATTGTCGACCATCCGTGCACCGTCAGCGGCCGCGAGTTCCGCATGACCTGCGTCTCGATGGGCAACCCCCACGCGGTTATCTTTGTCGACGACCTTCACCGCATTGCACTGCACGAGATCGGGCCGGAGCTCGAGAACGCGCCGCAGTTTCCGCAGCGCGTCAACGCCCACTTCGTCCGCGTCGACGCCCGCGATCGATTGACGGTACGCACCTGGGAGCGGGGAAGCGGCGCGACCCGGGCATGTGGAACCGGCGCGTGTGCCGTATGCGTCGCGGGAGCCGTCTCCGGGCGGGCGGACCGACGCGTTACGACCGTGCTGCCCGGTGGTGAGCTCGAGATCGAATGGGCGCACAACGATCATGTCTACATGACGGGCCCGGCCGTGCACGTCTTCTCCGGTGAGTGGCCCGCCGAATCCCGCTGATGTGGCCATTGGGTGGGCGGTTCGCACAGTCCCCCGGTTTGCGACATAATCGGCCCGGTGGTCGGCGACGTAACAGTTCCTTCGGCGCGATCGGGTCCGGTCGAGCACGCAAACCGGCGACGGCGCGACGCGCTGCTTGCCGGCCGGTCCGGCATGGCGCTCCTCCTCGGTCTCGGCGGCGTTCTTGCACCGGCTTCTGCGGCCAGCGCGCCCACGCGGGCGCAACACAATCCTGCATCGTTCCAGGGACTCGGCGACCTTCCGGGTGGGGCGGAGGAGAGCTACGCGATCTCGGTCTCAGCCGACGGAAGCACCGTTTGCGGATGGAGCGGTGCGGCCGGGGGTACGACGGCGTTCATCTGGTCAAACGGCAGGATGAGCGCGTTGGACGTCGGTGCCGACGGCCTGGTGCCGCGCGTGGCCCACGCGGCGTCGGCCGACGGCCGTGTGGTTGTCGGCATCGGCGCGGCAGGGGCGCAATCGGCGGCCTTCCGCTGGGAGGTGGGGCGGACCGAGCCGCTGCTATCGCCCGGGTCGCTTGGCGCTACGACGGACGCCTGGGGCATATCCGGCGACGGTCGGACGATCGTGGGGTACACCCAGGAGGGCGGGCTGGCGCACGCGCTCGTCTGGTCGGGCGATGCGGTATCGGTCCTCGAAGGACCGCCCGGCGAGCGGGTGTCGGCTTTCGCGATGGGTCTTTCGGCGGACCGCTCCACCCCGGTGGGATACAGTGAATCGGAGCGGGGGACCGAAGCGGTCGCTTGGCGCGAGGGCCGCGTCGTACGTCTGGGGAGGCTGCCCTGTGGGGCGCTCCACGCGGAAGCTCGAGCCGTTTCCGCCGACGGGTCGGTGATCGTCGGGACCGGCTCGTCGAAGTTCGGCCTCGAGGCGGTCCAGTGGGTCGAGGCGCGCGCGGTGCCCCTCGGAGGATACTCCCGGGACCACGAGTTTCTCGCCTCGGCCCTGGGCGTAACCGCCGATGGCGACCTGATGGTCGGGTACGCCATTACCGACCGTGATCTCCCGGTGGCAGTGGTCTGGGACGAGGTCCACGGGATACGCGAGCTGCGCGCGTTGCTCGTGGCGCGGTTCGGCCTGGACCTCGGTGGCTGGCGTTTGGAGGGCGCCACAGGCGTCTCGGCCGACGGCGCGACGATCGTGGGTCGAGGGCGGAACCCGCGCGGCGCTTTCGAGGGATGGATCGTGCGTCTGTCAGCGCATTGGTGGCGCGATGCGGAACAACCGTTTCGAGCGCTGCCGTCGGGCGCCGACGGCTCGGTCACACCGATCCGGTCGCCTCGCCTCGGTCTTTTCGACGGGGCCTTCGAGGGACTCGGCTCGCCGGGCGGTGTCGCGATCGCGCCGGACGGATCCGTCTACATCGCGGATACCGGGAACGACCTGGTTCGTGTGTTCGATTCCGCCCGGGGGTTTCAGCGGGCTTGGGGCAGGGCGGGAACCGGCCTCTCGTTCAACCGGCCGGAGGACGTTGCGGTCTGTGACGCGGGCGTCGTGTTCGTGTGCGACACCGGTCATCACCGCATTCAGGTCATGGACGCCAAAGGGCGTTTACGCCGATACTGGGGCTCGCGCGGCGCCGGGCCCGGGCAGCTTGACTCACCCGGCGGCTTGGGCCTCGACCGCGACCGTGTCTACGTCGCGGACACCGGCAACGACCGCGTCCAGGTGTTCGATCATCGCGGGCGATGGATGCGATCCTTCGGAAGCTTCGGGCCCGGCCCGGGGGAGCTCAATCGCCCGAACGATGTCGCCGCGGACGAAGACGGACGGGTCTACGTGGCCGACACGGGCAACCACCGGGTCGCACGGTTCACCGCTGCGGGCGAGTGGCTCGGGGCATGGGGTGAGCGCGGCTCGATGCCCGGTCTGTTCAACCGTCCAACAGGGGTGGAATACCGCGGCGGCCTCATCTACGTGGCGGATCAGGCGAATCACCGGGTCCAGACCGTCGCCAAGGACGGCTCGCTGCAAGCCGTCTGGGGCCCGCCTGCGATTCGGCCGCATGCGGCGGAGGGCCGCGTGATGCTCCCCGCGCGGATTGCATTGTCCCCGGACCTGACCCGTGCCGTGGTGTGCGAGCCCATCGAAGATCGATGCCAGGCGTTCAGCATGGTAGTGGACAGCCGCGATGGGCTGTGCGGGGAGTCGTTGCCTCCGTTCGCGCATCTCGGACCGGCCATCGATGTCCAGGGCGACATCCTGGTCGTGACCGATGCCACGGCAGATCACGTCGCCGTGTACGGGTTGGCTGAGCCGGAGCCGATCTTGATCACGAAAGTCGGCGTGCCGGGCCACGGCCCCGGAAAGCTCAGTGACCCGCGTGGCGTCGCGCTCAATTCCGACTCGTCGCGGCTATTCATCGCCGACAGCGGGAACCGCCGGATCCAGGTGTATGACCTCGAGCTGCCGGGCGACGCCGGTCGCAGGTTCGTGCCCAACCTCGCGCGTCTGGTTCGGACGGTCGATTGTCGGCACTGGCGTCCGCCGGCCGGGCGAGGTCTCGGCGGGCCCGTCGTTCGACCCATGGCGCTTGCACGCGGCGACGGCTTGCTCGCCGTAGCGGACGAAGGCGGTGGTCACGTTGTCTTGCTGAACCACGAACTCGCCGACCCTGTCTGGCTCGGCGTCGACGGCACGGAAGATGGGAAGATCCTTCGACCCGTCGATCTGGCCTTCAGCGTCGACGGCAAACGCTTATTCGTTCTCGATGCCGAGCGGGCGAGCGTCGTTGTCTTCACGAGTGAGGGGAACTATAGTGCGTCGTGGGGTGTCGGCGGTGCCGGCGCGGGAGAACGGCCGGGTCCAAGCGGGATCGAAGCGGGGCGCCATGGGTTTGTGTATGTGGCGGATGAATCCGCCCATCGTATCCTGAAGTTCGACGAACGAGGTCGCGTCCAGGCGACGTGGGGAGAACCGGGCATCGATGCCGGTCAGTTCTGCAAACCGCGCGGACTCGCGCAGGACGCAAGCGGGCGAATATACGTGGTCGACTTCGGGAACTACCGCGTGCAGGTTCTGGACGACGCGGGCCGGTTTCTGCGCGCGTTCGGGCTGCGCCTCTACGTCTATCCGACTCTCGTAACCTCAGGCGAATGATCCCATGAACACGAGCTTGATGCGCAACCTGGTCCACGCCGCGAGCTGCCTCTTGCTGCTTGCCGAGTGCGGGTGCAGGACCGCCGATCCCGGCCCGTCGGGCCACACCGCCTCCGGCCCGATGGCGCCGAGAACTGTCACGACCGTGCCGCCGGCGGGCCACCACGGGTCCGCAAGTAACGACGGCACATACTATGTCGCCTATCTGCCGGACCCGGACCCGATCCCGCTCAATCAGATGTTCAGCCTGCACGTTTGGGTCTACGCTGCGGCGGATCGGTCAGAGGTTCTGCCCAACGTGCGGCTCCTGGCGGACGCCGCCATGCCCGAGCACGACCACGGCATGAATACGACGCCGCGCGTCCGGGCGAATCCGGACGGCAGCTTCACGGTCGAGGGGATGTTGTTCCACATGCCCGGCCACTGGGAACTCTACCTCGACGTGGCGCGCGACGGCATAACCGAACGAGCCCAGTTCGACGTCGACCTCCACTAATCGGCAGGCCCCGCGGTGCCGCATGCTCACCCCGATCAAGTTAGTTGCCGTTTGTCTTGCGGCGCTGCTTGCGGCGCCTCAGCCGCCGAAGGGAAACGGGACATCCCTGGACGATTCGGACGCGGTCAGGCTGACCGCAGATGAACGGGCCGTCATCGTCACGCTCTCGCCGCTTCCGCAACCGCCGCCCGATCCGACGAACGCGGTTGCCGACAATCCCGCCGCGGCTCGCCTCGGGCAATGGCTCTTCTTCGAACGCGGGTTTTCCGCGGACGGCAGCGTTTCGTGCGCCACGTGTCACGATCCGGCCCGGGGTTTTGCGGACGGCAAGCCGCTGGGTCATGGGATCGGTGATTCGCAACGGCATACGGCCGCCCTCTGGAACGTGGCGCACAACCGGTGGTACTTCTGGGACGGCCGCGCCGACAGCCTCTGGGCGCAGGCGCTCCAGCCGTTCGAGAGCCCCACTGAGTTAGCGTCGTCCCGGATCGAGCTTGTCCGCGCCGTCCACGCTGACACCGAACTGCGCACGGCGTACGAGCGACAGTTCGATCCTATGCCGCCCATGTCGGAAGTGGGGCGTTTTCCACCGGCAGGGCGCCCCGTGGCCGACGGCCCCGACCACCCGCACAACCAGGCGTGGCTGTCGATGAGACCGGCCGACCGCGACGCCGTGACCCGCGCCTTCGTCAATCTGGGGAAGTCCATCGCGGCGTACGAGCGGCGCATCGTCAGCCGGGAATCGCCGTTTGATCGATTCGTCGACGCCCTGCGGCGAAACGATCCCGTGGCGGCGCGGCAATACCCGGCCGCCGCGCAGCGCGGACTGAAGCTCTTCATTGGCCGCGGAAACTGCCGGCTTTGTCACAGCGGACCGAACTTCACCGACGGCGAGTTCCACGACACGCTCCTGCCGACGGCGGATGGCGGCCCGCCGAGCGACCCGGGCCGATACCGCGGCGCCGAGCGTGTCTTGGCCGACCCGTTCAACGCGCTGGGCGTCTACAGCGACGCCCGCTCAGGAGCAGCGGCGGCCAAGATCGAGTTCCTGGCCAACGGCCCACAGAACTGGGGGCTATTCAAGACGCCGACGCTGCGCAACGTTGCGTTGACCGCCCCGTACATGCACCACGGCCGGCTCGAAACGCTCCGCGACGTCGTCGTCCATTACTCGACCCTGCCGAACGCACGCCCAAGCCACCATCCGGAGCGGATCCTTGTCCGCCTGAACCTGTCGGACGACGAAATCGACGATCTCGTCGCCTTTCTCGAATCCCTCACCGGCGCACCACTCGACCCTGGCTTGCTTGGGCAGCCGCCTACGCCGTGACGACCCGACCCCCCGTCAATCTGGGGGGAGAACCGCCGGCGAGGATCGGAGGGTGGCCCAGGTCGCCAGACCTGGGGGAGCGATTCCGGAGCGCATGAGGTGCCGACGGGCGTCTCGGCTTCGCCGGTAGGGACTCCCGTCGGCGCAAAAAGTACAACGACTTCCCATACCCGGAGCGTCCTCGTCGGGAACCGCTGACGGGGTGATCCCGGCCCTTGCGGTGCAGGAAACGCGTCTATCGGGCCTTTGGCCGTCGACCCACCCGGGAACCTTCCGCCACGGGGGGCGTCCAATCGGATGGGTTTCCCGCGGGTCCGCCGCGTCCGGCGCGGGCTCGCCGCTCGATTGGAGGCCATTATGATGCAAAGACGACCGATTCTGGCGGCACTCACGGCCATAACCGCCGTATCCTGGAGCGCAGGGCCGACCCAAGCCCAGCGGATTATCATCGAGCCGGTCCCGGTCCCGATCCCGATTCCGGTCCCGCCTCCCCGCCGACCGATCCCGCCGCCGCGACCGTTACCGCCGCCCATGCGCGACCAGGCCCTCATCGTCAGGAACCACGCGGTATCGGTATCCATCACTGACGGTGTGGCCGAAACCAGGGTCGACCAGCTCTTTGTCAACCCGTTCGACCGCATCGTCGAGGGAACGTACATCTTCCCGCTGGCCGACGACGTGGCTCTGGGAAAGTTCAGCATGTACGTCAACGGCGAGGAGATCGAGGGCAAGCTGCTCGACGTCGACGAGGCCCGCCGCGTCTACGAGTCGATCGTGGCCAGTATGCGTGACCCGGCACTCCTCGAATACCTCGGCACGCGCATGTTCCGCGCTCGGATCTTCCCCATCAACCCCAGGAGCGAGGTCCGCATCAAGCTGGCCTACACACAGATGCTCGAGACGGATGACGGGCTGGTGCGCTACCGTTATCCGCTCGACACCGAGCGGCGCTCCGCCGTCCCGATCGAGAACGTCAGCGTCGCCGTCAACATCCAGAGCAAGACCGCCATCAAGAGCGTCTTCAGCCCGTCACACGCCGTCGCCGTCTCCAAGAGCACCGATCATCGTGCGTCGGCGAGCTGGGAGGACAGGAGCGTCCACCCCGACAGGGACTTCGAGCTGTACTACACCCTCAGCGATCGTGAGTTCGGCATGACCGTCCTGACCTTCCGCGAGAGCGGCGACGACGGGTTCTTCCTCGTGCGCATCGCGCCCCCGGCGCAGACCGACGGCAAGGACGTTATCGCGAAGGACATCGCCTTCGTCCTGGACACGTCCGGAAGTATGGCCGGCGAAAAGATCGAGCAGGCCCGGGCCGCGTTGAAGTTCTGCCTCTCCAGCCTGAACCCGCAGGACCGCTTCAACGTCATCGCCTTCTCGCACGAGCCGAGCCCGTTCCGCGACGCGCTCGTCGAAGCGAGCAGAGAGAACGTCGACGCCGGACGCTCCTTCGCCGACGACCTCCGCGCCTCCGGTGGAACCAACATCAACGATGCACTGTTGGCAGCGCTCGAGGCCGCGCCATCCGGTGATCAGACCCGCCCATATTTGATCGTCTTCATGACCGACGGCCTGCCGACGATCGGCACGACCGACATCCAGGAGATCCTCGAGAACGTCGCAAGGTGCAACGCTGACCGCGTCCGGCTCTTCGCCTTCGGTGTCGGCCACGACGTCAACACCCGCCTTCTCGACCTCCTGGCGGAGCAGAACCGGGGCACGCGCGACTACGTCCAGCCTGGCGAGGACCTCGAGCTGAAGCTCTCCAGCTTCTATCGCAAGGTCTCGGACCCCGTGCTCGCCGACCTCGCCCTGTCCTTCGGCGATCTGAGGGTCTTCGACATGTACCCGCCGAAGCTCGGCGACCTCTTCTCCGGCATGGAGTTGGTCATCACCGGTCGGTACAGCGGGGCCGGGGCCAAGGCGGTCGAGCTGACCGGCATGCGCCGCGGCACGAAGGAACGATTCGTCTACGAGACGACGTTCCCCAGCGAGGCGACCACGCACGACTTCCTTCCGCGCCTTTGGGCCACCCGCAAGGTCGGCTACCTCCTCGATCAGATCCGCCTCCACGGCGAGAACCGCGAACTCAAGGACGAGATCGTCCGCCTCGCGACGCGATTCGGGATCGTCACGCCCTACACGGCATACCTCGTGACCGAACCCGGCGGCGTGGCGCTGGACGGTCGCTTTGACCGCAACGTTCTCGCCCAGGCGCTTCGGGCCGGCGAAGCCGACGGGGCGCTGGCGGGGCCCCCGCCGAGTGCGCCGGGTTCGTTCGCCGGACAGCGGCTGGGGCGCATGTCGGCCGCGGAGAGGACGATGGCTCCCGCCGGTGGCGGCGCCGTCGGCATGGATGCGGTGGCCGCTTCACAGGCCGCGCGCACGCTCCAGGAACTTGACTCGGCGTCCCACGTCATTGATCTGATGGAGGAGCCCACGGCGCCCGGCGGGCCGATCGTCCGTCGCGTCGGAACCCGCACGTTCTACCGTGTCGACGACCGGTGGGTCGACGCCCGGCACGATGACGACGCCGAGACGGTCGAGATCGAGGCGTTCTCGAAGGAGTATTTCGAGCTCGCGCGAGAGCACCCTGACGTTGCGAAGTGCCTCGCCCTGGGCAACCACGTGATCGTCGTCGCCGATGGCAAGTCCTACGAGATCGTCCCGGGCGCGGAACAGCCATAGCTCTGCCTCAAAACGGGCATCGCCTTGGCCCCGCGGGCTGCGGGCCGTGTTGACACCACCCGGCCCGCGCATAGAGTGTCCGGCGTACAGGGCTCATAGCTCAGTTGGCAGAGCGCGTCGCTGATAACGACGAGGTCCGAGGTTCAAATCCTCGTGGGCCCAATGACGCTAAGTGACTGAATCGTCGGAAGTTACGACGATACCCGCCCCGCGGCGGTGCGGTCGTTGCCGAGGCTGATTCCGGGTAGTCCTACCCGGAACGATCGGAGGCCGTTGCTATGCCGCGTAAGAAAGCAGCTGTTCCACCACTTCGCACACACAATCCGACAGGCCAAGCCTACGTCAATCTCGACGGCAAGCGGGTCTACCTTGGCAAAGCAGACGCCGTAGACGTGGGCCAACGCTACGCCCGAGCGATCGCGGAGTATCAGGCGGCCGGCGGCTACACGGCCGCAGCCGACGACCTGAGCATCGTCGAGTTGTCGGCGAGGTTCATGGAGCACGCCTGGAACTACTACCGACCGCCGAGCGACGAGGCCCGCCAATTCGCCACGGTGGTCAAGCATCTAACGGCGCTCTACGGCGCGACCAACGCCGCGTCGTTTGGGCCGATGCGGTTCAAGGCCGTTAGGCAGCGAATGGTTGACGGCGGGTGGTGCAGGAACATCGTCAATCAACAGTGCGTGCGGCTGCGCCGTATCTTCCGGTGGGGGGTGGAAAATGAACTACTCCCGCCCGCGGTCATCCAAGCACTTGGTGCGGTCGCGCCCCTGAAGCGTGGCCGTTGCGATGCCGCTGAAAGCGAGCCCGTGAAGCCCGTCCCGCTGGCTCACGTGGAAGCCGTGGCCGAGGCAGCCCCACGGGAAATAGCCAGCCTGATCCGATTGCAGGTGCTCACCGCGGCGCGTGCCGGCGAGTTGGTCCGTATGCGCCCCATAGACTTGGATTGCACGGGTTCGGTCTGGCTGTTCCGTCCGATCCGGCATAAGGGAACATGGCGCGAAGAGCCCCGGACCATCTACATCGGCCCGCGTGGCCAAAGCGTATTAGAACCGCTGCTTGCCGGGTGCGCAACTGATGGCTTCGTGTTCTCACCGAGGCGGGTCCTGGCATGGCACAGCGCGAAGTGCGAAACGCACCGGCGGCCGGACCAAAAGCCCAACCCGAAAAGGACACGGCGGGTCGTCGGTGACTGCTATACGGTGGCGAGCTATCGCCGGTGTGTGCAGCGGCTCTGCGAAGCCGTCGGCGTGCCGGTCTTCACGCCCCATCAACTTCGCCATACGGCCGCGACGGAGGCGAGGCGGCAGTTTGGCATCGAGGCAGCCCAACTCCTCTGCGGTCATAAGCGGGCGGACGTGACACAGATTTACGCGGCCGCCAGTGAAAAAAAGGCGTTGAGTATCGCCCGGAGGATCGGTTAGACTGCAATCGTCGGAACGGCGGGCGACGGCTCGCCAAGCGATCCCGGCCGCGCTTGTTCCGGCCTCCACCGACGGGCGCGGCCCGGATCGACCCGGCACGGTGGAGGCATCATGCCGAAAAAACGAAGACGCCCATCAGCAGGGAAGACGACCCAGCGGGCGGCAAGAATCAGTATCACACCTACGTCGCCATACAGGGCCGGCATCGTGCCGGCTCCGGTGGGGGACCCGGGCGCAGACTTGGCGCGATCGACCGGCCTGCCCGTGCTCGAATACTTCGACGGCAAGGCGTGGCACGTCGTCGGCGCGATATCGGAGCTGTCCGGACCCGGCGCGATTGAGTTGCTGCGCGCGCCGTTGCGCGATGCTGCGACCGGCCAAGCCGTGCGCGACGGCAGCCGCAAGGGCGGTAAGGCGAAGCGAAAAGTCACCGAGCCGGAGGCGGTGCTGGCGCACTGGAACACGATCCGCGCCGCGGAACCGATTCTTAAGGTGGCCGAGATTGACCGCGCAACGGCCAAGCGTTTCGCCTGCGCGCAGCGCACCGTCCGCCGTCTCCGATCAGGCAAGTAGTCGCATTTCACTGCTTTGGCCAACCGGGGATTGGCCAAACAAGTTTGTAACAGCATTGGCCAACCGGGGCGTTGGCCAATCCATCTATGCGAAAACTCCGCAAGGAACGACTTTTATGGAGGTTTTCGCAATGGCAATCGACATCACGACCGAGACGCCGCTGAGCTTGACCGAAGCGGCGGCGACCATCCCAAAGCTGGACGGCAAGCGTCCATGCGTCTCCACAATTTGGCGCTGGTGCCGCAAAGGCATCCGGGGCATCCCGCTTGAATACGCGCGGCTCGGCCATCGTGTCGTCACGTCGCGCGAGGCGCTGGCCCGTTTCGCGGACCGGCTCGTTGAGGCCGACGCCCAGCGCGACGAGAAACGCTCTGCCGGCGCGAAGTGTCACGCTGTGGCACCGAAGCCGCGCACGAGCAAGCAGAGGGCGCGCGACATCGCGGCGGCAGAAAAGCGGCTGTCCACAGCCGGCGTGTGAGGACGTGCGACCGTGAGACCATCGCGCACGTTCACGCGCACACCGCAAGCCCTGGCCGCGGACTTCGCGTCCCGGTGCCTTGCCGCTGAGCGGCTGTTCGTTGCCGCGCTCTGGCTCGACCCGATCGGCGGCAACGACGCGGCCCACGACGCCGGGCTGACCGGCGACGACTTCGCGGACCCGGTTCATGCCTACATCTTCTTCTACGTTTGCAAGTGCGCCGAACCGCCGAGCTTGGTGCCGAACTACGCGGACTGCCTCACCGTGGCCGGATGGTCCCGCGTTGCACTCTCCGGGGATGAGCTGCTCGAAACGCTCGACGGCATCTACAGCGACCCGGACGGCTGCCGAGAGGGCTCTGTCTACGGACTCGCGGAAGCCGTCGCGGACTTCGCCGAGCAGCGGCGTAAGGCGCAGGCCGCATTTCTCATTTGGCGGGGCATCATCGACCCGAGCGCGGCCGGGCCGACTTCGCGGCTCTGCGTTCCGAAGCATCTTTCACGGATCGGAAAAGACCATGACCGACGGATTGCCATTTAAAATCGCGTGCGAGCTTGCTGACCGGCAGGGGCGCGTAACGTTCGTGGCGGTACGTCCCGACGGCCAGCGGATCCCGGGTGATACCTACAAGCTGGGCTTCGCGGATCGGCGGGACAAGCTGGCCAAGCGCTGGGCCGCAGACGATAGGCTCGCCAACGGCCGGGCGCTGACTACCGAAGAGATCGGCCGCGCCCTGGGCGACGCGGAACTATTGGTGAAGCCCGAAGTCGAGGCGGCCCTGGGGCGCGACGACGACGACGATGAAAAGAAGCCGCCGAAGATCGTCACGGCTTCTTTCACCAACAAGCGGCTCATCGTCGAGCTTGCCTACAACACGGAATTGAAGGGGCCGGACTTCATCGTCTATGACCGTGACGCCAAGAGTGTCCGCCGCACGTCGCAGGTGAAGTTCAAACGGCGAACGCTGGTTCCGCCGTCCGCATGGGTGGGCATGCTGACGCCAGGCGGTTCGCTTCCGGGAACCGTGTTTGTTCCGACGAAGTACGACGAGCGCGGGCTGGACGAAGCCGACCTTCGTGAGAGCGTTCAAGGCTTCATTCATCGGTACGTGGAGCTTCCCGACGACGGCGAGGCCCTGGCCGTCGAGTACGTCCTGCTGACCTGGGTTCACGACGGGTTCGATGAGCTTCCCTATCTGGCGTTTCGGACGGCGGACTTCGGCCGCGGAAAGTCGCGAGGGTTGGAGACCGTTGGAAGCATTTGCTACAGGCCGATCCTGTGCGGCGGCGGCTCGACGGCGGCGGCGCTGCTTCGGCTGGTGGATGCATTCGGTGGTTCGTTGCTCTGCGATGAGTTCGACGCTCGGGACACTGACCTTGCGTCCGCGGTCGCCAAGCTCATCAATCAGGGGTTCCAGAAGAATCGGCCGATCGTAAAGTGTGACGGTGACGACAGCACGCCGCGGCCGTTCCGATGCTTCGGCCCCAAGCTGTTCGCATTGCGGAAGGGACTGTTCGACGACGCCAGCGAAAGCCGAACGCTGAGCATCTACATGCGGCAGCGGACCCGTAGGAAGGGTCATTCCGCCGTACCGATCAATCTGCCGCGCCGGAAGTTCGACGCTGAGGCGAGGCGTTTGCGGAACATGCTGTTGGCGTGGCGGTTCGAGCGGCTCGGACAGATCACCATCGACCCGGATCACGCGGACGACGGGCTCGAAGATCGCTTCAATCAAATCGGACTCCCGCTGTTGGCTGTGGCCGGCGAAAAGCGCCGGGGCCGGATCGTCGCGGCCCTGACGGAGCTGCAAGGGAACATGGCCGATCGGCGGGCGGATACCTGGTCTTGTGAGATTTTCGAGGCGGCCCTGGCGACGGCGGACCCGTGTGGCGTCGTGCGGCCGGGGGCGGTAGCGGCCGAGGTCAATCGTCGGCGGTCGGCGGCGGACGGCATCGACATAGACCGTCTTGGCAAGCGGCGGCTGACCGCGGAAAAGGCCGGCTGGACGATGAAGCGGCAGCTCGAGTTCATTCGGGAGCGGGGGCGGGCCGGGACTACCTATCGTTTCACCGAGGACCGGCGGCGGGAGCTTTGCCTGCGATTTGGGATACCCTGGGAAACACTGTCACGACTGCAACACTGCAACACTGCCGCAGACTGCAACACGGAAAACGGCCTTTTCGATAGCGCCAGTGGGGTCGGTGGCAGTTGTGGCAGTTGTGGCAGTTCTGTGGCAGGTACCGGGCCCTACGCCACCGAGACTGTCACGGACGCCGACCTGGGCGGCTCGGGGCTGACACCGGGGCCGCAAATCACAGCCGACGAGGCTGCTGGCGACGGCGACGATCCGCCGGCAACGGAACGGGTGGCCGCACCCGCGGCGGACCCCGAGGGGGCTGAAATCACAGGCGGCGATGGGGCCGAAGTTCCGGCCGGATGGGAGCCGCGGGCGTGGGCCGACAACCTGGACCGGCTCGCCGGGCTGTGCAGCGACCTGCACCCGGATCGGGCCGCGGACTACCGGCAACAGGCGGCGGCAATCCGGGCGGCGAATCCATCGGAGCCAGACCCGGAGATTCCGTTTTGAGCGGCGACGGCCAACATGTCCTGTTCGGCGATCTTGTTCCGCCGCTCGCCGAGTCGGACTTCGAGCGGCTCAAAGCCGACATCAAGGCCAACGGGGTGCGCCACCCCATCGAGGTAGACGAGGACGGCAACATCCTCGACGGCCACCACCGCTACCGGATCGACCCGAAGGCTCCGCGAATCGTCGTCAAGCTGACGGACGACCTGGAAAAGCGGGCTTACGTCCACCGAGCAGCCGCCGACCATCGGAACATGAGCAGCGAGCAGCAGGCCGAGCAGCGCGCCAGGATGAAGAAGCTCGCGGCCGAGATGAAGGCTGCCGGGTGGATCCAACAGCGGATCGGGGAAGCGCTGTGGGTCGATCAATCGCAAGTCTCACGATGGTTGTCGGGAAGTAATATGCAATCGCATAACCATTTCCCGAAGTCGTATCCGCGCAAGGTGCAGCCTTCGGAGCGGCCGACGATTCTGGCCGAGATCGAGGCCGGGAAGCGGGCGGCGCAGGTTGCGGCGAACTACGGCGTCACCGAGCCGAGCGTGCGGACCTACTGACCGAAGGGTAGGGTATTCGTGCTTGAGAGCGACCAAACGACCTGTTTTCCTGGGCTTTCGCGGGAACAGCTCGCCCGGGCGCTTGCCGGTAGAATCCCGTCGTGATAGTGGGGCTCCATCGGCTGTTGACCGACCTGGACGGACAAGTCGAGGGCGACCCCTACTCGGCACGGCGAACTATCGAGGGCCTATCACCCAGCGACCTGCAACGAGCCGAGGCCGAGGCGTTTCGACGGCTGGCGGATGAGCTTGGGCTTTCGGGCGACGAAGCCGCAGAGATTGTCCACGAGGCCCACCTACGGCTTTCCCGTCCCGCGGTACCGGCCGAGTCGAGATCGCCCAACAGGCGGCAATGTAACGTGTGTGGCGCCGCATTCGTTCCGGCTCGTGCGACAAGCCGATGCTGCTCGCGGCGCTGCTCGCGGCGCTGCTCCGGCGTGCTCGGTGGGCTGGCACGTCATAGCGGCGGCACGTAGGGGGGGCTGGTAAGCGTATGTTTAACTAATTAAGTAGAAACCGCAGCCCAAGCGCACACTTTTTTGTTACAAACCTGGGCCGATCCGCCTCACAACCCGACCCGCCGACCCGACAAGTCGCCGACGCCTGACCTGTCCCGAGGATTGCCTGAAATGCACTGTTGAAGGCTGGCCGCCTGGACGATATACTGTACCGATATTGGTACTCCGATCGACGGGGGATACACGGATGAGATTGTTGAATCAGAGTGAATTGGCCGGACGTTGGGGTTGCGGTCGGATGGGCATTCACCGGGCGCGAGCCGCGGGACAGTTTCCGGCTCCGGTGCCGGGGGCTCCGCCGAAGTGGCGTGAGGACATCATCCGCGAGTTTGAAGCGGCAGGGCGGGATTACGGAAGTTACGTCGCAAACCGGCTCGGCAGGGTTGGCGCGCTCCTGGTACAGGTCGGCACCGACACCGACACGCCGCAGCTTGTCCGCAAGCTTTCGCTTGAGGTCGCCTACATGCTCGGCATTACCGCGCTTCCCCTTCCCGACCGTGATGTAGTGGCGGGGCTCATTCTCGATTTGTTCGTTGACCCGGCGACGGGCAAGCGTCGTCGGCGGACGCCGGGGATCGACGAGGCTGTTGACCTGTTCGCGCGGACGATCCAGCGAATCAATCAGGCAGTGCAGCGCGGCGAGGTCGAGGATGGGAAACGTCAACTGGTAATGCTCTTGCGTGGCGTGCAGGGGCTGGGTGAGTGAAAGACCTAGAGGCAATCGCCGAAGTTCTACGTCGATGCCGAATGGAGCTTGAATCGGCCGGGGCACTGTCCGACGAGCTTGGCGCGGCAATCGACGCCGGTGTTGCTGAACTACTGCGAAAGCCGACCCTGGACGAGCTGCGACGGATCGTCGTCGCGGCGAACAAGTTGCAACGTGCGGCGGCGGAGCACCAACGAGCGGGCGGACCCGCTGCTATGAACTGAACACCTGGCCGCGCTGGAGTAGCTATCCAGCGGGGCGCACAACCCGGTAGCGGCCTTGTGCGGGGCTGCGGTCCTGACGGATCGCGGTCCCCTTTTTTGTGGGTGCCATTCGATGACACAAAGCGAGTTGAAACAGCGCCGGGCCGAGATCACCCGCGAGGTCGCGGAGATTGAGGCATTCTGGCTTAGTCAGCGGGAGCCGATGTCCAGTGAGGACGCGGCATGGGTTGGGGAGTTGCGGAAAGCCCTGGCCGGAGTCGAGCGGCGAATCCGGCTGTCGGAACTGACGACGGAAATTGAGCAACCAACACAAGGCCCGGTGACGTGCCTCGTGCCAGAGCATGCGCGGCGCGCGACGGCCGATTTTGGAGTTGAATCCCTATGAATCTGAAAGAGCTACGAGCGAAGCTCGGTCAGCTTGCGGACGCGATGACCGCGATCCAGAGCAAGGCCGACGATGAAGGTCGTGATTTGAGTGACGCCGAGGTGGCGCAGTTCGAGAAGCACGAAGCGGAAGTGCAGGACGTGAAAGACAGAATCGCTAAGCTGGAAGGGGATCAGCGTCGGCGTGAGGCGGCCCGCAACCTGGAAATGGGGAACATGCGCGGCGGCGACGGTGTGCGGTTCTATCGGGACGTCCAAAGCGGCAAGGCGATTGCGGTTCTCAGCAACAAGGCGCGCTTCGCGGAGTTGCCGCGGTATTCGTCGCGGGACCTGCCGGCGGACGCGCTGGGGGAGTTCATTTGTGCAAAGGTCACCGGCCGCTGGGACCGATACCCGGCGGTTGGATTCGCACAGAGTGAAGGTGTGAACACCGCGGGCGGGTTCCTTGTGCCGGATGGACTATGGGGGCAGTACATTGACCTGTCGCGCGTTCCGTCCACCGCGATTGCGGCCGGGGCGCAGACTCTCATGTTCGACACAGAGACCTTGCGACTCGGTCGCATCACTGCCGATCCGGCGATGGAGGTCAAGGGCGAAAATGCGTCATTCAGCGGCAACGATATCGAGTTCGATTCGATCCTGCTCACGAGCCGGACTCACGGACAGGTTGTGACAGCGTCGCGTGAGTGGTTTGAAGATTGTCCGAACGCGGCCGAGATCGTCACGAACACGTTGGCCCGCGCGCAGGGCGCGGCGCTGGACCGGCTGATTTACCAGGGCGACGGCGGCGCGGACGGAATGTTGACGCCGTTCCAGGGGGCGCAGTCGCAGGCCATAAGTGTCGGCGGGGCGGTCGATTGGGGCCACCTGCTCGACGCTATCGAGGACGTGCGCGACAACAACGGCGAGCCGAACGCCTACGTCACTACGCCGGGCATTCGCACCGACTTGTCGAAACTGGTTATCAATTCGGAAACGCTGCACTACGCACCCGCGCCCGATGACGTGGCGGCGCTCCAGCGGTTCACGTCGAATAACGTGGCGGCCGGTGAACTGCTGCTTGGGGACTTCCGGCAGATCATTGTCGGCATCAGGTCACAAGCGCGTATCGAACTATCCACGCAAGCGGATCAGGCGTTCGACCGTCACCAAGTCAAGGTGAAACTGACTTGGCGCGGCGACCTGAATGCTTTCCACGGCAACCAGCTCGTGCGGTTGCACGCCATTACGTAGGACTCCTGCACCGCTGACGGCTCGGCCGCGCCTCGTGGCGCTTCGCAGACGGTTCTCGGATCGCACCGGGGCGCAGGCCGGGCTGAATGGCGCAAAAGAACGGCCCGCGTCGCCTGAGGCATCAGACAACGCGAGCCGGACCGTGAAACCGTCGTGATTCTAGCCAACGAGCCGCTGCCGATACAGCCCGAAGCGGTCCGGGCATCGTCGGAGCCGGATCCCGCGAGGATCGTCGAGGCGTGCCTGCGGGCCATTTCATTCGGCCGGGTGGAGCTTGCCGGGCAACTGGCCCGGTGGGCGGCACATGAGCGTCGGCGCGGCGGCCTTCCGGGAGGTTGCGGGTTCCGGGTAAACTACCCGCAACGACCCTAACATAGTGCAAATCAGTGCAAGGCTTGCAAAGCCTAACCCGCTGTGGTAGGCTCAAAAACAAGGTAGCGGCCTGAAGCGTCAAGCCCCGTCGCCCCTGATAACGACGAGGTCCGAGGTTCAAATCCTCGTGGGCCCAATCCGCCAAACGCGCGCCCGTAAGCCGTTCGGTCCCGCCCCCGCTTGTTAATCGTCCGGGAATCTGATACGCTCGGGCCGCTCACGACCGGGAGGGTGCGGGGGTTGCGCCGGTAGGGGAACCGTCACGTCCCGCAGGTCTGTACAGGCAGCGTCCTCCGGCGCCCGGACTGTCAGCCGGGGGCATCGTGAGTGGGCACTCTCGGAGACACGACAATGGCTTGTCCTCGGGCCCGCGCTTCGAGCGGGCTGGCCGTGCTTGGGATCGGAGCTCTCGCACTGCTCCTGACCGCCCGAAGCGCACGAACTGCGGAACTGGTCGACCTGTTCGAGCTTGAGGGCAACATCGTCGATGAGGCACCGCCCACACCGGACTGGGCCGGTGTCTTCCGTGTCGATGTGGCGCCGAATGGGCAGGTGCTCGGGCCGGTCATGCCACTTCCGGCCGACGGCGTGGCCGCGGGCTTCCGCCGGGATGACCTGGCGATCGCCGGTCTCGACAAGACCGATTGCAGCGTCTTCGCACGCGGCAACAAGAACGGCGACCCCATTTCGAGCTGGGAATTCAAAGCCGGGTCCGTACCTCCCAAGGACGACCTCTCCAACGTCATGGCCTTCCTCCGCGACGACGGCACCGGCAGCCTCGAGCTCTACCTCGCCCTCGAACGCTACGCGGAAAACGGCGACTCCCACGTCGACTTCGAGATCAACCAGGACCCGATCGGCCTTGCCATCGACGCCCCCGGCGTAAGCTGTCCCGGCGACGGACACTTCACCGGCCAGCGACGATTGAACGACCTGCTCGTCGCGGTCGACTTCGAACGCGGCGGCGACATCGGGCTCGTGCGAATCTACCGCTACTTGGACGCGACGGACCTCGAGCTGCTCGTCGAGCAGTCCGGTGGCCCCGCCGGACCGTTCTGTAACGCGGCAACGTCCTCCGGGAATCTCCAGATTCCGGCCGGCACGATCTGCCTCGTCAACAACGCGGACGTGATCGACGGCGGGCCGTGGGCCAACTTCAACCGCAGCGACAGCCGCGGTCCGGTCGAGCAACTACCTCGCAACGCCTTCACCGAGCTCGGCATCCGCCTGGGCGACCTCCCGGGCGCACTGGGAACGAGCCGGTGCATACACTCGATCAACGTGAAGACGAGGTCATCACAGTCCATCACCAGCGAGCTCAAGGACTTCAGCCTGGTGACGTTCAACACCTGCTCCAACATCGCCGGAATGAAGCGCGAGGTCGCCGATGACGGTTCCTGCGAAACCCCCGTCGGGCCGCTGGCGAACTGGGAGATCCGCCTCCTGGACGACTCGGGGTTGCTCGTGACGCATGATGGCGACGGAAACCCGCTGAGCAACCCGGCCTGCACCGGGCCGGACGGTGAGTATGCCTTCCTCGGTCTGCCCAACGGCAAGGAATACACGGTCTGCGAGGTCGTCCCCGACCGGCGGACCGGCGCGGCCGCGGAGAACTTCGACTGGCTGGCTTGCGCTCCGGGTGACGGCGCGCCGGGCTCGTCCGTTCCCGCCCCGGCCTGCTCGGGGCAGAATGGCGGTGAGGAATTCTGCCATCCCGCGATCACGCTGGAGGCGGACGTGTCCGGAATCGACTTTCAGAATCTCCGACAGGTCATCACCTGTGAACTGGAAGCGGTCGCCTTCTGCGACGTCAACGGGAACGGATTCCTCGATCCTCCGGACGACGCGTCGCTCGACGGATTCTGCCTGTGCGTGACAAGACTGGTCGGCGGCACGCCCGACCCGTCAACCCGCCAGTGCGGTGTGACCTCCGGCGGCGCGTTCCGCACCATGCAACAGACCGGGTATTCGTATCGCGTCGAGGAGGACGTTACGGGTGCGGCGTGCTCATCGGCCAATCGCAGCGACGTCTGGACGGTTACGACGCAACCGCAGGACGTGTTCCTGGATCCCGACTCGGCCGGTCCCTGCGCCGCCGCGATGGGCAACGCGTCGCAGCCATCGATTGTCTGTCCCGCCGGCGTTACCTTCGAGTGTGACGCGGTTGGCGACTTCGGCGACGCGACCGCCACCAATGACTGCGGCGATCCGACAATCTCCGTCGTCGATGAGGAACAGCCGGGCACATGCGTCTTGCAGCGAACCATCTCCCGTACGCATACGGCGACAACCGGCGCCGGTCTGACCGCAGAGTGCACCCAGACCGTGCAGGTCAACGATACGACGCCGCCGATGATCACCTGCCCGTCCGACCGATCGTTCGAATGTGACGGGATCGGCGAGTTCGGCGTCCCAATCGTCGTCGACAACTGTGACCCCCATCCGATGGTCAGCTTCGTGGAAACCGTCACCGAGAACGATTGCACCCAGACCGCCGCCGGCGGTGCCGCGGGAATCTCGCCGCCGCCGAAGTTGATCCTCACGCGCGACTACACGGCGGCGGACGGTGCCACCACCGCAGCCGCGGGTGACGACACCTGTAGCAACGTCTCGACCTGCACTCAGACCATCCTCATTCTCGACACGACGCCTCCCGTGATCGAGTGCCCGCCGGACCTGACCTTCGAGTGCGACGACATCGGGGATTTCGGCGCCGCCACCGCGACCGACACCTGCGACGAGGTCACCATCTCCGACCCCGTCGTCGTGCAGATACCGGGCGAGTGCCCCGGCGAAAGCACCATCTACCGCACGTTCACCGCCACCGACGCCTGCGGTCTGACCGACTCCTGCACCCAGACCATCGTCATTCAGGACACGACCGCCCCGACGCTGATATGCCCGCCGGACCTCACCGTGGAGTGTGGTGAAGACGTGGACTACGGCACCCCGATCATCACCGACAACTGCGACCCCGACCCACAGGTCACGGTCAGCATTACCGAGATCCCGGGCGATTGCACCCAAAACGCTTCCGGCTCCGCCGCCGGAATCTCCCCTCCGCCGAAGTTGTTTCTGGTGATCGAGTACCGGTCGGGCGAGGCGTCTGCGGCGGCGGGGGGCCTCTGCGGCAACGTCGCCACGTGTACGCAGATCGTCGAGATCATCGACACCGAGCCCCCGTCTATCGTCGCCTGCCCGGCGGATGCGGTCGTCAACTGCGACCAGCCGTTCGAGTTCTCCATTCCGACGCAGGACACCTGCGAGGGGTCTCTCGACGTAAACTGCGTGTTCATGGATGACGCCGAGCCCGACCGCTTCACCGCCGAGCCCACGACGACCCATGCGTACTCCCTGACCCTGACCGGAACGACAATTGTCTCCGTGATGTGCAGCGCGACCGACGAGTGCGACAACACCAGCCCCGCGTGCGCCTTCGACGTCTCCGCCGTCTGCAACACCGAGGCATGTTCCCCGGGGTTCTGGCGGAACAACCTCGACTCCTGGTGTCTCACGCCGTTCAATCCGACGAAAGGCTATTGCAGCGCGACGGGAGCCACGTCGTTCCTTTCCGCTTTCGGCCTCGCCGCTTGCCCGCACGCCCCGTCGGATAGTGCCATCCGTGCGGATGCCGGTTTGTCCCTGTTCCAGGCCGTCAGTTCCTCCGGTGGTTCCAACCAAACCCTGTTTCACGGCAGCGCCGCGTTACTGAGCTCCTTCGCGGTCGAGTTTCCCGCCGGCACCGACGCCGTCACGTCGGTCATGCGCGACGCCTGTACGGGTTCAACGGACTTCGATGGTCAGCCTGTCTCCTGGGACCGCGCCTTCAGCATCTTCAAGGCCTGGAACGCCGCCGAAGCCGACGGAGGATGCCCGCTGGCCGGCAGCTTCAACACTCGAACCGACTTGCACCGCGCATCCGGCACCGTGCGATCGCGATAGCCCGGCGACCGCGGGGAGCTCGATCAGCGACCTTCCCCCACGGCCGTTGATGGTCCATCGAGCGCCGCCAACGCGGCTTCCACCCGGGCCCGCAGCGACAGACGCTCGTCCGCCGACTCGATCCAGAGATCTCCCGTTTCGGCGGTCGCCTTGAACCTGCCCGCTCCGCGCAGCTCGTCGGGCCACGCGGCGTCCGCCTGTTCGAGCAGCGCTCTCGCACGCGCCGCATCGCGTCGTAGGGCGGCCGCGTGAGCCTGAATCAGGAGATTGATGGTCGGCTCGTCACCGAGCTCGATCGCCAGCGCCGCCTGCTCCGCGGCCTGATCGGCCTGGCCGTTCAGCAGATGCGCCGCGGCCCGCACCCGTTTGGCAAGAGGGCTCTTGAACTCCGCGATCCGGTCCGCGTGCTTGGCGTCGTCCAACGCGTCCTCGGCGTGGATGTCGTCCTGCCGCTCCAGGCCCGCCCGCGCCCGCAGCACCCAGGCGGTGGCGTCGGTGGTATCGCAGTGGATGGCCTTGTTGATCGAGTCGAACGCGCCCGGCCGGCGCTGGAAAAGCTCCAGGGTCGCCAGGTTCCGCCACACGGCGGCGTGCCATTCGTCCTGTGCGACCTTCCCAACGTCCGCGCCCTTGCGCATGTACTTCTCGGCCTGGTCCAGGTCTCCGGTCAGGGCATGCAACGTGCCGAGGTTCGACCAGGTGTGGTAGGCCGTAGGGTCCAGTTCCAGCGCCTCGCCGTAGACCCGGATAGCCTCCTCATACCGCTTCAGACGGCGAAGTGCGTTCCCGAGGTAGCCCAAGGCGAGGATACTCCGGGGCTGTAACTGAAGAACGTGCCGGCACACCTCGACGGCGTCCTCCTGGCTCGTGAGTCCCGCCCTCTCCGGCATGGCCCGGAAGTATTCCAGTTTCAGCCACGCCAGCGTCAGGAGCGTCTCGACGTCGTTTCCGTTCAGTCGCAGAGCCCGCCGGAGTTCCTCCTCCGCCGCCGACCATTTGTTCGTCAGCACCAGTGCCGTGGCGCTGTCATGGTACCCCGCAATCTGCGCCACACGCCGCGCGGCGCTCTCGCGCTGCCAGAAAAGGGCCGAGACCAGCATCAGGATCGCGGCCGTGCCCGCGATCACCGGGGCCTTGCGCCGCCGGACGAACTTGACCGTCCGCCGCGCCAGGCTGGGCCGCTTCGCCACGATCGGCAGGTCGTCGATGTACCGCCGCAGATCGTCGGCGAGTGCCCGGGCCGTGTCGTAGCGCGCGTCCGGCGACTTCTCCAGGCATTTCATGCAGATCGTGCCCATCTCCTGCGGAACGTGCGTGTTGATCTTGCGGGGGGTGGGCGGGTCCTTCGTCATCAACGCGCTGAGGATCTGCTTCTCGTCGTTGCCGGGGAACGCCGGTCGAAAGCAGAGGAGCTCGTACATCGTCGCGCCCAGCGAGTAGATGTCGGTGCGATGGTCGACCTTCATCCGCCGGGCCATCGCCTGCTCCGGACTGAGATAACGCAGCGTTCCCAGAAGCGCCCCCGTCTTCGTCACCGACTGATCCTCGGCCCCTTTCGCCAAGCCGAAGTCCGCAAGCATGATCCGCCCGTCGGTCGAGAGGATCAGGTTGCCCGGCTTGATGTCCCGGTGGATGATCCCCTGGCCGTGGGCGTAATGCAGGGCGTCGGCCGCGTCGCGGATCCACCGCGCGACCTGCCGGAAATACACCCGGTCACGCGTTCCGCTTGACGACGCCGGCGCCTCCACGGACCGATCCGCGGCCTGTGACGGGTCCGATCCGGGTTGCGACGTGCCGGACAGAGTGAGCCCGCTCAGGAGCTCGGCGAGCTGGCCGACCGTCGGGTTGGCGAGCCCCTTTCTTGCGAACGATGCGATCACCCGATTGAGCGGCTCCCCCGTGACCAGCTCCATCGCGTAGTAGTACGCGTCTTCCGACTCGCCGAAGTCGTAAATCGGAATGATGTTCGTGTGATGAAGCCGCGCCGCCGCCGTCGCCTCGCGCCGAAATCGATGCACGGCGTTGGGGTTTGCCGACCCCACCATCGCGGGAAGAACTTTCAGCGCGACCGACCGGCTCAACTTCGCCTGAACCGCGCGATAGACGATGCCCATCCCCCCCTGGCCCAGCACGCCGGTGATGTGATACCCCTCGATCCGCGGGTAATGAGTCGCGGCGGACCGTGTCCTGCGGAAGGCGGTCGCCGCCTGCCCGTCCGTTGACTTCGTGGCGTCGTTGGCCGGCGTGACGAGCGTCTCACAGCGGCTGCTCTGGAAAGCCTCGTACGCCGTGCGGCATTCGTCACACGCACTGAGATGGCTGCGAAGATCGGCGCCCGCTGAATCATCCAACAGCCCGGATGCCAGCCGCTCGAAGTCGACATACGTCAGACAGGCCATGGCCAGTGCTTACCCGATGTGTGCGTGACCGACTGATCAACGACCGTAGCGGCCCCCGAATTCCGATTGAGAATCCCAAAGTGCGGATCCCGGCCGTACCGACCGAACACTACATTATCCACACCGCGGGAGTTTGTCGACCATCCAACGCCGCTCGCTGACGTTCCGTGCAACACGCCGACCACCCTCGCCGCCGACGTATCCCGTACTCCTACGGCCGCTGGTCGGGCCGCAGAAGCCACGCCACGTGACCCAGGACCGGAAGGACCAGCTTGGTCATCGCCAACTCCACCGCGGCAGGGGAACCCGGCATGGAGAACACGACGGCTCGCGCACAAACCCCGGCCACCGCTCGCGAGAGGATCGCCGCCGGGCCGATCGCCTCGAAACTCAGCGTCCGGAACAGCTCGCCGAACCCATCGAGACGCTTCTCCAACAGGCCCGCGACCGCCTCGTAGGTCGAGTCCCGTGCCGCGATTCCCGTGCCGCCCGTCACCAGCACGACCGAGCAGGCGCCACTGCCACACAGGCCCGCGACATGGTCGCGCACAGGCGCCGGCTCGTCACGGAAGATCTCATAACTCACCACTCGGTGCCCGGCCTGTGTAAGCTGATCGCGGATCCACGAGCCGCTCCGGTCTGTCGCTGGCGTCCGTGTATCACTTACCGTGACCACGGCGCAGGCTACTGCGTGCACACGTTGGTCCGAATGTGGTCCGTTCGCCATGGATCAACCTCGCTGCACCGGGTCGCAGCCGGCCGGCCCCGAAGCCGCCCGGTCCCATTCGCATAGCCCGGTCCCGCCGGAAAATCAATCGTGACGGGCCGTTTCCCTTTCGCTACACTACCCACCTCGAGGGTAGGCGCGGTCATGGGCCCGCCCGGCAGCGGGCCCGCCCGAGTTGATTCCTACGACAGCCTCCGGAGGGACGACAACCATGCGCACGCATCGGCATGCGTGGCTCCTGAACACGACGGCTACGACCCTGGCCAGCGTCTTGGTCTCGACGCCGGTCCGGGCCGAGTTCGAAACGCCGACCGCCATCCTCGGCGTCAAGATCGTCACCGGCACGGGCGGGGTGATCGACTCGGGCACCATCCTTATCGACCACGGCCGTATTGTGGACCTCGGTGCCGACCTCGTCGTCCCGCCCCACGCCAACCGCGTTGACGCGACCGGCCTGATCGCCTACCCCGGCTGGATCGACGCTCACGTCCACCTCGGTCTTCCGAAGACGAAACGTTCCACCGCGGAGCGCGAGCGGGTCGAGGACCTCCGCCCGGATCCCGGTCAGGGTCCGCTGCCCGCCACACGCATGGCCAATCGCCGCGGCATTCGGCCCGAGGATCGCGCCATGGAGTCGTACGCGCCGACCGAGGATGCGCTCGCCACCCACCGGGCTGCCGGCTTCACCGCGGCGCTGGTTGCCCCGCGCGACGGCCTGTTCGGCGGCACCAGCGACCTGGTGCAGCTTTCCGACACTCCGATTCGACGATCGGTTCTGGCCCCAGCGGTCGCCCAGCATGGGTCGTACGATCCGGGCGAGGATGGTGATTACCCCCGTACCGTCCTGGGCATCTTCGCCCAGTTCCGGCAGGTACTCCTCGACGCCCGGTGGTACGCCCGGGTGCAGAAGTATGAGCAGCGCCACCCGACGCGGACCGATCGAACGCCGGTCGACCCCGCCCTCGATGCCCTCCAGCCGCTTCTGGGCCGCCGACAGCGCCTGATCTTCGAGGCTGACTCGCAACGCGAGATCCGCCGCGCCCTGGACCTGGCCGACGAGTTCAACCTCGACATCGCCATCAGCGGCGCGAGAGAGGCGTGGAAGGTGCTGGACCGAATCAAGACCAGCCGCGTGCCGCTGGTCGTGAGCGTCAAGTTCGATGACGAGCCTGAGTACGGGAAGAAGAAGACCACCACGAAAGGGCCCGATGCCAGGAAGCCGGATGCCCCCGACACCGGGGCCGAAACCGGCCAGGCACCCAAGGAGTCGCTGAGCGACAAAGAGAAGGACGAGGAGAAGATCTACGAGCCGCTCAAGGTCCGCAAGGAAAAACGACGACTCTGGGAGGAACATGTTTCCAACCTCGTCAGGCTCCACGAGGCCGGCGTGCCTTTCGCCCTGCGGACCCGCGACTTCGATTCCCCCGCGGACTTCTGGAAGAACATCAGAATGGTCATGGAGCGCGGCCTGCCCGAGGACGCGGTGATCGCCGCCCTGACCCGCATACCGGCCGAGTGGTTCGGTGTCGCCGATCAACTCGGCGCACTCCGCCCCGGGGCGCTTGCGAACATCACGATCGGCGACAAACCGCTCCCCGACGACAAGTCCGAGGTGCGCTACGTTTTCATCGACGGCCGCGAATTCAAGATCGACAAGGACAAGAAGACCGGCGGCAAGTCGGCACGCGCCCGCAGGGGCACGGGGCACGCGCCGGACCGAGATCAGACGCCGACCGCCGACGCTGCGGAGGAGTCGGAACACGATGAGTCCGCCGAGGAATCGGCAGCCGAAGCAACGGACGAGGAAGACAAGGGCCCCACCTTCGCAAGCGAGATCAGGGCCGACCGCATTCCGCCGATCCGCACCGGCGGCAACGTCCTCATCCGCAACGCCACGCTCATCCCCGTCGCCGCGCCGACCCTCACCAACGCCTCGATTCTGGTCCGCAGCGGCAAGATCGCGGCGATCGGGACGATCGACAACGTGCCGCCGAACGTCACCGTCATCGACGGTGCGGGCCGGTTCGTCATCCCCGGCTTCGTCGACTGCCACTCACACCTCGGCATCGACGCCGCCAACGAGGGGACCCTGTCCATCAGTGCGGAGGTGCGTATCGCCGACGTGATCAACCCCGACAACGACGGCATCTTCCGTGCCGTCGCCGGCGGCACCACGACCCACCACGTCATGCACGGATCGGCCAACCCCATCGGCGGGCAGAACGCCGTCCTCAAGCTGAAGTACGACCGCCCAGCGTCCGAGATGCACCTCGCCGACGCCCCGCCAACCATCAAGTTTGCACTCGGCGAGAACGTCACCCGGTCGAACTCATCGCGGGGCGAGAACAACCGCTTCCCCGGCTCGCGAATGGGCGTCGAGGCCGTCATCCGCGACGCGCTGCACCACGCCAGTGCCTACCAGCGCGAATGGGACGCCTTCGAGCGCGCGTCGCGGGCCGGCGAGGACCTCACGCCGCCGCGCCGCGACCTCCGCCTCGAAGCCCTGGCCAACGTCCTCACCGGCGACTTCGCCGTGCACGCCCACTGCTACCGCAGCGATGAGATCCTCCGCCTCATGCACGTCGCCGAGGACTTCGGGTTTCGCATCGCCGCCCTCCAGCACGTGCTCGAAGGCTACCGCATCGCCCCCGAGATCGCCCGCCATGGCGCCGGCGCCTCCACCTTCGCCGACATGTGGGCCTACAAGATCGAAGCCTACGGCGCGATCCCCCACAACGCCTCGCTGATGACCGAACACGGCATCAACGTCTCCGTCAACTCCGACTCGCCGAACCGCATCCGCTACCTCGGCCTCGAGGCGGCCAAGTGCATCAAGTGGGGCGGGCTGAGCGAGACCGAGGCCCTCCAGCTCGTCACCCTCAACCCCGCCACGCAGCTTAGGATCGATCATCGCATCGGAAGCATCGAGATCGGCAAGGACGCAGACCTCGCCGTCTTCAACGGACACCCCCTCAACACCTTCAGCAAGTGCATCCTCACCCTCATCGACGGCGAGGCCTACTTTCTCGACCCGCGCCCCGAGCCCAACGAGCCCGCCGACAAGCTCCACTTGCCCCCCGACGTGGACATGACCATCCCGGAAACACCACACCGGGCATACGCCATTGTCGGCGCTACCATCCACACCATCTTCGGGCCCGTGATTCGCAACGGAACCGTGGTCATCGTGGACGACACGATCCACGATGTCGGCGTCAACGTCACCATCCCGCCGGGGGCCGGTGTCATCGACGCCAAGGGGTTGCACGTGCTGCCCGCCCTCATCGACGCCGGCAGCCAGTTGGGGCTGACCGAGATCGGCGCCCTACGCCAGACCCGCGACTACAGCGATATCGCCCGCTTCAGCCCGGAACTGCACGCCGCCAGCGCCATCCACCCCCACAGCGAGCACATTCGCATCGCCCGAACCGCAGGGATCGGAACGACGCTTGCCGTTCCCTCCGGCGGTATCATCTCGGGCCAGAGCTGCCTCATCCACCTCGACGGCTGGACCGTCGACGAGATGCTGTTCGAAAGCGACCTCGCCCTGCACCTGTCCGTGCCGACGCTGCCCGAACGCTTCCGCGGCGGCGAAAGCCGGCGGAAAGAGTTCGAGAAACGCGTCGAGGAGGACACGAAGAAACTCCACCAGTTCATGCAGCGGGCCGCCCACTACGCCCGCGTCAAGGCCATCGCCGCCGAGCATCCCAACGTCGCGTTCGAGGCTGACCGCGAGCTTGAGGCGATGGTCCCCTACATCCGCGGCGAGAAGCGCGTCGTCCTCCATGCGGACGGCTACAAGAACATCGTCGAGACCCTGGAGTTCGCCGAGAAGCACAAGCTCAAGTGGATCCTCGGCGGCGGTCGCGAGTCGTGGAAAGTGGCCGAGAAGCTCGCCGAGAAGAACATCCCCGTTATACTCGGCTCCCCGCTGACCTATCCGCGCGGAGAGTTCGAGCCCTGGGATTCGGTCTACCGCTGCGCCGGCGACCTGTCCCGCGCGGGGGTTCGGTTCTGCTTCGCGTCCGGCGATGCGTCGAGCGCCTACGACCTCGCCCTCGATGCGGGCATGGCGGTGGCCCACGGCCTCCCGGCCGACAGGGCCGAGCACGCCCTCACCCTCGGGGCCGCCGATATCCTCGGCATCGCCGACCGCGTCGGAACCATCGAGGTCGGCAAGCGGGCCGACATCATCGTCAGCACCGACACGCCGCTACAGGCCACGAGCCGCGTGACCCACATGTTCCTCGCCGGTAGGCCCATCGAACTGACCAGCATGCACACGGAGTCCTACGAAAAGTTCAAGAACCGCCCCGAGCCCGCGCTTCCGCCGCCGCCCGACCTCCGCGGCCCGAACAGCCTGACCGGGAAGTAGGAGCGCCCCGTGCGAAAAGGCCCCACCAGGCGGCGCGCCCCAAACCAACCGACCGCCTCGGAGCGCCGCCGCCGTCGCCGTATCCGCTGGGTCCTCGGGATCTGGGCCGGCCTGATCTTCCTCGCCGCCGTCGCCTACGCCGTCAAGAAACAGATCGACCGCTCCCACCAACCCCACGGCCGCGCCGCCACCCCCGGACTCAGACCGTAGCATGACAGCGTTACCCGTCCAATCAGAGCCGTGGGCGCCACCCCACGGACCCCTCGACGCCTGGTGGCCCAGGTCGAAAAGCGGGTGGCCTGGGTCACTGAGCGAGCTTCAGCCGTCCCTACCGGACTTGGAGTCGATCCCGCATCGGCTCCCCAGCGATGAATCGCTGGGCTATTCTCGGTTGTCCCGCTGGGACACCGTGCCTGGGGTCGTTCTCACTCCTGTAAACGGCGCTTTGGCGCCGCCACTTGGTCGAGACTTGTGGGCAACAGCACGGCTCCCGCCGTAGGCTACCATGCTTCGCCGTTCCCCGCGGCTACGCTTGCACGAAATAGTGACTGTCCCACCGCACCCACCGGACCATCGCAACAGGGCTGTCCCCGATCATTGCGATCATTGGGATTCTGCGGATTATTGTCGGGACCAGCGCGCGTTATGGACGAAAGCCAAACACGTTCTGAAAAGCAGCAAAGTCGGATGCGTCAACGTCGCCGTCCCCGTCGCGGTCGAAGAACTGCCATGCGAGTTCCGTCCCCTCAACCCCGGGTCCCTGAAAGCGGTCAACGAACGCCTGATAGTCCAAAAGCGTGCCGTAGCCGTCCGCGTCGAAATCACCGGGAAGTCGTTGAATGGCGCCGCTGCTTGCCACGCCCGCGGAAACGCCAATGAACCCGGTGTTGCGACTGGGGACGTCACATTCCCCGAGCGGTGGCCAACGGTAAACCTCATCGCTACGGCAGCCCCAAGTCACCAGGGATCCATCGGCTTTGACCCCGACACCGTGGTGATTCCCCGCCGCGATGCCAACGAACCCGGTATTCGGCGGTGGAAGCTCGGGGCTCCGCCCGGTGCAGAACTCAACGATAGCGAAGAGCGGCCAGACCAACTCGACGATCTTACCGCATCCCCAAGCGACAACACTCCCGTCGGTCTTCAGCCCGAAACTATTGCGATTGCCCGCGGCGATCGCCGTGAAGCCGCTGTTCGGCCGCGGCGGCTCGGTGTTCCTCGCGCTGCAATATTCAATGCAATCAAAAACCAAACACGCCTCCAGCACCTGACTGCATCCCCAGGCCACGATGGACCCATCGTCCTTCAGCCCGAGACTGTAATTCTCGTGGGCGGCTACGGCGGTGAAACTACGGTTCGGGAAGGGAGCGTCGGTCTGCCCGTAATCATTCAGCCCCCATCCTGCCACGGATCCGTCCGCCTTAAGTCCAAGGCTGTGGTTCGCACCCGCCGCGACCGCAACAAAGCCCGCATTGGGCGACGGGACGTCGATCTGACCGTGGTCGTTCTTCCCCCACACCACGATCGAGCCGTCACCCTTCAGGGCAAGGCTGTGATCTGTGCCCGCAGCAACGGCTATGAACCCCGCATTCGGTGAGGGAACTTCCGTCTGCCCATAGTCGTTCTCTCCCCACGCGACGATCGACCCATCGACCTTGAGCCCCAAGCCGTGCCTAAAGCCGATCGCCAGGGCGGTGAAACCCCGGTTCGGCAGAGGAAACGCGGGTGGTTGGGACAGACCCCTACCCCAGCCCACGAGGCACCCATCGACCCGCAGTCCCAGACTATCAGCGTCCCCACCGGAAACGGCCACGAAACCCGTGTTCGGCGCAGGGACGTTGGTTCTACCGAAGCCCTCCCACCCCCACGCGACGATTGAGCCGTCGGCCTTCAGCCCCAGACCGTGAAACTCGCCGGCGGCGACGGCGACGAAGTCTGAATTGGGCGCAGGGACGTTCAACTCGCCGTGGTCATTGTGCCGTCCCCACGCAATGATCGAGCCGTTCGCTCTCAGCCCCAGGGTGAAATCGCGGCCCGCGTCGATTGCAACGAAACCGGTATTTAACGATGGGGGAGGCAGAGTGCCGGTTCCCCAAACCCGGACCGAGCCGTTGGCCTTGAGACCAACGCTGTGGTGATCGCCCGCGGCGATGGCGACGAAACCGGAATTCGGGGCGGGGATGTTCCCTTGCCCGGAAGTCTTCCCGCCCCATGCGACGATGGATCCATCGGACTTGAGGCCCAGGCTATGCTCATCACCTGCGGCGACGGCGACGAACCCGGTGTTCGGCGCGGGAACAATGGTCTGCCCATTAGCGTTGTCACCCCACGCGGTGATGGATCCGTCGCCCTTGAGTCCGAGGCTGTGCGCCTCCCCGGCGGCGACAGCCACGAACCCCGAGTTCGGGACGGGAACCTTGCACGGCCCTACGTTTGGGCTTGGGCGCTCGAGACACCCCCACGCCACGATTGACCCGTCAGCCCTCAGCCCCAGACGGTGCCAGCCGCCAGCCGCCACGGAGACAAACTCACACGAGAAGTCGCCCCCAATCAGGTGCCGCCCCCATGCCACGACGGCGCCTTGAAGTTCATCAGCGCACACGTAGGTATTCAGCGTCAAGAATGTGCCGATGCTACGAAATACAAAGGCGAAGGAAGGCACGCCCCGTGCCCCATGCCGCGAACGTGCAAGTCCGGAAGAGCGCATCGCTTCGGTCTCCTATGGCCGGATGCCCGAAACATGTTGTTTGTCTCCCGGGCACTCCATCGGCCCGTGGAGCACGGGAGAACCCGCCGGGATTCGCCGCCGAAATGTGATGCCCCACACGATACCAGATTCGTGCGGTCGAGGTCAAGGCTCTGCGGCACCAATTCGTGGCTCCGTGGCTTCCCCCGCCCCTCCGTCCCTCTCCGGCTTCCTGCTGCCCGTTGCCCCTTGCCTGTTGCCAGGTTGCCATCCCCTTCGTCCCTCCGTCCCTTCATCCCTTCCACAAAACCCCCGGACTTCACCCTTGTCCCGATCATTCGTACGATATACGTTAGGTAAAGGCCGGCCGTCGCAAATCGCCCGCCCCATTCCGTACCCCGACCGTAAAGGGTGCGGGCAAGTCTCAACTCCGAACGGCACTGGGAACGTGCGGGACGAATATGCCGGACAGCCACCTGTCTACTTAGCGCCTTGCAACGCCCGCCTACTCCACCGTCACGCTCTTGGCCAGGTTCCTCGGCTTGTCCACGTTGCAGCCGCGCAGAACGGCCGCGTGGTAGGCGATGAGCTGAAGCGGGATCGCGGTCAATAGCGGTTGCAGCGGCTCCAGCGTGTCGGGAACGTATACGACGTGCTCCGCGAGGTTGGCGATCTCCTGGTCGCCCTCGGTGGCGACGGCGATCACGCTCCCACCCCGCCCGCGCACCTGCTGGATGTTGTTGATGGTCTTGTCGTATTGCAGGCCCGCCGTGGCGATCACCACCACCGGCATGCCCTTGGTAATCAGCGCGATCGGGCCGTGCTTCATCTCCGCCGCGGGCAGGCCCTCGGCGTGAATGTAGCTGATCTCCTTGAGCTTCAGGGCGCCCTCCAGCGCGACGGGATAGTTGTACCCCCGGCCCAGGTAGAGCCAGTTCTCGAAATCGGCGTAGCGCTCGGCGACCCGCCGGGCCTCGTCCGCATGCTCCAGCGTCTGTTTGATCTGCGCGGGAATCTCCGCCAGGGCGTTGATGAACTGGAGCGCCGACGTCGGCGAGAGGTGTTTCCGCCGCCCGAGGTAACACGCCATCATGGCCAGCACCGCGACCTGCGCCGTGAACGCCTTGGTGCTCGCCACGCCGATCTCCGGGCCGGCGTGGAGATACACGCCCGCGTCCGTCTCCCGGGCGATGCTCGAGCCAACCACGTTGACCACGCCGAGGGTCAGGGCCCCGCGCTGCTTGGCCTCGTTAAGCGCCGCCATCGTGTCCGCCGTCTCCCCGCTCTGCGAGACGACGATGACCACCGTGCCGTCGTCGACGATCGGGTTGCGGTAGCGGAACTCGCTGGCGTACTCGACCTCGGTCGGAGTGCGAATCAACTCCTCGAACAGGTACTCCCCGACCAGCGCCGCGTGCCACGCCGTGCCGCAGGCGGTCAGGATGAACCGCCTGGCCCGGGTCAGCTCCCGTGTGCAGTCCACCAGTCCACCCAGGTGGATCGCCGGCTCGCGCGTGTCGACCCGGCCACGCATGCAGTTCTTCAGCGACTCGGGCTGCTCGAAGATTTCCTTGAGCATGAAGTGTTCGAAGCCGGCGAGCTCGATCTGGTCGAGAGACCACTCCACCTCGTGCTGTTCCTTGCTCACCGGAATCGCCTCGAGGGTCGTGATGCGCACCCGGTCCGCGGTGACCTTGGCAACCTCGCCGTCGTCCATGTAGACGACCTGAGTCGTATGGGCCAGGACGGCTGCGGCGTCCGACGCCAGCAGATGCTCGCCCTTGCCCACGCCGATCAGCAGCGGGCTTCCATGCCGGGCGGCCACGATCACCCCCGGCTCGTCCGCGCAGACCACGGCGATGCCGTACGTGCCGGATACCTCGTGCAGCGCCTCGCGCACCGCCTTCTCCAAATCGCCCTTATAGGCCCGTGAAATGAGATGCGCGAGGACCTCGGTGTCAGTCTCGCTCGTCAGCGTCACGCCCTGCTGCTGGAGGTAGGTGCGCAGCGCGCGGTCGTTCTCGATGATGCCGTTGTGGATGACCGCGATGCGCCCCGTCGAGTCCTGGTGCGGGTGGGCGTTCAGGTCGGTGGGCGCGCCGTGCGTGGCCCACCGCGTGTGGCCGATGCCGGTCGACTGCGACGCTTCGACGTCGAGAAGCTGCTCGAGGACCGAGATGCGCCCCGCGGACTTCGTGACCGACATGCCCGTGCCGTTCACCAGGGCGATTCCAGCCGAGTCGTACCCGCGATACTCCAGGCGATGCAGCCCCTCGATGAGGATCGGCAGCGCCGATCGCTGCCCCACGTACCCGATGATCCCACACATAAACTCGTCCTTTCCCGGGCGCCGGCCCGAAGGGAACTCGAACCGACAAGTCCTCGGCGTAGTCTGCCGTTATTATCGGCGTCACGCCGCCCCACCGCAAAGCGGGTCCTACGGGCCAGGTCCCGTCCGGCCGGTGCCGCGACGCCGGCCCCCGGCTGCCCTATAATCATAGGCCGGGAGCGTTCCCTTTGGATCTTTTCGCCGAACAACGCCGGGCCGCACGAAAAGGCGTCGAGCCGCTCGCGGTGAGGATGAGACCGCGGTCGCTCGACGAGTTCATCGGTCAGCAGGATTTTATCGGCCCGGGGAAGCTCTTGCGGAGGACGCTCGAGGCCGACCGGATCACCAGCGCGATCTTCTACGGCCCACCGGGCACGGGAAAGACCTCGCTGGCCGAGATCATCGCCGCGCAGACCCGGTCGCAATTCGAGCGGGTCAATGCCGCCGGCGTGGGCGTGAAGGAGATTCGCGAGATCCTCGACGCGGCCCGGAGTCGGCTCGAGCTGGAAGGCCGCCGCACGATCCTGTTCATCGACGAGCTTCATCGGTTCAACCGGGCGCAGCAGGACGTTCTGCTCGGCGATGTCGAAGCCGGCCTGATCATCCTGATCGGGGCGACGACGCAGAATCCGTTCTTTGCGCTCAACGCGCCGCTGATTTCGCGGAGCCAGATTTTTCAGTTCACGCCGCTGTCGCAGGCTGACATCAAGGCATTGATGCGGCGGGCGTTGTCCGACCGTGAAAGGGGGCTCGGGTCGCACGAGGTCCAGCTCACCGACGAGGCAGCGGACCATCTGGCGACAACCTCCGACGGCGACGCCCGCCGGGCGCTCACCGCGCTGGAGATCGCGGTGCTGTCGCAGCTCGATCCACGCAGGCGGCAGCAGAAGATCGTCGTCGATCTGCTCACGGCGGTGGAGTCGATTCAGCGGAAGGCGATCGAGTACGACGGCACCGGCGACAGCCATTACGACGCGATCAGCGCGATGATCAAGTCGATCCGGGGCAGCGACCCGGACGCGGCGGTGTACTGGATCGCCCGCATGCTCGAGGCCGGCGAGGAGCCGCGGTTCATCGCCCGGCGGATCGTGATCGCCGCGGCGGAGGACATCGGAAACGCGGACCCGCTGGCACTGGTGATCGCGCAGTCGGCGGCGGCGGCCACGGAGTTCGTCGGTCTGCCGGAATGTCAGCTTCCACTGGCTCAGGCGGCGATCTACCTGGCGTGCGCGCCGAAGTCGAACGCCTCGGCCCGGGCGATCTGGAAGGCCGCGGACGATGTCCGGAACCAGCGGACCGTGCCCGTTCCGAAGCACCTGCGCTCGACCGGATACGCCGGAGCGAAGCGCCTCGGCGCGGGCGAGGGGTACCGCTATCCACCCGACGCGGGGGATGGTATAGTGGACCAGGAGTATCTCGGCGTCGACCGGAATTACTACATGCCGACGGACCGCGGTGCCGAAGCTGATATGCAACGGTACCTCGATCGGGTCCGCGGGGTGCAGCCGGACGACCGCGAGACGGGCGGCTTGACCCAGCAGGGGGCGTAGAGCCGCGCGGCGGTGCGAAGCGCCGGCATGTCGGCGGCACCGCAAGGTCGGGCCCCGTCGCAGCGTTGGACGATCGAGTTCGCTCCGCCGCCGCGTGCGGTCGATGTCGCGGCGGGTGGTTCTCGAATTCGATGCCATTGAGTCTCGTCTCCGGCGAGCGTGTCCGTTGTCGATCAAGAAAGAGCTACGCCAACGACTTCGGAAAGTTGTTTCGGACATTCCGGCGGAGGAGGTGCGCGCGAAGTCGTTGCGGGCCTGCCACCGGCTCTTCGAGCAGGCGGAATACGTCAAGGCCGAGGTTGTGATGGTGTTCCTCTCGCTGCCGGCGGAGGTCGACACTTCGCCGATCGTGCTGCGTATCTGGCAGGACAGAAAGCGGGCCCTCGCCCCCAAGGTCAGTTGGAACCAGCGGCGGATGATGCCGGTCGAGATCCGCTCCCTCACCGAGGACCTCACCCTTTCGAGCATGGGCGTGCGAGAGCCGGTTTCCGGCATACCGTTTCAGGTCTCGCTGATCGACCTGGTGATCGTGCCCGGGCTGGGATTCGACGAGTACGGCAACCGGCTGGGCCGCGGACGCGGGTTCTATGACCGCTTTCTCGCCCATCCGGAGTTCAAGGGCGTGGCCTGCGCATTGGCCTTCGAGGAGCAGGTGACGCCGTCGATCCCGGTGGGGCCGCTCGACCGCCACGTGGACATGCTGGTCACCGACGAGCAAGTCCGGCGCTTCAAGACGTAATGTCGGCGCGCCGGCCCGACCAGCCAGCTCATCACCGCGATCTGCTCCATCCTTCCCCCGTGACCAAGGCGGATGAAGGCCGCTGTCGACCGCGTGCCATGCCCGCCCACCGGGAGCCATGCCCAGCCGGGTGGCATGCCCGGCCACCGCGTAGCATGCCCGCCCACCGGGTAGCACGCCCGCCCACCGGGTGGCATGCCCGGCCTTAAAGCCGGGCATGGCCCTTTGCCCTGCTACGCCCCGTTCGCCCGATACCACCGACATCCATCCACCAACCGCCCGCGTACCATGCCCGCCCACCGGGTGGCATGCCCGGCCTTAAAGCCGGGCATGGCCCTTTGGCCTGCTACGGCCCTGTTCGCCCGATACCACCGACATCCATCCACCAACCGCCCGCGTACCATGCCCGCCCACCGCGTAGCATGCCCGCCCACCGGGTGGCATGCCCGGCCACCGGGTGGCATGCCCGGCCTTAAAGCCGGGCATGGCCCTTTGGCCTGCTACGCCCCCGTTCGCCAGCAGCCCGGAAGTGGTTCCCAACACGCTGCTGAATAGCGGCCACAGCTTCCTGGTGCGGCGCTGGATTCCTGTCCCTTGTTCCTGGACTGGCACGGAACGCTGGGGCCAGCGTGGACGCACGTGTGCGGGGCAGCCTGGTTTTGCAACGGCGTCCTTGCGGGACGCCGCCGGTTCGGCAGCAATCCGTGCAACGACATTTCTGACTGCAACCCGCAGCCCGCGGTCAACGCATACGGGGCGGCAATCCTGCCCTGCTCGAAGTACGAGGTGCAGCTCGTCGCGGACACGTGCCCGGACCCGGGGGACGAGTCCTGCTATTCCGCCCCGTTGACGGTGCGTACCGCGCTTTGGGGTGATGAAAGGCCGCTGACCGGCGGTGCGGGCCAGCCCAACTTCATCGACATCGGCTACCTCGTCGAGGTGTACAAGGCGTTGCCGTGTCTTACGAAGGTTCAAGCCATGCTGCGCGGCGCAGTACCACCCGTCGATGAGTACCTCGGGGTCCTGGAAGTGCTTCTTTGCGTCGACGCTTAGAAACGCATCGGGTACAACCAGAGTGCTCCGGCCCAGTGCATGGAGCCGTGCCCCTGACGCACCACGCCCGGCGCCCAACTGACCCTCACTTCGTGCTGCCATCGCGCTGCCGTTGCTTCGTCATTCCGCAGTCGCAAATCCGCCCCGCAACTCCGAACTGGCAACTCGTAACTCCATCAGCCGTGGCCGACGCGCAAAAAAAAACGGATCGCCTCAACCCCCTGCCCCACAAGCACTTACAACGCGCTGTCTCGTTTTCGCCGCCCCGATTCGTTACCCCCCATGACGTTATTAGGTCAGAAGGACCACCGACATGTCACCCAGCCGGAAACCCCGAGCGCTCGACCCATCTCGTGCCCGTCCCATTCGTCCCTTCTCGATCCCTCGATCCCCCGATCCCTTCCTCCCTCGATCCATCGATCCCTCGTTCCCTGGCACCTGTTGCCAGTTGCCTATTGCCCGTTGCCTTTTTCCCTACAGAACGAACCCAAAAAACGCCCCTGGCGCTATCAAAAACGCCGTTTGTGTTAAGAAAACGAACCCAAGCGAACCCACGCCGAGGCCGGTCGACGCCCCGCGAACCGTCTTCGCCATTTGCTCTTCGCCGTTCGCGATTCACCCGACGTGCGCTACAGGACCACCTCGAACCCCTCGAAGCTCGGATGCGCGAGGTACGTTCCCTCCGGGGCCCGGGCCTGGGCGTGGGCTTTCTTGAACGCGTCGGACTCGGTCCAGGCGATGAAGCCCTCGCGGGAATCCCAGAGCGAGTGGGAGACGAACAGCGTGGCCCGCTCGTCGGTCGGGCCGCGAAGCAGATGGAACTCCCGAAAGCCGGGCACGTCATCCAGGTACGACTCGCGCGAGCGCCAAAGCGCCTCGAAGACGCCTTCGCGCCCCTTCGCGACCGTGAACCGATTCATGGCGATGAACATGCGTATTCCTCCTGTGCTGCGGGGCTCGCCGGAAGCCCGGTGTTGCGCGCAGGTCTCATCCGGCACGACCGCCGGCCCGCGCCAATGCGGCCCGCAATGCCGAATCGGGTATAATCATGACCATGAACCAGAGCAAGACACCGGCAATGAGCGACGCCGATGCGCTGCTACGGCAAGCGGCGGATCGGGAGGCCTCGGACGTGCATCTGGTTCCGGGGTATCCGGTCACGTTCCGCGTCCACGGCCGGCTCGAATCCGTCGGGGCAGAGGTGGACGGGGCCGGCGTGCGGGCCATGATCGAGTCGATCCTGCCCGACCGCCTCGTCGGCCGGCTGGACACGGCCAAGAACTTCGACTTCTCCGTCGCCCTCGAACACAAAGGCCAGCCCTGCCGGTTTCGGGCCAATACCTATCTCGCGGACGGCCGGTGGTGCGCGTGCCTGCGGCATGTGCCTAACGAGATTCCGTCGTTCGAGTGGATGGGCTTCCCGCAGGCGCTCGCCCAAAGGCTGGTGGCCCACAAGAACGGGCTGGTCATCATCACCGGCGTGACCGGCTCGGGTAAGTCGACGACGCTCGCAGCCTTGGTCAACATCATTAACCAGAAGGGCGGCTACCGGGTGATCACCGTCGAGGAGCCGGTCGAGTACGTGCACCGGCGGGTCGGCTCGTCGCTGGTCACCCAGCGCGAGGTGGGGCGCGACGTGGACTCCTTCCTCGACGGCCTCAAGTACGGCCTGCGGCAGGACCCCGACGTGGTCCAGGTGGGCGAGATCCGCGATCGCGACACGGCCCAGATGGCGCTCACCGCCGCCGAGACCGGCCATCTGATCCTCACCACGCTGCACACCCAGGACGCCAAGGGCGCCATCACCCGAATGTGCGACCTGTTCCCCCACGACGCCCAGGACGACGTGCGGGCGCAGCTCGCCCTCAGTCTGCGCTCGGTCGTGAGCCAGCATCTGCTCCCGCCGATCGAGGCGGGACGCAAGCGGGAGTTGGCACTCGAGATTCTGCACGTCAACCAACCCGTGCGGGTTTCCATCAAGTGGGGAAAGATCGACTCCATCGAGTCCGCCATCCAGACCGGCAAGCGCGACGGCATGATGACCCTCGACGAAGACCTGCACCGGCTGGTTATCGGCGGACGAATCACCCTCGACACCGCCCGACGCTTCGCCAAGGACCCCGACGGGATCACCGCGAGTTGAGCGGTCCGGCCCTCGCCTCGCGGGCCACGGAGTCTCGAGCGTGCCGCGGGCCTCGCTTTGCAACGACAACGGGCCATGCGCTTGCACGCTGGAGGCGACTTCCTATTCTTCGCGGCATGGACAACTCGGTAAACAAACAAACGCCATCGGCCGCGACAGCGTTGATCCTGCTCGCGGTGGGATGTGCGGGGCCCCGGATCGATGAGTCGAAGCTCGTCGATCTGACGTATTCGTTCAACGATCGTACCGTCTACTGGCCGACCGCGCGGAAGTTCGAGCTGACGCCGGCGGCGCACGGCTTCGATGATCACGGCCGATGGTACGCGTCGAACGACTTCGCGGCCTCCGAGCACGGCGGCACGCACCTTGACGCGCCGATCCACTTCGCCGCCGAGGGTTGGACGTCCGAGGAAATCCCGGTCTCGCGATTGACCGGGCCGGCGCGGGTCATTGATATTACGGATCGGTGTGCGGCCGACGTGGACTATCGGCTCGCGCCGGAGGACATCGAGAGGCATGAGCGCCGCTACGGCCGGATCGACCCCGGAACCGTCGTCCTGATCCACACCGGATTCGGCAGACGGTATCCGGATCTGTCAAGCTACCTGGGCAGTGACGTGCCGGGTATGGCGGAAGACCTGCATTTTCCCGGCATCGGAGCGGACGCGGCCCGGATTCTGGTCGAACGCGAAATCGACCTTGTCGGCTTGGACACGGCGAGCCTCGACTACGGCCCGTCGCGGGACTTCGTCGCCCACCGCATCCTCAACGGGGCCAACGTCCCCGGGATCGAGAACCTGGCCAACCTGCATCGGATCCCGGCAAAGGGCGCGACGATCGTCGCGCTACCGATGAAGATCGAGGGGGGCACGGGCGGACCGTGTCGGGTCATTGCGATTCTGCCGTAGTCGGCCCGTCACATTTCCGTTCCGCCGCAGCGGGGAGCGTTATGGTTTCGGATCAGGTTGGCGTGATCTTCGACATGGACGGCGTATTGGTCGACTCGGCCGACGCGCACTTCGAGAGTTGGCGGCGGCTGGGGCGCGAGCTGGGCATCGACATCACGCGAAGGCAATTCGAGGAGACGTTCGGACGGCAGAACCGCGACATCATTCCGATCCGCTTCGGCGTAACCGATGCGGCCCGAATCGCGACGCTCGCCGACCGAAAGGAACAGCTCTACCGTGACTGCGTTCGATCCAACCCGCCGATCGTCGACGGGGCCGTGGCGCTGGTGCGCGGACTGCACGCGGCAGGTGCCCGCCTGGCGGTCGGTTCATCCGGCCCCCGCGAGAACATCGAGCTGATGCTTCGAGCGATGACCGTCGCGCATCACTTCGATGTGGTCGTCAGCGCCGACGACGTGGCCCGGGGCAAGCCCGACCCCGAGGTATTCGCGCTTGCGTGTGAGCGGCTCGGTGTTGCGGCCGGTCGTTGCGTCGTGATCGAGGACGCGCCGGCCGGGGTCGACGCGGCCCGGCGGGCCGGTTGCCGTTGCGTCGCGGTCATGATGCACCACGACCGCAATGCGCTGCAATCAGCCGACCGAATCGTGGAACGGCTGGCGGACCTGCGGGTGGACGAGGTTCTCGGGATGGTGGCGATATAACTGCGACACCGGGAGCCGCGGCGGTTACCCCGCCTCACCGCCGGTGTCGTGCCAGAGGGCGAGGTAGAGGAGCCGGTCCTCCTCGGCGAGGTGCCGACGGAGGATGGCGATAAGCTCGCGGACGCGGAGGATGAATACCTCGTTGTCGTCGTGCGGGCGGTCGGCCATCGAGGGGACCGAGCGAATCAAGCGGTCGAGGTGGCCCAGCAGCGCCGTGTGCTCCTCACGAAGGCGGTCCTGCGTCTCCACCAATTCCGGTGGAAGCTGGCGTTCGCTCTCGGCTGCGTCCAGGTCGCGCGCCCGGTGGATGCGGAAACGGGCGTGCATCCGGCGGAGCGCTTCTTCGAGGCTTTCGACGTAGTCGATGTCGAAGCCGGTGGCAGGGGCGGTGTCGATGAGGAACTCGAGCTGGTCGGTTGACGCGGCGATGGATTCGCGGCTGTATTGCCCCCGAGGTGTCGAGGGCACAGACTCGGCGGTGGTCATCTCGGTTCTCCCGCGTTGTGACGGCCCAAGGCGACCCGGCGCAGTTCCGGAGTGCGTCGACGGTCTCGTTCCAACGTGAACACCTATATATTACCTGAAGTCGGAAAGGCTGCAAGAAAATCGACGCACGGAACGCGAGATTTGAGTTATCCGCGGACTAAAGTTCTACTTGTGCATGAACTCCGGCCCCGTGCGATCGGGTTTCGGCGATGAAACGGCAGGCACTAACTTGCGGTGTGGCGGGCCGACGCACGCCGTCGACCAGGAAGGCTGTGAGATATGGGGAAAACCGTAGACTGGTATTACCACCGAAACGGGTGAATGAGCTGCAAGAAAGCGCAGGGGTACCTTGCGAAACAGAAGCTCGAGGTCGTGGAAAGGGTGGATGCCAAGGCGAAGCTGGGGCCGGCAGACGCGTTACGCTTGGCCCGCCGCGCCTCGAAGGTCGTTGTCGCCAGGGGATCGAGGGGCGTGACGTTCTCGATGAAGAAGGACCCGCCGGATGATGAGACGCTGCTGGCGCATCTGCTCGGCCCCACCGGGAACCTGCGTGCGCCCGTGTTGCGCAAGGGGAGGACTCTGTTGGTCGGTTTCAACGAGTCGGCTTACCGCGATGTGCTCGGGACCAGTACGTAGGCAGGCGGGTGTGCGGTGACGGATCGGTCCATCAGTGGGGGTCGGCCGCACCGATCGTTCGCGCCGCTCGCAGTAGTCATTGCAGGGTTCGTGGCGCTGCCAGTTTTGGTGGGTTGTCCTGGGCCGGCTCAGAGGATGAACGAGACGCCTGGCGTTGCGCGGCACCGCCTCTGCGCAGCCCTTCGTAACCGTGCGTTGCGGCGATTCGACGCCGGGATTATGTACAAACCGCGCGACGGTGCCGATGACGCGGAGGCGCCTGCTCTTGCCCCGCTGATTCTCTGGGAAGTCGAGCGCGAGGCGAGACCTGCGGCACACTTCGGAGCCGTGTTTATTGACCCCGACGGGCAGGTGCACGTGGACGTGACTCAGCCCACGATCTACGTGTCCCGGTCGACGACGGCAATTGGCGGCAGGCCGTATGAGCGGGTTACGTACCGTTGGTGGGGGCCGGGCCCGTCCGACACGCGAGGCGACGCGGGCGTCCGCATGTTTGGATTTCGGATGACGCTCGGACGCGACGGCTTCCCGCTCGTCTGGGAGGCAGTCGACTGCAACCGGTCCTGCGATGTGACCTACGTGTCGACATCGCTGGAGGAGGCCGCGACGCGGGCGTTCGACGCGCCGGTGGCGGGCCGCGCGTTCGCGATTGAGCGTTCCGTCGAATCGGCGCCGGGCACGGTCGTGGTCCGGGTGCTGGAGGACGGGCCGATGCCGATGGGGCCGTATGTCTACATCGACGCGATGAACGGCAACGTCACGACGCTGCTGTGCCGCTGCATGGCATCACAGGTGGAGCGCATCGTCTCGACGGCGTACTACGACATCCGGCCGCTTGCGGAGGTCGGCGATCGGATGAAACTGGAGCGGGCCGGCGCGCCGGACTTCTCCGACGTTCCACTCGATCGATGGTTGCGTTGGCCTGACAGCTACGATTCGGATTAGCTCCGGCAGAGAACGACGATCGATACCGGTATGAAGATCGCGGAGATATTCGCCAGCATCCAGGGCGAGGGAAGGCTCGCGGGGACGCCGAGCGCCTTCATCCGCACGTCGGGGTGCAACCTGCGCTGCTCGTGGTGTGATACCCCCTACACATCCTGGGATCCGGAAGGGGATCAGCTCACGCCTGATCAGATCCTGGAGCAGGTTGCGGAACTGGACCGTGATCATGTGGTGCTCACTGGGGGTGAGCCGATGATCGCGCCGGGCGTCGAAGCGCTGACGCGGCGGCTGAAAGAGGCCGGCTATCACCTGACCATCGAAACCGCCGGGACGGTGTGGAAGGACGTGGCCTGCGACCTGGCCAGCGTAAGCCCCAAGCTGGCCAACTCGACGCCCTCGAAGCGCGACGCTCGCTGGGCCGAACGCCACGAACGCGACCGGATTAACGTCGAGGTCATCCGGCGGTTCACGGCCCTGTCCGACTATCAGCTCAAGTTCGTCGTCGAGCGTCCCGCCGACCTGGACGAGATCGAATCGCTGCTGTCCGAGATCGGCGGCGTGGATCGGGCCCGGGTCCTGCTCATGCCGCAGGCGGTCACGCCTTCACGGCTTGAGGAATTGACTCCCGAGGTCGAAAGGTGGTGTGAAGAGCACGGTTTCACCTTCGGCCCGCGGCTGCACATCCTGCTTTTTGGCAACAGCCGCGGGAAGTAGGCACGGCGCGGCACGCGAATTGCACGCCGGTCGATTGTCGACACGGGCGTGACGTGGAGAAATCCAGGATCGCGTGTGGACTCGGCCTTAAGGCCCGGCTAATAATCAAACGGGCGCGGGACGCTGGGAGGCAGAAAGGTGGATCGGCTCGGGTCGACGCCGTGCAGGCGTGTTCCGGGGCCGGGTGCCGCGGTCTCCTACACCCGGTCGTCGCGCGCGTGCGCACATCCATCGACCCCGGCCCGGGGTTGTCTCTTTCTACTCCTGCACGAGAAAGGGGTCGCGTCATGTGCAATGTGCCTCCCGTCGTCGTGGTCTTCTGCGGAACCCTAGGTCTGGCCTTCTCATCCGCATCGGCCCAGGAGTACCTGCTTGCAACCGGCTCGGAATCGCGCGCGGCAGCCGAGCACGCTGGTCCCGGGCTCGGCGTGCCCATGCGCATCTTTCATGTTGAACGCGGTGACGTGCCGCAGAGGGTGACGGTCTCCGGTGGGAAAGTCGTAGCCCATGGCCCGCGGAATGGCGGCGCAGCCTCCGAGGTGGATGAACGCCTCGCCTACAGCAACACGCTTGGGCGGTTCGTCCTGACGCTTCCGACCTACCTCGGGGTGTTCGCTGATGACCTGACGTTGGATGCAGCGCCGGGTTGCATGCTGCGGCGGTTCACGTTCGTTGTGACGGGGCGGGCCAACCCGACCGGGGTCGGCGGGCCGTACGGGGTGACGTACGCGCTGTACGACGACTGTCCGTCGGCCGGTGGGGCGATCATCGCCGGGACGGCGGGCATGGTCGCGTTCCCGGATGATGCCCCGCGGGTCGTCGAGGTCGTCGTTCCTGCCGGCGTTGAACTCCCAGCCTCCACCGTCTGGCTCGGGCTTCGTTTCAACCGCCGGGACTGCGGCACGGTGCTGGGAGCGCCATCCTTGACCGGCTACTCGGCGGACTCTTTCGATTGGTCGCCTGACGGGTGCAGCATGCACCTCGGTGGCTGGCCCGACTCTCCGCACGGCTCGTTGAACGCGGAGGTGTACGTGGACTCGGGCTGTGCGGAGGCGTTCGTCGGGTTTGACAATCCGGGCCTCGGAGCGGACGCACTGGGATTCGGCCCGGATTATCTGCTGAGCGACGATGTCGAGCTTGGGGTCGAAGGGTGCGCGCTTGCGGGGTATCAGGTTCGTGTTTCTGGGTCCGGGTCGTACGAGTTCTTCCTGTGGACCGGGACGGTGATGCCGGGGTCGTCGGACTTCACGACGATCCCGGGGACGGAGCGAACCTTCGAGGTGCCGGAGGAAGGTCGGCACCTGCTTCGGGCCGGCTTTGATCCGCCGATCCCCGTGCCGCGGAACTTCAGCGTCGGGTTCCGCGCCGGCAACCACGAGGCAGAGTGGGTCACAGCGGGCGGCGACCCGCGGATCGGGCGATCGCCGTCCCGGGTCCGTTGCCACGTGCTTCAGGGAGACCCTCATCCCGGCGGCTTTTCCTGTTTCGGGCCCGGTGGACCACCTGAACCGGAGGGGTTCGACGTTAGTATCTCCTGCGCCGGCGAGGCGCCGGTGGGGGCCTGCTGCGACATGTTCGTGACCCAGTGCGGCGGAACGGCGGAGGGGCTCCCCTGCGACGACAACGACGATTGTCCGGTGGGCCAGACCTGCGAGTCGGTCTGCCGCGAGGTGCCGGAGATAAACTGCCCGTTGCCGCCCGATGACCCAAACTTTCGGCCCGGCTGGGTGGACGGAGGCTCGTGCGACGCGCAGCCGTTCCCCCGGCCCTGCGGCCAGGCGGCATGCTGCACGCCGCAGAGTGAGTGCCACGATCTGACGCGGAATGAGTGTTACGCTCTGGAACCGCTCTACAAGCCGCGGGAGTGGCAAGGGGGTCTATATTGTGGAACCACGACCCAGCAATGTCCCCACTGGGCGTGTCTCAACGCTACCGGAGATTGCACCGAAGCGAGGGACCGGCTTTGCAACGGCGGCGGCAACGACGGTGCCATCTGCTTTTCCGATCCCGATTGCCGCGGAACCTGCTTCCTCAACGTCTGCCAAAGTGGGTGCAGAGTGAGTCAACCCTGCACCAGCAGTGCGCAGTGCAATTGCGATGGCTTGTGTGACGTCACGGACCCGAACAACCCGCACTGCGTCGGTGGTGCCCGGGATGGCGAGTTCTGTGATCCGGAACATGAGGACCTCGAGTGCCGCGAGTCGTATTGCCAGACATTTCCGGGGTGTGGTGACCATGATTGCTGCGCGAACGTGTGTATCTACAACCCCGGCCCCCCGTTGTTCACCGAGTTTTGCTGTGAGGTCGAATGGGATTTGCAGTGTGCTGAGCTCGCCGGCGATCGCAGCCTGGGGCTGTGCCCCGGCGCGGCATACTGCCCGGCTGGGAAAATGGCGTGGCTGGATCCGCCGGACAGCGTGATCGATGCGGGGCGGCCGTACCGCCCGGGTGATGTGACGGCACTGGAGGGAATCCAGACCTTCTTGCTTCGTGCGCCGAGCGGCGCTGACGTCGACTGCTGGGACATGTATGAGTCACTACAGAACACCGGTCTACATCCAGACTACGAACTGGGTCTCCTCTTCAATGAGGTCTTGGAGATGGTATTGCAGGCCAATGGTCAGTACGTGATGTTGCTCAAGCGGCCGATCACTCCAGGCGAACGGACGACGATCTGCTATTCGAGCGGGAAGTTTTTGTATTTATGCGGTTCGTTTGTGGCCCACCCCGGAGACGTGAACGCCGACGGTACGACGGACCTGCTTGATGTTGCGGTTCTGATCGATGTGCTGCTGGGTAAGACTGAGGTGCCGTGGGGCCTGTACAGCACCGACATCGACCGCGACGGTGCGGCGACCTTCCTCGATCTGCTTGAGCTTGTCGACCTGCTCGTCGGAGCGGGAGACTACGGCGTCTGGTGGGGTAGTTGGATTCCGTAACCTCGGGGCGACGCCCGACTCCCTTTCTGGCACGGGTTTCCAGCCCGTGAGTGCACCGGTTGACGACCGGCGCCACCGAGAGCGGTACCAGTCGCTCCTGGATCGCCCGGATGCTGGCCGGGGCTCTGTGCTACCCCACCTTGGCAACCACGATGGTGATATCGTCGGACTGGTGGGCGAGGCCGGCGAAGCGGCGGACGTCCCAGAGCAGTTGCAGCGCCAGTTGCTGGGTGGCAAGGTCGCGGTGCTTGACGATCGATGTGCGCAGACGGTCCCAGCCGTAGGCCCGGCCCTCGAAGTCCATCGCCTCTGTGACCCCGTCGGTCACCATGACCAGCAGGTCGCCGCCTCTAAGAGCGACAGCGTCCTGCTCGAAGTTCTCGTCGGCGGAAATTCCGAGCACCATGCCGCCGACAGTGAGTTCTATGAACCGGCCGTCGCGAAGCAGCAGCGGCGCCGCGTGCCCGGCGTTGCAGTAGGTGAGCGCCTTGCCGTCCGGTGAGAACGCGGCGAGAAAGAGGGTGACGAACTCCGCGGTCAGCGTGTCACGTTCCATGTGCCGGTTCACGGCGCGGACGATCGTACAAAGGTCCACCGCGTCGCTTCCGTCGTACGATGTCGTTGAATCAGTCGCATAGGCCCGTAACGCGGACCGGGCCGACGCCATCAGCAACGCGGCCGGCAGACCCTTTCCGACCACGTCGGCGATGCAGACCCCGAAGTGCCCGGCGGGAAGGTCGAGGAAGTCGTAGAAGTCTCCTCCCACTTCGAGGGTCGGATCGTTGACGCAGCCGAAGTCGAGCCCGGCACGCGGCGCCGGGCGCGGCGGCAGCATGCGCCGCTGAATCTGCGCGGCGGCATCGAGCTGCCGCTGCACCCGTTCGGTCTCGGCTCGTTCGGAAAAGAGGCGGGCGTTGATCACCGCGGCCGCGGCCTGTGATGCGATCGAGCGGAGCAACTGGGCCTCGGACTCGTTGAACAGGTACCGCTGCCCGGTGTACACCCGCATGACGCCGATCGTTTCGCCGCGGTAGGTCATGGGAACGCACAGGCCGCTGACGATTCCTTCGCGGCGGGCGTTCTCGCGGTAACGGATCCGTGGGTCGTTCGGGGCGTCTTCGATGAACACCGTTTCACCGGCGAACGCGGCCGCGTCGATCCGGTTCTGGCTGACGATCACCGGTCCCTTGCTCAGGTACTCCTCGGACAGGTTGTACACGGCCTTGACGACCAGCTCGCCGGATTGCTGATTGAGCAGGCGGATGGCGCAGGCCTTGACCGGCATGACCTGTACGACGCGGCGGACGGTCAGGTCGAGTAGCTGCTGGAGATCGAGCGTGCCCGAGAGCAGATCGGCAAGGCTGTGAACCACGCGCAAGTCGGCGAGCTGCCGGCCGATGCGCTCGCCCTGTGCGTAAAGCGTCGCGAACGTCTCGGCGAGCATGTCAGCGAAGGCATTGATTGCGTCGGGGGTGCCGCCGGTCCAGGCGTACTCGGGCGGCGCCGCGGCGAGCAGTTCGTCGTAGTGAAGCCCATAGGTGTCGGCGGCGGCGCGGACCACGTCGGGTGGTGGCGTCTCTGCGGGGCGCGTCCCGACAACGATGTGTGCCAGCCGATGACCCTTATGCAGGATCGGCGCGGCGTACAAACGCATGCCCTCGTGTGCCAGCACCGCGCACTTGGAAGCCGTCCGCGCGGCACAAAGCCCAAGGGCGTCGTGAAACTCGCGCCGACCGCGCGGAGTGTCTCCGATCAGCCGCGAGTATTGGCTGCCCCAGGTCGGTTCGGTGATCGGCCGTCCCGCCGCGTCGCAGATGCACACGCTCATCTGGCCCAACCGGGCGAAACGCTGCTGCAACGACTGGAGCGTCTCGAGCGGGATGTGCCGGGTCAGGGCGGGCGCGTCGGTCGTACGTTCACCATTGCCACCGGATGCCGACATCGCATTTCTTTCGCGAGCGTTCAGGGGATGAAGTTCGTTCGGGTGGTGATGGCGCCGACGGTCTCGGCGATGAGCCTCGCCGCGGCCTCCAGATCGTCCAGGCTCACGACCTCCACCTGGGTGTGCATGTAGCGGTTCGGGATGCTGACCAGCGCGGTGGCCACGCCGGCCCGGGTGAGCTGGATCGCGTTGGCGTCGGTACCGGTGCCGCCGGGGGCGGCCTCCATCTGGATCGGAATCCGCTTGGCTTTTGCGACCTTGACGAGCAACTCCTCGAGCCGCGGGTTGATGTTCGGGCCTGTGGAGATGGTCGGGCCGCCGCCGATCTTGATGTCGCCGTTGACCCGCTTGTCGATGTCGGGGTAGTCGGTGGCGTGGGTGACGTCGACGGCGATGCCGACCTGTGGGTCGACGCCGTAGCACGCGGTTCGCGCCCCGCGGAGTCCGACCTCTTCCTGCACGGTGCTGACGGCGAAGAGCGCGGGTTTGATCTTCTTGACGGAACAGAGGCGAAGCGCCTCCATGACGACGAAGGTGCCGCACTTGTTGTCGAAGGCGGGCGAGGTGACCAGCGAGCCGCCGAGCGGGATCATCTCCAGGCGGAAGGTGATCGCGTCACCGACCTCGACGACCTGCTCGGTGGCCTTCTTGTCCTTGGTGCCGATGTCGACCCACATCTCGCGGAGCTCGATCTTGGCGCCGCGCTCTTCCTGCTTCATCAGGTGGATGGGCTTACGGCCTATGACGCCCTCGACCGGGCCGTGTCTGCCGTGGACCACGACCCGCGAGCCGGGCACCACGGAGGGGTCAATGCCGCCGACGGGGACGAAGAAGATGAACCCCTTGTCGTCGATGTAGCTGACCATCATGCCGATCTGGTCGCAGTGGCCCGCGAGCATGATGCGCGGCGCGCCGTTGGGGTTCAGCGCCACGATGACGTTGCCGTGCACGTCCGTCTCGATGGAGTCGGCGAACTTCTTCATCCGGCGGCGGACGAGATGCTGCACCGGCTGCTCGAAGCCGGAGGCGGACGGCGTTTCCAGGATGGTCTTCAGAAACTCGTGCGATTCCTTCCGCAAGGCTGCATGCTCCACGTTTGGTGTCTTTCGCCGCCCGCCACCCGGGGACCGCCGTGGCCGGCCGTCCATGCGACGCTTTCTGAACGTCCTCCGGATCGGTCCTGCGGCGGGCCCGTCACGGTGATCGGGCTCATCCGCTCGGTTTCGATCCGGCCGGCTTCCTGGATATCGACGCGTCCGCGCGCAGGTCTACTTTCATGTCCAGGTTCTTGACGAGGAAGGCCCACATGTCGGCAACCTCTTCGATCTGAAACGACGTGGGCTTTCCGGCGCCGTGTCCCGCATCGGTCTGTATGCGGATCAGCGTGGGATTCGAGGCCGACTGGGCGGCCTGCAACCCGGCGGCGAACTTGAAGCTGTGCGCCGGGTGCACGCGGTCATCATGATCGCCGGTGGTGATCAGCGTGGCCGGATACGCGGTTCCGGGTTTAAGATGGTGCAACGGCGAGTAGGCGTAGAGGGCCTTGAACTCCTCCGGGTCCTTGGGTGAGCCGTAGTCGGAGGCCCAGGCCCACCCGATGGTGAATTCCGTGAAGCGGAGCATGTCCATGACCCCCACGGCCGGCAGAGCCGCAGCGAACAGGTCCGGGCGCTGGGTGATGGCGGCCCCGACGAGCAGTCCGCCGTTGCTGCCACCGTGAATCGCGAGCTTGTCTTGCGAGGTGTACTTGTTCTCGATGAGCCATTCGGCCGCGGCGATGAAGTCGTCGAAGACGTTCTGCTTTTTGAGCTTCATGCCGGCCTCGTGCCAGTCCTTGCCGTACTCACCGCCGCCGCGAAGGTTGGCCACGGCGTAGACGCCGCCCATTTCCATCCAGACGACAAATTTCGGGCTGAAGCCGGGTGTGATCGGGATGTTAAAGCCGCCGTAGCCGTAGAGCAGCGTGGGGTTGCTGCCGTCGAGCTTCATTCCCTTCTTGTGGGTGATGAACATCGGCACCTTCGTGCGGTCCTTGCTCTGATAGAAGACCTGCCTGGTTTCGAACGCGTCCGGGTCGTAGTCCACCTTCGGCGTCCACAGGACGTCGCTCCGGCCGGTTTCGACGTTGTACCGGTAGACCGTTCCGGGTTGTGTAAAGCTCGTGAAGGTGTAGAAGGTCTCCGCGGAATCGGCCTTCCCCCGGAACCCAAACGCCGAGCCGAGACCCGGCAGGGGAACGTCGCGGACGGGCGTTCCGTCGAGGTTCACCACGGCAACTCTTGATCGGGCATCCTTCATGTACGTGGTGATCAGTTTACCGCCGACCAGATCGACCGACCGGAGCGTGTCCGCGTGCTGCGGGACGATCTCCTTCCAATCCCCTCGCTGCGAAGAGTCGGTGTCGATGGCGACCACCCGGTAGCGCGGGGCGTCGAGGTCGGTCTGGAAATAAAAGACGCTGCCCTGGTTGTCGATGAAGTCCCACTCGGCCTGGAACTCGTTGATCAGCTCCACGACCTTCATGTCCACGTTCTTGAGGTCGATGTAGAAAACGAGGTTCTTGCGCAGCGTACCCTTCCAGATGTTGATGATGAGGTACCGTCCGTCGTCGGTCACGTCTCCGCCGAATCCCCACTCTTTCTCATCAGGGCGCTCATAAATAAGGTGATCTATGGACTGCGGCGTTCCGCGCTTGTGGAAGTAGAGCTTGTGGTAATAGTTCTGCTGTTTGAGCTCCTCGCCTTCCTTGGGCCGGTCATAGCGGCTGTAGAAGAAGCCGCTGCCGTTGTCGAGCCAGGAGATGCCGGAGAACTTCACCCATTCGACGTGGTCCTCGAGCGTCAGCCCGCTCTCGACGTGGCGCACGCGGATTTCGTTCCAGTCGGAACCCGCGGTCGCCAGGCTGTACGCGATCAGCGATCCGTCGTCGGTCGGGGCCCAGTTCCGCAGCGACACCGTCCCGTCCTCGGCGATGCGGTTGGGGTCGACGACGGGCTTGGGCGTGTCGTCGAAGGACTTGACGGTGTACAGCACGTCCTGGTTCTGCAACCCGTCATTCTTGGTGAAGAAATAGCGGCCGCCCTCCTCGTAGGGCAGGCCGTATTTGGGATAATCCCAGATCGCGGTCAGGCGCTCCTTGATCACGTCGCGCTGAGGGATCCGCTCGAGGTAGGCGAACGTCAGCTTGTTCTGAGCCTCGATCCACTCGCGCAGTGCCGACGACTCGTCAGGATTGTCCTCCATCCAGCGATAGGGGTCCGCGACCTTGACGCCGTGGTACTCGTCGACGACATCGGTCTTCTTCGCCTCCGGATAGGCCAGTGGCTTGCCGGCATCCGCCGCAGCCCGCCCGGCAGCCAGAATCGTGCTTACCAGCGCGACGGCAGCCGGCGCCCACCGGCCGGTCAACCTCGAGTAACCGCAGTTCATCACTCATTCCCCTTTCGGAGCATGGCCATCGGACGGCATCCGCGCGGGTTCCGCAACCCGCGTTCCGGCAGTAGCTGTCGGCAAGCCGTATGGTAGGGGTGCGGCGTCCAGGGTCAAGTTGGAACGCGTCGAGCGCGGCTCGCACGTGCAACGCCCGGCGGCTCAGACCGAAACCGCCTCGGCATCCTGTCTGGAGGCATCGGTGCGGAGTTCACGCCGGGGTTGAAGCCATTCCCGCAATCCGCCGTGGTCCACGGGATGGTTGCCTGCCGTTGCAGCCTCGATGGCTGCGGCGGCGCTGCCCAGATAGGCCGCGTGCATCAGGTCGGCGCCCGCGGCCAACGACATCGTGGCGGCCGCGAGCAGCGCATCACCGCATCCCAGCAGATCGACGGCATGCTCGGCCATCGCGGGCACCTGCTCGCTCCGCAGTCGCGCCGACCACTCGGGTGAGGCGCGATCCTGGCTGCGCCGGTCAAACACCACGAGCCCGCGCTTCTCCAGGGTGATGAACAGGTGTCGGGCGTTCGTCCGGGCCAAGAGCGCCCACGCAATCGACGACAGCCCCGAGTCCGCGTCGTTGAGCGTCGCCCGCGCCTCACGCTCCGTCGGGCAGAGCAGGTCCACGTTCCGGAAGTCGACCAGACTGTTCCGGCCGCTGCTCACGTCGGCGCTCACGATCCCCGCGTTGTGCCGCACGCTCGGCAGCACCCGTCCCAGCAGCGCCCCGGTGATCATCCCGAAGCCGAAATCGCAGAAGATGACGGCGTCGGCCAGCTTGGATTGCTGCTCCAGGATGACCGCCGCGCGGCGCTCGGCCACCGAGTCGAGCGGCAGCCGATGTCCACGGTCGAGCTTGAAGAGCTTGGCGTCGCCGGCCAGGAAACGCGTCTTTTCCACCAGCGCAGGTCGGGCCGGGATCAGGTGATGCTCGACGCCCTCGTGGTCGAGGGTCTCGGTGACGTGGGCCGTCTGCTCATCCTCAGCACCGGCACTGAGCAGGAACGCGTGTCCGCCGAGCGCCGCGACGTGGCGGGCGACGATAGCCGCACCACCCACGTAGCGGCGTTCGTCGCGGTGAACGAGGCTGAGCATGGGCGACTCGCGGGCCACGTCGTGGGCGTCGCACAGGATGTACCGGTCAAGCACGACGTCCCCGACCACCACGACGTGCAGGTTCCGAAACCGCTCCAGCGTGTGCCCCACCGATTCCGCGCCGATCCCGTGCCGGCGGCACATCAGCGGCAGGCGGTGCGACTCCGCCTCCCGCCCCCAGGGCATCTGCTCGATCAGCGCCGTCGAGCTGAAGACCATCTCGCCGCTCGAGAAGACGATGCGCCCGCCGGACCCTTCAACCACCGCTTTCTCGGCCAGGAACGCCGGGCTGTTGGAGCTCTCATACTCTCTGCCCTTGACGTACAGGTCCGGCTTGACCGCCGCCAGAAGCCGCTCAGCGGTCCGGTTGGGGTCGATGTAGACGTAGTCCACGAACAACAGGGCGGCGAGGTTCTCCGCCCGCAACTCCTGCGGGATGTAGGGCCGTTGATCACCCTTGTCGATGTCCGAGTCGCCGGTCAGCGAGACGATCAGGATGTCGCCCTGCCGCCGTGCGAACTCGAGGTAGCGGACGTGGCCCGGATGCACGATGTCGAAGCAGCCGTGGCATTGGACGATCCGGCGGCCGTCGGCCCGCGCTTTTCGCGTGACGTCCAGCAACGTGTCGAGGTTCACGATCTTCTGTTGGTAGCCTGACGGCATCGCCCGATCGCTCCGCGCGGCTCCACGTTCGCACACTTCAACCGCAGCATCGTTCCCCTGACCGATATCGGCAGCCGACCCGGCCCTGGCGCATGCTTTCTCGGTGACCCCCTTGCGGCGACGGCGGGCGCTTGCAAAGTGGCGTGCGCGGCATATGATCGACATCGATCGCCCGACGGCGGCCGCGCGGGAGCCAGTACGGGCCATGGCCCTTCCATCCCGAAACTCTACAGGGCTACCCGACGGAATCGAAGACTGCTGCTTGAATGGCGTTTCCCTGGACCCTTGAACGTTACGTCTTCCGCGAGATGGGGAAGGCCTGCCTGCTCGCGGCCGCCGGGCTCACGGTGAGTCTGAGCCTCGGCGGCGGGGTCCTCAACATGATCAAGCTCGGCGAGGTCACGCCCGGGCAGCTCCTGCGGCTGATGACGCTGGTGATCCCCATCGCCGCGGCCCTGACGCTTCCGGTGGCCGTGCTGTTCAGCGCCGCGGCGACCTATGGCCGGCTCAGCGCCGACAACGAGTTCGTCGCCTGCCGCAGCAGCGGCGTGAACCTGCACCTGCTCTTCCTTCCGGCCTTGGTGCTGGGGATGATCTCGGCCACGGTCACGTTCGCCTGCCTGAACTTCCTTATCCCTCAGATCGTCGGGAACCTCGATCATTTCCTCGAGGCGGACGTGATCACGATGCTCCAGCGGCGGTTGGATCAACCCCGCGGCATCCGGCTCGACCGCGACGGGCGAGGCCTGCGGATCGCGGCCGACCGCGCCGCGGTCGCCGCGGACGACCCCAACAGCGTGTCACTCGCGGGAATCGCGTTCATGGAGCTGGAGGGAGGGCGGTGCCTGAGGTACGGCACGGCGGAGCGCGTCGACCTCACGTTCGACCGCTCGACCGAGCGGATTCGCGCGTCGGGCCGGATGGTCAACCTCAGTTTCTTCGATCTCGAGGCCGAGCGCTTCGCCGAGTTGAGCCAACAGGTCGTGGCGGCACGCGATCTTCCCGCGCTCGTGCCGCGGGAGATCAAGTTCCTCAATCTGCCCCGGCTCCTTCATTATTCCGCTCATCCTGAGCTCTGGTTCGAAGTCACGTCGGCCTTCGACCGGCTGCGGATGTTCGTGGCTCGGCTTGCGGCGTATGACCGGCTTGCCGACCAGTGGGCGAACGCGGGCAGGAGGATTGTCCTCGCCGATTCGGACGGGCACTACACGTTGTCGTCCGCGCAGGCGGACCGTCTCGCACGCGACAGCGGAATCGAGTTGAGGCAGGCGCGGGTCGAGATCACACAGGGCGGGCGGCGCCAGACGTGCGAGGCCGAGCGCGTGGTGCTCGAGGTGACCCGCGGCGATTCGATTGACGGCGCCGGCGTCCAGATCGAGGCCTACAACGCCCGCGTGTCGAGCGGGGGACAGTCCGTCACCCGCGCGAAGGCGGCATTCGGGCCGGCGCCGCTTCCGCCGGACGTCGTCCAGAAGGTCGGCGCCCTGAGCCCGGCAGCGCTTCTTGCCTACCCGGCCGGCGGCCCGGGCCCGCTCGCCGAACAGCAGCTCAAGACGCGTGCAGCGCGCGACGCCGCCGTGCGGGCCATCGTCTCCACGCTGCATGAGCGCCACGCGTTCAGCGCGAGCGTGTTGGTGCTCGTCGTGCTCGGCGCGGCCCTCGGGATCATCTTCCGCGGTGCACAGGCGGTCGTGGCGTTCGGCATCAGCTTCGTCCCGTCGCTGCTGGTTATCGTCACGATCGTCATGGGAAAACAGATGGCTCATAACGCCTCGACCCACCAGTTCGGATTGCTGGTGATGTGGAGCGGCATCCTGGTTGTGGCCTGCGGGGACCTGTGGCTGCTCACCCGGGTCGTGCGACGATAGGCACGCGCATGTCCAGCGTTATTGATCGTTACATCGTCCGCTCTCTGCTGCTCAACTATCTGATCGCCCTCGGCGTGATGATGAGCCTTTACGTGGTGCTGGACCTCTTCGTGAACATGGATGAGTTCACCGAGCACGGCTACCCGTTCCGGACGGTCCTCGGCAACATCGTTGACTACTACGCGCCCAACCTGCTGCTCTACTTCGCCCAGCTCTCCGGCGTGATCACGCTCTTCGCCTGCCTCGCGGTCTTGGCGCGCATGCGGCGGTTCAACGAACTGACCGCCGTGCTCGCCTCCGGGGTCAGCCTCCATCGCGTCGCGGCGCCGATTATCGCCTTCGGCCTCGTCACGACCGGCCTGCTCGTCATGGACACGGAATGGTGGATTCCCTCCGTCGCCCACAAGTTGGCCCGCGACCGCGACGATGTCGACGGTCAACGGGCCTACGAGGTGCTCTTCATGCCCGATCGCGGCAACCGCCTGCTTTCTGCGATGCAGTTCCATCCGACCACCCGCGACATGCGCCACCTGCTGATCCTCGCCCGTAACGAGGACGGGACCGTCGGCGAGACATGGGAGGCCGACCGCGCCGTCTGGGAGCCATCCGCCCCGCCGGCCGCGGGGCGCTGGCGGCTGGAGCGCGGAAAGCGAGTCAGGCGCGTCGAGAATCGCGGTGGGGGACTCGGGCCGAAGGAGAGCAAGGAGGTCATCTACCCTCGGTACTACGAGAGCAACCTGAGCCCCGAGGCCATCGAGCTGCGGCAGGCCGAAGGATGGATCCGGTTCTTGAGCCTGTCCCAGCTTCGTGAGCTCCAGGAGCGCGGCAACGCCGACATGCAAGCGATCGTCCAGACCCGGCACGCCCGCATCGCCGCACCGATCGTCAGCGTCGTGCTCCTCCTGCTGGGGCTCCCCTTCTTCCTCGACCGATCACCGGCCAACGTGATCCGGGATGCAGGCAAGTGCCTCGCCGTTTGCGGCCTGTGCTACGTCGCCAGCTTCGTCGCCCAGAGCATCCGGCCCGAGACGCAGTCGGCCCTGCCTTCGTGGTTCCCCATCTTCGTCTTCGGCACATTGGCGGTCGTGCTGCTCGACCGCGTCCGGACGTGATACCGGTTCACGGTTCGGGCCTGGCGTCGCCCAGGGTCGTTCGCCAGTGCTGCGCCGCACCGGGCCTGTTCCATCGCTCGTAGAGTTCGACCATTGTGCGGACGACGGCTTGGTGTCGGTCCCTTCGCGACCGGTCGGCGGTGGCGAGGATCTTCTCGCTTCGGACCAGCCGCGGCTCGGCTTCTTCGTACCGTCCAAGCGCGGTCAAACACCGCCCGTAATTCCACTGGATCGAGGCGATGTGCGGATCGTCCTCCGCGAACACACGCTCTGCCCGCGGCGAGAGCTTCTCGAGGATCGGCAGTGCGTCCTCGAAGCGGCCCGTGTTGATCAAGGTCCCCGACAGGTTGTTCATCGACAACAAGGTGTACGGGTGCTCCTCGCCGAGCGTTCGCGCCTGCGCGTCGATGACCCGGCGCTGGAGGGCCTCCGCCTTCTCGTACGCGCCGGTCTTCTGGTAGATCAACGCGAGGTTGTTCATCGTGGCCAGCGTGCCCGAGTAGTCCGTGCCGAAGGTTCGCTCGAGCACGGCGATGGTCTGCAACTGGAGCGTCTCCGCCTCCTCGTACCGGCCCTGTGCCGCGTACACGTCCGCCAGGTTCCCCTGTGCCGTCAGCGTGTGCTCGTGCTCCGGGCCCAGCGCCTTGCGGCGAAGCTCGAGGGTCCGGGACTGAACCGCCTCGGCCTCGTCCAAGCGGCCCATACTCGCGTAGAGCAAACCGAGGTTTCCCATCGTCAACAGCGTCTGGCGATGCTCGGGCCCGAGCACCCTCCGCGAGACCTCGAGGGCTTCCTCGTAAAGTGGCTCCGCTTCCCCGAAACGGCCCTGCGATTCGCAGAAGTACGCCACGTTCGACACCGACATGAGCGTTTGCGGATGCTCATCGCCCAACAGGCGGCGCTGCGCGGAGAGTGCGTCTCGTTGGATCTGCTCGGCCTTGGCGTAATCACCAAGGTAGAAGTAGCTTGCCGCGAGGTTGGTCAACGACTCGACCGTGTCCACGTGGTTGTCGCCGAATTCCCGCCGCTGAATGGCCAGCGCCTGGTTCAGCAGCTCGAGCGCTTCGCCGGGACGGCCGGATTCGTTATACTGCACGGCCAGGTCGTTCATCGCCCGCGCAGTGGCCGGGGCGCCGTCACCGTGGATTTCGCGGCTCCGCGTAAGAGCGTTGCTCAGAAGCTCCGTCGCCTCATCGACCCTGCCCCACTCGCTGTAGAGCCGGCCGAGCTTGCTTAGCGATTCCACGGTTTCAGGTGCGGATTCGCCGAGCAGCCGCGTACGCACTTCGACCGCCTTGACCAACTGCGGCTCCGCCGCCGCGAACTCTCCGAGGCTTCTGTAGGTATGGCCCAGCGTAGTGCGGATCGCCGCCTCCACCAGCGGCTCACCGCCGAAAGCGCTGTCGATCCGCTTGGCCGCCGCATCGAGCACCTCGCGAACGGTGATGTTACGGTCCGCCGTGCGCGTCGGGTCCGCGTACGCGAGCAGATCGTCATTCAGAAACTCGTTGACCGCCGCGGCGATCCGGGCCTGCCGCTCGGCCTCGAGCTGTTCCTGTTCGGCCCGGGCCTTGGCCGCAACCGCTTCATCGAGACGGCGCAGCGCGAGCGTCTCAGCACGGTTCGCGCGGATCGCCTGCGACGCGCTGACCACGATACCCGCGGCCAGAACCAGGAACACGCCGGCCACACCGGCGACCGCCGCCTTGTTCCGCCGCGCGAACTTGCGGAACTGATACAGCGTGCTCGCGGGGCGGGCCACAATCGGCTCGTCGCTCAGGTACCGCCGGATGTCCGCCGCAAGCTCCGCCGCGGATGCGTAGCGGTGCAAGCGATCCTTCTCGATCGCCTTCGCCACGATCGTCTCCACGTCGCCGCGGAACAGCGGGCTGAGCGAGCTCAAACGCGACGGCTCCTCGTCGCGGATGATCCGCGCCGCCTCCGGCACCGGCCGGCCGCGCACCTCGTGTGGGAGCCGCCCCGAAAGCAGTTCGTACAGCACCACCCCGGCCGCGTACACGTCCGACCGGGCGTCCACCTGCCGAGAGTCGCCGGTGACTTGTTCCGGGCTCATATAGGGGACTGTGCCGACGAGTTGTCCGACAGCGGTATGCAGCGTGACCGTGTGAATGTCGGCGTCGGTCAGCCGGGCCACGCCGAAGTCCAGGATCTTCGGCAAGCCCGCATCGTCAACCAGGATGTTCGCGGGTTTCAGGTCGCGGTGAATGACGCCCTTCTCGTGCGCGTGATGAAGCGCGTCGCAGACCTTCGCGATCAGCTCCATCCGCCGCCGCGTGCTCAGCGCGCAGCGCTTCGCAAACTCCGTGACCGGCGCGCCGCGCACGAACTCCATCGCGAAGTAGGGCTGCCGCGTCTTGATGCCGCCGGAGAGCACGATGTCCGCCACCCCCGCGTCGTAGATGTGGGCGATGCCCGCGTGCTGAAGCTGCCCCAGGACGTCCGCCTCGTGACGGAAACGCCTCAAGACCCCCGACGACGACAGCCCCGGCCGGATCACCTTCAGCGCAACGGTGCGCTGCGGATGGTCCTGCTCAGCCTCGTAGACCAGACCCATCCCGCCCTCGCCGATCAACCGGACGATCCGATACCGGCCGATCTGTTCCGGTAGCTCCGCGGGTGCGGTCCCACCGGGCGGCTCCGGGCCCCGGCTGCCCGACTCGATGACCACCTCGAGCGCGTTGCGGACACCCTCGATCCGCCCCTCGCTGAAGGCGTCGGGCCGGTCCGGATCGTGGGCCAGCAGCGACGCGACCTCACGACGAAGTGCCGCGTCGTCGCCGCACGCCTCCTGCAAGTATGCCTCCCGCTCGCCGGCCCCGAGCTCGGCCGCGTGCCAGAAGATCTCCTTGACGCGATGATGATCGGTGGTGCTCATGTCCGTTGGGTGTCGAGGTTCGGGCCGCCACTGCTTGCCGATGGTCCGAAGCCGGGGCGACACGACCGACCCTCGTTAGTGTAGCCGTCCATCACCGCCGCCTCAAAAACACCCTGCTGCCCGGGAAAACGTGGGATTCCTGTCGGATGGCGCCTCGGACCTGCGTAGTCTGAGTGAAACCTGTCCGGGCCGGGAGGGGTGCGAACGCCCGCTGCCGGGGCGGCAAGAACGACAGAGCGGCCGCGCCTGCGGCGGAAGGAGATTCTGAAATGTCCCGTATCAAAGCGCGAAACCGTCTGTGGGATGCACCGGTGACCGTGATCGGCGTTGGGGCCGTGATCCTGGGGCTTGCCCTTTTGCCCATGGCCATCTCCGGCTGCGGCACGACGCCGATGGACGGCGGCGAAGGCAGGCCCGGTCCGGGCGACACGGGCGACAATGGAGGAGGCGGGGATGGCAACGGCGGCGGTGGCGGCGCCACCGGGCGTTGCGTGGGCACCAGCGTACCCGAGACGGACAGCGCTTACTTCGTCGCCGGGAGCTTTGGCAACGACGCCAACTTCGGCGGCAAGGACGATCCGTTTCGGACGATACAGGCGGCGATCGACGATGCGGCCGATTTCGGCGGCGGCGATGTTTACGTGGCCGGCGGAGTCTACAACGAGACGGTCACGCTGCGGTCGAACGTGAACCTGCACGGCGGCTTTGATCGCGAATCGTGGGTGCAATGTCCGGACACCGCGCCGACGACGATCGTCGGTGGCCCGACCGCCATGATGGGCGAGGGCGTCGAGTCGCTGATGGTCAACGGCTTTACCATCGTCGCCGGAAACGGCGTCGACGGGGGCAACTCGGTCGGCGTGCGGCTCGTGGAGAGCACCGCCGTTTCCATCTTCGAAAACGAGATCGTGGGCGGCAACGGCGATGACGGCGCGCCCGGGGCGCCGGGTGGAACCGGCGGCGCCGGCAGCAACGGCGGGGGCGGCGACAACGCATCTGCGTGTCCCCCGGACAACACAGGCGGTTCCGGCGGGAGCTCGTCCGCAGGCGTCGGTGGCGGCACCGGCGGCACCGGCGGGGCCGGCGGCGGCTTCGACGGCAGCCGCGGTGGAGGCGCCAACCGCGGGGGCGGCGGCGAGGGTGGCGTGATCGGGGAGGATGGAGACAACGGATTCGCCGGCGGCGTCGGTGACGACGGTGAGCCCGGTGACGGAGCGGTGGCCCTCGGCACGATCACGAACGGCGATTACAAGCCGGTGGCGGGCGACACCGGCTCGACGGGCGGGCTCGCCGGCGGCGGCGGCGGCGGCGGCGGTGGGGGCGGCGCACTGGTCTTCGCGTGTGGCGGCGGCGGTGGCGGCGGCGGGGCCGGCGGCCGAGGCGGCGCGGGTGGTCGAGGCGGCCAGGGCGGCGGCGGCTCGTTCGCGATCCTACTGGCCAATTCGACGGACATCCTCATCGCAGATAACACTCTGACCACAGGCAACGGCGGCGTCGGCGGCGCGAGCGGCGAAGGCGGCGCGGGTGGAGCGGGCGGAAGCGGTGGCAGTGGCGGCTCGCGCTTCGGCGCCCAGGGCGCCGGCGGCAACGGCGGCCGCGGCGGGGCCGGCGGAATGGGCGGTTCGGGCGGCGGCGGTTCTGGCGGGCCTTCCATCGCCATACTCGAGGATGCAAACAGCGCCTCGACCCGTGCCAACAACCGAATCAACCTCGGCAACCCCGGCAGCGGTGGCGATGGCCTCAACGCCAACGACGGCGAAAACGGTGTGCAGGAGCGTTTCTTGAAGTTGGAAGATGCGGGCACGTAGGCCGTTTGGCCCGTGTCTTTGGCGGGCGGCACCGGCGGCACGCCGCATCGATCGGTGCGCCGCCGGGGCACGCCTGCGGAATGGACGGGCCGGGAATAACCGTACCCGCGGGTACTTGCCGAAACCGGCCCGAGAACGGTGAACCGATGGGGACGAACTTGCGGGACAATGCGCTGGCCAAAACGGTGTTTCTGAGCTAAAAAGGGAAACACCGGCGGCGAACCACGCTGGAGCCCGGGGCCTATCACAAGGAGATGCGAGTCATGAAATCCACCTCGAAGTCAAACCGCCACATCGGCAGCACGCCGTCGAAGTTCGCCGTCCTCTTCGGGGTCGGCCCGTGGCTCACGCTCCCCGCGCCGGCCCTGGCCGGCGACCAGGAGTGCCAGAACCAGGCCGAGATCGACATCTGCAAGGTGGGATGCACCGTCACCGGCGACGTGTGTGGCGCCTTGTGCGACTTCACCAGCGGGGCGTGCTGGGTGGGGTGTCAGGCTGTCTTCGGGACGTGTGAGGTCGGCTGCGGCGCCTGCGATCTGGGGTGCGACATATGTTGTCCGACCCTTACCTGCAATTGTGGAAACTGCCGTGATGACTGCGATGATTGCCACGACGCCTGCGACAGCGGGCGCGACGACTGCGAGGGCGCCTGCCGGCTCGACTGCGACGACTGCATCTTCGACTGTGAGCGGGACTGCGAGAGCATCTGCCGTCCGTTCAAGAAGGTGGGCGAATCGTGCTTCCCCATCTTCGATCGATGCGATGAGGGCCTGGTGTGCTGGCCCTTCCCCCTGCCGGACCAGGACGGGCTCCAGTGCTTCCCGTCCGACAATGATGCCCTGGAGGACGATGCGGCTTGCCGCAGGCAGTACAGTTCCCTGCTTCACGAGATCGCCCTGGCTGACGGGTCCGCGGTGAACTTCGGGCGCGGCGGCAGTCTCGCCGCAGGTGTCGGCGCGATCCTCGAAAGCGGCGTCGTGTACGGGCCCGACGGCCGGTTCGGCTGCTACCAGGCGACATGCTTCGGTGCCACGACCGACATTGAGGTCGGCGAATCCGCCTCGATCGGTTCCTTCCGGTCCTACGACGACTTCCGGGGGCAGTCGATTATGATCGTCGAGGAGGCCGGCGAAATCGCCGTGTTCAGCCTCGCTGAGTTCCTCTCCACGGATGGCGAATTCATCGGGGTGGCGGACTCGGTGTCTCTCGAGATCAGCATCCTGCCCGTCTCCGTCGGCGTGTACGACTGCGCGACGATTGTGGACACCGTAGGTGTGCGGGACCCGAACACGGGCGAACTGATTCCCGTCAACAACTCTCCACCCACCGCGTTGTGCGAGGACCAGGAGGCGTGCGCCGAGCCGGAGAAGTGTGTGGCGGTGGTCACGGTCGATGCCGGTTCCACCGATCCCGACGCGGACCCGCTCGTGCTGGTCCAGGATCCGCCGGGCCCCTACGGCATCGGCGTGCGCAAGGTCATGCTGACCGTCTCCGACTTCGACGGGGCATCCGACACTTGCGTAGCTGACGTGCAGGTGAATGACTGCACTCCGCCGGACATCGAGTGCCCGCCCTCCGTCGAGGTGGACTGCGAGGACGACGGTGTGACCTTCCTCGATCCGGGCGTTCCGGACGTCTCCGACTGCTCGGAGGTGAAGGTGACCGGCCACCAACCGCAGGAGTTCCCGCTCGGCGAGACCACGCTGACGTACACCGCCGAAGACGCGGTCGGTCTGACCTCCTCCTGCGAGCAGACAATCACCGTCGTCAGCGACGACACCGACGGCGACGGTCTGGTCGATTGCCTCGACCAGTGCCCCTTCATCACGGCGTTCAGCCCCACCGGCTGTGGCAGCGCCCTCCCCGGAGACACCGACGGCGACGGTGTCCCGAACGGTCTGGATGCCTGCCCCGACACCCTCGCCGGCCAAGCGGTCGATGAAAGCGGCTGTCCGACTGACGAGCCGCCGACCCAGCCGGTTCCCGACGCAGACGGCGACGGCGTACCGGACGACTTCGATCTCTGTCCAGGCACTCCGGTCAACCGCCCGGTGGACGACGACGGTTGCCCGATCGCGCCACCCGTCGTCGACAGCGACGGCGACGGCGTCGCCGATGACGCCGACCTCTGCCCCGATACCCCGGCGGGGGTTGCGGTCGATGCTGACGGCTGCCCCATCGATGAGCCGCCGACTCAGCCTCTGCCCGACGCTGACGCCGACGGCGTGCCTGATGATGCCGACCTCTGTGCCGACACCGTAGCCGGAGTTGAAGTCGACGAGAACGGCTGCCCGGTGGACGACGACGAAGGTCAGCCGGTGCCGGACGACGATGGCATCGTCGAAACGCCGTGTGGACCGATCGACGTGTCCGCCTTGTTCCTGATCGTGCTCGGCGTCGTCGGGCTGCGATTCGTCTCCGGCCGGCGGCGTTGAAGGTCGCACCGGTCACGCATGCGATCCGTCCGAACGCACAACGGCGTCAATTGAACGAACCAACGTCTCTCCGTTAACCCAAGGGACAGAACATGTTTCCCGGACCTCGGCTACGCACAATCTGCGCGCTCACAGTCTTCGCGACTGCGGGCGCGGCCCGGGCCGCAACGGTTACGATCGCCCACCTGGACGATCCGAGCATCGCGCCGCGGCAGTTCACCGGCTTCGGCAGCGTGGTGTTGAACGACGCCGGCCAGGCGGCCTTCGTCGCCCGCTTCGATTTTCCCGTAGCCGACGAAGACACGGGCGTATTTCGCGGCGAAGGCGGGCCGCTCACCCTCATTGCCCGGGAGGGGTACCCGTTGCCGGGCGACCCGCTTGGTTCCTACGGCTACGACGAGTTCCTCGACCCCGCGACCCGGCCCCAACTGGCCGTCAACGACAGCGGGCACGTCGCCTTCTGGACTCGCGTGAAGGGCCCGACGGTCCCGCCGGCGCTCCACAACGAGGCGGTCCTGCTGTACGATGGAAAGGAGACCGTCCTGGCTGCTCGGACACCGGGTGCTCCGCCCGACGGCAACGGCCAGTACTACACCTTCTTCCGGTTCGTGGGGCTGAGCGAACCCGGCGACGTGATCTTCCGCGCGCTGCTCTTCGACGCCGACCTGGCCGTCAGCGGCAACTCGGGCGTATTCTTCCACAGCACGCGCGATCCGATGCGTACGCAGGACGTGTTTCGCTATTCGCGGCTTGGCGACCCTGTATGCCTGGTCGACTCCTGCTCCGCCAACGGCACCTTTTCGCTGTTTTTCGGGAACGCCGTAACGAACTTCAATGACGCAGGCGAGATCGCGCACATGGGCGTGCTGACCGAGCCGGACGGACGGCAGATCGTCTACTTCGCATCGGGGGCGGGTGAGGCGACACCGCCGAGGCGGGTCTTTCGCGGCGGGGAGTTCGGAAACTGGGATTTCAGCGGGCACCAGATCGGAAGTCTTCACTTGGATCCGGCCGTCAACGATCATGGTGACGTGCTTTTCGTCGGTGGCGTCATCGGCGGCAGCTTCTCGACGTCACCGTCCGCGGTGCTGCGCAGTCGGACATCATCCTTCCCGCAACTCATAGCGCTGACCGATCATGCATCTCCGGACGGCAACGGCGTGTTGACCGGGTTCTCTCAGCCGCGGATCAACAACCGGCTGCAGATGGCGTTCGCAACGGGGTTCTGGCAGTCGGATGGGGATACGTTCGACGACAGCGGGATCATCATGAGCACCGGTGGGGTTCGCACGATCCTGGTGCGGGAGGCCGATCCGATTCCCAGCGGCGGGCGGTTTGCTGATATGTCGTTCCAACCGTCGTTCGCCCTGAACCACGGCGGGCAGGTCGCGTTCCAAACCGACATCATCGACGACACCAACGGTAAAGGGATATTCCTCAGCGACTCGACCGAGATGATCGAGGTCGTTCGAACCGGCGATATGCTCGAAGGAAGGGCCATCGCCGATGTCGAGTTCGTCGGCGGCGCGTCACGCCAACGAACCGGGCTCAACCTCCTTGGTCAGGTCGCCTACCGGGCCGTGCTCGACAACGGCGCGGAGGCCGTTGCCCTCACGACGCCGGAAATCCACTGGCGGCGAGACCCCAACGGCGGTGGCCCGAACGTGTGGGACTGGGACTACGCGCCCAACTGGACCGTCGGCATCCAACCTCGAGAGGTCCACGACGTGTATCTCGATTTTCCCCAGGCGTTCGCCCAGGTTTACGGACCGCGCGATGACGTGACGGTCAAGTCGCTAACCATCGGCAGCGCCAAGGGCTCCGTGAGCTTATTCCTGACCGCCGGCGTGACGCTGCGGAGCCGAAACGCCATTGACTTTGCAGCATCCAATGCCCTGTTTGTCGATCTCGCCGGAGGCGACGCGCCGCAATGCGGGCGTCTCGTCGCCGGCGGCGACATCCATCTCTCCGGTTCCTTCAGCTTCCGGCCCGTTGCCGGCTCCGAACCGCTGCCCGGTCAGTCGTTCGAGGTCATTACCTCGGTGGACGGTGTGATCACCGGGCAGCTCTTCGCCTACGCCGACTACGACGTCGATTACACCGCGAGGAGCGTTACGGTAACTGTCCTCCCGCGGGCTGGGGATATCTCCGCAGTGTCGTCGTTCGCAGGCTGCATGAACGGCCCGGACGCTTCGCCCGGCCCGCCGAGCGGCCTGACGCCGGACGGATGCCTGATCGCGTTTGATTCGGACGACGACGGCGATATCGACCTCGCCGATCATGCCGCGCTTGAGCTTCTACTGACGCGCGACTAGCGTATGGCCGATGTGGAATCGTGACGGAACCGAGACTCGCTCAGCCATGCGCATGGCGACCGACGGGGAGCACACATGACGTCACCATCGAAGCCGCCGAGCCTGCCAGGACGCTACCGCCGCCTGTTTACGGTTTGGGGCTGCTGGACGATCCTGGTTCCGGCTCTGGCCCTCACCTGCCTGGTCGCCGGCTGCCCCGGCGTAGGCGACACCGATGAGGACGGCGACGGGGACGGAAACGGCGGAGGCGGCAACGGGGGCGGCGGCGGTTTCGTCATCGGCGAGGCGCCCTTGCGCTTCGCGGTCATCGGCGACTACGGTGACGACGACGACAACACCCGCGCCGTCGCCGACATGGTCAAGACCTGGGACGTCGACTTCATCATCACCGTCGGCGACAACGACTACAGCGACGGCGCCTACCGCGGCACGTTCGAGGGTCTCGAGCTCGCCGTCGGGCAGTACTACCACGGGTTCATCGGCGACTACCAGGGAAGCGAAGGCCCGGGCGCGGCCGAGAACCGCTTCTTCCCCACGCCCGGCGATCACGATTGGGGAGACACCTGCGACGACCCCGGCGGACTCGACGACTACCTCGCCTACTTCACGCTCCCCGGCGAAAGCTCGGGCAACGAGCGCTACTACGACTTCCGCATGGGCCCGATCCACTTCTTCTCCGTGCATAGCATCGACGGCTGCGAGCCCGACGGTGTAACCGCCGACTCGGCTCAGGCCCGATGGGTGCGCGACACGGCCCTCGCGTCCGACGCGACCTTCAAGATCGCCTTTACCCATAAACCGCCCTACTCGTCGGGCGCCCGCCACGTCGGCGAGGGCGCGCACATGCGCTGGCCCTGGGCCGACTGGGGCTTCGATCTGGTTTTGGCCGGGGACGACCATGTCTACGAGCGCATCGAGCAGGGCGGCGTGCTCTACATCATCGACGGCCTCGGCGGCGTCGATATCCACGAGTTCCTCCCCACACCGACCGACGGCAGCCTCGTCCGTTACGCCGACAATTATGGCGCTCTGCTTGTCGGCGTCTTCGACGATCGCCTGATCGGCGCCTTCGTCGCCGTCGACGGAACGGTCGCTGACGAGTTCCTCATCCTCGACGAAAGCGCATCCGGCGGCGGCGACAACGGACCGCTCGATCCCGACGTCGCCCCCGTCACCCAGGGCGACTGGTATCGCCCCGACGTGACAAGTACGTGGCACTGGCAGCTCCAGCCGGCAGCGGACGGTCAGCTCAACACCGGCTACGACGTGGAGATCTACGACCTCGACCTGTTCGACGTTCCCGACACAGTCATCGACGACCTGCACGCCACGGGCCGCAAGATCCTCTGCTACTTCTCCGCCGGCTCCTACGAGGACTTTCGCGACGACGCGAGCGAGTTCCTGCCCTCCGACCTGGGCAACACGCTCGACGGTTTCGCCGATGAGCGCTGGCTGGACATCCGTTCCACCAACGTGCACCGCATCATGCGGGCCCGCCTCGACCTGGCCGCCGCCCGAGGCTGCGATGGCGTCGAGCCGGACAACGTCGACGGCTACACGAACGAGCCCGGATTCCCTCTGACCGCAACGGATCAGCTCGCGTACAACCGGTTCCTCGCCAACGAAGCCCGCGTGCGCGGCCTGTCCGTCGCGCTCAAGAACGATCTCGACCAGATCGAGCAGCTCGTGGACTACTTCGACCTGTCGGTCAACGAGCAGTGCCATGAGTTCGATGAATGCGACCTGTTGCGGCCGTTCATCGACGCCGGAAAGCCCGTGCTCAATGCCGAATACGCCGACACCTACGTCAACAGCGCAACCGCCCGCGACCAACTGTGCAGCGACGCCCGGACCGCGAACATCAGAACGCTCGTGCTGCCGCTCGATCTCGACGACTCGTTCCGCTACACGTGCGATCCCTGACGCACCGTCGGGGGCCGTCGATCGCCGCTTGCCGAACACCTACGCGGGCCCGGCCATCTCGGCCGATGGTTCGGGAAGCGGCCGCTCGGCAGCCGTGGCGACGCGGTTGCGGCCCGCGGCTTTGGCGGCGTAGAGCGCGTCGTCCGCCGCGCGCAACAGGTCGTCGGGATGGGTCATGTCCGCCTTTCGTTCCGCCACGCCGAGGCTGATCGTGACCCGGACTTCACGGTCGCCGACTTTGATCGGTGCGTTCTCGACGCCGGCCCGCATCCGCTCGGCGCCGATGGCCGCCTCGGCGGCGGCGGCATGTGGACAGAGCACCAGGAACTCCTCCCCGCCGATGCGGCAGAGGGTCTCGCCGCGGCGGGTCACACTTGCGAGGACCCCGGCCGCCTCGCGCAGCACGCGGTCGCCCGCCGCGTGACCGTACGTGTCGTTGATCGCCTTGAAGTGATCGATGTCGATGGCGACACAGGCCAGCCCGTGTTTGTAGCGGTCGGCCGAGACCCAGTGTTCGTTCAAACGGGCGAACGCCGCGCGGCGGTTGGCGAGGCCGGTCAGTTCGTCGGTCGTCGCCGCGTGACGCAGCTTCCAGTTGCTCTCTTCGAGCTTGCGGTTGGCGTGCGCGATCTCCGCGTTGTACCGGTGCATGTCGAGCTGCCGCCGGGTGAGCTCCTTCTGCAACATGACCAGGCGCCCCGCGGGGCGCAGGCGGGCGAGCAGCTCGTCCCTGCCGATGGGGTGTTGCGAGACCTCGTCAGCGCCGGCCTCGAAGGCTTCGATGACGCCACCCTCGTCCATCGCCTGGGCCGCGAGAAGGAGGATATAGACGAACGGGATGGTCTTTTCGCCGCGGATCGTCCGGCAGAGGTCGATGCCGCCCATGCCGGGCATGTCACGGCTCGTGATGACGATGTCGGCGCCGGCGTCGAGCAGGAGTCGGACCGCCTCCGGGCCCGAACGTACGCAGGTGACGTGGAATCCGGCTCCCGAGAGGCTCCCCGAGAGCGTTTCGAGCACGTCCGGTCCCTGGTCGACGATCAGGACACGAAGCGACGACGGTTCACAGTTCTGCGGGTTCACACTCGCCTATCCCGGGAAAGGGAGGGCCCGGGCCGTGGCTTCCCGCGACCATCCCGCGACCGCAATGGACTCATCGTCGCCATAATGACCCGTATTGAGCCGCCGCCGCCAGTTCGGCTTGCCGTGACTTGGGCGAGATTCCACATCGTGGCGGTTTACAGGTCGCTCCAGTTCCTATAATCGGGCCGGGGTTCGATTGCAGGGCCATGAGGCGAGGGTGTGGATCACGGCTCGACTCCGGGCCGGGCCGATCGGCAAGCGAGGAGCCACGACATGACGGACGTTCTTCCGGCGATCGATGAGGTGATCGAGCCGATGCGCGAGCCGCTTCGGCGGTTTGCGGCGCTGGTTCGCGAACTGGGCGGCAGCAATGCCAAGGGCTTGTCACTGATCGGCGCGATCGCCGCCGGGACGTTCGACGCCAGCCGCCACACCGCCCGAAGCGTTCTGGTGCTCGCAAGAGTGGATCTGCCCATGCTGCGTCGGCTGTCCGGGCACGGCATGCAGCTCGGGAAGGACCGGATCGCCGCGCCGCTGGTGATGACGCCGGACTACATCCGCGCCTCGTGCGACAGCTTCCCGCTGGAGTTGATCGAAATTCAACAGAAACGGTTGACGCTCTTCGGGTCCGATTACTTCGAGGAGCTTCAATTCGACGCCGCCCATGTGCGGCTCCAATGCGAGCGGGAGCTGAAATCGGTGCTGATCGGGCTGCGCCAGGGGCTGCTGGCCTCGGCCGGACGCGAGAGGCTGCTGAGCGCGTTCGATACTCAGGCCGCCGAGACGCTGGTCCGCACCCTGCGCGGAATACTCTGGCTGAAAGGGCAGCGCGACGGAAGGCCGGGCCGCGAGGTCGTAGGCGAGGTCGAACGGCTCCTGGACCGGAAGCTCTCCGGTCTGACCAGCGCGCTCGATCCCTCGTCCGAGCATCGCTGGGAGGACTTCGAGACGCTCTATCACGACGTCGAAGGGTTGGGCGAGACGGCGAATGCATGGTAGATGCGCTCCGCGTGAGTGGAACATGATGAATGCTGATTCGAGGATGCAGGATGACGGCTCCCGGCGCGAAGGCACGAAGTGGAAGGGATCGTGGGATCGAGGGATCGAGGTGGAATCAAGCATTACGAATGACGAATTACGAAATCGACAAATCGGTAGTCGGCAATTGGCAATCGGCAATCTCCATTCACGTCGGGCCGTCCTCGCGATGCTGGTCCTTGCGCCGGTGGCACGAGGGGAGGTCACCATTCAGGACCCGGGTACGTACGTGGTGGATCGCGCCAACGTCGTGGATGCCCAGGCCGAGCGGCAGCTCGAGGGCTGGCTCCGCGAACTTCAGCAGAAGGCCAGGGCGCAAGTGAAGGTCCTGACCGTGTCGCACCTCGACGGCGAGGACTTCTTCGGATTCGTGCAGCGGCACGCCGAGCTCTGGAAGCTGGGGCAGAAGGGACAGGACAACGGCGCGCTGATCGTGCTGGTACCGAAGACCTCGGGCCAGAAGGGTCATTTTCGAGTTCACCCCGGCTATGGGCTGGAGAGCGTGCTGCCCGATTCCTGGTGCGGGAGTCTGTACCGCCAGATCCGGGATGGATACTTCAAGTCGAGCCGGTATTCCGAGGGCATGGTGGTGGCGGCGGTCACGGTGGCCCGGCAGATCGCCGAGACTTCGAACGTGACGCTTACCGGTGTGCCGGACTACGGGCTGCGACCGCGGGCCGGGGGCGGCGGTGGTGCGATCTGTGCCGGCGGCGGTCTGGTTCCGTTTATCGTCGTGATCATCATCATCTCGTCGATATCGCGGCGGCGGCGTTACTACGGAAGCTGGGGCGGCGGCTTCTGGCAGTGGATGCTGATCGGCAGCCTGCTGCGCGGGGGCCGGGGTCACTGGGGCGGCGGGTTCGGCTCGGGATTCGGTGGTGGAGGGTTCGGCGGCGGTTTCGGGGGCGGCGGATTTGGCGGGTCCTTCGGCGGCGGCGGAGGCTTCGGCGGGGGCGGGGGCGGGGGTAGCTGGTAGCCGGCCGATGCGGGGAATGCAGTTCACGAACGCGATGTGCGGTCGTGGGAGGAGGTGCCGGCAGAGCCATCGGGCCCGGGCTGCGGCACGGCAGGTGGGGAGGTCGGAGGGCTGTCGGAAGCCGGGTGGGTTTGGGTTCGCTTGGGTTCGTTTTCTTAACACAAACCGCGTTTTCGATAGCGCCATGGCGGTTTTTTGGTTCGTTGTGCAAAAAAAAAGGCAACGGGCAATAGGCAACTGGCAACAGGAGCCAGGGATCGGGGGATCGAGGGAACGAGGGCGGAAGGGATCGCGGGATCGAGGCGGGGGAAACGTCGAAACGCCGCGGTGCGGAAGGGACCGACGGATCAAGAAAAGTCGAAACGTCAAAAGAGACGAGTGGTTCATGTTGGGGGGGTTCCGTCGTAATAACGTCGGGAGCGGTAACGTTTTGGGGTGATCGAAACGAGACGGGCGTTTGTAAACCCTTGCCGGGCCGGAGGTTATCGCAAAGTATTTTTCCTGGAGTGGCGCGCGGGACGGGTCGTTTCTCGGGGCAAGGGCCGCGTGGCCCCTCCAGCAGGGGCAAGACGACGCGTGCGCGTGCGGCCCTTGAGGCAGCGTGTGTGCGACATCCGGGCCGGGGTCCGGGCGGGCCGTCAACGCGGGAGGTCCGACGTGCGTTGGAAGAAGAACTGGTACCTCGTGCACCGGTGGTTGGGGCTGCTGGTGAGTGTGCAGCTTCTGGCGTGGAGCATCGGCGGTTTCACGTTCAGTATCCTCGACATCGAGAACGTGCGCGGCGAACTGGACGTCAAGGAGTCCGCTGAGCCGCCGCCGGCGCTCGAAGACGTCCGGATCACGCCGCAGTACGCGGTTGAGCGGGCATCGCGCGATGCTGGTCTTCCCGGGGTGGTGGAAAGGTGTGTTCTGCGCTCGCGGCGCGGACGGACGGTGTATGAGTTGTTTGACTCGGACGGACGGGCACTGGCGTCGGTCGATGCGTTGAGTGGCGCGGTCACCCGGCGGATTGGGGAGGCTGAAGCGATCGCGGCGGCCCGGTCCGACTTTGCGGACGAGGCCGGCGTCGCTTCGATCGAGCTACTGGAGGGCGAAGCGCCGCTCGAGTACCGGGGCGGGCACATGCCGGTGTACCGCGTTGTGCTGGAGCATCCGAAGCAGCCGCACATCTATGTCTGCCCGGTGACGGGTGAGGTGGTCAAACGTCGCAACAACCTCTGGCGCATCTTCGATTTCTTCTGGATGCTGCACATCATGGACTACCGTGCTCGCGAGGACTTCAACCACTGGCTCTTGAGGGGAATGAGCCTGCTGGCGATCGCGACCTCGGCCAGCGGACTGGTGTTGTGGTGGTGGCGGCTGCCGCGCCGGCGGGCGCGGCGAATGTCGAATGTCGAATGACGAAAGGGCGACCCGGCGTGGGCGGGCGGTGCGTCTGCGCAGCGTGCGGCTTGGCCGCAGGTTCTACCCGGGCCCGGTGAGCAACCGGGTGAACATGCCGTGCTCTTTGAGCGAGATTCAGCCGTCGCCGTCGAAGGCCCGCCAGCGAACGTGTGGCACGGGCTGACGTAGTCAGGCCGTCGGCATATCTCCGCAATGCGTTGTCCGCTGTGATTCGCTCTGGGGCTGTGACGCAGGACCACAGCCGGGCGGCAGGGGCAGGCGTACGAGGTCGGTCGGCTTTGACGGCGGCCGGGTTGTGCGGTTCGGCTCGGTCGATCTACAGAGCTGGTTGGCACCGAGGGCTGATCCAAAACCGATTCCGTCCCCCACCCCGCGGTGCGCGACGGGATGGGGCGCGAGCGTGATGGCGATGAGTGCTGATACCGCCAGTGCGGCCGGGTTCTGCGGCATGTTCTTACGCCCTGCCTTCCACTGAAGGATACGCCACTGCCTACGGGCATTCCCGGCGATTGGTGTGCGTGCCGGACGGGTGGCGGGCTTGTTGACGGGGTGGATGGGGTGGGGGATGCTGCGGGTCGTCCGGGTGGCGTGGCGGGACGAGAAGCCCGCTGAACCGGGGTTGGGCGCGAAGACAGCGTTCGGGGCTTGACCAGCCCTCGAAGGGCTCGCCTGGGTGCGGCCTTCGGCCGCGGAAGGCCGCTGAGGCGGCCTCGGGGGGATCGAGGTTCGAAGATCGAAGCGCGAGAGGGGCGGCAGGGATCGTCGGGGTTTCGGGCGGGCCCGCTCGGTGGCGCTCGGGGCTCGGATAGGCCCGGCGACGGCGGTGGTGAGGACCCCTTGCTTACACGCGGGGCTCTGATAGGCCCGTCGCTTACGCTCGGGGTACGGAAAGGCGCGCTTGCTGGGGCTCGGGGCTCGGAAGCGGTTGGGGCAGGCCCGTCGCTGGCGCTCGGGGCTCGGGATTGCGCGGCAATTGGTTTTCAGAGCCGCGCCCGTCAGGAAACGGTGGGGCGCGCGACGAGTGACCGCGCGCTCCGGGTCGCGGCCCGGTACGGTGCTGGTGGTGTGCGTTTGAGCGCTTCCTTACGGGCGCGGCTCTGTGTCCGGTCGCGGCTCTGTGTCCGGGCGCGGCTCGGTGTCCGGGCGCGGCTCTGTGTCCGGGCGCGGCTCGGTGTTCGGTTTCGGTTCGGTTCGGTGTGATGGGAGAAAGCTGTGATGGATCTGGCGGCGGTTCAGGGGTACATGCGGGATCAGCGGATTGATGGGTGGTTGCTGTACGACTTTCGGGGCAACAACCCGGTGCTGGCCCAGCTTCTTCCGGGTAAGCGCTGGACGACGCGTCGGGCGCTGTATCTGATTCCGGGGTCGGGCCGGCCCGTGGTGCTGAATCACGGGATTGACGAGAACCAGTTCAAGATGCTCTCGGTGGATCGGGAGCGGTACCTGAGCTGGGGCGACTTCAACGAGTGGCTGCGGACGAAGCTGTCCGGGATGGGGCGGGTGGCGATGGAGTACGCGGCGGGCGGGGCGCTGCCGGTGGTGTCGATCGTCGACTCGGGGACGGTGGAGCACGTGCGTTCGCTGGGCGTGGAGGTGGTGTCGTCGGCGAACCTGATTCAGGTGTGCGCGGCGGTGTGGTCGCCCGAGGCGCAGAAGAACCACGCGAAGGCGTGCGCGGAGGTGACGCGGATCAAGGACGGCGCGTTCGGGCTGATTCGCGAGCGGCTGGCTGCGGGCAAGAAGGTGCTCGAGCACGAGGTACAGGCATACATTCTGGATCAGTTCAAGACGGCCGGCCTGGAGACGACCGAGCCGCCGATTGTGGGGGTGAACCCGCACAGCGGCGATCCGCATTACTTCCCGTCGGCGGATCATCCCATGGAGATTAAGAAGGGCGACTGGATCCTGATCGATCTTTGGGCGCGGGTTCCGGGGGATGAGAACGTGTACTGCGACATCACCTGGGTGGGGTTCGCGGGGAAGGACGTGCCGGGCAAGCATCGCGAGGTGTTCGAGGTGGTACGCAAGGCGCGGGACAGCGTGGTCGAGCGGGCCGTCGCGGCGTGGAAGACGAAGGAGCGGGTCTGCGGGTGGCAGCTCGACGACGCGGCGCGAGAGGTGATCGTCGGTGCCGGGTACGGCGAGTTCATCCGGCACCGGACGGGTCACAGCCTGAGCCCCGGCCCGGAGGTGCACGGGATGGGCGTGAACATCGACAACTTAGAGACGCACGACACGCGGGAGATGCTGCCGGGGATCGGGTTCACGGTGGAGCCGGGGGTCTACCTGCCGGAGTTCGGGGTGCGGCTGGAGATCGACGTGTTCGTGGACCCCAGCGCCGGCCCGACGATCACGAGCTGCAAGCAGGACGAGATCGTGCTGGTGGCGTGAGGCCTCTGTGGAAGGAGAAAGACACGTGCACGATCCGAGTCGTGATCAGCACATTCAGCTCGCGAAGCTGCCCCGCGTTCCAGCCCGCACGACGCCCGGCTTTGTATTCTCGATCGCAGAACGGATGCTTCACGACTGTCTTGGAACGAGGCGCTTTCGTTCGGTCGACATGCACGAAGTCCTTGCCTTCTTCAACGACGAGCGGGCGCGTTGCGTATACTGCGGCAGTCAGAACGTTGCGCGATGGGACCATCTCGTGCCGGTAATGAAGGGCGGCGAGACGGTGTTGGGGAACATGGTGCCATCGTGCGCCCGGTGTGACGACTCTAAGCGGGACCTTCCCTTCGACGAGTGGCTAGCCGCCGCAACGAAGCCCGCTCACGCAGATCGACGGCCCGACGAAGTTGCGAAGCGCATCGACCGCATACAGGAATACGTGGCAAGATACGCGTTTGTCGTCCGTCCTCTGGAAGACCGACTGACAGCAGACGAGCAAAGCAGGTTGCGCGTCATCCGGAAACGCCTGATGGAACTCCGGAGAGAGGTCGACGAACTAATCGGGGACTATCGTCAACGCACCGGTGCGGGCTAGTCCCTGCGATTCTAAGGGGTCTATGCTTCTCAGTCGTTTCTTCGCTTGCGCCCGGACTTGCGCTCAGCCCCGTTGACCGGCTCGATGGCGACGACGTGAAGGACGTCGCATTGAATCGCGCGGTCCGGTACGTCGTCCTTTCCGGATGGCACGCCAATGTACACCGTTCCTCGGGTCAGCCAAGCGAAATCGGGGTGGCGGATGACATGCGACTGCCCGTTGGTGAGCTGAAGCCGGAACGGCTCGAAGGGCGACTTGTGCAGCGCGTCATAGAGTTCCTGCAAGCGCATGCCAATCCTCCGATCTGTGAATTGTAACCGCCGGGGCGGCATCGGGCAACGCGGTCTCGCCAATCGATTCCGCCGGCGTTCTGACGTATAACGTCGGCGTGCCCAAGCGGAAGGACATCCACAACATTCTGATCATCGGGTCGGGTCCGATCGTGATCGGGCAGGGGTGCGAATTCGATTACTCGGGCACGCAGGCGTGCAAGGCGCTGCGCGAGGAGGGGTACAGCGTGGTGCTGATCAACTCCAACCCGGCGACGATCATGACCGATCCGGGGATGGCGGACCGGACGTACATCGAGCCGATCACGCCGGAGTTCATCGAGAAGATCCTGGTCCGGGAGGCGAAGGACGGCCGGCCCGTGCAGGCACTGCTGCCGACGTTGGGCGGGCAGACGGGGCTGAACTGCGCGATGGAGTGTTTCGAGCGCGGGATCCTGGAGCGTCACGGGGTGGAGATGATCGGGGCCAGTGCCGAGGCGATTCGCAAGGCGGAGGACCGGACGGCGTTCAAGGAGGCGATGATCGGGATCGGGCTGGACGTGCCGCGGTCGGGGATCGCGCATTCGTGGGAGGGTGCTCAATCCGTCTTACGTGAGGTGAAGCTGCCGTGCTGCATCCGGCCCGCGTACACGCTGGGTGGGGAGGGCGGCGGCTTCTGCCGCACGAGTGAGGAGTTCGCGGCGGTCGCGAAGCGCGGACTGAAGAAGTCGCGGATCGGCGAGGTTCTGATCGAGGAGGACTTGTACGGGTGGAAGGAGTTCGAGCTGGAGGTGATGCGCGATCGGGCGGACAACGTGATCATCATCTGCTCGATCGAGAACGTCGACCCGATGGGTGTGCACACGGGCGACTCGATCACCGTGGCGCCGGCCCAGACGCTGACTGACAAAGAGTATCAGAAGATGCGGGACGCGGCGATCGCGATCATCCGGGCGATCGGCGTGGACACGGGGGGGTGCAACATTCAGTTCGCGGTCGATCCGCGGACGGGCCGGCAGGTGGTGATCGAGATGAACCCGCGGGTGTCGCGGTCGTCGGCGCTGGCGAGCAAGGCGACGGGTTATCCGATCGCGCGGATCGCGGCGAAGCTGGCGGTGGGGTACACGCTGGACGAGCTACCGAACGACATCACGAAGACGACTCCGGCGAGCTTCGAGCCGACGATCGACTATGTGGTGGTCAAGATTCCGCGGTGGACGTTCGAGAAGTTTCCCGATTGCGACGAGACGCTGACCACGCAGATGAAGTCGGTGGGAGAGGCGATGGCGATCGGGCGGACGTTCAAGGAGGCGTTCCAGAAGTGCATCCGGTCGATGGAGGTCAAGCGGTTCGGGTTCGGGCTGGATGACAATGATGCGTGGCTCAAAGCGATGCGAGCGCGGGAGGCGGCGGTTGCGAGGGCATGCGACGAGGGGTCCGTCATCGGCGGCAGCACGGCCACGGAGGCGCCGCCGGACGTGGAGGAGGAGCACGCGTCGCAGTGGCCGATCCCGGACGAGGTGCTTCGGGCGAAGCTCGCGTCGCCGTGCCAGGGGCGACCGTACTACATCCGCTATGCCCTGAAGATGGGCTGGACGGTGGATCGGATCTTCGAGCTCACGCGGATCGATCCGTGGTTCCTGGAGAACATGCGGGAGCTGGTGGAGTCGGAGCCGGAGTCGTCGAGGGTCGATGACCCGCAAGGGGCCGCCCGGCTCAAACAGCTCGGATACAGCGAGGTTCAGCTTGCATCGGCGATGGGTGTGGGCCGCGGGCGTGCCGGCGTCGCCGGTGGTCGGGTGACGCCGGCCTACAAGCTGGTTGATACGTGCGCGGCTGAGTTCGAGGCGCGAACGCCATACTACTACTCGAGCCACGAGTCGCCGATTCAGAGCATCGAGCCCGGCGTCGGGGCACAGGTCGACGACGAGATCCGGGTGAGCGACCGGCCCAAGCTGGTGGTGCTGGGCGGCGGTCCGAACCGGATCGGACAGGGGATCGAGTTCGACTACTGCTGCTGTCACGCGGCGTTCGCGGGGGCGCGGGCCGGGCTCGAGACGGTGATGATCAACTCCAACCCGGAGACGGTGAGCACTGATTTCGACACGTCGGACATGTTGTTCTTCGAGCCGCTGACGCATGAGGACGTGCTCAACGTGATCGAGCGGTTGGATCGCACTGTGGAGAGGCACGAAGGCACGAAGGCACGCAGGCACGCAGGCGAAGGGATCAAGGGGTCGAGGGATGGAGGGATCGATAGGGAATTACGAATTACGAATGACGAATCACGAAATGCAGAAATCGGCAATCGGAAGTCGGAAATCGGCAATGTACAAGGGGTGATTGTGCAGTTCGGGGGGCAGACGCCGCTGAACCTGGCGCAGGGGCTCAAGGATGCGGGCGTGCCGATCCTGGGCACTCAGCCCGAGATGATTCACCTGGCGGAGGACCGAGAGCAGTTCCAGAAAGTGCTTCGCGAACTGAGCCTGCTTCAGCCGCCGAGCGGGATTGCGCGGAGCCGGCGGGAGGCGCGGGAGGTGGCGGGGCAGATCGGCTATCCGATTCTGGTGCGGCCCAGCTACGTGCTCGGCGGGCGGGGGATGAAGGTCTGCAACAACCGGCAGGACCTGGATGATTTTCTGGACGAGGCGCTGGCGGCGTCGGACCGCGGAGCCGTTTCGTCGGACAACCCGGTTCTGGTCGATAAGTTCCTGGCCGACGCGATCGAAGTGGACGTCGATGCGGTGGCGGACTATGGGGATTGCCGATTTCCAATTGTCGATTGCCGATTGGAAAACGAGGAATTGGAGATTGGAGATCGGCAATCGGCAATTCGCTCTCCCCGCGCGACCCCCCTTAGTCCCCCCTTGGCAAGGGGGGAGGCGGCGCCGATGTGCATGGTGGCCGGGATCATGGAGCACATCGAGGAGGCGGGGATCCACAGTGGGGACAGCACCTGCGCGCTGCCGCCGTTTTCGCTGGGGCGGATGGTGATCGACGAGCTGTTTCGTTCGACGAAGCGGCTGGCGAGACGGCTTCAGGTGTGCGGTGCGCTGAACGTTCAGTATGCGATTCTCAACCGGACGGTGTACGTACTGGAGGTCAATCCGCGGGCGTCGCGGACGCTGCCGTTCGTGGCCAAGGCGACGGGTGTGCCCTGGGCGCAGATTGCGACGCGGGTCATGCTGGGTGAGGCGCTGGCAGAGGTGCTCGAGGCGCACGGCGTGACGGAGACTCCGTGGCCCAGGCATACGGCGATCAAGGCGCCGGTCTTTCCGTTCGATCGCTTTTCGGATGCGGACGTGATCCTCGGTCCGGAGATGCGCAGCACGGGCGAGGTGATGGCGATCGACACGGATTTCGGGCGGGCGTTCGCCAAGGCGCAGATCGCGACCGGGCTATCGCTGCCGACGAGCGGGAACGCTCTGGTGAGCGTGAACGATCCGGACAAGCCGCGGATCGTATCGATCGCGCGGGAGCTTCACGATCTGGGCTTTGCGATCTACTCGACCACGGGGACTCGGAAGGTGCTCGCCGAGGCGGGGATTGCGTCGACTCTGGTTTCCAAGTCGACGGAGAGCGGGGCGCCGTTTCTGAAGGACCTGATCGAGGACGGGACGCTGAACCTGCTGATCAACACGCCGATCCGGACCGGGTCGGTCAGTGCGGAGGGGCGCTGGCGGGCTGCGGCATTCGCGCGAAAGACGCCGCTGATCACGACCATCGCCGGGGCTCGGGCCGCAGTGACCGGGATCCGCGCCCTGTCGAAAACGGACGACGGCGAGGACGCGCTGCCGCTGGACGTCAAGCCGCTTCAGGCCTACTTCGCTCAACCAAGCGCCGCCGAGAAGAGATATGCCGCGGCGCACGCATCGACTTCCCGGCCTACATAGGCACGGTGAGGGGCGGGAGCGTGGCGGTTTCACCCACGGCGGGCGGGTCAAACGGCACGTACGCGCCGTCCCGCCAGCGGACCCAGCGGTATTCGGGACTGTCGAGCGGTTTCGCAAAGTGGAACGACACCTCGGCCGGGCGGCCGTCGGCGGTGATCTCGATGACGTCGGCCGTCAGGCCGTTCATTGCCACGCGCTGTCCGCGGGTCATGGGGGTCCGGTCGCGGAAGAGCAGATCGAACATCGGGAACGCGTAGCGGATGTCGATCGGCGGCTGGTCGTTGACGCCGGACGGCGGCGCACCGGGTTCGGCGAGGAACCCACCCTCAGGGCGGATGACCAGCGTTCGATCGTCCGGCCTGCCGACGTGCAGTGCCTCGATGCTCGATCCGAGGATGAATATCCGCGGGAAAGCCGGTTTCCTTCGGAACGTCTGGATCAGCGGGCCGTAGATGGAGACGAAGTAGGTCGGGCAGTGGAGGACCAAAAGCGTTTGATCGCCGACCATCTCATCGGCCGGCAGGCTCGCCGCGGCCTTGGCAATGACCCCGCCGAATCGGCCGACGTTCCGGGCCGCTTGCGTCAAGTTCAGTGGCGCAAAGACCAGATGGATGACAACTAGAAGGACGCCGAGCGCCTTCACCGGAACGGACCGACGTCGAGCTGTCGTTGGAACGGCCGGCTCTGCGAATACCGAACCCAGGAGTTGCGTGAGCAACCCCATGCCACCGAGCCCGACGAGGAAGAGGAGGCGGTCGGACGGGAAGGTCGAGCACGGCGGCAGGACTGCGACGAGCATTCCCACGAGCCAGAAGCGGGCCAGCGGATCGCGTCTGATGATCGGCGCAAGGCCGATTCCGACGAGCACGAGGAAACCGAGCGCGACGTACCAGAGCACATTCGTCGCGCGCTGGGACAGGACGAGGCCGAGATCGCTGGCAACAAACCACTGCCCGAACAACAGAAGCGGGATCCGGGTGACCATCGCCTCCAGGTACTGCAACGGTGAGGCAGCGGGGTCGATGTACACGCCGGAGCCCGCGGCGCCGTAACCGAGCGACTTGTACGCGGCGGCCCAGAGCACGGCGGCCACGCCGTAGGGCGCCAGCGACGCGAGTCGATGCGTGTGTTCGGATCGGTCGAGGAACAGTGCGTAGGCGGCGAGGTAGCCGCCGGTTGCCAGGGCGGTCTCGTTCGACAGCAGGCCCAAAACCAGCGCCAGCGGGGCAAGCCATGCGCCGGGGCGCCATCGGTCGTGCCGCCACCGGTCATGGGCGATCAGGGTGAGCACGGCGAAGAACGTGCCGATGGTCGCGTTGCGGTTGGCGAGCCAGGCGGCCGGGAGGCCGTGGGCGTCGTCCACCGCGAACAGCAGGGCGGCCAGCCCGGCGATCCACGCTCCGCGGAACACCCGCCGGTAAAAGATCGTCGCCGCGGCCACGGTCGCGCCGAACCAAATCAGCGAGTGCACGTGCATCAGCACCGGCGTGTCGGGCCAGAGCCGGTAGTCGAGCCAATGGGTCAGCCCGGTGACCGGACGGAAGAAGGCGAGACGCAGGTGGAGGGGCGCCCACCAGGGAAGGTGGCCGGTTGCGATGGCTGCGCGGTTGGCCTGCTGGTCACCGCGAACGAACGCGAACAGCTCGGCCGGCGACCGGGCGAGGGCCTCGGTACCCTCGGGCCGCGTCAAGGCAGCGCGGTGGACATAGTCGTCCGTCTGCCAGCCGAGTGTCAGTGAGCCGGCGCAAAGCAACACGGCCAGCCCGGCCAGATGCCACGGCAGGGCCCGGTGTTGCAGCCAACGACTCAGCTTGCGGGCAAGCGCTTCGACCATCGCCAACTCGTGGGCCTGTTATAGCATTGGCGACGGGAAGCGCCTTGGCCTGCGCGGATCAGGGTGTTGGCGGTGGGTTGCCCAGGTGGAAGAAGACGCCCTTGAGGTCTTCGGTGCGGCTGATGGCGGTCCGTGGTCCGTTCCTCTCGCGGAACGAGGTCGCACGGAACTGGTAGAACATACCGAGTTCCAGCGGCGGGCCGGCGTAGTCGTGGGTCACGGCGGCCGACCCGGTCACCGGTCCGACCTCATCCGACCAGATCAGGTTCCCGAAGGTGTCGAACACCCGGATCTCGTATCCATCCTCGCTCGAGTCGTCGGCCCAGCTCAGGGTCGGCGTTGCGGTGAAGACCTCCTCGGGGCCATCCGCGCCGGGCCCGACCACAGCGAGGGCTTCCGTGACCTTGAAGCCTTCGGGAAGCGTGATCGTATTTCCCGTGCCAGGGTCCGGCACTTCAATGCGGACGGTAGCGGTTCCGCCGATCGTCTGGTCCGGATCGCGGACGAGGTTGTCGTTCTCGAACGCGGCGAGTACGACGTAGCTTCCGTCGGGCACGTTCTCGATGGTGAAGTCGCCGGTGATCCCGCCGGCGCGCAAGCCCGGCGGCACCTTGCCGCGCCCGGCTGCCTCGACGAACGTGCTCTCCACGGCCAGCACCACGCTGGTCACGGAGCCGCCGGGGGCGTTGACGATCTGGATGTTGCCGGAAACCGCGCTGAGCGCCGCGGCGGATGCGGCAAGGTCCACGCCCGTCTTCCCCTCGCCGGCCACGAGCGTGGTCGTCGCCGGATCGAGCTGAACACCTGCCCTGTAGCCCTTTACGGTGAACGTGCCCGCGGGCACGTTGAAGATCGTGTAGACGCCATCGCCGTCGCTGAATCCGGTCAGGGCCGTGCCCGCACCTTCGGCGACCACGAGCAGGCCGGAATTCGGGTCGGCGAGGATGGCACCGGAGATCGACCCGAGTCCCGACGTGTCGCCCGGCAGCGGAATCAGCTTGACCGTCGTCAGAGGGTTCTCGATCAGCCAGGCGTCGTCGACCTCGGCGGCGGTGCTGGCGTCGAGCGGCAAGGCGGGCCGGATGGCTGTGGGGAACTCCTGGTAGCGGGCCGCCTGGACCCGGAGGGTGTACGAGCCCTCGACGGGGACGCCATCGACGTTTCGGACCGCGGGTACAGTCAGGGTGAAACCGCCGTCGGCGTCGGTCTCGGCGGTAGTTCCCACGGCCGCCCCGTTGACGTCGACCGCCTGGACGAGGGCCCCAGCGATCGGGCCGTCATCGGTAATGTCGACGACCTGGCCCTCTATCACCAGCGCGGCGGAACAAAGCCCGCCGGTGCCGTCGGCCAGGGCCTCGCAAACCAGCCCGTCGACACAGGCCGGGTCCGCCAAATCACATGTTCCGTCCCCCGGCATTCTCGGCGGGCAGCCCGTCAACGCAAGAATACAACCGAATGCAAACGAAACCAGCAGGTAGCGTGCTCGGGTCATGGTGGTTCTCCGTGTCGCGACAATCTTGTATCGGCCGATTCCGGGGGCCGTCGTCATAGGCTTCGGGCCGCCGAACGGACGTGTTCCTGGCGGCTTTCTCGCGTTGAAGGGGTTTTGGCGGGCGGTATAATGGCCCGCCTGTGCCTCCCCACGCGGTTTGGAGGACGACTTTTTCTGGGTACGGCGAGCAGACAAGGAGGGATCATTCCATGGCCGAGGGCAGCAACGATTTTCCGACCACCATCGGGGCCGACGCGGTATTCAAGGGACAGCTCCAGTTCGAGAAGGGCGTCCGGCTGCTGGGGAAGTTCGAGGGCGAGATCAACAGCGACGGGCAACTTGTGGTTTCCGAGGGGGCCAGCCTCACGGGCGACGTGAAGGCGTCTGCCATCCGGATCGAGGGGGAGGTCAAAGGCAACATGGACGCCAAGAACAAGATCTCGCTTTCGGCCTCGGCCCGCCTGGAGGGCGACGTTCAGACCCAGCGGCTGGAGGTTGCGGAGGGTGCGGTCCTGGTGGGCCGCTGCACGGTGGGGCTTGACGGCGCGGGAGGACGAGGCGGTTCGACGATCAAATCTGCCACGCAGCCGGCCAGCGCGGTGACGCCGAGCAAAGCTCGGGTGCCGGAGCCCGCCACGGCCGGGGCCAAGAGGTAGCGTCGCGCGGCCGGCTCGCAGGGTAGTGACGCGAGGAGGCGTCGAGCGGGCCGGGTGAGGTGGTCTTGAGAACGGCCCGGTCGGAGCCGGCCATGCCAACGACGTTGTCGAAACGCACGCCCGCTGTCAAACAAGTTGTCTGCACGTATTGCGACCGGCCCTGCGAAGTCGCGCGGCGGGCGATGTCCATCTTCTGCCCGCACTGCCGCAAGCGGCTGATCCTCGAGGATTTCAAGATCACGACGTATTACGCGGTGCGCGAGTTCTTCACCTGCGGGGACATCGTGGTTGAGAAGAAGGGGCACGTGGTTGCGCCGATCAAGGCCGGGCACCTGACGGTTCGCGGGAAGGTGCAGGGGAAGGTGATCGCGCGGGAGTCGGTAACGATCTGCAAGGCGGGGCTCATCACCGGCGAAGTTGTTACGCCGACGCTCCTCGTGGAAACGGGTGGCAAGCTGGATGGAGCGTGTCGGATCGGGTCGCTTTAGCGCTGCTCCGGATGGGCGGTGGCGATCGCCATGTCAAAATCGGCAACCGAAACGCGTTCGATGTGAACATCGAGGGTGGTCGACAGGTCGTGGGCGACGTCCGTGGCGCGACGACGCTCACCGCGAACCCGCGGAAGCGGCGTCAAAGTCCAAACGATCGGCGGTGTTGCCAGCCGTTAAGGGCTGTCGCTCGCCGCTTCTCACGGCCCGGCGAGTCTGGACTGCCTTCAGGGCTTAAGAGGGCCGAGGGGAAAACCGGTTCCACCAACCGTGAGGGATAGGTCCCACAACCTGCGTAAGCCGTCCCGCAAGGCCGTTCATGGCGCTTCCGGGCTCAACGCCACGGCGGCCGATTCTGCCGGTTTTCGCGGAAGCCTCGGGCGTGATTTCCACCGCCGATGAATCCAGAGATACTGCGTGGGGTCCTCGCGCACGACGTCCTCGATCGCCTTCGTGTATTCCTGGGTGATCCAGCGGATCGGGTCGTGCCGGTTCTGCCATTCGTTCGGGCGAACGATGCGTTTCACGCCGATTTCGTACAGCGCCTGGTGGCCGCAGCGGCGGGCGTAACCGACGACGACGGGCGTTTCGGTCGTGACCGCGAGCAAGGCAATCGATTTGTAGGTCGAGGCGGGGCGGCCGAAGAAGTCGACGAACAGACCCTTGCGGCCCGCATCCTGGTCACCGATGAAGCCGAGCAGCGAGCCGTCGCGGAGCAGGTCCTCGGCCTGTACGGTTGCGCCTTTTTTGTCCAGCAGGTTCAGGCCGTGCGTGCGCCGGCTGGTGACGATGAAGCGGTTGAGGTAGGCGTTGTCGAGCGGGCGCATGACGGCGGCGACCTCGAACCCGAGGTTGGCGAGGAGGTGGCCGAGCAGCTCGAAGGAGCCGTAGTGGCCCGTGACGAGAATCAGCCCCTGGCCGCTGAGCAGCAGGCGCAGGGTATCGTCGAAGTCGCGTAGGCGGATGTATCGGCTCCACGTATTGCGGTGTATCAGCCGGGGGAGGCAGACGGCCTCGACGGCGAACATGGTGACGCTTTCGAGGCACTGACGGGCCAGGCGGTCGATCTGGTGCGGCGTCAGAGAATCACCGAGCGCGGCGGTAAGGTGGGCGACGGCGCGGTCGTAGTGACGGGGCATGATTACCCTCCAGACGCGGGCCAGCAGCCGGGCCGTCTGGAGGTTCCATTCGAGCGGAAAGACCTGCATGATCGCGAAGACGGAGCGGACGGCAGCGTAGAACAGCCATGCTCGCAGGCCGGAACCTTTCATGGAGGCATAGTAACCGGGGCGGGGGCATTTGTTGAACGTTCGGGGCGTGGCGCTCGAGCCATCGGGCCGCGGCCGGGGCGGGCAAGCGCACGCGTCCCGCACGTTGACGACGGGGCCGCGGTGCGGGACGCTATTGAATCATGGCCGCCGGCCCACAGCCAAACCCGGGTGCGCCCCTCTCGATCGAACGGTTGGACTACGACGTTCCTCGAGAGCTGATCGCCCAGCATCCCACCGCACGGCGGGACGATGCGCGGTTGCTGCTGGTGGATCGCAATTCGTCGAACGTTTCTGACCGTTACGTGACGGACTTGCCGCAGCTTGTGGCGCCGGGTGATCTGCTGGTGCTGAACGACACCAAGGTGCTGCCGGCGAAGTTCGTCGCGTGGCGGGAGACCGGCGGGCGCGTCGGCGGGCTGTTTCTGCGGGAGGCGTCGGCCGGGTTGTGGGAGGTCATGCTCGAGGGCTCCCGCCGGCTCCGCGCGGGGGAGCGGCTCGCGATCCGGATGACCGACGAATGCGAGCTGGGCCTCGAGCTGGCCGAGGACCTGGGGAACGGGCAATGGCGGATCCGGACGGAGCGCGACGATCCGGCGGAGGTGGTGCTCGACGAGATTGGTAGGACGCCGCTGCCGCCGTACATCCAGCGCAAGGACGACGATGTCGATCTGGATGCTGCGGATCGGCGGCGGTATCAGACGGTGTACGCGCGCCGCGCCGGGGCGATCGCGGCGCCGACCGCCGGGCTGCATTTCACGCCGGTCGTACTCAAGGCGCTCGAGGTTCGGGGCGTGCAGTCGGCTTTCGTCACGCTCCACGTCGGCGCGGGGACGTTCAAGCCGATCACCGTCGAGCGCGTGTCGCAGCATGTGATGCACTCCGAATGGTACGAGCTGCCCACGGACACGGCGGAGGCCGTACGGGCATGCCGGGAGCGGCGTGGGTCGGTGGTGGCCGTGGGCACGACATCGGTGCGTGTGCTCGAGTCGGCGGCCGAGGGCGGCCCTTCGCGAACGGTGGTGCCCGGGTCGGGCCGCACGGAGCTGTTCATCTTTCCACCGCATGAGTTCCGCGTCGTCGACGGGCTGATGACGAATTTCCACCTGCCGCGGAGCACGCTGCTGGCTTTGGTGATGGCGTTTGCGGGGATCGACCTGACGCACCGCGCCTACCAGCATGCCATCGACGAGCGGTACCGGTTCTACAGTTACGGCGATGCGATGTTCATTCGGTGAGGTCGCAGGCACGGCCAGATGCTCACGATCGACGGTTCATTCGGCGAAGGCGGCGGGCAGGTCCTGCGCACGTCGCTGGCCATGTCGCTGGTGACGGGCACGCCGTTTCGGATCGTCAACATCCGGGCCGGGCGGAAGAGGCCGGGGCTGATGCGCCAACATCTGACCGCGGTCCACGCGGCGGCCGAGGTGGGGCGGGCCGAGGTGGACGGAGCGGAGCTCGGCTCCCAGGCGTTGAGGTTCAAACCGCGCAGCGTTGCGCCGGGCGACTACTCGTTCGCGACCGGCTCAGCGGGGAGCACCACGCTGGTCTTGCAGACCATCCTGCCCGCTCTTGTGTGCGCGGCCGAACCATCGAGCGTGGTGCTCGAAGGGGGGACGCACAATCCGTTCGCCCCGCCGTTCGAGTTCCTGCAACTCGCGTTTCTTCCGGTGGTCGAGCGAATGGGGCCCGGGATCGAGGCGACGCTCCGGGCACGAGGCTTCTACCCCGCGGGTGGGGGGCGATGTACCTTCTCGATCGCGCCCGCGGCCCGCTTGCAGGGCGTGGACTTGCTCCACCGCGGCGATATCGGGTGGGTGCATGCGACGGCCATAGTGTCCGGGCTACCGCGGCACATCGCGGAGCGGGAGCTCCGTGTCGTCGAAAAGCGGCTGGGGAAGCTCCCGCTGGTGACGCAGGTCGAGGAGGTCGCGTCGCCGGTCGGGCCGGGTAACGTGGTCGTCGTTGTGGTGGAGTGTGCCCAGGTGACCGAGGTGTTCACGGCGTTCGGGCAAAAGGGCGTTCGAGCCGAGCAGGTGGCGGAGGACGTCGTCAACGAGACGCAGGAGTACGTCGGGGCCGGTGTGCCCGTCGGCCGGCATCTTGCGGATCAGCTCGTGGTGCCGATGGCGCTGGCGCGATGTGGGGCGTTTCGGACGGTCGCACCGACGGAACACCTGCGCACGAACATCGAGGTGCTGCGACGGTTCGTTCCACTGGAGATCGAGGTGCGGGCGTACGATGACGGTGTATGGGAGGTTTCGGTCGGTCCGTAGTCCCGGCGGGGTGGGCCTGTTCGCTCGTGCGGATTCCAGGAGGATTGTCGCTTGCTGATCCCGACGACCGTCTTGACGCTCGCCGCCATCGGCTTGGTGGCCGGGATGGCGGGGGGGATGATGGGCATCGGGGGGAGCCTGGTGATGATCCCGGCGATGGACCTGTTCCTCGGGCCGGATCAGCACCTCTACCAGGCGGCGGCGATGATCGTTAATTTCTTCGTCGCGGCCCCGGCCGTGCATCAACACCGGCGGGCGGGGGCGATCGACCTGCCGACGGTCGGTCGGCTGCTTCCGCTGGCGATCGTGGCGATCGTCGGCGGGGTGGCGCTGAGCGAGCACGGTCTATTCACGGGGGGCCATTCCGTTCGGTTGCGAGGCCTGTTCGGGGTGTTCCTCCTGGCGGTCTGCGTGGCGGATGCCTTGCGCCTGTTCCGGCCGCGGACTTCGGCTGGGACGCCGGCACCGGGGGCGGAGGATGTCGGTTTCGGCCCCGCTACGTTGAGCTGGTCGCGGGCGGCGCTCGTGGCGGTTCCGACGGGGCTCGTCGCGGGGCTGTTGGGCGTCGGCGGCGGCGTGGTAGCGGTGCCGCTCCAGCGGAAACTGCTGCGGCTGCCGCTACGAACCGCGATTGCGAACTCCGCGGCGGTCATCGTCGCCACGAGCGTCATCGGCGCGGCGGCCAAGAACTATGCGTACATCGTGGATCATGGTGATGGGTTGCGGCCGTTGGCGTTGTCTGTCTGCCTGATACCGCTGGCGATCGTCGGCAGCACGATCGGGAGCCGTTTGACGCACCGAATCCCGATCGCGTGGGTGAAGCTGGGGTTCGCAACCGTACTCGTGCTTGCCGCCGTTCGTTTGATCTACCCGGCCGTGGTGCATACGCTCGGTTGAGTGGGTGTACGGGCGCGCGGTGGAATCTCACTGGTGCTGAATCCGCTTCGTCAAGCCGGTCGCTACATCTGGCGCGGTCTGTTGTACGTCGACGGCGCCTACCTTCGAGACCACCCGGAACTGGAGCTGTTTCCTGACGGCGCGCGCCGGCGGGCGTCGCTTCGGCGCGTGGCCCTGCGCAGCGGATTGAGCTGGCGGTTCTGGGCGGCGGCGATGATCGCGGGGCTCGGGCTCGTCCCCGTCTGGTACGGGCTGACGGATCTCGTGCAGCGGGCGAGCGGCCTGACGCAGCGGGCGGTCTTCTGGGCCTGTGGCGTGCCGGCATTGGTTGTCGCCGGGATGCTGGGTAACTGGTGGCTGCGCCGCGGCGTTCCGCGCCTGCTGCGGCAGGAGCTGCTGGATGCGGGCGTGCCCGTTTGTATGGGGTGCGGCTACTCTCTTCGGGCGTCCCCCGGTCCAAGGTGTCCGGAATGTGGGCGGCCTTTCGACGATCGCGTGCGGATCATTATCGCGGCGTCCGAGATAGCCGTTGATGACGGGGTCGCATCGTAGCGGCGCGGGACCGACGGCCTATCGGTCGTTGACCACCGACAAGCCGGCTCCCTAGGATGGGCCAACACGTCGCTGGCGTTGACGTGGGAGGGCCATGATGAAGACAACGTGTTCCGTGATCCGGCATCTGGTGGGACGACTCAACCGCGTGTCGTCACGTCTGGACGATATCTGCCTGCGGGGTCGCAGCGAGCTCGGGATGTTCCCGGACGATGCCGCGCGAACGAGATCGGTACGTCGCGTCGCCGGGCAGGTCCTGCGGACCGGGGAGTTCTGGCTGGCCATGACGGTCGCCGCCATCGTTCTTCTGGCCGCGTCGTCCGCTGTGGCGCGGCTGGTGAGCAGCGCCGGCGAGCTGGACCTTCCCACGGCTCGGTTTGCCTGCCTGCTGTTGGCGATGGCCGGTGGGGCCGTCGTCGGGAACGGCTGGGTCCGTCGGCGCGTGCCGGTCATGTTGCGCGCGGAGCTCGTGCGTTGCGGCGTGCCGGTTTGCGTGGGCTGCGGCTATTCACTGAGGGGGGCTTGCGGGGGCGCCTGTGCCGAGTGCGGCCGGCCGCTCGATGCGCACGTACATGAGTTGCTCGGGCACGTCGGCCCGCAGCGGGATGCGCGGCTTCTGAGGCGAATGGTCCTGCGCAGTACACTGCATCCCGTCGGGCCACAGCCGCATCCTCGCCCGCTCGTTCCTTCGCCCGCGTACGTCACCGCAAACCGTATTCCCGGAGTTTCCGGTAGAGCGTTCGCGCGCCGATGCCTAGAGCCTTGGCTGTCTTCTCCCGGTTTCCCCCGCACATACGCAACGTGTTCATGATGTGGAGCTTCTCGACGTCGGCCATGCTCATGCCGGCGAGGTTGGGCGGCCCGACCGGAACGATGTCGGTCGAGGCCCGCAGGGCTTCGGGCAGGTCGTCGACGTGGAGCTTCGGCGTCTCGGCCTCCAGGCACATTCGGACGATGACGTTGCGCAGCTCGCGGACGTTGCCGGGCCAGTTGTGGTTGATCAGCTTGCGGAGGACCTCCGGCGAGGCCCCCTCATAGTTCGTCGCGTGCTCCTTGTTGGCCTGGTCGATGAAGTGATCGACGAGCGCCGGGATATCCTCGCGCCGGGCGCGAAGGGGCGGAATGCGGATGGCGCCGGCGGCGTGCAGGCGGTAATACAGATCTTCGCGGAACTTCCCAGCGCGGACCTGCTCGCCGATGTCATGGTTGGTGGCGGCCACGAAGCGGACGTCGAAATGCTGTACGTCGTTGGAGCCGACGGGCAGCACCTCGCCGGTGTCGAGCGTTCTGAGCAGTTTGGCCTGCATGGGCAGGGGCATGTCGCCGATCTCGTCGAGAAAGAGCGTCCCACCGTCCGCCGACTGAATCAGGCCCTTGCGATCGGCGACGGCTCCGGTGTACGCGCCCTTGACGTGGCCGAAGAGCTCGCTTTCGAGCAGTGTTTCGCTCACCGCGGCACAATTGAGGACCTTGAACGGCTTGCCGGCGCGGGGTGAGTTCATGTGGATCGCCTGGGCGAACAGCTCCTTGCCGGTTCCGGTTTCGCCGACGATGAGGACGGTGCTCTTGCTGCGGGCCAGCTTCTTGAGGCGCTTGATCTCGCGCAGCAGTGACTCCGACGAGCCGATGATGCCGGAGAACTCGAACGCCTTGTCCACCTGGTCGCGCAGCCGGCGCACATCCTGGGCGCGGATGGCCTGTTGGGCGGCGCGCTTGACCTTGTCGCGGAGCAGCTCGATGTCGATGGGCTTGATGAGGTAGTCGTAGGCGCGGAACTCGTTGTCCTGGCTGAGGGCCTCGCGGGCGAGTTCTTCGCTGCCGTAGGCGGTCATGAGGATGACCTCGGTCTCCCGGCAGTGTTTCTTCGCCTGCCGAAGGACGTCCATCCCGTCGATCCTGCCGCCCAGCTTGTAGTCGGTGACGACGACGTCGGGCGGGCGGTGCTTGATGCTCTCGATGGCGGACTTGCCGTCGGGCACGAGGTTGCAGGCGAAGTTCGACCGGCGGAGGGCCTCCGCCACGGCCTCACCGTGGGCCGCTTCATCCTCGACGATCAAAACGAAGGCGGTATCGGTCATGGCGGCCGTATTTTAGTCCAAACCGCCGCGAGGGCACACTTGTGCACCGTGTCCCGGCGCCGGGGTTTGTCGGCGGTTACGTCACGTTCGGCGCGTCGACGGGCAGGCGGATGGTGAAGGTCGTGCCGCTGCCGACCTCGGCGTCGAACTCCAGCGTGCCGCCGTGTTCCTCGATGATGCGGCGGGTGATGGCCAGGCCCAGACCGGTCCCGCCTGTCTTGGTGGAGAAAAACGGCTGCATGATCCGGTCGCGATGTTCCGGCGGGATTCCGGGGCCGCTGTCCGACACGCGCACTACCGCAGAGCCGCGATCGATGTCGGTTGCGACCTCGAGGCGGCCGCCGTCCGGCATCGCCTGTTGAGCGTTGAGCATCAGGTTGAGGATCGCTTGTCGGATCAGGCTTTCGTCGACCGGACACATGACGGGCATGTCGGAACAGGCGTCAATGAGGTCGATGCCGGCCCGCCGGGCCAGAAGTTCGAGGAACTCGACGTGGCGTGCCACGATCCCGTTGAGGTCGACCGGTTTGCGGTCGAGGCGGCAGGGGCCCACCAGGTTGAGAAAGTCGTCGCACAGGTTCTTGAGGCGTTCCGCCTCGTGCTTGAGTGTCTCGACCTTCTTGAGCGCACGGACCCGGAGGCGCTCCGGTTCGTTGGTACGGTCCTGGAGGTCCTCGGCCAAGAGGGTCAGGTTGACCATGACGGTCGAGAGCGGGTTGCGCAGCTCATGGGCGAGCCCCCCGGCGAGCGCAGCCGCGTCGACAGGGTGCATGGATCCCGGAGCTTTGTTGGTCGGCTCCGACACGTTGGCGATCCGGCTCAGACCTCGGCGGCGCCGGGGCGGGCGCCCGTGGCGCTTCGTTCCGCGGGCGCGCACCGGCAAGCTGGGGCATTCCACGGCTGCCCCCGTTGCACTCCGAGAACGCCGCTGACTACGTTGCAGCCGTTTCCGCCGGCTCGTTCTCGTTCGCTTCCTCTTCCATCATGGCGGCCTTGCGCGAGAGCTTGATGCGTCCCTGGTCGTCGACGGCGATGACCTTGACCCTGACGGTGTCGCCGATCTTGACCACGTCCGAGGCCGACCTGACGTACCCGGTATCGAGCTCGCTGATGTGGCACAAGCCGTCCTGCCCCGGTGTCAGCTCGACAAAGGCTCCGAAATCCTTGATGCTCGCGACCCGCCCACTGTATATCTTGCCGACCTTCACCTCGGCGGTGACCATCTCGATCATCTCCAGGGCCCGCTCGGCGCCCTCCATGTCGACGCAGGCGATCAGGATGGCGCCGTCCTCGCCGATGTCCACGCTCGCGCCGGTCTCCTCCTCGATCTGGCGGATGAACTTGCCACCCGGCCCGATCACCTTCCCGATCTTGTCCGGCGGTACCTGGGTGCGGAGGATTCGCGGTGCGTAACGGCTGATCTCCGGCCGCGGCGCCGGCAGCGCCTTGAGCATCTCGCGGAGGATCTTCATTCTCGCGTCGCGGGCCATCTTGAAAGTCTCGACGATGATGTCCTGGGGCAGGCCCCGGCCTTTGAGGTCCAACTGCACGGCCGTGACGCCGCGCTGGGTTCCTGCGACCTTGAAGTCCATCTCGCCGAAGTGGTCCTCCTCGCCGAGGATGTCGACGATTAGGCGGCGCTTGCCGGCGTGTTCCATCATGCCGATCGAGATGCCCGCGACGGGCTGTCGGATCGGTACGCCGGCATCCATCAGCGCCAGGCACCCGGCACAGACGGAGGCCATCGAGCTGGAGCCGTTCGATTCCATGATCTCGGAGACGAGGCGGATGGTGTAGGGGAAGTCCTCGGCGGCGGGGAGCACCGCTTCGAGCGCCTTCTCCGCCAGGTTGCCGTGACCGATTTCGCGACGGCTGGTCGCGCCGATGCGCTTCACTTCCCCCGTGCAGAGCGGCGGGAAGTTGTAGTGCAGCATGAACTTCTTGCTGTACTCCTCGGTCAGCCCGTCGACGATCTGCTCGTCACGCCCGGTGCCGAGCGTCGTCACGCACATGGCCTGGGTTTCACCGCGCTGGAAGAGGGACGAGCCATGGACACGCGGGAGCACGCCGGCCTCACAGACCAGCGCGCGAATGTCGTCGCCCGTGCGGCTGTCGGCTCGCTGGTTCTGCGTGACAATCGTCTCCGCGACGATCTTCCCTTCGATCTCGTCGAGGCATTCGCGGGCCTGATTCCAGGTGTTCCGCTGCTCGGGAGTTCCATCCGGGCAGTATTGCTCCTTGGCGGCCTTGTAGACCTCGGACACCGCGGCGTAACGTTCCTGCTTCCCGGCCACGGCCCGCGCCTCACGCAGCCGGCCGGCGTATCTCTCCTTGAGCTCCGCCACCAGGTCGTCGATCGGCGGCGGTGGGGTCCAGACCTTCTCCTTGCCGGCGCGGGACCGCAGTTCCTCGATCATTCCGCAGATCTGAACGATGGTGCGATGGCCGATCTCGATGCCCCGCGCCACGAGGTCGTCCGCGATCTCCTGAGCGCCGACCTCGATCATGTTGACGGCGTCCTTGTGGCCCGCGAGGACCATGTCCATCTCGCTTTCCTCGAGGTCGCAGGCCAGCGGGTTGACGATGAACTGCCCGTCGACGTACCCCACGCGACAGGCGGCCGTCGGCGCATCGAAGGGGATCTGCGACACGGCCAGGGCCGCCGACGCCCCGATCATCGCCAGGATATCGGGCTCGTTCTCCTGGTCGGTTGCCAGGACCATGGCCTGGATCAGGACCTCGTCCTTGAAGCCCTTGGGAAACAGCGGACGGATCGGCCGGTCGATCATCCGCATGGTCAGGACTTCCTTGTTCGTGGGTCGGGTCTCGCGCTTGAAGAACCCGCCGGGGAACTTCCCGGCGGCGTAGGTCTTCTCGCGGTAGTCCGCGGTGAGCGGGAAGAAGTCGATTCCCTCCCTCGGCGGGCCGGTGACCACGGCGACGAAAACGACCGTCTCCCCGTATGACACCATGACGGCGCCTGCCGCCTGTTTCGCGATCTTCCCGGTTTCGATCCGCAATACCCGTTCCGCGACGTTGCGTTCAACGACGTGCTTTTCCATGACACTACCTTCCAAACTCTTGCCTCTGTTTCGTTCTATCGTTAGACCCTTTGTCTTCGGTTGGTTTCACGCGGGCCAGGAAGGGCGTTTCCGGCGGGCGTTGGCCGCGAGGCGGTCTTCGGGGTGCGGTCCGCGACAACGATCGCGAGCATCGCAGCGACCGTAGTCCGAAGGCGTGCTTGCCGCAGCCGGGCAAGGCCAGGAGACGAGCGGCCGCGAAGAGCGCCGCACGCCTACTTACGCAGGCCCAGCCGCGTGATGATTTCCTTGTAGCGAGTCCGATCCGTCCGGGTGAGGTACTTGAGGAGGGCGGCCCGTCGGCCGACCATCTTCAGAAGCCCCCGGCGGGCGGCGTGATCCTTCTTGTTGTCCTTCAGGTGCTCGGTTAGCTCCTGAATGCGCGTGGTGAGCATCGCGATCTGGACTTCGGGTGACCCTGTGTCACGCTCGTGGACCCGATGCCCCCGGATCACGGATTGCCTTGCCTCAGCCGTCAACATCCTGGTTTTTCCCGCCGTCTCGAGTTGCAGGCCCGGGGGTCGATGTGATCTAACCTCTTGCCAAACCGAGACTTACGACGATATCGTTCCCACTTCTCCACTCTAATCTCGCGGTACTATAACCCCATCTTCGGCAAAAGCAAGGCCGGCTTGTGAGGTGGTCGTGGCCCGACGGGGCGCGGCAGGATCGGGGGAGGGCGCGGTGTGCCGGTGCCGGCGGAGCTGGCAGCCGACGCGCACCGAAGGGCTATTCCGGAGGCTCAGCGCCCGGTTTTGCGTCAGTCTTCCGGTCTTCCATCGGGAGCAGGGCTTCGAGTCCGCGGACGAGCTGGTCGAAGATCGCCTGGGTGCGTTTCTCGCCGGCCTCCTCGAAGTGCCTGACCTTGGCGTACTCGTTCTCGCGCCGGGCCTGGTTGATCCGGTCGTCGCTTTTGCCCTTCTGGTAATCGCGAAGCTGCTTGGCGCGGCGAAGCAGGTCCTTGGCCTTCTCGGCGCGAGTGCCGTCGATGTCGTGCTTCTTGATGAACTCCTCGACGTACACGTCCCACTCGTCCCGCTCCTTCCAGCGCTGCACCAGCCAGGGGGCCTGGCCGTGTTCCTTGTAATACTCCTCGCGCATGCGCTCGCGGTGGAAATTGACATGGGCCCGGTACTGTGCGACCGACCAGCTACACTCCTCGGCCAACATTTGCGTGATGCGCGGGTCGGGGTCGATGCCATATACGTAGTGAAGCAGTTCGTACTCCCCGCCACTGAGCAGCCGCGTGCCGTCCCATCGCATCAATCCGTCACCGGGTTTGTCTTCCTCGGGAGTGTCAGGAACAAGCAGTTGCGTGCCGAACAGGACTCCGATGTCCTCCGGGCGGATCTTCTGCATGTGCCAGGGTTTGTCGAAGGTCGCCTGCTTGATTTCGATCACGTGCGTGGGGGCGGAATCGTCTTCCCCGTAGAACCAAATACGCGACGGGAACCAGCGCCCGTCCGTCTGCGCCACTTCGGTTTCGCTCTGGTAGAGGAGGTTCTCACCCTTGTAGTATGCCGCTCGAACGGGCTGGTTGCCGCGGGCGTGGTCCAGGTCCCATTCCATGCGTCGTCCGTCAAACTCGGCAACAATGGTCTCCACCTCTCCTCGGCGAAAGGTGGAATATAACGCCGACTGGAAACCTTCGTAGTACCTCTTGCGGTCCAGCCCCAGGGGCGTCCGGTAGTCGTGGGGTACCCACCGCGGAGCGAGTCCCGCGGCGGTAAAGTCCAGCGGGAGAACCGGCGGGTAGGAGTCGTCCAGGGCGACCGCGTCACCGGAGATCGGACGCTCAGCGTTCAGCAATGACCAGACGCGTCCATCGAAGATGAGCTCGTTCCGAGTGCCCTTTGTGACCTCCTTCCGGGGGCCCTTACCCTCCCTGTCGAATAGGAAGCCGGTGTAGTGAAATCCGTTCTCGTCACCGGCGTTACTCTGCCACACGGCGTCTCCGGCGATCCGGGTCGTGAAACGCTCCACCATGCCTCGGTCCTTGGTGCCGAACCAACCGCCGAGCCAGGTGACGGTCCACTCGATCTGGGAGGTCTCGGCCTGGCGCGAGTCGATCACCTGCTGCAACGGCTCGGACAGGTTCGCGCGGATGTCACCCGCGCCGAGCAGCGGAAGCAGGAGCAGTACGCTAACCTCGGTCATCGCCCAGTCCTTCGTTTTCCCTCAGAGTGCGTTAACGTCGCACTTGGCCACGCACTGGTACTCCCAGATCGGCGTCCCACTGGGATTAATCGCTTCGCACGTTCCTTCGAGGCAGTCCGCCCCCTCTGGCTCGCCGTCTCCATTGAGGCACGCGTTCTGCGTCGGCTCGTCCTTCCGCTTCCAGCAGTACCCGCTGCTATCGGACTTGCGCTTCTGCTTCTGTTTCAGGCTGCTGTACCACTGCCCCTGACAGTTTGCACCACCGCAACAGTCGTTTGTGGTGCACGCAGCTTGAAACCCGTCCGGCTTGGCGCAAAACGTGCCCTCCGGGCAGTCGCTCCCTCCGGGGTTGGGGATGGCGGAATTGTCCGCCTCGGCCCGGTGCAGCTCCGGCGGGCCGGTTACGAACATGGTGAGCGAGGCAATAAAGGTCACCGAAAGAAGGGTGATGCGAATCCGCGCGAACGTCGTGAGGTTCTCGAGCATCTCATCTCCTCCACGAAAGAAAGGAACGACCAAGGTCGGCGGACCGACCCCTTTGGCTGTGGTTCGTGATCGTGGCGGCATGCGCCACGAGTGATCCCGTGCAGGAAGTGCGCGTCAACCGCGCCGCTGGCGCCAAGCGTAGCGCGGCAAAGCGACGGCCACGTCCACTGAGCGGGACGATTCTCGCATGCCGCCGGACCGGCGGCCGGTTCATTCCGAGGTGTTCGAGTGGTGGTGACATGGCGTTGACACTACGGTCGAGCCGCTTCCACCGAACCCGGCGCCACCACCCCACCGGGTCCGTACGGTACCAATTCGCCAACCATCATAACATCGGCCGAAACGTAAAGCAACCCTCCCACGAAAAAAGCTGCATTAAAGTTTGCGGTCAAAAAGAAAGAAGGAGTTCTTTCGAGACCGCGCGCGTTGCCTGCGTGCCCGTTTCAGAGCCCTGAGCGCCAGCGACGGGTCAGCCCATTCTGGCTGCCGGCGCTCAAAGCACAATGGAGGACCCGGGCATCCGCCGGGTTCCGGTCTAATCAAGCTGCTTGCGGAACCGGCTCAGGCTGAGCCCCAGGACGGCCAAGCAGCAAAGCGCCAGGCCGATCACGTGCGGGAGCAGATCGACCAAGTCGGCCCCGCGGAGGATGACGCCGCGCAGGATCTCGATGAAATAGGTCACCGGAATGGCGAACGAGAGCAGGTAGATCGGCGCCGGCATCTCCGCCCGCGGAAACATGAACCCCGAGAGGAGTACCGAGGGCAGCATGACGATGAAGGCGAGCTGCGTCGCCTCGAGCTGCGTCCGGGCGATGGTGGAGATGAGCAGCCCCACGCCCAGCACGGTCACGATAAACAGCAGTGACAGCCAGATCAAAAGGAACAAGTCGCCGTGAATGTCCACCCCGAACAACGCCACCATAACCACGAGCACGAGAAGCATCTCGCCGAAGCACATCAGCGAATACGGCACCAGCTTCCCCAGCAGCAGCCCCCCCCGGCCCACCGGCGTCACGAACAACTGCTCCAGCGTGCCGAACTCGCGCTCCCGCACGATCGAGGAGCTCGTCAGGAAGAGCCCGACCAACTGTAGGATGATGGCGATCAGACCGGGCACGAAGAAATGCGAGCTCTTCAGGCCGGGGTTGTAAAGGAGGCGGGGTCGAACCTCGATGGGAAGGGCAACCGCGCCGGTCTGCGTGCGCGCGGGTGTGACCTGTAAGCTCTCACCGACCACCTTCGCCCGGCCGATCGAGAGGCTGGTGGCCAGAAGGCTCACGGCGTTCAGGGCGGTCGTCGCAACCTGCGAGTCGCTGCCGTCGATGAGCACCTGAACGGTAGCCTGTTCCCGGCGAAGCAGCCGCTGCGAATAGTCCGGCGGGATAATGACGCCCGCCTTGGCCGACCCCGAGGTCAGGGCCCGGTGGAACCCCTCGGAGCTGGCGGTCCTTTCCAGGACCACGAAGCTCCGCGTGTTCTTCATGGCGTCAACGAGGCGCCGGCTCTCCTGCCGGCCATCCAGGTCGAGCACGACCAGAGGAATGTTGTCGATGGTCACGTCGATGGCGTAGCCGAAGATCAGAAGCTGCATCAGCGGGACGAGAAACGCGAAGAACACGGTGCCTCGGTCTCGTCGGATGTGCGCGAACTCCTTGAGCAGGATCGCGAAGAACCCGTTCATCCCTCGACCTCGGCTCGGCGGGCCCGAGTCAGCGTCACGAACACGTCCTCCAGCGTCGGCGCCACCTCGTGGAACGACACGGCCGCATCGCCCGGGGCGATCCGTGCGACGAGCTGCTGCGGCGGAAGCCGATCCTCGATCAGGATGTGGAGCCGGTCGCCGAAGAGCGTGGCGTCGCGCACCTCGGGCACATCGCGGCTGCGGCGAATCGCTGCGGTGGGCGATCCGCAAATCACCTCGTACCGCTTCGTGCCGGCCGGCGTGACCTGTGGCGCACGTTTCAGTTCCTCGGGCCGCCCCATGGCAATCAGATGGGACAGGAAGATGTAGCCGACGCTCGTGCACCGCTCCGCCTCGTCCATGTAATGCGTGGTCACGAACATGGTGACGCCGCTACCCGACAACGTGAACAGAAGGTCCCAGAGCTCGCGCCGCGCCACGGGGTCGATACCCGCTGTCGGCTCGTCCAGAAACAGCACTTGCGGCTCATGGATCAACGCGCATGCCAGGGCGAGGCGTTGTTTCCAGCCTCCGGAGAGGTGTCCCGCGGGCCGGTGCAGGTGCTCACGGATGCCGGCGATCTCGGTCACCGCCTCCTGGCGCTGTCGCAGGCGCTGCGCATTCAACCCGTAAATCCGGCCGTAGAAGAGCAGGTTTTCGATGCAGGTCAGGTCGCTGTACAGGCTGAACCGCTGCGACATGTATCCGATGCTGCGCTTGACGGTTTCGGGGTCCCGCACGATGTCCACCCCGAGCACGGAGCCGGTGCCCGCGCTGGGCTGGAGGACGCCGCAGAGCATCCGGATGATCGTCGACTTGCCCGAACCGTTCGGGCCGAGCAGTCCGAAGATGCTCGCCTTCGGCACGTCGAAGCTCAGGTCGCGCACCGCCACGAGGTCGCCGAAGCGGCGCGTCAGGCGCTCGGCGCGGATGACGCCGCCGGTCACGGTGCGGTGTCCTCCAGCAGAACATCGGCGGCCATGCCGGGGCGCAGAACGTCCAGCCCCTCGTCGATCGTGACCTTGATCCGAAAAACCTGCTTGCTGCGCTCCTCCGGGGTCTGGACATTGCGGGGCGTGAACTCGGCCTCCTGCGCGATGAACGTGAGGTGGGCGGCAAAGGACCGGCCGGCGAAGCTGTCCACGGACACCGAGACCCTCTGGTCGATCGACACGTGACCCAGGTGGGCCTCGGGGACGTAGGCCCGCACCCAGAGCGTGGACTTGTCGAGCAGCGCCGCCGCAGGGGCGTTCGGCGCGACCAGGTCGCCGGGACGCAGGTCGATCGCATCGACCACGCAGTCGCACGGTGCACGCACGGTCAGTTCCTCGATCCGCGCTTCCATTGCCGCGACGGACGCCTTCCCCGCCGCGACCCGCGCCGCCGCCTGCGCGACGTCCTCCTCGCGGTACCCGGTTTGCAGGAGCTCGAGGCCGTGCTGCGCCTCGGCCAAAGCCGCGCGGGCCTCTGCAATCTCCTCCGCCCGCGTTCCCTCTTGCAGCAACGCGAGCCGGTGTTGGGCAGCGAGAAGCTCGGCCCGCGATGCCTTCAATTCCCGCACCGCCCGGTCGTACTCCGTCCGCGCCGCCTCGGCCTCCTCCCGCAAGCGGCTCAGGCGTTGAAACTCCGATTCCGCAAGCTCTACGTTGGCCTCCGCAACGTTCACTTCGGCTTCGGCGATCTCGATTTCCTTGGGTCGGGGGCCGGCGACGAGCTTCTGAAGCGTGGCCCCCGCCCGGTCCCGGCGGGCCCGGGCCTGCTCGATTTCTTCCTTGCGATAACCGGCTTGCTTCTCGGCCTGCTCGGCCGCGGCCGCGGCGAGCTCCGCCCGGGCCTGGGCCAGTTCCGCGTGGAGGTCGAACGGCTCGATGCTAAAGAGGACCTGCCCGCGGCTGACGGTCTCGCCTTCGTCCGCCCGCACTTCCGCAATGCGGCCCCCGACCCGCGATCCCACCCGGATCTCGTACCCCTCGATCAAGCCGGAGACGAACAGGGGCTCCTGCCGCCCCTGCCGCCAGGAAAGCCAGGCCACGATTCCCCCGGCCAGAACGATGCTTATGGGAAGCAGATAACGCATAACACGCCGACCCCGATTATACGCTCTGCGGCGCCGGCGACATCGAGTGGCGCGTAGGGGTCAGAACCGCTGGCGCGTCGCCTCGGCTACCTTGTGCAGGGCTTCGACGTAGGCGGCGATGCGCAGCGGAATCTTCTCCTCGCAGCTTCGCCGGTACACGCTCTGCCAGGCCGTGGTCATTTTCTTCTCCATTTCCTGGTTGACTCGCTCGTGTGTCCAATGAAACTGCTGGAGGTTCTGCACCCACTCGAAGTAGGAAACCGTCACCCCGCCCGCATTCGCGAGAATGTCGGGGACGACGTGAATCCCGCGGCTGCGCAGCGTTTCGTCCGCACGCGGGGTTACCGGCGAGTTCGCTGCCTCGAGGATGATCCGGGCGCGGACGTCGTCGACGTTGTCACGCGTGATCGCCCCGCCCAACGCCGCGGGGATCAGCAGTTCCACCTCCAACGTCAACAGCTCCTCGTTGGTGATCTCTTTCGCTCCCGGGTAGCCGAGCACCGAACGCCTTTCGCGGCAGTGGTTCCAGACCGCCTCGATGTCCAGGCCCCGCTCGTTGAAGATCCCGCCGTGAACGTCCGACACGGCGACGACTTTCGCCCCGAGCTGGCTGATCAACCGGGCGGTCCAGGAGCCCACGTTGCCGAACCCCTGGATCGCCACCTTGGCCTTGGCGATGTCGATGCCGAAGGCCCGGCACGCCTCGCGGGCGATAATCATCACGCCGCGGCCCGTCGCCTCCTCGCGCCCGAGCGATCCGCCGAGGTTCACCGGCTTTCCGGTGACGATCGCCGGGGTGTAGCCGTGCTTCTTGCCGTACTCATCCATCAGCCAGGCCATGACCTGGGCGTTGGTGCCGGCGTCCGGCGCTGGAATGTCACGGTAGACGCCCAGGCACATGTCGATCTTCTGGGTGAAGCCGCGGGTCAGGGCGCGCAGCTCATTGCGGCTCATCGCAGTCGGATCGCAGGCGACGCCGCCCTTGGCTCCGCCGAAAGGCACATCCACGATCGCCGTCTTCCAGGTCATCAGCGCCGCGAGCGAGCGGACTTCGTTGAGGTTGACCTCATAGTGATAACGAATCCCGCCCTTGTACGGACCGCGTACCGCGTTGTGCTGTACGCGATAGCCGTGAAACATCTCGAGGTGCCCGTCGTCGAGGCGCACGGGGATCTGCACGATGAGCTCGCGGTACGGCGTGCGCAGCAGGAGCTGAATCTCCGGCTCGAGCTTCATGTGGTCCGCTGCAATCTGGAACTGCTCGTCCGTAATGCGGTTGAAGTCCATGTGCGGCCGAAGCGCGCGGGCCTCGGTCTTGACGGCCGGATCGGCGGACGGATACGTGGCTACGGTCACGGAGTGCCCCCTTTCGGTTGACGACAGGATGCCCGACGAGGGTCTATCGGCAGGGTCCCGTCCGGTCAGGACTTCCCGGAACCTGATGACCAGCACGCCCGCGCGGTCCGATAGAAGCGGTCCGGGCGACTCAGCGGCCCGACTGGGGAAGCTGGTCGGCATGACGAGTCGTGCCCGCTGCCGCGCCGGAGGCGACGTCACGCGGCATTCGCGCCGGCCAGATGAGAGCCTGAACCAGCATCTTCCCGAACCGTTCGAACAGCTCCTGGGGGGACTTCCGCTTCAACCCGGACGGCAGCTCGACCGTGATGACCGGGATGCCAAGCTGTTCCCCGGCGAAGGAGCCCAGTGATCCGGGCCGGCCGCCGAGCCGCTCGAGGTCCAGGCCGGCCGCGTCGGCTATGGCTTCTGCCAGGTTCCGGCCCGGGCCGTCATAGTCGATGCAGGCCGCGAACTGGTGCAAGCTGATGATCCGCGACGGGCGGTGCCGGTCGATCAGGTCGAAGATGGCGACGCTTTCCGGCTCGGACAGGGCGGACATTCCGTAACGGCGGCGGTCCTTCCGATTGTCCGCGGGGAAGTTGCGGTTGAGGTCCACGCGGTTGGCGTTATGCCGCGCGTTGTGTTCGTACCCGTCGGGGTTGACGACCGGCACGAGGATTATCGTCCGGCCGCGAAGAAGCTGTGGCCGTCGATCCAGGTGATCGGCGAGGGCGTGCAGCAGCGGCGTCCCCGCCGGCTCATTGCCATGGATAGACGCGAGAATCAGCACGGTGTCGGGCCCCGAGCCGTGTACTTCCGCCTCGATGGGGCGACCCTCGACGGAATGACCGATGACGCGGCAGCGCGAGCCCTGCACCCGGTCCGCGCCGCTCGTCGCCGGCGGAGCTACGCGCATGGCGTGAACCGCCGCACGCGGCACGAGGGACCTATGGGGCGGCTGGGCGCGGGTGCTCGGATGGCACGAACAGGCGCAGAGCACTCCCCAAATGAGGAATCGGCCGCGAACCACGAATCGGAGTGCTATCCGCCTGGTCACGCTCCGGTCAACCTGGCCCGCCCGATGACCCAAGTTGTGTTCAGGAACTCGCCTGGTTGCAGGCTTGAATCGCCTTGCCAATGTATTCGGTCATGCTCGCGTCGGGAGTGTAGCCGTAATCAGCGGCGATGTTCGGCTCCTGGCGGTACATGTTGCACAGAGCCTGGATGATCCCCGGATCGCCGCCGGTGAACTCGTCGATCAACGACTGCCAGCGGCGGGCCAGCTCCTGCATCGTCTCGCCGGCCGGGTCAGTGCCCTTGGCCATCTCCGCGCGGACGGCCCGGATCAGCTCGGGCCACTCCTTTTCCGCCTCGCGGATCCGCTTCTCGCCGACGATCTCGCGACGCTCAGCGAGGTAGTCGAGTTGCTCCTTCGTATAGTACTTCTCGAATCGCTCGACCATGTCGATCTCCTTGATCATTTCGAAGAACTCGTCGATTTCGACCGCCACCTCCGCGTCCAGCCGCGTCGCGATCCGCTCGAGCCGCCCGCGCAGTTTCTGTTGGAGCGCGATCCGCTCATCGAGGCGGCGGATCTGCATGTCGATGATAGTCCGCGGCCGGTAGTCGGGCCGTGCGACGAAGTCACGGATCTCAGCCAGCGAGAACCCGAGCTGCTGGAGCGAGCGGATCTGCTGAAGTCGCTGGACGTCGTCAGCGGTGTAGAGCCGGTGTCCCGAGGCCGTGCGCTCGGAGGGAGTCAAAAGCCCGATCTCGTCGTAGTAGTGTAGCGTGCGGACCGTAACCCGACTCCGCTCCGCCAGCTCGCCCACCTTCCAGTGCTGCACTTCCATCATCCCTGCCTCCGGCCGACCGAGCGGCCTGTCGCGCAGCCGCTATCGCGACCGACTGGAAAGTCGGTCCCACAAACCTTGTCCCACAAATCTCGTCCCACGAACCTCGTCCCACGAATCTCGTCCCACAGGTCTCGGCCAGCTCCGGGCGCGCCCCCCCAAAGCCTACACCATGACGTAACGTGAGGATCAAGGGCGGTTCTAAAAAAATCGCAAGGCCGGGCCACGACTGACGCATGCCGGCGCGAAAGCCGAGCCCGTCGTAGAACCGGAAATTTTCTCTTGACATCTTCTACAGATGTGGTAGATTATGCTACAGATGTAGAAGGAGGCGGGTGGTTGAAGCTCTCTGACGCGGAATGGGCGGTGATGGGCGTGGTCTGGCGGCGGGGGGAGGCGTCGGCTCGGGACGTGCTTGACGAGACCGAGGCCGAAACCGGCTGGGCCTACACCACCGTCAAGACCCTGCTGGCCCGGCTGGTCGAGAAAGGGGCTCTCTCCGAGCACAAACGGGCCAACACGAGCATTTACGGGCCGCTGGTGACCCGAAAGCGGGCCCGCCGGGAGGCGCTCCGTTCGCTTTTGGACCGGGCGTTCGACGGGGCGTTCGGCTCGTTGGTGCAGCACATGATCAAGGACGAAAAGCTGCCCAAGCGTGACCGGGCGCGGCTTGCCGAGATGCTCGCAGAACTCGACGCCGAGGGAGTGAAGAAGCCATGACGCCGTGGCTCATCTACGTGGCCGAAGCCTGGTGGGGCTGGATGGCCCCGATGTCGCTGCAATTCGCGGCGCTGGTGGTGATCGCCGCCATCGCGGACCGGCTGCTCTCGCGGTGGACCTGGCCCGAGGTGCCGCTTCTGTTGTGGCTCCTGGTCATGGTCAAGCTGCTGGTTCCGCCGGTCATGCACTCGCCGGTGAGCGTGGTGCATCTTGCCCCGGCGGGCGCCCTGGCGGTCGCGAACGCGTCAGCGGATGACCCGACTTGGATAGTGCCGGTTTTTGTCGCCTGGCTGATCGGCATGGCCCTCTTTGCGGTGGCGGCGCTGTGTCGGTATCGCAGGCTTACGAGAGAGTGGTCAGCCGGCGCCGAATGCTCGCTTGAGCCGGAGCTCATGCGCCTGGCGGCCTCCGCGGCACAGCGGATGGGGTTGAAGCGCCTGCCCTTGATTCAGGTTCGCTCCGGCGCCGCGGGCCCGGGGGTCGTCGGCTTCCTGCGGCCCGTGGTCGTGCTTCCCGAGGAGCTTGTGTCGTGTGCCCGGCCCGAGCAGGTGGAGCACGTGCTGTTGCACGAGTTGGCCCACGTTCGCCGCGGCGATCCGATGACGAGTTTGGCCTGCCTGGTTCTGCAACTGCTTTACTGGTTCCATCCGCTGGTGTGGGTGGCCCGGCGGCGCCTGGCGACGTGTGTCGAGGTATGCTGCGACCGACGTGTGGCCCTGCTTCTGGAGGGCTCGGCCCCGGCGTATCGGCGCACGTTGCTGGAACTCGCCCGAGCGCTCGTGCATCGGCCGGCACTGGGGCGGATCGGGTTCGTCCATCGCCACAGCCAACTTCTGGCCCGGCTGGAATGGCTCGAGCGGCCATTTACGCATCGTAGCGTTGTTCACAAAACGGTGACGGTGTCGCTGCTTGTCGTCATGTTGGTCTGCTGCCTTCCGCTGGCGCCGGCGAGCTTCCAGCCACCGAGGGTCTCATTACCTGAAAGCCCGGAAGGATGTCTGCGGTTGCGTTACGCGGTGTTCAGCGCCCTGGCACAAGAAGAGGTGAACGGCGAACGGTTCGTCGCTTCAAGCGTCCAGTCGGATCAGATCCACGTCAACGGTGGATAGGACGGCCGTTTAACCGTCGGAGTCACCCCATGGGACAACCCGTCGTCCACTTCGAGATCGGATGCAAGGACGCCGCACGAACCTCGGAGTTCTACTCCAAGCTGTTTGATTGGAAGATCGAGCAAAGCGGCGGACCGTCGGCGATGATCGACACCGGATCGAAGGCCGGAATCCACGGTCACATCACCGCCCTGGGCCATGAGCCGCACCGCTACATCAACATCTACGCCGAGGTCGACGACGTGCAGGCGTCCGTCGATCGGGCGGTTGCGCTGGGTGGGAAGACCGTGGTGCCGCCGACCGATGTGCCGGGCCAGGGTAAGTTCGCCTGGATCGCCGACCCCGAAGGCACGATCGTGGGGCTGTGGAAGTCACTCGAGCCGCGGGCATGAGCCCGGGCGGACGCCTGGAACGCGAATTCCTCGATGGATGTATTACGAGTCGGGCCTTGTTTCATAGGAGCAGAAGATGACAAAGGTCTACGGAGTGGTGGGACTGTGTTTTCTCGTGGCCGGGTCGTTCGCGATCCCGTCGCTACTCGCACAGGAAGAGCAGCCGCAGTACACCGCCGAGCACATGCAGGAGATGATGGCCAAGGCCAAGAAGGTCGTCGAGCCGGGCGAACGCCACAAGGCCCTGGAGCGCTTCATCGGCGAATGGGACACGGAGACGCGGTTTTTCATGGGCGGCAAGCCCGCGCCGCCGGAGAACGGAAGTTCCAAGGTCGAGTGGCTCATGGCGGGCCGGTGGATCAAGTCCGAGTCCAGAGGCACGATGATGGGCCGGCCCGCCCACAGCTTCATGATCATGGGCTATGACAATTTCAAGATGAGCTACGTCACGAGCATGGTGTCGACCTTTGACACCGCCATGCTCCACTCGGAAGGGGATTTAGCGCAGGACGGCAACACGCTGATCACCTACGGCACCCTCGATGAATACCTGACCGGAGAGCACGACAAGATGGTCAAGTACGTCTGGCGGCTCGTGTCGGATGACAAGGTCGTCATGGAGGTGCACGATCTACCCATCGGCGAGACCAACACGAAGGTCATCGAGGTCGTCTCGACACGCAAGAAGTAGCCCCACACGAGGAACCGACCATGGCCAGGATGACGATCACCAAACATGTGAACGCGGCGCCTGCCGCAGTCTTCGAGCGCGCCGCCGACTTCGCCAACTGTCCCAAGTTCATTCGCGGGATCACCAGGGTCGAAATGCTCACCGACGGGCCGGTCCGTGTGGGGACGCGGTTCAAGGAGACCCGCGTAGTCTTCAAGCGCGAGGCGGCCGAGGAGATGGAGGTGACCGTTTTCACGCCGCCCGACCGCTATGCACTGGCCTGCGAAAGCTGCGGCTGCCGTTACTACAGCGAGTTCACCTTCACGCCGTCCGGCGGTGGGACGGACGTTCGCATGACCTTCGAGGCGACCCCGCTGAGCCGGTTCGCCAGGGTGATGTCGATCCTGATGCGGCCGATGCTCAAAGCCGCGCTCAAGGCGTGTGAACAGGACCTGGACGATCTGAAAACGGCCGTCGAGTCACAGCGCGAAGGCGCGACCCGCGTGGCCTGAACCTTACAGCGAGGGCGAAACCATGAGTGAAACGGATGCGCCGGCGATCGGCGCCGTCTCCTGGCGCGACCTGACCGTCCCCGACGCGGCGAAAGTGCGCGACTTCTACAAGAACGTCGTGGGATGGGAGTCCTCCGGCGTGGACATGGGCGGCTACGAGGACTTCAACATGATGGCGCCCGGCGGCAAGGCGCCGGCAGCCGGCATCTGCCACGCCCGCGGCTCGAATGCCAAACTGCCGCCGCAGTGGCTGATCTACATCACGGTCGCGAACGCCGATGAAGCCGCTCAACGCTGCACCGAATCGGGCGGCAAGGTGCTCGACGGGCCGCGGGACATGGGCGGCGGCCGGTTCTGCGTCATCCAGGACCCGGCCGGCGCCGTCGCGGCGCTGTACAGCACCTGAGAGCGGGTCCCCAGGCTGGGCCCCGTGTATTCAACAAGTGCGGTCACGGGCGAAGACCCGGGCCACACGTCACAGCTCCATCGAAAAGGAAACGACGCCCTCCTCGGTGGAGGTTTCGATCTTCAATCCTGAGCCGTGGAATACGCGCAACATCGCTTCGTTGTGGGCCAGCACATAGGCGTCGAAGCGGCGGAGCCCGCAGTCCCGCGCGATATCGATCAGGCGGGCGAAGAGGAACGTCCCCAGTCCCTTCCCCTGCCAGTCGTCGCGCACCGCGAAGGCCACCTCCGCGCTGGTCCTCGTGGCATCGGCGACGAAGCTGCCTACCGCTACGACATCCTGGCGCCCGTCCTGGTCCACGGTCCCGATCAGTGTCATCTCCGTGTCGTAGTCGATGTTGCAGAAGACCTGAAGCCGCTGGTGGGGCATCGCCCGCACGAAGCCGTGGAAGCGCAGATGAACCGTCTGCTCGCTGAAGGAGTAGAACATGTCCTTCATCAGCGGCTCGTCGTCGGGCCGGATCGGACGGACGCACACCGTGCTGCCGTCCTTCAGCGTCGCCGTCGACTCATGCCGGGCCGGGTACGGCGCCCGCGGTGGGGGGAGGATCTGGTCCATGTAGACCAGGTGCCTCCGTTTGGCGGCGTGGAGCAGCTCGGCACGGAAGTCGGGGTGGGCAATGCCGATCAGGGCCATGGCCCGCTCGCGCATGGTCCGGCCGTGCAGATGGGCCACGCCGTATTCCGTCACGACGTAGTGGGTGTCACCACGGGTGGTGACCACGCCGGCCCCCTCCTGGAGACTCGCCACGATGCGCGACCGGACGCCCTGTTGCGTGTCCGCGGTGCTTGGCAGCGCAATAATGGGCTTGCCGCCCCGGGCCAGTGCCGCCCCGCGCATAAAGTCTGCATGACCGCCGAGCCCGCTGTAGAGACGATGCCCGATCGAGTCGGCGCACACCTGCCCGGTCAGGTCGACCTCCAGTGCCGAGTTGATCGCCACCATGTTGTCGTGCCGGCTGATGACGAAGGGATCGTTCGTGTATTCCGACGGGTGCATCTCGATCTGCGGGTTGTTGTCGAGGAAGCGAAAGAGCTCGGCGCTTCCCGCGGCGAAGCTCCCCACGATCTTGCCTGCGTGCAGCGTCTTGTGGCGGCCGGAGAGCACGCCGGCCCGGGCCAGCGTCATTACGCCGTCGGAGAACATCTCCGTGTGGATGCCCAGGTCGAGCTTGTCGGTCAGGTGGGAGAGTACGGCGTCCGGCAGGCGGCCGATCCCGAGCTGAAGCGTGGCTCCGTTCGGCACCAGGCGGGCGATGTGCTCGGCGATGCGCTGCGTGACGTCGTCGTCCGACTGGTCCGTCACGGGCCATTCGAGGAGCGGCTCGTTGTGCTCCACCAGGCAGTCGATGTCATCGACGCGCAGGAACGTGTCGCCGAGCGTGCGGGGCATGTTCGTGTTGACCTGTGCGATGACCATCTCCGCCGACTGCGCCGCGGACTTGGTGATGTCGACCGAGACGCCGAGGCTGCAAAACCCGTGCTCGTCCGGCGGGCTCACCATGATCAGGGCCACGTCGATGGCCACCCGCCGCGACTTGAACAGCTCCGGCACCTGCGAAAGGAAGATCGGCGTGTAGTCCGCGCGGGCCTGGTTCACCGCTTCGCGGACGTTGTTGCCGATGAAGAACGCATTGGCCCGGAACCGCGCCGCATACTTCGGGTCGGCGTACGGCGCCACGCCGAGCGTCAGCACCTGAACCAACTCCGTATCGATGAGCGCATCGGCGTGTTCGACGAGGGCGTGCACGAGCGCCCGCGGCTCGCCGCACGCCGAGCCGATGAACATCCGCGCGCCGCGGCGGATCCGGCGGACCGCCGATTCCAGATCGGCCGTCTTGTCGCAGCACCGCCCCCGCCAGTCCTGGCCCATAGGTTATGCCTCCGAGAGGATGATCCGGGCGTCGGCGGCGACGACCCCTTTGCCGCGGCTGAACGCCAAGAGTGGGTTGATGTCAAGCTCCTTGATCTGCGGATGATCCGTCACCAGTTGCGAAAGCCGCAACAGGCACTCTCCGATCGCGTCCAGGTCCGCGGGCGGCTCACCGCGGACGCCCTGGAGGAGCTTGAACGAGCGGATGCCGCGGATCATCGTCGCCGCCTCATCCTCGCGGATCGGAGCCATGCGAAAGGCAACGTCCTTCAGCGCCTCGGCGTAAATGCCGCCCAGACCGAACATCAGCAGCGGCCCGAAACGCTCGTCCCGGGTCATGCCGACGATCGTTTCCTTCCCGCAAGGGAGCATTTTCTGTACCAGCACACCCCAGATTTCGGCGCCCGCGCCGAGCTTCTCGCGGACCGCGGACATGATCTCGTCATAGGCGGCCCGAACCGCCGCCTCGTCCTCGAGGTCCAGCCGCACGCCGCCGACCTCGGTCTTGTGCAGCACCTTCGGGCTGGCGATCTTGAGCACGACCGGGTAGCCCATTTCCTGCGCCGCCACGACCGCGCCGTCGGCATCCTCCGCCAGACGAAACGGCACCACCGGGAAGCCGTAGTGCTGCAACACCTCCAGCGCCCGCAACTCGACCACGTGCGTCCGCCCCGCGGCAAGCTCGTCGGCCACAACCCGGCCGACGGCGTCGCCGTCCACGTCGAAGCTCCGATAGGGCCGCCGCGCCTTGTTCGACCATTCCACAAACCGATTCTCCGCTGCCAGCGCGCGGACCGCGTCTTCGGGGAAGATGTACGTGGGAATCCCGCGCTTCATCAGCAGCTCGACGCCGGGAGCGACGTCCACCAGCCCCATCAGGCACGCGGCGATCGGCTTGGTGCAGATGATCGTGGCATCCGCGATCACCTGGGCCACCTCCTTGACGTCGGTCACGGCCTGAGGCGTGAAAATCACCACGATCTGATCCACCCCCTCGTCCGCCGACACCGCATCCAGCGCCGCGATGTAACGCTCGTGGCCCGCGTCTCCGATGACATCGACCGGGTTCTTGATGTTGCTGGCGGGGGGGAGCTGGAACCTGAGCGACTTGGTCGTGTAGTCCTGGAACCGGGCGAGCTCCAGCCCGGCCCGGACGCATGCATCCGTGGCCATGATCCCCGGCCCGCCCGCGTTGGTGACGATCGCCGTCCGCCGGCCCTTGGGTCGCGCCGGGTCGTTGAAGATGCGGGCACAGTCGAACAGCTCCTTCACCGACTCGACCCGCAGCACGCCTGCCTGAGCCATCACCGCGTCGTACACCTCGTCGGACCCCGCGAGCGACCCGGTGTGCGAGGCGGCAGCCGCGGCGCCCTGCGGCGTTCGTCCCGTCTTGATCGCCAGGATGGGCTTGGCGTCGGCCCGGTGAGTGATCTCGTACGCCGTATCGACGAACGCCCGCCCGTCGGCAATGTCCTCTATGTACATCAGAATGACGCGGGTCAGCGGATCCTCGGCCAGGGCCCAGAGCAGGTCGGTCTCACTCACGTCGGCCTTGTTGCCGAAGCTGACGAATCGCGAAAAGGCGATGTGCCGCCCCTTGGCATAGTCGAGCAGCGCCGTGCACAGCGCGCCGCTTTGCGAGAGCAGCCCGATCCCCCCGGCCGAAGGCATGTCGCGGGCAAAGCTGGCGTTCATCCGGACGTCGGGATCGGTGTTGATCAGCCCCAGGCAGTTGGGCCCGAGGATCGCCAAGTCCCGTTCCCTCGCCAGTGCCTGCAAGCGCTGCTCGCGCTGCTTTCCCTCCCCGCCGATCTCCTTGAACCCGGCGGAGATGATGATGAAGTGCCCCGTACCACGATCGGCGCATTGCGTGAGGACCTCCTCGACGGCATCGGCAGGGACGATCACGACGGCCAGATCCACCAGGTCGTCGAGGTCAGTCACGCCGGGCACGCAGCGAACGCCCATCACGCTCCTGGCCTTGGGATTGACCGGGTAGACGACGCCGGTGAACCCACCGACGATGAGGTTGTGCATGATCGCCCAGCCCACGGAGCCCTGCTTGCGTGACGCCCCGACCACGGCGATCGAGCCGGGGGCGAACAGCCGGGCCAGGTCACGGCGCCGCCGCGGGGCGTCCGTTGCGGGAAGTAGCGCCTGGGTCATGTCGCGTCCCCTGTGTGTTCACGGAACTGTAACGACCGGCCATTATATCGGAACATCCCAACGGCGTCGTCGCCGGGCCAGTCCCGTCGGCAACGCCGGGCCGTGCAACGGAATCGGGTCCAGCAGACCGGTCCTGCAAAGCAGGCGCCAGCGGACGCCAGGCACCCGCCGTTTGACGCGAGCCGCGACAGCTTTCGACACACGACACATCAGGCCCGTCTCGTTATACTCAGGTGGGCCAGGGTTCGGACAACGCCCCCAGACGGCCGGGGATGCAAGGCCTTCCACGACGAGACCATCCATGGAGTTGGACCTCCACCGGAACGAGACGGAAACGGAGGTTGGCAGCTACTTCGTAGCCAATTATCCGCCGTTTTCACTCTGGACGCCGGACCAGGTTGCGGCGGCCGAGGCGGCGCTGGACGCCCCCTGCGCGGACCGCGCTACGACACCCCTTGGGCTCTACCTGCACATTCCGTTCTGCCGAACCCGCTGTAAGTTCTGCTACTTCCGTGTCTACACCGACAAGAACTCGAAGCAGGTCGAGGATTATCTCGATGCCCTCTGCCGGGAGGTGGAACTCTACGCCGACCGGCCCGGACTCGCGGGCCGCTCCTTCGAGTTTGTCTATTTCGGCGGCGGTACCCCTTCGTTTCTGAGCAGCGCCCAGCTCGAGCGCCTCGTCGGCAGCATCTCGCGGCGCTGGCGGTGGGACGACGCCCGCGAGGTGACGTTCGAATGCGAGCCGGGCACGCTGAAGAAGTCCAAACTCGAGACGATCAAGCAGATCGGAACGACCCGCCTGAGCCTCGGCGTCGAGCATTTCAACGACGAGATCCTCCAGCTCAACGGCCGGGCCCACAAGTCGCCCGAGATCCTCCAGGCCTATCAGTGGGCCCGCGAGGTCGGCTTTGACCAGATCAACGTCGACCTGATCGCCGGGATGATGGGCGACACCGAAGACGGCTGGCGGGACACCGTGGACAAGACCCTGGCCCTCGATCCCGACTGCGTCACCATCTACCAGATGGAGGTCCCGCACAACTCGCTGATCGCTCAGGCCGCCCGGGGTGGCGCCGGCCAGGTTCCGGTGGCGAGCTGGGCCACGAAGCGGGCATGGGTGGATGAGGCCTTCTCGCGCTTCGAGGACGCCGGCTACGTGGTGTCGAGCGGCTATACGCTCGTGAAGCCGGGCGAGAGGAGCAGCTTCGTCTATCGAGACTCGGTCTGGCACGGGGCGGACATGATCGGAATGGGGGTAGCGTCCTTTTCGCATTTCGCCGGCATGCACTATCAGAACCTCGACCAATGGTCGGACTACATCGACACGATTCGTGACGGACGCTTGCCGATCGCCCGGGCCCTTCCCGCAACCGAGCAGCAGCTTCTGATCCGCGAACTTATCCTCCAGCTCAAACTGGGGCGCGTCGATCTGAGCTATTTCCGCGGGAAGTTCGGGGTGGAGGTACGCGACGAGTCCGCCGAGGCCCTCGACAGGCTGAGCGATGAAGGAATGTTGACGATCGACAAGGACGAGATCCGGTTGACCCGGGCCGGGCTGCTGCGCGTCGACGCGTTGCTGCCCGGTTTTTTCGAGCCTCAACATCGGGGCGTGCGTTACACATGATTCAACTACCCCAACGGCTCGTGGAGTGCGGCGACGCGCGGACCGCGTTGTGCGTCCTGTGCAACGGCTTCGTCGCGTGCAAGGAGCTGCTGGTCCACGCCGAGGCCGTCCACCGCGACGACCTCCCGCCGACCTATGCACACCTCCTCGGTCACCGCGAGCACATGACGACCGTGCTCGAAGCCCACTACGGGGAGCCGGTCCGGCTCGACGTCGTCGTCGCCCAGCAGGAAGCGAACAGCTACTCGCGCCTGATCCGCCTGACGCTCCCCTCCTGCGACCGGGTCGTCGAGGTGGGTGTGGCCCGGACCAACCTCGATCTGGTGCCGGCGGCGGTGCGCGACGAAATCCTCAGCCGTAAGGCGCCGCTCGGTGACATCCTCATCCGGCACGGCGTGCTCCGCCGCGTCGAGCCCAAGTGGTTCCTGCGCTTCGCCCCCGCCTCGCTGATCCACGCCTTCTTCGACCCGCAGCACACTTCCGGATCCGCCGGCGGCAACGGCCCGAACACCGAAGAGAAGCGGCAACGCGCAGTCACGTACGGTCGCATCGGCATCATCAACTGTGCGGGTGAGCCGGCCATCGAGGTCCTCGAGGTCATGCCCTCCGATGCCTGACGGAACTCCGTACGATTGCGTCGTCGCCGGGGGCGGCCCGGCCGGGGCCACCTGTGCCACGATCCTGGCCGACCACGGACACCGCGTGCTGGTCCTGGAGCGCGCCCGCTTCCCGCGGCACCACATCGGCGAGTCGCTCATGCCGCAGACCTACTGGACCTTCAAGCGAATCGGTATGCTCGAGAAGCTGGCCTCGTCGGACTTCCCGATCAAGGAAAGCGTTCAGTTCGTCGGCTCGTCGGGCCACGACTCGCAACCCTACTACTTCACCGACCGCGACCCCAACCAGTGGTCGAAGACCTGGCAGGTCAAGCGCGACCAGTTCGACAAGATGATGCTCGACAACGCCGCAGAACACGGGGCCGAGGTCCGCCAGGGCGTGGGCGTGAAAGAAATCCTGTTCACCGGAACGAAGGCCGCGGGCGTGCGGGCCGCGACCGAGACCGGGACGATCGAGATCCCGGCCCGCGTCGTGGTCGACGCCACCGGCGTCTCCGCGCTGTTGGCCCGGCAGCTTCGCATCAGCGAGCCGGACCCGACCCTCAGAAACGCGGCCATCTACGCCTACTTCAGGGCTGCTCACCGCGATGCGGGCCGCAACGCCGGTGCCACCCTCGTCATCCACACGCCGGACCGCCGCGGATGGTTCTGGTCCATCCCCCTGCCGGACGATATCACCAGCGTCGGCGTCGTCGCCAAGCCGTCCTACCTGTGCACCGGCCGCGGGGACGATCCGCTGGCCACGCTGATGGAGGAGATCGGCAACTGTCCGGGCATCAAGCGGCGGCTCGACGGGGCGGAGCTCGTCAGCCGGGCCTACGTCACCAGTGATTTCTCCTATCGCGCAGACCGCATCGCCGGAGACGGATGGGTGCTGGTCGGTGACGCCTACGGCTTCCTTGACCCCATCTACTCCTCCGGCGTATTCTTCGCCCTCAAGATGGGCGAGATGGCCGCCGACACGATCCACGAGGCTTTGCAGGCCGACGACCTGTGCGGCGAGCGTCTCGGTGCGTTCGGACCGAAGATCGCCGGCGGCATGCAGCTCGTGCGCCAGCTCATCCATGCCTTCTACGACCCTACCTTCAGCTTCGGCGAATTCAACAGAAAACACCCCGAGTACCAGGACCACGTCGTCCGCCTGCTGATCGGCGACGTGTTCAACGACGACGTCGGCGAGGTCTTCAACGTCATGCGGGACTGGGTGCCGCTGCCCGAACCGATTCGACCGGCCGGGAGCCAAACCGAACCGAGCCGCGCCGAACCGAGCCGCGCCCGTAAGGAAGCGGTCCTCGATGAGTAACGGAAGCTCGCACGGCATGAGATACCTTGTCTACGGCCTCATCCTCGCCATGGTCATCCTCCATCAGGACTTCTGGTGGTGGCAACGGTGGGACCCGTTGGTCCTCGGCTTCATCCCCGTCAGCCTGGCGTGGCACGTTGGAATATCGGTCGCGGCGGGCCTCACCGGCGCCGTGGCAGTTCGGTACTGCTGGCCGGAAAGCGTGGATGTTCCCGACGACGAGGCCTTGCCCCCGGGCCGCCTCCGTCACTGAGGAAGCGAACGGATGGATCTGAATTCCGGCCAGTTGGCCGTCATCGTCATCGTCGCCTACCTGGTGCTCTTGCTGGCCATTGGCGTCCTGAGCAACCGCGTCTTCCGCGGCACCGCCGCCGACTATTTCGTGGCCTCGCGGGGGATCGGCTCGTTCGTCCTGCTGATGTCGGTCTTCGGCACGACGATGACCAGCTTCGCCATCATCGGCAGCAGCGCCGAGGCCTTCACCGGCGGCATCGGCGCCTACGGCAAGATGGTCTCCTGGTCAGGCATCTTCCATTCGGTGTGCTTCTTCCTCATCGGCGTGCGGCTCTGGTCCTTCGGCAAGCGCTACGGATACCAGACCCAGATTCAGTTCTTCCGCGACCGGTTCGAGTCGAACGGCCTCGGCCTGATCCTCTTCCCCGCACTGGTAGGCCTGGTTGTGCCTTACCTGCTCATGGGCGTGATCGGGGCGGCCACCGCGATCGAGAGCATCACCGCGGGTGCGTTTCCGCAGATGTTCGCGGCCAGCCGCGGGGGCGTACCGTTCTGGATGGGCGGGGCCGTCGTATGCCTGGTCACGCTGGTCTATGTATTCTTCGGGGGTGTGCGCGGCGCGGCCTGGGCCAACACCTTCCAGACCTGCGTGTTCATTGTCCTGGGCATTGTGACCTTCGCGGTTATCGCCAACCGCCTCGGCGGCCCCGTCGCCGCCACGCAACAGGTCGCCAAGTACAACCCGGCCCACCTGAAAATCGGCGCTACCGATCTGGACGAACAGGTCTATCGGGAGCGGCTCGCCGAATTCGAGGCCGGAACGTCGCCGATCAAGCCGCGCCACCCACACAGAATCCCCCCGTCGATTTTCCTCACCTACGTCTTTATCCCCTTCAGCGTGGCGATGTTCCCTCATCTGTTCCAACACTGGCTGACTGCCAAGTCCGCGAAGGCCTTCCGACTCGTCGTCGTGGCCCATCCATTGCTCATGCTGCTCACCTGGCTGCCCTGCGTGCTCATCGGAATCTGGGCCACCAGCGCGGTGATCCCTGAAACCGGACAGTCGGTCATCCCGCCCGACTTCGCCCGGGCCAACGCGGTATTGCCGATGATGGTCAACAAGCTGGCCCCCACGCTCGTCGGAGGCTTGCTGGTCGCCGGCGTCCTGGCCGCCATCATGTCCAGCCTCGACTCGCAGTTCCTCTGCCTCGGCAGCATCTTCACCAACGACATCGTCAACCACTACGTCGAGCACGATCGCCTCAGCGACAGAACCGTAGTAACCCTCGGCCGGGTCTTCATCGTGCTCATCGTCGCGATCACCTATGCCTTGTCCCTTTGGATCAAGGGAGCCAGCGTGTTCCGCCTCGGGGTTTGGTGTTTCACGGGATTCTCCGCGCTCGCCCCTCTGGTTTTCGCCGCGCTCTATTGGAGACGCACGACCAAGGCCGGGGCCTACGCCTGCGTCATCACCGCCGCGGTGGTCGGCGTGTGGCTGTTCTTCCGGGCCTACAGCCAAACCGGCTTTCGCACCGACGAGGAGTACACCGTTTGGGGAATGATGCCCGTGGCAGTCAACCTCGGTGCCTCCACGCTGGCACTGATTGCGGTTTCGCTCTTGACTCAGGCCCCGTCGGCACAGACCCTGGCCAAGTTCTTCCCGGGCCGCCGGGCAACCGCAATGGCCGTACCGGAGCCGGTGGCGGCCCGAGCCGGATCATCCACGTGACCAGAGACTTCCAAGCAAAACGTCGCGTGCAGTTCGCCGAGACGGACCTCGCCGGCGTTCTCCACTTTTCAAACTACTACCGCTACATGGAAGAGCTCGAGCACGCCTTCTGGCGCTCACTCGGGCTCGCCGTCATGATCCGCGAGGGCGACCGTCTGATCAGTTGGCCGCGAGTCGCCACGAGCTGCGAGTATTTCGGGCCCGCCTATTTCGAGGACGAGCTGGACCTCGGCCTGACCGTGCTGCACGTGGGCATGCGCTCGATCGCGTTCGAGATCGAGTTTCAACGAGCGGGTGAGCGTCTGGCGCTGGGTCGGGCCACGGCCGTCTGCTGCGCCACCCGGGACGGCTCGTTCGAGCCGGTGGCGATCCCCGACCACGTCCGAGCCAAGCTGCCCGTGCGGGCCTCGACGGACGACGACCAACGATGCAAGGAGTCCTGAATGAAGATGTGGGTTGTTTCCGTCATCTGCACCGTCCTTTGTTGGGGTGTCTACGTTCCGACCATCCACCACGGACAGATGGCATTCGGGGGAAAGAACACCGCCTTCCGCGCATTCCTGTTCGTCGGGCTGGCGTACTTCCTTTCCGCGGCCTTCATCCTCACCTACATGACCGTGACCAAAGCGGAGCCCATGGTGCTGACCACCCGCGGCATGGCGCTTTCGACGCTCGCCGGGCTGTTCGGCGCGGCGGGAGCCTTGGGTGTGATTATGGCCCTGAAGTTCGGCGGCACACCGATCTACGTCGCCCCGCTCGTCTTCGCCGGTGCCCCGATCGTCAACACCTTCGTGTCCATGATCTGGTCCAAGTCGAAGGCGTTTCCGAGTCCCTGGTTCTTCTTCGGCATCCTCCTCGCCGGCGTGGGCGCGGCCCTCGTCCTTCGCTTCAAACCCGCCTGACGGCCCGGGCACGATGACACTGAATCCACCGATGGGAACGGCGACGGTCATCACAAGCAGATGCACAACTCGGGCGCGTGCATGCGTGGCTTCACTGCTGCTCTGTGCCTCGCAGGCCCCGGCCTGGGCGGAGAACGAGCCGGATCCGCGAGCCGCCGACGCCTGGCCGATGTTCCGCGGCGGCCCGCTTCAGACCGGCGTGGCCGCGGAGCCCCTGCCGACCGATCTGCGCGTCGCGTGGAAGTTCGAGGCCCAGGACGCATTCGAATCGACCGCCGCCATCATCCACCGCCGCGTATTCGTCGGATCCGACGACGGCAATGTCTACGCGCTCGAGCTCTCCGACGGATCGCTCGAATGGAAGTACGGTGTCGACGCGCCCGTTCGCGCCTCGCCGACATTCGTCCGCGATAAGGTCATCGTCGGCGACGACGACGGCCGCGTTCATGCGCTGGACGCCAGGACCGGCGCCCGCCTCTGGACCTACGAGACCGGCAGCCAGATCATCGCCTCCGCCACGCCGCACGAGGACCGAGTGGTGATCGGATCCTACGACGGCGCCGTCTATTGCCTGACCATCGACGACGGCAAACTGGCGTGGAAGTTCGACACTGAGGGGCGCGTCCACGGGACCGCCGCCGTCGTCGCGGGTCAGGCGATCGTGGCCGGGTGCGACCAGTTTCTCCACGTCATCTCCATCGCCGACGGCCGCGCCGTGCGCCGCGTCGAGATGGGCTCGGTGTCCGGTTCCTCCGCCGCCATCCTCGGCGACCGCACGTTCGTCGGAACGTACGGCAACGAGGTCCTGGGCCTGAACTGGAAGGAAGGAAAGGTCCTCTGGCGCTTCCGCGACCCCGATCGCCAGTTCCCGTTCCTTTCCTCCGCGGCAGTGGCGGGCGGAACCGTGGTGATCGGCGGGCGCGACAAGCGCGTACACGCCCTCGATATCGAGACCGGCAAGCCCCGCTGGGCCTTCGCCGCCCAGGCCCGCGTGGACTCCTCGCCGGTCATCGCCGGCGACCGCGTGTACGTCGGCTCCTCGGACGGAAACCTGTACGTTCTCGATCGTGCCACCGGCACGGAGCGGGCGCGGTTCGAGGCCGGCGGGCCGATCACCGCCTCCCCCGCCGTCGCCGACGGCCGGCTGGTGATAGGCACGGCCGACGGAATACTGTATTGTCTGGAAGGCAAGGGCCCGCCGGGGCCGTGATTTACGGGCCGAGAAGGAGTGAGAGGGAAAACCATGAGCATCGAGGTAACGAGAAACGAACGACGGAATTCTGTGCCACTTGTTGGCACTGCATTGGTCGCAGCGTTCGGTCTGGCTGTGCCGCACGCCGCCGCCCAATGGCAGCAATGGGGTGGGCCCGGACGAAACTTCGTGACCACCGCGACCGGGCTCGCCGCGGCTTGGCCCGAATCCGGCCCGAAGAAGCTCTGGAGCCACCCGCTCGGAGAGGGCTATTCGTCCATCCTGTTCTCCGAAGGCAACCTCTACACCATGTACCGCAACGGCGATGAGGAGGTGATCACCGCACTGAAGGCCGGCTCGGGCGAGACGGTGTGGGAGTACAAGTACGCAGCGCCGGTTCCCGAGGGCATGGAGACGCGCTTCGGCAACGGCCCGAATTCCACCCCGCTGGTAACCAAGGACCAGGTCTGCGCCCTCGGCGTCGCCGGCCACCTGCACTGCCTCGACCGGTCCACGGGAAAGCTCGCCTGGTCGCATGAGCTCATAAAGGAGTACAGCGCGAAGGCTCCCGAGTTCGGCTTCTCCTCGAGCCCGATGGCCGTGAACGACCGGCTGATCGTCGCCGGCAGCGGGGAGGGTTGCGGCCTGCTCGCCTTCGAACTCGCCACCGGCAAGCTGCTCTGGAAGAAACACGACTTCGAGAACGTCTACTCATCGCCGATCCTGGTCGACGCCCCCGGTGGTAAGCAATTCGTGCTGCTGACCGATCGCGAGGTCGTCGGTATGGACACGGAGTCCGGCGATAAAAAATGGAGCCACAAGCACCAGAACCAGTGGAACACCAACATCTCCACGCCGGTCTGGGGCCCCGACGGGCTGCTTTTCGTAACCGCAGGCGGCGAGGCCGGCAGTCGCTGCCTGAAAGTTGCCGCGGTCAAGGACGAAGGCGGACTCGAAGAGGCCTGGGCCAACGGCAAAATCGGCATCGGCCAGGGCAACGCCATCCGTGTCGGCGACACCATCTACGCCTGCGCCGGACACAGCCCGACCTTCATCACCGCCGTCAACGCCAAGACCGGTGACACATTGTGGCAGGAACGCGGTTTCGCGAAAGCCATGCTCCTCTACGCCGACGGCAAGCTGATCATTCTCGACGAGAACGGCACGCTGGCCCTCGCCGCCCCCGATACCTCGGGCCTCAACGTGAAATCCAAGACCAAGCTCAGCGAGAAGCGGACCTGGACCGTGCCGACGCTCGTCGGAAAGACGCTCTACCTTCGCGACACGGAACGGATCATGGCCCTGGACCTGGGATGATCGACGCCGGAACGGCTGACACGCTGCAACGGACCGGGCGGGCCCGGCCCGCCTGGCCGTGCAACAGACCGCTACACAGGAAACGACATCATGCCACAACGCACCACGGCCATTTGTATCCGAAATGTCGCGCCAACCTGCGCCGCGATGGCGTTGTTCACGCTCCTCCTGACTGCCGGGTGCGCGACGGGTCGCGACGCCTGGCCCCAATGGGGCGGGCCGAACCGCAACTTCATGGTCGACGCACCCGATCTCGCTGACCAATGGCCCGAAGCCGGACCGCCGAAGCTCTGGAGCCGCCAGCTCGGCGACGGCTTCTCCACCATCGTCGTCGACGAACGAACCGTCTACACCCTTTACCGCGACGGCGACAGCGAGGTCGTCGTCGCCCTCGAGCGCGAAACCGGTGCCACGAAGTGGGAGCATCGCTACGCCAGCCCCTTCACCAATCTCATGGCCGAGTTCGGCGAGGGGCCCCACTCCACACCCCTGCTGGTCGGCAACCGCCTCTACACCGTCGGCCTCAACGTCGTCCTCCACTGCCTCGACAGCAGGACCGGCAACGTCCTCTGGAAACACGACCTCGTGGAGGAGTACGGCGCCGAAGTGCCGGGCCGCGGTTACTCCTCCAGCCCCATCGCCTACAGGAATCTGGTCATCCTCGGGGCCGGTGGCGGCGACGACGCGGGCCTGATCGCCTTCAACAAAAAGGACGGCACCTTCGCCTGGAAGAACGAAGGTCTCACCCTCGCCCAGTCCTCGCCGATCCTGATCGACTTCCACGGCCAGGACCAGCTCGTGTTGTTCACCTCAAAGTCGCTGGCCGGCGTCAACCCCGCAAGCGGCGAACTGCTCTGGAGCCATCCGAACGAGTCGGACGACGTGGCTGCCCTTGCCACGCCGCTCTGGACCGGTGACGACCTCATCTTCGTCTCCGCCGCCTATGACTCCGGAAGCCGTGTCATTCGTCTCAAGAGGGAAGGCGGCAAGACTGTGCCGGAGGAGCTTTGGTACGGCCGCAAGCTGCGCATCCACCATGGAAATGCGATCCGCATCGGCGACTACGTCTACGGCTCCAGCGGCGACTTCGGGCCAGCCATCCTCGCCGCTGTGAACATCCGGACCGGCGACGTCGTCTGGCGCGAGCGCGGCTTCGCCAAGGCCACCTGCGTGTATGCCGACGGCAAGATGATTCTCCTCGACGAGGACGGCCAGCTCGCCCTGCTGACGGTAAGCCCCGATGGCATGACCGTTCGTTCGAAATGCGACGTCGCCGACCGCACCGCCTGGGCCGCTCCCACCCTGGCCGGCACCACGCTCTTCATCCGCGACCGCAAGAACATTATGGCCTTCGACCTGGGCTAGACCGACGACCGGGAGAGTGACCACCTGCTCGCCCGGTCACGACTCCGGCACGAGGGTCCCGCGCACGGCGAGCCACGTTGCAGCGAGCGTGGCCCCAAGCAGGTTGAACACCAGGTCGAGCGCCGTGTTGTAGTACCCGCCGACGCCCGTCTCGGGGAAGATCAACACCGCGGCGAACTCGATCACTTCGTTCGCCGCGCCGACGCCGCAGCCGATCAGGATCACCATGATGAACAGGCTCGGCGCGGTGCGCCGGGCCGGGCGGAGCTGGGGCCTCAGCAGGTGGTGCATCACCAACGTCGCCACACCGAACCCGAACGTGTGCACGAGCTGATCGTAGCGCAGCAGGACGAAGGGCTCGCCGTCGGGTGCGACACGCTCGACGATCGGCACCAGCGTCATGCCGTAAAGGACGCCGTCACCGACCGCGACGTTCCCCCCCGCCATGTGCAGGAATCCCCAGACCGTCAGCCCCCACAGCACCGGCGGCCCGAACCGGATCCGCGGCTGACTAAAGAGTATCAGCCCCGCGACGACGAGGATCACGGCAACGTAGAGCAGAAACTCATAGTTGCTCCGCCCCATCGCGACGACGCTGAAAACGGGAACGTAGATCAGGTTGACAACAACAACCGGCCACTCACGCTTGGAAAGCAACATGGGCCGGATTATACCGTCCGCGCCGCGCGTGGCACGGTCTGACGAAACCAGGACCTGGCGATGACGAAGGGCAACGCCAGGTCCATGGATCGCCACAGGCCCGAGGCGTCCGTCCATGCCAGCCGCGCAAACAGGGCGATCAAGCGATCCCGCGCTATTCCCAGCCCCCGGCCTGGGAGCAGGTTCCGTCGGGCTGGCAGAAGTAGCCGCTGGGGCAGTGCCCGTCGTTGAGGCAGTGCACGCACACCCGGTCGGTCATCCGGCACAGGAGCTTCGGAAACACCGTGCAGTCGCCGTCCTCGTCGCACTCCATATATTCGAACGCCCCCATATCCACCGTGGTATACAGCTTCCGAGGGTTCCGTAGCAGATCCTTGGGCAGCGTCTCCGACGTGTTCCCATCGAAGTCCACATCCGCCACGTCCAGCGGCAGATCCGAGTTCCGCCCCGTGTTCTTGCACGGCGACGTGGCCTTGATCCGATAGTCACCCACCCCCGCATCCTCGAACTGCGGATCGCCGCTGACGTTCCCCGTCCCCGAGAACCCACCCTCCACGTCGCTGTAGGTCACGGTGGTCGCCGGACCGGACGGGAGGTTCCATATCTGGTCACCGCTTTCGGCCGCCGTGTTCCCCCACAGGATCGAGTTGCGGATCACGGCCTGCCCAGGCTCGTCGTGAACGGCGCCGCCGTACCCGATCGTCGCCTCATTTCCGACCATGGTGCAGTTGAGAAACGTTGGCGTCCCCGACATGATCGCGACGGCGCTTCCTTCGCCAGACTTGTTGTCGTGGAAGAGGCAGTTCGTGAACGTCGGTGAGCCACCGTCCAGATAGACCGCCGCACCAGCGATCGTAACGTCGCCGCTCGGGTTGCCGTTGTTGCGGAACGTGCAGTTCACGAACTGCGGCGATCCCGAACCGCGGATCGACACCGCCGCGCCCCACCATTGCGCGGTATTGTTCTCGAACACGCACTGCACGACCTGCGCGCTGCTGCTCACCATCGCGAGCCCACCGCCACCGTCGAAGCTGTCGTCGTCCCCGTTCTTGATGGTGAACCCGCGCAGCACTGTCGACGCCGCGTGGTCCTCGCTGCTCACACACCGCCCCGACCCGCCACCGTCGATGATCGTGACGTTCGTGACCGGGTCGCATAGGGATACGCTTGTCTCACTGCCGGCAAATCCGCCGATCACTTTGACCGCATTCTTCAACTCGATCGGGCCGTACGTGCCCGACTGCACCCAGATCTCATCCCCGCCGCTCGCATTCGTAAGCGCGGTCGCCAGCGTGCAGGCATCCACCCAGCTCGAACAATCGCCCCCGCCCGAAGCTGAGGTCTTGGCGTACATTGTCCCGGCAAGCGCGGGCCCGGCGTGTAGTGCAATGACAACTGTGTATACTGAGAATGGTGATTTCATCTTCGGTTCCTCTCGTGCTTCATGTGCTTCCGTGAAAGACTTCCGTCGCTACACTAGGTTCTCTACGCCGCGGCGTGCATCACTCGTGGCAGAACGTCGGACCGGCGAAGTTGAATGCAATTCCTTTGTATCCGTTGACCGCGTACCCGATGTCCTGAAAATCGGTCTTCAATTGAACGGGCGGAACGTCGCCGCGGAGCATGGCCCACACCTGCGGCGGCCCACCTGTCGGGGGATCGCCGGCCGAGTAAGGGACACGCTTGTATTTCATCACCTGCGCATTGATGTCCGTGAATGCCGGTTGGCCCGCGGAGGGGTAGAACGGTGCGATCACGTCGCCCCACTTTCCCGTCGTCACCGTCAGCGGCTCCGAGATGACGACCGGCAGACCACCTTGAACGCAAACCGGATGCGATTCCCGGATGCGGTAAACGGAGCCCGGAACGATCGCGCAGTCGTAGACATGGACGACGCTCGTATCCGCGTCCGGGAACTGTGCCGCAAGCGCGCTCGCGCTCCAGTCGCGATAGTCGCGCCCGCTGTTCCACAGCGTCGAGGCCAGGAAGTCATCCATCGGTGGGTTGGTGTGTTCCGCGTAGACGCTCGGCGACCGCACGAACCACGACCGGCCGTTGTACGCGGGGAACTGCGGCAGGTCGACGAGCTCGACCTGGATCGCCGTTTCCAGGCCCGGGTTGTTGGAGATGAACGAGATGAACCGCGACTTGTTGTCGCCTCGCGGGTCCGGTGAAGGGGCGTTCAGGACCTGGAACTCGTAGGCGCCCATGTCGGCGTAAGCGCACCGCCCGCCCGGCGATCCGGTTGCCTGCGTCAGCGGGTCATCCATGATGCGAATGCGCCCACCCAGGTCGGTCGCGTACCCCGCGATCGCATTGTTGTCCGCCCGGTCGACACACGGCCCACGACGGATCCGGTAATTGGCCGCGTCGGCGTCGACGAAATCCGGGTAATCGTCCTGCAGGTCCCCATCCAGATTCCCGGCGCTCCAGTCGAGGCACGGCTGGCTCGAACATTGGTGGTTGTCGAAAACAGCGTCTATCCCGCCCTCAAGGTCGCTGTGCGATACGGTCGTCGGTGTGTGCAGCAGCGCCATTTGCGGGCCGTACGCCCCGGTGTTTCCCCAGATGATCGAGTTGGTTACGCTTGCCGGGTGGTTCTGCCCGCTTCCCAGCCACAGCCCACCGCCTTCTCCCGTCGAGTTGGCCGCGGTGTTGCCCACCACTGTCGTGTTGATCAGCGTGCAGGACGCCTCGTCGACACACTTGAGCCCGCCGCCCTGTGAGTGGCTACTTTCCCATACGCTGTTATCCGCGATAAGGGTGTTGATAAACGTGGCCGACCCGCCGGCCGCGTAGTAATTGAAGAGTGCTCCACCGCCTTCCGCACGTGCCGAGTTGCGAACGAACTGGCAGCCGACGAACGTGGCGTTGGAGTTCCCGGGTTCGAAGAGGTCCGCCGCTACGCTGGCCACGCCTCCCCCGGCGTTGGCGTCGTGATTGTCCGCGACGGTGCAGTTCGTGAACGTCACATCCGCGTTCGTTAGCGTCACCCCCGCGCCCACCTCTCGCGCCCGGTTCGTGACGATCCGGCAGTTCCTTATCTCCGCTTGGCTCCGATTGGTCGTGCTGCCTGAGATGAGCAGGCCGCCTCCGTCGCCTTCTTGCCGGAATAACCCGTCCACGCGTTCGTCGTTGGCGGATCGGATGGTGAACCCATCCAGCACATTGTCCCTTCCGAACATCGTCAGCGTAAAGTAGCTATTATCGCCGATGTTCGCATCGTCGTCGTCGACATCTCCGTCACCATCTTCGTCGTAGCTGGAACAGTCAGGGGAAAGCGGCGGCCCGCCCAGGCAAGCGAGATACTCGCCGACGTTGACTGGATCGTCACCGTTGGTGTCACTGCTAAGGATCGTCGGGTTCGCACAGGCCCCTGTCGGACAGTTCTCTGGATCGTCACAGCAGTCAGTGTCCACCGTGCAAAGGGCGCCGATCAGGTCCCCCGCTACGCAGCCGAACGTGCGCGGATCCAAGCACGTGCCTGCCCCGCACGGATCGCCGATGCCCTTCCCAACACAATCCGAGGCGACGTCCGTACAGGTCGCGACTTCCGGGTACACGCACGCTCCCGAGTCGCCGCACGGCTCGCCCACGTCCTTGCTGACGCAATCTCCGCCATTCTCGGTGCATGCGAGCCCTCCAGCGAACCCGCCAAACGCCACGAGACCTCCTTGGGCCAGGAAGTGGACTGCTCTGTTGCAAGGAACATCGCAGTAGGCATAGATGTCACACGTCGCCTCAGGGTCCTCCGGATTACAGAGCGAGCCGCACACGCCGGGGTCACATGGGATGTTGCATATTTCCGGATCGGACGGATTGCCACAACCAATCTGCGGCCTGTAAACACCCTTTGCTACCCAGACTTGAACGTCGTTATCCGGGTCACCATCCGTGTTAGCGACGTACGATTGCTGAAACGCCGGACGAGGCTCATTGAATGCGGTCTCCCAGCTACACCCGTCTCCATCCGGCTTCGCATCAGCTCGCACGTAAAGGACGCGGTAACTTGAACATATCTGGGCCGAAACCGTCTCGGAGACCAAAGTGCAGGCCGCGAAAGAGCCTACTAACATCCAAAAGCGTTCCTTTACCATGGCTTTCACTCCAGCGAAGACACTTGCCAACTTGGGAGATGTAACGTTCCCTGGCGGGCTCCACCTTCCGTCACGGTGACGGTGCCGCGCCATTGAAACAAGCCTAGCATCTTCCGTGCCGGAGAATGTGGCTTTGTATACGTATGCTTAACTAATAACCGCCTTGCTGCCCGGCCAGCCTCGCCGGCGTCGCCCCGCACCGCCCCCGTCCTACGCTGTGTCTCAAAACCCTCCGCCGAAGGCCGGAACGGGGCGATGATGGCCCGGTTTCTGCGGAAACACCGGGCGGTACCGGTGGGGCCGACCGGCATTCCGGAGTCTTGCGACGGAGCCTAGTGCTCCGACTCGGCTTAACCCGCGCGTTGGCCGTGCCGCTCAGAGCCGCGCCCGTGAGGAAGCCGGCGTTCCCGACCCGCAATACGAGGCGAGACGCACCACTAGCGGTGAGGTGCTCGGGCGCGCAAGCGACCGCCGGGCGCGGGCTTGTCATCGCCCGGTTGGTGTGCTAGGATGAGCAAGCTGACGACCGTTCCGATCCTGGAGGTTCTAACTCCGTGAAGCCAAGCGCTGCCTGTGTCGCCGCCGTAATCACTTTTGCTTTATCGCCCGGCGTTCGAGCGGGTGACAGCTGCGAGCTTCCGACCGGGGATTGGGCCCAGCGTACCGGGGCGATCGCCAACGACATGGCGATGGACGAGGAGGGAAGCGTCTACTTTACGGGCGATTTCGACCGCCAGACCGATTTTGATCCGACGGACGGGATCGACCTGCGAACATCGGTCGGTGAGCCCGACATCTTCCTGACCAAGATCCTGACGGGTGGGGCGTACGGGTGGACGGTAACAATCGGCGGAAACGACGTGGATGTCGGTCGCCGTACGGTCGTCGATGCGACGGACTACGTGCTGATCGTTGGCAGCTTCCGAGGTTCCGTTGACTTCGACCCGACCGAGGCCACCGATGAACGTGCGGCGGTGGGTGATGCCAACGCATTCCTCTGGATGTTGAGCACCGACGGTGCCTACCTGGGGACAACGGTGTTCGGCACCGGAGTTGGCGGGAGTTCGGCTGGCGCTGTTGCTATCGATGTCGATGGCAACGTGGTCGTCGCTGGCCTTTGGGACGGCACGTTGGATTTTGATCCGAGTGGTTCCTCGGACGTACACTCATCGCTCCTCGCTGACGCAGACGTGTTCGTAACCAAGTTCGATCGTAACGGCTCGTATGCTTGGACGCGCACGTTCGGCGCCACCGGCTTCGACCGGGCGGGCGCCGTCGCCACGGACTCCCATGGCGCCGTGGTCGTCACCGGCACCTTCCGCGGTACCGGGGATTTCGACCCGATGGAGGGCACCGACATCCACACCGCCACTGGGGTCGAGGACATCTTCGTGACGAAGCTCCATGCCGACGGCTCCTATGGCTGGACTCGGACCTACCCCATCCTGTACTCCCCCCACCGGGCGCTGGCCGTCGACGCTGACGGTAACGTCTACCTCACCTGCTATTTTGAAGGTGTTACCGATCTGGATCCGACAGAGGGCGTGGATTGGCGATACGCCAACGATGCCGCGGATTCGTTCCTGAAAGGCGACCTTTTCGTCACCCGCTTGAATGCGGATGGCTCGTACGGCTGGACGTACACGGTTGGAGGGCCATCGCAGGACATCGGCCGGGCCGTCGCCGTCGATCAGTACGGCGACATCCTCGTCACCGGCCACTTCCGCGACACCGTCGATTTCGACCCCGGCCCCGGCATGGACGTACACTCGAGCCTGAGTGATACCATGTTCCTCACCAGACTCGCTCGTGACGGTACCTACAAATGGACGCGGTCGTTCGAGGGTCTCTATAGCCAAGGAAGGTACATCATCACTGACCGTGGGAGCCCGGTGACGCTCGGCGGGGCGTTTCGCGCGACCGTCGACTTTGATCCGGGCTGCGCCGAGAACGAGTTAACCGTACACCATGACGGCGTCGCGAATACGTTCGTTACCGCGCTGGCATGCATCGAGCCCAGCGCCGACGCCGATGGGAACGGCTTCATCAACCTACGGGATTACGCCGCGTTGCAGAACTGCTTCACCGGCCCGGCCCCGACGGTCTGCACCAAAGGCTGCGAGGCCTTCGACTTCGACCACACCGACGACATCGACCTGCCAGACTTGACGCCATTCGTTGACGCGGTCACCGGTCCGTAACCGAGCCGACAAGAAAAGACAATTCACGGTGCTCCGTATCGGTCGACAACGGCCGTGTTTTTCCAAAAACGGGAAAAACATGGCTCCAATTCTGAAAGGTG